>Ga0213827_1000002_pt1 | contig 578022 bp, 454 predicted proteins | sample MC6MC0898MG_FD_180669 | JGI IMG/M metagenome (GOLD analysis project Ga0213827, IMG submission 180669) | Enriched soil aggregate microbial communities from Iowa State University, Ames, United States - MC6-MC0898-MG | ecosystem: Environmental > Terrestrial > Soil > Unclassified | place: USA... | reverse complement strand
TGGCGATGGCCACCGTGGCCACCAGTGCGATCCCCAGGGCGGCTCCAAGAAGGAACCCTCCAAGTGCACTGGTGTGCGAAATGTCGTCGCCGAACCTGGCTGCTTCGAACATGAGAGGTTACTCCTGCTCGCCGGGCTCGGCGCTGGTCACGACGGGGTTGCGAGGGGTGAAGCTGGCCAGCAGGTTGGCCCAGTCCTCGTTCTGCTGAGGGTTGAAGTCGGCCTGTGCGGCGGTCGAGAAGATCAACGCACGCCCGGGGCTGATCAGAAAGGCGGCCTGGCGCTGATACAGCGGGCGGCCCTGGTTCATGTAGTAAGCGTCAATCTGGATGCCAGGGATCGGCGCCGTGGCCGACAGCGACACGGCCTTGTTATCCAAGCAGGTGTAGCCGAGTAACTTGGACGTGAGCATCTTGATCTGACGGTTGATATAGGCTTGCAAGGCTTCGTCGGGCAGCAGCGTGTCGCGGGAGATAGTGATGCTTAGCGGCGCGGGCACGCTGGTGCCCAGGACGAACATGTTTGCCGTGCGGTCTTCAAACCCTTCTGGCAGTGAGATACCGCCTTCCTGCAATTCATAGTCCATGCGATGAAAGTTCCTGTTAGCAAGAGTGAGTTGTGCTGCAGCTGATAGATATCCCTGCACTCATCAGGCGACCATGTTGTGTTTCATGCCGGTGTTCAAATAACAGTCCACGGCCCTGGCCGCGTTGTCGGCAGTGCGATAGTTGCTGGCGAATCACCCGCAGTTACGGGTTCATTTCGCGCGCCGCCCGGATCGCGGCGTTGACCAGGTGCTGCAAGGCTTGCCGGGCGTGTGCATCGCGGCGGCGAATGTTCAACGTCCCGCTCACCCTCGTGTTCGAGAGTGGCTTGTTTAGTTTTGAGGGGGAGCACTGCAATAATGTTGCTCGATGTAACTTACTGCTGATCCGAATAACGTTATCAACGCCATGATTGCTCCATGAACGATAGATTCGCACAATTGCGTTTATGGCATTGAAGGCGTCGGAGACGAAAGAAAACACCGTATTGCAGAGTTCTGTCAATCGAGAGGCAACAATCTTGGCAAGATCAGGAATTTCCTACGTTGTAGCTTCATGCTTTCCTACAGATCTTAGGGTTAATTGTTTGAGTATGTTTTTAGAAGCGTGTCGGCGAGTATCGATTTCAAATCTGCATTTAATAAAGTTGAGATGATTTGATGACGCTCTCCATTCGAAACGAGAGCAGCATGGCTGTGCCTGGAAAGCCACAAATGACAATGCATATCGTCCCCCGATGTGGGGAATTCCCGCGGGGCATCCTCCCCAACCTGTTTCGATTGCTGACGTAACTAATTGATTAAAAAAGCTATTCTCTTCTGGCACACACCTTGCTGAACCTCTCGCAGTCCCTGTGTCCCGGAGGTGCAGCATGTCTACCCCGAACAAAGGCCCCGTCCTGACATCACTTGTACTGGCCTTGTTGGGCTGGGAAACAACCAGCGAAGCGGCTGTGCAATGCCAGCGCACCCTGGTGGCCAATGTGGTAGCCCTGGACCAGCCACTGATGTTCAACCGCCTTGGCGCGCAAAACGCCAACGGCATGATGTTCGCCCTGCGTCAGGATGTGGTGGACGAACACGCGGTGCCGCTCAGCAAGGGCGGGGCCGCCGTGCCCGGCAAAGTCACCCTGCGCCCGGACAAGCGCCCACGCCCCATCGTGCTGCGCGTCGCCGCCGGCGACTGCCTCACGGTCAACCTGACCAACTTGCTGGCCTACCAGGCCAACCCCAACAAGCACGGCATCGACCACGATGACAACGAGGTTGAAGGGGAAGAAGGCGAAGAGGCGCAAGAAGCCCCGGAAGTGGAAAATGAAGGGGGTGAAAACTTCGTTGCCGACGAGCAGGTGACCGACCGCCATGTCGGCTTCCAGGTCAACGGCCTGCAGGCCGTCAACAGCATCGGCGACATCGCCGCCAACACTGGCCGCAACGGCAACTTCCTGATCGCCCCCGGTTCCACCCGCAGCTACACCCTGTACGCCGAACGTGAAGGCGCCTTTGCCGCTACCAGCCAGGGCGCCACGTTTGGTGGCCAGGGCGGCGCCGGCAACGTAGCCAACGGCCTGTTCGGCCAGGTGGTTGTGGTGCCCAAAGGTGGGCGAACCTACCGCAACACCCTGACTGAAGAAGAGATGCGCCTGGCCAGCACCGGCCGTGCCCCGACTGGCCAGCCGGTGGTGGATTACGAAGCGCGCTACCCACAGCTGCAGCCATGGATCGCCGAAGGCAAGGCGGGCAAGCCAATCATCGCCATGGTCGACGGCAACGAAATCCTCAGTAGTGAAACCGACGCCATCGTCATGGGCCCCAACCCGGACGGCAGCTTCCCGCGTTCCACCTACCCGCTGGAAAGCATCAACAAGCGCAACCCGGCCTTGCCCAACCGGCTGGAAGCCTTCCGCGACTTCGCTTCGCAGTTCGCCGATGAAGTCGCTGCCACCCAGGCCTTCCCTGGCTACTGGGCTGACCCGGTGATGGGCCATGTGCTGGAGCCTGCGCGTGACTCGTTCATGATCAACTACGGTTCGGGCGGCATGGGTGCGGAGGTCGTGGCCAACCGGCTGGGCGTCGGGCCGATGCACGATTGCCTGTCCTGCGCCTATGAAGAGTTCTTCCTCAGCGCGCACACCGTGGGCGATATCGGCACCCTGGTGGACGTACCGGCCAACACGGGCCTTGAGAACATTCGCCCAGGCCAGACCCCACCGGCGAGTGCCGTCGGCGTCAAGGCCAACATGGCGCTGTACCCGTCGGAGCCAGCCAACGTACACCACAGTTACATTGGCGATTTCACCAAGTTCCGCAACACCCACAACGGCCACGAGCAGCACATTTTCCACCTGCACGGCCACCAGTGGCTGTTCAACCCCAATGACGACAACTCCGACTACATCGACGCCCAGGGCATCGGCCCAGGTGTCGGCTACACCTACGAGATTGCCAACGGCGGTTCGGGCAACCGCAACCGGGTAGCGGGTGATGCCATCTATCACTGCCACTTCTACCCGCACTTTGCCCAGGGCATGTGGGCCATGTGGCGCGTGCACGATGTGTTCGAGGAAGGCACCCGCCTGGACGTCAGCGGGCAGGGGGCAAACGGCTTCCACGCCGCCCCGTTCGCCTTGCGCAACGGCAAGCCTGCAGCGGGGGCTCGGGCGCTGCCGGATGGCGAGATCATCGCCGGTACACCAATCCCGGCCATCGTGCCGCTGCCAGGCAAGGCCATGGCGCCGATGCCGGGCAAGGTCGTGGTGGTGCCAAAGCTGTCCGAGCAGCTGGTTGCCGAGCATGACGATGACCATGAAGACGAGGAGGAGGGCGATGACGATCATGGCAACGCACCGGTCGCCAAGGCCGTGGGTTCGCTGGCACTGGTCGATCGCAGCGAAACCAACCGCAACGCCGACGGCAGCCTGAAAAACCCAGGCTATCCGTTCTGGATCGGCGGCATGGAAAGCAGCGTCGGCCAACGCCCGCCGACCCCACCGCTGGATATGCTCGACCCGGCGCTTGCACGCCAACTGAAGGACAGCGGCAAGGCCCTGTGGGCCAACCTCGACGCCAACCAGGTCGACGGTTGGGACGGCGGCCTTGGCCGGCATGCGCTGGACGGTGTTTCTGCCGGCGGCGAAGCGGTGGCCACCACCACCAAGCTGGACTTCTCCAAAGTGGTGCATAAAGCCAAGCCGATCTACCTGCCTGAAGAGGGCACTGACGTCGAACAGGCCGCCATGCAGTTCCACGCCAAGGCCGAGCACCCAAGCTTTGCCCTGATCCCCGGCAGCCAGCCGGTGGCCAAGGCGTTCCGTACCAACGGCGCACTGCCAACCGCGGGCGCGCCGTTCTTCGAGCCGTGCATGGATGACCGCGGCAAGCGCCTGACCCAGTCCTCGGGCACCGGCGAGTTTTTCAGCGGCGAGAGCCTCAGCGGCATCAACTTCCGCGGTGCGTCCACCTTCACCGCTGACCGCCCACGTATCTACAAGGGCGCCAACATCCAGTTCGATGCGGTGTACAACAAGGTCGGCTACCACTTCCCGCAGGCGCGCATCATCGCGCTGTGGGAAGACGCCTGGCCGGTGATCACCAAGCAGCGCCCGCCAGAGCCGCTGGTGATGCGCATGAACACCTTCGATTGCACCATGTACCAGCACACCAACCTGATCCCGTCGTTCTATGAAATGGACGACTACCAGGTGCGCACCCCGACCGACGTGATCGGCCAGCACATCCACCTGCCCAAGTGGGACCTCACCGCTGCCGACGGTTCGGCCAACGGCTGGAACTACGAGGACGGCATCCTCTCGCCCGGCAGCGTGGTGGAACGCGTGCATGCCATCCGTTCGTTCAATGGCTGCGCCGAAGGCGACAGCCGTGACGGCACCGCCGCCTGCCCGAAAGCCAAGCTGCACCCGTATTTCGGTCGCTTCGGCCGGGCCGACTGGGTGGGCGCACGCACGGCCATGCAGCGCTGGTTCGCCGACCCGCTGGTCAACGTGTACAACGTCGACCGTGGCCTGGGCACCATCTTCACCCATGACCACCTCGGCCCATCGACCCACCAACAATTGGGCCTGTACGCCACCGTGCTGGCCGAACCTGCCGGCTCCACCTGGTACCACGCCGAAACCGGCGAGCAGCTGTATAACCCGGCGCTGCGCCAGGACGGCGGCCCGACTTCGTGGCAGGCGGTGATCAAGACCGGCGACCACGATGGCGATGGCAAAAACGACAGCTACCGCGAGTTCTTCCTCGAGTACAGCGACTTCCAGCACGCCTATGAAGCCGGCGTGTATGTAGGCGCCGGCCCCGATGGCGTGCCCAACGGCCAGGCTTACCCAGCCACCGCCGACAGCTTCCGCTACGCCATCAACCCGCCCGTGCGGCAGAAGGCTTCGAACCTGCTGGAGTCGGTGGTCGAGTCGCGTGGCGGGCTGAGCCCAGGCTGCCCGAGCCGCCCCTGCCCGCAGGCGATCTCGGTGGATGACCCCGGCATGTTCGTCGTCAACTACCGCAACGAGCCGCTGGCCCTGCGCGTGTTCGACCCGAACAAGGTCGCGCCCGACGGCAAGCGTGGCATGCAGGCCGATGGCCTGGGCGGTGATCTGGGCTATGCCTTGCAAAGCCGTACCGACCGCGCCATCCCGGCGATGAACCTGGCCCCGTCGGCGATCACCTCGGCAGTCGGCCCCACCGGCGGCACCACGCTGTTCCCGCCGCACATCAACACGGCAGGCAGCGAGCCTGGCGACCCGTTCACGCCGCTGCTGCGCACCTACTCCGGCGACAACGTACGGCTGCGCATGCATGCAGGTGGCCATGAAGAGGAGCACAACGTCACCCTGCACGGCGTGAAATGGCTGCAGAACGGCACCGGCTTCGGCAACAGCTCCAACTCGGGCTGGAAGGCTTCGCAGATGATCGGTATTTCCGAACAGCTGGGCTTCATGGCGCCGGTGTCGATGATCTCCAGCTCCGCCGCCACCAACGGTGACTACCTGTACTCGCTGGATGCGGCGCTGGAAGGTTACTGGAACGGTATCTGGGGCGTGATGCGCAACTACACCGCGCAACGTGCCGACCTGTTCCCGCTGCCGAACAACCCGCAGCCGGTGGCCATGCGCAACACCGTCAACTTCGACGGCATCTGCCCGAAAACCACCGCCAACCCCAACGGCGTCGGCAGCCGCGCAACGGTCAAGCGCAACTACGAGATCGTCGCCGCGCTGGCCAACGACATCCTGGAAAACCGCCATGGCGTGAGCATCGCCGACCCGGCCGGTGTCGGCCAGCACGTTGGCGGCCCGCTGAAGGCCAACGGCGGCACCCTGGTGTTCAACAGCCGCAAGACCAGCATCCCGCAAGTGACGGTGACCGACGAGGAAGATGGCGCCACCTTCACCGTGGGCGGCCACAGCGCGCCATTGCACGACCCGACCGCCGTGCTGTACGTGCGCAAGGCCGACCTGGACACCAGCACCGGCAAACTCAAGGCCGGGGTGCCGGTGGAGCCGCTGGTGCTGCGCGCCAACGCCGGTGACTGCATCAGCATCACCCTGGAAAACCGCCTGCCGCTGGTCATGCCCGACCTGCCCAGCACGGCCGTGATGCAGAACGTGGTCAAGCGCGACCGCAATGGCAGCGAAGGCTCCACCGCCTTCAACAACAACCTGATGCGCCCGTCCAGCCACGTTGGCCTGCACGCGCAACTGCTGGCCTATGACATCACCAAGTCCGACGGCGTCAACGTTGGCCTCAACCCGGTGCAGACCGTGCCGCCGCGCAACGGCAGCAGCGGCGCCTACCCGACCAAGGTGTACCAGTACTACGCCGGGCACCTGGAGCGCGAAGGCAAACCGGTGCTGCAACTGGGCCGCACGGTGGACAACATCAACACCACGGCGATCGAGTTCGGTGGCCTCAACCTGACCCCGGCAGATGTCATCAAGCAGTCGCAGAAAGGCCTGGTCGGGGCCATGAGCATCCTGCCGCAAACCGCCACCTGGACCGAGGATAACGCCAGCCGCGCCCAGGCCACGGTCAAGGTAAGCGGCCAGCCCGACTACCGCGACTTCGTCACGGTCTGGCAGCGCTCGCTGAACATGCGCTGGGCTGATGGTCGCCCGGTTGAGGGTATCGCCACCGAAGGCAACGGCGTGCCAGGTGACCCGAAAGACAACGGCAACATGGCCATCAACTACAAGACCGAGCCGCTGTGGCTGCGCTTCGGCCTGGCGCCGGACGCCCCGTTCGGCCATGCCGATGGCTTTGGCTTCGCCGATGTACCCAACGCGCACATGGCCTACAGCAATGCGCTGGTGGGTGGCGACCCGCAAACCCCAGTGCTGTGGGCCAAGCCTGGGCAACCGGTACGCAACCATGTGGTGATGCCGAGCGGTGGCAGCCGTGGCATCACCTACCAGCTCGACGGGCACCTGTGGCCACTGCATGCCTACCAGGCCGAAAAGAACGACCTGGATGGCTACCCGATGAGCCTGCCTGGCATCGGCTCGGTGCGCTTCGGCTACAACCCGATGTCGATGTACATCGGCGCCCAGGAGAGCGTGCTGCCTGCCGCGCACTTCAGCTTCATGCTGCCCAGTGCCGGGGGCGCCAATGGCGTGCCGGGCGACTACCTGTTCCGCGACTACGCCGCATACGGCAACGCCTCGGGGCTGTGGGGGATTCTGCGGGTCACCAACGATGCACCGCCGGCAACGGCGCCGGCGCAATAAGAAAAGGGGCGCACCACCATGTATAACAAGAAAACTCGCCCTGCCATGCTGGGGGTATTGATAGGCGCGGCGCTGATCGGCCTGGGCGTGGCCTACGAAGAACTCTGGTGCGACCCGCGCGAGCTGCTGCAGGAGCCTGCCGACCCGCAGGCCCTGCACCGGCTCAGCCGTGACGGCGTGACCGTGGAGTTCGAGGCTCGGCCGCTGGCCGGCGGCGAGCTGCGCGAAGGCGCCTTCGCCAACGTCCGCTTCAAGGTCACCGACCAGAACAGCGGCCAGCCGCTGTCGGGCATGGCGCCGGGGGCGTGGATCGACCCGGCGCAAGCGGCCCCGCTGGAAGGCACCCGTGACCAGAGCTGCAAGGCCCGCGTTGCGCTGTTTCTCAAGAGCAGCATCGGTGCAAGGCCGCTGCTGGACCTGAACAGCTACTTCCTGCTGGTGCTGAACAAGGATGCCAGCCTGACAGTGATCGACCCGACCGTGTCGGTGGGCGGCGTCACCAGCACCATGGCGCGCATCGACCTGCCGGGCCGGCCCATGGACTGGGTCGCCACCGGTGACGACAAACAGGTGTTCGTGTCGATCCCCGAACGCGGCCAGGTTGCGGTGATCGATACCGAGACCTTCACCCGCGCGGCCACCCTGGATGCCGGCGAGATGCCGCTGCGCGTGGCCCTGCAGCCGGACCAGCACCGTCTGTGGGTGGGTAATAACAGCGAGGACCCGGCCAAAGGTGGGGTGACGGTGATCGATGTACCCGGCCGCACCACCCTGAAGAGTTTCGCCACCGGCTCCGGCCACCACGAAATCGCCTTCAGCGCCGATTCACGCTACGCCTACGTCAGCAACCGCGACGGCGGCACCCTGAGCATCATCGACATCCCCGAAATGCGCCTGGTGAAGACGCTGGAAGTAGGCCCGCACCCCTTGGCAGTGGCCTATTCGGCACTGTCCCAGGCGGTGTACGTCAGCGATGGTTCGGAAGGCACTGTACGGGTCTATGATGCCCGCAACCACCAGCTGCGCCATACGGTACAGGCTGAGCAGGGCCTGGGGCCGATGCGCTTCAGCAGCGATGGCCGCTACGGCATCGTGCTTAACACCCTGGAAAACCAGGCCCTGGTGATCGACGCCAGTACTGACAAGCTGATCCACCGCATCCCGGTAGCGGCCGAACCCTACCAACTGACCTTCACCAAAGGCTATGCCTACGTGCGCGGCCTGGCGTCGTCCAAGGTCAGCATGATCAACCTGAGCAGCCTGGGCGAGGGGCGCACGCCGATCGTCCAGGGCTTCGAAGCCGGCCCCGCCGCGCCGCGTCAGGCCGGTGACCTGCCGCTGGCCCAGGGGCTGTCGGTGTCGCGCGATGACAATTCAGTGTTCGTGGTCAACCCGGTCGACAACACCACCTACTTCTATGCCGAGGGCATGAACGCGCCGATGTCCGGCTACAACAACCGCGGCCATCAGGCCCGTGCGGCCATCGTCATCGACCGCAGCCTGCGCGAGCTGGCGCCGGGGGTGTACGGCTCGACGGTGAAAATGCCGGCGGCCGGCAAGTTTGATGTGGCGTTCCTGCTCAACCAGCCGCAGATCATCCACTGCTTCAGCACCGATGTGGCGGCCGCGCCCGACGCCAGCAAACGCAAGGGCGCACACGCCGAATTCATCGGCCTGGACCAGCCACTGCCGCAACACAGCACCTTTACCGCCAAGGTGCGCATCGTCGGTGACGATGGCCGCCCGCGCCTGGGCCTGGACGACCTGACCCTGCGCTACTTCCTCGCACCGTCGTCGATGCCTCGCAACCTGCGCCTGGAAGAGGTGGGCGAGGGCGTGTACCAGGCGGCACTGATGCTGCCCGAAGTGGGGGCCTGGTACCTGCATGTGCAGTCGCCGTCGCTCGGGCGCAAGTTCACCGAAGAAAACTACACCAGCCTGCGCGTCCTGCCGGCCGCAGCGTCTGCCGCTTCCCAGACTGAAGTGAGGAATGTGCAATGAACGCCAAGCATTCTTGCAAGCTGCTGGCCCTGAGCCTGGCCCTGGCGGGCGTCAGCAACCTGGCCCTGGCCCACGCCGGCCATGACCACAACGCGCCGGCCGAGCCGCAGGCAGCGGCGCGCCAGGAAAAGGCCAGCGTGCGCTTTGCCGATGTCTCGCTGCTGGACCAGAACGGCATGCCGGTGCGCCTGGAAAAAGACCTGGTCGGCGAGCACCTGGTGGTCATGGGCTTCATCTACACCAGCTGCACCACGGTGTGCCCGGTGGTGTCGTCGATCATGGGCAAGGTCCAGCAGCAACTCGGCGGCCGCGTGGGCGAGGAAATCCGCCTGGTGTCGATCAGCGTCGACCCGCAGCGTGACGACGCCAAACGCCTGCAGAACTATGCCAAGGCGTTCCAGCATGGCCCCGGCTGGAGCTGGCTGACCGGCTCGCAATACGCCATCACCGAGACCCTCAAAGGCTTGGGCAGCTTCAGCGCCGACCTTACCCAGCACCCGCCGCTGATCCTGGTGGGCGACGGGCGCAGCGGCCACTGGACACGTTATTACGGCTTCACCGACCCGGCCGTGCTGATTGCCGAAATCAACCGCCTCAGCGCCCGCCGCGTACATGCCAAGAGTACGGCCATCGCCGAACATCAGGAGGTGCAACCATGAGCACTCACGCCTCGCGTCATGCCGGCATGCGCAGCTTCGACTGGCTGGTCCTGGCCGGTTACCTGTGGATCTTCGCTTCGGTGGCCATGGCCCACGAAGGCCATGCGCCGACCGCCCCCAGCCCGCAACCGGCGCCACCGACCATGGCCAGCGGCGGCGGCACCCGCGATGCGCAGACCTGGTTCACCGATACCGTGCTGCAGGACCAGAACGGCCGGGCGCTACGCTTCTACAGCGATGTGCTCAAGGACAAGGTGGTGATGCTCAACGTGATCTTCACCCATTGCACCGACGCCTGCCCGCTGATCACCCGCAAATTGCGTGAGGTACGCGAGGCCATGGGCCCGGCGCTTGCCAGCCAGGTGACCTTCGTCTCGATCAGCAGCGACCCGCTCAACGACACCCCGGCGGCGCTTAAGGCGTTTGCCGAGAAGCAGGGCGTGGACACAGCCAACTGGTTGTTCCTCACCGGCGACAAAGCCAATGTCGACCTGGTGCTGGGCCGCATCGGCCAGTTCCTGCCCAGCCCCGAGCAGCATTCGACCCAGCTGATAGCCGGTGACGTGGCCGGCAAGCGCTGGAGCAAGATCCGCCCGGATGCGCCGCCCGCAGCCATCGCCCAGCGGATGCAACTGCTGACCCAGCCCTTGGCCGGGCGCTGAGCCATGGACATATTTGCTGCTTGTACTGGCCTCTTCGCGGGTAAACCCGCTCCCACAGGTTCAATGCAGTCTGGGATACAGCAGGGATTCTGTAGGAGCGGGTTTACCCGCGAAGAGGCCAGCATGAGCACCACAAAAGTCCTGGTTTTTCTCATGATCCTCAGCCTCTGCGGCCAAGCCCTTGCTCTGGACCTCAGCCCCCAGGAGCAGGCCGGCAAGCGCCTCTATCGCGAAGGTGTATCCAGCAGCGACGCCCAACTCACCGCCCGTGTCGGCGCCAGCGACATGACGGTCCCCGCCAGCGTGCTGCCCTGCGCCAGTTGCCACGGCAACGACGGCCGCGGCCGCGCCGAAGGCGGGGTACGCCCCCCCAGCCTCGACTGGCAGCGCCTGGCCCTGGGCCAAGGCCTACGCCAAACTAATGGCCGCAGCTACCCGGCCTACGCCGACGCCAGCCTGGCCCGCGCCATCCAGCACGGTGTCGACCCTGCCGGCAACCGCCTGGACTCGGCCATGCCACGCTTCGAGCTGACCCTGCCTGACCAGCGTAACCTCACCGCCTACCTGAAACGCCTGTCGGAAGACCGCGACCCAGGCGTGGAAGAGGGTGTACTGCGCCTAGGCACCCTGTTGCCCGCCGCCGGGCCGTTGGCCGATGCCGGGCATGTCGTGCGCGCCGTACTCGAAGATGGCGTCGCACAACTCAACCAGCAGGGCGGCATTCATGGCCGGCGCCTGGAGCTGGTGGTGGCTGACCCGGGTGCCGACCAGGCCAGCGCCGAACGGGCCTTGCAGCGGTTGCTCGACCAAGAGCAGGCGTTTGCCCTGATCAGCCCGCTTGCGCCGATGCTCGACCAGCGCTTGGCCACTGTGCTTGAACAGCAAGGGGTGCCGTTGATTGGCAGTACACCGCGCAGTGGCGGCAGCGTGCAGATCTTCGACCCGTTGCCGGGCATCCCCACGCAACTGCTGAGCCTGGCCACGCATGCCCGCAAGACCCTAGGCCTGGCGCCGGATGGCCTGCGCGTGGTGTACGCCGGCAACGACCAGGCCGCGCTGGCCGAGCAAGTGCGCGAGCGCCTGCAGCAGCAAGGCTGGGCGCCCGCACCGGTCGAGGCCTTTAACGGCCAGGCAGTGGCGGGGCAGGGCATTGTCTTCATCGGCCGCGCCCAGGCCTTTGCCGAACTGGCCGCAGCGTTGCAGGCGGCAGGCCGTGAACCGTATCTGTTTGCCGCCTCCAGCCAGGTAGCCAGTGCCGTGACCACGCTGCCGGCGCAATGGTCGCAACGGGTGTTTCTGGCTTATCCGTTCGTGCCTGGCGACTGGACCGAACAGGGCATGGCGACGCTTGCCGGCCTGCAGCACCGACAGGGCCTCGACCCGCGCCAGGCGTCGCTGCAGGTCAACACGCTGTGCGCCCTGCGGCTGATGACCGAGGCCCTCAAGCAGATCGGCCGTGACGCCAGCCGCGAGCGCCTGGTAGCGGCCCTGGAAGGCCTGCACGACATCGACACCGGCCTGACCCCGGCGCTTGGTTTCGGCCCCGGCCGGCGCCAGGGCATGGCCGGTGCTCACGTAGTCGCGGTGGCCCTGCCCGGGCCGCGCTTCACATCTGTCGCCCCATACCGGCCCGTGCCGGACAGCCCTTGAGCGGAGGTTGCCATGCGTACTCTGTTGTTGTGCCTGTTGCTGATGGTTGCCAAGGCGAGCTGGGCCGACATGCCGGCGGCGCGGGTCAACGGTGTGGACATCGGGCTGCTGCGCCTGGAGCGTTATTTCAGCGAGTACCTCGAAGCTCAAGGCCGTGCGGTCACCAGCATCCGCAACCCGACGCTGTACAAGCGCCTGCGCAGCCAGGCGCTGGATGAGCTGATCGACAAGGAACTGCTCTGGCAGGAGGCGCAGCGCCGTGGCATCGTCATCACCGATGAACAGGTGTCTGCCCAGGTGGGCGAAGTGGAGGCGGCATTCGGCAGCCCGGTGCTGTTCGAAAGGCGCCTGGCAGATGCAGGTTTCGACCGGGCAGCTTACGCTGACTACATGCGCCACGAGCTCGCTTCGCAGCAGGTATACGCCCAGCTGAGCGCGGTGAAGGCACCTACCCAGGCCGAGGTAGAAGCGTTCTACCAGGCCAATCAACAAACACTGCAAGGAGCGCAGAACCAAAGTGATAACACTTCGGTCATACCCGAACAGGGCCTGGTTCTGGCCAGGGCCGCGCTCATCGGGCAATTGCAGACGCAGGCACGGCAAACCGTGCGCCAACGTTTGCGCGAATCCGCTAAAGTGGAGCTCGCTGACTAAAAGCCCGCATGAGGTTTCCCCAAAGCTGGGGAATAACGGCTTGGCAAAGTGCCATCAGGGGCCCCGGATGTGGGGCACCGGGCCTGCGCTCGTTTTTGGGGGTATCAAAGATACCAACAAGATCAATGACTTACAGTGGTGCAACATGACTATTCACGCCTGGCACGAAGCCTGCTCAAGCCTTACCAAGGCCGCACTTCGCAGACCGGGGAACCGGGCAGTTCTTGGGAGTCGACCTTGGTGAACAGAGTATTGGTAGTCGATGACGAACAGACCCTTGCGCAGAACCTGCAGGCGTATTTGCAGGCGCAAGGCCTGGAAGTCCATGTTGCCCACGACGGTGCCAGTGGTATTGGCCTGGCTGAGAGCCTGGCACCGGGTGTGATTGTGCTGGATTACCGCTTGCCCGATATGGAGGGGTTTCAGGTCCTGGAGACCGTGCGCAAGAACAGACAGTGCCACTTCGTGCTGATCACCGCCCACCCGACCGCCGAGGTCCGTGAGCGCGCCGCCGAACTTGGTGTGACCCATGTCCTGTTCAAGCCGTTCCCGTTGGTGGAACTGGCCCGCGCGATCTTCGACCTGATGGGCATCGAGCGCCGGCGCAGGGCCACGGACAACCCGGCAGAAGGGTTCGTCGAACGACGCCAGACGAGGAACGAATCGTTCCCCCTGCAGTTGTACGATGGTAGCTGGGTCCTGGCCGACCGCCGCCGTAATGGCGCCAAGCCTCCTGGACCTGACGACGACCAACTGCTCACAGGGGAATAGCGGCGCCCGCAGCCCTCACAGAGCCTGCGACGCGCCCCCTGAGCGGAGTCGCAGGCCATGTCCGAAGTCTTTGATACAGCCTCTGAATTGCCGGTGCCTGCGCCGGCCCTTTCGCGGGTAAACCCGCTCCCACAGGATTGCATTGATCTTCAGGCTTGCACCGTAGCTGTGGGAGCGGGTTTACCCGCGAAAGGGCCAGCGGAGATTTCTGGGTATTCCCGCGACCTCCTGGCCCAGGCCCGCCTGCAAGCCAGCGACGAGCGCCTGCTCAACTGCCTGGAACGCCTTTCCTGCGACACCCCCGACACCTTCGTCCGCCGCCTGGGTATCACCCTGCATTACCCGGTGCTGGACAGCCAGACGCTGCTGGCCAGTACTCCCCGCTTCGACAAGGCCAGCCTGGCTCAATGCCTGAAGCGCGAATTCGTCCTGATAGAGCAGGGCGGTGAACTGCTCGGCGTGTTCGCCGACCCCTTCGACCACACCCGCCTGGCGTGGATCGACGACGTGCTGCAAGGCGCGCCGCTGTACCTGGCCCACGCCGCCGACCTTGCCACCTTCCTGGCCCGCCACGAAGAGAGCTTTCACGCCGTCGATGCCCTCGACCACGATGCCGAGGCCAGCAGCGAAAGCGATCCGCTGCAGCGCCTGTCGCTGACCAGCATCAGCGAAGACCAGAGCAAGGTGGTCAAGCTGGTCAACTCGACCCTCTACGACGCCCTCAAGCAGCATGCCAGCGATATCCACCTGGGCATGACCGGCCAGGGCCTGACCATCAAATACCGCATCGACGGCGTGCTAAACGGGGCCGGCAAGGCCAGCGGCAGCGCCTTCGCCGACCAGGTGATCTCGCGCATCAAGGTGATGGCCGAGCTGGACATCGGTGAAAAGCGCGTGCCCCAGGACGGCCGCTTCAAGGTCGCCGTGGGCGAGCGCCAGATCGACTTCCGCGTCTCGATCATGCCGAGCATCTTCGGTGAAGACGCGGTGCTGCGGGTGCTCGACAAGCAAGACTTGTCCGACCGGGTCAGTGGCGTGCAGCTGCAGGCCCTGGGCTTTGCCGACGAAACCCTGCGCGCCCTGCGCCGCCTGGCCGCCGAGCCTTACGGCATGATCCTGGTCACCGGCCCCACCGGCAGCGGCAAGACCACCACCCTGTACGCCATGATCAGTGAGATCAACCACGGCGTGGACAAGATCATCACCATCGAAGACCCGGTCGAGTATCAGCTGCCCGGCGTGCTGCAGATCCCGGTCAACGAGAAGAAGGGCCTGACCTTCGCCCGCGGCCTGCGCTCGATCCTGCGCCACGACCCGGACAAGATCCTGGTTGGTGAGATCCGCGACCCCGACACCGCACAGATCGCCGTGCAGTCGGCACTCACCGGCCACCTGGTGTTCACCACCATCCACGCCAACAACGTCTTCGATGTGATCGGCCGCTTCAGCCAGATGCAGGTCGACCCCTACAGCTTCGTTTCGGCGCTCAACGCCGTGCTGGCCCAACGCCTGATCCGCCTGGCCTGCCCGCACTGCTGCGCGCCCTGTGAGGCCGACGACGAGCTCCTCGCCGCCTCCGGCCTGACCCGCGACGCCGTACACGGCTGGAAGTTCGTCCGCGCCCAGGGCTGTGGCCAGTGCCGCGGCAGTGGCTACCGCGGCCGTAGCGCCATCGCCGAACTGCTGCACCTGGACGACGACCTGCGGCAGATGATCGTCGAACGCCGCCCGCTGGCGCAGATCAAGGCGCTGGCCTGCCAACGCGGCCTGCGCCTGCTGCGCGCGTCCGCCCTGGACCTGGTCCGCGAGGGCCGCACCACACTTGAGGAGATCAACCGTGTCACATTCATTGCGTGATCATGCCTCCAAAAAATACTGCGCCGTACTCGGCGCAGAGGGTGTCGGCCTGGGCTGCTGGCACGCTAACCAGCACCAGTGGCTGGGCAGCCGCGCCTTCACCTGTGATGCAGCGCTTCCGGCTTGGGAAGCGGCCCTGCAGGCACTCACCGCGCTGCTGGCCGAACACGCTGTGCGGGGTGGCCAATTGCAGGTGCTGCTGTCGGCCCGCTTCAGCCGCTTCTGCCTGGTGCCCTGGAGCGATGCCATCAGCCACCCGCGCGAGCTGGATGCCTACGCCCGTGCCTGCTTCGAGAACCTTTACGCGCAGTCGCTGGACGACTGGCGCATCGTCCTCTCACCCGAACCCGCTGGCGCTGCGCGCATCGCCACTGCGCTGCCCGAGGCCCTGCTGCAAGGCCTGCAAGCGCTGGGCCGCGAGAGCCACCTGCGGCTGCGCTCGGTGCAGCCGTACCTGATGGCCGCCTACAACCGCTGCTCGGGGCAACTGCAGCAGGGCGACTTCCTCTTCGTGCTCGCCGAGCCACGCCGCAGTGTGCTGCTGCTGGCCGCCGGCGGTGCCTGGCAGCAGGTGCTGGCCCAGGGCTGCGCCGACAGCGACCAGGCCCTGCAAGCGCTGATCGAGCGTACCTGCGAGCTGTACGGCGAGCACATGCCGCAGGTCTACCTGCATGCCCCGGGCCGGGGCGACGTGCCGCAACTGGCGGCGGTGCAGCTGTGCCAACCGGCCGGCGAAGCCGACCCACTGTGCGCCATGTGGCGAGCGGTGGCCTGACATGCGCCGCCTAGACCTGGAATTCCAACCCCGGCGCAGCAGCCCACTGGCCTGGTCGCTGCTGGCACTTGGCGGTGCTGCAGTGGCGGTGCTGGTGCTGCTGCAACAGCACCTGCAAACCGAGCAAGTAGACCTTGAGGCCCGCGTACATGGCCTGGAGCTGCAACTGGGCCGCCGCCCGGCCACTGCTGCGCCGCAAAACAGCGCCGCCAGCCGCGAACAGGCCGAAAACCTGGCACAGATGCGCAGCGTCTCGCAGCAACTTCAACGGCCCTGGCAACAACTGTTCGCCATGCTCGAAGCACAACCGCAAGAAGACGTGGCGCTGCTCAGCATCACCCCTGATGCGCGCAAGGGCCAGGTCCGCATTGCCGCCGAGGCGCGCAACCTGGAAGCGATGCTGCAGTACCACCATCGCCTGGAGAAGAGCGCCGAACTCAGTGATGTCTCGCTGCTCAACCACGAGGTGGTGGCGGGCCAGCCCGAGCACCCGGTGCGCTTCACCCTCACCGCCACCTGGGAGACCGGCCATGCGCGTCCCTGACTCGATAAGCCCCCTGATCCTCCAGGAGCAGCTGCGCCGCATCGGCCCGGTCGGCCTGGCAGCCGCCGCGGTCGCCGTGCTGGCGGTGGCAGTAGCGCTGGCCGGCGTGTTGCCGCAGTGGCAAGCCCTGCGCGAACTGCGCGCCACCGAAGCCGATGCCAGCGCCCAGGTTGAGCGGGTAAAGCGCGGCGAGCTGAAGATTGCCGTCAAGCCTGAGCAGCAAGCGCTGGACAGCCTGCGCCAGCAACTGCCGGGGCAACCCGAGGCCAGCGAGCTGATCGAGCGCCTGTACCACCTGGCCAGTGCCGAGCACATCAGCCTGGCCCGTGGTGAGTACGCACTGGGCGTCGATCCGAAGACTCAACTGGCGCGCTACCAGATCGTCCTGCCGGTGCGCGGCAGTTACCCGCAGATCCGCGGCTTCCTGCGCGGCCTGCTGGGCCAGCTGCCCACCCTGGTGCTCGAAGACCTCGAGCTGCAACGCAAACGCATCGGCGACAGCGAGCTCAACGGCCGCCTGCGCATGACCCTTTACCTGTCGAGGTCGTGATGAACACTCAGCGCGCAGTGATGTGGGTGGGGTTTCTGGGGGTGGCCGGGGCGTTGGCCTGGGCACCGGGGCACTGGTTTGGCCAGGAAGACAGCGTTGCGGCCTTCGCGGGCAAGCCCGCTCCCACAGGTCTTGTGGGCACCGCCGACCCTGTGGGAGCGGGCTTGTCGGAGCGCCGAACCGCCGCGAAAGGGCCGGAACAGGCTTCTATAAATCTTTTTCCAAAACAGCAATGGACCGCACCCCAAACCCTGGCCACGGTCACCGAACAACCTGTAATCGCCACGCCGGTAGTGGCGGCTGCCCCCACGGCACCTGCGTTGCCCTTCCAGTTCATCGGCCGCATCGGCGACCGCGACGACCTGCAGATCTTCCTGCAGAGCGGCGAAAAACTCTACGTCGTGCGCCAGGGCGACGTGATTGACGATACCTACCGCCTCGACCGCGTCTCGGCCAACGAGCTGGACCTGGTCTACCTGCCTTTGCATCAGTCGCAGACTCTGTCTGTCGGGAGCGCACCATGAAGCCGTCCAAGTTGTGCAAGCCTGCTCCGTTCATGCTCCTGGCGCTCTGCGTGGCCATTGCCGGCTGCGGATCGAGCGGGGTGCGCAAGGACAGCCAGGAGCTGATGCAGGAGGGCCAGTACGAGGCCGGCATCGCCCGCCTGGAAGAAGCCCTGCGCGAAGACCCGCGTGACACCGACCTGAACATCGCCCTGGCCCACGGCCGCCAGCAAGCGGTTGAAGCCCTGGTAACCCAGGCCGACAGCGACCGTGCCCGCCACGACTTCGCCGGCGCCCGCATCGGCTATGGCCGCGTGCTCACCTTCGAACCGAACAACCGCCGCGCCCAGGAAGGCATCCGCCAGATCGAACTGATGCGCACCCTGGACGACCGCGTGGCCCTGGGCCAGGCCGCCCTGCGCCAGGGCGACTTGTTCGGTGCCGAGCGCTACATGCGCGAAGTGCTGCGCCTGGACCCGCAAAACCAGAAGGGCATCATGCTGCGCAGCGATATCGAGAACGTCCAGGCGCGTACCGCACAGCCGTTCCCGCAACTGCGCAGCAAGCTGGAACGCCCGGTCACCCTGGAGTTTCGCGACGCGGCAGTGAAGACCATTTTCGAAGTGCTGTCGCAGGTGGCGGGCATCAACTTCATCTTCGACAAGGACCTGCGCCCGGACATGAAGGCCACCATCTTCGTGCGTGATGTGCGCATCGAGGACGCCGTGGCGCTGCTGCTGGAGCAGAACCAGCTGCACCAGAAGATCGTCAACGACAACACCCTGCTGATCTACCCCGACTCGCCGCAGAAGACCAAGGACTACCAGGAACTGGTCATGCGCACCTTCTACCTGACCAGCATCGACGCCAACACCGCGCTGAACATGGTCAAGACCATGCTCAAGACCCGCGACGTGTTCGTCGATGAGCGCCTTAATACCCTGACCATGCGCGATACCCCCGATGCCGTGCGCATGGCCGAGAAGCTGCTGCAGTCGCAAGACCAGTCCAACCCCGAGGTGGTGCTGGAAGTGGAAGTGATGGAGGTGGCGCGCTCGCGCATTCTCGACCTCGGCCTGCAATGGCCCAACACTTTCGGTGTGCTGAGCGATGACGGCAACCCGGTCAGCGTGCTCGACCAGCTGCGTGGCATCAACTCCGGCCGCATCAGCATCTCGCCGGCGCCGCAAGCCAAGATCAACGCCCAGGACAAAGACATCAACACCCTGGCAAGCCCGGTGATCCGCGTCAGCAACCGCGAGCAAGCGCGCATCCACATTGGCCAACGGGTGCCGATCATCAGCGCCACCTCGGTACCTTCCACCCAGGGCCCGGTGATCACCGAAAGCGTCACCTACCTGGACGTCGGCTTGAAGCTCGAAGTGCAGCCCACCGTGCACCTGAACAACGAAGTGGCGATCAAGGTGGCGCTGGAAGTCAGCAACGCCACCCCGCTGGAGCCGACCCGCCAGGGCACCATCCCGGTTCAGGTCGACACCCGCAACGCCCAGACCAGCCTGCGCCTGCACGACGGCGAAACCCAGGTGCTGGCGGGCCTGGTGCGCAACGACAAGACCTCCAGCGGCAACAAGATCCCAGGCCTTGGCGACATCCCTGGCCTGGGCCGGTTGTTCGGCAGCAACCGCGACGACATGAGCAAGTCCGAACTGGTGCTGGCGATCACCCCGCGCATCGTGCGCAACCTGCCTTACCAGAGCCCGTCGGACATGGAGTTCGCCACCGGTACCGAGTCGAGCCTGCAGGTGCGCCAGCTGGCCCAGCCGCTGCCAGCCGGGGCGGTGCCGGCCGACGCGCCAAGTGTCGAGCCGGGTGAAGCACCGGTGGTTGAAAGCCAGATGGCGGTGGTGCCGGCAACCCGGAGCCCACGTCCATGAAACGCCGCGCGCAAGGCTTCAGCCTGATCGAGGTGGTGCTGACGCTGGCACTGCTCGGGCTGCTCGCCAGCATGGCCGCACCGCTGACCGAAACCGTGGTACGCCGCGGCAAGGAGCAGCAACTGCGCGAGGCGCTGTACCAGATCCGCGACGCCATCGACGCCTACAAGCGCGCTTTCGACGCAGGCTTCATCGAAAAGCGCCTGGATGCCAGCGGCTACCCGCCGAACCTGCAGGTGCTGGTGGACGGCGTGCGCGATGTGCGCAGCGCCAAGGGTGCCAAGTTCTACTTCCTGCGGCGCATCCCGCATGACCCGCTGCTGGCGGCCAAAAGCGCGGATGACGGTGGCTGGGGCGTACGCGCCTACGACAGCAGCCCCGACAACCCGCGCGAAGGCGAAGACGTGTTCGACGTGTACTCCAAGGCCCGCGGCAAAGGCCTCAACAACATCCCCTACGGGCAATGGTGACGGCCATGAAACGCAGCCAAGGCTTCACCCTAATCGAACTGCTGGTGGTGATGGCGATCATCGCCACGCTGATGACCATCGCCATGCCGCGCTACTTCAACAGCCTGGAGAGCTCCCGCGAGGCCACCTTGCGCCAGAGCCTGGCGGTGCTGCGCGAGTCGCTCGACCACTTTTACGGGGACACCGGGCACTACCCCGACTCGCTGGAGCAACTGGTCGAACTGCGTTACCTGCGCAATACCCCGGTCGACCCGATCACCGAACGCAGCGATGCCTGGCAGCTTGTGCCACCGCCGGAAGGCGTGGCGGGCGGCGTGGCCGACATCAAGAGCGGCGCAACAGGGAGGGCGCGTGATGGCAGCCTCTTCGCTGAGTGGTAAGGCCTGCGCCGGCTTCACCTACCTGGGTGTGCTGCTGTTGATCGCGGTCAGCAGCGTGGCCCTGGCGGCCACCGGCACGGTGTGGTCAAGCGCCGCCCAGCGCGATCACGAGCGCCAGTTGCTCTGGGTGGGCAGCCAGTACGCCCAGGCACTGCGCAGCTACTACCGCGCTTCGCCGGGCCTGGCCCAGTACCCGCAGGACCTGGCCGACCTGCTTGACGACAACCGCTTCCCCGAAGCCAGGCACCACATCCGGCGCCTGTACCCGGACCCGATCACCGGCAGTGACGATTGGGGCCTGCTGCGCTCGATCGACGGCCGCATCACCGGTGTACACAGCCGCTCCGATGCCACCCCGTTCAAGCGCAGCGGTTTCGACACCCAGTGGTCCGGCTTCGAAGGCCTGGAGCACTACAGCGACTGGCAGTTCGTCGCTGAACAGGCCTTCAACGAAAGCGCCAGCGGCGCACAAACCCACACGGCCGGCTCAGGAGAAACGCCATGAAAGGCCTCAACGTGTTCTGCCTGAGCTTGGGCCTGCTGCTGGCCGCCGGGGTGTCCGGCGTGGCACAGGCCGAAGCCGAAGACGAGATGAAGGGCTTTATCGTCGACAACACCATCTCGCACATCGGCCACGATTTTTACTACTACTTCGCCGACCGCCTGCGCGCCACCAGCCGCCTGGATTTCAACCTGGTGGTGCGCGAACGCCCGGATGCCCGCTGGGGCAGCCTGGTGACGGTGGAGTTCGAGCGCGACGTGCTGTACCGGCGCTTTCTACCGCCCAATGTCACGCAATTAAAAGAAGAGGCCGTCGCGGCCGCCGACCTGGTCAAGCAGGAGGTCATTCAGCGCAAGCTGCAGCGCCTGCTCCAGGACACCACTGATCTGGAGAGGGACGAGCTATGAACCCGCGCATTCCGCACTGCATCGCCGCCTGCCTGCTGGCCAGCACCTTGGCTGCCCAGGCCACGGAGCTGGTGTACACCCCGGTCAACCCGGCCTTCGGCGGCAACCCGCTCAATGGCACCTGGCTGCTGAACAACGCCCAGGCGCAGAACGACTACGACGACCCTGACCTCAAGGACCGCACCTCCGCCTTCGGCGGTACCTCGGCCCTGGAGCGCTTCAGCAACCAGCTGGAGTCGCGGATGTTGTCGCAGCTGCTGGACAACATCAGCAACGGCCAGACCGGCAGCATGGCCACCGACGCTTTCCTGATCGATGTGATCGACGACTCTGGTGCCCTGAGCATCAAGGTCACCGACCGCGCCACGGGAGAAATTTCGATCATTGAGGTCAGCGGCCTGAACCCCTGAGAGGGAAGGGCTTTTAGTTGGGGAGAGAACACCATGAAACGTCTGCTGAGCACTTTGCTGATCCTCGCCGCGCTGCAAGGCCTCCAAGGTTGCAGCCTGCGCGAACCGATGTCGGCCGAACAGGACTCGGAAACCCCGACCCTGACCCCGCGCGCCTCGACCTACTACGACCTGATCAACATGCCGCGCCCCAGGGGCCGGCTGATGGCGGTGGTCTACGGGTTCCGTGACCAGACTGGCCAATATAAGCCAACCCCGGCCAGCTCGTTTTCCACCAGCGTCACCCAGGGTGCCGCGAGTATGCTGATGGACGCCCTGAGTGCCAGCGGCTGGTTCGTGGTGCTGGAGCGCGAAGGCCTGCAGAACCTGCTGACTGAACGCAAGATCATCCGCGCCTCGCAGAAAAAGCCCGACGTTGCGGAAAACATCATGGCCGAGCTGCCGCCGCTGCAGGCTGCCAACCTGATGCTCGAAGGCGGTATCATCGCCTACGACACCAACGTGCGCAGCGGCGGGGAAGGGGCGCGCTACCTGGGGATAGACATCTCCCGCGAGTACCGGGTGGACCAGGTGACGGTCAACCTGCGCGCGGTGGATGTGCGTACCGGGCAGGTGCTGGCCAACGTGATGACCAGCAAGACCATCTACTCGGTGGGGCGTAGTGCCGGGGTGTTCAAGTTCATCGAGTTCAAGAAGCTGCTGGAAGCCGAGGTGGGCTACACCACCAACGAACCGGCGCAGCTATGCGTGCTGTCGGCGATCGAAGCGGCGGTGGGGCACCTGCTGGCGCAAGGCATCGAGCGGCGCTTGTGGCAGGTGGCGGGGGATGCGGGGGATGGCAAGGCCGGGGTGGACAAGTATTTGAGCCAGTCTCAGCAGCCATGAGTAGTGAGTGCGGCCTCTTCGCACCGAAGAGGCCGGCACTGGATTTACTCAGGCGTCACGTGGAATCCAGGTCATCTCCTCAGCGCAACGAATGCCGATCTGAAGATTCCGTTCTTTCTGATAAGGCTGTCCTTCGCTATCGATCAGGTAGAACACCTCATGCAAGTACTGTTCGCCCTTCGCATCTCGATAGCATCGGAATGACGTATTGGTCGGGAAGACTTTACGAATGTCTGCGAACTCGGTTTCTGTTCCAATCATTTGCTCGAAAGCCGGTTTGTCCTTGATCTTCACTGCCGGTCTGAAGTCGACAAAGTCCTGAAAGTAGGCCTGTATTTTCTTGCCAGAACAGGTGCCATGCTTTTTCCATTCATGCGCGAACATCGCTGCCGGATCGTGGGTTACCAAGTCACGTAACGGCTCATTCGAAAGCACGGTCCTTACGTCCTCAGGCCCCATCTCACACGCATCACCACTGTTGCATGCCGGCGACGTCGTGCAAAACTGAGGGTGGCGGTTGGTGCGGTCGCCTACGCTCTCGCTGTAGGGCCAGATGCCGTGGGGCAGAAACGCTTGCGGTATCTGCTTGCAGGCATCCTTGCCTCGCTCCAGCTGCATCTTGCAAAAGGTGGGTTGCCAGGTGACTGAATAGACCAAGAAGGTGGCGGGCGGGGTATTGGCAGCTGCTTCTTCGTTGGCATCCAGGGCTACTGCGTTGAAAGCCCAGGCGATTGTGATTGAAAACAGGATTGACTGGAGCACGCGCATTGCTTCATTCCGTTGGTTGCGGCGGTGAGGCTCCAGTTAACCGGGAGCTTGGGCAAGGCGTCTACTGGCAAAAATGTCAGGTACACAAGCGCACACCCAGGCTAGGGATCTCACGATCATTGTGGGAGCGGGCTTGCCCGCGAAGCAGGCACCGCGGTGGATGGCACGGGCTTCGCCCGTGTTCGCGGGCAAGCCCGCTCCCACAGGAATTGCGTCAACTTTTAGAAATTGAGCCAGACAGTTGCTCCCACGGGGTACGGCGACGCGGTGTTAACTGTGGGAGCCGGCTTGCCGGCGATAGGGCCGGTACAGCCAAAGCTGTCAGCCCGCCTTGCGCAACGTCAGATTGATCCGCCGCTCCCCCATCCGCGGATGCACGCCCGCCTTGATCGGCAACACCCCATGAAAGCGCAACCGGTCCTCGCCACCCCACACCAGCACATCGCCGTGACTCAACGCGATACGCTGCGCCCGGTCCGAACGCTGTAGCCCGCCGAACAGGAACACCGCCGGCAACCCCAGCGATATCGACACGATCGGCTGGCCGAAGTCCGCTTCATCGCGGTCCTGGTGCAGGCTCAGGCGAGTGCCGGGCAGGTAGTGATTGACCAGGCAAGCATCCGGCACAAACCCGTCGAACCCTGCCGCCGCTGCCGCGCGGCCCGCCAGGTCGAGCAGGACCTGGGGTAGGGCGGGCCAGGGCTTGCCGCTGACCGGGTCGGTGGGGCTGTAGCGGTAGCCTTTGGCGTCACTCACCCAGCCTAGCGAGCCGCAGTTGGTGAGCGCCACTGCCATGTTCAGGCCGCCCGGCGTCTGCATGTGCCGCAACGGCGCAGCGCGTAGCACTGGGCGCAGGGCATCGAGCAGCGGTTCGACTTCGGCCAGGGCGAAGCCTTGCAGCAGCACGGTGTGGCTGGCCAGGCGTTGCGGCTGGGGGCCGAACAGGTCGAGGTCGGACTGGATCATGGTGGAGGCACGGGTATGGGGTGAGGCAATTGTAACGCTGTTGGCTGTACTGGCCTATTCGCGGGCAAGCCCGCTCCCACAGGTTAGGTCAGTTGTCGTCAGGAAGAGGGGAAAAAGGAACCGCGACGCCAGGGAGAGGCGACGCCGCGGTCCAAGGGGGAGCTGCTTAGCGCTGAGTAGCAGTAGCCGTGTTGCCGTTGCCCATCTGGGTAATGGTGGCGCTCTGGTTGGCGCCGGCCTGGTCGACGATGGCCTTGTTGTTGTTGCCGCCCTGGGTCACGTAGGCGACGTTGGCGGTGTCGGTCTGCTTGATGTTGGCGATGTTGCCACTGCCGTACAGCTGCGTGGTGTAGCTCTGGTTGGCGTAGCCGGACTGGTCCAGCGTGATGGTGCTGGCGGTACCGTTGGTGTCGCCGGTGGCGTAGTTGTCGGTGCCGCGCTGGTCGGCGACCAGGATGTTGTCGGTGCCGTTCTGCTCGAAGTACAACTCGTTGTTGCTGTCGGCCTGTTTGGTCTCCATCGAGTTGTTGGTGCCTTTCTGGCCCAAGGTGGCCAGTTGCAAGCTGCCGTTCTGGGTCAGGTTGACGGCGTTGCCGGTACCTTTCTGGTTGATCACGGCGGTCTGGTCGCTGCCGAACTGCCCACCCAGTTTTTCGCCCTTCCAGTTGCTGGCCATGACCTTGTTGCCAGTGCCCTGGGTGGTGATGGTCAGGCTTTGGTTGTCACCGTTCTGGTAGGTGAAGTGCAAGTTGCTGGTGCCGGTCTGGGAAATGTTGGTGTTCGAGTTGGTGGTCTCGAACTGATCCGACCAGCTGGCGTTGGACTTGCCTTGTTGGTACAGGCTGGCGGTATTGTCGCTGCCCAGGCTCTGGTCGATGTAGCCTTCGTTGAGCTGGCCGTTCTGGTTGACCGTAGCCTGGCTGCCCACCTGGGTGTCCTGCCACACTTCCATCGAGTTGCCGGTGCCGTTCTGGTCGATGGCAATGATGCCGCCGGTGCCGTCGCGCTGGTCGCCGTAGGCCCAGTTCTGCTTGCCTTGCTGGTAGACCTCGATATTGCCGTCGTTGTGCGTCAGGTGCTCGGCGGCGGCGTAGTTGTCCTGGCCATCCTGGTTCACCAGGCTCTTGTTGTTACTGCCGCCGAACAGCTGCTCGACGAAGGCTTCGTTGCGCTGGCCGCTCTGCTGGGTGGTGGCCTGGCTGCCCACTTGCGTGTCCTGCCACACAGTCGAGCGGTTCTCGCCGCCTTGCTGCACCTGCAGCGACTGGTTGTTCTCGCCCAGCGACTGGCTGGCGAAGGCGTCGTTGTAGGTGCCGGCCGCCTGCTGGGTGATCTGGCTGCCGTTCTCGAACAGCTGCTCGCCGTAGCCGGCGTTGTACGAGCCGGTGGCGGTCTGGTCGATATAGCTGGTGCTGTTTTCCTGCACGGCCAGGTGGTTGTGGCCCTTGCCGGACTGGGTCTGGGTGGCTGCTGCGAACGGCGCGACGGTCTGTTTGACTTCGGCGACGTTCTGGTTACCCGACTGCGACTGCGTCGAGGTGCTGTCGTCCGCCATGACCTGGCCGGCAAGAGCCAGGACGATAGCGGCGCTTAGGGGAGCGAGCTTGAACATGGTGGTGCCTCCAGGTCTATCGGTATTGAGTGATCTGCACATGCTGGCCATTGCCGGCCTGGGTCACGGAACTGTTGAGGCCCGAGCCGGCTTGCACGATGCTGGCGCTGTTGTCGTTGCCGATCTGCTCGATGCTGGCGCTGTTGCTGGTGCCGCTCTGGCGGATCGACGCGCTGTTGCCATTTCCCTGTTGGCTGATGCTGGCCATCAGGTCACTACCTTCTTGCAGGATGTACGCCTCCTGCGCGCCCCCGGCCTGGACGATGCGGCCCAGCAGGGCCTGGCCGTTCTGGTCGAGGGCGGCGCGGTTACCCGAACCCTGCTGTTCGATCACCGCCACCTGGCCGGCACCGGCCGGCAGCAGGCGGATGATCACCGGGTCACCGAGGTCGCTGCCGGCGGCAAGGTCGGCGTTGTCCATCAGATCGTCGGCCTGGGCCTGGCCGGCAAGGGCCAGGCTCAACAGCAGTGGATACAAGCGTGTCATGGCGTTCTCCTGGCCTTACTGCACGGTAACGTTGGTGGTGCGTGTGGTGCCTTGGCTGCTGGTCACGGTTGCCGTCGGGTTGGCCGTCGGAATCACCGTGGTGCTGTTGCTGACCGCCAGGCGCCAGCGCCCGGTCACCGGTACGGTGGTGGTGCCGAGGGTCTGCACGCCGGTGGTGGTGGTCACACGCACGGTGATGGTGTTGCCGGTGGTCACCGAGGAGGTACCGCTGATGTCCCAGTTGTACCGGTTGTTGGAGCGTGCCTGGACCGTTGCTGCGGTGACTGCGAAGGTCTCGGCGGCGGGGCGTGGCGACACGTTGACGGTGACGGTGCCGGGGTTGGACAACGCGCCGAGCGAGTCACGTACCTGGAAGGTAAACGTGGTGCTGAACGCCGCAGTGACCGTGGCCGGTGGGGTGTAGGTCACCGTGCTGCCATCGGTGCTGACCGTGCCGCGACCGGTAGCCGGTTGCGTGACGGCGGCGACCACCAGTGGGGTGTTGCCTTCCGGGTCGGCGGCCCCCGCCAGTACGTTGATGGTCAGCGGTACGCCCAGTGTCGCAACCGTCTGAGCAGCCACGGTTGGCGGCCGGTTGGGCGCAACGTTGACGGTCACGGTAGCCGGTGTCGACTTCAGCCCTTTGGCATCCACCGCCCGATAGCTGAAGGTGGCCACAAGAGGTTGCGTGGCGCCCGCTGGCGGGGTGTAGGTGACCGAGGTGGTGCCGTTGAGCACGACGCCGCCAAGGCCGGTGCCCGGTTGAGTGAGGTCACTGATGGCCAGCGGCACGTTGCCGTCCGGGTCACTGTCGTTTTGCAGCAGGTTGAGGGTCAGCGGGACACCGACGCTGGTGCTGCCGGTATCGGCCTGGGCCAGCGGCGGCTGGTTGGCGGCCTCGACCGGCGCGTTGCCGACTACGATCACTGGCTCCACATCGCTGCCGCCATGGGCGGACTTGATGGTGACGGTGGCCGGTGGCTGGGCCAGGTCGTTGACCGTCAGGCTTTGCAGGGTGCCAGACTTGGACATCCGACCATAGCCTTGGGCGAGCAGGTCGGGGATCGCCACTTCATCACTGGAGCGGGCTTCGATCACCAGGCGCTTGTTGGCCCAGTCATAGCGGGCAGTGCTCACCTTGACGATGTCGGTGAGCTTGCTCGACAGCGCGGTCGGGCGAGTGCCGCCGGCAGTGGTGCTGGCGGTGACCACCACCACTGGCGGCGGTGCGGCCTGGCTGAACTGCTGGCTGAAGTACAACCCGTTGTTATCCGAGAGCAGGCTGAACTGGCAAGGCGAGGGCGGCGTGCCGACCAGCGCCAGGCCATTGCGCATGCACACGCTGGCATCGTTGGGGGCCTTGGCGAAGACTTCGACGCGGGTGCCGGCACCATTGCGCGAGTAAGTGGCGCGTTCCAGGGTTACAGGGGTTTGCGCCCGTTGGTCGAGCACCTTGCCCGACACCGTGAACACATTGGTCTGTATAGCCCCGGGTGGGCCTTCGATGCGCACGAAGTTGGTGTTGAACGGGCTGCCGGTCACCGCTTCGGTGATGTTCGGGTCGCCGACGAATGTCTCGCTGGCACCGGTGTCCGGGTTGACCTCGGTGTAGGGGCCGCCTGCGCCACGCAGCCACGGGCCGAGGTTGCCATTGAGCGCGCCGGTGAAGTTGCCGGGGGCGCCGATGCCAATGTCACGGGTGATGTTGATCGCCCGGCGACCGGCCGTGGTCACGTTGACCGTCTCCACACCGTACGGGTGGGTAATGGTGTAGGTACCGGTGCGGGGCACCGAGGCGCGGATACGGATACGGGCAAAGCTCTGCTGGTCGCCGTCAACCGGGTTTTCCGCCGCAAAGGCGGCTTCCAGCCCCGCCACATAGACTTCCAGCTCGTAGCCGCTGTTGCCTACCTGCGGGATCGCGGTTTCGGCCAGGAACCAGAACATCTCGGGTGGCCAGTTGTCGGGGAATACCAGCGGCAGGGCGTCGTCATACACGCCAGGTTCCGGCAGCAAGGTGCACATGTAGGCGGGTGCACCGGGTGCGCCAGGCGCCCGGGTGCTGGTAGCGCGCGACTGGCACAGCTCCAGAGACAGGTTGTTGGCGTCCTTGTACCACATCGGGTAACCACCGGTGGCGAAGGTGTAAGGGCCAGGGTCGACATCCGACAGTGCGGCCCAGGCCGCGCTGGTGACAGTGAGGGAGAAACCGGCGGCCAACAGCGCACGGCGTTGCCAAGTGTTCATGCTGCCTCCTTGAAGGCGGAGCCTTTGTCTGTTCATGGCACAAGCACCACGTCTTCGCTGTCGCTACCGCCATTGGCGCTGGTGACCTGCACCTTGGCCGGCGGGATGGGCGACAGGGAGGTGTTCAGCGTCTTCACCGCACCGTTACCCGCCAGGTTGCCGATGAAGGTGCCGTTGCCGGTCCGTGCGGAAAGCACCGGCGGGCTGGTTTCGTCACTGGTGCTTGCCACCAGGGTCAGTTGGCCGCTGGCCAGGCTGAATTCGGCGCGGGTGATGGTTACCAGGTCGGTGAGTGGCAGGTTGGCGGTGGTCAGGCTGCTGGTAGGGATCGCCACACTGTTGTCGGCGGTCAGCACCAACGTGGCCGGAAGGATCGGGTTGAGCACCGACTGGGCATACCAGGCGCCGGTACCGTTGGCCTCGGTCAGGTTCAGGTTTGGCGTCTGGCTGGTCAGGGTGACAGCGGCCGGTGGCGGCGGGGCCATCACGAACACATCCTGCTGGGCACGCAGGTCGCCGTTCTCGGTGTGCCGCGAGTAGGTGCTGCGCTGTGGCATCAGCGGGGTCGGCCGGGCGACATCAGAGAGCTTGCCGGAAATCGAGAACAGTTCGGTACGCAGGTCGATGCCGCCGGGGCCCTCGATACGCACGAAGTTGGTGTTGAACGGGCTGCCGGTGACGCGCTCGTCCAGGTTGGGGTCGCCGATGAAGCGTTCGCTGCCCTCGGTGTATGGGCCATTGACGCTGCGCAGGAACGGCCCGACATCCCCCTTGAGCGCGCCGCTGAAGTCGCCGGCGCCGGCAATGCCGATGTCGCGGGTCATGTTGATCGCCCGGCGGCCGGCGGCGGGTACGTCGAACACTTCGACGCCGTAAGGGTGGGTGACCACATAGGTGCCGGCCGTCGGCACATCGACGCGGATCCGCACCCGGGCGAAGCTCACCTGGTCGCCTTCGACCGGCTCCTCGGCGGCAAAGGCCGCTTCGATCGCCGTGCCGTAGCTCAGGTTGATGCCACGGGCGGCGTCGACGATGGCGGCGTCAGCGGTAAACCAGAAGGCTTCGTCGGGGAAGTTGCTGGGGAAGGCGATGGGCTGGGTGTCGTCGAACACGCCGGGTGTCGGCAGCAGCGTACACATGTACGCCGGGGCCCCAGGGGCACCGGCGACGCGTGAACTGACGGTCTTGGTCAGGCACAGGTCCAGGGTTCGCCCATGCGAGTCCTGGTACCAGGCTGCAAAGCCGCCGTTGGCGGGGTTGTAGGGACCGGTGTCGACGGCATACAGCGCTGCCTGCGCCGGGAGCTGGAGCATGCTGGCGAAAATCGCCACGGCCAGCGGGTTGGGTATCGGTCGGTGCATGAGTCAATTCCTCCTGCAAACGGGCCCATGGACTTGGGGCGTCTGGCAGGGGAGCGGCAACTGCCGTGCCAAGTGCTTGGAAATGGGCTGGAGGGCTTGTGGGGCAAGGGGTGCGGGTTTTTGGAGGGTGGTTTCGGGCAGGCTTGATATGGGGGGTGTTCCCCAGGGTTGGGGGTTGGGGATGGTGGTGGGGCTGGGGGTGTAGGGCTTTGGGTTTGCAGCGCTCTTGAGATCGAGCGCCGCCCGCGCGGCGCTCGATCTCAAGGGCGCCACAAAACCCAAGGCATGCACCCCAACCCACCGCAATCTCCCTGATGACGCCCAGAAAAATCTCCCGCACACTGCAAAAAAAATCCCAGCCCGTAGCCCTCCCCCTGAGAGGCACAGCCGGAGCAAAAAATGGCGCGACAACAACCAACAAACGCCCAAGACCCGCTTCACGAATCCCGCCAGGCCCGCCTCAAGCTGGCTAGCGAAGGCGAACTGCCCATGGGCATGTTGCGCGACGAAATCGACGCGTCCTGGCGGCGCAGCCTGGGCCATGGCCTGGATTGCCTGCAGGGCGAGCAGGTCGGCCTGGGCCTTCAACAGGGCCATGACCTGCGCGCATTGCTGGAACACAACCGGCTGCTGGTCGATGCGGTCACCCCCGAGCTGGACTACCTGGTCTCGCGCCAGGGCAAGGCCGGCATCATCATTCTCGGCGACGCCCAGGCCAACGTGCTGGCCATCGAGGGGCAAACCCACGTGCTGGAACGCGAAGGCCTGCGCGACCTGCACCCCGGCAGCTGCTGGAGCGAATCGCTGCGCGGTACCAATGCCATCGGCACGGCAGTGGTGGAAGGCCGCCCGACACTGATCAACTGCGGCGAGCACTACCTCGACCGACTCAGCCCGTTCGCCTGCACCTCGGTGCCATTGCGCGATCCGAATGGCCAAGTGATCGGTGTGCTCGACATCACCCGCGAAGGCAACATGGCGCAGCCGCAGGACAGCCTGTCGATGCTGATGCTGGCGGCCGGCAATATCGAAAGCCGGCTGTTCGGCCTGTGCCACCCCGAGCAACTGGTACTGGCCTTTCACAGCCGCCCGCAATACCTCAACAGCGCCTGGCACGGTTTGCTGGCGCTGAGCCTGGACGGTGAAGTGCTGGCGGCCAACGACAACGCCTGCCAGCTGTTGCAGGTGCCGCGCCAGGGCCTGATCGGGCGGCGCAGCAGCGACTTGCTGGGCGAACGCTCGCCCGCTTTCATCGCGCGCCTGTGGCAGGGCGGCGTGAGCAGCGTGCAGACCGCCAAGGGCGAGTTCTTCTTCCGCGCCCTGCAGCTGCCGCGCCATGGCCAGTTGAGCGGCAGCGTGGCGCCGAGCAAGCCGGCACTGGCTAACAAATCGCCAGCGCTGGAGGCCTTGGCGGGGGGTGATGCACGCCTGGCACGCAACCTGCGCATGGCCCGCCAGGGCCTGGGCAATGGCCTGCCCGTGCTGCTGCTGGGCGAGACCGGTACCGGCAAGGAGGTGGTGGCGCGGGCCTTGCACCAGGCCAGCCCACGGGCCGATAAGCCGTTTGTCGCGGTCAACTGCGCGGCCATCCCCGAGGGGCTGATCGAGTCGGAGCTGTTCGGCTACCGCGAGGGGGCTTTCACCGGTTCGCGCCGGGGCGGCATGGTCGGGCGGCTGATGCAGGCCCACGGCGGCACGCTGTTCCTTGACGAAATCGGCGACATGCCACTGGCCCTGCAAGCGCGCCTGCTGCGGGTATTGCAGGAACGACGGGTGGCGCCGCTGGGCGCAGCCGACGAGCAGGACATCGATGTGGCGTTGATCTGCGCCACCCACCGCGACCTCAAGCGCCTGGTGCATGAACAGCATTTTCGTGAAGACCTGTACTACCGGGTCAACGGCGTGTCGCTGCGCTTGCCGGCGCTGCGTGAGCGCGATGATCTGGCGAGCATTATCCAAGGCCTGCTGGACAAGGCCGGCGCCCAGGGCGTAAGCCTGGCCCCGTCACTGGCTGCGCTGCTCGAAGGTTTCGACTGGCCGGGCAACATTCGCCAGCTGGAAATGGTTGTGCGCACCGCCCTGGCCATGCGCGAGGACGGTGAGCAGCAGCTTACCCTCGACCACCTGACCGATTGCCTGCTCGATGAACTGGCCAGCGGCACTGCGCCCTCTGGCAGCTTGAAGGACAACGAACTGGAGCTGATTCGCGAAGCCCTGGCCCGCCATCAGGGCAATGTTTCGGCCGCCGCCGAGGCCCTGGGCATCAGCCGGGCGACGCTGTACCGCAAGCTCAAGCAGTTGCGCGGTTGACATGGGTAACCTGTTCGCAAGGCTGGTAGAAACCAGCGACCCCGTACTCATGCGCCAGGCGCTGGCCTGGCTGTATGGTTTTGTTCGCCCGCATCGGCGCGCCATCGGCGTGTTGCTGGGCCTTTCCCTGGGCGCTTCGCTGTTGGCGCTGGCCCAACCCTGGCTGGTCAAGACGCTGATCGACGAGGGCCTGCTGGCCAAGGATTACCAGACGCTTTGGCACATGGCCGCGATCATGATCGTCGCCGGCCTGCTCGGCACCGTGCTGGCTGGCGTCAACCGTTACCTGCACACGCGGTTGTCCGGGCGTATCCTGTTTGCCCTGCGTGATGACCTCTATCGCCACTTGCAGCAGTTGTCGCCAACGTTCTATGGGCGCCGGCGCACGGGCGACATCCTGTCTCGGCTCGATGGCGACGTGGCCGAAATCCAGCGTTTTGCCGTGGACTCGCTGTTCTCGGCAGTGTCTGCGGTAATCGGCCTGGTGGGCGCGGTGGCGTTGATGCTGATGCTGTCCTGGCAGCTGTCGCTGCTGCTGGCGTTGCTGGTGCCGATCGAGGTGCTGTGGTTGCGCTGGATGCGGCGCAAGGTGGAGCGCGAGGTGCGCAACTTGCGCGAGCGTTCGGCGGACGTGTCGTCGTTCCTGGTCGAGACGCTGCCGGCCATGAAGTTCATCCAGGCTGCCGGCCAGCAAGGCCGTGAGGCCGGGCGCCTCGACCAGCTCGGTCAAGGCTACATGCGCCAGTTGCTCAAGGTGCAGGTCACCGAGTTCTTTACCCAGGCAATCCCCGGCACCCTGACGTCCTGGTGCCGGGCCTGTGCATTCCTGGTCGGCGGCTGGTGGGTGATTCAGGGCACCTGGCAACTGGGGGCGTTGATCGCGTTCTCTACTTATATGGGCATGGCGGTCGGCCCGGTACAGAGCCTTTTGGGCCTTTACGTGGCCGTGCAGCGCATGGCGGTAAGCCTGGGCCGGGTCATGGAGCTGAAGCAGGAGGCTGTGGCGGTGCGCGAAGCGGATACGCCACGCCCGATGCCGGAAGGGCCAGGCGAGCTGCGCCTGGAAGGCGTGCACTTTGCCCACGATGGGCGCCAGGGGGCGGTGCTGGAAGACGTGCATGCCTGCGTGCCTGGCGGCATCAAGGTTGCCATCAGCGGCGCCTCCGGTGTTGGTAAATCGACCCTCATAGACCTGTTGCAGCGTTTCTACGATCCAGACGCTGGGCGCATCCTGCTCGACGGTGCTGACTTGCGCGAACTTGATTTGGCTGCCTTACGCCAGCGCATCGCCGTGGTCAGCCAGGACATCGTGTTGTTCCGTGGCACCCTGGCGCAGAACCTCGCCTATGGCGCCCCGCAGGCCAGCCGCGCGGAGCTCGAACGGGTAGTGCGGCTGGCACATCTAGACACGTTGGTCGAGAGCCTGCCGCTGGGCCTGGATGGCCTGCTCGGTGAGCGCGGCCAGCAGCTTTCCGGGGGGCAGAAACAGCGTATCGCTATCGCCCGCGCAGTGCTGCAGGCGCCGTCGATCCTGGTGCTGGACGAGGCGACCTCGGCGGTGGACGAAGCCACCGAGCGCGAGGTGATTGCCGCCATCGACCTGCTGTTTGCCGGGCGCACGCGCATTCTGATCAGCCATCGTGCCTCGACCCTGGCCGATGCCGACCTGCGCCTGCACCTGCAGGGCGGGCAATTGCGCGTGTTGCCGCAGGAGGCCATCAAACATGGCCAATGAGGTGCGGGTTGGCGTGATCGACAGTGGCTGCTCGCCCGCGCAGGCCCAACACCTGTTCGCGGCACAACGCTTCTGGCTTGAGGACGGCGTGCTGCGTGAGGGTGAGTTGCAAAACGATCAACTGGGCCATGGCAGCGCCGTGCTGGCTCGCCTGCAAGAGCCGGCAGGGCAGGTGCCGGTGCTGGTGGCTCAGGTCTTCACCGAACAAGGCAGCACCAGCGCCTTGCAAGTCGCTGCCGCGTTGCTGTGGCTGGCAGAGCAGGGCGCCACGTTGATCAACCTCAGCCTCGGGCTGCAGCAGGACCGGCCGGTACTGCGCCAGGCCTGTGCCGAGGTACAGACTGCCGGCGTGCTGCTTTGCGCGTCGAGCCCGGCCCAGGGCAGTGCGGTCTACCCGGCCGCTTACCCAGGCGTCATCCGCATTACCGGCGATGCCCGCTGCGCACCGGGGCAATGGTCGTGGCTGAACAGCCCCCAGGCCGACTTCGGTGGCTATGTGGGGGAACGCAACATGGCTGGGGCCAGCCTGGGGTGCGCGGCGGTGGCCGGGCGCATTGCTGCCCTGCTGTTGCAACAACCCGGGCTTGATCGTGAGCAGGTTCTGAACTGGCTGCAAACCCACGCGGCCTTCCTCGGCCCCGAGCGGCGGGGTGTTCGGGATGCCTGAACCACGCATTCTGGTATTGGGTGCCGGCCCTGCTGGCGCCGCCACGGCCATTGGCCTGCGCCGCTTGGGCTACCCGGTCACGGTGGTGTCCGACTGGCGACGCTTCGCGGCTGTTGAAGGCGTGTCGCAGCGGGTGCTGGAAGGCCTGCGCCACGCGGGCCTGGGCGGCGCCTTGAGTGAAGCGGCGATACCGGCGACCCGCCAGGTGCGCTGGAATGGCGAGCACCTGCACATGAACCAGGAGTTTCTGCTCGACCGGCAACGTTTCGACCAGGCGTTGCGCGATGACCTCGCACGGGCGGGGGTGACGCTGGTCGAAGGGCGCATCCGTGAGGTGGCCCGTGCTGATGGTCATGAGGTGCGCCTGGACGATGGGCAACGCCTGCAAGCCGAGTTTCTGGTCGAAGCGCGTGGTCGGCAGGCGCCATTGGCCGCTGACCGCATGCGTGGGCCCGAAACGGTCAGCCTGCTGAACCTGTGGCAGGCGGAGCCTGGCGCACCGACATCGGCCGTGGAAAGCCTGGGCGACGGCTGGGCCTGGATGGCCAGGTTGGCCGATGGGCGCTGCTACTGGCAAATCACCCTGGATGCTCAAGGGGTACCGAGCAAGGCTGCCCTGCCTGAGTACTGCGCCACACGGCGCCGTGACTCGGCGCTGGTGGCCGAATTGTTCGGGGTGCAGGCGATGCAACCGGCACACGTGCATGCCCGTAGCAGCACGGCGATTCTTGCTGGTGATTGCGTGGGAGATGACTGGATACGGGTGGGGGATGCTGCGATGGCGGTTGACCCATTGTCGGGGAACGGGATTTTCCAGTCGCTGTCGTCGGCGCTGCAGGCGCCTGTGGTCATCAATACCCTGTTGCGCCGGCCCGAGCGAGCGGCGCTGGCGCGCCAGTTTCATCAGCAGCGGGTTGAGCAGCTGTTCATGCGTTTTGCTCGGATTGGGCGGGATTTTTATGCTCAGGAGCAGACCCGCGCCGGGCAGCCATTCTGGACGCGTCGGCGGGGCTGGCCGGATGCGCAGGCGTTGCATTTGAGCGCCGATTGGCAGTCTGTGCAGCTAGCGCGCAGGCCGGTGCTGCGTGAGGGTTTTGTGGATGAGGCCGAGGTGGTGGTGACGGCGGATCAGCCGTTGGGGGTTTGGCATCTGCAGGGGGTGGAGCTGGCGCCGGTGGTGCGGGCGGTGTTGGCTGGGCAATTACTCGATGAGGTGATGAGCAGCTATCCCCAGGCGCAGCAATCAATGTTGCGGCGGTGGCTGGTGGAGCAGGGTTGGCCTTAGGAAACTGGGGCCGCTGCGCGCCCCTTCGCGGGTAAACCCGCTCCCACAGGTTCACTGCAGTTCTCAAGTCCTGTGCAGTCCCTGTGGGAGCGGGTTTACCCGCGAAGGGCTGCACAGCAGCCCCGCCGCGCTGAGCTAGAAGAACGTCCCGACCACCAACTGCATATAGGTCCCGGTATCCCGGCTGCCCATTTGCGTCCCACCATTCGCCGCACTGCGCTCTGGCTTGTAGAACCCCACCAGCGGGCTGATCAGCAGGTGCTCGTTGACCATCCATTCCACGTACAGGTCCAGCTCACGCCCACCCAGGTTGCCTTGGTCGGTGTCGAGCGTATCGAAATCGAAGTAAAGCGCCCCCACCGTCAGGTTGTCCCGCGGCTTGCCCTTGAGCGCCACATGGTGCACCTGGCTGTTCTTGTTGAACGGCCCGGCATAGTTGGCTGCCACCTCACCCTGGAACCAGGTGCCGTAACCGCGGCTCAGGCCATAGAACAGCGGGTCGAAGTCTTCTGAAAAACGGCTGTAGCGGTAGGTGGCAGTGGGCGTCCAGGGCAGCGCCGAGAAGGTCCAGTTGCCCTCCAGGTACCACGCATTCTCACGCCCGCCCGTGCGGTCCTGGGTGACGTATTCGCCGGCCAGCTCCAGGTCCTTGACCCCAAGGTTGCCGCGCCCGCGCAGGCTGACCGTGTCCATGCCATCGCGGTGCTCCAGGCCCATGATCTGCGCATAGCGCTGGTCGACGTCGAGCCCGCGGATCCAGCTGACGCCGACAGTGCCGGCGTCGGCGACATGCTCGACGTTGGTCACCGCCAGCGAGGTGTCGGCTTGGTAATGGTTATCGGATTTCAGCCACATCAGGTCGCCACGCCAGCCTTGCTTGCCGCCCAGGCGCAGCACGGCGGTGCGGTCGAAGGCCTTGCGCGCGGCCAGGTAATAGGCGCCGCCACGGTCGAAGTTGGCGCCCAGGTCGACCTTGCCCAGGTTGACCGGGTCGCCTTGGATCAGGAAGCCGTCACCGAGTGTCACCACCTGGCGGCCACCGGAGATGTCAACGCCATCCTCGCCCAGTGCAGGGAACAGATTGGCCGAACGCCAGCCCAGGTACAGGTCCTCGATGGCCGTGCGGCGCTCGTCGCCGAGGGTCAGGCCGGCGGCATCGCCATCGCCCCAGGTGGCCGAGCTCAGCAGGTTGAAGGCGCCGTAAAGGGCGCCGCTGTTGGCCAGGGCCTGGCTACCGCTGAGGCCATATTTGACGTAGCCCTCGCGCCAGTTGCTGCTGCCTGGCTGGCGGTTGCCGGCCTGGTTGTAGCTTTCGTCGCTGTGGAAGGCGCCGAACAGGGCTTCGAGGTCGGCGTTGAGGGTGGTGCCGTTGTGGTTGTAGAGCTCGTGGGCTTGGGTGATAGGTGTAGTGAGCAACAGTGCCAATGTGCAGGCGTACGTGTGCCTCATGGTTTACTCCATGTTTTTATTGTGGTTTTTGGATTGCCTGCACTGGCCTCTTCGCGGGACGAGCCCGCTCCCACAGAGGCCGGTGCTGGCTAAGCGTCAGAGCTTGATCAGCACCGATTTCAACTCGGTGTAGTGCTCGATTGCCGCCGCGCCCATTTCGCGGCCGACGCCGGACATCTTGTACCCACCGAACGGCAGCGCCGGGTCCAGGGCACTGTGGCAGTTGACCCACACCGAGCCCGACTTGATGCGCGGGATCATCCGGTGCACCGCGGCCAGGTCGTTGGACCAGATGCTGGCGCCCAGGCCGTAAGGGTTGTCGTTGGCCATGCCGATCACCTCGTCCAGGTCATCGAACGGCATCGCCACCAGCACGGGCCCGAAGATTTCCTCCTGCACCAGGCGATGACGCTGGTCCACGTCGACGATCACCGTCGGCTTGACGAAATAACCCGGGCCGAAGCCCTCACCACCGCAGGCGATGGTCGCGCCCAGCTCGCGGCCCAGCTCGATGTAGCCGGTCACCCGGTCCTGCTGTTTGGCCGAGATCAGCGGGCCCATCTGCACGGCCGGGTCCAGGCCGTTGCCGAGTTTCATGCCGTTGGCAATGCCGGCGATGTCTGCCACCACGTTGTCGAAGTGCTTGCGGTGCACGTACAGGCGCGAACCCGCGCAGCACACCTGGCCCTGGTTGAAGAAAATCGCCGTGGCGGCGCCGGCGGCGGCTTCCTGCAGGTTGGCGTCGGGCATGACGATGGTTGGCGACTTGCCGCCAAGCTCCAGGGTGACGCGGGTCATGTTGTCCATGGCCGCCTTGCCGATCAGCTTGCCCACTTCGGTGGAGCCGGTGAAGGTCAGCTTGTCCACGCCCGGGTGGCGGCTCAGCGCCGCGCCGGCGTTCAGGCCTGTGCCGGTGATCACGTTGAGCACGCCGGCCGGGTAGCCGGCTTCATCCACCAGTTCGGCGAGCTTGAGCGCGGTCAGCGGGGTTTCGTCGGCGGGCTTGAGCACCACGGTACAGCCGGTGGCCAACGCCGGGCCGAGTTTCCAGCAGGCCAGCAGCAGCGGGAAGTTCCAGGCGACGATGGCGCCGACCACGCCGACTGCCTCACGGCGTATAAAACCGTGGAATTGGTCGTTGGGCATCAACGGCATCGAGGCTTCGACGGTGCTACCCTCGATCTTGGTGGCCCAGCCGGCCATGTAGCGCAAGAAGTCGATGGCCAGTTGCACGTCCATGACCTTGGCCACAGCGGCGCTCTTGCCGTTGTTCAGGCATTCCAGCTCGGCCAGTTGCTGCGCGTCGCGCTCCATCAGGTCGGCCAGGCGCCACAGCAGGTTCTGCCGTTCACGCGGACGCAGGCGGCTCCAGGGCGAGTCGTCGAAGGCCTGGCGCGCGGCACGCACGGCGCGGTCGACGTCTTCCAGCTCGGCGGCCGGTACTTCGCCGAGCACTTCGCCGGTGGCCGGGTTGCGGAACGCCAGGGTGCTACCGCTGGCGGCGTCCTGCCAGTCGGCGCCGATGCGCATCTTCAGCTTGCGCTCCAGGAAGGCGCGGGTGGCGGGCAGGATGGGCAGGTCGGAAAGCATGGGGCTGAGCCTCTTGTCATTGGATGTGACGGGCACTGGCGCAATGGCCGTGCCAAGGTGGCCAAACAGGCGCAAATGCTTGAACTGCCTTGGATTTGCCCTGGTGCACGGGTGCAATTGCGCGGCTGCGCTGTTGCACATTGAGACGGTGTGAGACGGTGATTGAAACAGTGCCTACAAGGCCTCATCGCCGGCAAGCCGGCTCCCACAGGTACAGTGCAATCATCACCTACGCCGCTTACCTGTGGGAGCTGGCTTGCCGGCGATGGCCTGCGCAGCAGGCCCCTGTCTCAACATGAAACACCCTGTCGCGAAATGGCACGTTCCGACTCGACACCAAGGTGTGGTTGCAGGCCCCTTAAATGCGCTAAGAGACTGAAATACAACAATTTTCAAGCATGTGGCACAGTTTCTGTATCGCAACTGTCACATGCACACCTGCTGTACCAAAGCGTGCGAAAACCATAAGAACAACAACCGTGGAGGTCTGACCTTGAAGACGACTCGACTCCGGCGGCATGCGGGCAAACTGGCGCTGATCGCCGCCGCACTGCTGGGCACCCAGGCCATGGCGGCCGAGCAGGGCCCGAGCCTGTTGCAGAACAAGTGCATGGGGTGCCATATCCCCGAGGGCAACGATACCTACAGCCGCATCAGCCACCAGCGCAAGACGCCCGAAGGCTGGCTGATGAGCATCGCCCGCATGCAGATCATGCACGGCCTGCAGATCAGCGACGACGACCGTCGCACCCTGGTCAAATACCTGGCTGACAAGCAGGGCCTGGCGCCGAGCGAAACCGATGGCGTGCGCTACGCCATGGAGCGCCGCCTCAATACCGTCGAGCATTTCGACCCGATCATCGGCGAAACCTGCGGCCGCTGCCACTCCGGTGCCCGTGTCGCCCTGCAGCGTCGCCCGGCCCAGGAATGGGAACACCTTGTCAACTTCCACCTCAGCCAGTGGCCATCGCTGGAGTACCAGGCCCAGGCCCGCGACCGCGACTGGCTGGACATCGCCCTCAAGCAGGTGGTGCCGGAGCTGGCCAAGCGCTTCCCGCTGGAAAACGCGGCCTGGGCCGACTGGCAGAAGGCTAAACCCAAGGCCGATACGCTGCCGGGGCAATGGGCCTTCAGCGGGCACATGCTGGCCAAAGGCGACGTGCGCGGCGTGATGACGGTCAGCCCCGAGCAGGGCGACACCTTCAAGGTCGAGGTCAAGGGCGCCTACGCCGATGGCACGGCATTCAACGGCACCGGCTCGGCGATCCTCTACAACGGCTATGAGTGGCGCGGCAACGTCAAGGTCGGCGATGCCAACCTGCGTCAGGTGTTCGCCGCGCTGGATGGCGAGATGAAAGGCCGCATGTTCGAGGCCGAGCACGACGAACGCGGGCTGGACTTCACGGCAGTCAAAGCCGGCACGCCGCGCCTGTTGGCGGTGCAGCCTGCGTACATCAAGGCAGGCGGCGAAAGCGAGATCACCCTGGTGGGCAGCGACCTGAGCGGCAAGCCAGACCTGGGCGCCGGAGTCGAAGTGACTGAAGTGCTGGAGCAGACCCCAACCCTGGTGCGGGTCAAGGCGCGCGCTGCGGCCGATGCCAAACCCGGCCAGCGTGACGTTGCCGTCGGTGCGCTGAAGGGCGCGAACCTCGCCGTCTACGACAAAGTCGAGGAAGTGAAAGTGGTGCCGGCGTTCTCCATCGCCCGTATCGGCGAAAACGGCGCCTCGGTACCGAAGGTCCAGGGGCGCTTCGAGGCCGAAGCCTGGGGCAAGGACGCCAGCGGCCAGCCGCTGCGCATCGGCTACTTGCCAGCCACGTGGAAGGTCGAGCCGTTCAACGAACGTGCGGTCGAGGACGAAGACGTCAAGTTTGCCGGGCAGATGCAGGCCGATGGCGTGTTCGTACCAGGCGGTGCAGGCCCGAACCCGGCGCGCAAGATGATGACCAACAACGCTGGCAACCTGAAAGTCATCGCGACCTTGGCTGACGGCGGCCAAACCGGCGAGGGCCACATGATCGTCACCGTCCAGCGCTGGAACAACCCGCCCTTGCCATAAAGGGCCGGTTTACCAGACGCATCAACCAACGGATCGATTACTGGAGGTCGCCATGGGCGTACTACTGAACCTGGTCGAGCGCAACCTGCACGAAGTGCAGGTCGATGCCGACCGCATGCTGTTCCATATCCCCAGCAGCTCGCTGTTCACCGCCGACGCCGTGACCGGGGGCATCATCGACACGCTGCGCCAGCAAGGCTGCTCCGCCGAGGAACTGATGCAGCGCCTCGGCCAGCAGTTCGCCGGCGACGACATCCAGGACACCCTGCGTGAGCTGATCGCGCTGGAGCTGGTCAGCGATGGCTCGCCGCTGACCCCGGAAATCGCCCTCAAGCAGGTCGAGCGTACCGCGCTGAACACGGTGGTGCTCAACGTCAACACCGGCTGCAACCTCAGCTGCACCTACTGCTACAAGGAAGACTTGGACAAACCGTCCGCCGGCAAGAAGATGAGCATTGCCACCGCCGAGGCGTCGGTGGAAATGCTGCTCAAGGAATCGCCGGATGAACAACGCTACAGCGTGGTGTTCTTCGGCGGCGAGCCGCTGTCCAACCGGCCGTTGATCGAGCACATGGTCGCCTACTGCGAGCGACGCTTCGCCGAAGCTGGCAAGCAGGTGGAATTCATCATGACCACCAATGCCACGCTGCTCACCGAAGACACCATCGACTGGCTCAATGCCCACCGCTTCGGCCTGTCGGTGAGCATCGACGGGCCCAAGACCGTGCACGACCGCAACCGCATCACCGTGGGCGGGCAGGGCACCTATGACGTGGTGCGGCGCAAGGCCGAGATGCTGTTGTCGCGCTACACCAGCCGCCCGGTCGGCGCGCGGGTGACACTGACCCGCGGCATCACCGACGTTGAGACGATCTGGAACCACCTGTTCAACGAGCTGGGTTTTGCCGAGGTCGGCTTCGCCCCGGTCACCTCAGGCGACATGGCCGATTTCAACCTCACCGGCGAAGAGCTGATCGAGGTCTTCGCCAACATGAAGGCCCTCGGCCGGCGCTACCTGGAGGCGGCGCTGGAGCACCGCAACATCGGCTTTTCCAACCTGCATCAGTTGATCACCGACATCCACGAGGGCCACAAGAAAGCCCTGCCGTGCGGCGCCGGGCTGAAGATGCTGGCAGTGGACCATGAAGGCGAGCTGAACCTGTGCCACCGCTTTACAGGCTCCAGCCTGCCGACCTTCGGCAACGTGCACCAGGGCGTGAAGCAGGCGCAGCTCAATGACTTCCTGTCCCAGCGCCTGGACCGCAGCAACACCGGCTGCGACAGCTGCCGAATCCGCAACCTGTGCTCCGGCGGCTGCTACCACGAAAGCTACGCGCGCTACGGCGACCCGCAGCACCCGACCTACCACTATTGCGAACTGATGCGTGACTGGGTCGACTTCGGCATCGAAGTCTACAGCCGCATCATGGCCGCCAACCCGGCCTTCATCGACCGCTATATCACCCCGCGCAAGGCACACTGACATGAAGCACTTGAAGCCCCTGAACAACAAGGCACGCATCCTTGAACAGGCCGCCGCCGAAGACCGTGTCGAAGAAGTCATGGCCATGAGCGCGGTGGCCGGCTGCACCGCCACCACCGACCCGGGTTGGGAAGTGGACGCCTTTGGCGGTGTCAGTTCGCTGTGCCAGCCGATGGAGGCCGATCTCTACGGTTGCTCCGACCCTTGCTGGTGGCCGGCCCAGGTGCCGGACATGATGAGCACCTACCAGGACTGGAACGCCCAGGCGACCAACTCGCAGGACGACTGGCGCAACCTAGGCACCGTGTTCCCAAAAGACAAGTGACCGGCCCAACAAGAATGACAAGGGGAAACCGCATGAAACCTGGACTCTGCGCGCAGCTCGCGCTCACCGTCGCCGCCACGGCCTTCGCCTGGGCGGTACAGGCCGATGACACCGCGCCCGCCCTCAAGGCCGGCAAGGAATACCTGATCGCCACCAACTACCCGAACAACCTCCACGTGGTCGATGTGGCCAGCGACACGCTGTACAAGAGCTGCCACCTGCCCGACGCCTTTGGCCCCGGCACCTCGATGATGGCGCCGGACAACCGCACCGCCTACATACTCAACAACCACTACGCCGATATCTATGGCATCGACCTGGACACCTGCAAGACCACCTTCCACGCCAACCTGTCCAGCGTGCCCGGCGAGGTCGGCAAGTCGATGTACTCGTTCGCCATCAGCCCGGACGGCAAAGAGGTGTACGCCACGGTCAACCCCAGCCAGCGCCTGAACGACCACTACGTGGTCAAGCCGCCGCGCCTGGAAGTGTTCCGCACTGCCGATGGTGTCGACGCCAAGCCCGTGCGCACCTTCCCGATGCCGCGCCAGGTGTACCTGATGCGCGCCGCCGACGATGGCAGCCTGTTCGTCGCAGGCCCCGATATCTACAAGATGGACGTGAACACCGGCAAATACGAGGTGGCCTTGCCCCTGCGCACCTGGAACCGCAAAGGCTACAGCGCGCCGGACGTGCTGTACTTCTGGCCGCACCAGAGCCCGCGCCACGAGTTCTCTATGCTGTACACCATTGCCAAGTTCAAGGACGAGAAACAGGACCCCAACACCGCCGAGTTGCTGTACGGCTACCTGAGCGTCGACCTCAAGACCGGCAAGACCCACACCCAGGAATTCGCCGACCTGACCGAGCTGTACTTCACCGGCCTGCGCTCGCCGAAGGACCCTAACCAGATCTACGGCGTGCTCAACCGCCTGGCGCGGTATGACATCAAGGAGCGCAAGCTGATCAAGGCGGCTAACCTTGAGCACACTTACTACTGCGTGACCTTCGATAAGAAGGGCGACAAGTTGTACCTGGGCGGTACCTTCAATGATCTGGCGGTGTTCGACCCTGAAACCTTGGAGAAGGTGAATAACATCAAGCTGCCGGGTGGCGACATGTCGACCACCACGCCGCAGGTGTTCATCCGTTAGATCGGTGTCGCTTTCTTCGCGGGCAAGCCCGCTCCCACAAGGATCTCCACAGAATCTGAGTGTGTGCAGAACCTGTGGGAGCGGGTTTACCCGCGAAGAGGCCGGATCAGACAGTACAAGAACAACAAGAGAGCACCCATGACCCAGCCAAGCTACACCCAGGGCGTTCAGGGCAAGGCCTTGCTCACCCAATGCATCGGCGACGCCTTCGACGCCACCGTCGCCCGTTTCCCCGACCGCGAAGCCCTGGTGGTCCGCCACCAGGCCCTGCGCTACACCTGGCGGCAACTGGCCGAGGCAGTCGACCAGCATGCCCGAGCCCTCATGGCCCTGGGCGTGCAACCCGGCGACCGCCTCGGCATCTGGGCACCGAACTGCGCCGAATGGTGCATCACCCAGTTCGCCAGCGCCAAAGTCGGGGCGATCCTGGTCAACATCAACCCGGCCTACCGCGCAAGCGAACTGGACTACGCCCTCGGTCAGTCAGGCTGCCGCTGGGTCATCTGCGCCGATGCCTTCAAGACGTCCGACTACCACGCCATGCTGCTGGGCCTGATCCCGGGTCTCGCCAAAGGGCAACCTGGCGCGCTGATCTGCGAGCGCTTCCCGGACCTGCGCGGTGTAGTCAGCCTTGCCGTCACGCCACCGCCTGGCTTTCTCGCCTGGCACGACCTGCAAGCCCGCGCGGGTGCCATCAGCGCCGAGGCACTGGCCGAGCGCCAGGCACAATTGCAGCCAGGCGACCCGATCAACATCCAGTACACCTCGGGCACCACGGGTTTCCCAAAAGGCGCCACGCTCAGCCACAGCAACATCCTCAACAATGGCTACATGGTTGGCGAAAGCCTGGGCTTGACCGAGCACGACCGCCTGGTGGTCCCGGTGCCGCTGTACCACTGTTTCGGCATGGTCATGGCCAACCTGGGCTGCATGACCCACGGCAGCACCCTGATCTACCCCAACGATGCCTTCGACCCACTGGCCACACTGCGCGCCGTGGCCGAAGAGAAGGCCACCGCGCTGTACGGCGTGCCGACCATGTTCATCGCCGAACTGGACCACCCGCAGCGCGGCGACTTCGACCTGTCGAGCCTTCGCACCGGGATCATGGCCGGTGCCACGTGCCCGATCGAGGTGATGCGCCGGGTGATCGACGAGATGCACATGGCCGAAGTGCAGATCGCCTATGGCATGACCGAAACCAGCCCGGTGTCACTGCAGACCGGTGCCAACGACGACCTGGAACGCCGCGTGACCAGCGTCGGCCGCACCCAGCCACAGTTGGAAAACAAGGTAATCGACGCCGACGGCAACAGCGTGCCGCGCGGCGAGATCGGCGAGCTGTGCACCCGTGGCTACAGCGTGATGCTGGGCTACTGGAACAACCCCAAGGCTACCGCCGAAAGCATCGACGGCGATGGCTGGATGCACTCCGGCGACCTGGCGGTAATGGACGAGCAGGGCTATGTGCGGATTGTCGGGCGCAGCAAGGACATGATCATCCGCGGCGGCGAGAACATTTACCCGAGGGAGCTCGAGGAATTCTTCTTCACCCACCCGGCAGTGGCCGATGTGCAGGTGATCGGTGTGCCGTGCAGCAAGTATGGTGAGGAGATCGTCGCCTGGGTGCGGTTGCACCCGGGGCATGTGGCCAGCGAAGACGAACTGCGCGAGTGGGCGAGGGCGCGGATCGCGCACTTCAAAGTGCCCCGGCATTTCCGCTTTGTCGATGAGTTCCCGATGACGGTGACCGGCAAGGTGCAGAAGTTCAGGATGCGGGAGATCAGTGTCGAGGAGCTGGCAGGTGGTTGATGTGCTGGGTTCGCTGGCCCTATCGCCGGCAAGCCGGCTCCCACAGGTACTGCACGATACCTGAGGCTTGTAGAGCCCCCTGTGGGAGCCGGCTTGCCGGCGATAGGGCCGGTACAGGCAGTTGCTACCTCAGCCCAGCAGCAAGTCTGGGCTATTGAAGTTGCTCAACCGCTGATCACCCTCGGCACACGCCAACCCCTGCACCGGCTCAAGCAACAACGCCTTCTGCAAACTCCGCTCACCCGCCGCCCAGGCCTGCTCCAGCACTGGCAGCAGCCTGCGCGGCAGCACACTGAACATCGGCTGCCAATACCCACCCTGGCGCACCATGGCAGCACTGTCATTGGCCACCGCCAACTGCAGCAAACCCTCGATCAACCTTTGATCAATCAGCGGCGCATCGCAGGCCAGCACCACCACCCAGTCATGCCGCGCCGCCGCCAGCCCGGCGATTACGCCGGCCAAGGGGCCCGGGAAGTCAGCTTCGGCATCGCCCACCAGCGTGTCGGCAAACGGGCGATAAAGCGCCTGGTTGCGATTGCAGGAGATCACCACATCGTCGCTCAGCGCCCGCACCACGCGTTGTACATGCGAAACCAGCGGTTCACCCCGCCACTCCACCAGTCCTTTGTCACGGCCACCCATGCGCTGGCCACGGCCGCCGGCGAGGATCAATGCAGAGCAGGGGGGCAGGGGGCGGGTCATTGATTCGGCTCCAGATGTTCAAGGACCGCACCCTCCCACGCTGCAGCGCAATTGTCCAGGCTGCCCGGCAAAGGGCTGACCTGACATTTTTGCCAGTTGTGCAGACTGGGCCTTATTCATTCAATGGCATGTCGCTTCGGAAACTGTACCGACGCAGCCCTGTATGACAAGGAGATTCGATTTGAACAAGCGCGAATTGATAGAGGACGTGGCGCTAAGAGCCGATATGACCAAGGTCACGGCTCGAATTGCCGTCGATGCATTATTGGACGCTATTGCTACATCGCTGGCCGAAGGGAAGAAGATCTCCCTGGTAGGTTTTGGGCATTTCATGCCCGCGTTACGCGAAGCGCGCATGGGCCGCAACCCCCAAACAGGCGCCCCCCTGCAGATCAAGGCTGCTACTCAGGTTAAGTTCAAGCCCGGAAAAGGTTTGAAAGGCGTAGTGCAGGAAGGGGAGACGAAAGACAAAGCACACAAGCCACGTAAGTGACGGGGCAGTGGGGCTGCTGGGCAGCCCCACTGGCTATATCAGACGTCTGCGTTTTGAGCGTCGACCGCGTCCCGCTTGCGGCGGCGCTCAGCCAAACGCATCACCACCACAAAGAACACCGGCACGAACACCACCGCCAAGGTGGCGCTGAGCATCCCGCCGATCACCCCGGTACCAATCGCTTGCTGGCTTGCCGAGCTGGCGCCCGTGGCGATGGCCAGTGGCACCACACCGAGGATGAACGCCAACGAGGTCATGACGATCGGCCGCAGGCGCAGACGCGCGGCCTGGATGGCGGCGTCGACCGCGTCTACGCCTTGGTCCACCAAGCTTTTGGCAAACTCGATGATGAGGATGGCATTCTTCGCTGACAGACCGATCAGGGTGATCAGGCCAACCTTGAAGAACACGTCGTTGGGCATGCCGCGCAGGGTCACCGCCAGCACTGCGCCGAGCACGCCAAGCGGCACCACCAGCAGCACAGCGGTGGGGATCGACCAGCTTTCGTACAGCGCCGCCAGGCACAGGAACACCACCAGCAGTGACAGCGCCATCAGCAGCGGGGCCTGGCTGCCGGACAGGCGCTCCTGCAGCGACAGGCCGGTCCATTCCAGGCCGGCGCCGGCCGGCAACTGCGCGACCAGGCGTTCGACCTCGGCCATGGCGTCGCCCGAGCTGTAGCCGGCCGCAGGCTCCCCGGAAATCGACACGGCCGGGTAGCCGTTGTAGCGGGTCAGTTGCACCGGGCCGCTGACCCACTTGGCCTGGACGAATGCACCCAGCGGGACCATCTTGCCGCTGCTGTTGCGCACATGGATCTTCAGCAGGTCCTCGACCTGGCTGCGCTGGTCGCCTTCGGCCTGCACCACCACCCGCTGCATACGGCCCTGGTTGGGGAAGTCGTTGACGTAGTTGGAGCCCACCGCAGTGTCCAGCACCGCGCCGATGTCGGCAAACGAGATACCCAGCGCGTTGGCCTGGCGGCGGTCGATCTCCAGCTGCACCTGCGGGCTTTCGGCCAACGAGGCTTCGCGAACGTTGACCAGTATCTTGCTCTTGCGGGCGCCGGCCAACAGTTCATCACGGGCTGCCATCAGCGCGGCATGGCCCATGCCGCCACGGTCCTGCAGGCGGAACTCGAAACCGGTGGACTCACCCAGGCCGTCGATGGGTGGCGGCAGCACGGAGAACGCCACCGCATCCTTGATCTGCGAAAACGCCGCAGTGGCCCGGTCGGCAATCGACTGGGCACTGTCGTCGGCGCCGCGCTCGGACCAGTCCTTCAGGGTAGTGAAGGTCAGTGCCGCGTTCTGCCCGCTGCCGGAGAAGCTGAAGCCCAGGATCACCGTGGTGTTGCCCACGCCACGCTCTTCGGCGTTGTGCGCTTCGATCTGCGCGGCAACCTGTTCGGTGCGCATGCGGCTGGCACCCGGCGGCAGCTGGATATCGGTGATGGTGTAGCCCTGGTCCTCGGTCGGCAGGAACGCCGTGGGCAGTTGGCTGAAGCCATAACCGAGCACGGCCAGCAGCACGCCGTAAACCAGCAGGTAGCGGCCGCTGCGCTTGAGGGCGTTCACTACCCAGCGCTCGTAACCCTTGCTCATGGCCTCGAAACGCCGGTTGAACCAGCCGAAGAAGCCCTTGCGCTCGTGGTGCTCGCCTTTGGCCAGTGGCTTGAGCAGCGTGGCGCACAAGGCTGGGGTCAGGCTCAGGGCGAGGAACGCCGAGAACAGGATCGACACCGCCATCGACAGTGAGAACTGCTGGTAGATCACGCCCACCGAGCCCTTCATGAACGCCATGGGCAGGAACACTGCCACCAGCACCAGGGTGATGCCGACGATGGCGCCGCTGATCTGGCCCATGGCCTTGCGTGTGGCCTCCTTGGGCGGCAGGCCTTCCTCGGCCATGATCCGCTCGACGTTCTCCACCACCACGATGGCGTCGTCGACCAGGATGCCGATGGCCAGCACCATGCCGAACAGGGTCAGCACGTTGACCGAGAAGCCCAGCGCCAGCATCACGGCAAAGGTGCCCATCAGCGCCACCGGCACCACCAGGGTCGGGATCAGCGTGTAGCGCAGGTTCTGCAGGAACAGGAACATCACCGCGAACACCAGCAGCATGGCCTCGAACAGGGTACTGATGACCTGCTGGATCGAGACCTTGACGAACGGCGAGGTGTCATAGGGGATGTCGTACTTGACCCCTTCGGGGAAGTAGCGCGACAGCTCCTGCATCTTCGCCCGCACCAGGGTGGCGGTTTCCATGGCATTGGCGCCCGGCGCCAGCTGCACGCTGAAGGCGCTGGCTGGTTTGCCGTTCAGGCGGGTACCGTACTGGTATTCCTGGGCGCCGATCTCGACCCGGGCAACATCGCCGACGGTCACCGTCGAGCCGTCCTGGTTGGCCCGCAGCACGATCGCGGCGAACTCTTCAGGCGTGCTCAGCTGGCCCTTGACCACCACGTTGGCGGTGATTTCTTGGGTGCCGCGGGCGGGCAGGTCACCGATGCTGCCGGGTGCAACTTGGGCGTTCTGCGTGGCAATGGCGTCGGCCACGTCATTGGGCGTGAGGTTGAAACCGATCAGCCTGGCCGGGTCGATCCAGATGCGCATGGCCCGTTCGGAGCCATACAGCTGGGCCTTGCCGACGCCCTTGAGGCGGCGGATTTCGTTCATCACATTGCGCGCGAGGATGTCCGACAGCGCGGTTTCGTCGAGCGTGCCGTCTTCGGACGTGAGGGTGCCGAGCAGCAGGAAACCGGTGGACACCTTCTCCACCTGCAGGCCCTGCTGGGTGACCGGGCGCGGCAGGCGCGACTCGACCACCTTGAGGCGGTTCTGCACGTCGACCTGGGCTAGGTCCGGGTGGGTGCCGGGCTCGAAGGTGGCGGTGATGGTGGCGCTGCCCAGGCTGCTCTGCGACTCGAAGTACAGCAGGTTGTCGGCGCCGTTGAGCTCCTGCTCGATCAGGCTGACCACGCTCTCGTCCATGGTCGCCGCCGAAGCGCCCGGGTACACGGCATAGATTTCCACCTGCGGCGGCGCCACGTTGGGGTACTGGGCCACCGGCAACTGCGGGATGGCCAGCGCACCGGCCAGCAGGATGAACAAAGCGACCACCCAGGCGAATACCGGGCGGTCGATGAAGAATTGCGGCATGGGTCAGGCCCTCATTGGCCGTTGTGCTGGGCGATGGGCTGGGTGTTCTGGCTGGCGTCGACCTGCACCTGGTCACCGGCCTTCACGTGCTGCAGGCCTTCGACCACTACACGGTCACCGGCTGCAAGGCCTTCGCTGACGATCCAGCGGTCGCCCTGGGCGCTGCCGAGCACCACCTGGCGCTCACTGATGCGCGCCTGAGCATCGACCACCAGCACCTTCGGCACACCGGCGCTGTCGCGCAGGATGGCGCGCTGCGGCACGCTGATGCCCTTGGGCTGCACGGCCTGTTCCAGGCGCACGCGCACGTAGCTTCCGGGCAACAGGTCGAGGTCCGGGTTGGGGAACTCGCTGCGCAGGGTGATCTGGTTGGTGCTCGGGTCGACGCTGATGTCGGAGAACAGCAGCTTGCCGGGCAACGGGTAGGCGCTGCCGTCATCCTGGATCAGCGTGGCGCGCGCCTCGCCATTGCCGGCCTGCTGCAACTCGCCAGCGCGCAAGGCGCGGCGCAGGGTGTTGAGCTCGCGGGTGGATTGGGTGACGTCGGCGTGGATCGGGTCCAGTTGCTGGATGGTGGCCAGCGGCGTGGGCTCGTTTTGCCCCACCAGTGCGCCTTCGGTGACCAACGCGCGGCCAACGCGCCCGGAGATCGGCGCGGTGACGGTGGCGTAGCCCAGGTTCAGGCGTGCCCGCTCAAGCGCAGCCTTGGCCTCGCCAACTTCGGCGTCGGCCTGGAGGAAGGCGGCGCGGGCGTTGTCGTACTCCTGGCGGCTGACCGCCTTGTCGTCGACCAGCTCGCGGTAACGTTGCTCCTGCAGGCGGGCCTGGTACAGGTTGGCCTGGGCTTTTGCCAGCGTGGCGCGGGCGCTGTCGTGGTCGGCCTTGAACGGCGCCGGGTCGATCAGGAACAGCACGTCGCCCTGTTTGACGTCGCTGCCCTCGCGGTAAACGCGCTTGAGCACCACGCCGGCGACCCGGGCGCGTACCTCGGCAGTGCGCGGGGCGAGAATGCGACCGCTCAGCTCGGTGCTGATGGCCAGGGGCTGCAGCTGCAGGGTTTCTACCCGGACCTGGGGCGTGGGGGCCTGCTCGTCCTGCTCGGCGTTGTCGCCACAACCGGCCAGGGACAGGGTCAGCAGTGCCAGAAGCGCCACAGGGCGCAGGCGATGGGTAAACATGATAGGCATACGGATCTTCCGATGATGACCGTGCGTATGCTAAGGCAGTGGTTGCCTGAGCGCCTGTTAAGCTGTGTAGGGCGTGTGTGAAAAAGTGTGAAGAACAATCCTGACGGTGCTGCGGGTTCTATATGCTGCTTGCCTGTGCTGGCCTCTTCGCGGGTAAACCCGCTCCCACATGTGCGGCGTCGTTCTTGAGGTGTGGGAGCGGGTTTACCCGCGAAGAGGCCAGTGAGCCTTCCCTTACTTTCTGTTTCAAGCCCCTATGCCAAATATTCTGCTGGTCGAAGACGACAGTGCCCTGTCCGAGCTGATTGCCAGCTACCTGCAACGCAACGACTTCCATGTGCGGGTGATCGCCCGGGGCGACCATGTGCTGGAGGCGTACCGCCAGGACAAACCGGACCTGGTGATCCTCGACTTGATGCTGCCGGGCATCGATGGCCTGCAAGTCTGCCGCCTGCTGCGCCAGGAGTCGCAGAGCCTGCCGATCCTGATGCTGACGGCGCGCGACGACAGCCACGACCAGGTGCTGGGCCTGGAGATGGGCGCCGACGACTACGTGACCAAACCCTGCGAGCCACGGGTGTTGCTGGCACGTGTGCGCACCTTGCTGCGCCGCAGCAGCGTCCATGAGCCGCGCCTGGACAGCGAGCAGATCCTGGTCGGCGGCTTGCGCATCGACCTGGCCGAGCGCCTGGTCAGCTGGCGCGGTGAAGAGGTGGAGCTGTCCAGTGGCGAGTACAACCTGCTGGTGGTGCTGGCGCGCAACGCCGGTGAAGTGCTCAGCCGCGACCGCATCCTCCAGCAGTTGCGCGGCATAGAGTTCAACGGCACCGACCGCTCGGTGGACGTGGCCATTTCCAAGTTGCGCCGCAAGTTCGACGACAGTGCCGGCGAGGCGCGCAAGATCAAGACCGTGTGGGGCAAGGGCTACTTGTTCAGCCGCGTCGAGTGGGAGTGCTGATACCGCATGCTGAAGATTCTGGTGCGCCTGTACCTGGTGATCATCGTTGCCTACGCCGGTGCGCTGCTGCTGATCCCGGACGCCATCGTCGGCCTGTTCCATGACCGCTTCATGGCCTACAACCTGGACCAGGCCAAGGGCGTGCAGTCGCTGATCGTCCGCCAGTTCCGCCAGGCTCCGCGCGAGCAATGGCCTGCGGTGGAACAGGACCTGGCCAAGGCGTTCGCACCGCTGGAGGTGACCCTGCTGCGCACCGACCAGGCCGGTTTGAGCCTGCAGGAACAGGCACGCCTGGAGCATGGCCTGTACGCAGTGCGCATCGGCGACTGGGGCTACTACGAAACGGTACTGGCACCGCTGGAAGAGGGCTGGCTGGTGAGCCTGCATGCACCGCCAGACCCGCTGGACATCAATGTGCTGTCCTGGGGCGTGACCGTGCTGATCGGTGCCGCCATGCTCGGCTGCCTGCTGCTGTGGGTGTGGCCGCACTGGCGTGACCTGGAGCGCCTCAAGGAGACCGCCAGGCGTTTGGGCCAAGGGCAGATGGCCGAGCGCACGCACATCTCGGCGCACTCCAATATCGGTGAGCTGGCCGGGGTATTCGACACCATGGCCAGCGACCTGGAGCGCCACGTCAACCAACAGCGCGAGCTGCTCAATGCCGTGTCCCATGAACTGCGCACACCACTCACCCGCCTGGATTTCGGCCTGGTGCTGCTGTTCGACGAAGTGCCGCCCACCAGCCGCAAGCGCCTGCTGGAGCTGGTGGGGCATGTGCGTGAGCTGGACGAGCTGGTGCTCGAGCTGCTGTCCTACAGCCGGCTGTACAACGCCGACCAGGCCCGCGAACGGGTCGAGGTGTCATTGCTGGAGCTGGTCGACAGTGTGCTCGGTGGCTTTGCCGAAGAGCTCGACAGCCGTGGCATCCAGTGGGAAGTGCGCGCCGAGGGCAACCTGCCACGCTTCGTGCTCGACCCACGGCTGACGGCCCGTGCGGTGCAGAACCTGGTGCGCAACGGCATGCGTTATTGCGACGAAAGCTTGCTGCTGCGCCTGCGCCTGGAAGAGGACGGCGCCTGCCTGCTGACGGTCGAGGATGATGGCATCGGCATCCCGGTGGAGGAACGCGAGCGCATCTTCCAGCCGTTCTACCGCCTGGACCGCAGCCGCGACCGCAATACCGGCGGCTTCGGTCTGGGCCTGGCGATCAGCCGGCGGGCCATCGAGGGGCAGGGCGGCACACTCACCGTGGCGCAGTCGGCGCTGGGTGGGGCGCAGTTCAGGATTCGACTGCCAGCCGGCTAGTCCAGAGCACAAAGCGGTCTTTGCCGGTGTGCTTGGCCTCATACAGCGCCTGGTCAGCCTTGACCAGCGCCATGGTCAGGCTGTCGGTGCTGTCCACCTGGGCCAGCCCGATGCTGATCGTCACCGGGTGCGCAGCCAGGTCGTCCCGCACCCGCTTGCACAAGGCGCCAACCCGCTGCTCGGCAGCCTCCTGGTCCAGCCCCTGCAAGAAGATCGCAAACTCTTCGCCGCCCAGCCTTGCGAATTCATGGTCCGCCATCGACGCCTTGATATGCGCGGCCACACGTTTGAGCACTTCATCGCCGATGTCATGCCCGAAGCGGTCGTTGACCTTCTTGAAGTTGTCGATATCGATCATTGCCAGGTATTGCCCCGGCAGCGCCTGCTGCAAATGGCGCTCGGCCTTGGCCATGAACGAGCGGCGGTTGGGGATTTCGGTCAGCACGTCGACATAGGCCTGTTCGAGCAGCAGCTTGGACATGTAGAAGTTGTGCAGCTTGGCCTGGCGGATGCGCAGGTAGCTGTAGATCACCAGGCCGCTGAGGAACACGGCGTAGCTCAGCAGCATGGCGGCTTCGAGGTCGTCCAGGTGGATATTGGTGCCGTAGAACGGGTTGAGCATCGCCCAGGTGATGGCCATGGCGCAGAAGAACGACCAGCGCCGCACCGGCAGCACCGAGACGCTGTACAGCACAGTGGAGGTGCCCAGCACCAGCCAGATCGGGCGCAGGGCTATCGGGATGCCTTCGATGACCAGGCGCATGCCCAGGGTGATGACGGCGATGAACAGCAGGTTGAGCACGTCGAAGTGGTGGGTCTTGCGGGTAAAACCCAGCACCACGGTGAGGCTGCACATCAGCCCCATGAAAAGGCCAGAAAGCCAGGTGAAACCCTGGTTGCCCAGGTAGCTGACGATCAGGTCGAAGATCAGCCAGACGGTGATGCTGAGGCAGAAGATCAGTTGGCAGAAGCGTCGAGAGGTGTCGAATTCGTGCTGGCGGAACTCGGCGCGCAGGGCGGCGGGGGCGACCTGCTTGCGCACGTGTTCCTCGATGGTCTTGAACATCGGTGGGCTCCTTTGAGGACTGCATTGTCAACATCGGCCCTATCGCCGGCAAGCCAGCTCCCACAGGTAATGTACAGTTCTCAGGTACTGTGGCGATCCTGTGGGAGCCGGCTTGCCGGCGATAGGGCCGGTGCAGACAGACTCAATTCTGCGGTAATACTCCCCAAGCCCATGGCCGATAGCGCAGGGCAAACACGGCTTCTGCATGGCACCCGCCAGCAAGCTTCGGCTCTGCCGGCTCAGCCCTGAACGTTTGCCCCGGCGCACTCACCTGGCGAAACGCCTCACGCACCACGCCCACCCGGCACGGCAAGGCCTGTTCGTACCCCTGGCGCACCAACGCCGGCAGGCGCCCGGTCCCGACGCCGTCCTGCCACCACACATTCAAGCCCAACCCCGCCAGTTGATCCAGCCATGCGGCATTCACCCGCGGCGCCAGCTTGCCAGCACTGAAGGCGCTGATGTGCAGAGGTTTGTCCAACTGCCGGTTAAACGCCCGTAGCTGGCTGAACAGCGCCTCGCGGCGGGCGATGTCACGAAAATGCAGGTCATCCAGCTCCATCGGCAGGTACCAGCCGGCCACGTCCAGCTGCCAGCCCTGGCGCACCTGCTGATACTGGCTCAGCGAGCGGCCCAGCTGGGCTTTCCAGTAGCTGTTCAAGCCATCCCCATCGAGCGCTTCGATTCGCGCGTAGTAGGCTGCGTCCATGTACAGCCCGAGCACCAGTTCCAACCCTTGGGCCCGGGCTTCGCGCAGGCTGTTGGCAAGCCAGCCCTGTGCGCCGCCGAAATAGCTGTCGCCGTTAGCGCTCCACTGCACGATCACGGTTTTCCCGCCTTGCGCTGCGGTGGCGCGCCACAATTGCTGCCACTGGGCAGGGGTAACAGTGGCGTCGCGGTTCAGCGGTTGATAGAACAGGCGCTGGTCGGCCATGGCCGGCAGGCACAGTGCAAGCATGCAGATTGCCAGGAAGCTGCGCATCAGAAGTTCATCTCCGCGCCAACCAGCACACCATTGGCGCGCACGTAAAGGTTGCCACCCAGCGCTTGCTGGTACTCGGCGCGTACCTTCAGCGACCCGCGGTAGGCGTTGTAGCGGTCGTCGTCGAACCACCATTGCCAGCGCACACCCACGCCGCCGCGGGCATCCTGGCGCCAGTCATTGCTCGGGTCCTGGCTGGAAAATTCGAGAAAGCCATAGGGCATGAGGGTCTGTGGCGAACTGCCGGGCAGCTTCCAGGCATGCCCCTGCTGAAAGCGCGAGAGCCAGGCATGGTCACCGGCACGGGTCCACCAGGCGGCGTCCAGGTACAGGAAGCGCTCGTTCCAGTCGTCCTCGTCAACCCGCCAGTCGTTGCGCCAGCTGCCTTGGTCGAGGAACGATGCGGTGGCGCGCAGCAGCAGGTCGTTGCTCGACTCGGCGTTGTGGCGCAGGTCGCCCCAATTGCCGCCGACCTTCGCCGGGCTCAGCAGCTCGCCAAGGCTCAGGCCGCTGTAGTGCTCGGCGTCGATCTGGCGTTGGTGGTAAAGCTCGGCATACAGGTTGAGGTTGGCCTGGCCCAGTGGCTTGTAACGCAGGCCGACGCCGGTGCCCATGCTTTGCGCGTAATCGGTGCGGCTCTGGCCACCGAACAGCACCCGGCCGTACACCGACAGGGTGCTGCCGTTGCGGCTGGGCTCTTCGCCCAGGGCGTGGTCCCACATGGCCAGCTGCACGTTCTGCGACTGCGCCCGGCGTGAGCTGCCGCTGCGCTGGCCGTTGTCGAGGAACCTGTCGTTGGTCGAGGTGCCGGCGGGCGACCAGGTGCTAGCCAGGGTGACGCTGTCGCGCCGTGACAGGGTTTCGTGGGCGCGGCGCTGGCGGTATTTGCGCGCATCCAAGCTGCCGTATTCGTCGTCGCCGTCAACCAGGTTCTGCTCAACATCGAGGATGCGGCGCAGCTCACGGCGGGCCGAGGCGCTGTCTTCGGCTTCGTCGTAACGCAGGGCGAGGGTTTCGCCGAGGCGGTAGTCCTCCGGGAAGTCATGGGTGGCGCTCTCCAGGTACGGGATCGCCTGGCGGCGCTGGGCCTGGTCGGGTGAGCCGGCAAGGCGCATGCCGTAATCTGCGCGGTAGCGTGGCTGGTTGGGGGCCAGGCGTACCGCTTCGGCCAGCCAGGCCGTGCTTTGGGCGCTGTCGCCGGCCAGTTGCGCGGTGCTGGCTGCTGCGTAGTAGTGGTCGGCACGCGGGTTGTGCGCCAAGGCCTGGCGCTGAAAGCCCAAGGCCGCCTGCAGGTCACCCTGGCGCTGGGCAATGGCGGCGCCCAGTGCCCAGTCGTCGGCACTGTTGTGCGCGGCGGCATCCCAGTAACGGCGGGCGGCTTGCGGGTCGCCCGCATTCAATGCGCCGGCGGCGGCGGTCAGGCGGGCGTTGTCGGTCCAGGCGCTGTCCGGCAGGCTGCGCCAGATAGGCAGGGCGGCTTCGGAGTCGCCGGCAGCCTCCAGGGCATAGGCAAGCGGCAGGCGGTTGCCGCTGTCGCCCAGCCGCTCGGCGGCCTGGTAATAGACAACTGCTTCACCGGGCTGGTCTGGCATGGCGCAACGGCCCAGGGCGCGGAACTGCCCGGCTTCGGTTGGGTTAGCTGGAATGGCCTGGCGCACGGCATCGCATCGGCCGGCCTCGGCCAGGCGGACGAGCAACTGGGCGCGGGTGTTGGCGTCGACCCTTGGGATCAGGCTGAGCATGCGCCGGCTGTCCAGCGGGCCGTCGTTACGCGCATAGATGTTGCCCAGGCGCTGCAGCAGCGAAGGTGTCAGGCGCCCCTGGCGACGGTCGTAGGCCTGTTCCAGGAGGGCTCGGGCGCGCTCGCCGTGACCCTGTTGCAACAGCAGGAACGTGGCCTGTTCAAGCGCGGCCAGGTCACCGTTCTGGCGGTAGCGTTGCTCCCACTCGGCGGCCGTACGCGGTTGTGGCGGCTGGGCGGGGTCGCCGTACAGGCGCTGCTTGAGCACGGCGTAAGCACGCGGGTCGGCGTTGGCGGGGCAGCCCTTGAGCTGTTCGCGGGCCACGTCCGGGTCATGCCGTGACAACCAGTCGACCGTCTCCAGGCACGGGCGCTGCAGTTCGTTGCTCAGGCGCCGCAGCAACGGCGCATCGTTGCCTTCGCGGGCCAGTTGCCAAAGTTGCTGGCGTTGTTCGGGCTGTTGCAGCTGTTCGGCGGGCAGCGTTTGCAGCCAGCGCTGCGCTTGCTGGTTATGGCCCATGGCAATGGCCCGGTTGGCCATGGCCAGCCGGGTCTGGTTGGCGACTTCGGCGGAGGGCGCGCTTTGCAGCAACCGGGTCAGGCCCTTTTCGTCGACCTGCTGGATGTACGCATTGGCCAGGCGCTGCCAGTCGTCTGCCGGCAGCTGGCCTTTGTCGGCCAGGGGTTGCAGCTGTTCGATGGTTTCCTTCCAGTTGCGCAGTTGCTCGGCGAAGTTAGCCCGGGCCAGGCGCAGCACCTGGCCATCGTCACGCAGCGGCAGCTGGTTGAGCCAGTCCAGGGCCTTGCCGGCACCGCCGAACTTGGCCAGGCTCAGGCTGTAGGCCTGCCACAGGCGTACGCGGTGCATGCCATCGGCAGTCGCCAGCCAACCTTCTACCTGGCCGGCGGGTGGTGGGTCCTGTTCGATCCAGGTCAGGCGCAGTTCAAGCAGGGCGTCGGCATACTCCGGGCCATCGCCGAGTTGTTCAGCCAGCGCCTGCGCCTCCTTGTAGCGGCGCTGGTGGGCCAGTGCCTCGACCAGCAGCGCGCGGGCTTCGTCATTGTTCGGCACGCGGTCCAACACATGGCGGGTCAGGCGCTCGACCTCGGCCCAGTTGTCCTTTTTCGCTTCGCGGTAACTGCGCTCCATGAACGGATAGCTGGTGAAGCGCTGAAAGTCAGTCATGGGCGCGGCGAGCGCGGGCAAGGCGCAGGAGGACAGCAGCAGGCCGGTGAGGGTGAGGGTAAGGCGCGGCTTCATGCCACCTCCCTGATCAGGTCAAAGGCGGCCTGCTGCTCGCTGGCCTGTTCGGCGAGTGCCTGCTGCAGCACGTGCTCGGTGATGATGCCGCGCGCAATCAGGTGCTCGCCAAGGCTCTGCTGCTCGGGGTCAAAGTCGATCAGGGCCTGGTTGAACAAGGTTGCCGGGACCATGCCGCGCACCTGCAGCAAGGCACCGAGCATGACCTGGTGAGTGCTGACCTGCTCGATCAGCTCGGCGTTGTCCTGGTGTTGTTCGAGCACCTTGAGCATCTGCCGGGTCTCGTCGTGCTGCCAAGGGCTGGGGTAGTGATAACGCAGGCCCAGCGTGACCCGGCCCTGGGGCGCGAGCCGGCAAGTGACCGGGCGCTTGAGCTGGCGGCTGATCACCCCGAGCGAAACCTGGCTGACCGGGCTTTCGCTCGCCAGCACCAGTGTGTCGCCGTCTTCGGCCACTGGCAGTACCCCGTAATGCGTGGCCAGGCGGCGTGGCAGCTGGGCAATCAGTTGGGGGTCGAGCTTGAACGGGTTGAGCGGCGCCCAGGGCAGGTCGAGCTGTTCGGCCAAGGTCTGTACCAGCTGTTCGCTGGTCAGCCAGCCGCGCAGCAGCAGCTCGCGGCCCAGGCGTCGGCGCACCGGGCTGGTGATGGCCTGCTCGAGTTGTTCTTCGGTGATATAGCCCTTTTCTACCAGGCGGTGGCCCAGCGGTGTGCGTGCAGGCGAGGCGAGGGCGGGGAACTCGTGGGTGGTCTTGTCCCAGGCCACCCGGCGTGAGTCGCCCATCTCCATGACCTGGCGCAAGGCGCGCAGGTTGGCGAAGAAGTTGACGAAATTGCTCCACATCATCCGCGGCGCCGACAGCAGCCCCTCGCCAATCCCGTAGTAGCGGGTGACGAACCAGCCGCGCTGGAACAGGCGGTTGATCAGCATCAGGCCATTGAGCCAGAGCAGCGTATTGAGCAACCCGCTGTCGCTGAGGATCGACATGAAGCGCCACGACTCCGGCGCAATCACCGTCACCAGCCACATGGCCAGCAGCACAAGAAGCAACAGGTTGACCAAAAAGCTCAACAGGTAGGCGAACAGCCCGCGGCGGTCACGCCAGAGGAAGTAGTTGAGCGCACCCTTGCGGCTCCAGCCGAGGTTGCTGGTGCCCTGGAAGACAATGCCGACAATCCACCGCGACTTCTGCCGAATGGCATGCTGCCAGTCGCGCGGGAAATGCTCGCGCACGCAGATCACGTGGGCGAACTCACGGCTCATGCCAGGGCGCCATTCGTGCGCCAGGGCCAGGGCTGGGTCGGTGACGGAGTAGCGGGCGAAGATGCACTTCATGCCTTTTTGTTTCAGGCGAAAACCGATGTCGTAGTCTTCAGTGAGGCTCTGCACGTCGAAGGCGATGCCGTCACCGTCTTCAAGCAGGGCACTGATGGCGTGGCGGCTGAAGCAGGTGCCGACGCCGGCGCTGGGCACCTGGCCGGTCAGCGCCTCGCGCACGATCACGTCCTTGCCATGGTTTTCGGCGAACTCGTCCACGTAGTGCCCGGCAGTAAAGCCTTTCCATTCCGGTGCGTAGGGGTAGACCGGGATCTGGATCATGTCCTTGGCCGGCAACAAGTAGTTGAACAGGCGCAGCTCCATTGGCGAGATCACGTCCTCGGCGTCATGCAGGATGAAACCAGCGAACTCGATGCGCGCGTCGTCCTGGAAGCGCAGGATGGCATCGATGATGTTGTTCAGGCAGTCGGCCTTGCTGGTCGGGCCGGGGCGGGCGCAGACCACCTTGTGTACGTTGGGGTAGTGCAGGCACACGGCATCGACGTCAGCCTGGGTTTGTGGGTCGTTGGGGTAGGTCCCCACGAAGATCTGGTAGTTCTCATAGTCGATGGTCGAGGCCGCCAGGCGCGCCATTTCGCCGACCACGCCCACTTCGTTCCAGGCCGGGACCATGATCGCCAGCGGCTTTTCAGGCACGTCATACAGGCGTTTTTCGTCGGCCCGCTCGTGCTTGTCGTAAACGCGAAAATGCCGGAAAAGCTTGCGGCACCAGTAGCAGAGGTCGATGAACAGGTCGTCCAGGCCGAGCAGGAACATCAATGTGGCGAGGGTGATGGCCAGGATCTTCAGGCCGAACAGCACATACGTGAGGAAATCGACGAAAGCCAGGCTCATGCGTCATCCCGTTGACTGGTGGTTTCCTCGAACCAGCGGCTCAGCCGTTCGCCGATGACTTCGCTGGCGTGGCCGTCACCGAACGGGGTGAATACGCGGGCCATTCGTTTGTAGGCTTCATCGTCGTCCAGCAGGTGGCTGGTTTCCTTGACGATGCGCTCGGCGTGGGTGCCGACCAGCTTGACCGTGCCGCCCTCCAGCACCGACGGGCGCTCGGTGACCTTGCGCAGCACCAGTACCGGTTTGCCCAAGGCCGGCGCTTCTTCCTGGACACCACCGGAGTCGGTAAGAATGATGTGGGCGCGGTCCATCAGCCAGACGAAATGCTGGTAATCCTGCGGCGCTACCAGGTGAATGTTGTCGCGGCCGGAAAGCAGGCCGTAGACGGCCTTTTGCACCTGCGGGTTGAGGTGTACGGGATAGACGAATTGCACATCCGGGTAGCGCAAGGCCAGTTCGGCCAGGGCCAGGCAGATACGCTCGAAGCCGGCACCAAAGTTTTCCCGACGGTGGCCGGTGATCAGCACCATACGCTGGTCGTCACGCAGGTTGTGCAGGGGCGAGTCGGCAGCGGGGTGCCACGCGGTTTGAGTGAGGTATTCGCGCATCCACAGCAGGGCGTCGATGACGGTGTTGCCGGTGACTTCGATGTGCTCAAGCGGCACGCCTTCGCGCAGCAAGTTGTCACGGGCCTTGGTGGTGGGCGCGAAGTGCAGGTCGGCGATCACCCCGGTCAGGCGTCGGTTGGCTTCCTCAGGCCAGGGCTGCTGCAGGTTGCCGGTACGCAGCCCGGCTTCAACGTGGCCGATGGGGATGTGCCGATGGAAGGCGGCAAGGCCGGCAATGAAACTGGTGGTGGTGTCGCCGTGGACCAGCACGATATCCGGTTTGACCTGTTCATAGGCCTTGTCGATATTGTCCAGAAGGTCGCGGGCCAGCCCGTTGAGGGTCTGGTTCTGGGTCATTACCTTGAGGTCCTGGTCGACACTCAGGCCAAACGCTGTGAGCACCTGCTCGAGCATCTCGCGGTGCTGGCCGGTGGAGCAGATGTGCAGGTCGATGTCTGGCCACTCGCGCAGGACCCTGGCCAGTGGGGCCATCTTGATTGCTTCTGGGCGGGTACCGAAAACCATCATGACGGTGTTGGCCATCGTCCTGTTCCTCTTGCGATTCCCTAAACGAAGGTGTGCGAATTCGTGCTGCTGGCAATGGATAGATACAAGCAGTCGGCTGCGGGGTTGTCCAATGCGGGGGTTTTAGCGTTCAGTCTTTTTCTTGCAGGCAGCATCTTGTAACGTGGTAGGCCTTTTCGACACGGAGCTGAACATGCAAGGCAAGGCACGCAAGATCGTCCAAGCCATCCTTTACGAGGCCATTGCCGTGGCCTGCGTGGCGCCGGCGCTGGAGCTGGCGTTCGGTGCCGGCATGGCGCAATCGGCCGTGCTGTCGATTCTGATGTCGGGCATCGCCATGAGCTGGAACATGGGCTTCAACTGGGTGTTCGAACGCTGGGAGGCCCGCCAGCAAAACCGTGAACGCACGTTCCTGCGCCGGCTGCTGCATGCCCTGGGCTTCGAAGGCGGGCTGGTGGTAATCCTGCTGCCGCTGGTGGCGTACTGGCTGGATGTCAGCCTCTGGGCGGCGTTCCTTACCAACTTGGCGCTGTTCGTGTTCTTTTTCGTCTATGCCTTCGCGTTCCAGTGGGGCTTCGACAAAGTGTTTGATGTGCCGCTGTCAGCGCAGCAGGCCAAGTGTTGACACGCGCGCCCGTGGCGGGCTAAGTTCCCACCCCATGAACACCTTCCCGCACGTGAACGCCATTATTATTACCGCCATTATCAGTTTGGCGGGCTAGCGCGTACGTGCAGCAAACCCGCCCTGGAGGCGGGTTTTTACTCTTCGACTCCTGGGCAACGTGAAAACAGCCAAGGAGTTGCTTCGATGACCAACCTGAACGTCAGCCCACGTACCCCCCTTACCCCGCAGCAGTTGCTGACGGAGCAGGTGCGGCGCATCTTGTCTGCGCCGGTGTACGACCTGGCCATCGAGACGCCCTTGCAAGCGGCACCGGCACTGTCTGCCAGCCTGGGCAACCAGGTGCTGCTCAAACGCGAAGACCTGCAACCCACATTCTCGTTCAAGATCCGCGGTGCCTACACTCGGCTGTCGCGCCTGACCGCGACCCAGCGCGAGCGCGGGGTGATCACCGCATCGGCGGGTAACCACGCACAAGGCGTGGCCCTGGCGGCCTCGCACCTGGGGCTGAAAGCCACGATCGTCATGCCAACCACCACGCCTTCGCTCAAGGTCGAAGGCGTGCGTTCGCGAGGCGGCCACGTGGTGCTGCACGGCGAAAGCTTCCCACATGCCCTGGCCCATGCGCTGACCTTGGCCGACAGCGAGGGCGCGACCTTCGTGCCGCCCTACGACGACCCGGACGTGATCGCTGGCCAAGGCACCGTGGGCATGGAAATCCTCCGCCAACAGCCGGGTGCGCTGGACGCGATCTTCGTGCCGGTCGGTGGCGGCGGGCTGGTGGCAGGTATCGCCGCGTATGTGAAGTACCTGCGCCCCGAGGTGAAGGTGATCGGTGTCGAACCGGAAGACTCCAATTGCCTGCAGGCCGCCATGGCCGCCGGTGAGCGGGTGATCCTGCCGCAGGTCGGCACCTTCGCCGACGGCGTGGCGGTGGCCCAGGTCGGTGCCCATTGTTTCGAGCTGTGCCGGCACTTCGTTGATGAAGTGGTGACCGTCAGCAGTGACGAGTTGTGTGCGGCGATCAAGGACATCTACGACGATACCCGTTCGATCACCGAGCCCTCAGGTGCCCTGGCCGTGGCCGGGATCAAGAAGTACGTGGCCCGTGAAGGTGTTCAGGGCCAGACCCTGGTGGCCATCGATTCTGGCGCCAACGTCAACTTCGACCGCCTGCGCCATGTGGCCGAGCGCGCCGAACTGGGCGAGCAGCGCGAGGCGATCATCGCGGTGACCATCCCCGAGCAGCCCGGCAGCTTCCGCGCCTTCTGCCAGGCACTGGGCAAGCGTCAGATCACCGAGTTCAACTACCGCTATTACCCGGGTAAGGAGGCGCGCTTGTTTGTCGGTGTGCAGACCCATCCGCTGCATGACCCCCGCGAAAAGCTGTTGGCCAGCCTCGCCGAACAGGGTTACAGCGTGCTCGACCTGACCGACAACGAACTGGCCAAGCTGCATGTGCGCCATACCGTGGGCGGGCATGCGGCGCCGGGGGCGGATGAGCGCGTGCTGCGCTTCGAATTCCCGGAGCGGCCGGGGGCGCTGCTGGGCTTCCTGGAGCGGCTGGGCAAGCGCTGGAACATCAGCCTGTTCCACTACCGAAACCATGGCGCGGCGGAGGCGCGGGTGTTTGCCGCGCTGGAGGTGCCAGGGGATGAGCAGGCCGGGCTGCCGCAGGCGCTGGACGAGATGGGTTATCGGTATTGGGATGAGACCGACAACCCGGCGTACAAGCTGTTTCTTGGTTGAATAGCCTTGACGGGGATCCCCTGTGGGAGCCGGCTTGCCGGCTCCCACAAGAAGGCGTGGTGCTCAGCGCTCGCGCATGAAAAACCCCGCCACAAACTTGCGGAAGGTCTCCAGGCTCTTGAAGTCGGCATAGCGCTTGAAGTTCTCGGCATCCGGCTCCGGCCCCAGCGGCTGCTCAAGCAATGACACCGAAAGCACCCGGTCCTGGTCCGAGGTCAGCACCAGTTCGTCCATCACCTGCCCACCGATCACCGGCCTGCGCATCTGCACCTTCACGCCCTTGCTGGCCATCCAGTCGATCAGCGATACCAGCGCTTTAAGCGGCTCGCGCTCTTCGTCGCGGTACACCGGGAACAGGTGAGCGCGTGACAACACCGGTACGCTGGCCACGTGAATCAGCTCATAGAACTGGCTGCCTGCGCTGGTGGGCGAATACAAGGTCAACGCCAACAGCGGCCCGGAGGCCCGGCTGCCGCCCCAGTACAGATGATGCCCCTGGAAGTCGAAGCCGTCCTCGCTGCGGTTATTGAACAGCTTGCGGCCCTTGATCTGGTCGACGCAGTCCAGCAGCAAACCATGGCGGCGGTGGTTGCCGTACACCGTGGCCTCGCGCAGGCGGGCCTTGAGCATCAGCATGTGCTTCATGTCCAGCCGGGTTTCCAGGTAGTTGCTGGCGGGCACGCGTTCAAGCAGCGGGTAACGGCTGGCGACGCTGCGCAATTCGGCGAACTGGCTGGTGAGGTCCTTTTTCAGGTGCGTGGCGTACAGGTTCAGGCCACTGGTTTCGATCCACGTCAACAACAGCGACAGCAGACGCTGCTGTTCACGGCGTTCGCTGCCATCGCTGGCGCCGCCCGTGCTGTCGCTGGGTTTGCGAAAGTCACCGAGCAACCGTAGCGCGGTGTCGGGCGCCAACCAGGCGGCGGGGGGGGCAGGGTCCTCCTCGCGCTCGGCGGCGTCGCGTTCGTCTTTGGTGAACGGGCAACCGGGCGCATGCTCGGCAGTGCCGGGGTTGTTCTTGAGAAACAGCGTGCCGGTGCTGCCATTGAGGGTGACGTTCAGCACCGGCAGCGCATCCTTGCGGCAATCGCAGGCCAGCCACTGGTTGGCGCTGCGCACCTTCATCAGCATCTGGTTGGCCTGCAGCAGGCGGGGGCCGGCGAGGGTGCCATCGGCGAATGCCTGCAGCAGTTCCTCTTCGGCCGGGGTCAGGCTACGGACCTGCGCGGCGGTTTTGTCGATGATTCGCATGAAGCAGCTCCAAGCTACGAGCCACAAGCTTCAAGCAAAGTCGCGCCGCTTTCAACTTTGTCGCTCAGTTGCCACCGAACATCTTGGCAGCGCGAGCGCGGATTTCGTCGGGGCTGAGGTCCTCTTTGTGGGTAGAGACGAACCACATGTTGCCGAAGGGGTCCTTGAGCGTGCCGCTGCGGTCGCCGTAGAACTGGTCCTTCACTTCATGCAACGCGGTGGCGCCGGCGGCAAGTGCCTGGGCGTAAACCTTGTCGCAATCCTCAACGTACAGGTGCAGGCCAACGGCGACACCGTTGAGTGACTGGCTGGAGGTGAGGCCGCCTTCCATGTCGCACGGGTCGGCGAGCATCAAAGAGGAGTCGCCGATCTTAAGTTCGGCGTGGCCGACGCGGCCGTCCGGGCCTTCCAGTCGGAACATCTCGACCGCGCCAAAGGCTTGTTTGTAGAACTCGATGGCCTTGGCAGCATCCTTGATGCCCAGGTAGGGCGTGATGCTGTGCTGGCCTTCGGGGATGGGTTTGGCTGCCATGTTCGAATCTCCTTTGACGTGGATGCAAAGGGGCCTTTATTGCGCCCCTGTTGCATAGAGTCGTTTAGCAAAGAAGAAGATCGACAGGCTCGCTAGATCGATTACCTATAACCGAGGTGCGGTCAGAAGATGTAATCGGTAGTCAGGAAGCTCGACTGCCGGTTGCGGATGATCTCGCTGATCAATTCTTTGTTGGCCTCCTGGAAACGGGTCGCGACCAGTGTGCGTATCGAGAACACACGCAGGGCGTCATGCACCGACAATGTGCCCTCGGCGCTGTTTTTGCGGCCATTGAACGGGTAGGTGTCCGGGCCACGCTGGCACTGGGCGTTGAGGTTGATGCGGCCGACCTGGTTGGCGAAGATGTCGACCAGGCTGCCGATGGTCTGCGGGTCATTGCCGAACAGGCTCAACTGCTGGCCAAAGTCGGAGTCGAGCACATAGTCGATCACCGTCTGCAGGTCGCGGTAGGGCACCACCGGCACCACCGGGCCGAACTGTTCCTCATGGTACACACGCATGTCGCTGCTGACCGGGTAGAGCAGGGCGGGGTAGAAGAACGAACCTCGGCTTTGCCCGCCACCTTCATTAAGCACACGTGCGCCTTTGGCTGTGGCGTCGGCGACCAGGCCGTCGAGGTAGTCGAGCTTGCCTGGTTCCGGCAGCGGGGTCAGGGCCACCCCCGGCTCCCAAGGCATCCCCGGCTTGAGCGCGGCGAGTTTGCGCTGGAACTTGTCGACGAACGGCTCGACGACGTCTTCATGGACGAACAGGATCTTCAGCGCAGTGCAGCGCTGGCCGTTGAACGACAGCGCGCCGGTGACCGCTTCTTCGACTGCATTATCCAGGTCTACCTGGGGCAGCACGATGCCGGGGTTCTTGGCGTCGAGCCCCAGCGCAGCACGCAGGCGGTGAGGGCGTGGGTGCAGTTTTTTCAGGTCGCTGGCGGCCTTGTGCGTGCCGATGAAGGCGAATACGTCCACCTTGCCGCTGGCCATCAAGGCACTGACGGTCTCACGGCCACGGCCATAAATGACGTTGATGACGCCGGGCGGGAAGCTGTCGCGGAAGGCTTCGAGCAGTGGGCGAATCAGCAGTACGCCAAACTTGGCCGGCTTGAACACCACGGTATTGCCCATGATCAACGCCGGGATCAGCGTGGTGAAGGTTTCGTTGAGCGGGTAATTGTAAGGGCCCATGCACAGCGCCACGCCCAATGGCGCGCGGCGGATCTGGCCAAGGGTGCCTTGTTCCAGCTCGAAGCGGCTGGAGCGGCGGTCCAGATCCTTGAGCGCGTTGATGGTATCGACAATGTAGTCGCAGGTGCGGTCGAATTCCTTTTCCGAGTCCTTCAGGTTCTTGCCGATTTCCCACATCAGCAGTTTGACCACGGCCTGGCGCTGCTCGCGCATGCGCCCAAGGAAGGCTTCGACATGCTGGATGCGTTCAGCCACGCGCATGTTCGGCCACACGCCGCGGCCCTTGTCGTAGGCCTGCACAGCGGCATCGAGTGCGCACAGGGCGGTATCGGCGTCCAGCAGCGGAGCGCTGCCGAGGATTACCTGGCGCTCGCTGCCGCCTTCCTTGAGCCAGACCGGGCTGCGCACTGTGGCCAAGGGGCCATCCCAGCGCCGCAATTCACCGTTCACCAGGTAGTCGCGCTGTTCAAGTGGCTCGCCCAGGCGCCAGGCCTCGGGGATGTTCTCGGCGGCAGGAAACAACGAATCGAGCAGACGGTCCATGGGTACTGCACCTCACGTATTTAGGCTAGGTGAAACGCTTCAGCCTGGAGCATGCACCGGGTTGAAGAAAAACACCAGTCTGGCTCAACATTGCCGAAGCTGCGCCGATATAGGAGCAATCGAGTGCGTCCGCAGGCTTATGATCCCGACCAATTCCCCCGATTCCGATGAGCAGGTGCCGGCCGCTGGCACCGTGCGCCAGACCCTGCAGCGCATGCTGCCAGTAGCTTTTGCCGTGGCCGGCATCGGCCTGTCGGTGGCGCTTGGGCACCTGGACGCGCAACGTCAGCAGGCGCATAAGGCAGCGAATTTGTTCACCTCGCCGCTGTTCTGGTTCGCGTTGATCTGCACTGGCCTGATCAGCCTGTTCGTCGCCCAGATCAACCGCAAGCAACGCCAGCTGGTGCAGCGCAACCGCCAGTTGCAGCGCTCGCAGGCACAGCTCGAGCGCCTGGCGCACTACGACACCATTACCGGGCTGCCTAACCGGGTGCTGTTCCAGCAGCAGTTGGCCGAGGCCACCCGCCAAAGGCATGGCCTGGCCGTGCTCATGCTGGACATCGATGGCTTCAAGCAGGTCAATGACAGCCTCGGCCACGCCATGGGCGACCTGTTGTTGCAGCAGGCCACTGCACGCTTTCTGCAGGAGTTGGACGCCACGGACCGCCTGTGCCGCCTGGGTGGTGACGAGTTCGTGTTCATGCTGCAGGGCACCCAGGGGCAGATCAACCACCAGGTCCGCCACCTGCTGCGCTGCCTGCAGCGGCCGTTCGACCTCAACGGCAACGCCGCGTTGGTCACCGGCAGCATCGGCCTGGCCTGGTGCCCACAGCATGGCGAGGACGTTGGCAGCCTGCTGCGCCACGCCGACACTGCGATGTACGTGGCCAAGGAGGCCGGGCGCAATACCTGGCGGCCCTACCACCCCGACATGACCGCGCGCCTGCAGCAGCGCCTGGAGCTTGAGCGCAACCTGCGCCGTGCGCTGCAAAACAACGAATTCGAGCTGTGGTACCAGCCCAAGGTCGACCTGTTCAGCGGCCACCTGGAAGGCGTCGAGGCGTTGCTGCGCTGGCGCGACCCCGAACATGGCCTGGTCTCGCCGGGCGAGTTCATCCCGCTGGCAGAACGCACCGGCTTGATCATCCCGCTGGGCGAGCGTGTGCTGGACCTTGCCTGTGCGCAACTGGCGGCCTGGCGCTCGGATGACTGCCTGCCCGGCCCGCTGGCGATCAACGTGGCGGCGTTGCAGATCGAGCGCAGCGACTATGTGTCGAGCCTGGCGTTGGCCCTTGAGCGTCACGGCCTGTCACCAAGCCTTCTGGAGGTCGAAATTACCGAGAGCCTGCTGATGGAAAGCCAGCAACAGGCCTGCGCAGTGCTGGCCCAGCTGCAGGCCATGGGGGTGGCGACGGCCGTCGATGACTTCGGCACCGGGTATTCGTCATTGGCCTACCTGCGCGCCTTGCCGATCGACCACCTGAAAATTGACCGCGCGTTCATCAAGGACCTGCCGGGTGACGATGACGCCGTGGCGATTGCCCGTGCGATCATCGACCTGGGCCACGCGCTGGGTTACCGCATTACCGCTGAAGGCATCGAAACCCAGGAGCAGTACGACTTCCTGCGCAATGCAGGCTGCGACCAGGGGCAGGGCTACCTGATGGGCCGGCCGATGCCGGCGCCCGACCTGGCGCGTTGGTTAGCCAGGCAACCGGCCCGGGCGAAGGGGAGCGGTGGCGTCTAGAGATAGTCACTTGTCGATAGATGCCAGGCGCGCATTGCCGTGGTAATTACACATTATTTGACGCCATGAAATAACGTGGCGTGATATCAATTGGCCGCTTGCCAAGTCTCGCCCTTGCATCTTAAATTGTTACTGGATGTAAGGCTGGTCTTGCGCCTAAATTAATATAAATATCAATGCGTTATGCGGGTTATCTGCACTAAAGCGATTCTCTTATTCGATCACGCCCCTGGGCAACATCTAAGGACATCGAAGCAGACATGAAACAGCACCTGGCAGCGATAGCCCGAAAATTCATCTCCCCGTCCATGCGCTACGAGATCAGAAACGTTTCAAATGTGTTACGCGACATGCTTGGGCGTGCCTGCTTCTGGCGCTGGGAGGTGGCCAGGTTCAGGCTGCAGCAAGAGAGCCCCTACGAAATTCTGTATATCGGCAGAAAGCAGCAGCGGGAAATGGCCAAGCTGCTGATTGGCGGCAAGGGGCAGCAGCAAGCAGCGCAGGCCGAAAGCGGTTCGGTGGCCAGCGCAACCAACCGTGTGGTGGTGAGTGAACTCCCCACCCTTGGCGCATTGTCTGTCCCGCATTACCTGAGTGCAGTGGTGCCGCTGGGCCGTTCGCTGGACGATATCACCGCGCGCTATGACAGCGAATTGCGCCGCAGCATTCGCAAGAACCGCCCGCTGTACGAGATGCGGCAAACCCTGTCGGATGACGAAATCGCCATGGCCGACCGCGACCTGCTGCGCCCCTATGCCACGGCCAGGCAGGGTATCCATGCAGCGCAGTTTCCTACAGATGATGTATTTCGACTGGCCAAGGGCGTTGGCCGCCTGGACTTGATTACCTTGAACGGCGAGGTGGTCGCCTGCCACCTCGGCTGCGAAGTCACCCGGGCGGGCAAGCGCTACTGGAGCACCTTGCGTTTCGGCTACTGCGAAGCGGTGTTTTCCGATGCCAAGAAGCTGCGCGAGGTCAATTCCATCACCACCTTCATGGCGCTGGAGTGGGCATTGGCCAATGGCTACGATTACTACGACATCGGCCTGTGCCTGGCACGCCCCGATGACGGACTGCTGAAATGGAAACGCCGGCGCGGGGGGGATATCGATTCGCTGGGCAACCACGCCTACCTGTTCATTCGCTTGCCCAGAACGGGCGTTGCGCAGTTTCTTTGGGACACCCCGCTGTTTGCCGTTGAAGGCAACAAGTTGACGCTGCACCTCGGTTTACCCGAAGGCTCCAGCGATGAAGAACTGGCCAGTCGTTACCACGAAATGGTGTTTGGCGGGCTGCATAAAATTTACCTTTATGGTGCGAAAAGTTCCGGCGAGTTATTTCTCGAGAACTTGCGCGAACGTTACGCCGGTTTGAAAACACCGCCCACGATGGAGCGGGTGTTGTCCAGTTAATTAAAGTCAAATTGCAGTGCGCGAGGGCCGGCACTGAAAAGGACGTCGCGTGTCGCGTTATTGACGTTGTCATTGAGAGGGGCCGTTTGATGGGGAGCGATATTTCCAAGTTCAGCCAATCCCTGATCGCCAGCGATAACACCTGGACACTGGCGGCGTATAAAAACATGGCAAGAAAGCGGCTCATGCGTAAAGCCGATATCGATATAAAAAGCTTGGCGGTTAAAACCTGGGACATTGCACCCGGTGAATCGACCGTTTCTCCCCCCGCCTTTTACCTGCCCGATCAGCTGCAGCGGGTAACCGGTTGGGAGGCAAAACGCTTCTACCCCTACGTACACCCTGCACGCACCATGGAAGGGGGCATCAGTGCGCAACAAGGCCCGACACGCGGTTATCTGATCAAGGACGTGTGGCTGATCGACGGGGCGCTCTACAAGGGTAATGCCAGCCACTGGCTGTCGTTGAAACCCAGTACATTCCCGCGGGTGAAGGTGGAGTACGAGATCGAGCGTGGGGCGGCTTACTGCACGCAAAATGGCAACACCTGGTTCGGCACTTGGCTGATGGAAGATTGCCCGACCTATGCACTGGCCAGCAATGAAGGCATCCCGGTAACCACTGCACCCTCCGCAAGGTATCCGATCTTCACCCAAGGCCCGGCTTATGAAGATTGGTTAGGTATGCAGCCGCTGCGCGTGCGAAGTGCTTATTTCAAGGAGCTGGTGCTGTTCGACGATGTCAGTAATAACCGCAGCCGACATCAGCGCTACCGCGCCATGGGCGACAAGTTGCTGTCGCACGTGGATCACTCGGCGCACCCCGGTGTGTTTATTTTGCGAGGCAGTGAAGGCGACCTGCGTTTGATGCGCAACGAGCTGGAAGTCGCCGAGCACTTGCGCAGGCACCGAGGTTTTCGCGTCATAAATCCGCTCAAGTGCGACGTGCCGACTATCGTTGCGGCGTGCGCAGGCGCAAGGACGGTGATCGGCGTCGAAGGCAGCCAGCTGGTCCACGGCGTCAATGTACTGCGCTCTGGAGGCGCTTTATTGGCATTGCAACCGCCAAACCGCTTCGTCAGCTATTACAAATACCTGACGGACCGTGATCATCAGCACTTCGGCTTTGTCGTAGGCATGCCGGAGGGAGACGGTTTTACGGTCGATGTTGAAGAAGTCGAACGCACCCTCGACCTTTTCCCGTCATAAGCGTGACGCTAAGCGCAATGATTCTCACCTGTTTCTCGCCGATGAAACACATGCTGCTGGCTTGGGGCTCGCCCCGGCAGGGCATGTGACGGCTGTAGCAACGCCCCATTAAAACTGAATTCCTTTCTATATCAGCAGTTTGCCTTGTGGCTGCCTGGGCTGAAAAACGCTGCATCTTTTGCATGTCGAGAAATTGACTACACCCACCCGGGTCGATTGAGATTTATTATGGTGTCGGATCGTTGACGTAATGGCATCGTGCCCATAAGCTCAAATCACCAACGATACAAACCTCCGCCAAACACCCCATTACACACTTTCCTCTTCGTAGGAGGGGCCCATGCGTTCGACACTCTTCATCAAATCTATTTTCCTGTTGGTATTATTGAGTGGTGCGGCGCGCGCAGCTGACTCTTATATGAGCCAGACCAATATTGTTCCATTGGCGACAGCCGGATGGCTGTTTGCATTCGCGGTCATTGGTTTTGTCGCGGTGGCTAACAGAAAAAAAATCTAATCGTCTTGTAATACTGCAGTAAAAGTTGACTACGTTTTTCGCGCTGCCAGTGGTTTGACGCTAAATAAGGGATATTTGCGTTGAAGGGGGGTCAGCCGCTTGTCAATTTTCCAGCTATTGCTATATTCCAGTAGCTGGCGCACCTGGTAAAGGTTGGCAGCGGCAGGCGAAGCGGCATCGCGGTAAAGGGCCTCCAGGATGCTCGAGGCCATCGCAGCAGGGTTAGCGGCTGCGAAGTGGAGCGAGAGGTTTTGTGTTGTTCTCATTCAGTGCTCTTGAACCTGGGCCGAAAGGCCGGAGGGATCCCTCATGGCGCGTTTGCTGATGTCCATCCTCTGCGTACTCGTAGCTTGGTCCGGCGCTAGCGTCGCTGATCAAGGCAACTCGTCCTACCTGCTAAGCCCCGGCGACAAGGTGCTGATATCGGTCTGGCAGGAGGATACCCTTCGCCAGGAAACCGTCGTCCTCCCAGACGGCAGCATCACATTCCCCCTGGCTGGCCGGGTTGATGTGGCCGGCCTCGATGTCACGGCGGTCGCCAACAAAGTCACTGCTGGCCTCAAACCTTATCTTGCCGACCCCAATGTCAGCGTCGTTGTCACCAGCACAGCGGGTAATCAGGTGTACGTCCAGGGCAAGGTGGTCAAACCTGGCCCGGTACCGATGACAGGCCCTACCGCGGTACTTCAGGCGCTGAGCATGTCGGGCGGAATGGACAAATTTGCCGACGAAAGTGCCATCAAGGTGATCCGCGGGAGCGGCCCTTCGCAAAAGGTATTGCCGGTGCGCTACAAGGATCTGGTTTCTGGGCGCGACATGTCCACCAACTTCCAACTTCAGGCTGGCGATACGCTGGTCGTACCTTGACCCTTCATATAAATAAGAATTTCTAGTGCCTATTTTTCGACCAACACGTGTTGCGACGGTGATCATGATGATGCCGTTCGCGGGGGTGGCTCACGCCGCCATCTGGCAGTCTTCAGTCGTGGTGCCCACGTCTGTCGAGTACGACAGCAACCCATTGCTCCTGACGTCCGAGGAGAAAGGTGTGACGCGTACCATCATTGCGCCCGACTACACCCTGACAGGCCAGTTCGATCGCGACCAGTTGCGCTTCGGCGTTGGCGTGAACGTACTGCGCTCATCCGACCGGTCGATCGTCGATGACCGTGAAGACCCAAAGCTCAGCCTGGGCTGGCAGCGCGAGACCGAGAGCGGTGGCTTTGGCCTGCTGGCACGTTACGAAGAGAGTTCCACGCTTTCCGGTGCTGTGCAGGATACCGGTGTAGTCACCACCGACGGCACGCAGAAGATGACGACACTGGAGGGTAACTGGACCAGTGCGGTCACTGAGCGCAGTACGCTGGCGAACGTGCTCACATACTCGCATGCACGCTATGACATCAGTTCGCTGACCGGCTACGACGAGTTGTTCAACAAATCGACATGGACTTACGCCTGGAACGAGCGCACCGACATCATTACCGGTTTCAACGCCAGGCGCTATGAGCCGCAGGACGACACCACGGCAGTGTCCTCCAACAGTTACAGCCCGAACATTGGCGTGCGCCATCGGTTCTCCGAACGGTTCGAAGGCGAGATGCACGTTGGCGTCAACAAGACCACCGGCCCGGGCGGTGGGCGCCGTGGCGAAGGCGGCATGTCGCTGTTCTATCGCGGCGTGCGCGCCGATGCCAGCTTGAGCGCCGAGCGCAGCACCGTCGCCAGCGCCGAGGGCGGTTTCGCCGAGCTCGACATGGTCCGCGGCAGCTGGAGCTACCTGGTCACCGAGGTCGACCGGGTGGGCGTCGATGCATCCTGGCAGGACAGCAAAGGCGTATCACCAAATACCTTGCAGACTTATGGCATCTGGGCCAGCCGGGCGTTTTCGCCGGCCTGGGACCTGCGTTTCTCTTTGATGTACAAGCAGCGTCAGCAAGATGGCTTGGCCGATGCTGAAGCGACCATTGCTGGATTGACGCTGACCTATCGATATCCCGACATCTGACTCTCGCACGGGTGGCCACCATGAAATCCGAGTACGAGCTTTCCCTCAAAGATTACATCGCCATCATCAAGGACCGCGCCTTGTTGCTGGGGGTGAGCATCGTGGTCGTGGTTGCGGCAACCGTGGGGGTCGCCGTCACGGTGCCGCCGCTTTATCAATCGACCGGCACCATTCTGGTGGAGTCGCAGCAGATATCCCCGGACCTGGTCTCGGCCAACAACAACAGCTTTGCCGATGAGCGCATCGAGGTCATTCGCCAGCGTGTGATGACCCGCGAGAACCTGCTCAAGATCATCGACAAGTACAACCTGTTTGCCGACAAGGGCCGGCAGTTCAGCGAGACCGACAAGATCGACCAGATGCGCAACGCGATCGTCGTGGCCACGCTCAGTACCTATGTCAAAGGGCGAGGGGAGGCGACAGTCGCGTTCACGGTGTCGTACGAAGACAAGCGCGCCGAAGTCGCCAAGGAAGTGGCCGACGAGCTGGTGACACTGTTCCTCAACGAAAACATGAAACAGCGCACCGAGCGGGCGACCGAAACCACCGAGTTCCTCACTCAGGAGGCAAACAAGCTGGGCGCGGAGCTGGCGGACCTGGAGAACAAGCTGGCGGACTTCAAGCAGGCCCACGCCAATGCCTTGCCCGAGAACCAGCAACTGCGCATGAGCATGCTGTCGCGTTCGGAGCTGGAGTTCCGCGAGGTCGACCGCGATTACAAGTCCGCCCAGGAAGAGTTGCGCTACCTCGAACTGGAACTGTCGGCCGCCAATGCCGGCGTGCCGACCCAGGCGGCCGGCGGCAGGCCTGCATCGGCAGACCAGCCGCAAGACCTGGCCAGCCTCAAGGCCGAGTATGCCCGGCTGTTGACCAAGTACACACCAGCGCACCCCGATGTAGTGGCCGTCAAACGCAAGATCGATCTGCTTCAGGCGTCGGGTGGCAAGGGCGTCGCCGCAGCTGCGGCCATGAACCTCGATGCCGCTAGGGTGCGCACCAAAATGGCTGCGGCGCAGTCGCGCATCAGCTCGCTTGCCGAACAGAAACGCCAGCTGACTGCGAAGATGGAAGGCTACGAGGCCGATATCCTCGAAGCCCCGCAAGTCGAGCGTGGGCTGGTGACCTTGATGCGCGACCACGATAACGCGCGCAAGAAGTACGAAGAAATCCGCAACAAGGAAATGGGCGCGAAGATCACTGAAAGCCTGGAGCAGGAAAACAAGGCCGAGCGCTTCGTGTTGCTGGAGCCCCCTTTGATGCCCGAGAAACCGGTCAAGCCCAACCGCAAAAAAATTGTCGCCCTGGGCCTGGTGCTGGCACCGGCCATTGGCGGCGGCTTGGTGATGCTGCTGGAAATGCTTAACCAGCGCGTACGCGGTGTGGGTGCGCTGGAAAGCGTGCTGGGCAAGCGTGTGCTGGTGGCCGTGCCCTACATTTCCACGCAGGCGGACGTGGCCAAGCGCCGCAAGTGGCGGGTATGGCTGCTGATCGCGGGGTTGGCACTGGTTGCTATGCTGATGGTGGTCGTCCACGTGTTCTACATGCCACTGGACCTCCTGCTGTTTAAAGCTATGGCTCGGTTTGAATAGGGAAGCGCAGCGATGGACAGAATTACGCCGGCTATTGGAAAGAACATTCATCAGGTTTCTCCCACCCTCGCAGAAACCCCCAAGGCCCCGCTGTTGGCGGACAAGCCCGAAGCCCTGGGGCAATTCGATTACGTGCAAACCAAGGTGGTGCCGCTGAGCGCGGAGCACCTTGAGCGCAACCGCATCGTCTCTTACAACAAGAATTCGACCATGAGCGGGGCCATCGACCTGCTGCGCACGCAGGTGCTGCAGGCCATGGAAGAAAACGGCTGGCGCACCCTGGCGATCACCTCGCCGACACCTGAAGCGGGCAAGACGGTGCTGGCCGTGAACCTGGCCATGAGCATCGCCCACCACACTACCAAGACTGCACTGCTGGTCGACTTCGACCTGCGCCGCCCAAGGGTCGGCAGCAGCCTCGGCCTGCCGATGGGCAAGGCGCTCAACGAGCTACTCAAGGGCGAGGCGTGGCTGGAAGAGGTCATGGTCAACCCGACCTTGCCGCGCTTTGTCGTGTTGCCGACGCGCGAGCCTATCCCGCTGTCCACCGAAATGCTGTCATCACCCAAGGTGAGCAGCCTGATCAGCGACCTGCGCGATCGTTACGACTCGCGTATCTGCATCTTCGACTTGCCGCCGTTGTTGAGCTCCGACGATGCGCTGACTGTGCTGCCGAAGTTCGATTGTGTACTGCTGGTGGTGGCCAATGGGATGAACAGCAAGAAGGACATCGAGGATTGCTTGCACCACCTGGCGACGGCGAACCTGATTGGGGCGGTGTTGAACAAGGCGGATGAGAAGCCGCGGGCTTACTATTGAGGGTTTATTGTGTTTCTGCGATGCGCCCAGATTGTAATTTTGCGATGATTTTATATTATCAGTAGCAAGCATTGACTCAGTGGGCTGTTGAGAGCTTTGCCTGTGAAAGCTTGGGTGGTTTTTCTATATCTGTGTTGTTTTTATCGAGTTTTTACGGATGTGTCGTAGCTCCGAAAATGTAATGGGTAAGTAGTGTTTGCCCATGTCGGAAGCTGCGGCCCTGTGATTGGCGAACAATTCTTTTGGTTTTGAGGCTTCGGGGCTTATGTCGATGGTCTGGCCCAGGCTGTTTGTCCATTTTGTTATAAATTCTATGCTGTCTATGGGGCTGTCTTCTTGTGCTGCCCAGTCAAGCCCTAGTTTGCTGGTTTTTCTGAAAAACGCTCTGGATGCTGCATTTGTAAAATGAATCTCATCTCCAGTGCCAATTCCTGAATTGTAGCTTGGGTGGAGCGTAAGCCTGTGGATGTGCGTATCGATTATCGTGCTTAGATGGGCGTCATCATTAATAGGGTGCTTGTCGACAATGTCTGGCATCAAGTTTTTAATTAGCATGTTTTTAGCCATGCCTACTCGCTGGCCAGGCTCGCTTTGTCTGATTTTTCTGCTGGGAGGGAGGCTTTTTTGATGCTGATATAAATACGAAGCCCATGAGCTCAAGACATTTTTTACTGTTTCCTCATGGCCAGCAACATCGTTTCTAATTGCGATAAAGTTTTCCACGTGGAGGCCGGTAATAGCTGGCGGCGCCTCCAATAATTTGAGTGTGTGATCAACGTTTGACTCGGCCGTGATTCCGATGGCTAGGTTCAGCTCGGTCATTGTAAGTCTGATTGAATTGTCGGTGAGATTTCGAGCTTCATTTAAGTAGTTATTTCGATTTGGGTCCATTCCGAAGACCAGCACTGCCCTGGGCGCTTCAATTACTACATCCTCCGTGAAAGTACCGTCTTCATTGATATGAATGCCTTCCCACATTCTTCCGTCAGTATCTATCAAGATAAGCGGATTATTTTGTACAAATCTAAACAGGTTTAATCCGTCTGCTGTGCCTGCAGGATCCGCACTCAGCCAACGCCCTATATTTGGCTGGTAATAGCGCCAGCCGTAATAATAGAGGCCCGTTTTGTCTTGCTCCTTGCCAGAGTAGCGCCCCGTTCGCTGCACTAGACTGGAGGCCTCCACTGCGTCCTCATCGCTCCCCACTGTTGCGCCAAAGGGGGCATATTCCTCGCGGGCTGTGATTATTCCCTCTGCGTCTGTTTCTCCGCAGTTACTCCCGAGTTGGTCCTTGAAGCTGTAGCGCAGGTGAGTAACACCGGTGACACGATTTTCCACCGCGCGAACACCTGCGACTTCGGTGATGACAATGTGCGTCTGTGGGAGTGTCTGGCTGCTCAAAAAACGCTGCCGCATCTCGCAGCTTCCAACATAGGTCGTGATGGTGTCCTGCACGGTGCCTGAGACGATCGACGTGCTGATTTTTCGGGTCCGGGTGCCGCCGTCCGCGTATTGATAGCGCTCTAAATCGTTCGGTTCTCCGTTGTCTCGGTTAAGCAAGGCTACTTGCTGCAACTGGTTATCGGGATACCAAGAGAGCAGGCGCCCATCTTCCAACTGTTTTTGCAGCCCGCCCAGCAGGAAACCGAACGCTGGATCTTGCCCCTGACGTTTTACTAACGCACGGTTGCTGTTCAGGGCGACCTCTAGGAGTCGGGTACGTGAGCCCGCGCCACCTTGGTGGCTGATTGCAGTCAGGTTGTCGCCGTCTTCATAGGTGTACAGCTCCTTATAGGGTGTCCATACACTGGCAGACGTCGGGTAACTGTGGCCAGCGAGGCGCGAGTAATACTGGGAAACAGGCGTGCGTTCACGCCCGGACGCGCAACTAAGACGGTACAACGTGTCGTACGAGTATTTGCGCAGACCGGTGGTTTCCAAATTACTATGCCAGGCGGGGTCTGCACCCTTGTCCTCCAGTTCGTTGATGTTGCCGACAGGGTCGTATGTGTAGAGCAGATCGCTGATGCACAGTTGCCCTTGTGCATGCCCAGCAGGTCGTTCCGTCAGATGCCGAGTCAGATATTGAGCGCGAAGCGCGTATTCATACGTATCAGTAATCCCGTTTCCAGCTGTTTGCGACAGCATCACGCCATCGGCGCGATAGCGGACTTCGCGCAGCACTATCGCTTCCTTGGCAATGCCTTTCGAATACTGGAACCGGATTTGCTTGGCGGCGCCGCTGATGCCATATGAGGTGATGGTGGTGACCGCAGCGGCATTGGTGAACGTAAGCGTTGATCCCGTCGCGTCATGAGTGGCAGTGCAGGTCAGGGCCGCTTCGGTGTCATCTTCCGTGGTAGTTGCCCAGTCGGGCAGATCGGCTTCGGGTTTGAGCAGGCGCTCCGTCGATTCCTGAAGCTGCCCGGTTACCGACATGCGCAATTGCCGATTTATGCCGGCATTATGACGTATCTCGATCTGGCTTCCGGCCAGGTTTTTTTCTTTCCAGGCGGCCGCATTGGTAGGGGCATAGGTGTACTGCTCGCGGATACGGCCATTGTCGCCGGCTGGCTGTTCGCTCATGCTCAGCGGTCGCCCAGCCAGGGGGGCCTCATCTGTCCCGTTCACTACCGGTTCATACGCAACCTTGCTGACCGTGTGTTGCGCATTCTGGCTCCACAGCGCACGACCCGCGGCATCGCTGAGGGTCAGCGTGGAATCACCGTCTACAGTATGTAGCCTGAGCACTTGCTCCCCCAACGTTGCCGTGGAAGTGGCGTCAGGTACAGCGCCGGCGAGGGGGCGGGCGCCATACGTCGTTGTGGTGCGGGTGAAAGAGTTTAGATGGGTACGCGACGCCAGTATCCGTGCTGGCGTTGACGCTTGCTTCGGTGCGCGTAGGAAGCGCAAAGCCTTAACGGCGCCAAAGTGGCCTGTCACGGCCACTTCTGGCGTGTTGCAGTGTAAAGCTATGGAGCTCCTGCGCATGGCTTGCATTCCAGCGATACAATGGTGCAATAGTGCCGGCAGCATTGCTCAAGGGATACTGATAGAAATGATAGTTTTATTCTGCCTACGGCCAGGGAAACTGCCGCTCCCAGTCCCAGACATGGCTGACGATCTTTTGCAGCGAGTCAAACCTTTGCCAAGCTAGCACTAACCTGGCCGGGTCGCCATCGCGACGCGCAGCCCCGACCATATTGATCTGTCACCTCGTCACGGCATGCGCACTTAATCAAAATTCGATTGCGTGTTGCCGGTGGTGGCCAATGGGATGAACAGCAAGAAGGACATCGAAGATTGCCTGCACCACCTGGCCACGGCGAACCTGATTGGGGCGGTGTTGAGCAAGGCGGATGAGAAGCCGCGAGCTTATTATTGAGGGGTGAGATTGCTTGAAGGAGGTTATGCCTGCGCTTAATGGTGATTTATGGATTTCTATCCAAAGCGCAGAAAGCCTTCTTAATCACCGACGAAAATCCCTCGCCTACGTTTTAGTTTAACATTAGGCCTTGCCGCTTGAAGGGCTGCGAAACAGCTTTAATCAAGCTGTTTTTGTAATGAGCTTTATCCGCCGCTCAGTAAAATTATTTTTGTCGATGTGGCGCAGCTCAGAAAATGTTATAGGGTAGTAAGTACCTTCCGGATAAATCAAGGCATCGTTTCTTTTGTGCGCTGCTGTTTTGAAAGCTTCTTTGGTCACATCAATGGTCTCTCCTGATTTACCCGTTCCCCATGTAATGAATTCAACCATGCTGATCAGGTGTGGGTTGTCTTTCGCCCAGTCCAGCCCGATTTTTGACGTTTTTCTAAAAAATGAGTTAGTTGTTCCGCTTCGGATGAGCTCGCCGCTGTTTGAACCCACCCCAGTATGACTTCGGTCGCTGTTGATTTCTTTCAGGTACTGATCTATCTCGATTTTGAATGAGGGGGTTGTGCTGAGATTTAATGCGAAGGGTGTGCTTACATTTTTTAGTAGTAAGTTTTTCAAGTTATTGTTGGTTTCGCGCTTAGTGCTGCCGCGTATCTTTCGAATTGGTTGTAAGTCCTCGTAGTGCTGGTGTAGTTGATTAGACCATGATTGCAATACTCGTCTGACTTGAGAAGGCTCAAGGCGCGGGGCCCAATTCTTTACATAGGCGACGGCTGATTCAGTTACTGGGATGGCGTTTGATTCGATCTGTCTGAGTAGGGGGTCGGTCAAGCTCTGTTCGCTTAATCCTAGGGCGCTATTAAGATCGTCGATAGTGAGCCTGGCCGTGCTTGAATCTTTCTCACTGGTTAAATATTTTCCACGATCCGGTTCCATGCCGTAGACCAGTACAATATCAGGTAGTGATGAGGCTTGAGGGCGGCGAGTAACTAGTTTAGGCTTTTTGCTGGCCGGTGAAGAGTTTTGGCCGTCATAACGCGCCCGCTTCGGCATTCGTCCATCAGTATCAAAGAATTTTAGAGGGTTATTTTGTACAAACCGAAAGAGGTTCAACCCGTCCACCAAACCTGCCGGATCTGCGCTAAGCCAACGCGCCCATCCCGGTTGAAGATACCTCCAGCCGTAATGATACAACCCAGTAATGTCTCTTTCTTTGCCCGAATAATGGCTCGTTCTTTGAGCAAGGTTGTTGACCTCTGCTACGTCCTCGTCATTGCCCACCGAGTCACCAAAAGGCGAATATTCCTCTCGGGCAATGACTTTTCCAGCGCCGTCCGTCTCACCGCAACTGTTGCCCAGGTGGTCACTGAAGCTATAGCGAAGGAAGGTTTCATCGCTAATCCGGTCTCCCACTACGCGAGCGCCTCCGACTTCGGTAATGACGATATGCTTTTGAGTAAACAGCTTATTGCTTAGCAAACGCTGTCGCACTTCACAGCCAGCGGCATAGGTCGTGAGAGTGGTCTGGATGTTGTCTGAAACGTTTACAGCGCTGATTTTCCTAACCCGCGTGCCGCCGTCAGCGTAGTAGTAGCGCTCAATATCGCTCGGTTCTCCATTAGTGCGGGTGATCAAAATTACTTGCTGCAACTGGTTGTCGTCAGACCAGGACAGTTGGCGTCCATCTGCCAACCGTTTTTGCAACCCGCCTGGCAGGAAACCGGATGCAGGGTCTTGCTCCTGACCTTTAACCAACGCACGGTTGCTGTTCAGAGCGACCTCTAGGAGTCGGGTACGCGAGCTCGTGCCACCTAGGTGGCTAATGGTTGTCAGGTTGTCACCGTCATCATAGGCATAGCGCTCCGTATAGGGTGTCCACACACTGGCAGACGTCGGGTAACTGTGGCCAGCGAGCCTCGAGTAGTAGTGAGAAACAGGCGTGCGTTCACGCCCGGATGCGCAACCAAGACGGTACAGCGTGTCGTACGAGTATTTGCGCAGACCGGTGGTTTCCAAATTACTGTGCCAGGCGGGGTCTGCACCCTTGTCCTCCAGTTCGTCGATGTTGCCGACAGGGTCGTATGTGTAGTGCAGATCGCTGATGCACAGTTGCCCTTGTGCATGCCCAGCAGGTCGCTCAGTCAGATGCCGAGTCAGGTATTGAGCGCGTGGCGCGTATTCATATCTGTCAATTATCCCGTTTCCAGCCGTTTGCGAAAGCATCACACCGTCGGCGCGATAGCAGGCTTCGCGCAGTACAATCGCTTCCTCGGTAACACCTTTTGCCAAATACCGAAACCGGATTTGCCTGGCGGCGCCGCTGATGCCGTATGAGGTGACGGTGGTGACTGTAGCGGCATTGGTGAACGTCAGCGGTGAGCCCGTCGCGTCATGGGTGGCAGTGCAGGTCAGGGCCGCTTCGGTGTCATCTTCCGTGGTAGTTGCCCAGTCGGGCAGATCGGCTTCGGGTTTGAGCAGGCGCTCCGTCGATCCCTGAAGCTGCCCAGTTACCGACATGCGCAATTGCCGATTGATCCCTGCGTTGTGGCGTATCTCGATCTGGCTTCCGGCCAGGTTTTTTTCCTTCCAGGCGGCTCCATTGGCAGGCGCATAGCTGTACTGTTCGCGGATACGGCCGTTGTCGCCGGCTGGCTGCTCGCTCATGCTCAACGGTCGTCCGGCCAGGGGGACCTCATCTGTCCCATTCATTACCGGTTCATATGCAACGGTGCTGACCGTTTGCTGCGCATTCTGGCTCCAGAGCGCACGACCCGCAGCTTCGCTGAGGGTCAGCGTGGAATCACCGTCTACGGTATGTAGCCTGAGCACTTGGCCCCCCAACGTGGCCGTGGAGGTGGCGTCAGGTACGTCGCCGGCGAGTGGGCGGGCGCCATACAGGGTTGTGGTGCGGGTGAAAAAGTTTAGATGGGTACGCGACGCCAGTATCTTTGCTGGCGTTGACGCTTGCTTCGGTGCGCGCAGTAATCGCAGAGCCTTCACGGCGCCAAAGTGCCCCGTGACGGCCACTTCTGGCGTGTTGTAGTGCAAGGTCATGGAGCTCCTGCGCATGGCTTGCATTCCGGCTATTCAATGGTGCAATAGTGCCGGCAACCCTGCTCAGGGGATACTGTCAAAAATGATAGTTGTACTCGGCTTACTGCCAGGGAAACTGTCGCTCCCAGCCCCACGCATGGCTGATGATCTCTTCCAGCGAATCAAACCGTGGCTGCCAGCCCAGCACCAGCCTGGCCCTGGCAGCATCCGCCACCAGCCTCGCCGGGTCGCCATCGCGACGTGCAGCCTCGACCACATCGATCTGCCTCCCCGTCACCACACGCGCAGTATCGATCACTTCCTGGACCGAAAACCCCAACCCATTGCCCAGGTTGAACGCTGTAGTCGCGCCTCCCTTCAACAAATACTCCACCGCCAGTTCATGCGCCGCGGCCAGGTCGGCGACGTGCACATAATCGCGAATACAGGTGCCATCCGGCGTGTCGTAGTCATGGCCGAACACGGTGATCGCCTGGCGTCGCCCGGAGGCGGCCTGCAGGATCAACGGGATCAGGTGCGTCTCCGGCTCATGGCATTCACCTAACAGGCCTTCCGGGTCAGCGCCCGCCGCATTGAAGTAGCGCAAGCACACCGACTTCAACCCATAGGCCCGGTCGAAGTCCTGGAGGATCTGTTCCACCATCCACTTGCTACGCCCATAGGGGTTGATCGGCGCCTTGGGGTGCTGCTCATCGATGGGCACATAGTGCGGGTCACCATAGACGGCTGCGGTGGAGGAGAAGATCAGGTGCCTGATGCCTGCTCGCACCATGGCGTTCAGCAGGGTCAGGGTGGCTGCTACGTTGTTCTGGTAATACTTGCCCGGGTCGGTGACGGATTCACCGACCTGTATGAACGAGGCGAAATGAAAGACGGCATCAAAGTGACAGTCGCTGAACAGGGTGTCCAGCGCGTGCGCATTGGCGATGTCCAGCGCGACCCATTCGACAGCGGGGCCTGCGGCTTCGGTATCCGCCACCACCACTTCATGCCCGGCGCGCAGCAGGTGCTTGACCATGTGCGAGCCGATATAACCTGAACCCCCGACCACCAAGTACTTCATCCAATCCTCCTGGAACAGACGCAGCGTCGAATGCCTGGAATTCAGGTCTGAATTGACTCTAGATGGCGATATGCCCTATTTCAAGAAAAGCCAGTTGGTCATGGTTTGGCCGTCGAACGTGATGAGGTAGCGGCCATTCTTGTAACTCGACGGCAGCGCCTTTTCCTGGCCGTCGGTACTGCGGCTGTACAGTTTCAAGCCTGCAGGGGCCTTGATGCTCAACGTGCCCTCCAGCGGCTCGACGTGGAACGGCGTCATGTCGTCGGGCCGGGGCACCGCACGGGTGCCCAGCGAAATCAGCAGGCTGCGCGATTGGTTGAGCGGCTGGGCATCGAGGCTTTGCACTGCAACGCTGGCGTAGGCGGTTTTCAGCTGCAACTTGATGTCGCCAAGGCTCATGGATTGGCCGCCCAGCCAGCCCGTCGCCGCCTGGGTGAGGGGGGTGTCGATGGTGTAGACGCCTTGTTGCCAGTTGCGCCGCAATTCACCGGTATCGGTGACCGCTTCGCTGGCGTTGGCCTCCAGCAGCGATTGGTCCGGGTCGTGCAGCACCTGCGCATCAGCCGGAAGGGGGCTGGCCTGCAACCAGGGTAATTGTGCGGTTTGGGGCAGGGCGATCTGCAGCCTGCCTTTCTCCATGGCGGTGCGCAGCAGTACTGAGGTGTTCGGTGTGATCAGCTTGTTGAACAAGGTATCGGGCGACGGTGCGAACACATAGCGGGTTTTTGCCAGCTGTACGTCTTCGCGGCGGTAGAGCAGGGCAGCGGCGGGCAGGGTGGCCATGAGTGCTGGATCGTTGTAGGCATTCCAGTTGTCAGCCCTGCGCCACTGAGCCAGGAAGCCCTGCTGGCTGTAGGCATACTGCATGATTGCGTCCCAGCCCTGATGGCTCGCGGTGGCCGCCACATACAGCGGCAACGAATGGCGATCAGGGAGCGGGAAGGGCTCGGCGTTCCACTCGGTGACGGTCATCGGCAGGCCGACCACCTGGGCTGCGCCGAGCCAGTTGATCATGCCGTCGCTGGTCAGCGGGTTTTTCTCAAGTTGCCCGACGCCACCATAACTGTGGGCGTCGATCACGTCGCCGGTGGTGAGCGATGGCAGTGAGGACAGGCCGTTGCCGCCCCAGGTGCTGGTAGTGGCGATAGGGACCTTGACCCCGAGGCCGCGCAGGTCTTTGACCATGTCATCGAACACGCGATGCTCCAGGTCGTTGAGGAACAGTTTTGACGGGCCCTGTTCCCAGGCGCGCCAGGTTTGGTCGGCGGGCAGGTTCTGGCGGGCGGCGAAGGCTTTGGCCTCGTCCATGTACAGCTTGCTGTGCTTAGGCACACCCTTGTCTGGTAGCAGGGCGTTGCCAAAGTGGTGGGTGATGTCGTTTTCGTTGGTGATCAGGATGGCGGCGATGGCCGGGTCGTCTTTATAGGCAAGGCCGGTGTAGCTGTTGACGTGAGTCATGTACTGCTGGGCAAAGCGCTTCATGGCCTGCTGGAGGGTGACGTTGACGTAGGCATAGCCCTTCAGCCCGGCGACGTCATGCTCCTTGGGCAGCTCTTCGAAGCCATAGATGTTGTCGTGGGCGGTCAGTACCCGCGACACGTTCATGTCGAGCCACACATAAATGCCTTCGTCCTTGAGGCACTTGATCCACCAGTCGATCTTCTTCAGCGCTTCGGCATCCAGTTGCTGGGTGTCCTTCAAACGCTGCAAGTCGCCGAAGACATTCGGGCTCACCCAGGGCGAATCGTGGTGGTGCAGCCTGACCAGGTTGAAGCCTAGCGCGGACAGCCGTTTGGCTTGTGCCTTGACCTCCTCGTCGGGGGTTTTGAACAGCGCATAGGCTGACAGGTTGGTGCCCCAGAAGCGCGCCGGTGTGTTGTCGGCGAAGACCAACTGCTCACCAGCAGCCTTGACGAAACCACGCTTGCCCGCCGGCTTTTGCGCAGCGTTCAGAAACGACAGGTCTACGGGCGACGTGCGCCAGTCGAGCTGGTCATCTGGCCATTGCATGGGGTCGGCCAGGCCAAAACGTTCGCTCGGGGTGGGGCCAAGGGTGATGTCCCCGGTGACGTTCAGCACCGCCTTGATCTGTTGGCGGCCGGGGCGGATCGGGTCGGTGTAAAAGAAGGTGCGAATCTGGCGGGTGTCGCCCCGTTCGAAATAGACCTTGGCCAGCGGCGGGTCGAAGCGCATTTCCAGGCGCGGGCCTTGCGCGCCCTTGCCCCACGACCAGCCGCGATTGTCAGGCAGCAGCACAGGGTCGCCCATTTCGCCGGCGATCAGTGCGGGGTCGAAGTCCCAGACGATACCGCCACCCATGACGCCGGCCTGCTTGCTCTGCGCTTGCAGGTCGAAGTTCCAGGTCAAGGTTTGTGCCTGTTCCTTGTTGATGTCGGCTTTCAGGTCGAAATCCAGTTCCTTGTTGCGGCCCATCAGGGTGTAATGGAATGGCCCTTCGACCTTGAGCGTCGGGTAAAAGCCTGTCCAGCTCCAGCCCGCGCCCCAGAAGTTGAAACTGGACGCCATTGCCGGCCCGCCGCCACGCGTCAGGCCTGGCAGGCCATTCTGTTCGTTGACGCTGACCATCCATTCCGAGGCCCAGCCGGTAAGTGGCAGCATCAGCAGGCCAATGAGTGCCGTTGCCCGGGTCAAGGGGCAGAGGAGGGAGCGGGTCATCCGATTACCTCGCGTGCAGGGTAGCGTTGGCCGGCTGTGTGGCATCGGCAGGGTCGAGCCTGCGAACCATCTGGATGTAGGCAATGCCGAGCCCGCCGATCGACCAGTAGATCACTGGGATCACCGTGATGCTGCTGACCGTGAAGATGGTCACCAGGATGCCGAGCAAGGTCGCCAGCAGTACCCGGCCCAGCTCGCGGTATGGGTCATCCCTGTCGGCAAAGCCGCGCAGGGTCTTTTTGATGCCCAGCACGACGCAGGCGAAGAAGCCCACGAATAGCGCCAGCCCGACCAAGCCAACCCTCAGGGCCAGGTTGATGTAGGTGTTGACGATGTCGATGATGCCTTCGCCCTGGATCATCGACTGCATTTCCGGGGTGTTGCGGAAGTCGAACGAGCCGAACAAGGGGTACCGCTGAATGACGATCCACGAGTTGTCGAGCAAGCGCTCGCGATAGGTGATGTTTTCGTTGTCCACACTGCCGATGAAGGGCAGCAGGTCGAGCACTTTCTCGCCACCGGGCATGATGCTCAACAGCGGAATGCTCAACAGCCCGGCCAAGCCCAGTAATGCCAGCCGGCTTACCGCGCGCCTGCCCATGGCGATATACACGACGATCAGCACCACCGCGCCAACCCAGGGGCCGCGCGACAGTGGCGCAAACAGCCCGGCGGCCAGCAACAGGGCGCCAAGGTAGCGCTGCATGCGGTTGCGCACAAACCCCTGGACGAACAGGAACAGGCCGATGGCCACCGTGATCACGTAGCCCAGGGCAATGGCCTGGCCGGTGGTGACGCTGGCGCGTAACGAGCCGCCCCGGCTCAGGTAGCCTTTCATGCTCCATTGCACGCCCAGGGCATCGAGCAGGGCGTTGTACAGCAGCCAGTGACGCACGTATTCCGCCACCGCCAGCAGCGACAGCACGAATGCGGCGATGACGAACGCCAGCATCACATCCTTGAACTCGCTGATGTCCCGCACCCCGCGGCTGGCAACGTAATAGGGCAGGAACACGTCGACATACAGGTACACGCCCTGGCGCAGGGTGTCGGTGACCGTGGTCTCGCGCAAGTACAGCAGGGCCATCAATACCAGGCTGGCGGCCAGCAGCTTGTCAGCCCAGAGCCGGCCAAAGCGCAAGGTGTCGCTTTGCTTGCTCAGCACCAGTGCCGCAGGCAGCAGCACGCACAGGGCCAGAATGCGTTGGTGGTTCAGTTCGATCAGGTAGTTGACCACGCCAAACCCAGGTACCTCGATGGAGGCCGGTGGGATGACGAACAACAGCATGAAAAACAGGGCCATGGGGCTGCGTTCGCGGCGCCTGGCCGTGAGCAGGATCACCGCAGCGACCGCCGTGTAGATCCAATAGCTATGGGCAAAGAACGCCACCAGCGTCAAGGCGAACCACAGGTTGCGCCGCCGCTTGAAATCACTGTCGGGAATCAGGTCGGTGGCCGGCCTGCGGGCCAGGAAGAACACCACGCAGGCCACAAACAAAATGACGATCAGCGCACGAATATGTTCTGGCATGGGTGAGGTCACCTGTCCCTGGGTGGGTGGGCACTAGCATCATGGCTAATTGAAACTATAGTGACTTCTAGCCAATCAGTCAGAGATTGAAGTCATGCCGTCGATTGATGTGCAAGCCTCTTCCAGTCTGCGCAAGCGCGCCTTGGGTGCCGGGGCATGGAACCTGGTATCGCTGGTCGCCTCGCAGGTGCTGCGCCTGGGCGGCAACCTGATCATGGCCCGGCTGCTGCTGCCGGAAATGTTCGGGGTGATGGTCATTGCCACCACCGTTTCGGTCTTGCTTCACCTGCTGTCGGATGTTGGCCTGCGGCAGAACATCATTCAAAGCCACCGCGGCGACGACCCGTTGTTTCTCAATACTGCCTGGACCGTGCAGATCGTGCGCGGCTTCACCTTATTTGCGCTGACGCTGCTGCTGGCCCTCGGTGCCTGGGGCGCGCAAGTGGCCGACCTGTGGCCTGCGCACTCCACCTATGCGGCGCCAGAGCTGCCCATGGTGCTGGCGGTAACCGGCCTGTCGGCGATCATCTGGGGGTTCCAATCGACCAAGATAGACGTCGCGGTGCGAACTTTCCAACAGAAGCGCGTGGTATTGGTCGATATCGCCTCGCAGGTCGTCGGGTTGATCACGATGCTGGTGATCGGTTATTTCACCCGGTCGATCTGGTCACTGGTGATCGCCGGCCTGACCTCGGCCCTGGCCGGCACCCTGCTGGGCCACCTGGCCCTGCAGGGGCCGCGCAACCGCCTGCAATGGGACCGCGAGGCGCTGACCGAACTGATCGTGTTTGGCCGCTGGATCTTGCTGTCGTCGATGGTGGGGGTGCTGGCCATGTACGGCGACCGCATCTGGTTCGGCGGCACCATGACGGTCGCGCAATTGGGGGTTTATTCGATTGCCGTGCTGATTCTGGGGTCGCTGCAGACTGGCTTGATGAAACTGTTCGGCTCGGTGGCGCTGCCGGCGTTCAGCGAGGCGGCCAGGGCCGGTGACCAGGCGCGGCTGAAGCGGCTGTATTACCACTTCAAGCTGATCGTGGACCTGGTCATGCTGTTCCTGTGTGGCGGCTTCCTGACCGGCAGCCCGCTGCTGATCGGCTGGTTGTACGACGCGCGCTATGCCGACGCGGGCCCGATGCTGGCAATCCTTTCGCTGTCGTTCTTCACCTTGCGCTACACCTTGGCCCATCAACTGTGGATCGCCCTGGGCCACACCAAATACCAGGCGATGGACAACATCATCCGGCTCATCTCGCTGTGGACCCTGATCCCGATTCTGCTGGCCCTCGGCGGGGTGAAATATGCGATCTGGGGCGCCGCATTGCATACCTTCCCAACGCTGATTCTGATCATTTACGTCAATTGCAAGCTAGACATTTTCAGTGTGAAGCGCGAACTTGTGGTACTGCCAATGATGGCGGTCGGAGCGCTGTGTGGGTTCTTGCTCACGCGCCTGTTCGACTGGCTTTGAAGCCCATCCGGCACGCAACATATAACGCTAACGGGCTCTATAAAATCAATGACATAGGTCTTGTGATCATGGGGAAGCTGCAGTTTCTTACTCGGCAGTTGGGTCGTAGGGGCTTTCTTCGCAATTGTGTCTTGTTGGGTGCCGGAGCGGCTGTGTTCGGGGGGGCTCCGACGGCCACGCCCGCACGCAAAGGTGCGCCCACGGGCGAGTTTGTCGTGATCAATGGTTGGGTGTTGCCTTCCGAGTACTTCAGGGACGGGCCAGCATGATCAAGGACTTTCAGTCAGATAAAAGCCTGCGCAAGGCTTACGATGTGTGCATCATCGGCGCCGGCCCGGCGGGTATCACCCTGGCCCTGCGCTTGGCGGAGGCGGGCTGGAGCGTGGCGTTGCTCGAGGGCGGCGGGCACGAGTATTCACCCCGCTCGCAAGAGTTCTACAAGTGCACTTCCACGGGCCTTGAACTGTACGCCGACGAAACGCGCCTGCGTTTTCTGGGCGGCACCTCCAACCATTGGGCGGGCCGTTGCCGCCCGTTCACGGCATCCGATTTTGCAGTTGCGCCCCCTGTCGACCTGCCTGGCTGGCCGATTCCCTATGCGGAAGTCGAACGTTACCTGCCAGCGGCCATGGACATCGTCGACCTGCCACAGGGCGCTGAGTTTCGAACGATGAACGCGGGGTTGGGCGGTGGTGACTTCGATGCAGATCGCTTTCTGCTAAGCCCCCCCACACGTTTTGCGCAAAAGTACGCAAAGGCGCTGAACGAGACCGCTGGGCTCGATGTATTCATCAACTGCAACTGCGTCGACCTGGAGTTCGACGGGGCCTCAGGGCAATTGAAGGCAGCGCTGGTGTCCGATTACGACCGTCACCATGATCGCGTCAAAGCCAAGCACTTCATCCTGGCAACGGGCGCCATCGAGAATGCCAGGCAATTGCTCAACAGCACGTCGCTGGTGGCTGCAGGCGTGGTGAAAAAAGAAGGCCTGACCGGGCGTTGCTTGATGGAACACCTGAATATTGATATGGGCACGTTCATATTGAGGGACGGTGAAGACACCGAGCCACGCCAGTATTACACCACCGATGCCTTTGTTGCCGAGTACCACGCCGGTAAAGGCAATGTGTCCACTGCGGTGCTTTCCGATGTGCAGACTTACGGCAGAACGGCCGAGGTCAAACACTTTCTGGAAAACCTCGCCTGCGAAATGGGGCTGGCCAGCAAGATTGACTTCGTTGCCAAGTTCAGTTGCCCGGGGGATGGCGTCATCAGCACGATGATCGAGCAGTTCCCCAACGCACAAAGCCGTATTTCGCTGCTCGATGAGAAAGATGACCTGGGGGTCGCCAAGGTCAATGTCAATTGGGCACTCAGTGACACCGACAGGCACACCATCAAGTGCATTGGCGGCGAATTGGCCAAGCAGTTCGCCGGGATGGGTCTGGGTTTCGTCAAACTCAACGATTTTGTCTACGACACCGAACTTCCGCTGAAAATGTCGCCGCATGCGCACCATATGGGTACCACGCGTATGGCGGCGTCGCCTGAGTTTGGTGTGGTCGACAGCGACTGCAAAGTGTTCGGCACGGACAACCTTTACGTTGCCGGCAGTAGCATTTTTGCCACGGGCGGCGCCTCGAATCCGACGATGCCGTTGTTGCAGTTCGCACTTCGGTTGGCCGACCACCTCAATACCAGGATGAAGGCGGCCAGTGGTGCGCTGGTTTGAAGGGATGAAGTAAAAAAAGGGTTGAGCGCGATACGGTCAGCACAAAGAAGAACGAGACCGCTTCGCCTCAGGGACAGTCCAGGAGCGCTTGACTTGCGAGGCTAGCAGAATGAATGGATGGATACGGAATGCCATGACGCAGTACTTTTATTCGACAGGGCGGGGAAGCTCGGCATACAAGAAGTTCTGCAACCCAACCCCCCTGGAATGGGGCACTTACCTGGCACGCTGGGGCAAGTTTCATTCCGTGGGCAGCAATGTCTATATCAACTGCGGCTGTAACGTGACCGACCCCACACTGGTACGCATTGGCAGCAATGTGGGCCTGTCGGACTGCACCTTGATCGGCCACGATGGCGTGGTGGCGCTGATCGAGATCTGTTACGGCAAACACCTGGACTCGGTCGGCTACATTGACATCAGGGACAACAGTTTTGTCGGACACGGCGCCATCGTCATGCCAAGGGTGACCATCGGGCCGAATTCGGTGGTCGCCGCCGGCTCCGTGGTCACCAAGGATGTGCTGCCTGGCACGGTGGTCGGCGGCAACCCGGCCAAGTTCATCTGCACGACCGAAGAGCTGATCAACCGGGTCGAGGCGCGCTGCAATGCCTACCCTTGGATCGAAATGGTGAAGAACCGCAACGGCGCCTACGACCCCACGGTGGAGCCTGCACTGGCGCGTCAGCGCAGCGAGTATTTCTTCGGAGACGGTAGCAATGGATAGAAAACCCGTCGATGTGATGGTCGTCAACTTCAATACCGCATCGTTGCTGCAGCCGATGTTCGATGCGCTGCGCCAGGCCGGCAGTGAGCGGCTGGCCAGCTACCTGGTAGTGGACAACGCCTCCGTCGACGATTCGGTGCAGCGCATGGCCCAGGTTTGCCCCGAAGCGGTGTTGCTCAGCAACAAGCTCAATGTCGGTTTCGGCCGCGCCAACAACCAGCTGCTGGCACACCTGCAGGGTAAATACGCATTGCTGCTCAATACCGATGCGTTCGTCGCCGACGACAGCCTGCAAAAAACCGTCGACTACATGGAGGCTCACCCGGAGTGCGGCATCCTGGGCGTGCGCCTGGTAGGGCGCGATGGCGATCTGCAGCCCAGTTGCCGGTACTTTCCGACGCCGTTGAACGTGTTTGTCGCGCGCACCGGGCTCGGGCGCTTTTTCCCGGGCTTGAAGATGGTCGACGAGATGAACTGGGACCATGCCTCGGTGCGTGAGTGCGACTGGCTGCCGGGCTGCTTTTATCTGGTGCGCCGGGAAGTGCTCGACCAGGTTGGGCTGTTCGACCCGCGCTACTTTCTTTATTACGAGGAGGTCGACCATTGCAAGCGGGTCAAGGAGGCCGGCTGGAAGGTGGTGTTCTACCCGCACACCACGGTTGTGCACATTGGCGGCGAAAGTTCCAAGTCGGTCGCGGAACTTGAGGCGGCAAGCCGGCAGATCTCCAGCTACCAGATCGAAAGCGAGCTGTTGTACTTCCGCAAGCACCACGGTGTGGCAGGGCTGATCCTGCACATGCTGCTGGTGTGCCTGGGTGACCTGGTGCTGGCACTCAAGGCGCTGCTCAAGGGGCGAGGCTGGGGCGCGATCAAGGCCTGTTGGCGGCATACGCAGGCCACCTGGTCGCTGTTGTTCAAGACCCAGTTCGCGAGCCAACCCACACGGTAGGTGAAGCCATGTTCGATAACATTCGCGCCGACTTGCGTGCACACGGTGGAGATTGGGGCGCCCAGGGCTTCTGGGTATTGGTGGTGTATCGCTTTGGCCGCTGGCGCTATGGCGTGCGGCCGGCACTGTTGCGCAAGCTGTTGTCGTTTGTCTACAAGGTGCTGTTCAAGTTCGTGCAGATCATCACCGGGATCGAGTTGCCTTGCGAAGTGGTCATTGGTCGCAACTTTGTCATCGACCATTTCGGCGGCATCGTGATCAGCGGCTATGCTCGATTCGGCGATGACTGCCGGATTCGCAACGGCGTGGTCGTCGGCCTGAAGAACGTCAACGAACCGATAGCGCCAGTGTTTGGCAACAACGTCGACATCGGCGCCGGGGCCAAGGTGCTGGGCAACATCCGCATTGGCAACAATGTAGCGATAGGCTCCAACGCCGTGGTGTTGATCGATGTGCCAGACAACTCGCTGGCCGTCGGCGTGCCCGCGACCATCAAGACCAGAAAGCACAGCGAGGCGATGGAGTGCACATGATCTAGCCAATGAATGGCCACGGAAAAGGGTAGTTCCGCCAAGCGCTGCGAGTGAGGCCCATGGAAACAGGCATTGGAGTGGTGGTGATCGGCCGTAATGAAGGCCAGCGCCTTGAGCGTTGCCTGGCGTCGTTGGCCGGGCGTGCGGACAAGGTGGTCTATGTCGATTCAGGCTCCACTGACGGCTCGGTGGCGCGGGCCTCTGCGCTTGGCGTCGAGGTGCTGGCGCTGGACATGACGGTCCCGTTCACCGCTGCGCGCGCACGCAACGAAGGGTTCGCGTGCCTGCGCAAGCACCTGCCATCGATCCGCCAGGTGCAGTTTGTCGATGGCGACTGCGAAGTGGATGCCGGCTGGCTGGCCAAGGCGCAGGCGTTTCTCGACACGCACCCGCAGGTGGCGGTGGTGTGCGGCCGGCGCCGCGAGCGCTTCCCGCAACACTCGGTCTACAACCTGCTGTGTGACCTGGAGTGGGACACGCCGCTGGGGGAGGCCAAAGCCTGCGGCGGTGATGCGCTGATGCGGGTCGATGCCTTCATGGCGGTGTCTGGCTACCGGGCGGAGCTGATTGCCGGCGAAGAGCCCGAACTGTGCGTACGCCTGCGCGCTGCCGGCTGGAAAGTCTGGCGCCTTGGCGCCGAAATGACCCTGCACGACGCCGCCATGACCCGCTTCGGCCAGTGGTGGCGGCGCAGCCTGCGGGCAGGCTATGCCTATGCTGAAGGTGCATCCCTGCACGGGGCGCCGCCAGAGCGGCATTGGCTACGCGAGTCACGGCGTGCCTGGCTGTGGGGCTTGGGTTTGCCGCTGCTGATCGCAGGTGCAAGCCTGCTGCTGGGGCCTTGGGGGCTGCTGTTGCTGCTGATCTACCCGTTGCAGATGCTGCGCCTGGCGCGGCGCGGCGGCAGGTCGGCGCGCGAGAACGGGTTGCAGGCGGTGTTCTTGGTGCTGGGTAAGTTTCCAGAAATGCTCGGCCAGGTGAAGTATCTGCTGAACAAGTTCGCGGCCGGCAAGCCCGCGTTGATCGAGTACAAATGAGATGCCTATGATTTTCAAATCGTTAGCGACAAGTGTACTCACCCTGCAACCTGGCTACTCGTTGCGGGCACTCAACAACAAGCGCAAGTTGACGGTTGCGATGGTCAAGCAGTGGCCGGACCTGCGCGCCTTCATGCAACGCATGTCGAGCGCACTGGGCGACGACCGTTTCGCTCGGCTGGGTGTGGACTGCATCGGCATGGTGCAATGGCCCTACATCAGCAAATGCTGGGAGGCCCGGGAGCGCTTCGATGTGGTGGCATCGCACTATGAAGTGGTCGCCAGTGAATTTCCCGCGTTGTTGTTGCTGGGGCGCGAAGAAAGCCGGGTGATCTGTGACCTGTCGAGCTACTCGAAAGGGTGCACGCTGGTGCTGGATCGGCCCATCTGGTTCAAGCGCGAAGGGGAGCTGGTACTCAACCTGTTCCAGGGGGACCTGCGCGTCGCGTCACTGGCGTTCACGCTGTGTCGCACCCAGGGCCAGCTATGCCTGTTCGTTGGCGCGGTGCAGGGCATTCACAAAGGCATCGACAGCGAAACCTCGCTGAACATCTACCGCGACCTGACCAAGGATTTTGAAGGGTTGCGCCCCAGGAGCTTCCTGATAGAAGCCCTCAAGTGCCTGGCCAGAGCGATCGGGGTAACCCACATCCACGCCGTCGGCGACCAGTACCGACACCACCGTCACCCGTATTTCGGCACTGACAAGGCCCAGGACCTGGCCGCCAACTATGATGTGATATGGCAGGAGAACGGCGCCGAAGCCTCAGCGCGCGAGGACTTTATTTTGCTTCCCATGGCGCCGGCGAAGCGCACCCTGGAGGACATCGCACCCAAGAAGCGTGCCATGTACCGCAGGCGCAATGAACTACTGGACGCTGTATTTGCCAAGATAGAAGCAGCACTGCCCAGCACCGCTGAGCAAACAGAGCTGCCGGTGCATCCTCAGCTAGCCTGCAGTCAGTGACGAACAGCATTGAAGAAGGTCAGGGTATCGCGGAGTCGACTTGACCATTCTGTAAACGGACTTCGATTTGGGGGCGTATGCGCATTGCTTATTTCATCAATCAGTATCCCAAGGTCAGTCACAGCTTCATCCGGCGCGAAATTCTGGCGCTGGAGCGTCAGGGCATCGAGGTTCAACGCATTGCCTTGCGGGGCTGGGACGCCGAATTGCAGGATGCTGAGGATGTAGCCGAGCGGAATAAGACCCGCTATGTGCTGCAAGACGGCATCAAGGGCCTGCTCAAACCAGTGCTGCAGGTGCTGCGCGCCGAGCCACGGCGTTTTCTCTCGACCCTGGGCCTTGCATTGCGCATGGGGATGCGCGCCGATCGCGCCTGGCCTTATCACCTCATCTACCTGGCCGAGGCCTGCCGTGTCGTGCAGTGGCTGCAAGCCTTTGGCGCCGAGCACGTGCATGCGCATTTCGGCACCAACTCCACCGAAGTGGTGATGCTGGCCAACGCGCTCGGTGGGCCCAGCTACAGCTTTACTGTTCATGGCCCAGAAGAATTCGACAAACCGCAGTTCCTGCACATGGGGGAAAAGGTCCGCCGTGCAGCGTTTGTCGCGGCGGTCAGCTCGTACGGGCGCAGCCAGTTGTACCGCTGGGTGGCGCATGAACAGTGGGCAAAGGTCAAAGTGGTGCATTGCGGCCTGGAGCGCAGCTTCCACGAGGGCGCCGCCGTTGCACCCTCGGCTGCGCCGCGGCTGGTTTGCGTTGGGCGCCTGTGCGAACAGAAGGGCCAGCTGTTGTTGCTCGAGGCGGCGCGGATCCTGCTGGCCAAGGGCGTGGCGTTCGAAATGGTGTTGGCCGGCGACGGTGAAATGCGCGAGCAGATCGACGCGCTGATCGCCCGGCACGGCTTGCAGGCGCAAGTGCGGGTCACCGGCTGGATCAGCAGCGCCCAGGTGCGCGAAGAAATCCTGGCCGCCCGCGCCTTGGTGCTGCCAAGTTTTGCCGAAGGGTTGCCGGTCGTCATCATGGAGGCGATGGCCCTGCGCCGCCCGGTGCTCACCACCTATGTGGCGGGTATTCCCGAGCTGGTTCGCCAGGGCGAAAACGGTTGGCTGTTCCCGGCCGGCGCTGTCGAGGAGCTGGCCACGGCCATGGCGGATTGCCTGGCGCAACCTGCCGACACCCTGCAGCGCATGGGTGAGGCGGCGTATGAACGCGTGCTGCAACGTCACGACATCGATACCGAAGCGGCCAGGCTGGTCAGCTATTTCAAGGCAATTGCATGATGACTTTATTGAGTTGGCTACTGGGGATTCTGGCGCTGCTGGTGCTCTTGCCGGTATTGGTGCTGTTGGTCCAGGTGCTGTTGGCCTGCTTGCCGGCGCGGCCCGTGCCTGCGCTCAAGGGCGCACGCCCGCGCCTGGCGGTGTTGGTGCCGGCGCACAACGAGGCTGCGGTGATAGCGTCGGCACTCGCCACCATCCGCCCGCAATTGATCGAGGGTGACCAGCTGCTGGTAGTGGCGGACAACTGCACCGACGACACCGCAGCATTGGCGCGTGCCGCAGGTGCCCAGGTGATCGAGCGCCAGCACGCGCAACTGCGGGGCAAGGGTTACGCGCTGGACTACGGTGTACGGCATCTGGCTGCCGACCCGCCGCAGGTGGTGGTGATCATCGACGCAGATTGCCAGGTGAGTGCAGGCACCCTAGAACGCCTGGCCCATAGTTGCATCGAGTCCGGGCGGCCGGTGCAGTCGCTTTACCTGATGCATGCACCTGCAGGCGCAGGGCTCAAGGTACAAGTTGCCGAATTTGCCTGGCGCGTGAAGAACCTGGTGCGCCCGCGCGGCTGGACGCGTGTGGGGTTGCCGTGCCAGTTGATGGGGGCGGGCATGGCCTTCAGTTGGCAGGATGTGACCACTGCCAACCTGGCCACGGGCCACCTGGTCGAAGATATCAAGCTCGGCCTGGAACTCTGCCGCGACGGCAAGCCGCCGCTGTTCTGCCCGGCAGCGCAAGTCACCAGCCAGTTCCCGACCAGCCAGGAAGGCCTGACCAGCCAGCGTACACGCTGGGAGCATGGCCACCTGGGGCTGGTGTTGGCAGAGGGCCCGGGTTTGATCAGCCGTGCGCTGGCACAGGGCAACTGGCCTTTGCTGGCAATGACCGTGGACCTGCTGGTTCCGCCGCTGGCGTTGTTGTCATTGGCCATGATGGTGGTGTTCACGGTTGCCTGGGGGGCGTTGCTGTTGTTCGGTATTGCACTGCCGGCGGTGATCGCCACGGTCAGCCTGGCCCTGCTGGGTATCGCGGTGCTGCTGGCCTGGTGGCGCTTCTCACGGGAGTTGATCCCGTTTTCCGTGCTGCTGTACGCACCGTTCTACGCGGCGAAAAAGATTCCGCTGTACCTCGGTTTTCTGCTCAAGCGCCAAGTGGAATGGGTGCGCTCGAAACGGGATGACAATTAATGGACGACCAGGCATGGCTGAAACGCTGGAAGCGGATCATCGGCAAGCTGCGCGTGGTCAGTGGCCCGGCGGACGAGCAGCAGGTGCTGGAGGCATTGTGTGCACCAGAGCGGGCGACAGTGCTCGGCTTCGTCAATGCCCATGCCATGAACCTGGTGGCCGCCAATGCTGAGTACTGCGAGGCGCTGGCGGGGGCTGACGTGCTGCTGCGCGATGGTTCCGGTATCGCGATCTTGTACCGGCGCCTAGGCCTGGCTCCCGGGTTGAACATGAATGGCACTGATTTTATTCCGCAGCTGCTTGCCGCGTTCAGGGGCAGGCGCGTGGCATTCTGGGGTACCCAGGAACCTTACCTGAGCCAGGCCGCGCAGAGCAGCGAAGCCTTGTACGGCGTGCAAGTGGTGTCGGTGCACGATGGCTTTGCCGGTATCGACACCTACATTGACCTTGCCCGGCAGCTGCAGCCCGAGCTGATTGTGCTGGGCATGGGCATGCCCAAGCAGGAAACCGTCGCAGCCAGGCTGGCAGATATAGGAAGGCCCTGCCTGATCGTCTGCGGCGGGGCGATTCTGGACTTCATGGGCGGCAAGGTCACACGGGCGCCCAATTGGTTGAGGCGGCTGGGAGGTGAATGGGTTTATAGGCTGCTGAGGGAGCCCAAGCGGCTGTTCGTGCGTTATGTGGTCGGCAACCCTCTGTTTCTGCTGCGCGCAATGATGTGTACGAAATCGACCCTTTCGGATGCCCGGAGCAAGCCTCGGCGTGTCTGAAAACCGCCAGATGGGAAGGGGGAATCCGCCAGAACCGGCAGCACAAAAGATTCGCCCCGCGCTGCTGGCTTGGTGCTGCTACAGTAAAAGCAAGCGGCGTGGGGTGCCGTGTTCAAAATATAATGATTTTGTATTAAATCTAAGGTTGGTTTTATCGCGTTGATGTAATGGACATGCGCCAGTCGCGCACCTATAAAAGAGGCCTCATAATGGTATTCGAGCCTAGAAGCAGTCGTTCCTTGCTCCAGCGCAGAAGTAGCGTAAGTAACGCCATTCAAGCGGGGCTTGACGGGATTGCTGTTACCGGTGTTGCCTGGTACCTGATTTATGATCGGTTTGGTTACATAACGTCAGATTACGTAATCATGCTGTTGTTGCTGATTGGTGCGTTGGCCGTTATTTACGACCACTATGCCATTTACCGCAGTAATGTCGGGCTGTCCGTCAAGGCGTTCAGGCTGTTCAAGGCGTGGTCGGCGACCTTTTGTTTTTTAGTGGTCATCGCCTTTGTAACCAAACAAAGTGAAACGTACTCTCGGTTGTTAGTGGGCCAGTTATTCGTTATTGGTTATGTGGTCCAGTTGTTGTTGCATATTGTCATGCGGGAATTGCAAAAGCGTTTTACAGCGCGCGCCCGCCTGGACAATGCCTTGATTATTGGTGGGGGCGATCTGGCCAACTTCCTCTATCAGAAAATAAGCAACAACCCCTGGTTCGGCGAACGGGTAGTGGGTTGTGTACTGATTGATGATATAGACGGGCAAGACACGGGCGACGCCAAACTGCGTTTGCCCGTATTGGGCCGTATTGGCGACCTGGACGAGATCATCGCCAAGCAGGCTATCCGCACGGTGTATCTGGTGACGCCGCTTGGTGGTTCTGAGCTGATCAACGATGTCTACCTGCGGCTGCTGGACAAGTGCATCGCGGTCAACTGGGTGCCGGACATCTTCTCCCTGCGCCTGATCAACCACAGTGTCCGTGAGATTGCCGGTATCCCGGTGCTGACGTTGTCTGAAACGCCGCTGACCGGGATGAGCCTGTTCTTGAAAAACCTCGAAGACCGGGTGCTGGCAGCGTTCATTCTGCTGTGCGCCTCACCGGTATTGCTGGCAGTTGCCGCCGTCATCAAGTTCGATAGCCCCGGGCCGGTGTTCTTCCGGCAAGAGCGCACGGGTTGGACAGGCGAGTCCTTCCGCATCTGGAAGTTTCGCAGCATGCGCGTGCATCAGCCTGAAAGTGGTGTAGTTCAACAAGCGCAGAAGAACGACCCGAGGCTCACCCGGGTTGGCGCGTTCATTCGCCGCACCAGCCTGGATGAGCTGCCGCAGCTGTTCAATGTGCTGACGGGCGAAATGTCGTTGGTAGGGCCGCGTCCACACGCGCTGCAGCACGACACGCTGTATTCCCAGGACATCGTCGATTACTTCGCCCGCCACAATATCAAGCCCGGCATGACGGGCCTGGCGCAGGTGCGCGGTCACCGAGGTGAAACCAAAGACATTGAACAAATGATCCAGCGGGTGAACTCCGACATCGAGTACATCAACAACTGGTCGCTCTGGCTCGACTTCGTGATCCTGGTACGAACCCTCAATGCCTTTACCGGCAAGCAGGCTTACTAACGATCTCACACCCTCATAAGAGTGATCGAAGCATGAAAACCTTGTCCGGGCTAAGTGAGGGTGCGTCGAAGTTGGTGAAGGCAGAATGGCCAACGCTGCTGTTGTGGTCGTTTCTGTTATCGCCGTTGATCGTCAGGCTGCTGGCAGATTGCAGGTGCTCGAAAACCGATTTGCTGGTGTTCTATACCCTGGCCATTTCATTGTTGTGGCTACTGGCGATACGTTTCGTTTCTTCCAATCAATTCAAGGTACATGTTTATTTGCTGCCCTTTTATCTGGCGGCCAGCGTTGATCTATTTCTGGTGTTCAATTTCGGCTCACGGTTGACGGCCGCCTATCTGTTCATTGGCTTGACCAACTACAAGGAAGCCAGCGATTTCCTGAGCACTTACTGGCACTCGATCAGCGCAGTCCTGCTGGTGTTCGTGCTGTGTTATGGCATCGGCCTGGCTGGCCTTTACGGGCGCAGCTTATACAAGAACAAGGCTGTTTTCTGTTTGGCGATAATGGGGTTGGTCTTGGGCTATGGCGCCTACTTTTACAAGACCGTGAAGCTCAACTCGTTCGGCAAGAGCGCCTTTCTGGACCTGGCGGCAAAAGACCAAAGTACGCCGATGGGTTACCTGTCGCAAATGGGCTTGACGGCCAGCTTGTATACGGAATCCAAGAAATACATCAAAGAGCGTCTGGAGTCCAAAGTTGAAATCACGTCGATAGCGGACCACTCAGGCATACAGACCCTGGTGTTCGTGATTGGCGAGTCATCGCGCCCGCACAACTGGTCGCTGTTCGGTTACCACAACCCGACCACGCCGAACCTGGACAAGGAACCCGGGGTTTTCAAGTTCAACAGCATGTGCACCACCGCGCCTTATACCTCGGTGGCGGTGCCCTCGCTGCTGAGCCTTGAACCCATCAAGCATTGGGACCTGATTGCTTCGACCCAGTCCCTTGTGGGTATCTATCGCGCCGCGGGCTACAAGACGTACTGGTTGTCCTCCCAAGAGGTCGACAGCTTCGGCGGGATCATTCCGCAAATTGCGGCCGAGGCACAAAGCCGGCAGTATTTTGAGCGCAGTTACGATGGCGCCTTGATGTCCGAGTACGAAAAAATCATCCAGCAAGGCGGTGCGCAAAAACAGGCGATCTTCATTCATATCAAGGGCAGCCATTTCGAGTATGCGCGTCGCTACCCGCGTGAATTCGCCAAGTTCACCCCTGCAACGGACAGTGCAAAAGACAGGATTACGGCGGACTACGACAACTCGGTGCTGTACACCGACTGGCTGCTGGGGAAGATCATCGATCAGTTGAAGGCAAGCCAGCGCAAGTCACTGCTGGTGTACTCGTCGGACCATGGTGAAAACTTGCTGGACGATAGCCGCGGCCTGTTGGGTCATGGCATGGGTAACGAATATGACCTCTCGGTTGCAGCGTTTGTCTGGGCGTCCGGCAACCTGCCCCAGCAGGCGTCACACAGGTTGCAGAAGCTCAAGGAAAGGGAAGCGCAGCGGGTCAGCATTTCCTCTTTGCCGCATACCCTTTTGGCTATCACCGGTATCTCCATGCCGGGTTATGACAGTACCCAGGACCTGCTGAGCAACGATTTCGTCTCGTCGCAATGCCCGCACCTGCTCGGCACGGGCTACGTGCCGTCGTTCGATTTCGATGTCAAACGTGTTGTGGCGCAGTGATCACATTCGCTGTACTGGTTTGAATGGGGTGTTGAGCCAGAAAGCTCTTCGCCTCTTCCACCAGCCAGTCATGTACCGCACGCGCCCCCGGCTGGTTCAGCCCCCCCGGCGGGTAGTGCACCACGTAGCGCTTGTGGTTGGCGACCGGCACCCCGAACGGCACGATCAGCGCGCCGCGCTCCAGTTCATCGTTGAGCAGGGTGCGCCGGGCAATCGCAACACCAACCCCGGCGATTGCCGCTTCGATGGTCAGGTGGTTGCGGTTGAACGTGTGCCCGCGCCGCACATCCAGCCCTGAAGCGCCAATGCCCTCCAGGTAGAACTCCCACTCGGCAAAATCCGAACTGCCGCGCCAGGCGGTGATGTCATGCAGCAGTGGATAGTGCGCGAGGTCCGCAGGCCCATGCAGCGGCGGCCGGCCACGAAGCAGGGCAGGCGAGCACACCGGGAAGATCTGTTCTTCCAGCAGCGGCGTCGAGAGCATGCCCGGGTAACTGCCATCGTTCAGGTCGATGGCCAGGTCGAAGTCACCCGGGTGCAGTGCCTGCGCGCTGTCTTCTGCCACCAGGCGCAGTTCGATGTCCGGGTAGCGCTGCTGGAACCGAGGCAACCGCGGCGTCAGCCATTTGGCCAGAAACGATGGGATCGAGCGCAGGCGCAAGGTGCCGCGGATTTCGCCGGCATCCAGGCGCAACAATTCGGCTTCGATGCTGCCGTAGGCCTCGGCCACCGTCTGTGCCAGGCGCTGGCCTTCGGCGCTCAACTCCACGCCCCGCGCCCGGCGCAGGAACAAGCGATAGCCCAGGCGGTCTTCCAGCTGGCGCATCTGCTGGCTGACAGCGCCGGGGGTGATGTGCAGTTCCTCGGCGCAGCGGGTGAACGACAGGTGCCGGGCCGCACAGGAAAAAACATGCAGCCAGACGAACATCTGGCCATGGAGTTGTCGTCGCATCGTTTAGTACCGCTAAAGCCTTGCTTAGGAAGTTTCGTTGGTCATCAACGGTTGAGCGCGTCAGTATCGCGCAAATTCGCAGTTGCGTTCAATTTCCCCAGACAGCCGCGTAACGGTGTATCAGCCCGGCGCGGTCAGGCATTAGCATGGCTATCAGTGTTTTCGACCTTTTCAAAATCGGCATCGGCCCGTCCAGTTCCCACACCGTCGGCCCGATGCGGGCAGCGGCGACCTTCGCCCAGGCCTTGCGTACACGCGGTGTGTTGGGCCAGGTGAGCCGTGTGGAGGTGCGCCTGTACGGCTCGCTTTCGGCCACTGGGGTTGGCCATGCTACCGACCGCGCCTGCCTGCTGGGCTTGATGGGGCAGTGGCCGGACCGCATCGACCCGGCCACCATCGAGTCACGCATCGGCCAGGTGATGCAGGAGCAATGCCTGATGCTCGATGGCAGCAAGCCGCTGAATTTCGTCTATGCCCGCGACATGCTGTTGCTGGACGAGAACTTGCCGTACCACCCCAACGCCATGAGCCTGGAAGCACTGGACGGGCAGGGCAGCCTGTTCAGCCAGACCTACTACTCCGTTGGCGGTGGTTTTATCGTCGAACAGGGCGAGATCGATGCACCTCAGGGGGCGGCAAGTGCGGTGACGTTGCCTTACGAATTCTCCAGTGGCGCTGAGCTGCTGGCCCTGTGCAAGGCCCATCAGCTGAGCGTGGCGCAGTTGATGATGGCCAACGAATGCGCCTGGCGCCCCGAAGCCGAGGTGCGTGAAGGCTTGCTGCGGATTTGGGCGGCGATGGGCGAGTGTGTCGACAACGGTTTGCGCAATGAAGGCATCCTGCCGGGTGGGCTGGGCGTCAAGCGCCGCGCTGCGCGCCTGCACCGCAGCCTGCAGGAGCTGGGCAAACCCAACGTGATCGGCTCGACCTTGAGCGCCATGGAATGGGTCAACCTGTTTGCCTTGGCGGTCAATGAAGAAAACGCCGCGGGCGGGCGCATGGTCACCGCGCCCACCAACGGTGCTGCGGGCATCATCCCTGCGGTGTTGCACTACTACATGAAATTCAACCCCGAGGCTTGCGACGATGACGTGGTGGCATTCCTGCTTGCCGCTGCCGCTGTCGGCATTCTGTGCAAGAAAAACGCCTCGATCTCCGGTGCCGAAGTAGGGTGCCAGGGTGAGGTGGGTTCAGCCTGCTCAATGGCCGCAGCCGGCCTTGCGCAAGTGCTGGGGGCTACGCCGCCACAGCTGGAAAACGCCGCAGAGATTGCCCTTGAGCACAACCTTGGGCTGACCTGTGACCCGGTTGGGGGCCTGGTGCAGGTGCCCTGTATCGAGCGCAATGCGATTGCCGCGGTCAAGGCGATCAATGCTGTGCAGATGGCCCTGCGCGGTGACGGCGAGCACTTCATCTCGCTGGATCGGGTGATCCGCACCATGCGTGACACGGGCGCGGACATGCATGCCAACTACAAGGAAACCTCGCGCGGTGGCCTGGCGGTCGCGTTCGTCGAGTGCTGATCAGACGCACGCCGGCACGTTGCGTTGCCGGCGTGCGATACAGGGTTACACGCCTTCCAGCTGGCTGATCGCTGCCTTCAAGCGCTGCGCCACCTGCGGTCGGTCCTGGTGGGTGATATCCGGAGCCTTGCGCAGCCGCCCGTGTTGGTCGACCCAGTGGCCATTGCTGAGGTAGCGGTAGCTGGCCGAGCCATTGCTCCATTCGGCATCCAGCAGCCCGTGCAGGTGGAAGGTCTGCGCGATCTGGCTCAGCGGCCCACTGGGGCTGCCGTCGAGGCTGAGCACGATCGATTGGGCGCCAGCTGGAGCAAACTGCAGCTCGCTGTAGTCACCCCAGACGTTTGCCTGGAACACCTGCTGCGGGTGAGTAGCCTGTGCGGCCCGTGCCTTGCCGGTGACCTTTTTGGTGACCGTGTTCACCAGCAGGTCGAGCGTCAAGGTTGGCGCCCCGAGCAAGCCGCTGCTGACGTTCAGGCGGGTATGAAACAGTCCGATAGCCATGTTGTTTCTCCTTGCCTGCTCAGGCTTTCTTGGCGGCCTTGGGGGCCGAACCGTTGGTCGATGAGATGGCCTGGTCCAGGGCCTTGCCTACGGCGCCACTGGCCAACTGCTTGAGCTGCGCGCCGTCACCGGTGGCGATGACCGCTTCCAGGGTGGCGTTGTGCAGTTCGGTTTGCAGGTCGACACTGGCCAACTGCTTGATCCGCTGGCCCTCAAGCACTACCGGTACGTTGTCCACGCTTACCCAGCGCTGGCCGTTGAAATACTCATAGTTGGCTACCCCACGCTGCCAGTCCTGCTCCAGCAGTGCGCGCAGCTTGAACAGCACCGGTGAGTTGGCATGCGCGCCGCCGTGGTTACCTTGGACAGTGAGCAGGATCTTGCCTTCAGTCGGTGGCTGTACGGTCAGGTAGCTGTAGCTGCCCCAGGTGTCCAGCTGCAGGTCCAGTGGCGGGTTGGTGGCTTGGGTGACCTGCGCGTGGCCGTTCAGGCTGCGGTCCGGGGTATAGACCAGCAAGTCCAGTTGCAAGCGCGGGGCGCCGGGTGCGTTGTTGCCGATCTGGTAGGCGACCGGGAACAGTCCGGCCGAGGGTGCGAGCAGTGATTCAGACATGATTGCCTCCATTGCATTCGATGAATGACATAACGTTTCACGGCTGCGCAGGCGGGCGAAAAAAGCGGGAAGAAGAGGAGGTGGGCCTGTATCGCGAGTAGCCCGGTGCGAGCGGCTGTTGACAGCCGTCTTGTGCAGTCATCCTTGGTGTGCGTGCCGCCTGCCTGGCAGCCCGCTTGAGTAAAGCAGGGCGGCCAGGCAGTGATGGCCTTTTTGCATGATCTCCGACAAGCGGCTGCAGCCCAACCTGCCGGGCCGGTTACTTGGCCTTGTTGCGCAGGGCCACAAAGCTTGCGCGCATGTCCTTGGCCCAGCCATCGAGCACGGGCTTGACGTCATTCAGCGTGAGTTTCTGGGTGTCGTTCTCCAGCTCTTTGCCAGCGCCCTTGCGCACTACCTGGGCCAGTACCTTCTGGCTGGCGCCATCGAGGAAGGCCGCCTCCACGCCGACGTCCACGTCCTGGTCGCGGCCGCCCATGGCGGTGTTCACGCCTGCCGAGATCAGCGCGATCGGGATCACTTCATAAGGCTTGAGGCCTTCATTGCTGGTGGACACTGCGGTGATTGCCGGGCGCACCACGATCGTGCCTGGGCCGGGGGCCTTGACCAGCGTCAGCACGCTGCCCATTTCGCGGCGCAGGGCTTCATTGAAGTAGCGGGTGATCTCTTGCAGGGTCTGCTGCGAGATGACTGCGGTCGGTTGCGGCTTGGGGTAGAACTGGCTCGGCTCGATGAAGATCTGGGTGTACTGGCTGGCACTGACCTTCGGGTCGATCCAGCGCATCACCGGTGCGCCGGAGGGGCTTTCAGCAGGCTGCAACCGGCTGTAGTCCTTGAGGAAGCCTGAATAGTCTTTCGGGTCCACGCGGTTGCTGGAGCAGGCGGCCACGGCGAGCAAAGCAGCGCACAACAGGGTGATGCGAGGCAGTGATTTCATGATGGTGATGCGTCCATGAGGGGGTGGCCAGAACAACGCTAGCAGGTGCGCGGCGGTTGGCCAGTGGTCTCGGCGTGGCAGCCCCTGGCAGGTCAGCTCTATGAAGCGAAACTTCCTACGAAACGGCTCGAATTCTCCGTCTTTGCTTTTGCGCTCATTGTTGGAAAATATGCCCGTAACGGGTATGGTTTGAGGGTGCGTTCATGGAAGTGTTAAAGCGCAAGGATTTCGCGCGTTGGCAAGCTGCGCAGGGGCTTACTGACGGTATGTTGTGCCATGCGGTGGACGAAATGCGCAGAGGGCTGGTCGACGCCAGCCTCGGTGGTGAACTGTACAAGAAGCGTGTAGCGGGGCATGGCAGTGGCAAGCGAGGTGGCTACCGAACGTTGCTCTCTGCACGCATGGGTAACCGGTATGTTTTCCTGCACGGGTTCGCCAAGAGTGACAAGGCCACTATTTCGTTGGAAGAGCAGAAAGCGTTGCGGTTCGCCGGCAAGGTATTTCTGGAACTGTCACCGATGGCGTTGTGCCGGGCAGTGCAGTCAGGTGTGTTAATGGAGGTCTGCTGTGAGCAGCAAGCTTGTTGAATCGTTGCGCGAGGACCTTGTCGCCCTGCATGAAGCAGGGGCCGTCGGCAAGGTCACCCTTAGGGACTTTGAAATGCTTTGCCCTGCGCCGGTGCGGGATTTTAGTGCGCTGGATATTCGGCGCTTGCGCGAAGCGTTGAACTTCAGCCAGCCGGTGTTTGCTCTGCACCTGCACACGAGTGCCTCGACAGTCCGTAAATGGGAGCAGGGCGAAACCCGACCGGCCGGGCCTGCATTGAAATTGCTCAACGTCATCGCCTGCAAAGGGTTGCAAGCGATTCTGTGAGTTCTTGATGTCGTTTCGAGGAAATTCAGTAAATCTATCTATTAATCAATTGTTTACGATATTTGCCTAAGGTGAATTATCCAAACGAAGCGACTACGGGCGCATGGTTACCCCAGCGCCTCCCGCAACCGATACCACAACATCCCCAACGCCAGCAGCGGCGAGCGTAGCGCCTTGCCGCCCGGGAACGTCAGGTGCGGCACGGCACTGAACACATCCAGCCCCTGGCTTTCCCCAACCGCGATCCCTTCGGCCAGCAGCTTCGCCGTCCAGTGCGTCACGTTCAGGCCATGCCCGGAATAGCCCTGGGCGTAATACACATTGGGGTACTGGCCCAACCGCCCGACCTGGGGGAAGCGGTTGGCGGTAATGCCAATCATGCCGCCCCACTGGTAGTCGATGCGCACGTCGGCCAGTTGTGGAAACACCTTGAGCACTTTTGGCCGCATGTAGGCGGCGATGTCCTTGGGGTCACGCCCGGAGTAGTGGCAGGCCCCGCCAAACAGCAGACGGCGGTCGGCGGTCAGGCGGTAGTAGTCCAGGCCGACCTTCTGGTCGCACATGGCCATGTTCTGCGGGATCAGCGCCTTGGCAACGGCCTCGGGCAGCGGCTCGGTGGCGACCACGTAGCTGCCGGCGGGCAGTACCTTGCCGCTCAGCCGGGGTTCCAGCTCGTCGAGGTGAGCGTTGCAACCGAGCACCAGGCTGTTCGCCCTGACCTTGCCGCGTGCGGTGTGCAGCGTCACCGTGGCGCCGTGCTCGATGCGCAGCACCGGGCTCTGCTCGAAGATGCGCACGCCCAGGCCTTCGGCGGCGCGCGCCTCGCCCTGAACCAGGTCGAGCGGGTGCAGGTGGCCCGAGCCCATGTCCACCAGGCCACCGGCGTACTGGTCGCTGGCGACGATTTCGTGCAGGTGCTCGGGGGCGATCAAGCGTGTTTCATGGCGATAGCCAAGCTCGGCCAACTGGGCCTGCTCGTCCTTGAAGGCGGCGAACTGGGCGGGGGTATTGGCCAGTTCGCAGAAGCCCCAGCGCAAGTCGCAGGCAATGTTGTATTGCTCGATGCGCCTGGCCACCAGCGCCACTGAATCAATGCCGGCCTGCTGCAAGTAGCGCACGCCATCCTGGCCGACGTAGCGGGCGAAGCCGCTGACGTCATGGCCGATGCCGCGGATCAGCTGGCCGCCGTTGCGCCCGCTGGCGCCCCAGCCGATGCGCCGGCCTTCCAGCAGGACCACCGACAGGCCTCGCTCGGCCAGCTCCAGCGCAGTGTTGACGCCGGTCAGGCCGCCGCCGACCACGCACACGTCAGCGCTCAGTTCAGCGTCGAGGCTGGGGTAGGGCGCGGTATCACGCGCGGTGGCGGCGTAGTACGACGCTGTGTGTTGAGTAGTGAAAGGCATGGCGCGTTCTCGGCTCAGCGGTTGGACTTGATCTTGCTCCAGGAGCGGGTCATGACGCGCATGATCTTCGGGCTCGGGGTGCTGGAGATGTACAGCTTGTCCAGTACCTCCTGGGGTGGGTAGATTTCGGGGTTGTCGACCAATGACTCATCCATGAAGGCCTTGGCATCAGGGTTGGCGTTGGCGTAGCCCACGGTGGCGCTGACCTTGGCGATCACCTGTGGCTCGAGCAGATAGTTGATGAATGCCAGTGCCTGGTCGGGGTTGCTGGCATCTTTGGGAATGGCCAGCAGGTCGAACCACAGGTTGCTGCCTTCCTTGGGAATGCTGTAGGCGATCTTTACGCCGTTTTTCGCCTCGACCGCGCGGTTGGCCGCCTGGAACACATCACCGGAATAGCCGAAGGCTACACAGATGTCGCCGTTGGCCAGGTCCGAGACGTATTTGGAGGAGTGGAAGTAGGTGATGTAGGGGCGCAGTTCGAGCAGGCGTGCTTCGGCTTTGGCGTAGTCGGCCGGTTTCTCGCTGCGCGGGTCCATGCCCAGGTAATTGAGCATCGCTGGGAACAATTCGTCAGGCGAGTCCATGAAGGCGACGCCGCATTGCTTGAGCTTTTTCAGGTTCTCTGGCTCGAACAGCACCGCCCAGGAGTCGATGCGGTCGATGCCCAGTGCAGCCTTGACCTTTTCGACGTTGTAGCCGATGCCATTGGTGCCCCACAGGTAAGGTACAGCGTACTGGTTGCCCGGGTCGTTCTGTTCAAGCTGCTTGAGCAGTTTCGGGTCCAGGTGCTTCCAGTTCGGCAGCTTGCTGCGGTCCAGCGGCAGGAATGCGCCGGCCTGGGCCTGGCGGGCGAGGAAGTGGTTGGACGGCACGACCACGTCGTAGCCAGTGCGCCCGGCCAGCAGTTTGCCTTCCAGGGTTTCGTTGGAGTCGAACACGTCATACACCACCTTGACCCCACTGCTGGCCTGGAAGTCAGCCAGCGTCGTGTCACCGATGTAATCGGTCCAGTTGTACACGCTGACGGTGGGCTGAGCCTGGGCGGTGGCACCGCACAGCAGGGTGAATGCTGCGGGAATCAGGGCTTGCAGATGACGCATGTCGACACCTCGTTGGTCTTGTTCTTTGAGTTGGGTGTTTGGCGGGGCTGCCTTGCAGCCCTATCGCTGGCAAGCCGCCTCCCACGGGTACGGCACAGGCTTTGAAATCGATGCCGACCTTGTGGGAGCGGGCTTGCCCGCGATGGGTTACACACTCAGCAGCAGGAATTCACGCTCCCACGAGCTGATGACGCGTTTGAAGTTTTCATGCTCGGCCCGCTTGACCGCCACGTAGCCCTGGACGAACTGCTTGCCCAGGTACTGCTGCACGGTCTCGCAGTCTTCCATGTGCTGCAGGGCGTCCTCGATGGTGATCGGCAGGCGCAGGTTGCGTCGTTCGTAGGCTCGGCCTTGCACCGGCGCGCTCGGCTCGAGCCTCTCGACCATACCCAGGTAACCGCACAGCAGGCTCGCCGCAATCGCCAGGTAAGGGTTGGCATCGGCACCCGGCAGGCGGTTTTCCACGCGCATTGCCTCTGGGCTGGAAGTCGGCACGCGCAGGCCAGCGGTACGGTTCTCCTCGCCCCATTCGACGTTCACCGGTGCCGAAGTGTCCGGCAGGAAGCGGCGGAACGAGTTGACGTTCGGTGCAAACATCGGCAGCAGCTTGGGGATGTACTTCTGCAGGCCGCCGATATGGTGCAGGAACAGCTCGCTCATGCTGCCATCGTCGTTGGCGAACACCGGCTTGCCGGTGGCGATGTCGACCACGCTCTGGTGCAGGTGCATGGCGCTGCCCGGCTCGTCGGTGATCGGCTTGGCCATGAACGTGGCGGTGACGTTGTGCTTGAGCGCCGCCTCACGCATGGTGCGTTTGAACACGGTGATCTGGTCAGCCAGGTCCAGCGCGTCGCCATGACGGAAGTTGATCTCCATCTGCGCCGGGCCGTCTTCGTGGATCAGCGTATCGAGGTCCAGGCCCTGCAGCTCGCACCAGTCATACACGTCCTCGAACAATGGGTCGAATTCGTTGGCAGCGTCGATCGAGAACGACTGGCGCCCGCTTTCGGCACGGCCCGAGCGGCCCAGCGGCACTTGCAGTGGCAAGTCCGGGTCTTCGCAGCGCTTGGTCAGGTAAAACTCCATCTCCGGTGCGACGATCGGCCGCCAGCCCTTGTCGGCGTACAGCTTGAGCACCTTCTTCAGCACGTTGCGCGGCGACAGCTCGATCGGGTTGCCTTGCTTGTCGAAGGTGTCGTGGATAACGATCGCGGTCGGTTCGATGGCCCATGGAATCTGGTACACCGCCGTGGGGTCGGGGCGGCAGACCATGTCGATGTCGGCGGCATCGAGCAGGCTGTAGTAGATGTCGTCGTCGACGTAGTCGCCGGTGACGGTCTGCAGCAGCACGCTTTCAGGCAGGCGCATGCCACGCTCGTGGAGGAACTTGGCGGTCGGTGCGATCTTGCCGCGGGCGATGCCGGTCAGGTCGCTGATCACGCATTCGACTTCGGTGATCCGGTGTTCTTTCAGCCAGGTGGAAAGCTGATCGAAGGGGGCGTTCATACAGACCTCTTGATTGGGTTTTATGTGCGCGGCGGGTGCCGGTGGCTTCCCAGGTGACGCGCTGGAGACTATCTTGGTCGCAGCCCCCCGGGGCGATCTATCCACTTTCTTCGGCAATGAATGCACCAAAAGAGTGCAAATAGGACAAAGCGTGACAACGCCCAATGCCTTGCAGGTCCAGGCCTTCCACACCACCGATGTGACCGAACAGGTGCGTGCCACCCCCGGTTGGCAACAGCAGTACCGGCAGATGTCGCCCGGCCATTTCAGCGGCGAACTGCGCTGCCTTGGCCTGGACGGTGTTGAGGTGTACGAAGAGCGTCTGAACACTCGGGTCGAGCAGTTCTTCCGAGCCCCGAGCGGTTCGCTGGCGTTCTGCTTCGACCGCAGCGAGAACAGCCTGTACCTGCTCAACGAACAGAGCCGCAATATCTGGATCACGCCAGAGAACTACCAGGAGGTGGCAGTCGTGTTCGACCAGCCGTTCCTGGCCCGCCATGGCCTCGACCCGCAACGCCTCGAAGGCTTGTTCATGGTGCCGCTTGGCAGTGGCCAGAATGCGCTGTTTGGCAGTTGGTTGAGCGCCACCCTCACGCGCCTTGGCCAGGCCGATTGCCCGCTCGAAGGGCAGGCGTTGGCCGAGCAGTTGCTCGAAGACTGCCTGTTCATCCTGGATAACGCCTGCCAGCGGCTGCAGGGCGGTGCGCTAGGGCGGCGCGGTGAGGAGCGGGCGATCATGCAGCGGGTCAGCGAATGGGCCGCTGATTGCCCGGAAGAAACCCTGAACCTGCTGGAGTTGGCCGATGTTGCTGGCGTTTCGCTGCGCCAACTGCAGCAGGCGTTCAAGGCGTTCACCGGCATGCCGCCGGCCCAATGGCTGCGCTTGCGGCGGCTCAATGGCGCGCGGCGTGACCTGCTGGGGCGCGGGGACGTGACCGTGGCCGAGGTCGCCATGCGCTGGTCGTTCTGGCATTTGGGAAGGTTTTCAGAGAGTTACCGGCAATTGTTCAAGGAGTTACCGAGCGAGACGCTCAAGCGCGGCCGGGCCTGAAACCTGCTATCGTGCCAGGCAGTTTCCACCCGAGGTTCTGATGTTCTACCTGCCTTTGCCCAGCGACCAGGCTGACCGCTTGGCCAGCGCGCCCACTGCCACCGACTTCTTCCCGAGCGCCAGCCTGCTGGAGGCGGCCGCCGTGCTGTTCGTGCAGAATGTGCCGCGCCAGCCAGCCAACGTCAGCGCCGATACGCAAGAGCGCCGCTTCGCCGAAATCGTGCGCATCGCCCATGAAGTCGAAACGGCCGCCCCGGGTCGCTTCCAAGGCCAGGTGGCGCAGCACTTCGACCGTGAGGCGTTCGCCATGGGGCTCGGCATGCTGGGTGAAACCGGCGTCGGCCTGGTTTCGCCAGAAGTCGAATACCCCGCAGATGAGTTCCAAGACGCTGAAGGCCAGTGGAACTTCCAGTTTGCCGACAGCTACCGCCAGCGCGTGACGCCGTTGCACCCGGTGCACCTGCCGTCACTGGCCAGCGACCTGATGCTCAGTGACCAGCAGAACCGCCTGTTGCGCGAGTTTCTTTCCGGCGTGGACGAATCGGTCGCCGTGCAGGGCTTCGCCGGCACCGGCAAAACCTTCCTGATCCACCAGTTCGCACGCCTGCTCGACCCGCAGCGCACCTTGTTGCTGGCCCTTACCGAAGGCCAGTTGCGGGCTTTGCAGGCGCGGGTCAAGGATGCTGCCGCCTACACCGCGATGACCTTCGGCCAGTTGGCCGACGAGCTTCTCAACCGCGACCTCACCAGCAATGGCTGGCGCCTGCGCGACCCGTACCGCACCAAGCTGTCGTGGCGCCCGCAGGAAGCGCAGGTGGTGAAATGGCTGGCCATCCCCGACATCGGCCCGCTGGCCGCCTGCGATGTGGTCGCCCTGTGCATCAAGGCCGTGCGCAGTTTCTGCCGCAGCGGCGATAGCCAGGTGCAGTTGCACCACCTGCCCTGGGCTGGCCCGGGCACCTCGCCACTGGACCAGGAAGTACTGCTGGAAAAGGCCCGCTTGTACTGGCAGGAGCTGATCCGCCCTTCGTCGCGCGAGGTCCAGTTGCCCGTGCGCGATTACCATCGGGTCAAGCTGCTGTCGCTGACCGCCGAGCTCATCGACAGCCGCTATACCCACGTGATCGTCGATGAAGCCCATGAGCTGTCCGCGCCGATGCTCAGCGTGCTGGACCGCAGCCCGCAGTCGGTCATTGCCCTGGGGGACGAGCTGCAAAACCTAAATGGCCTGAGCCCGCACCATGGCGGCTTTATCCGCCAGCGCTATATCGACCATTCGCTGCGCGCCGGGCCGGCCATGGACAACGTGCTCAACCCGCTGATTCAGGCGCACCCGGCAGCCATCCAGGCTGCGTTCAGCGGCAGCGCCGAACATTACACGCGGGTCAGCTTTTTCGACACTGTGACGGTGCCTACGCAGCCTACTGCGCTGATCGTCGATGACGAGTGGGGGCTGTTCGGCTGGTTCCAGCGCCTGACCCACCAGGGTGTGCCGTTCGTGCTGCTGAAAAGTGCGCGCAAGGATTTCGAGCTGTTCGTCGAGGATTGCATCGAGCTGTACCGCTACGGTACGCGGCCACGCCACCCAATGCTGTTCCGCTACCCCAGCTGGCAGGCACTGGAGCAGGACAAGGGTGACGACAAGGCTTTTGTTGCCGTGGCCAACATGCTGCGCAAGGGCTACACCCCGGAGCACTTCGCCAAGGCCAAGAGCCGCTACCGCTGGGACAAGGCGCCCAAGCTGTTCCTTGGCCGCGTGCGGGATGTGAAGAACCTGGAGTTCGCCCGGGTGATGGTGTCGCCGGAGCTGATGGTCGCGCCGGTGGCGGCGGGTAATCGCAACGAGCGGGCGCGGATGTTGGCGGGGTTGTATACCGCGTGTTCGCGGGCGCGGCATGAGTTGATCGTGCCGGGGGGGATGCTGGACTGGGTCAAGGACCAGGTGCGGGATTGAATGTGAGGGCTGCTTTGCAGCCCATTCGCGGGGCAAGCCCGCTCCCACAGAGTAAGCGGCGCACGCAATAGCTGTGGGAGCAGGCTTGTCCCGCGAATGGGCCGCGAAGCGGCCCCGGTGGCAAATCAGTTACGATCCAGCCACACCGTCTGGGCATTGGTGAACTCGCGCACACCAAAGTGCGACAGCTCGCGCCCGAAACCACTCTTCTTCACCCCACCAAACGCCACGCGCGGGTCGGACGCGCAGTAACCGTTGATGAACACACCGCCGGTATCCAGCGCCGCCGTCATGCGCTCGGCCAGGGCATAGTCAGCGGTGTAGATGGTCGATGCCAAGCCAAATTCACTGTCGTTGGCCAGTTCCACCGCATGGTCGGCATCGCGGGCAGTGATGATTGCCGCCACCGGGCCGAACAGCTCCTGCTTGAAGGCGGTCATTTCCGGGGTGACATTGGCAAACACGGTCGGTGCGTAGAAGTTGCCCACGCCTTCGACCTTGTTGCCGCCCAGCAGCAGGGTGGCACCCTCGGCAAGGGTCGCCTGCACCTGGCCATCGAGCTCGTCGCGCAGGTCGTAGCGGGCCATCGGGCCGATGTAGGTGTCATCTTCCAGCGGGTTGCCGACTTTCAGTTGGCGAGTCGCCTCGACGAACTTGTGCGTGAAGGCTTCGACGATGCTTTCTTCGACGATCAGGCGCTTGGCGGCGGCGCAGACCTGGCCCGTGTTCTGGTAACGGCCGATAACGGCAGCCTTGACCGCGGCATCCAGGTCGGCATCGGCCAGCACGATGAACGGGTCGGAGCCACCCAGTTCGAGCACGCACTTCTTCAGCGCGGCACCGGCCTGGGCACCGATGGCCATGCCGGCGCGCACGCTGCCGGTCAAGGTCACGGCAGCGATGCGCGGGTCGTTGATGGCGCGGGTGACGCCCTCTGGCGTCACGTTGAGCACTTCGAACACGCCCTCAGGCAGGCCGGCGTCCTTGAACAGTTCGCCCAGCAGGTAGGCGCTGCCCATCACGTTCGGCGCATGCTTGAGCACGTAGGTGTTGCCGGCCAGGATCGCCGGTACGGCGCCACGCAGTACCTGCCAGATCGGGAAGTTCCACGGCATCACGGCCAGGATCGGGCCCAGCGGGCGGTACTCGATGCGTGCTTTCTCGACCTGGGTCGGTTCAGCGGCGAGCATCGCCGGGCCGTGCTCGGCGTACCACTGGCACAGGCCGACGCACTTGCTCACTTCACCGCGGGCCTGGCTGATCGGCTTGCCGATTTCGCGGCTGATCATCTGCGCGAAGGCTTCGGCCTTGGCCTGCAGCGTCTCAGCCAGGGCCAGCAGCATTTCGCTGCGCTGCCCCAGCGACACCTGGCGCCACTGGCGGTGGCCAACCTTGGCACGTTGCAGCGCCGCTTCCAGTGCGGCGTCGGTGTCGAAGGGGTAGCTGCCGATCTGCTCGCCGCTGTGCGGGTCGATGGAGATGGCGTGGGTCAGGCTGCTGATCTCGCTCATGGCTGGACACTCGTTGTTGTTAATCCGTGAGGCCAGACTAGTGGGCTAGGGGTTTAATGAAAACTGAATAATAATGAGCGAAACATTCACGTTTGGAGAATGACTGTGGATCTGGTGCAACTGGAGATCTTCAAGGCCGTGGCCGAGCAGGGCAGCATCAGCGCCGCTGCCCAGCACATCCATCGGGTGCCGTCGAACTTGACCACGCGCATCAAGCAGCTGGAGGAAGACCTCGGTGTGGAGCTGTTCATCCGCGAGAAAAGCCGCCTGCGCCTGTCGCCGGCCGGCTGGAACTTCCTCGAGTACACCCGGCGCATTCTCGACCTGGTGCACGAAGCGCGGCTGACCGTGGCCGGCGAAGATCCCCAGGGCACCTTCGCCCTGGGTTCGCTGGAAAGCACCGCAGCGGTGCGCATCCCGGCACTGCTGGCGGCCTATAACCAGCGTTACCCCAAGGTCGACCTCGACCTGTCCACCGGGCCGTCCGGGACCATGCTCGAAGGGGTGTTGTCCGGGCGCCTGGTGGCGGCCTTCGTCGATGGGCCGTTGCTGCACCCAACCCTTGAAGGCATGCCGGTATTCGAGGAAGAGATGGTGATCATCTCACCGCTCAACCACGCCCCGGTGACCCGCGCCCAGGACGTCAATGGCGCGAGCATCTACGCCTTCCGCGCCAACTGCTCGTACCGCCACCATTTCGAGAACTGGTTTGTCCAGGACCAGGCCGTGCCGGGCAAGATTCATGAAATGGAGTCGTACCACGGCATGCTTGCCTGCGTCAGCGCTGGCGCTGGCCTGGCGATGCTGCCGCGCAGCATGCTCGACAACATGCCCGGGTGCAGCACGGTCTGCGCCTGGCCGATGTCGGAGGATTTCCGCTACCTCAAGACCTGGCTGGTGTGGCGCCGCGGTACCGTGTCGCGCAGCCTGAGCATGTTCGTGAAACTGCTCGAAGAGCGGCGCACGGCGTGAACCTGGCCGCAGGGCAGGGATCGCGGGGTGCATGCCTCAAGATCTGCCAGGCACTGAAGATTTCCAGTCAGCCCCTCCAAACCCCACATACAAAATTAGCCATTAGTGGCAATTGACTTTCAACTTTCTGATTATCTGGACAATAATCAGAAAAGTATTACGCCGTGTGACCGGTTGGATGCACCGGTCACCGTACAAAACGAGGGGCAAAAGCCCCCGCTTGCCCGTGTTGACCATCAGGAGAAGTCATCAATGAAAACCCGTCTTGCCACCACGCTGGCGGCTGCCGTATTGGCTTTCGCAGGGGCCAACCTGGCTCAGGCCGCGCAGATTTCCGGTGCTGTTGGTGCCACCGGCCAGGGCGACATGACCTACCGTATCGGCCTGGCCTTCGACTGGGACAAGAAATGGCTGGAAAGCAGCACTGGCTATGTGAGCGGCTATTGGGACGCAGCCTATACCTACTGGGAAGGCGGCGACGCCAGCGGCGCGCATTCGCTGTCGATCAGCCCGGTGTTCACTTACGAGTTCAGCGGCTTCACCTATACCCCGTACATCGAAGCAGGCATCGGCCTGGCAGCGTTCTCCAAGACCGATGTCGGCAACCAGCGCATGGGCTCTGCGGTCAACTTCGAGGACCGTATCGGCTTTGGCCTGAAGCTGCCGGGGGAGCAAAAGGTCGGTATCCGCGCCATGCACTACTCGAACGCCGGCATCAAGCAGCCGAACGACGGCATCGAGTCGTACTCGCTGTTCTACAGCAAGGGCTTCTGAGGCAAAGGGGCCGCGTGGCGGCCCCGGCAACTTAGAAGGTGTAAGAAACCCCGGCCTGCACCGTACGCGGTGCGCCTGGGTAGACGTAGGTATTGAATGCGCCCTCGTCATAGCCTTTGTTGAAGACGTTCTTCACATCCAGGTTCAGCCGCACATGCTCGTTGACCTTGTAGAAGCTGAGCAGGTCAACCACGCTGTAGCGCTCCATGGTGTAGGTGGTCGCAGCGGTCTGCCCGGCACGGTCATCGATGTACTTCACCCCAACCCCCAATCCCAGCCCTTTGGCCACGCCATCCTGGAACTCATAGGTGTTCAGCAGGCTGAAGCTGTTGCGCGGGATATTGGCCAGGCGCGTGCCGGTGGGCACGGTGTTGTCCTTGGTCACCTCGGCGTCGACATAGGCGTAGCCACCGATCACTCGCCATTCAGGCGTGAGGTTGCCGGCAATGTTGATGTCCAGGCCACGGCTGCGCACTTCGCCGGCCGCGATGCTGTAGGTGCCGCTCGGGTCATTCGGGTCGCGGGTCAGCACGTTCTCTTTGACGATGTGGTAAATGGCAGCATCGACACTTAGCTGACGGTCCAGCGCCTCCCATTTCACGCCCAGCTCATACGACTTGCCTTTTTCCGGGTCGAAGCCGGTGCCCTGCAGGCTGGCGCCGCTGTTGGGTTTGAACGAGCGCGCCGTGTTGGCATACACGGCCAGCGTGTCGGTGAGGTCGTAGAGCAGGCCGAAGCGTGGGGTCACGCCGTTTTCGCCTTTGTTGAAGTAGCCGGCATTGTTCAGCTTGTTGTCGTAGTCATGCTCGTAACGTTCGAAGCGCACGCCCGCCAGGGCCTTCAGGCGGTCGGTCAGGGCGACCTGGTCCTGGATGAACGCCGCCCAGGTCTTGAGGTTTTCCTTGTCGTGCGTGGTGGTGCGGGTCAGGGCAGGGCGGGCCTGGCCCAGTACCGGGTCGAAGATGTCGATCGGGTAGGCTGCGGCGCCGGCGGCCGAGCGCTGGATGATCGAGTTGTAGTCGTAGTCTTCGTACTCGATGCCGGTCAGCAACGTGTGCGCGAAGCCACCCGCATCGAAGTGGCCGGTGAGGTTGAGCTGGTAATCGCGGTCGGTCCACTCCAGCTTGCGGTAGTTGAAGTTACGCCCCAGGGTGCGCCCGTCCGCCTGAAGGCCGTTGGCTTCCACGGCGTTGCCCTTGAGCGAACCGTCCAGCCACTGCATGCCGCCGCCGAGGGTCCAATCGTTGTTGAGCGCGTGCTCGAAGCGCAGTTGCGCCATGTTGTTGTCGTTGTGCAGCAGGTTGTCGCTGCCTTTTTCCCAGATGTTGGTGTCGCGCGACGCCGTGCCGCGTTGGCCTGGCAGGCGCGTCAGGCCGCGGTCCAAGGGGTGGTTGTTGCGCATGAAGTCGCCTTCGAAGACGATTTTCGTGGCGTCGTTGACCTGCCAGCTGAGCACGGGGGCGACGTCGTAGCGCTCACTCTCGACGTCGTCACGGAAGCTGTCGCCGCCTTCGCCCAGCACGTTCAGCCGGTAAGCCAGCGAGCCGTCCTGGTTAAGCGGCCCGGTGGCGTCCAGGGTTGCCCGGTGCATGCCCTGGTCGTCGAACTGGCTGCCGAGGGTTACCTTGGGCTCGGCCAGCGGCTGCTTGCTGACCACGTTGAAGGTACCGCCGGGGTCGCCACGCCCATACAGGCTGGTGGCCGGGCCGCGGATCACTTCCAGGCGCTCGACGCTGTTGGCATCAGGGGCGTTGGGGTAGCCACGGTTGATCGGGAAGCCGTTGCGGTAGAACTCGCCGGTGGTGAAGCCACGCACGGTGAAAGTGGTCAGGCCTTGGCCGCCGAAGTTGTTGGCACGACCGACGCCGCCGGCGTAGTCCAGGCCATCCTGCAGCCGTGTGGCGCCGGTGTCTTCAAGCACATCCTTGGGCACCACGCTGATCGACTGCGGGGTTTCGTGCAGGGCGGTGTCGGTGCGCGTTGCGCTGGCCGAGCGGTTGGCCTTATAGCCCTCGACCGGGCCATCGGCGCGCTCGCTGTCGGCGCTGCTGGTGATGCTCAGGGCCTGAAGTTCGATCTGGGCAGGGTCTCTGAGTGAATTGGACTCGGCGAAGGCCAGCGGTGAGACAGCATGAAGCACACAAAGCGAAACGAACGTGCGACGCATCGACGGTACGATCCTGAAGTAGGGCGCTAGAAGAGGGTGGGAAACGTCGCGAAACTACTACGAATCATTATCAAATGCATTCTTTTTAAGTGGCACTGGTGTGCCAGATACCAATGGTATGCCAACGCACGCGCCATTGACGCGCACGCCAGATACCACAGGCCCCTAGTGCTTGAGCCTTTCTGGTATACCAGACAGAAAATTCCTGACTTTAAACTCAGGTAACCCCTTTGATCGCCAGCACATTGCACAGCGGATGTTCCAGCACATGCGCGGTGGTCCCGCCGAGGAAGGTCTGCATGGCATCGTGCCGGTGGCTGCCCATCACGATCACATCCATCCGGCTGTGGCTGACGAACTGGGCAATCGCGCGTATCGCCGCGCCTTCGAGGAAATGCCGACGTTCCAGGGGGATCTGGTGGTGGTCACCCAAGCGGTTGAACGCCGCCCGCTGGGCGGTGCGCACGCTGCCCTCGAAGCCGGGCATGGTTACCGTGCCAGCGCCAAAGTCGGCGATATGGGTCTTGGCCGCATCGCACACATGCACCAGGTGCAGTTCGGCATTGCATTGCAGGGCCAGGGCATGGGCACAGTGGATCACCTGCTCGTCCAGGTGTTCGCCAGCACCGTGGCTGTTGAGGTCAACGGCCGCGGCGATCTGCCGGGGCAGTGGCAGGCGAATGTCGCTGACCAGATGCACGGCCACCGGGCTGTCCTTGAGCAGTTGCCAGTCCAGCGGTGTAACCAGCAGGCGCTTGAGCACCGGTTCATGCTGCACGTCCTTGACCAGCAGGTCGCAGCCCAAGCGTTCGATACGCTCGATAGCGCTGCCCAGCGGGTCGCGGGTGAGCAGCAGTTCGCTGGACACATCCAGGCCGTCACTGCGCATTTGTTCGGTGGCATCGGCCAGCCACTGGCGATTGTCGGCGAGCAACCGCTCACGTTCGCGCCCATCGCTCATCAGGCCGAACGTGTCGACATCGTCGACGAACACATTGATATCCAGCAGCGCGCCGCTGGACTCTGCCAACGCCGCCGCGCGTTGCAGCGCCGGCGTATAACGCATCTGCGGGCCGAGCATCACTAACAAACGCTTGAACTGGCTCATCGCACACCTCCACGTGTGGGCAGCCCCCCGGTTCATGCCTGTTTTTCTGGTATGTACAGTCTAGACCCGTCAGGCCATTACATTGGCGTGCTGGGTATCTTTGCCTCTTCCCAGCCGCCACCCAGCGCCGCATACAGGTTTACCTCCGCCACTAGCTGCGCCAAGCGGTCGCTGATCAAACCCTGCTGCGCGGTGAACAGCGAACGCTGCGCATCGAGGAACGTCAGGCTGCTGTCCACGCCAATCCTGTAGCGGTGCTCAGCGAGGTTGTAGTAACGCTGGTTCGACGCCACCAGGTCGCGCTGCGCCTGCAGCTGGCGTTGATAGGTTGTGCGTGCCGCCAGCCCGTCGGCGACCTCCTGGAAGGCCCTCTGAATGGCCTTTTCGTATTGCGCCACCTGAATGTCCTTCTGCAATTGCGCGTAGTCGAGGCTGGCGCGCAGGCTACCGGCGGTGAAGATCGGCAAGCTGATCTGCGGCTGAAACAGCCAGGTACCGGTGCCTGCGTCGAACAGGCCATTGAGCTGAGGGCTGGTGCTGCCGGCATTGGCGGTCAGGCTGATGCTGGGGAAGAACGCCGCCCGCGCCGCGCCGATATTGGCATTGGCCGCGCGCAGTTGGTACTCGGCTTGAAGGATGTCCGGCCGACGGCGCAGCAGGTCGGAGGGCAAGCCGGCTGGCAGCCCGGCAATCTGCTCAGCGCTAAGGGGCAGGGCATGCAGGCCATCGGCCACCGGTGCGCCCACCAGCAAGGTCAACTGGTTGAGGTCCTCGGCCACCTGGCGCTTGTAGCGCGCCACGGCGGCGCGGGTACTGTCGACACTGGTGCGCGCCTGGATCTGGTCCAAGGCCGATACCGTGCCGGCGCGGCGCTGGTTGCGCGTCAGGCGCAGGCTGCGTTCGTCAGCGGCCAGGGTTTCCAGGGCCAGCGTGAGCAGCTCCTGGTCGGCGCGCCAGGTCAGGTAAACGCTGGCAACGCTTGCCACCAGGCTCAGTTGCGTACTGCGCCGGGCCTGGTCGCTGGCCAAGTAGGTGAGCAGCGCCTGGTCGCTTAGGCTGCGCACACGGCCGAACAGGTCCAGTTCATAGGCGCTGACGCCCAAGGTGGCCGCGTAAGTCGAAGAGATGATGCCCTGATCGGTGCCGGTCATGCGCCGGGGCAGATACTGGCGCTGGCCCTGGGCGTCTGCAGACACCTTGGGCAGCAGGTCGGCACGCTGGATGCGGTACTGGGCGCGATAGGCCTCCACGTTCAACGCCGCGGCGCGCAAGTCACGGTTGTTGGCCAAGGCAGTATCGATCAGTTGGCGCAGCACAGGGTCCTGGAACACCGTCTGCCAATCCTGCGCAGGCCGCCGCGCGAGCGCATCGCCCTGGTAGGCTGGCCCTTGCGGGAACTGTTCGGCCACCGGCGCCTCCGGGCGCTGGTATTCGGGCACCAGGGAACAGCCGCACAGCAGTGCGGCGCAAAGCATAAGGGCGTGTCGGGGCATTACCGGTTCTCGCACAGTCAGGTGCAGGCCATCCATTTCGCCAGGCCGTGGCGGCCACTGACCCCCAACTTGGCGGTGGCGCGCTTGAGGTAGGTTTCGATCGAGCTGTTCTTCACGTTCAGCCGTTGCGCCATCTCGGGCACCGTGCCGCCCGTCAGCAGGCCCAGGCAGACTTCCTGCTCGCGGCTCGACAGCTTGACCGCCTCCTGTGCCAGGCGCTCGGCAAAGGCCTGGCGCAGCGAGCCGGCTTCCAGGTCGGTGACATGCGCGCCGGGGCGGCCGACCCCCTGGCCCAGCAGCTGGCCGTGATGTTCGACCAATGGCAGCAAGGTATCGGAGAGGCTCTTGAGCTGGGACAGTTCACTCAGGGTGAAGGCCCGCTGGCTGGGCAGGCGATGAAAGCAGATGACCCAACGGCGATCGCCGCTACGGGAAACCAGGTTGCATTGGTGGGCGCTGTCGCGGGCGTCCAGTGGCGCCTTGAACTCGATCAGCAGTGGGTCTTTCATCTGCATGATGCTTTGCAGCAGCGGGTGGCGCAGGGTGTCCACGGCTGGCGGGTGCTCCGGGCCGGCGCTGCCCAGCACCTTGATGTGGCTGACACTGGCCTGGCGCGGGTCGAGGGTCCATTCGCTAAGGTCGAGCCTGTGGACCGGTACCTGGGCATCGACCAGGCGATACATCTGCTCGGCGAAGTCATCGGCGCCGCTGCTGGCGATCAGTTCGCCCAGTTGCAGATACAGCTGAGGGTCGGGGCGGTGTTCGAGGCTGGCGGTCAGCTTCATAGCGTTTTCGTCCTTGATTCAAAGCATTACGGCGGGTGGTCTCGCGGTCGAGTCTCCGGGTGGCGTACGGGTGATGGCGGTATTCAAGCTTGCCCCGGTTGCTGCGTCTGTAGTGGGAAACCGGGACAGAAAATGCCAGCAATGGCTGCACGCCATGCAGGCATCAATGCAGCACCTCGACCGCCGCTGCGGCAGGTAGCCAGCCAATTGACGTCATAAGCCTGTCGATTCGCGACGGATCACGAACAATCGAGGTGGGCGTAGGCCATGAGGGGCAGCTACTTATGGCCAATTTCCTACATGCTTTTCAGCCGCCATGGACGGCCACCCGGATTGTCCGGGTTTAAGGGGCCATACAGGGTGGGGTGGCGGTGCTTGAATCCGCGGATGATCAATCAGAAGGACCTGAGCCCTCATGCCTGCCGCCCAAACCTTTGCCCTGACCGTTGCCCAGCGCGACATCTGGCTGGACCAGATCAGCCACGGCGACTCGCCGCTTTACAACATAGGCGCTTATGTCGAGCTGGGTGGTGCTGTGGACGTCGAGCGGCTGCGCGCGGCCCTGGCGCATCTGGTGGCGTTGCATGATGGGCTGCGTACCGTACTGGTGGCCGGGCAGGGTGTACCCCGCCAGTGCTTTGCCGAAGAACTGACGGTTGAGTTGCCCGAACACGATGTGCGCGGCAGCGACGACCCATTCGGCGCCGCCCAAGGCCTGCTCAACGCGCAGATGCAAAAAGTCTTTGTGCTGGATGGCGGCGCCTTGTGGGGCGCGCAGCTGATCAGGCTGGAAGATCAGCGCTACCTGTTGGCCCTGCAGGCACACCACCTGATCCTCGATGGCTGGGGTGTCGACCTGTGGTTCAAGCAGCTCGCCGACTACTATGGTCTGCTCGGCCAGGGCCTGCCTTTGCCTGCCACGGCGCCGTCCTATCGTGAGTTCATCGACGACGACGCCCAGTACCAAGGCTCGCCTCGCCACGGCCGTGACCGCGACTACTGGCTGGCTAAATACACGGAGCTGCCCGATGCCCTGCGGGTACCGCGTGAGCGCGGCGCGCTGCTGGCCGGCGAACCGAGTGCCGCCCTCGAACAACCCTTCGATGCCAGCCTGCTGGCGCGGATGGGGCAACTGGCAACGGGCCTGCAGGCTTCGGCGTTCCATGTGCTGCTGGCCGCGATGCACGTGTGTTGTGCGCGCACCTGGCAACGTGACGAATGGGTGGTTGGCCTGCCGGTGCGCAACCGGGCCAATGCCCGCTTCAAATCGACCCTGGGGCTGTTCACCCAGGTCAGCGCTTTGCGCATGGGTTTCGGCCGCAGCCGCACGTTTGCCCAACTGGTACAGGGCATCCGTGATGCCCTCAAGCAGGACTTTCGCCATCAGCGTTTCGCGCTAAGCGAGCTGAACCGTGCGCTGGGCACGTTGCGCGAAGAGCGGCCGCAGTTGTTCGAACTGATGGTGTCGTTCGAGGAGGACGCCAACGACCTGCGCTTCGGTGACGTCAGCGGCCATACGGTGATGGTCTGCAACCGCCACGAGCCCACGCCGCTGAGCTTGCATTTGCGCAGTAACAGCCATAGCGGCAAGGCCTGCCTGCACCTGGTGTACAGCCGTGCCTGGTTCAGTGCCGACGAAGTCGACGCACTGGCTGCCCGTCTGCTGCATGTGCTCGAGCAAGGGTTGCAGCAGCCTGATTTGAGCATTGGCGGGTTCGACATGCCGACCGCCAGCGAGCATGCACAACTGCAGCAGTGGAACAAATCGGCGGTGCCAACGCAGCATGATGAGATGCTGATCCACCGCCGCATCGAAGCCCAGGCCAAGGCCAGGCCGCAGGCAATCGCCGCCTGGCACGAAGGCCAGCGCCTGAGCTACAGCGAGCTGAACCGACGCGCCAACCAGCTGGCGCAGCAACTGATCGGCCTGGGTGCCGGGCCGGACCTGCGCGTCGCGGTAGTCGCTCAGCGTGGCCTGGATACCCTGGTGGGCCTGTTGGCCGTACTCAAGGCCGGTGCTGCGTATGTGCCGATCGACCCCGCCCACCCGCAGGAGCGCATGGCCTATCTGCTGGAAGACAGCGCGCCACAGGTGGTGCTGACCCTCTCGCACCTGAGCGAACGCCTGCCTGCCCATGGCCGGCCACAGATCGAGCTGGACCGTTTTTCATGGGCTGGGGCGAGCGATGAGGCGCCTGCCGTCGCCCAGCTCGCACCGAGCCATTTGGCCTATGTCATCTACACCTCCGGCTCCACCGGCCTGCCCAAGGGGGTGATGGTCGAACACCGGATGCTGGCCAACCTGGTCGATTGGCACTGCGCCAGTTTCGACCTGGGGCCTGGCCGGCACCAGTCCAGCCTGGCCGGTTTTGGCTTTGATGCCATGGCCTGGGAGGTCTGGCCGGCCTTGTGCAGCGGCGCGACCCTGCACCTGGCGCCGGTACGCGACGGCGCCGAGGATATCGATGCCTTGCTGCACTGGTGGAGGGCCCAGCCACTGGACGTCAGTTTCCTGCCCACCCCGGTGGCCGAACATGCCTTCGCCCAAGGCGAGCTGCACCCGACCCTGCAAACCCTGCTAATTGGTGGCGATCGCCTGCGCCGGCTGGCGCGCGAGCGCCGCTACCGAGTCATCAACAACTATGGCCCCACCGAAACTACGGTGGTCGCAACGTCGGGCCTGGTCGAGGCGGGCCGGCCGCTGCACATCGGTGGGCCAATCGCCAACACCCGCCTGTATGTGCTCGACGAGCAACGCCAGCTGTTGCCGATTGGTGCTGCCGGCGAGCTGTACATCGGCGGCAGCGGTGTCGCCCGGGGCTACTTGAACCGGCCTGACCTCACCGCCGAACGTTTTCTCGACGACCCTTACAGCCCGGTGCCCCAGGCGCGCATGTACCGCACGGGTGACCTGGTGCGCTGGCTGGCCGACGGCACCCTGGAATACCTTGGGCGCAATGACGACCAGGTGAAAATCCGCGGCGTGCGCGTCGAGCTGGCCGAAATCGAGGCGGCCCTGGCCAGCCATGCTGCGCTGCGCGAGTGCGTCGTGCTGCTGCGTGACGGCCAGCTACAGGCGTGGTTCATCGCCCACGCGCCGGTGACGCCACGCGAGCTGCACGCCCATTTGCGTGAGCAACTGCCTGCCGCCATGCTGCCAGCGGCCTATACACACCTGGCATGCTGGCCGCTGACCGCCAACGGCAAGCTCGACCGCCGCGCCTTGCCGGCCGCCGACGAAGCCGCCAAGGTGCGCCGCGAGCACGAGGCGCCCATCGGTGAGGTCGAGCAGCGCCTGGCGCTGTTGTGGGCCGAGTTGCTGCAGGTCGAGCGGGTAGGGCGCCAGGACCATTTCTTCGAGCTGGGCGGCCATTCGCTGCTGGCAGTGCAGTTGATCGAGCGTATGCGCCAGCAAGGCCTGCAGGCCAATGTGCAGGTATTGTTCGGCCAATCGACCCTGGCCAGCCTGGCTGCCGCCGTGGTGGTTGGCGAGGCAGCGGCGGTGCCTGCCAATGGCGTGCCGCTAGGCTGCCAGCAGATTACCCCCGGCATGCTCACGCTCACCCAGCTCGACCCGGCTGCCATCGAGCGCATCGTCGCGATGGTGCCGGGCGGTGCTTTGAACGTGCAGGAAATCTACCCACTCGCACCGTTGCAGCAGGGCTTGCTGTACCACCATGTCACCGATGCACAGGACCCTTATCAGCAGCAGGCCTTGTTCGCCTTTGCCAGCCATGCACAGCTGCATGCCTTTAGTGAGGCTTTGCAGCGCGTGGTCGAGCGCCATGACATCCTGCGTACCAGCCTGGCCTGGGAAGGCCTGGAGCAGCCACAGCAAGTGGTCTGGCGCCAGGCAGTGCTGCCTGTCGACAGCTGGGCGCCCGAGCGACCAGGTGGCGATACTGCGGCGCAATTGCGCAAGGCTTACGACCCACAACAACGTCCGCTGGACCTACGCCAGGCGCCCATGATGGCGCTGGTCACCGCTGAAGATGCGGCGCAAGGCCGCTGGCTGGGCCTGCTGCGCTTCCATCACCTGGTCAACGATGCCGTTTCATTGCAGGTGCTGCTCGGCGAGCTCGACGTTTTAATGCAGGGGCGGGGTGAGCAGTTGCCGGCGCCGGTGCCCTACCGCGACTACGTGGCGCTCAGCGGCGCTGCCGAGCGCCAGGCTCGCCACGAGGGCTTTTTCCGCGAACAGTTGGCCGGGGTCGAGCCCCCCGCACCCGTACCGGGGCTGGGCGGTGTGACGGTGGACGAGCAAGCCCTGCAAACGCACGCCGTGGCACTCGAGCGCGGCCTGACTGACACCTTGCGTACTCAGGCGCGTCAGCATGGCGTAAGCCTGGCCAGCCTGTTGCACCTGGCATGGGCCCAGGTGCTCGGCAGCCTGTCGGGCCGTGATGAGGTGGTGATCGGCACCGTGCTGCTGGGGCGGGCCATGGCCGGCAAAGGCGCCGATCGCGCCATGGGTATGTTCATCAACAGTTTGCCGTTGCGCGTCAGCCTGGCCAAGCAGGCGCTGAGCCAAGCCCTGGAGCAGACACATGGGCGCCTGGCTGCCTTGCTTGGGCACGAAGATGCCCCCTTGCTGCTGGCGCAACGCTGCAGTGGCCTGCCCGTCGCCACGCCGCTGTTCAACAGCCTGATCAACTACCGCCAGGGCGCGTTGCCACAGGGGCAAGTGCTGCCCGGCGTGGCGCTGGTCGAGGCCAGCGAAGTGCTGAGCCACGGCCTGGTACTGACCGTGGATGATCCGGGTGATGCGCTGCAGCTTGCCCTGCGCGCCCCGCGCGCGATAGGTGCACCCCGGGTGCTGGGCTATTTGCTGACGACCTTGCGCCAGTTCGCCGAGCCCTCTGCCCAGTGCCAAGCGCTGGATACGCTCTGCAGCGTGCCAGCCGATGAGCTGCAGCGCCTGATGCAAACCTTCAACCAGACCGAAGACCGGCAAAGCCCGACGGGCAGCACGCTGCCCGCATTGTTCGAGGCCCAGGTGCGGCGTACGCCACTGGCCATCGCACTGCAGGCTGACGACACCAGCCTCGACTACCAGACCCTCAACGCCCAGGCCAACCGCCTGGCCCACCGCCTGATCGCCCTGGGCGTGGGCCCTGATGCGCGAGTGGCCATTTGCGTCGAGCGCGGTGTGTCGATGATGCTGGCCCTGCTCGGCGTGCTCAAGGCTGGCGGGGCCTATGTGCCGCTCGACCCTGGCTACCCGGCCGAACGCCTGCGCTTCATGCTTGAAGACAGCGCACCCACCGTGGTGCTGGTGCACGGGGCCACCCTCGGCCTGTTCGACGCAGGGTCGGCCCCCATCCTTGACCTGGACCGCGACGCTTGGCAGGCCGGCAGCACCGAGAACCCGCACGTGCCGGGCCTGGGGCCTGGGCAACTGGCCTACGTGATGTACACCTCCGGCTCCACCGGCACGCCCAAGGGCGTGATGATCGAACACCGCGGCCTGTGCAACCTGATGCACTGGGGGTCGCAAATCTGCCCGCCACAGCCAGGTGATGCCTTGCTGCAAAGGGCACCGTTCAGTTTCGACGGCTCGGTGTGGGAGCTGTTCTGGCCGCTGTGCGCAGGCTTGCGCCTGGTACTGGCGCGCCCGGGCGGGCACCGCGACCCGGCGTATCTGGTGCAGTTGATCCAGGCACGCAACGTCACCACGATGAAATTCGTGCCGGCCTTGCTGCACCAGTTCCTCGAGGAGCCGGGCGTCGAGCGCTGCACCAGCCTGACCGATATCTTCTGCGGCGGCGGCGAGCTGACCCTGGCGCTGCTGAGCAGCGTCCGCAAACGCCTGCCCACGGTGCGCGTACACAATGTCTACGGCCCCACCGAGGCGACGGTGGACAGCACCGCCTGGACGTTACCTGCGCATGAACCTTTACCCGCGCTGGCCCCGCCCATTGGCCGGCCCATCGCCAATACCCGCCTGTACGTGCTCGATCACCACGACCGCCCGGTGCCGCTGGGCGCGGTGGGGCAGTTGCACATCGGTGGCGTCGGCGTCGCCCGCGGCTATCTAGGGTTACCGACACTGCAGGCCGAGCGCTTCATCGCCAGCCCGTTCGTCGAGGGTGATCGCCTGTACCGGACGGGTGACCTGGTCCGCTACCGCGCGGACGGCGAGCTGGATTTTGTTGGCCGCAACGATTTCCAGGTGAAGCTGCGAGGGTTGCGCGTCGAGTTGGGCGAGATCGAGGCGGCGCTGCTGGCGCACCCGGCCATCGGGCAAAGCGTGGTGTTGATGCGCGAAGAACGCCTGGTGGCGTATTTCACCTGCCGCGATGCCAACCCGGTGCCAGCGTTGGAGGTGCTGCGCAGCCACCTGTTGGCACGCATGCCCGAGTACATGGTGCCGCAGGCATTCGTCGCCCTGGCGCAATTGCCGCTGAGCCCCAATGGCAAAGTCGACCGCCAGGCGCTGCCGGCACCGGGGTTGGATGCGGTGATCAGCCGTGAATACCAGGCGCCGCAAGGTGAGCTGGAAGCCGCGCTGGCGGCCATCTGGACCGAAGTGCTGAAAATCGAACAGGTTGGGCGCGAAGACAACTTCTTCGAGCTGGGCGGCCATTCGCTGCTGGCGGTGAGCCTGGTGGCGCGCATGCGCCAGGCCGGGCTGCATGTGGATGCCCGTACCCTGTTCAGCCAGCCGACCTTGGCGGGGCTGGCGGCCAGTACCAACCGCGAGCAAGCCCAGGTGGTGATACCGCAAACCACCATTCCCAGCTTGGGCAAGCGCAGGCGGATCTGAAGTAGCCGGGGCCGCAAGGCGGCTCCGGCAATCACCGCCACTGTCCCCGCTTCCCATGTCAGACCGACCGGTCACGATCCTTTAGCGTGTCCCCGATTCCCATTTCCAGGCAAAGCAGGATGCTTACCGATGCTCTTCAGCGAACTGATGGCTGCTCTTTCCACCCGTGCGATCCGACTCCAGCGTGAAGACCAGGACCTGATCGTCCTGGGTGATGACGAAACCCTGGACGATTCCCTGTGGGAGGCGCTGTCACGGCACAAGCCGGCCTTGCTGGAGATGCTCGCCGAACGCGACGACGACTGGCTGAGCCCGGCGTTTCAAATCACCCCGGACATGCTGCCGCTGGTGCAACTCGACCAGCAGGCCATCGACCGCATCGTCGCCACCGTGCCCGGCGGTGCAGCCAATGTGCAGGACATCTACCCGCTGGCGCCGCTGCAGCAGGGCATGCTGTACCAGCACCTGGCGGCCAGCGACGGCGACCCGTACCTCGCCCAGGTGCAACTGCGCTTCACCAGCCAGGCGCACCTGGACGCCTTTGCCGAGGCCCTGCAATGGGTGATCCAGCGCCACGACATCCTGCGCACGGCGCTGCACTGGGAGTACCTGGACGAGCCGGTACAGGTGGTATGGCAAGAGGCGACGCTGGTCCGCGAGGCCATCGCGGTCGACCGCAGCGAGGCACTGGCTCAGCTGTGTGACCGTTTCGACCCACGGCACTACCGCCTCGACCTGCGCCAGGCCCCGCTGATGCAACTGATGCACGCCAAGGGTGAAGGCGAGGAGTGGGTAGCCTTGCTGATGTTCCACCACGTGGTGATGGACCATACCGCGCTGGACATCGTGCGCCGCGAGATCCAGGCCCACCTGGCCGGCGAGTCGGCGCAGCTGGCTGCGCCCATGCCGTTTCGCAACGTGCTGGCCGCTGCTCGCCTGGCGCTGGACGAACAAGCACACGAGCGCTTTTTCCGCGACATGCTCGCCGACATCGACGAGCCGACCCTGGCCTTCGGCCTGCAGGATAAAGGCGAGCAGGCACTGGAGCAGGCGCGCCTGACCTTGCCGTCAGCCCTCAGCCAACGCCTGCGCAGCCAGGCGCGGTTGCTTGGCGTGAGCCCGGCGAGCGTGCTGCACCTGGGTTTTGCGCGCCTGGTCGGGCAACTGTCGGCGCGTCAGGCGGTGGTGTTCGGCAGTGTCTTGCTGGGGCGCATGACCACCGGCGATGGCAGCGAGCAAGCCCTGGGCATGTTCATCAACACCCTGCCGCTGCGGATCGACCTCGGCCAGCACGGTGTGCGCGATGCGTTGCTGGCGACCCACCGCCGGCTGAGTGCCTTGCTCGGCCATGAGCAAGCTTCGTTGGCCCTGGCCCAGCGCTGCAGCAGCGTGGCTGCGCCGGCGCCGCTGTTCAACAGCATGCTCAACTACCGCCACAGCGCTGCCGGCGATGCCGCCGAGGTCATACCGGTGGCACCGGGCATCGATATCGTCGGCGCCGAAGAGCGTACCGACTATCCGCTGACGGTCAGTGTCGATGACTTGGGTGAAGACCTGCGCCTGACCGTGCAGAGCCTGCCACTGTGGGGTGCACAACGTTTGTGTGCGCAGTTCGAGCATGTGCTGGCAAGCCTGGTCGAGGCGCTGGAGCACAACCCTGCGACGCCACTGCAGGCGCTGGCGGTGCTGCCGCCCCAAGAGCGCGAGCAGGTGTTGCAGCAGTTCAACCATACCGCCCATGACTATCCGCAGGGGCAGACCGTGCATGCTCTGGTCGAGGCCCAGGCCGCCCTTGCCCCCCATGCGCCTGCAGTGATGCAAGCTGGGCGGGTGCTGAGCTACGGCGAGCTGAACCGACGTGCCAACCAGCTTGCCCACCGGTTGATCGGGCAGGGCGTCAAGGTCGGTGACCGGGTCGCCCTGTGCCTGCCGCGCAGCGCCGAGCGCCTGGTGGGCCTGCTGGCGGTGTTGAAGGCAGGCGCCGCCTACGTGCCGGTGGACCCTGCGTACCCGGCCGAGCGCATCGCTTACCTGTTGGCTGACAGTGCGCCGGCTCTGCTGCTGGCCACGACCGCAATCGAAAGCCTGGCGAACGTACCTCGCCTGGACCTGGACCAGCCCGACGCCTTCGCAGCGGACCAAACCAACCCGCAACTGCCCGCCCTCGACGCGCAACAGCTGGCCTATCTGGTTTACACCTCCGGCTCTACCGGCCAGCCCAAGGGCGTGATGATCGAGCACCGCACCCTGGCCAACCTGGTCCATTGGCATTGCCAGGCCTTTGAAATCATCGCCGAGTCGCATAGCGCCAGCGTGGCCGGTTTCGGTTTTGACGCCATGGCCTGGGAAGTTTGGCCAACCCTGTGCGCCGGCGCCACGTTGCACCTGCCACCTGCGCACATCGGCAACGAACATGTCGATGAGTTGCTCGACTGGTGGCTGGAGCAGCCGCTGCAGGTCAGCTTCCTGCCCACCCCCGTGGCCGAGCAGGCCCTGCGCCGCGACCGCCAGCACCCGACGCTGCGCACCTTGTTGATCGGCGGCGACCGCCTGCGCCAGTTCGACCGTGCCCCGGGCTTTGCTGTGGTCAACAACTATGGCCCAACCGAAACCACCGTGGTCGCGACCTCCGGGCAGCTCAACCCGGGCGGCACGCTGCATATCGGCCGGCCAATCGCCAATACCCGCGTGTATGTGCTGGATGAAGGCCTGCAGCCGGTGCCGGTGGGTGTCACCGGCGAGCTCTTCATCGGCGGTGCGCAAGTCGCACGGGGCTACTTCAACCGTGCCGAACTGACCGAACAGCGTTTCCTCGCCGACCCGTTCAGCGATGTCGCCAATGCCCGTATGTATCGCAGTGGCGACCTGGTGCGCTGGAACGCCGACGGCACGCTGGACTACCTGGGCCGTAACGACGACCAGGTAAAAATTCGCGGTGTGCGGGTGGAGCTGGGTGAGGTCGAAGCCGCGTTGGCCATGCAACCGGGTATCGCCGACGCGGTCGTGCTGGTACGCGAAGCGCACCTGCTGGCCTGGTTCACCGAGACTGCGCCGGTAGACCTGGAACAGCTGCGCCAGGCCCTGCAGGCCAGCCTGCCGGCGCAATTGGTGCCGCTGGCGTTCATTCGCCTGGATGAACTGCCGCTGACCAGCCACGGCAAGCTCGACCGCCGCGCGCTGCCGGCCCCCGACAGCACCCTGCTGGCCAGCCAGGCCTACGAGGCCCCCCAAAGCGCGACCGAAGCCGCCATGGCCGCCATCTGGGCCGAGGTGCTGGGCGTCGAACGGGTAGGGCGTCACGACAACTTCTTCGAACTGGGTGGCCACTCGCTACTGGCGGTAACGCTAGTCGAGCGCCTGCGCAAGGCAGGCCTGATGATCGACGTGCGTGTACTGTTCGCCCAGCCGACGTTGGCTGCGCTTGCCAGCGCGGCGGGGATCGGCCACGAGGCCCAAGTGCCGGCCAACCTGGTGCCCGAAGGCGCCGAGCGCATCACCCCAGGCATGCTCAGCCTGATCGACCTGGACCAGGCTGCCATCGACGCGGTGGTCGCCAAGGTGCCCGGTGGCGCCGCCAACGTGCAGGAAATCTACCCGCTGGCGCCGTTGCAGGAGGGTATCCTCTACCACCACCTGAGCGCCGAGCAGGGCGACCCGTACCTGCTGCAGACCCGCCTGGCCTTCGACAGCGTCGAGCGCCTGCTGGCCTGGGCCGGCGCCTTGCAGCAGGTGATCGACCGCCACGACATCCTGCGCACCTCGGTGCACTGGCAGGGGTTGGTGCAGCCGCTGCAAGTGGTGTGGCGCAAGGCCGAGCTGGTCGTCAGCGAAATCGACGACCTGGCAGATCAAGCCGACATCGCCCGCATCGAGCAGTTGCACGCCCGCTTCGACGCCCGCCATCACCGCCTGGACCTGGCCCAGGCACCGCTCACCCGCCTGTACTACAGCCTCGACCCGGCCAACCAGCAGGTGGTGGCGATCTTGCTGTTCCACCACCTGACCCTCGACCACACCGCCATGGACGTGGTCGCCCGGGAAATGCGCGCGCTGCTGTTCGGCCAGGCCGACACCCTGCCGGCGGCAGTGCCATACCGCAACTATGTAGCCCAAGCCCGCCTGGCCGACCAGGCCGGGCATGAAGCGTTCTTCCGCGAGATGCTGGCAGACGTCGAGGAGCCCACCTTGCCGCTGGGCCTGGCTGATGTGCAAGGCGATGGCCGCGGGATCGAAACGGCCTTCCAGGCGCTGGATGGCGACATCAGCCAGCGCCTGCGCGCCCAGGCCCGTCAGCTTGGTGTCAGCGCCGCCAGCCTGATGCACCTGGCCTGGGCGCGGGTGCTGGGTGTGCTCGCCAACCGCCACGACGTGGTGTTCGGTACGGTGCTGATGGGCCGCCTGCAAGGCGGCGAGGGTGCCGACCGGGCGCTGGGCATGTTCATCAATACCTTGCCGCTGCGGGTCGATACCCGCGCGTCGGCGCAAGCTGCCGTACGTGCCACGCACCGCAGCCTGTCGGCATTGCTCGGCCATGAGCACGCGCCACTGGCGCTGGCCCAGCGTTGCAGCGGTGTGGCGGCCTCGGCGCCGTTGTTCAGCGCCTTGCTCAATTACCGCCACAGCGCAGCCGATGCGCCGCGCGAAGGCGAGGGCATCTGGGAGGGCGTGCGCCTGCTCGGCGGCGAAGAGCGCAGCAACTACCCGCTGACCTTGAGCGTCAACGACCTGGGTGAAGGCTTCAGCTTCAGCGTGCTGGCGGTCCAAACCATCGGCGCCGCCCGGGTTGCCGCGTGGATGGCCGAAGCGGTGAGCCAGCTGCTGCAGGCGCTGGAGCAAGGGCAGGGCACGCCGGTAGATCGCCTGTCGATCCTCAGCGATGACGCCCGTCAACAGCTGCTCGGCAGCTTCAACACGACCGCCCGCGAGTTCCCCCAAGGGCAGACCGTGCATGCCATGGTCGAAGCCCAGGCTGCCCGCACGCCAGATGCTTCGGCGCTGAGCCAGGCAAACCATGCCGTGAGTTACGGCGAACTGAACCAGCGCGCCAACCGCCTGGCCCACCGCCTGATCGAGCGCGGTGTGCAGCCGGGTGACCGGGTCGCCTTGTGCCTGCCGCGCAGCCTTGAGCGGGTGATCGGCCTGCTGGCCGTGCTCAAGGCCGGTGCCGCCTACGTACCGGTGGACCCAAGCTACCCGGCAGAGCGCATCGCCTACCTGCTCAGCGACAGTGCGCCGGCCTTGTTGCTGGCCGAATCGAGCCTCAGCGGGTTGCCAGATGTCCCACGCCTGGACCTCGACCAGCCCGCCGCCTGGCACCCGTTCGACAGCAACCCGCACGTGCCCGGGCTCGATGCCCATCACCTGGCCTATGTGGTGTACACCTCCGGCTCCACCGGCCAGCCCAAGGGCGTGATGATCGAACACCAGACCCTGGCCAACCTGGTGCACTGGCATTGCCAGGCCTTCGAATTAGGCGCTGGCGAGCGCACGTCGAGCGTGGCTGGTTTTGGTTTCGACGCCATGGCCTGGGAGCTCTGGCCGGCCTTGTGCGCCGGTGCCACGGTGCATTTGCCACCTGCGCACATTGGCAACGAACACGTCGACGAGTTGCTCGACTGGTGGCTGGAGCAGCCGCTCAAAGTCAGCTTCCTGCCCACGCCGGTGGCCGAGCAGGCGCTGCGGCGCGAACGCCAGCACCCGACCCTGCGCACCCTGCTGATCGGTGGCGACCGCCTGCGCCAATTCGACCGCGACCCTGGTTTTGTGCTGGTCAACAACTACGGCCCGACCGAAACCACGGTCGTCGCCACCTCCGGCAAGGTTCTGCCCGGCGAAGCGCTGCACATTGGCCAGCCCATCGCCAACACCCGCATTTACGTGCTCGACGAGCAACGCCAGCCGGTACCGGTGGGCGTTACCGGCGAGCTGTACATCGGCGGTGCGCAGGTCGCCCGTGGCTACTTCAACCGGCCCGAACTGACTGCCGAGCGGTTCCTCGACGACCCGTTCAGCCGCAAGCCGGGGGCGCGCATGTACCGCAGCGGCGACCTGGTGCGCTGGAACGCGGACGGCACCCTGGATTACCAAGGCCGCAATGACGACCAGGTGAAGATTCGCGGCGTGCGGGTGGAGCTGGGCGAAATCGAGGCGGCGCTTCAGGCCCAGCCAGGCATCGACGATGCCGTGGTGCTGGTGCGCGGCGAGCGCTTGCTGGCCTGGTTCACCGAGGCCGCACCGGTGCAGCTCGACACCCTGCGCCAGGCCCTGCAGGCCAGCCTGCCGGCGCATATGCTGCCGCAAGCGTTGATCCGCCTGGCGCAACTGCCGCTGACCAGCCACGGCAAGCTCGACCGCCGCGCACTGCCCGAGCCGGATACCGCAGACCTGATCAGCCACGGCTATGAAGCGCCGCAAGGCGACACCGAAGCGACCATGGCCGCAATCTGGGCCGATGTGCTGGGCGTGGAGCGGGTAGGGCGCCACGACAACTTCTTCGAGCTGGGTGGCCATTCGCTGCTGGCTGTGAGCCTGATCGAGCGCCTGCGCCAACAGGGCCTGCAGACCGACGTGCGCGTGCTGTTCGGCCAGCCGACCGTGGCCGCACTGGCGGCGGCGCTGGGCAAGGGCCGCCAGGTAAACGTGCCAGAAAACCGCATCCCGACCGGCTGCACACACATCACCCCGGCCATGCTGCCGCTGATCGAGCTGAACCCAGCCAGCATCGCACACATCGTTGCCACGGTGCCGGGCGGCGCCGCCAACGTTCAGGACATCTACCCGCTGGCCCCGCTACAGGAAGGTATCCTCTACCACCACCTCAGCGCTGCCGGTGAAGACCCGTACCTGCTGCAATGGCGCATCGCGTTCGACAGCCCGGCACGGCTGCAGTCATTCGCCAGCGCCCTGGACAAGGTCATCGCCCGCCACGACGTGCTGCGCACCGCCGTACTCTGGGATGGCCTGCTACAACCCGTGCAAGTGGTCTGGCGCACAGTCCCCCCTGTCACTGTGGACGCAGATCTTGTGGGAGCGGGCTCGCCCCGCGAAAGCAGCACCGCCGACCTCAACTTGAGCAGCGCCCCATTGATCCGCCTGCTCCACTCCCAGCCGGCTGATAACCAACGCATCGAAGCCACCCTGCAATTCCACCACATCGTCCTCGACCACACCGCCATGAAGGTGGTGCTCGAAGAAATCCGCGACCACCTGCACGGCCACGCCCCAACCCAGCCCCCAGTGCCGTACCGCAACTACGTGGCCCAGGCGCGCCTGGCCATCAGCGAGGCCGAGCACGAAGCGTTCTTCCGCGCCGAGCTGGCCGATATCAGCGAGCCGACCCTGCCATACGGCCTTACCGACCTCCAGGCCCAGGCCAGTGATTTCGAGCTGGCCACCGTGCAACTGGAAGCCGCGCACTACCAACGCCTGCGCCACCAGGCCCAACAGCTGGGCGTTAGCGCCGCCAGCGTGCTGCACCTGGCCTGGGCACGCCTGGTGTCCGCCACCAGCGGCAAGGACAGCGTGGTGTTCGGCACCGTGCTGCTGGGTCGCCTGCAAGGTGGCGCCGGTGCCGATCGCGGCCTGGGGATGTTCATCAACACCCTGCCGCTGCGCCTGGACCTAAATGACCTTGGCGTGCGTGACGGCGTGCGCAGTGCCCACCAGCGCCTGAGCGCGCTGCTGGTGCACGAGCACGCGTCCCTCGCCCTGGCCCAGCGCTGCAGCGGTGTGGCCGCGCCACTGCCGTTGTTCAGCGCGATGCTCAATTACCGGCATGGCGCGAGCAGTGCCGAGCAGCAACTGCATCGCGAAGCCCTTGAAGGTATCGAAGCCTTGCCCAGCGGCGGGCATGGCCACTACCCGTTGAGCGTCAACGTCGATGACCTGGGCGATGGCCTGCGCATGACCGCGCAGGTTACGGCGCAGGTGGGCGCGCAGCGGGTCTGTGACCAGCTGCTGCAGGTGCTGGTTGGCCTGCTCGATGCACTGGAGCAGCAGCCCAGCTTGCCACTGCAGCAACTGCCAGTATTGGCAGCCCAGGAGCGCCAGCACCTGGTGGTCGAAGCCAACGCCACTGCGTTGCCGCATGACCTGCAACAGCCGCTGCACAGCCTGTTCGAAGCGCAGGTGCGCCGTGCGCCTGATGCTGTGGCCCTGGTGGCTGAAGAGGGCGAGTTGAGCTACCGACAACTGGACGAGCAGGCCAATCGCCTGGCCCACCACCTGATCGGCCTGGGGGTGAATCCCGACGACCGCGTGGCGATATGTGTCGAGCGCGGCTTGTCGCTGGTGGTCGGCCTGCTGGCCATCCTCAAGGCAGGCGGGGCCTACGTGCCGGTCGACCCGGGTTACCCGGCCGAGCGCATCCGCCACATGCTGGAAGACAGCGCGCCGCTCGCAGTGCTGGTGCACGCTGCTACCCGTCATGCAGTGCAGTCGTCGCAAGCGCTGCAGGTCGACCTGGACCAGTCCGTCTGGGGCGCCCAGCCGATCAGCAACCCACGGGTACCAGGCCTGGCGCCGCATCACCTGGCCTACGTCATCTATACCTCCGGCTCCACCGGCCTGCCCAAGGGGGTGATGGTAGAACACCGCAACGTCGTCAACCTGGTGCGCTGGAGCCAGCGCCTGTGTGCTGGCAGCGTGCTGCACAAGACCCCAGTCAGCTTCGACGCCTCGGTGTGGGAACTGTTCTGGCCACTGTGCAGCGGCCTGCGCCTGGTGCTGGCACGGCCGGATGGGCAGCGTGACCCGCAGTACCTCGCGCAGCTCATTCAGCAGCAGCAAGTGAACGTGGTGCAGTTCGTGCCGGCACTGCTGCAGCAGTTCCTTGATGAGGCGCAGAGCGCAGGTTGCAGCAGCCTCAGCGATATCGTCTGCGGCGGTGGCGAGCTCACCCCGGCACTGGCGGCGCGGGTGCGCCAGCGCCTGCCAGGGGTGCGGCTGCACAACGTCTATGGCCCCACCGAGACGACCGTCGACTGCAGCGCATGGACGCTGGCGCCTGATGCAGCGCTGCCACAAGGCGTACTGCCCATCGGCCGGCCGATCGACAACACCCGCCTGTACGTGCTGGACAGCCGCGACCAGCCCGTACCCTGGGGCGTGGCCGGCCACCTGCACATCGGCGGTGCCGGTGTGACCCGTGGCTACCTGGGCCTCGCTCAGCAGCAGGCCGAGCGCTTCATCGCCAGCCCGTTCGTGGCCGGTGACCGGCTGTACCGCAGCGGTGACCTGGTGCGCCAACGGGCCGACGGCAACCTCGAATTCCTTGGCCGTAACGACCATCAGGTGAAGGTGCGCGGCCTGCGTATCGAGCCGGGTGAAATCGAGGCGTGCCTGGCCCACGTGGCCGGTGTGCGCGAAGCCGTGGTGCTGGCCTTCGACGAGCGCCTGGTCGCTTATTACACCGGCGCAGAGCAGACGGCGGACAGCCTGCGCCAGGCATTGCTGGCGCAGCTGCCGGAGTACATGGTACCGGGGCAGTACCTTCACCTCGACAGCCTGCCGCTGACACCCAATGGCAAGCTCGACCGCAAGGCACTGCCTGCGCCCGACGCTGTGTTGCATCAACGCCCCTACGAGGCCCCGCAAGGCGCCACCGAACAGCAGTTGGCGCGGTTGTGGGCGGAGTTGCTGGGCGTTGAGCAGGTTGGCCGGCATGACAACTTCTTCGAGCTGGGCGGCCACTCGCTGCTGGCCGTGAGCCTCACCGCGCGCCTGCGCCTGGAAGGTTTGCAGGTCGATGTACGGACCTTGTTCGGCCAGCCGACCATTGCCGCCCTGGCCGCGACCCTGGGCCACAACCAACAGGTCGAGGTGCCCGAGAACCGCATCCCGGTGGATTGCACCCACATCACCCCGGGCCTGCTCAGCCTGATCGACCTGGACCAGGCGGCCATCGACCGCATCGTCGCCAGCGTGCCGGGCGGCGCCGCCAACGTGCAGGACATCTACCCGCTGGCGCCGCTGCAGGAAGGTATTCTCTACCACCACCTCAGCGCCGCCGAATACGATCCGTACGTGCTGTACTCGCGGTTGCGCTTCGAAAACCCCGAACGCCTGCAAGCCTTCGCCAGCGCCCTCGACAGGGTCATTGCCCGGCACGACGTGCTGCGTACCGCCATCCTCTGGGAGGGCCTGCAGCAACCCGTGCAAGTGGTTTGGCGCAAGGCGCCACTCGCCGTTCTTAAGCACGCTGCAGCCCCTGTGGGAGCGGGTCTTGCCCGCGAAGCATCCACCGCAAACCTTGACCTAAGCACCGCGCCACTGATTCGCCTGCTCTACACACCGGCCGCAGAGGGCATCGACGCGACGCTGCAATTCCACCACATCGTCCTCGACCACACCGCACTGGAAGTCATCGGCGAAGAGCTGGTCGCCTTCATGCAAGGCAAACCCGCCCCCACGCACACCCCCGCGCCGTACCGCAATTACGTCGCCCAGGCGCGTCTGGGCATCAGCCAGGCCGAGCACGAAGCGTTCTTCCGCGCGCAACTGGCCGATATCGATGAACCGACCCTGCCATTCGGCCTGAGTGACGTGCAAGGCGATGGCCGTGGCATGCAGGAGGCCAAGCTGCCGTTGTCGGCGGCACTTGCCGCCGGCCTGCGCCACCAGGCGCGCGTGCTGGGCATCAGCGTCGCCAGCCTGTTCCACCTGGCCTGGGCGCGCCTGCTGGCAGCGGCCAGCGGCAAGGACAGCGTGGTGTTCGGCACCGTGCTGCTTGGCCGTTTGCAAGGTGGCGAGGGCGCCGAACGGGCGCTGGGCATGTTCATCAACACCTTGCCGCTGCGGGTGGACCTGGGCGGCGTCAGCCTGCGTGAGGCAGCCCATGCCACCCATCAGCGCCTCAGCGCGTTGCTGGCCCACGAGCACGCTTCACTGGCCCTGGCCCAGCGCTGCAGCAGCGTGGCAGCGCCGTTGCCGCTGTTCAGCGCGATGCTCAACTACCGCCATGGCGCTGAAAGCAGTGCCGAACAGCGCCAGGCTTGGCAAGGCATCGAGGTGCTGGAAGGGCAGGAACGTACCAATTACCCGTTGAGCCTGAACGTGGATGACCTGGGTGAGGGCTTCCGTCTGGTGGCCATGACCTCGGCGGACATCGGTGCGGCGCGTATCTGCGGGCAGATGAACCAGGTGCTGGAGGCCATGCTTACGGCGCTGGAGCAGCAAGCGGAGCTGCCATTGCAGCGCTTGCCGGTGCTGGAGGTTGAAGAGCGTCAGCGTGTGCTGGTGGACTTCAACGACACCGCAGTCAGCTATGACCTTGAGCAAACCCTGCATGGTTTGATCGAGGCGCAGGTCGAGCGCACGCCGGATGCCGTGGCGGTGCGGGCTGAAGAGGGCGCGTTGAGCTATCGCCAGCTCAACGAGCAGGCGAACCGTCTGGCGCATCACCTGATTGAGTTGGGCGTCAAACCGGATGATCGCGTAGCTATCTGCGTCGAACGTGGCCTGTCGATGGTGGTGGGGCTGCTGGCCATTCTCAAGGCGGGCGGTGCCTATGTGCCGGTCGACCCAGATTACCCGGCTGAACGCGTGCGGCACATGCTGAGCGACAGCGCGCCGGTGGCGGTGCTGGTGCATGCCGCGACTCGCCACGTGCCGGAAGCGGGGCGGCTGGTCGATCTGGATCAGCCAAGCTGGAGCGCACAACCGGCCAGCAACCCGGTCGTGGCTAAATTGACGCCGCGCCATTTGGCCTACGTGATTTACACCTCCGGCTCGACCGGCCTGCCGAAAGGCGTGATGAACGAGCACGCCGGGGTGGTCAACCGCCTCCTGTGGATGCAGGACGCTTACGACCTCGGCGCTGACGATGTGGTGCTGCAAAAAACGCCATTCAGCTTCGACGTCTCGGTCTGGGAATTCCTCTGGCCGCTGCAAACCGGTGCGCGCCTAGTCATGGCCCGCCCGGGCGGGCATCGCGATCCGCAGTACCTGCGCGAGGTTATTTGCAACGCGGGCGTCACGACGTTGCACTTCGTGCCGTCGATGCTGGACGTGTTTCTTGCCCATGGCGAAGCATTGCCAGACCGACTCAAGCGTGTGCTGTGCAGCGGTGAGGCGTTGCCGGGCAGCCTGGTGCGGCGTTTCCATGCGCAATTGCCAAGCGTCGAGCTGCACAACCTCTATGGCCCAACTGAAGCAGCCGTGGATGTCAGCGCCTGGCACTGCGCCACGGCACCGGACAACACACCGATCGGCAAGCCGATCGCCAACACCACGCTGTACGTACTCGATGGCCTCGGCCAGCCGGTGCCGCAGGGCGTGGCCGGCGAACTGTTCATCGGTGGCGTGCAGGTCGCCCGCGGTTACCTGAACCGCGCCGAACTGACCGCCGAACGCTTTATCGACGACCCGTTCAGCCCCCTTAAGGGCGCCCGTCTGTACCGCACGGGTGACCTGGCCCGCCATCTGCCCGACGGCAACATCGAATACCTGGGTCGCAACGACGACCAGGTGAAGCTCCGCGGCCTGCGCATCGAGCTGGGCGAAATCCAGGCCGGCCTGACCGCCATCGCCGGGGTCAAGGAAGCGGTGGTTGTGGCTCGCGATCAACGCTTGATCGCGTATTACACCGGCGAAGCGCAGGCCACCGAAACCTTGCGCACCGCGCTGCTGACGCACCTGCCGGAGTTCATGGTCCCCGCACTGTTCATGCACCTCGAAGCCCTGCCGCTGAGCCCCAACGGCAAGCTCGACCGCAAGGCACTGCCGCAACCCGACGCCATTCAAGGCCGCACTTACGAGGCCCCGGAGGGTGAAACAGAAACCCTGCTGGCCGCCATTTGGACCGAACTGCTGGGCGTAGAGCGGGTAGGGCGCCACGACAACTTCTTCGAACTGGGCGGCCATTCACTGCTGGCGGTGACCCTGACCTCCCGCCTGCGCCAACAAGGTCTGCATGCCGACATCCGCGTGCTGTTCGGCCAGCCGACCCTGGCCGCGCTGGCGGCGGCAATCAGCGGGGATACCGGCCTGAAAGTGCCTGCCAACCGAATCCCGGCCGATTGCAGGCAGATCACCCCCGCCATGCTGCCGCTGGCCGACCTGTCGCAGGTATCGATCGACACGCTGACGGCGCAGGTCCCCGGTGGTGCCAGCAATATCCAGGACATCTACGGCCTGGCGCCGCTGCAGCAAGGCATCCTCTACCACCACCTGGCCAGCGAAGGCGCCGACCCGTACGTGTTGCAGGCACGCTTCGCCTTCCCGGACCAAACCACGCTGGACGCCTTCGCCGCAGCCCTGGACCAGGTCATCGCGCGCCACGACATCCTGCGCACGAGCATCCACTGGCAGCACCTCGAAGAGCCCGTGCAAGTCGTCTGGCGCAAAGCGCCCTCTGTGGGAGCGGGCTTGCCCCGCGAAGGTGGCACCACCGTTCTGAACCTGAACGCGGCCCCGCTGATTCGCCTGCTCCCGGCGCAAGCCAACGGGCGCATTGAAGCGACCCTGCTGATCCACCACATCATCCTCGACCACGCCGCCGTCGAACACCTGGTGGCTGAGGTTACCGCCGTGCTGCAGAACCAGCCGCTGCCGCACACCAGCGTCCCGTACCGCAACTACGTGGCCCAGGCGCGCCTGGGTGGCGACAGCCAGGCTGAAGAAGCACTGTTCCGCGACCTGTTGGGTGATATCGACGAACCCACCGAAGTATTCGGCCTGCGCTCTGCGCACAGCGACGGCAGCCGCGTGCTGGACAGCCGCCAGGCACTGGATGCCAGCCTGGCCAAGCGCCTGCGCGAGCAAGCCCGGCAGCTTGGTATCAGTGTCGCCAGCCTGGTTCACCAGGCCTGGGGCCAGGTGCTGGCGCAGCTGTCCGGGCGCCAGGAGGTGGTGTTCGGCACCGTGCTGCTGGGTCGCCTGCAAGGCGGTGAGGGCGCCGAACGGGCGCTGGGCATGTTCATCAACACCTTGCCGCTGCGGGTCAGCGTGGGTGCGGCGGGCGTCGCCGAAGGCGTGCGCCTGACCCATCAACGCCTGGCACGGCTGCTTGCCCACGAACAAGCCTCACTGGCTGTGGCCCAACGCTGCAGCGGCGTGCCGGCCACACAACCGTTGTTCACCAGCCTGCTCAACTTCCGCCATAGCGCCCCGGCCAAGCCCGAACTGCGCGATGCCTGGCAGGGCATCGAGCAACTGGCAGCGCACGAGCGCAGCAACTACCCGCTGGTGGTCAACGTCGATGACCTGGGCGATGCCTTTGTCCTCACGGTGCAGGCGGTACCAGAAGTGGATGGGGCGCAGGTGTGCCGACTGCTGGGCGCCGCCTTGGAACAGTTGGCTGACGCGCTGGAGCACTCGCCTGCGACGGCCCTGCAGCAGGTCAGTTGCCTGGCCGCCGCCGAGCGTGAGCTTGTGCTGCACGGCTTCAATGCCACGCGCCGCGACTACCCCCGCGAGCATGCCGTGCACACCCTGTTCGGCGCTTGCGCGGCGCTCAGCCCGGATGCCGTGGCCGTGGTGCACGGCGAACAGCAGTTCAGCTACCAGCAACTCGACCAGCGCGCCAACCGCCTGGCCCACCACCTGCTGGCCCTGGGCGTTCGCCCGGGCGACCGGGTTGCGCTGCTGCTGCCGCGCAGCATCGACCTGCTGGCGGCGCAACTGGCGGCGAGCAAGTGTGCGGCGGTGTATGTGCCGCTGGACAGCAACGCTCCGGTCGAACGCCAGGCTTTCATGGTTGCCGACAGCCAGGCCAAGGTGCTGCTGACCCTCAGTAGCGAGCCGCAACTGGGCCAAGCGCTGCGGGTCGAGCTGGACCAGCAGGACCTTGCGGGCTATCCGACCCAATCCCCGGGCCTGGTGGTGAACGCCGACAGCGCGGCGTACATCATGTACACCTCCGGCTCCACGGGTACGCCAAAAGGCGTGCAAGTGCCGCACCGAGCCATCGTGCGCCTGGTGGTCAACAACGGCTTTGCCGAATTCAACAGCCAGGACCGGATAGCCTTCGCTTCCAACCCGGCGTTCGACGCCAGTACCCTGGAAGTCTGGGCGCCGCTGCTCAACGGCGGCGCCGTGGTGGTGGTCGATCAGCATCAGGTGCTGTCGCGTGAGGCCTTGCGCGATGTGCTGCTGGAGCAGCGCGTGAGCGTGCTGTGGCTGACCGCCGGGCTGTTCCACCAGTTTGCCGGCGACTTGCTGCCTGCGCTGGCCAAACTGCGCTACCTGATGGTCGGCGGCGATGTGCTGGACCCGGCGGTGATTGCCCGGGTATTGCGCGAAGGCGCGCCGGCCCATCTGCTCAACGGCTACGGCCCGACCGAAGCCACCACGTTCAGCACCACCCATGAAATCACCGACGTGGGTGAGGGCAGTATTCCAATCGGCAAGCCTATCGGCAACGGCCGCTGCTATGTGCTCGATGCCCGCCAGCAGCCGCTGCCGGTCGGCGCTGTTGGTGAGTTGTACATTGGTGGCGACGGCGTTGCCCTGGGCTACCTGGGCCAGCCGGCGCTGACCGCCGAGCGCTTCCTCGACGACCCGTTCAGCCGTGAGCCGGGTGCACGCATGTACCGCAGCGGCGACCAGGTGTGCTGGCAAGCCGACGGCACCTTGCGCTACCTGGGCCGCGCCGACCAGCAGATCAAGCTGCGGGGCTTCCGTATCGAACTGGGCGAGATCGAGGCCTGCCTGGGCCACTGCGCCGGTATTCGCGACACGGCCGTGGTGCTGCGCGAAGATGCGCCCGGCGACAAGCGCCTGGTCGCCTACTTCACGGCAAGCGAGCCTGCGCCATCCATTGCCGAGCTGCACGACCACCTGCAAGGCCAGTTGCCCGACTACATGCTGCCTGCGGCCTACGTGCGCCTGGACGCTCTGCCACTGACCGCCAACGGCAAACTTGACCGCCGGGCGCTGCCGCTGCCGTGCAGTGATGCTGTACTCAGCCGTGCCTTCGAGGCGCCCCAGGGCGAGGTGGAGCACACCCTGGCGGCGATCTGGGCAGAAGTGCTCAAGGTTGAGCAGGTGGGCCGCCACGATCACTTCTTCGAACTGGGTGGCCACTCGCTGCTGGCCGTGACCTTGATCGAGCGCATGCGCAAGGCTGGCCTGAGCGCCGATGTGCGGGTGCTGTTCGCCCAACCGACACTGGCGGCCCTGGCTGGCGCGGTGGGCAGTGGCCGCGAAGTGCAAGTGCCGGCCAACCGCGTGCCGCACGACGCCCGCCAGATCACGCCGGCCATGCTCAGCCTGATCGACCTCGACCAGGCCAGCATCGACCGCATCGTCGCCAGCGTGCCGGGCGGCGCGGCCAACGTGCAGGAGATCTACCCGCTGGCGCCGCTGCAGGAGGGCATTCTCTATCACCACCTGAGCGCCGAGCAGGGTGACCCGTACCTGCTGCAATCGCGCCTGGCCTTCGACAGCCTGGCACGCCTGCAGGCGTGGGCCGGGGCGCTGCAACAGGTGATCGACCGCCATGACATCCTGCGCACGTCGGTGGTGACCGAGGGCCTGGAGCAACCGGTGCAGGTGGTCTGGCGCGAAGCGCGCATGGATGTCACGGCAATCACCGACCTGGCCGGTGCTTCGCTGATCGATGCCTTGCAGGCCCGCTTCGACGCCCGCCACCAGCGCCTTGACCTGACGCGTGCGCCACTGATGCGCCTGGTGCATGCCGATGACCCGGCCAACCAGCGCGTGGTGGCGATCCTGCAGTTCCACCACCTGGCGCTGGACCATACCGCCATGGCGGTGATCGCCGGCGAAATGCAGGCATTGCTGGCCGGTAACGGCGGGCAGCTGGCTGCACCAGTGCCTTACCGTACCTACGTCGCCCAGGCCCGCCTGGGGGCGGATGACGCCGGCCATGAAGCGTTTTTCCGCGACATGCTGGGCGACCTTGACGAACCGACCCTGCCGTTCGGCTTGGCCGATGTGCAAGGCGATGGGCGCGCCATCGAAGAAGCCCAGCTGCCCGTCGAAGCCGGCGTGGCCCGCCAGTTGCGCGAGCAGGCCCGGCGCCTGGGTGTGAGCGCCGCAAGCCTGGCGCACCTGGCCTGGGCGCGGGTGCTCGGGGTGCTGGCCAACCGCAGTGATGTGGTCTTCGGCACCGTGCTGATGGGCCGCCTGCAGGGCGGCGAGGGCGCTGACCGTGCCTTGGGTGTGTTCATCAATACCTTGCCGCTGCGTATCGACCTTGCCGCACCCGTGCTGCAGGCCGTGCAGGTCACCCATCAACGCTTGTCGGCACTGCTCGGCCACGAACACGCACCGCTGGCGTTGGCCCAGCGCTGCAGTGGCGTGGCGGCGGCGCTGCCGTTGTTCAGCGCGTTGTTCAACTACCGCCACAGCAGCGCCGGCACGCCTGCCAAGGACGATGCCAGCGTGCAGGGCGTGAGGCTGCTGGGGGGCGAAGAGCGCAGCAACTACCCGCTGACGCTCAGCGTCGATGACCTGGGCGAAGGTTTCACCCTGAGCGTACTGGCCCAGGAGGGGATTGGCGCCAAGCGTGTCGCGCAGTGGATGAACCAGGCCCTGGCGCAACTGGGCCAGGCCCTGGCGCAGGCCGCAGCTACCCCCGTGGACGCGCTGTCGATCCTCGACCAACCCGCTCGCCAGCAGGTGCTGCAGGCCTTCAACGCCACCACGCGCAGCTACCCGCAGGGCCAGACCGTGCAGGCTATGGTCGAAGCCCAGGCTGCCCGTGCACCGCAAGCGGCGGCCCTGGTGCAGGATGGCCAGGTGCTGAGCTATGGCGAGCTCAACCGCAGCGCCAACCGCCTGGCCCATCACCTGATCCGCCGCGGTGTGCAACTGGGCGAGCGGGTTGCCCTGTGCCTGCCGCGCAGCCTCGAGCGCCTGGTCGGGCTGCTGGCTGTACTCAAGGCCGGCGCTGCTTATGTGCCGGTGGACCCTTCCTACCCGGCTGAGCGTATTGCCTACCTGCTGCAGGACAGCGCACCTGCGCTGGTGCTCGCTGACGCAAGCACGCTGGAGCTGCTCGGCGACGCGGCGCGGGTCGAACTGGACCGTGACGACTGGCAGGGTGAACCCGACAGCAACCCGCAGGTTGCGGGCCTGGATGACCAGCAGCTGGCTTATGTCATCTATACCTCGGGTTCCACCGGCCAGCCCAAAGGGGTAATGGTCGAGCACGGCACCTTGGCCAACCTGGTGCACTGGCACTGTGAGGCCTTCGAGCTTGGCGCTGGCAGTCACACCAGCACCGTGGCCGGTTTCGGCTTCGACGCAGTGGCCTGGGAAGTGTGGCCGGCCCTGTGCAGCGGTGCGGTGCTGCACCTGCCGCCTGCGCGCATTGCTGGCGAGCATGTCGACGAATTGCTCGACTGGTGGCTGCAGCAACCGCTGCAGGTCAGCTTCCTGCCCACCCCGGTGGCCGAGCAGGCCCTGCGCCGCGAGCGTCAGCACCCGACCCTGCGTACCTTGCTGGTTGGCGGGGATCGCTTGCGCCAGTTCGACCGTGAGCCAGGCTTTGCGCTGGTCAACAACTATGGCCCGACCGAGGCGACCGTGGTCGCCACCTCCGGGCGACTGCAACCGGGTGGCGCACTGCATATCGGCCAGCCGATCGCCAACACCCGCGTCTATGTGCTCGACGAACATCGCCAGCCGGTGCCGGTCGGTGCGGTCGGCGAGCTGTACATCGGCGGTGCGGGTGTCGCCCGCGGTTACCTGAACCGCCCCGAACTGACCGAGGAGCGTTTCCTCGCCGACCCGTTCAGCGCCAAGGCCCACGCGCGGATGTACCGCAGCGGCGACCTGGTGCGCTGGAACGCCGATGGCACCCTTGATTACCTGGGCCGTAACGACGACCAGGTGAAGATCCGCGGCGTGCGCGTGGAGCTGGGGGAAATCGAAGCCGTACTGGCGGCGCAGCCTGGCATCCACGATGCCGTGGTGCTGGTGCGTGATGAGCGCTTGCTGGCCTGGTTTACCGGGGCTGCAGCGCCGGAGGTACTGCGCGAGGCGCTTCAGGCGAGCCTGCCGTCGCACCTGGTACCGCTGGCGTTCATTCACCTGGATGCCTTGCCGCTGACAAGCCATGGCAAGCTCGACCGCAAGGCCTTGCCGGCCCCAGCCTCGGAACTGTTCAGCGGCCAGGCCTACGTTGCCCCGCAAGGCCACGTGGAAACCGCGCTTGCGCAGGTATGGGCCGAGATGCTGGGCGTGCCGCAGGTTGGCCGGCATGACAACTTCTTCGAGCTGGGCGGCCATTCGCTGCTGGCCGTGAACCTTACCGCGCGCCTGCGCCGTGATGGCCTGCAGGTCGACGTACGCACGCTGTTCGGCCAGCCGACCATTGCCGCGCTGGCGGCGACGCTGGGCAAGGCACGGCAGGTGGAAGTGCCGGACAACCTGATCCCTGCCGGCTGCACGCACATTACCCCGGCCATGCTACCGCTGGTGGCCCTGGCACAACCCGCCATCGAACGCATTGTCGCCAACGTGCAGGGTGGCGCCGCCAACGTGCAGGACATCTACCCGCTGGCACCGCTGCAGGAAGGCATCCTGTACCACCACCTCAGCGCAGCGGAGCACGACCCCTACGTGCTGCAATCGCGTTTCGCCTTCGCCAGCCGCGAGCACCTGGACAACTTCGCTGCAGCGCTGGACAAGGTCATCGCCCGCCACGATGTGCTGCGCACGGCCGTGCTTTGGGAAGGCCTGCCACAGCCTGTGCAAGTGGTTTGGCGCAACGCGCCACTCGCCGTTCTTGAGCACGCCGCAGCCCCTGTGGGAGCGGGGCTTGCCCGCGAAGCATCCACCGCAAACCTTGACCTGAGCACCGCGCCACTGATTCGCCTGCTCTATACCCAGACCGGCCAAGCCATCGAGGCCACCCTGCAATTCCACCACATCGTCCTCGACCACACCGCCATGGAGGTCGTCGGCGAAGAACTGATCGGCTACCTGCAGAGCAGCGCGGAACCGGCCCACGCCCCTGTGCCTTATCGCAACTACGTGACCCAGGCCCGCCTGGGCGTCAGCCAAGCCGAACACGAAGCGTTCTTCCGCTCGCAACTGGCCGACATCGACGAGCCGACCTTGCCGTTCGGCCTGAGCGATGTGCAGGGCGATGGCCGCGACATCGAGGAGGCCCAACTGTGGTTGCACGATGAACTGGCCCAGCGCCTGCGCCAACAAGGGCGCCAATTGGGGATCAGTGTCGCCAGCCTGTTCCACCTGGCCTGGGCGCGCCTGCTGGCGGCGGCCAGCGGCAAGGACAGCGTGGTGTTCGGCACCGTGCTGCTCGGCCGGCTGCAAGGTGGCGAGGGCGCCGAGCGAGCGCTGGGCATGTTCATCAACACCTTGCCGCTGCGGGTGGACCTGGCCGGTATCGGCTTGCGTGACGGTGCGAAGGCGGTCCACCAGCGCCTCAGTGCACTGCTGGCCCACGAGCATGCCTCGCTGGCCCTGGCCCAGCGCTGCAGCGGCGTGGCTGCGCCGTTGCCGCTGTTCAGCGCGATGCTCAATTACCGTCACAGCACGCAGGCCAGTGCCAGCCAGCGCAAGGCGACCGAGGGTATCGACAACCTCGAAAGCCAGGAGCGCAGCAACTACCCGCTGGGGCTGAACGTGGATGACCTGGGTGAGCGCTTCCGGCTGGTGGCCATGACTCCGGCGGACATTGGCGCAGCGCGGATCTGCGGGCAGCTGAACCAGGTGCTGGAGGCCATGGTCACGGCACTGGAACACGAGCCGGAATTGGCGTTGCAGCGCCTGCCGGTGCTGGAGATTGAGGAGCGTCAGCGTGTGCTGGTGGACTTCAACGACACCGCAGTAAGCTATGACCTTGAGCAAACCCTGCATGGTTTGATCGAGGCGCAGGTCGAGCGCACGCCGGATGCCGTGGCGGTGCGGGCTGAAGAGGGCGCGTTGAGCTATCGCCAGCTCAATGAGCAGGCCAACCGTCTGGCGCATCACCTGATTGAGTTGGGCGTCAAACCGGATGACCGGGTTGCGATCTGCGTTGAACGTGGTCTGTCGATGGTGGTGGGCTTGCTGGCCATTCTCAAGGCTGGCGGCGCCTATGTGCCGGTCGACCCGGATTATCCGGCTGAACGCGTGCGGCACATGCTGAGCGACAGCGCGCCGGTGGCGGTATTGGTGCATTCGGCAACGCGTCATGTGCCGGAAGCGGGGCGGGTGGTTGATCTGGATCAGCCGACATGGAATGCACAGCCATCCAGCAACCCCTTGATTGCGGCACTGACCCCACGTCATCTGGCCTACGTGATCTACACCTCCGGCTCGACTGGCCTACCCAAAGGCGTGATGAACGAGCACGCCGGCGTGGTCAACCGCCTGCTGTGGATGCAGGACGCCTACAACTTGGGTGCTGACGATGTGGTGCTGCAGAAAACCCCGTTCAGCTTCGACGTCTCGGTGTGGGAATTCCTCTGGCCGCTGCAAACCGGTGCACGTCTGGTGATGGCCCGCCCAGGCGGCCACCGTGATCCGCAGTACCTGCGCGAGGTTATTCGCAACGCGGGCGTCACTACGTTGCACTTCGTGCCGTCGATGCTGGACGTGTTCCTCGCCCATGGCGAAGCTACGGCTGATCGCCTGAAACGCGTGCTGTGCAGTGGCGAGGCGTTGCCGGGCAGCCTGGTGCGGCGCTTCCATGCGCAATTGCCAAGCGTCGAGCTGCACAACCTTTACGGCCCGACCGAAGCCGCCGTGGATGTCAGTGCCTGGCATTGCGTCACGGCACCGGACAACACCCCGATCGGCAAACCCATCGCCAACACCACGCTGTACGTACTCGATGGCCTCGGCCAGCCGGTGCCGCAGGGCGTGGCCGGCGAACTGTTCATCGGTGGCGTGCAGGTCGCCCGCGGTTACCTGAACCGTGTCGAACTGACCGCCGAACGCTTTATCGACGACCCGTTCAGCCCCCTTGAGGGCGCCCGTCTGTACCGCACCGGCGACCTGGCCCGCCATCTGCCCGACGGCAACATCGAATACCTGGGCCGCAACGACGACCAGGTGAAGCTCCGCGGCCTGCGCATCGAGCTGGGCGAAATCCAGGCCGGCCTGACCGCCATCGCCGGGGTCAAGGAAGCGGTGGTGGTAGCTCGCGATCAACGCTTGATCGCGTACTACACCGGCGAACCGCAGGCCACCGAAACCCTGCGCTCGGCGCTGCTGACGCACTTGCCGGAGTTCATGGTGCCCGCGCTGTTCATGCACCTCGAAGCCTTGCCACTGAGCCCCAACGGCAAGCTCGACCGCAAGGCACTGCCGCAACCCGACGCCATTCAGGACCGTCCTTACGAGGCCCCGGAAGGTGAAACCGAAACCCTGCTGGCCGCCATCTGGGCCGAACTGCTGGGTGTGGAGCGGGTAGGGCGCCACGACAACTTCTTCGAACTGGGCGGCCATTCACTGCTGGCGGTGACCCTGACCTCCCGCCTGCGCGAACAAGGCCTGGAAGCCGACGTACGCGCCCTGTTCGACCAACCGACACTGGCCGGCTATGCAGCCATCACAGACAGAATGGAGATCGTCCTGTGAGCATCAATCAACTCTTGGCAACACTCACGGCCAACAACGTGCAGCTGGCACTCAAGGACGGCCAGCTGGTGGTCCAGGGCAACCGACAAGCCCTGACCGACGCCGCCCTGGTGGCGCGCCTGCGCGAGCACAAACCGGCCTTGGTGGCGATGATCGAACGCGGCGAATACGTGGCCGTGAAGCAAGGCGCCGTGCAGGTGCCGGCCAACCTGATCGGGCCCGGCTGCACGCGGATCACGCCGCAGCTGGTCAACCTGATCGACCTCGACCAGGCCACCCTCGACCGGGTCGTCGCCTGCATCCCCGGTGGCGCTGCCAACGTGCAGGACATCTACCCGCTGGCACCGCTGCAGCAGGGCATGCTGTTCCACCACGCCAGCGCTACCGACCACGACCCCTATGTGATGCAAGCGCGCTTCGTGTTCGCCAGCGAGGAGCGGTTGCAAGCGTTCGCCGCTGCCCTGCGCGGCGTGGTCGCGCGCCACGATATCCTGCGTACCTCAGTGCATTGGCAAGGGCTGGAAACCCCGGTGCAAGTGGTCTGGCGACAGGCGCAGCTGAAGGTGGTGGAGCTGCCCGAGCATGATCCGCAACGGGCCTGGCTCGATCTGACGCACGCGCCGCTGATCCGCTTGCTGCGTGAGCCGGCGCAGGCCGATGGCACGCTGAGCGCGACGTTGCAGTTCCACCATATCGCCATGGACCACAGTGCCCTGGACGTGGTCCGCCACGAGCTGATCGCCTTCCTGACGGGGGACGATCAGCACCTGGGCACCCCCGTTCCCTTCCGCAACTATGTCGCGCAGGCCGTGCTGGGCATCAGCGAAACACAGCACGAAGCGTTCTTCCGCGAGATGCTCGGCGACATCGATGAAGCGACCCTGGCCTATGGCATCCAGGACGTGCAGGGCGATGGCACCGAGCACAACGAGCAGCAGCTCGACCTGCCGCTGGCCCTGTGCCTGCGCCTGCGTGCTTATGCGCGGGGGCAGGGCGTCAGTGTCGCCAGCCTGTTCCACCTGGCCTGGGGCCGGGTGCTGGGCGGCCTGACCGGGCGTTCGCAGGTGGTGTTCGGCACGGTGCTGATGGGGCGCCTGCAGGGGGCCGAGGCGACCGACCGGGCACTGGGCATCTTTATCAACACCTTGCCGCTGCGGGTAGATCTGGACAGCGTCGACGTGCCCACCGCAATCCGCACTACCCACCAACGCCTGAGCGCCCTGATGCGCCATGAGCACGCACCATTGGCACTGGCCCAGCGCTGCAGTGGCGTGGCGGCACCGGCACCTTTGTTCAATTCACTGCTCAATTATCGCCATAGTGCGGTCGCGGCAAGCGCACCTGGCCGTGCGGCGCTGGCCGGCATCGACATCGTCGAATCCGCCGAGGCTACCAACTACCCGCTGACACTCAGCGTCGATGACCTGGGCGAAGCCTTCCGTCTGACCTTGCTGGCCAGTGCCGAGGTGCCGGCGCAGCGTGTCTGCGCCTATCTGCAGCAAACGCTGGAAAGCCTGTTGCAGGCGCCAGGTGCACAGGTAATGGCGCTCGGCATGCTGCCAGATAGCGAGCGCCTGGAACTGCTGCAAGGGTTCAATGACTACGCGGCCAGCCATGAAACCGGCCTGACATTGCACCAGCGCATCGAGCGACAAGCCCAGGCACACCCGAACGACACTGCCGCCACCCATGCGGGCGAATCCCTGACCTATGCGGCCCTCAACCGCCAGGCCAATGCCTTGGCCCATCACCTGATCAGCCTCGGCGTAGGTGCCGATGGCCGCGTTGCGGTGGTGGCCCGGCGTGGCCTGGAGACATTGGTAGGTTTGCTCGCCGTGCTAAAGGCCGGTGCCGGTTATGTGCCGATTGACCCGGCCCACCCGGATGAGCGGGTGCAGTATCTGCTCACCGACAGTGCGCCGGTGGTGGTCCTTACCCAGCAGGCCCTGAGTGGGCGCCTGGGGGCGATGGAGGTTCCCGTACTGCTGCTGGACCAGCCCCACTGGCCCGCCCGCCAAGGCAACCCGGCAATACCCGCCCTGAACGCAGGTAATCTGGCCTATGTGATCTACACCTCCGGCTCGACTGGCCAGCCCAAGGGCGTGATGGTCGAGCACCAGACCGTCAACAACCTGGTCGACTGGCACTGCCGCGCCTTCGACCTGTGCCACGGCCGCCACACGTCATGCCTGGCCGGTTTCGGCTTCGATGCCATGGCCTGGGAAATCTGGCCCGCCTTGTGCGCCGGCGCCACGCTGCACCTGGCCCCGGCCGCCGAAGGCAACGAAGACCTCGATGCCATGCTCGCCTGGTGGCGCGACCAGCCACTGGATGTGAGCTTCCTGCCTACGCCGGTGGCCGAATATGCCTTCAGCCACCAGATCGAGCACCCGACCCTGCGCACCCTGCTGATCGGCGGCGACCGCCTGCGCCAGTTCAACCGCACCCAACGCTTTGCCGTGGTCAACAATTACGGCCCGACCGAAACCACCGTGGTGGCAAGTTCTGGCGTGGTCGAGGCGGGTGGCGTGCTGCACATCGGCCGGCCGGTGGACAACGCCCGCCTGTATGTGCTCGACCAACGCCGCCAGCCCGTGGCGCTGGGCGTGCCCGGCGAGCTGTACATCGGCGGTGCCGGAGTCGCCCGCGGTTACCTGAACCGCCCTGAACTCACCGCTGAGCGCTTCCTCGACGACCCTTTCTGCGCGACGCCTCACGCACGCATGTACCGCACCGGCGACCTGGTGCGCTGGCTGGCCGACGGTACCCTGGACTACCTGGGGCGCAACGATGACCAGGTGAAGATCCGCGGTGTGCGCATCGAACTGGGCGAAATCGAGAACCGCCTGGCCACGTTGCCGGGCATCAACGAAGCCGTGGTACTGGCCCGCGAGGATCAACCGGGTCAACCCCGCCTGGTGGCGTACTTCACGCCCCAGGCCGATGTCGAGGCGGCAACCCCTGAAAGCCTGCGTGCCCAGTTGCAGGCCCACTTGCCGGAGTACATGGTGCCGGTGGCGTTCGTCGAGCTGGCGGCCTTGCCGCTGACCGCCAACGGCAAGCTCGACCGCCGGGCACTGCCCAAACCCGAACGTTCGGCGCTGTTCGAACAGGGTTACGAGGCACCTGAAGGCGAACTCGAAAATGCCTTGGCGCAGATCTGGGCGGAATTGCTGCAGGTCGAGCGGGTTGGCCGGCATGATCAATTCTTCACCCTGGGCGGGCATTCATTGCTGGCCATGCGCATGGTGTCGCAGGTGCGCCTGCGCCTGGGGGTGGAGCTGACCTTGGCCGACCTGTTCGCCAATGCCGAATTGGCAGCGATCGCCGCGGTACTGGCGAATGCCGGGCGCAGCGAGCTGCCGGCGATTCTGCCGGTGCCACGCGAGCAACCGCTGCCGATGTCGTTCGCCCAGCAACGGCTGTGGTTCCTGGCCCAGATGGAGGGCGGCAACCAGGCCTACAACGTACCCCTGGCCCTGGGCCTGCGTGGGCCGCTGGATGCCGATGCGCTGGAGGGTGCGCTGCTGCGTATCGTCGAGCGCCATGAAACCCTGCGCAGCCGCTTCGTGCCGCGTGACGACAATGCTGAGGTGGTCATCGCTGCCACCCTCGGCGGCGACTGGTTCCAGCGCGAGGCATCGAGCCATGATGGGCTGGCCGCCAGGTTGCGAGAAGAGGCCAGCGCGCCTTTCGACCTGGCCCATGGGCCATTGCTGCGGGCGCGTTTGCTGCGCCTGGGCACCGACCACCATGTGTTGGCAGTGACCGTGCACCATATCGTTGCCGATGGTTGGTCACTTGGCGTGCTGACCCAGGAACTGAGCGCGCTGTACCCCGCCTTGTGCCAAGGCCTGCCAGACCCGCTGCCACCTTTGGCAATCCAGTACGGCGACTACGCGGTGTGGCAGCGCCGCTGGCTGGCCGGTGAACAGTTGCAGCGCCAGGCCGACTACTGGCGCCAGGCGCTCGACGGCGCACCGACCTTGCTCAAGCTGCCCAGCGACCGGCCGCGCCCCGAGCGCCAGGATTTTGCTGGGGCGAGCCTGCCACTGCAACTGGACCCACGCCTGGCCGCCGGCTTGCGAACCCTGGCGCAACGCCACGGCGTTACGCTTTACATGACCCTGCTTGGCGCTTGGGCGGCGCTGTTGGCACGGCTTTGCGGGCAAACTGAAGTGGTGATCGGCTGCCCGGTGGCGGGCCGCAGCCGCGCCGAGCTGGAAGGGCTGGCGGGGTTGTTCGTCAACACACTGGCCATCCGCATCGACACGCAAGCGGCGCCCACTGCGCAAGCGTTGCTGCAGCATGTACGCACCCGTGTGCTTGAAGCCCAGGCACATCAGGACCTGCCATTCGAACAGGTGGTCGAGATTGTGCGCCCGGCGCGCAGCCTGGCCCACACGCCGCTGTTCCAGGCGACCCTCAATTGGCAGGCCACCCACGGCCCGGCGCTGCAGCTGCAAGGCCTGCTGCTCGAAGCCGTGGCCCAGGCCGGGCAGGTGGCGAAGTTCGACCTCACGCTGAACCTGGGTGAGCAGGGTGAAGCATTGGCCGGCAGCCTCGAATACGCCACGGCCTTGTTCGATGAGGCCACCGTGCGCCGCTACCACGGTTATTTCGAAACCTTGCTGTGGGCGATGGTCGATAACGACCAGGCACGCCTGGAGCACGTCGACCTGATCGACAGTGACGAGCGCCAAACCCTGTTGCAGGCGTTCAATGCAACCCAACGCGATTACCCGCGTGAACACAGCGTGCAGCGCCTGTTCGAACAACGTGTGGCTCGCCACCCACTGGCGTTGGCGGCAGCCCAAGGCGAGCAGGCCCTGAACTACGGCGAGCTCAACGCGCGTGCCAACCGCCTGGCCCATTACCTGATCGCCGAAGGCGTAGCGCCGGGCGCCTGCGTGGCGATCCTGCTGCCGCGCTCGCTGCCGTTGCTGGTGGCCCAACTGGCAGTACTCAAGTGCGCGGCAGTGTATGTGCCGCTGGATGTGCATGCACCGGTCGAGCGCCAGGCATTCATGGTCGAAGATTGCCAGGCGGCGGCACTGCTGACGTTGGCCGACATGCCGGCGGATTTCCCGGCTCCGCGCATCGATCTTGATCAGCTGGCACTCGACAGCCAGCCCGCGCACAACCCGGGCCTGCCCCAGAACGCTGGTAGCAGCGCCTACGTGATGTACACCTCGGGCACCACCGGCATGCCCAAGGGCGTGTGCGTGCCGCACCGTGGCATCGTGCGCCTGGTGATGGCCAACGGTTATGCCGACTTCACCGCGCAGGACCGTGTGGCCTTTGCCTCCAACCCGGCGTTCGATGCCAGCACCCTGGAAGTCTGGGGAGCGTTGCTCAACGGCGGCCAGGTGCGGGTGGTCGACCACCCGACGCTGGTCGACCCACAGCGCTTCGCCACTGCGCTGGTAGAGCAAGGCATCAGCATCCTGTTCCTGACCACGGCGCTGTTCAACCAGTATGTGCAACTGCTGCCGGAGGCGCTGGCGGGGCTGCGCATCCTCATCAGCGGCGGCGAGCGTGCCGAGCCTGCGGCGTTTCGCGCCATGCTGGAACGTGCGCCGACGCTGCGCCTGGTCAATGGCTACGGGCCTACCGAAACCACCACGTTCGCGGTTACCTGCGAAGTACGCGAGCTGACGGCGAACGCCACCCAGGTGCCGATCGGCCAACCCATCGGCAACACCCAGGTCTATGTGCTCGACGCCCATCAGCAACTGGTTCCCCGAGGTGTGGTGGGTGAGTTGTACATCGGCGGTGATGGCGTGGCCCTGGGGTATCTGAACCGCCCCGAGCTGACCGCCGAACGCTTTGTCGACGACCCGTTCAGCCAACAGCCCGGTGCCAGGCTGTACCGCACTGGCGACCTGGTGCGCTGGCAGGCCGATGGCCAGCTGGAGTGCCTGGGGCGCAACGACGATCAGGTGAAGATTCGCGGCTTTCGCATCGAGCTGGGTGAAATCCAGCAGCAGTTGGCGCAGTGCCCGGGGATCGGCGACGTCATCGTCATGGCCGTGCCTGCCGAGCAGGGCCCATTGCGCCTGGTGGCCTGGTTCACCCGCCTGGATGCCGCGCTGCAAGCCAGTGACCTGCGCAGCCACCTGCGTGGGCGCTTGCCTGAATACATGGTGCCGGCCGCCTTTGTGGCTGTGCAGCGGATGCCGCTGAGTAACAATGGCAAGGTCGAGCGCAAGGCGCTGCCGCTGCCAGGCCCGCAGGACTTCGCTGCCGCAGCCTATGAAGCACCCCAAGGTCAGCAGGAGCAAACCCTGGCCCAGCTGTGGTGCGAGCTGCTGCAAGTCGAACGGGTGGGGCGCGATGACCGCTTCTTCGAACTGGGCGGCCATTCGTTGCTGGCCATGCGCATGTTGGCTCAGGTACGTCAACGGTTGGGCCTTGAGCTGGCGTTGGCCGACCTGTTTGCCGACGACCGTCTGGCCGCAGTGGCGGCCAGCCTGGCCAGCCACCCCGCGCAGGTGTTGCCGGCCATTGGGCCAAGCGTGCGCGTGGGGCCCTTGCCGTTGTCGTTTGCCCAGCAGCGCTTGTGGTTCCTGGCGCAGATGGCGCCGGGCAGTGCGGCGTATCACATCCCCATCGCCCTGCGCCTGCGGGGTACGCTGAACGCCGGTGCACTGGAACGTGCGCTGCGGCGCCTGGTGGAGCGCCATGAGAGCTTGCGCAGCCACTTTGTCGAGCAGGATGGCGAGCCGCAAGTGGTGCTGGCTACAAGCGCTTTCAGCCTTGGCCGGGTAGAGATGCCTGGCCTGGACGAGCAGAGGATCGCTGCGCTGGCCGAGCAAGAAGCCGGTCGGCCGTTCACGCTGGCCCAGGATCTGCCGATCCGTGGCCGCCTGCTGCACCTGGCGCCGGACCACCATGTGCTGCTGCTGACCCTGCACCACCTGGTGGCCGACGGCTGGTCGCTGGGCGTGCTGGTGCGTGAGCTGGGTGAGCTGTACCGCGCGTTCAGCCAGGATCGCGCGGACCCATTGCCAGCACTGCCCGTGCAGTACCTGGACTATGCCTTGTGGCAGCGGCGCTGGCTTGGCGGCGAAGCCTTGCAGCGCCAGGCCGAATACTGGGCTGCCCACCTGGCCGGCGCGCCGACGCTGATCAGCTTGCCCTGGGACCGGCCACGGCCGGAACGTCAGGATTACAGCGGCGACAGCGTCGCGATCTGCCTCGACCCGCGCTTGAGTGTCGAGCTCAAGGTGCTGTGCCGGGACCATGGGGTAACGCCGTACATGCTGTTCATGGCCGCCTGGGCGGTGTTGTTGACGCGGCTGGCGGGGCAGGACGAAGTGGTGGTCGGTTCGCCACTGGCCAACCGCCGGCAGGCGGAGGTGGACGGGTTGATCGGCATGTTCGTCAACTCCATGGCCGTGCGCGTGGATACCTCGGGCGCGCCGGATGTATCCACGCTGCTGGCACGGGTCAAGGCGACCGTGCTGGCGGCCCAGGCGCATCAGGACCTGCCTTTCGAGCAGGTGGTCGAGGCGGTGCGGCCGCAACGCAGCCTGGCCCATACGCCGGTGTACCAGGTATCGCTGGACTGGGAAGGCAGTCCAGATCGCCAGGCTCTGCAACTGGGCGAGCTGGCGGTGACCGCACTGGGCGGCCAGGCGCGGCTTGCCAAGTTCGACCTTAGCCTGAGCATGGGCGAGGGTGTGGACGGCTTTGCTGGGGGCATCGTCTACGCCACTGCGCTGTTCGAGCGGGCGACCATCGAGCGTTACACGGGGTATCTGGAGCAGTTGCTGTGGACCTTTGCCGAAGGTGAGAAGGCGATCCCAGCGCATACCGGGCTGCCGGATGCGGATGAGCGCAAGCAGTTGCTGCTGGCATTCAACGACACGGCGCTGGCCTACGACCTTGAGCAGACGCTGCACGGGCTGATCGAGGCGCAGGTCGAGCGCACGCCGGATGCCATGGCGGTGCGGGCTGAAGAGGGCGCGTTGAGCTATCGCCAGCTCAACGAGCAGGCGAATCGCTTGGCGCATCACCTGATTGAGCTGGGCGTGAAACCGGATGACCGCGTTGCGATCTGCGTCGAACGTGGTCTTTCGATGGTGGTGGGCTTGCTGGCCATCCTCAAGGCCGGTGGCGCTTATGTGCCGGTCGATCCGGATTACCCGGCCGAGCGGGTGCGCCATATGCTGAGCGACAGCGCGCCGCTGGCGGTATTGGTGCATGCCGCGACTCGCCACGTGCCGGAAGCGGGGCGGATGATCGATCTGGATCAGCCGACGTGGAATGCACAGCCGTCCAGCAACCCTGTGATTGCGGCACTGACCCCACACCATCTGGCCTACGTGATCTACACCTCCGGCTCGACCGGCCTACCCAAAGGCGTGATGAACGAGCATGCCGGCGTGGTCAACCGCCTCCTGTGGATGCAGGACGCTTACGACCTGGGCGCTGACGATGTGGTGCTGCAGAAAACCCCGTTCAGCTTCGACGTCTCGGTGTGGGAATTCCTATGGCCGCTGCAAACCGGTGCGCGCTTGGTCATGGCCCGCCCGAGCGGGCATCGCGATCCGGAATACCTGCGCGAGGTTATTTGCAACGCGGGCGTCACGACGTTGCACTTCGTGCCGTCGATGCTGGACGTGTTCCTCGCCCATGGCGAAACTACGGCCGACCGCCTGAAACGCGTGCTGTGCAGTGGCGAGGCCTTGCCGGGCAGCCTGGTGCGGCGCTTCCATGCGCAATTGCCAAGCGTCGAGCTGCACAACCTTTACGGCCCGACCGAAGCCGCGGTGGATGTCAGTGCCTGGCATTGCGTCACGGCGCCGGATAACACCCCGATCGGCAAGCCAATCGCCAACACCACGCTGTACGTACTCGACGGCCAAGGCCAACCCGTACCGCAGGGCGTGGCGGGCGAACTGTTCATCGGTGGCGTGCAGGTCGCCCGCGGTTACCTGAACCGTGTCGAGCTGACTGCCGAGCGTTTTATCGAGGATCCGTTCAGCACGCGCTCTGGTGCGCGTCTGTACCGCACCGGCGACCTGGCGCGCCATCTGCCCGATGGCAACATCGAATACCTGGGCCGCAACGACGACCAGGTGAAGCTCCGCGGCCTGCGCATCGAACTGGGCGAGATACAGGCCGGCCTGACCGCCATCGCCGGGGTCAAGGAAGCGGTGGTGGTGGCTCGCGAGCAACGCTTGATCGCGTACTACACCGGCGAAGCGCAGGCCACCGAAACCTTGCGCACCGCGCTGCTGACGCACTTGCCAGAGTTCATGGTGCCCGCGCTGTTCATGCACCTCGAAGCCCTGCCGCTGAGCCCGAACGGCAAGCTCGACCGCAAGGCACTGCCGCAACCCGACGCCATTCAGGACCGTCCTTACGAGGCCCCGGAAGGTGAAACCGAAACCCTGCTGGCCGCCATCTGGGCCGAACTGCTGGGCGTAGAGCGGGTAGGCCGTCACGACAACTTCTTCGAACTGGGCGGCCACTCGCTGGCGGCTATCCGCGTGATCGACAAACTCGTCAAGGCTGGCCTGCCGGCCACCCTCAACGACGTGTTCCAACAGCCAAGCGTGGCCACGTTGGCCCGCCAGCTGGACGCCAGCCGCGCGGGTCAGGTTCAGACGGTGGTCACCGTCAGGGGCGCTGGCAGCCAACCGGCGTTGTTCCTGGTGCACGAGTTCACCGGCCTGGACTTCTATTTCCCGGTACTGGGCCAGCACCTGCCAGGTGATTTCCCGGTCTACGGCTTGCCGGGCGTGCCTTGTGGTGAGCCCCAACCACACACGCTGGAATGCCTGGCTCGCTACCAGATCGAACAGCTGCGCAAGGTCCAGCCGCATGGGCCTTATCGCCTGGCGGGCTGGTCGTTCGGCGGCGTGCTGGCGTTTGAAATGGCCAATCAACTGCTGGGCGCCGATGAGGAGGTCGCGTTCCTTGGGCTGATCGACACCTATACGCCACGCCTGGCCGACCAGGGCAAGGCGCGCTGGCAAGGGCCGCGCGCGCTGGAGCGCCAGTTGCTGCTCAACTGCAGCACCTTCTGGCGCACGCAAGGCGAGGCTGGCGAAGCGCGGGTGGCGCAACTGCAGCGCCTGGAGGCCGAGCAGGCCGACTTCGCCACATTGCTGGCCAGCTGCCGCGAACACCATCTGCTCTATGGCCTGTGGTCGAGCATGAGCGATGCGCAGTTGCAGCATTACTTCACTCGCGAGCTGGCGCACGGTCACGCCATGGCCCACTACCGCCTGGCACCGCTGAGTATGCCGGTGCACCTGTTCCGCGCCGAGCAGGCCAGCGACGGCTTGCCGAACCTGGGTTGGAGTGAAGCGCTGCCAGCCCAGGCGCTGATCGAGGTCGCCGTGCCCGGCGACCACCGCAGCATGATGCAGGCACCGCATGTGGCATCGGTCGGCGCGGCCATTACCCAAGCGCTCGACAGCGCAACGGCTCGTCTGGCCGAGCAGGCTGTGGCTTACCAACCGCTGGTAGCCATCCAGACGGGCCAGCAGGGCCATGCACCGCTGTTCTGCGTGCCGGGGGCCGGTGACAGTGTCACCAGTTTCATCGGCCTGGCCGAAGCGCTGGGCCCGGACTGGCCGCTGTACGGCCTGCAGGCCCGTGGCCTGGATGGCTGCTCGGTGCCGCATGTGTCAGTGGAGGCCGCCGTTGACTGCCATATGCAGGCCATCGAGGCGCTGTACCCGCAGGGGCCGCTTAACCTGGTGGGCCATTCGTTTGGCGGTTGGGTCGCGCATGCCATGGCGGCCTGTTTTGAGGCGAAGGGGCGCCAGGTGCGCTCTTTGACCCTGATCGACAGCGAAGCACCGGGCGACGGTGGAACCTGCGGCCAGCCCTATACCTTCGGCAAAGCGCTGCAGCGCCTGATCGACTCGCTGCAATTATCGACTGGCAAAGCCTTGGGCATCGACCCGCGGGTGTTTGCCCAGGCCACTGATGACGAACAGCTGCGCCAATTGCATGGGGCCATGGTGCGGGTGGGGTTGATGCCAGCGCGCTCCACACCAAAAGCCCTGGAAGGCACGGTCCGCACCTTCGCCACGGCGCTGCGCACGCGCTACCGGCCGACGCTGGATTACAGCGGGCCGGTGGGCCTGGTGCTGGTCGACGACCCAGGCCTGGATGCGGCAGGCAACGCGCGGGAACAGGCGGCGATGCAGGCCGGTTGGCAGCAATTGATGCCGCAACTGGCGCTGTGGCAAGGGCCGGGCAACCACTTCAGCATCCTCAAAGTGCCGGATGTGTTCAGCCTGGCGGCCTGGTGGCATGACGGGCAGGCACTGCAGCTGGGCAAGGTTACCCAGTAATCATGGGACACCTTGGCCCTTGTGGGAGCGGGTTTACCCGCGAATACGGCGGTGCAACCTGCATCGCTTTCGCGGGTAAACCCGCTCCCACAGGGGGCGAGGTATGGCCATTCAATGTGAAAGTGAGTATTCATGGACAAGTCCAGATTCCGCAAATACACCCTTGGCGCCGCCGTGGCGCTGGTCGCCGGCATCGCGCTGTACGCCATCCAGGCGCCGGCCAAGGCGCCGCAGTACATTACCGCCACGGTCGAACGGGGCGACATCGAGAGTGCGGTCCTGGCCACCGGCACCTTGGAAGGCATCAAACAAGTGGATGTCGGGGCCCAGGTATCCGGGCAGCTGAAGTCGCTCAAGGTCAAACTCGGCGACAAGGTCGAGCAGGGCCAGTGGCTGGCCGAGATTGACCCGCTGGTGCTGCGCAACACCCTGCGCCAGGCCGAGGTCGATGAAGAAAAACTGCAAGCCGAACGGCGCTCGACCCTGGCCCAGCTCAAGCAGGCCAGGCGTGTGTACGAACGCTACCGCGAGCTGCAGGCCGACGAATCGGTGTCGCGCCAGGACTTCGAAAACGCCGAATCCGAATACGAGGTGCAGCAGGCATCCGTGCGCTCGCTTGATGCGCAGATCCAGAGCGCCCGGGTCGAAATCGATACCGCCCGAGTCAACCTCGGCTACACCCGCATCAACGCGCCCATCACCGGCCATGTGGTCGGCGTCGTCACCCAGGAAGGCCAGACCGTGATCGCCAACCAGCTTGCGCCGATTCTGCTCAAGCTGGCCGACCTCGACACCATGACCGTCAAGGCGCAGGTGTCGGAAGCCGACGTGATCCACATCACTCCGGGCCAGGAGGTGTACTTCACCATCCTCGGCGAGGACAAGCGCTACTACGCCAAACTGCGCGGCACCGAGCCTGCCCCGCAGAACTACGCGCAAAGCAGCGACAAGAGCGACGGCAGCAGTGCCAAGCCCAATGGCGCGGTGTTCTACAACGCGCTGTTCGAAGTGCCCAACCCCGAGCACCGCCTGCGTATTTCGATGACCGCCCAGGTGCATATCGTCCTCGACACCGCCGCCGGCGTGCTGAACGTGCCGGTGGCGGCGCTGGGCCTGCGCAACGGCGACGGCAGCTTCCCGGTGCGGGTGCTCGATGCCAAGGGCTTCGCCCAGGTGCGCAAGGTGCAGACCGGCATCAACAACAACGTCAAGGTGCAGATCAAGGATGGCCTGGCCGAAGGCGACCGGGTGGTGATCGGCGAGCCGGTGTCCGGCGAAGCAGGGGCGTGAGCATGAACATGAATGTCGAGCTCGTCCCGCACATGGCGGTCGCTAGCAGCACCGGCGAGCCCTTGCTGCGCCTGCAAGGCGTCACCCGCAGTTTTATGGCGGGCGACCGCGAGTTCCTTGCGCTCAAGGGCATAGACCTGGAAATCCACAGCGGCGAGCTGGTGGCGATCATCGGTGCGTCGGGCTCGGGCAAATCGACCTTGATGAACATCCTCGGCTGCCTGGACAACGCCAGCAGCGGCAGCTACCAGGTGGGCGGGCAGGAAACCCGCGAGCTGGACGATGACGCCCTGGCCGCACTGCGCCGCGACCATTTCGGTTTCATCTTCCAGCGCTACCACCTGCTGCCGCACCTGGATGCACTGCACAACGTCGAGATCCCGGCGGTGTACGCCGGCACGCCGCAGGGCCTGCGCCATGACCGCGCGCGCGAACTGCTGACGCGCCTGGGCCTGGCCGGGCACCTTGAGCACCGCCCCAGCCAGCTGTCCGGTGGCCAGCAGCAGCGGGTGAGTATCTGCCGCGCGTTGATGAACGGCGGCCAGGTGATCCTCGCCGACGAGCCAACCGGCGCACTGGACACTGCCAGCGGCAAGGAGGTGATGAACATCCTGCTGGAGCTGCACGCCGCAGGCCACACGGTGATCCTGGTAACCCACGACCCGAAAGTCGCCGCCCATGCGCAGCGCATCATCGAGGTCAGCGACGGGCAGATCATCAGCGACCGCCGCAACGCCGCCGAAGCGTTACCCACGCCAGCCGCCGAACAGGCCCCGCAGGCACCCGCAGCGCGGCGCCTGGTGGCCAGCCTGGGGATGTTCCGCGAGGCATTCAAGATGGCCTGGATCGCCTTGGTCTCGCACCGCATGCGCACCTTGCTGACCATGCTCGGGATCGTCATTGGCATCACCTCGGTGGTGTCCATCTCGGCCATCGGCGAGGGCGCCAAGGGTTATGTGCTCAAAGACATCCAGGCGATCGGTAGCAACACCATCGACATCTACTCGGGCAGCAACTTCGGCGACAGCCGGGCCAAGACCATCGAAACCCTTCTACCGGCCGATGTGGCAGCGCTGAACGAGCTGTACTACGTCGACAGCGCCACCCCGGTGATCGGCCAGAGCACCTTGGTGCGCTACCGCAACCTGGATGTCGACGTACAACTTAACGGTGTCAGCGAACATTACTTCCAGGTGCGCAACATCCCCTTGGCCTCGGGCATCGTGTTCAGCGCCGACGACGCCCGGCGCCAGGCGCAGGTGGTGGTGATCGACCACAACACGCGCAAACGCCTGTTCGGGCAGAACATCGACCCGCTGGGCCAGGTGATCCTGGTCGGTAACCTGCCGTGCACGGTGATTGGCGTGACGGCCGAGAACAAGAACCTGTTCGTCGCCAGCAACCAGTTGAACATCTGGGTGCCCTACGAAACTGCGGCAGGCCGCGTGCTGGGCCAGCGCCACCTGGACAGCATCAGCGTGCGCATCAAGGACGGTGTGCCGAGCAAGCGGGTGGAAGAGGAGGTGACCAAGCTGATGCTGCAGCGCCACGGCACCAAGGATTTCTTCACCAACAACCTCGACAGCATCATGCAGACCGTGCAGAAAACCAGCCGCTCGCTGACCCTGCTGCTGTCGCTGATCGCGGTGATTTCGCTGGTGGTGGGGGGCATCGGGGTGATGAACATCATGCTGGTGTCGGTGACCGAACGTACCCGTGAGATTGGCATCCGCATGGCGGTGGGGGCGCGGCAGTCGGACATTCGCCAGCAGTTTCTGGTGGAGGCGGTGATGGTCTGCCTGTTTGGCGGGGTGGTGGGCATCGCCTTGTCGTACGGGATTGGCTCGTTATTCGAGTTGTTCGTCAAACAATGGGAAATGGTGTTTTCGCCGGGCTCGATCGTGATGGCGTTTGCCTGTTCGACGTTGATTGGGGTGGTGTTCGGGTTTGTGCCGGCGAGGAATGCGGCGCGGCTGGACCCGATCGAGGCGTTGGCGCGGGATTGACTTCGCCAGCGCCCAGCGGTTTGTAGTTTCCCAAAGTCCAATAGCCGGAACTTTCCGGCTGTTTCAAAGAAATCCTATCATTTATACCAGTTACGAAAATCTGTGAACCATTACAGACTCCTCGCAGCATCCTCCCATACTTCGAAACGTCTTGGTCATCAAGTCGTTCTTCGTTGCATCGCAGGATATCAAGGGTGGTCGTACGGCGCCTAAGTTAGGACGCACTCAACGGTGCGCCTCATTTAATTCACGAGGACTAATAAGATGACAGCGAATTTGAACAGGGCTTCAGCGGTTGTTTTAAGTGCAAGACTGGATAGTTTTGGCCAAAGCGGTGCGGTAGGTTTCGTAGAGGTGAGGGTCACAGCCGATACTCTCATTCATGTATTTGCCACGTCTGCAGATGGAGCCCCTCTGCGGCTAACGAGTAACAGGTTGAACTCTGGTATCTACCATTTTTTACTGCGTGGCAGTTTGTATTTCAATCAAATCATCTCAAATGGATTTATAACAACTTTCGTCGCCGAGGATGATCTCGGCGTGGTCAATCCGAGTGAGCCATTGGCATTCCTGGTTGACCTCGAGCAGGTGCCTATTCCCGTGATAGTTTCAGCGGTGGGTGGAATTAACACTGCCAAAATTACGGGCACGGCAATGCCGGGGTCCAAGATAAAGTTGGAACTTGCAGGCCTGATTACCGAGGTTACCGCGTCCTACCACGCTGGGGGTGCTTGGGAGGCAAATTTCTCGGGTGTCTCGTCAGGTAAACATAGGGTCTTCGCCCGCTCGACGGATCCGTTCGGCACCTTTGCGGATTCCAAGGATGCATCAAAAGAACTCGAGTCAGAAGGTGTCATCGTCGAGCCCTTGGCGGTCACCACGCCGTCCCCTGAGTCGGAGGTTGAAAAAAAAGTTATAATCCGTGGCGTAGCGACACCAGATCGCGGCCCTGTACTGATTCAGCTTGGCGGCGGCGCCGTGGTGGAATCGAAGGTAATGACGGCGAATAGCTGGGGTGAGGTGATATTTAGTCCAATCCATGGCCCCGAGGTCCCGCTCAAAGTTTGGCTGCCAACCACCGGAGAGGAGGTCTCGTACACGCTCAATGTCAAGCCGTTTGGTAGCCTACTCGTAACAACTTGCCTGCGCACAAGAGATAGACGTATAGACTTTTCCCGGGTTGCTTACCACATTGAGGGTACGCTCAACTATGAGGATGACGTTCACTACCGTGGGGTAGGGGCAGATGGCGTGCTGGCAACACGCGAGTCTGATGACAGTTGGTCATATTTCGGTTTTCCTGAAGATCCCGAATTATTCATCGATACGATGGTTATTGAAGGAAAATCGTACCCTGCCGTTAAGCTCTATTTGCCGAGTGACGATCGAGGCGAGTTGTATCCAGTGTTGGGCGCGGCGCCGACGCTAACTTCTCCTCTCGTCATTGGCACGAGCGCCGAGCTCTATGGGCTTGTAGGGGGCGAAACCGATGTGGTGTCGGTTTTTGTTCCTGGTCGAGAACGGCAGATTGTTCAGGGCGGCCTTCCCGACGGTGAAGGCCGTGAATGGGTTCTCAAGCTGGATGATCTTCCACCGGGCCCACTGCAAATAGAGCTTTCGGCATCGCCGGACGAGAGTGCCGACCACAGGTTTGAGCGCGTGACTTATAAGCTGGAGGTGGTTGCCCTCCAACCTCCGACCTACCTGCGCGCGACCCAGCAAGTCAGCGTTACGTACCCCTCCCAGGCAGCCGAGCACACCGTTCAGGTAGTCTGGGAAGGCGTCAAAACCCGGCGTACCAACTTCCAGGCGGTGGTGGAAGGAACGCCCAACCTGTTTGTCATCGACCGCTTGTGGGTCACTGAAAATATCGGCAAGACAGTGCGCGTCAATTACAGCGTCAAGCTCAACTCAAGCGGGGAGGAGTTTATGGTGTCAGAGGTTCTGGAGGTGAAGTTCTAGACACTGTATGAAATCCCGAGAAGCCCGATCGCCGCCCCTTGAACGCTGAGAATTTGGAGAGCCCCCGCCATCGACGAAAAGGAATTCCATGATGGCAACGCGTTCTGGGGGCGGCGTTCAATCAGAGATTAGTGGTTTGAGTACATCCAGCGCATCAAGGAGTGCCGCCCACCAATCCCCAGCTTGATCGCCGCCCGGCGCAGGTAGCTTTCGACTGTATTCACCTTCAACGCCAGGCGCTCGGCCTGCTCCGGCGCGGTATGCCCGGCGAGCAAACCCAGGCACACCTGGCATTCACGCTCTGACAGCGTCAGCCCAGACTGCGCCAAACGGTCCAGGAAGCGCTGTTGCAGGCTCTCGGGGGCAGCCCGCTCGGGGCTGGGCTGCAAGGCATCAATGTGTTTTTCCAGCATCGGCAGCAGCAGCGGCGAGATGTCATCCAGCCGGCTGCGCTCGTAGGCCGAGAAACCATACGTCGAGCCTGCGCGCAGCACCTGGATTTCGTAACGCGAGTCGCCCTTGCGCCGGATCAGGTGCAGGCGCGAAGGGTCGTCGAAGCCGCCCTCAATGCGCTGCTCCGAAGAAAATACCGTTTCATCGATCAATGCCGAATCCGTGCTGGCTGGGGGCAGTTGCCGTATTTGCGTGGCATCGATGCTCAGGTGCGCCTGGATCAAGTCATGCAACATACGGGGGAACTGACGGCTGCCAGTGCTGGCAATGACCTTGCCGATCTGCGGGTAGAGCAAGTGCGAATTCATCGTGTCATCCCTGAGGTTTCGAGGTGCAAACCCCCGCCAAATTGCCGGCCTGCATCCTGAGACTGTGGCGGGAGGTGGTGGGTATCCTAGTACAACGATTGAGTGACGGTTAAATGAAGTTGGAATAGTGGCAGAATAATGGCGACTATGCGTGGGCATCTACTGCGGCGCGGGTTGTCGGGTATGATGCGCGTCCCATCTTTTTCACGAGGCCCGCCCCATGTCCCTGAGTGCTGAACAGATCGGCGAATACCGCGCCTTCGCCGAGCAATTGGCCGATGCCGCTGCGGTGGCGATCCAGCCGTACTTTCGCGCAAGCCTGGACGTCGAGGACAAGGGCGGGCGCCTGTACGACCCGGTGACCGTGGCCGACAAAGCTGCTGAAGACGCCATGCGTGAACTGATCCAGGCCCGATACCCGGCGCACGGCATTCTCGGCGAAGAGCAAGGCGTGGCGGTCGGCAGCAGCCCGCTGACCTGGGTGCTCGACCCCATCGATGGCACCCGCGCCTTCATCACCGGCCTGCCGCTGTGGGGCACGTTGATTGCCCTGAACGATGGCGTGCGCCCGGTGCTGGGTGTGATGAACCAACCCTTCACCGGCGAACGCTTCATCGGTACCCCAGAAGGCGCATGGCGCAGCGGCACGCCGTTGAAAACGCGGGCCTGCGCAGACCTCGCCTCGGCCACGTTGATGTGCACCACGCCAGACATGTTCGACACGGCCGAGCGCAAGGCCGCCTTCGAAGCGGTGGCCGGCAAGGCGCGGCTGATGCGCTACGGTGGTGACTGCTACGCCTATTGCATGCTGGCTTCGGGGTTTGTCGATGTGATCGTCGAGGCCAGCCTGCAGCCGTATGACGTGCAGGCGCTGATGCCGATCATCGAAGGGGCCGGTGGCGTGATCACCGCCTGGGATGGCAGCTCAGCCCAGAATGGTGGTTGTGTGGTGGCCTGTGGTGACCCGGTGTTGCATGCGCAGGTGGTGGAGATGTTGCGCAACGCCATGTGATTATTGTGTTGTTGTTCCGGGCTTGTCGGGGCGCCGAAGCGCCGTGAAGAGGCCGGTACTGACAACCGGTCAGCCCACCATCGCACTTTTTCCGCTTTCCGGGCTCTATGCTTGGCCAGGCTGCGCCGACCCCCGGCGCGGCCGCCGATTTCGACCCGGTGCCGATGGTTGCAAACACACCTGAATTCCTCTCGCGCCTGCTGCTGGCAGGCACATTGATCTGCCTGGGTGCTTGCACCCAGCAACAAGGCCAGGACATAGTCAGCCAGTTCGGCGACGGCAAGCCCAGCGAGCTGTTCCAGACCAGCGTCGACCGCATGGCGACGCTGGCCATGCGCGACAACCTGCAGAGCCTGTACCTGCTGATGAACAAGCTGTACCTGCGCAACCCTAGCCAGTTGAAGATGTCCGGCTACCTGGATGCCGCCACCGCCGAGCGGCAGATCCGTATCGCCATCGAACAGCGCCAACCCTTGCCGCAACTGGGCAACCGCCGCGACCTTGCCGCCTTGAGTTACGCCCTAAGCCCGGAGTTTCGCGGTGACCGCGTGGGCGCGTTCATCTACGCCATCGGCAGCATGCTGATCACCGCGCATGGCGGGCGTACCGAGTTCTACATGACCGACACCATCGACCCGCTGTTCGTCAACAACGCGGCGCGCAACATCGAGAAGGCCACGTGGATGCTGAGCCAGCGTCAGGATGCCAATGGCGTGTTGCTGCTGTTCTCAAACGAAATTTCGGAGGAGGGCAGCAACCTGAGTTTTGCGGTGGAATTCGGCAAGATCGTGGCGCGGCTGGATTTGCTGGCCGAGCTGCTGGATGAGCGTTACCGGCGCATTGGGCTCAACTATGCGCAGAGTCTGCTATTGATGAACTTCCTGCCGGTGCAATAGGGGCGGGCATCACAGCAGTGCCTGTATCGCCCGCCGGTAGCGCTGCCCAGCCAGGCTCATGCTGTTGTTGTGGGTGGCGCCCGGCACCAGCAGCAAGGTCTTGGGTTCCTGCGCTGCCTCGAACAGCTGCTGGCTGAAGCGCGGCGGCACGAAGCGGTCGTCCAGCCCGTGCACCAGCAAAAGGGGCAGGCCGACGTCCTTGATCTTGTCCAGCGAATCGAATTTCTGTGACAGCAACCAGCGCACCGGTAGTGTGGTATCGGCGACTGCAGCGGCAACATCGCCCAGCGAGGTGAAGGTCGATTCCAGGATAAGGCCCCGTGCCGGCGCTTGAACACCGTCCTTTTGCGCCTCGCGTGCCAGCTCCGAAGCCAGCTCGACCGCCACGGCGCCGCCCAATGAGTGGCCGAAGATCAGGCGTTTGCCAGCGTCCGGTTGCAGCTGGGCAAAGCGCTCCCAGGCAATGCGTGCATCCTCATACACTGTGGCTTCGGACGGCAGGTCGCCTCGGCTTTGGCCGAAGCCGCGGTAATCCACGGCCAGCACCGAATAACCCATGGCATGCAATTGCTCGATGCGAAACAGCTGGCCGGTGAGGTTCCAGCGCACGCCGTGCAGGTAAAGAATGGCCGGCGCATCGGCGCGCCGGGCGGGCCACCACCAGGCGTGCAGGCTCTGGTTGTCGGCAAAGCTGCGCGGGCGCAGGTCCAGCTCCTGCACGCCGTTGGGCAGGCCGCGGAACCAGCTGGCTTGGCCAGGCTCGATGCGGAACACCAGTTCGCGCTCCTTATGCTGCAGCACGGCGCAACCGGAAGGCAGGCCGATGACCAGCAGCGTGGCACACAACCAGCTGAGCCAGCGACGGCGCAGGTGGGTAAGGAATGGCGTAGGCATGTGGGCGTTTTTAACAGATGCCCAAGTGTTGATGTCGGAAAAGTTACCGAACGGGCGAGGCAGGATTGTTACTGGAGATTAAGCGAAGGGGCCGCAGGGCGGCCCCGTAACCGGCTCAGTTTGCCCGAGCGGCGCTCAATGCACCGGCGCGCGTCACGCGCAGCGCCACCAGGCTGCCCAGCATGATCAAGGCTGCCAGCGAGTACAGCGCGGCATCGGTGGAGCCGGTTTGGTCCTTGATGAAACCGACCAGGTAGGGGCTGAGGAAGCCAGCCATCTGCCCCACCGAGTTGATGATCGCCAGGCCTGCGACGGCGGCACTGGCACTGAGCAGCGCGGTCGGCATCGGCCAGAACATCGGCAGGCCAGTGAGGGCGCCCATGGTGGCAATCGACAGGCCGAGGATGGCGATGGCCGGGTTGGCGGCGAAGTTGACCGCGATCAGCAGGCCCAGGGCGCCCATCAGCATCGGCACCACCAGGTGCCAGCGGCGTTCGTTGCGCAGGTCCGCCGAACGGCCGCAGAGGATCATGAACACACCGGCCAGCAGGTACGGGATGGCGCTGAGCCAGCCGATCAGCAGCGGGTTGTCGAAGCCCATGCTCTTGATGATCGACGGCAGCCAGAAGTTGATCGCGTACACGCCGCTCTGGATGCAGAAGTAGATGAAGCCGAAGGTCCAGATCAGCGGGTTGCTCAGCACTGCAAGCACGCCGTCACCGCTGGTGGCCGGTTTGCTCGCGGCGTCAGCCTTGAGGTCGGCCTCAATCAGTTGGCGTTCGGCCGGGCTCAGCCAGGCGGCTTTCTGGTAACCGTCGCTGAGCATGCCGATGGCCAGGAAGCCGAGCGCAACGGTCGGCAGGCCCTGGATCAGGAACATCCACTGCCAGCCGGCCAAGCCATGTTGGCCTGCAGCGAAGTGCTCCAGGATCCAGCCGGAGAAAGGCCCGCCGAGCAAGCCCGACACCGGGATCGCCGACATGAACAGGGCCATGATGCGGCCACGGCGGTCAGCCGGGAACCAGCGCGAGAGGTACAGCACCACGCCCGGGAAGAACCCGGCCTCGGCCGCGCCGGTCAGCAAACGCAGGGTGTAGAACTCGGTGGGGGTAGTGACGAACAGCAGGCAGGTCGAAAGGCTGCCCCAGGCGATCATCATCGCCGCGATCCAGCGCCGCGGCCCGAAGCGGTTGAGCGCCAGGTTGCTCGGCAGGCCGCAGAGCACGTAGCCGATGAAGAAGATCCCGGCGCCGAGGCCGTAGACCGTTTCACTGAACTTGAGCGCGTCAAGCATCTGCAACTTTGCAAAGCCGACGTTGACGCGGTCCAGGTAGTTGAACAGGTAGCAGATGAAAATGAACGGAATCAGCCGCAGGGTGATGCGCCGGTAAAGCGCGTTGCGGGTGATGTCTGTGCCTTGGTCAGGGGCAGGGCTGTGTGCCATGATCGGGTTCTCTGTTGTTATGGTTATCGCCGCGTCGCCTTTGCCGGCGCTCGCCCTGACGAGTCTCGGGGAGTGCGGGGCGTGTGTCTTTGTGCTTTTGCATAAGTTATTGGGCATGGTGCTGTGCAGCAGAACAATCCTGGGGCCAGTAAAAGATTCCGCTGCTGGCAGTCCTGGCCCGGGCGCTTCCCGGGCTCAGGAGGCCGTCCACCACTAGGTACGCTCTAAAAACGCTTAGAGGCATGGCCTTTGTTGGCTGAAACTGAGCGGCTTACCAATGCTGGATTAGTTAAAGAGTAGCCCCGGGCTTCCAGGGTTTTTTCGAGTGCTTTTTCGGTCGTCAATTCATCAGGTTTGCGCGTATACCGAACGGCCTGCTGAATGATTGATGCCACTTCTATTGCGATGCTGCCTCCAGAATTGTGGTTGTCCGAGAACTCTTTATAGTGAACTCCTTTTTGGAGTTCCAACATGCCTACGGCCGGGTGCTTTACCAAGGCGTCATTGACATGCACGTTGCTTTCTTGGAGTAATTTGTTGAATGCCAGCAGGAAATCTTCCGTTATTTGGCTTGCCTTGGTTTTGCTTCTGCTGTTTAAGTAAATTACTGCGCTTTCCTGCGTGTTGCTGAACTCGTCGTATGCAGCGACTTTGCTTTGAATGATATCGGCAGGGTTGTCTATTGTTAGGTTTGCGATGGCCTCAGTCATTTCGTTCATGTATTTATTGTTTACGTAAATATTGAGGCGCGACTTTAATGGGAGTGAACTGCTCCCGCCCATGGAAAAAATGTGGTAATAATCGGCCCTGGCTTGGAGCCCGCTACTCCTGTATAACTCTATCGGGGATACGCTAGGGTTGCTTTGAGGGTAGATAATAATTCGGCTTTTCATTGCATGCATCAGCCCATCGAGCGCCATGATTTGCGACTTACCTTGCCTTGGAGACATTCGAGTATTCTTTCCGCGATTGGAAGACATGTGGTCGTATTCGTTTTTTATTTTTGCATCCGTAAGATTGTGAGTACTGAGCGCTCTGTTGGTGAGTTTTAGTAATGAGGTAAAAGAAGCTTCTGTACCCACCAGTCCGGCATGGTCAACATAGCTTGCTGGGTTGTTTCGGCAGAATCTGAAAAGATTAATGCCATCAATTGTATCGGCCGGATCAACACTAAGCCACCGACCAGAAAATGGCTGGTAATATCTAAGTTCGTAGTAATACAGGCCCGTCGCATCTCGTTCTTTACCTGAGTATCTCACTACTTTATAATCTACTTCCACTTGGTTTCGAGCACTTAGGAGCGCGGTACCTCCATAGGGGTAATGCTCTTCCATGCTGATGAGATTGCCACCATCATCCAGTTCCAAGCCAATGCTACCAACCAACGTGCCATGGCCATATCTTATTTGGTTGTTAAGGATGTTTTCGGGTTGCCCCAGTGTCCAGTTTAAAATACGTGCCTGCGTACTCCCGGCGCTTCCGGTGCAGATAACTTGCAATTTCTCGTCTTCTCTATCTCCGCTCGATTTTTCTCTGATTTCTAGTCCTGGTAGGTACAAGGTTAGTTGTTTTTTGATTGTGCGTTTGACTTGCTGTGTGCTGACCTTCAAGACACGTTGCCCGCCTGCGTCGTAACGGTAACTTTCTTCGTTGTTAGCCTCGCTGTCACGCGCTACCGGCGTGACATGCTTCAATTCACCACGCAGCGTCCAGAAGATGCTTTGCCCATGTTGCAGCTTTTTTTGATGCCCGCTTGCGGTGAATAGCCTGCTAACACATGTCGGGTCTTCCGTCAGTGTGCTCAGCACGCCTCGGTTGCTGCTATCGCTGAGGGTAATATCAGTTGTATAGTTGTTCTCTACAACAAAAGCACAATGCCTGATCCGCGTCAGATTCAGGGCGCGGTCGTACTCATAGGTACGGGAGTAGTTGGTGTACGTGGCGCTGTCGAAGTTGGTCACGGGTGGAAGGTCGCCACGCTGCTGTCCCGCGTTGGCCATCTCGCGCCCAGTGGCAGCAACCAGTTGGTACAAACTGTCATAACGGTAGGTGTTTTCAGGCACTACTGTCTGATTTCGCCAGAAACGCGTTTCTTCAGCGTCATTGCGTACGTTCAGCACATTGCCCACCGGGTCGTAGCCATAGCGCAGGTCTTGTAACACCTTGGCACCGGCGGCATGCCCGGCTGGACGCTGTACGTTGATGCCGTCAAGGCGCTGAGTTGTCGGCTCGTAGGTGTAAATAGTCACCACACCGTTGCCGTGCTCCTCGCGCAACTTTTGCCCGGCGGCGGAGACCTCAAGGGCTTTCACGATAACCTGCTCTATTGCGCCTTTCACTGTGACCCACGAGCCAGAAAGCAGACCGGCCACGCTGTAGGCCGTGCGCTGCAGATTACCTGCGGCATCGGTGGTGATGAGATTTGCACCTGTGGCATCCGTGAGGGTCTGCGTACTGTACGTTTTCGCAGCCAGCAGGCCGTTCCAATCGCAGGCATTTTCACCGTGCCAGTCGACCAGCGTGTCAGGGTTGTCCGCATCCTGCATCAAGCGACGAGTCACCGAGAGGGCCAAACCGGTTAGCGCGACAGCGTCCGTTTGCACGAGGCCCGCCGTGTCGTAATGGCTGATGCACTGCCCGGAAAGGTTCAAGTCCTGGTTCGCAAGGGTATTCTCGCCATAGATGAAGCGCTCCGAAACCCGAGCCTCTTCAGCGTATAGCTGCTCAGTAATGCTCAATGGTCGCCCAGGCAGGCCTGGTTCTTCGTAATACCGGCGGTGGGTCACAGCAAGGCTTCTGTCGTCGCTGCCTGCGTCGGTTGCCCCGATGTTGCTGACCGTTACAAACGGCCGTCCTGCCGCATCATTCAGCGCCAGGGTTGTACCGTTATCCGCCCCTTGTGCGCGCAGCACATGGCCGGTCAGGTCCGCTTGATAGCTGAAATTAACGAGCCCCGCCGCGTGTAAGCGCGGGTCAACGCTCTGTTTCAGGAAGCCACGGCCGTCATACCGGTGGCGAGTGATACGCTCATCCGTGACACCCGGCGTGTCCGGATGCCGGCAATACGCGATGTTGCGCACTGTCAGGCCGCGGTTGTCGAGGACCGCGAGCGTGGGGGTCTTGCTGAATTGCGATCGGTTCATGTGAACCTCCTGTTAATGTAGGGTGTGCGGCGCAACTGCTTTTGCGCTTTGCAGAGCGTAGGGTGCTGGCTGCTGTTCTGCTGCACGAAACTCAAACCGGAAGGATCACTGAATGTTCGAACTGGACCATGACCTGGCGCAGGATATCGTTGATCGGGCGATGGCCATCCTGCCGTGCAACGTCAATGTCATGGACAGCCAGGGGCTGATCCTGGGCAGCGGCGAGCCGGAGCGCATCAACACGCGGCACGAAGGTGCGCAGCTGGTGTTGGCCAATGGCCGGATAGTCGAGCTCGATGTGGAGGCTGCCAAATGCCTGAAGGGCGTGCAGCCGGGGGTCAACTTGCCGCTGATGCTCGATGGCCGGCTGATCGGTGTGCTCGGGTTGACCGGCGACCCGCAGCAGATGCGCACCTATGGCGAGCTGGTGCGCATGACGGCCGAGATGCTCCTGGCACAGCGCCATTTACAGGTGGAACAGCAATGGCGGCGCCAGCGTTGTGACGATCTGCTGGCCTTGCTACTGGGCGGCAGTGGCGAGTCGCCGCGGCTGCTGGACGAGGCGCAGCAACTGGGCTTGAAGCCGCAGTTGCCGCGCATCCCGTGTTTGTTCGAGCTGCGCGCGGGGCCACCTGCCGAAGCCTTGTCTGCCTGGTTGATGAGCCGCTACCCGGACAGCTGGTGCGTGAGCCCGGCGCGAGACTCGTTGCTGTGGTGCCGGCCGGCCGGGCTGGTGTTGGACGAAGAGCGCCTGTTTGAGCGCGTGCAGCGCAGTGGCTGGGAGATCGAGCGCCTGGCATTGGGCAGCCCGGCGCAAAGCCTGGAGCAGCTTCGCCGCGGTTACCGGCGTGTTCGCGACCTGCTTGCCTACGGCCGCGAAGTGTTGCCTGACGAGCAGGTGCTAAGCCTTGCCCGTTACCGCTTGCCGGCGCTGCTATGGCGCCATCGCAATGAAGATGCGCTGGATGAACTGCTCGAACCGCTGCACCGTATTCGCGCCAAGGATGCCAGCGGGCAGTTGATCGCGACCTTGCGTGCCTGGTGTGCGCACGATGGCCAGAGCCAGGCCTGCGCCGATGCCCTGGGCATCCACCGCAACAGCTTGCGCTACCGCCTGGAGCGCATTGCCGAGCTGGGTGAAGTGGACCCGTTGCGGCTGGAAGGCATGCTCAGCTTGTACCTGGGTTTACAACTGTTGCCTGCGGATTGATGGCAGGCAAAGGCATTTGCCCAAACAACCCATCGGCCATTTTGTGCATTCGACCGAGGCCCTTGCGCCCTGCAACTGTCAGCATGCCGCTCATCTGGACAGGAGAATCCCCATGAAGATCGTCATCGCCCCCGACTCGTTCAAGGACAGCCTCGACGCTGCCGGTGTCGCCCGCGCCATCGCCGCTGGCCTTGCCGAAGCGTTGCCGGCTGCCGAACTGGTCGAGTGCCCCATGGCCGATGGTGGCGAAGGCACCATGGAGGCGATTGTCGCCGCCAGCCACGGTGAACTGCGCCGCCAGACCGTTCGCGGGCCGCTGGGGCAAAGCGTGGAGGCCGGTTGGGGCTGGCTGGCGGACAGCCGCACGGCGATCATCGAGATGGCCCAGGCCAGCGGTATCCAATTAGTGCCAAGCGCGCAGCGTGATGCCTGCCGCAGCACGACCTGGGGTACCGGTGAGCTGATCGCCGCTGCATTGGCCGCAGGGGCGCAACGCATTGTGCTGGCGATTGGCGGTAGCGCCACCAACGATGGTGGCAGCGGCATGCTGCGGGCCTTGGGTTTGCGTTTGCTGGATGCCGATGGCCAGGCGCTGGAAGAGGGCGGATTGGCCTTGGCCCGGCTGGCACGCATCGATGCCAGCGACCTGGACCCGCGCCTGGCTGAGGTGCAGGTTGAAGTGGCAGCCGACGTCGACAATCCGCTGTGCGGGCCCAACGGTGCTTCGGCGATTTTTGGCCCGCAAAAGGGGGCCAGCCCGGAGCAGGTGCAGGCGTTGGACAACGCGCTGGGGCACTTCGCTGACCACTGCGCAAAGTTGCTGGGTAACGATGTGCGGGAACAGCCAGGCAGCGGCGCGGCGGGCGGTATGGGCTTTGCGGCCAAGGCCTTCATGGGTGCGCAGTTCCGCCCGGGTGTGGAAGTGGTGGCCGAACTGGCTGGGCTCGATGCGTTGGTGCAAGGCGCTGACCTGGTGATTACCGGTGAAGGGCGCTTCGACGCCCAGACCTTGCGGGGCAAGACCCCAATGGGCGTGGCGCGGGTCGCCAAGCGCCACGGGGTGCCGGTGGTGGTGCTGGCGGGCACGTTGGGTGAGGGTTATCAGGCGCTTTATGCGCACGGTATCGATGCGGCGTTTGCCCTGGCCAGTGGGCCGATGACCTTGGAGCAGGCGTGTGCCAATGCCGCGCAGTTGCTGCAGGCACGGGCCAGTGATATTGCGCGGGTATGGGGTTGTGCCAAGCGGCCCTGAGCCGCCAGCAGAGGCTCTGAGCGCAGACACTTTTGTGGGAGCCGGCAAGCCGGCTCCCAGCGGTATCTCCTAAGCTTCTGGCTCGGCGTGGGGTTGCAGCTCATTCATGGCGCCGGACCGCACGACCAACACCCCCAACGCCAGCAACGCCGCCACAGCGCCCGCCAACGGCAGGTAAGCCAGACCAACCCGTTCAATCATCCAGCCCCCCAGCCCACCGCCTAGCGCCGTCCCCAGGTTGAATGCCGCGATACTCAACCCCGAAGCCACCCCAGTGGCCTGCGGTGCCAACTGCTTTGCAAGGCCAAGCAGGCGCAGGGTCGACAGGGTGACGATGGCAAAAAACACGGCGCCCAACACCCCCACCAGCAGCACAACCGCCCAGGGTTGTTCGCGCCCCAGGTACAGCAACGCCAAATTGCCAGCCAGCACCCCAAGGGCCACTTTCAGGCAACGGCCGGCCTCGAAACGGTCTGCCAGGACGCCGCCCAGCAGGTTGCCGAGGATGGTCGCCGCGCCGAACATCAGCATCGCCAGGCTCAACAACTGTATCCCCCCATGGGTCACCTGCAGCAGGAACGGTGACACGTAGGTGAGGAAGGAAAACGTCGCCACGCTCACCAGCATGGCAATGCTCGCCGCCGCCAGCAGCGGCCGCTGCATCAGCGCAGACAGGCCTGCCAGGCGACCGCCAGGCATCAATGCCGGCGCCGCTTGCCGGGGCATCAGGCGCAGCAGCCCAAGCAGGCTGACCAGGCCCAGTACACCCAGTGCGACGAAGATGGCCCGCCATGACCACAGGCTACCAAGCAGCGTGCCCAGCGGCACGCCCAGGGCCAACGCCAGGGTCAGCCCCAGCCAAACCAGCGACAAGGCCCGGCCCGCACGCGGCGCGTCGACCAGCTTTACCGCAACGTCTGCAGCAACGGCCATGAACACACCATGGGCCAGGCCGATCACAAAGCGCACCAGGTTCGCGGCCGACAGTTGCTCGACCCAGGCGAAGGCCAGGCTACCGACGGCGAGCACGGCCAAGGTCAGTGACAGCGACGTGCGGTCACGCCAGTTGAGCAACACCGCCGTCAGTAGGGGTGCGCCAATGGCCGCGCCCAATGCATAGGCGGCGATGGCCGAGCCGACGGCGGTGGTGGACGTGCCGAGGTCTTCGGCCATGGCCGACACCAGCCCAGCCACCACGAACTCGGACAGCCCGAAAGTGAAGGTACACAGGGAAAACACATAGATGACGATTGGCATGGGGTGAATGGAATCCTTACAGGTTCAAGGGCGCTGTCGCCAGGTGCTGGCGTCAAGGCTGACGCGCAGCGCCAGTTCCATGGCCTGCTCGCGGTTGAGCCGCGGGTCGACCTGGCTCAAATAGCGCCGGGCAAGGTCAGCCGGTTGCAGGCCTGCCGCGCCGCCCAGGCATTCGGTGACGGCATCGCCGCTGGCTTCCAGATGCAAGCCGCCCAGCGCCGAACCGTGGCGTGCATGCACGGCGAATGCGCCGGCGATCTCCGCGAGGATGTCGTCGAAGGCGCGGGTTTTGGTGCCGCAGGGCAGGCTGCGGGTGTTGCCGTGCATCGGGTCACACAGCCAGAGCACCTGGGCGCCAGCCGATTGCACCGTTTCAATCAATGCCCCCAGATGCTCCTGCACGTGGGCGGCGCCCATACGGTGGATCAGGGTCAGCCGCCCTGGCTCATTGCCGGGGTTGAGCTGTGCAAGCAGGCGCCGCAATTGATCGGGGGCGGTGTCGATACCGACCTTTACCGCCACAGGGTTGGCCACGCCGCGCAGGTATTCCACATGGGCGCCGTCTGGTTGCGCGGTGCGCAAGCCGATCCACGGCAGGTGAGTGCCCAGGTTGTACCAGCGGCCATCACTGTGTTGGCGGGTCAGCGCCTGTTCGTAATCCAGCAGCAATGCTTCGTGGGACAGGTACAGCTCACGGTGCAGGAATTCACCCGGTTGCGAGCCGGCCAAGGTACGCATGAAACGCAGGGTGCCGTGTACCTCTGCCAACAATGGGCGAAGCCGTTCGCAGTCTTGGGCCTGATCAAGCCAGCCGAGCGGCCAGCGCTCGGCGAGCAGCAAGTTGTCGATGCCCTCAGCCTGCAGCGTGCGCAGGTGTTCGAGGGTCAATGCCGACTGGGCATGCGCCTGCAGCAGGCGCTGCGGGTCGGGCCGGCGAGCCTCGGGGCTGAAGTTGTGTTGGTTGACGATATCACCGCGATACACCGGCAGGCTCACGCCGTTGCGCTGCTCCGTATCACTGGAGCGTGGTTTTGCATATTGCCCGGCCAGGCGGCCAATCTGCACGATCGGCAGCTGCAGGCCATGCATCAACACCTGGCTCATCTGCTGTAGCAGCGCAACCTGCTGCGTGCTGTGCGCCAGGTCGTTGTGCTCGAAACGCTCGGCGCAATCACCCAGTTGCAGCACAAAGCGCCGGCCTTGCTGGGCTTGGGCAAGCAACGTCTTCAGTTGCAGGGCCCGTTCTGCGGCCAGCAGTGGCGGCCGCTGGCCAAGCGCGTCGAGTGCCAGGCGCAAGGCATGGGGGTCGTCATAGGACGGTTGCTGAAGGGCGGGGTAGCTGCGCCATGAGTCGAGGGTCCAGGTCGTCTGGGCGTCCGCCACTGCGGCGGTGGGGGTCAGCATGGGGTGTCTCTCCTGAGAGGTGCTTCGCTGGGCCTGCCCGAGGAGCAGGTGGCGGCGATAGTGCGCAGGGCGGACACGGCTTGGGAAATACAATAAATATCTTTGTCTGATACTTCACCGGATTCACGGGGTGAATCGCCCGTTTAAGCCAGAAAATACCCCTGCCTGCATCAGGATTTACCCGCTGAAAGTGAGGAATAATACTTTGCAACTATCACCGGTGGTTTCAAATAAGTATTTTACTTGGGCCAGGCACTCGCCAATTCTCTGCGCTGTTTATTCGAGAGGGCGAGTCGATGTTAGTTCACAGCGACCAGGATTACGGCGTGCTGAAAGACGCGGAACGCGAGCTTCAGCTGCAGGCGGGGCATATTCCCGACGCCGCATTTTATGAACGCAAGTTGCAAGCAGTATGGACGCGAGCACAACACAGCGCCCACTACGCAAACATAGGTAAATACAGTTACAGCGCCTTCAAGCACTTGCCGCCGACGGCCAAGGCATTGCTTAAAAGCCAACCGTTGAAGTTCTGCACGGTGGAACTTGGCGAGGCGGCGAAGTATTACGCTACCACCGGCACCACCGGCGAGCCGACGCCGACGCCGCGCTTGAAAGAAGACATCATCTGGAACGCCGTCAGCGTCGCCAGCCATTGGCGCGCCGTGCTGCGCCCTGGTGCGCGGGTGGCCAACCTGATGCCATCGGATATCGTGCCGGTCGGCGACCTGATCGCCAACGTGTGTGAATACCTGGACGTTTCCCACGTTCGCCTTTACCCGTTCACCACCGGTATTACCGACTGGGAGCGGGTGTGCAAGACCTTCGATACCTATCGGCCAACCGTGCTGTTCATTGCCCCCGGCGTATTGGTGCAGCTGACCCGCTACCTGAAACAGCGTGAATTGCTGCAGACGTTCGCAGGTTCTGTGCGCTCGATCATGTTGCTCGGCGAGGTCAACACCCGGCCGTTCCGCGAGCGCCTGGCACGTTGGTGGCAATGCGAAGTGTTCGACGCCAGTTATGGCAGTACCGAAACCGGCACCCTGGCGGCCGTCGGTGAAGACCAGCAGATGCGCCTGGCCACCGCCACCAACTATTTCGAGCTGTTGTTGCCCGATGGCAGGCTGGTGACCCCGGCCGAAGGCTTGACCGGCCGCCTGGTGGTCACGCCGCTCAACCTGTATGCCCGCCCGCTGTTGCGCCTGGACACCGGCGACAGCGTGACCATCACCGCACCGTGGGAGCCAGGCCGGGCCAGCCCGAGCCTGCTGATCAACGGGCGCGACAGTGACAGCATTGTGGTGGGCGGGGTGGGCCTTGAGATCCGTGCCGTCGAAGAGGTGGTGTATGGCGCCTGCGACGCCACCGGCTATGTCATCGAAGTGGACCGCCAAAGCGACAGCGCCGCGCTGATTCTCGAGCGTGACGTGGGTTGGGACACCGCCCAGGAAGCGCACCTGCAGGCCCACTTGCTGGCGCGTTCCGAGCAGCACATGGGCCTGCGCTGGAGCCGCGTGTTGTTCGTCAACAACCTGTCGGCGCTGAACAAGAGCGGCGCCTCGCAAAAGAGCTGGAAGAAGACCAACCTGCGTTTTGTCGGTGGCCAGCCATGATGCCTGCGCGCTTCCCGCAAGGGCAGGGCCTGGGCAATGGCCAGCCGGATTTGTGGTGCACCTATGCAGCCATACGCACCCTGGCTTGGCTCGAGCGCGTCGAGCAGGCCGACGCCCCAGCCTTGCAGGCCTATATCCAGTCACGGCGCAACCGTGATGGTGGCTTTGCCTGGAGCAAGGGCATGCCGTCCGATGCCTGGGCCACGTTCTACTGCACCGAAACCCTGAACGACTTGGGCGTTACGGTAGAGCGCCGCGATGAGACCGCGGCGTGGATCCATACGCTGTTCGACGGTGACGCGTATGCCATGTGCCCAGGGCAGACGGCCGATGTGTGGGCCAGCCACTATGCACTGCGCACCTTGATCGAGGTTTGCCAGGGCCAAGTGGCCGACACCGCGCCGCTGTATGCCTGGCTCGAAGGCTTGCAGTGCGCCAATGGCGGCCTGAGCTGGTCGGCCGATTTTGCCCAGCGCAATCTCGCTGATACGCGTGCCTGTTTCTACGGCGTGATGGCGGCGCGTGCGCTGGCACGCCAAGGCTTGCCGGCACCGCAATGGAACCTGCCACGGCTGATTGGCTGGTTGCAGGCGCAGCAGATGGATTGTGGCGGCTTCCGCTTCAGCGAAGCGGCGCAGGTGCCGTGCCTGTGGGCGACCTACCGCGCCACAGCCAGCCTCGCGGCACTGCAGGCGCAACCACTGGGCCGCCAGCGCTGCGTCGAATGGATCGACAGCTTGCGCGGCCCGACCGGCGCCTTCGTGCGCTGGGCAGGGTATGACGGTGAGGATGTCTGGGCTGCGTTCTGCGCCGTGGGGTCGCTCAAGGCCATGGGTGAGCCGGTGGCGCACCTGGCCGACGATGTGGCTGCGTTCATTTCGACATTGTCGATGCCCCAGGGCGGCTACACCTACCGCTTGGCTGAATCCGCCCACGACGTGCTCACCACCGCGGCTGCGCTGCTGGGCGGCAGCCTGTCGTCGGAGCAGCGCGAGGCCGCCCTGCGCTGGATCGAAGGCTGCCAGATGCCCAACGAGCCGGGGATCATGTACATGCCCGGGCGGGGCGCCGAAGTGCGTTGCACCAATTGGGGCCTGGCTGCCGGTGCGTTCACCGGCCAGCCTGAGGCCCGCCAGGCCATCGGCCACTGGCTGGCCTCGCTGCAAAACCCCGACGGCGGCTTCGGCTTTTGGGAAGGGCGCGGTTCGGACATGGTCTCTACCGCCTCGGCAGTGTCTATCTTGCGCCAGCTGGGCGACAGCAGCGGTGTAGACCTGGCGGCCATCGAAACGTACGTGGCCAGCTGCCGGCAGGCGCAGGGTCACGCATCGTTCCCGCGTGGCGAAACCTCGTTACGCGCAGGGCTACAGGCGCTGGGTTGCCTTGCCTACTTGGGTCACGACGTCACTCAACCCGCTGCCGAGCTATTGGCCGCGCACAAGGTGCGCCAAGGCGGCTTCGCCAACCAGGGGCAGCGCATCCCCGATCTGCTCAGCACCTACCAGGCCGTGGTATTGGCCACCGACCTGGGCCTGCCGGTGGACCTGGCGCACCTGCGCTTCTTCCTCGACAAGGTGCGCAGCCCCGCAGGCCATGCCTGGTCGCCGTTGTTCCTGCAAGGGGTCGATGCGCTATCCCGCTGCCTCGGCCGCCTGCTTGATGCCTTTGCCGAAGGCCAGCGCGAGTGCTTGCCCAGTTTGCAGTTGTCGTAAGGACCTGACATGCCAACCCTGACTGTTTCCTGCGCACCGCTGCAGCCATTGGCGCGCAAGCGCCTGGCCTTGGCCTTTACCCGCCAGCTGAAAAACCTGGGCGCCGATACCGCCCATTGCATGGTGTTCTTCAACCCATTGCCGGAGGCCTGCGTGTTCAGCGCCGGCATGCCGATGCCCATTGCCGACGGCGATGGCGCCCCGGCGCAGTTCCATGTGCGCATCACCCTGTCGGTGGCGCGTGACCGGCTGGCGCATCAGGCACTGGCCGAAGGGCTGCACGACTGCCTGCGCACGCTCTACCCGAAGGCCTTCATCTACCTGCATTTCGACCCGATCCTGCCCGAGCACGTGTTCTTCAGTGCCGGCGCGGAATTGATCAACGCTGCCCATCAACAAGGAAAGACCGGCTCGTGAACGACCTCAGCATTGAACAGCGCATTCGTCAGACCCTCGGCCAACTGCTTGGCGAGGAGGTCGACGCCATCGACAAGCGCGACAGCTTCCGCGACTTCCTTGGCGAGCGCTTCGACAGCCTCATGGCCGTCGAAGTGATCACCGCCATCGAAGGCTGTTTCGACATCGAAGTGGATTACCTCAGCGACGACGTGCGCTTCTGGTTCGAAACCCTGGAAAAGATGGAGCAATTCGTCGGGCAAAAACTGGAAGACCAACTGACCCTGCAGGCTGCCGAGTGAACGCCGAACATCTGTTTACCACCTCCGGTTCCACGGGGGCGCCGCGGCAGTGGCTACGCAGCGTGGCGCAGATGGAGCGCGAGGCGGCCTTGATTCTTGGCCGTTGGGCGCCTGATGCGCGGGAGATTTTCTCCTTTGCGCCGGCCAGCCACAGCTACGGCATGATCCTCGGGGAAGTGGGTGCGCGGGTGCTGAACGCGCACCTGCAAGCCTGTTCGCTGGAACAACAGCGGCTGCCTGCACTGGATGGGGAGGGGCCATGCGTGATCCTCGCCATTGCCAGTACCTGGCGTGTACTGCCGGCACTGCTGGCGCGGCTGTCGGCGCGCCGCGCGGTGCTGGTGGTGCACAGCGCTTCGTTGCTGCCACCGGACGCCCTGGCCACGGTGCGGCGCCATGCCGGGCCGCAGGTGCGTTTCGTCGAACTGCTGGGCTCGACCGAAACCGGCGCCATGGCTTACCGCGAGCTGGATGCGCACAGCAGCCCGGAGCAGGCCTGGACGCTGCTCGACGATGTCACGTTGCTGAGCAAACCCGGCCAACCGAGTGCACTTGAAGTGGCCAGCCCGCGCATTGCTCGCGAGCAGGGCCAACCGGTGCCTGCGGCCACGCACTGCTGCGATGACCAGGTGCTGGCCCTGGATGCCCGCCGCTTCACGTGGCTGGGCCGGGCCAGCAGCCTGATCAAGGTCAATGGCCTGCGCGTGGATCTGGCCCGCCTGACCAGTGACCTTGGCCAGCAGCTCAATTGCCGGACGCTGGCCTGCGTGGCTGTGCGCGATGCACTGCGCGGCGAAGCGTTCGAGGTGCTGTTCAGCTCCGACACGCTCAGCGAGCACGCGGTGCTGCAGGCATTCCAGCAACTGCCGCCAGGCCATCCGCGGCCTGTTGCAGTGCGCCGTGTCACCGACCTGCCTTTATCCGCCACCGGCAAGCCAATGCCGTGGGCAGCCTCAAATTTTGTCAAGGAATACACCCATGACCCACGCTAATACCCAGGACACGATCACCCAATACCTCAGCAGCTGCGGCGCTGACGCCATCAGTGGTCGCGAGCAGCCTGAATACCTCGGCCTCAGCCTGCGCAAACGCCACGAACTGCTGCAGCGCACCCCGTCGCTGGCAGCGGATTGGGCGGCCCAGTACGCCCAGTGGTCGGTGCACGCCGACAGCCACTACCGTTGCCTGACCAGCACCCGCGAGGTCGAGGCACCGTGGTACCGCCTGGGCGTCAAGGACACCGTCGACGTTGCCGGCCTGCCGACCCGCCTGGGCCTGCGCAGCTACCGCCACTACCCGCAGCGCAGCGCCGAAGCGCTGACCTTCCTCGACCCACGCATCGCCCTGACCAGCAAGGTGGCCACCACCGAACTGAACATCGCCTTCGGCGCGGGCTGCCGTAACCCGCATTTCCCGACCATCGACCCGTCCGGCTCCAGCACAGGTTCGGCGGTTTCGGTGGCGGCGGGCCTGTGTGATATCTCGCTGGGCACCGACGTGCTGGGTTCGGTGCGCTGGCCGGCCTCGCACTGTGGCATGGTCGGCTTGCGCATGACCCAGAAGGCCGCGAGCCTGGCCGGGGTGTTCCCGCTGTCGCCGCGCATGGACGCCCTGGGCTGGGTGGCCCGCAGCGCTGACGACCTTGACCTGCTGTTCCCGCTGCTCGGCCTGGAGCCGCTGCTTGGGCAGCAACAACCCCTGAAAGACCGCTACCGCGTCGCCATGCTGGAACACGCATTGGACCCGGCGCTGACCAGCCCGGCGATGCTCGACATGCTGGGCCAGGCGCGCAACGCACTGGCCGACCTGGGCATGGCCCCCGCTGAAGTCGCCATGCCTGACCTTTGGGCCTGCCGTGGCGATGCCTGGCAACTGTGCGCGCGTGATGCATGGCTGGCTTCGGCGGCCTGGGCGCAGCGTTTCGACTGCGAACTGCACTGGTCGACGCTGAGTGCGCTGAAGGTAGGCGAGGGCGTCAGCGACAGCGACTACCAACGTATCCACCAGCGCATGGACGCCGTCCGCGCCGGTATCGACGCCAGGTTCGACACGGCCCAGGTGGACTTCGTGGTGTTCCCCATGGACCCCAACCGGCCGTTCGACCGGCGCAACCCGCAGCCCGGCGACTCGACCATTCCGTCCCCGGCCGAACCCGGCTATGACCAGAAGATCAGCTTCACCCCGTTGGCCAGCTTCAGTGGCCTGCCGGCCATCACCGTGCCGATCTGCCTGAGTGCCGACGGCAAGGCGCCGCTGGCCGTGCAGGTCATGGGCCGGCGCGACAGCGAACGGCAGCTGCTGGACATCGCCAAGCGCCTGCAGGGCCTGACCGGCCTGCTGCCAACCCGTCGTCTTCAGGTGTAAGGAGCGCAGCATGTGCGGAATCACAGGCTGGGTGGACTACACCCGCGACCTGGCCCAGGCCACCCCGGCCCTCGGCGCCATGACCGATACCCTGGCCCTGCGTGGGCCGGACGCCAGCGGCAGCTGGCAGCACCGCAATGCCCTGTTGGGCCACCGGCGGCTGGCGATCATCGACCTCAGCGGTGGCGTGCAGCCGATGACCTACCGCTGCGCCAGCGGCGAGGAAGTCGCCCTGATCTACACCGGCGAGGTCTACAACCACAACGCATTGCGCGAGCGCTTGCAGAAGGCGGGCCATCAGTTCCACACGCATAGCGACACCGAAGTGGTGCTGCACGCCTATCTCGAATGGGGCGAGCAGTGCTGCGAGCACCTGAGCGGGATGTTCGCCTTTGCCGTGTTCGACGGGCGTGACGGCCACTTCCTGCTGGTGCGTGACCGACTTGGGGTCAAGCCGCTGTACTACGCCCGCCACCAGCAAGGGCTGCTGTTTGGTTCGGAGATCAAGGCCATTCTGGCGCACCCGGAGTTCGCCAGCGCGCTGGATGTGGTCGGCCTGGTGGATGCCCTGAGCCTGTCGCGCGGCACCGTGCGTACGGCCTTGCGCGGGGTCAACGAACTGCCGCCGGGGCATCGCCTCTCGTGGCGGCCCAACGGGCAAGCCAAACTCAGCCGCTATTGGCAGTTGCAACGCCGTGAGCATCAGGACGACCTGGCCAGCACCGTGGCGCGCACCCGCGAGCTGCTAGGCAATGCGCTGGGCGAACAGCTGCACGCCGACGTGCCGGTCTGCTCGCTGCTGTCGGGCGGGCTGGACTCGACCATCCTCACCGCCATGGCGCAGCAACGGTTGCAGGCCGAGCAGGGCGGCACGGTCAATTCGTTCTCGGTCGACTTTGTCGGCCAGGCCGAACAGTTTCAGAGCGACGAATTCCGCCCGGAGCGCGACCAGCCCTACGCCCTGGCAGCAGCCGAGTACATTGGCAGCCACCACCAGACCATCCTCATCGACAACCGCGAGCTGGTCGCAGACCCCGCACGCAGGGCGGTGTATCGGGCCAATGACTCGGCGGCCACCTTCGGCGATGTAGACACCTCGCTGTACCTGCTGTTCAAGGCCATCCGCGGGCATTCCACGGTGGCTATTTCCGGCGAGGCGGCGGACGAGGTGTTTGGCGGTTATGCCTGGTTCCGCGACCCTCATGCCATCGCAGCGCAGCGCTTCCCGTGGCTGTCGCGCATGCAGTTGCTGCAGCCCGAGCTGATCAACCCCGAGTTCAACCGCCTGTGCGACTTTGCCAACTACCAGGACAGTTGCTATCACCAGGCGCTGGACAGCGTCGAACACTTGCCCGGTGACAGCCCGCACGAACGTCGTATGCGTGAGCTCTGCCACATGCACCTGCAGCGCTGGTTGCCGATCCTGCTCGACCGCAAGGACCGCCTGAGCATGGCCGCCAGCCTGGAGGTGCGGGTGCCGTTCACCGACCATGAACTGGTCGAGTACGTGTACAACGTGCCGTGGGCGATCAAGGGCAAGGACGGCGAGGAGAAATGGCTGCTCAAGCAGGCCTGCAAGGACATCCTGCCACCGGCAGTATTGCAGCGGCGCAAGAGCCCGTATCCGACCTCGGCCAACCTGGGTTACGAGCGGTTCCTGCGCGAGCGTGCCCGGCAATTGCTGGCAGAGGCGGGCAGCCCGGTGTTCCAGGTCATCGACCGGGCTCGCCTGGCCGCTGAACTGCGCCAGCCGGAGGGCTATTTCAATTCGCAGCTGCGGCGCAACAACCTGGAGACGGCCTTGGCGCTGGATGCCTGGTTGCGCGAATACCGCTTAGCGCTGTAGTTCGCGGTTGTCGCTGCCATCCAGAATCACCGGGTTCTGGATGGTGTCGGCATAGCGCCGTGGCGCCCCCAGGTCGAGCATGGAAATGAAGCTGCCCAAGGCAGGGGATGCGTTCTGAATGTTCCAGTTCATGTACAGGCCCATGGTCGGCGTAGGCTGGTCCTTGATCGGCCGGATGGGGCGGAACTGCACGCGGTCGCGCAGCGTGGAGTAGGCGATCGATTCCGGCACCAGGGCCACACCGAAGCCGCAGGCCACCAGGCCGATCAGGGTATGGATCTGCGCCGCTTCCTGCACCACCTTGGGGTAGAAACCAGCCGACTCGCACAGCGCGATCAACTGGCTGTGGTAGCCGCTGCCCAGCGCCTGCGGGGTGAAGACGAAGTCCTCTTCGGCAAAATCACGCAGGTCGACCACCGGTTGCTGCGCCTTGGCGTGGTTGGCGGGCAGGGCCATGACGATCTGTTCGTTGAGCAGCAGCCGCGATTCGATGGTGTCGGGCGGCATCGGCAGCTTGCGCATGAAGCCGATGTCCGCCTCGCCAGCCATCAGCGCCTTGGCCTGGGAGGCCGAGGGCATTTCACGGATGGTTAGCCGCACGTTCGGGTAGATTTCGCGGAATTTCTTAAGTGTATTGAGCAGCGACTCGTAGTAGGCGATGGAAATAGCAGTGATGGTGAGCTTGCCGCAGATGCCTTCGGAAACGTTACGGGCGTACTCGATGCCTTGCTCCAATTCTTTGAGCGTGCGGTAGGCGGTTTCCAGGAACGCCATGCCGGCAGCGGTCAGCTTGACCCCACGCTTGTTGCGCAGGAACAGGCTGAAGCCGAGCTTTTCTTCGAGTCGGTTGATCGCTTGGCTCAGGGGCGGCTGCGCCATGTGCAGGCGGATGGCTGCCTTGTGAAAGTGCAGCTCCTCGGCCACGGCAATGAACTGCCTGAGCAAACGTGTCTCGATCATGCTTACGTTCCTTCATCGAGTCGAACGGGCGCCAGGAAGGCGTTTTCCGGCGGCCGACCCTGCAAGGCGGCCATCATAGTGCGTGACATCGCGGCGACAAAGCCTCTGCTGCCATCGCCTTTTGTAGGGCATCACGCGGGTGGCTGGCGTACATCGGCATGTGGCGGGTTTCAGGTGATATCTCGGAGATATCAAAGTTGCATGCTTTTAATATTAAGTCATTGATTTTTTTATTGTTATCGTAAAAAAAGGAGAATCGGAAGGGCTCTACAATGCCAAGCACAGACCCATTCAAGAACAAAGTCGCCATCGTCACCGGCGCCGCCCAGGGCCTGGGCCTGGATTACGCCACGGCCTTGGCTGCGCGCGGTGCGCGGGTGGTCATCAGCGACCTGGGCACCGACCGCTCGGGTGAAGGCCAGAACCCGGCCGCCGTCAGCGATGCCCTCGAAGCCTTGAAGGCCGAGGGGTATGACGTGGTCGCCCATGTCGGCCACCTGGAAAACGAAGAAGAATGCCGCCAGCTGGTGGAACTGGCCGTCAGCCATTTCGGTGCGCTGGATATCCTCATCCACAATGCCGGTTGGGTGGACTATCAGGGCATCGAGACCCAGGAGCAGGCGTTTCTCGAGCGGGCGCTGGGTATCAGCGTGCACGCCCCGGTGTGGCTCGCCAAGCATGCCTGGAAGCACCTCAAAGCCTCCCCGGCACCGCGCATCGTGCTGACCACCTCGGACCGGGCCATGTACCAGCGTTACGCCCAGCCGGGCCTGGTCGCCTACTCGGCGGGCAAGATGGCCCAAGTGGGCATCATGAACGCACTGAGCATGGAAGGGCTGGAGCACGGCATCCTGGTCAACGCGATCTCGCCGGTGGCCAAGACCCGCATGTGGGGCGTGACCCAGCCGCCGGAAGAGCTCAAGCCCGAATGGGTAACACCGGGCGTGCTGTACCTGGCCAGCCCGCTATGCCGGGACACCGGCTACATCCTGCGTGCCAGCAATGGCCAGTTCACCGCCACGCGCTTCAGCGAGAACAGTGGGGTCAGTTACCCGCGCGACCTGGCGCGGGTGGAGGCGTCCAGCCTGGCCGAAGTGGCCGAGCGCTGGAGCCGCATCAAGGAATGTCACTACGTGCCGATCAAGGTCGCCAACACCCGTGCCGACCTGGGCGAGAGCCCGGTGTGGGATGCGCGCACGGGCGCGCTGTATTTCGTCGATATCACCGGCGGGCGTATCCACCGGTTGCTGCCCGATGGCGAAGTGGAGAAGCTTTACGAATCGGCTGCACGCATCGGTGCGCTGGCACTGACCGATCAGGGCAACCTGATCTTTACCGAGGACGCCAGCGTTGCCATCCTCGATGTGCAGCCGGGCAAGGTGCGGCAGTACTCCGTTCCGGTGCACCACCGTTCGAGCTACCGCTTCAACGACGGTGCCTGTGACCCACAAGGGCGCTTCGTCACCGGCCTGATGGATGAGGGGCCAAGCGGCAAGACCGGTGCCTTGTTCCGCTTCGACGGCGAGCTGCATGATGAGGTGATCCACGACGGCTTGTCGTTGCCTAACGGCATTACCTGGTCGGCGGATGGCCAGACGGTATTCTTCGTCGATTCCGTTGCGCGCTCCATCTACCGTGCCGAGTATTTGACCGACGGCCGCCTGGAGCAGGTCAGCCTGTTCGCTGAAACGCCGGCCGAGCTGGGGCGCCCTGACGGTATAGCGTTAGACCGCGAAGGCGGGCTGTGGGTGTGCCAGTTCAATGGCAGCTGCCTGTTGCGCTATGACCGCCACGGGCACTTGACCGACCAGGTGGTGATGCCGGTGCCGCGCCCGACCAGTTGCTGTTTCGGTGGCGATGGCATGGGCACGCTGTTCATCACCACGGCGCGCGTCGGCATGTCGCCGTCAGAGCTGCGCCACTACCCGGACGCGGGCGACCTGTATGCGATCCGCCCGGAAGTGGGTGGCATCGCACGTTACACGTTCAAGGAATAAGCGCTTGCACCTGGCTGGCCGGTAACACGGCCAGCTCGCCAAAACGCTGCGCCGAGTCGATGTAGCGCAGCGCCGACTTGGCGTCCTTCCAGCCCACGTAACTCATCAGTGACTTCAACTCCCAGCCGTTGGCCGTGGCCCAGGTGGCAAAGCCGCGGCGCAGCGAGTGGCCGGTGTACAGCGCAGCCGGCACGCCGCCACGCTCGAGCATACGCCGCAGCAGGCCGACCAGGCTGTTGCTGTTGAGCGGTGTGTCGCTGAGGTTGCCCCAGCGGTCCAGTTTGCGAAACACCGGGCCGTGGGCGATACCGGCCACTTCCAACCACTGCAGATAGGCCGTGACCGGGCACAGCGCCTTGAGTGCCGGGGTGCGATGCTGCACGCCGAGGGCTTCACGGTCGCCTTTGCTGCGTGGCAGGAACAGCGTGATACCGACGCCGGCTTCGGCCTGGATGTGCTCGACGCGAAGGCGTGCCAGTTCATCGCCGCGAAAGCCTCGCCAGAAGCCCAGCAGCAACAGCGCGGTATCGCGCCGGGCGCGGCGCAGGGCCGGCAGGTCGTGGTGCTCGCGGGCTTGGCTGGCTTCTGCTTCGAAATGTTCGACAGCGGTTTGCAGGTGCTGCAGCAGCAGCGGCGCGGCCTGTTTAGGTGGCGCCGGGTGCAAGGTGCGGATGCCGCGCATTACCTGGCGCACCAGCGGCGCCTTGGTCGGGTCGGGGAAACCTTGGCTTATGTGCCATTGGCTGAGGGCCGCCAGGCGTTGGCGCAAGGTGCTGACCGCATGCTGCTCGGCGTGGTCGGCCAGGTAGCGGGCGATGCTGTCGGCAGTGGCGGGCAGGAAGCCGCCCCACTGCGCCTCGAAATGCTCGATGGCGGCCTGGTAGCTGCGCCGGGTGTTGTCGCGGGTGGCGGCGCGGACGTAGCGCTCGATGTCGGTCATGGTTGGCGGTGTGGTGAAAGACCGTGACACGATAAAGCTTATTGGTGTGTCTGTCCCGGCCCTTTCGCGGGACAAGCCCGCTCCCACAGGTATGCACTGGCTTGATCGCTCCCTCAGGTATTGCACTGGCTTGATGATCACACGGTTCCTGTGGGAGCGGGCTTGTCCCGCGAATGGGCCGGTGTGAACGAAGCCAGTTTCAGCGTGGGACTGCGGCATCCATCAGTTGTCGCAACGGTTCATACTCGGCCTGGCTCACCGGCACCAGCCCGCTGGCATCCTGGGAAGCCACGAAATCGGCCAAAGCGCCAGGGTCATCCAGCATCGCCTTGCGAATGCGGCTTTTCAGCGCCGGGCACAGGTTGGCACTGAACACATACGGGTCGTAATAGATTGGCCGCGAACGCCATTGCACCTTGAGCGTGCTCGGCGCCAGCGCGTGCCGCGCCAGGTAGGCATCGGCCCGCTCACTGGCGACGAATGCCGCATCCACACGGCCATCCAGCAGCGCTTCGAGCGCTTTGTCATGGTTACCGGCATACACCAGAGAGCCGAAAAACCGCGGTAAAGGCGCGCCCACGTGGGCCGCGAACTCCACGCTGGGCACCAGGCTGCCCGAGGTACTGGCCGGGTCGCTTAGCGCCAGGCGCTTGCCACGCAGCGTGTCGATGCCATCGGCGCTGTCAGCACGGGTCAGCAGCAGCGCCTGGTAATGGTTGCCGGCCGCCGTGTAGGGGCCTGCACTCAGGGTGAAGGTGGCAAAGGGCTCTACCCGTGGATCACGGCGCTGGGCAAGTACAAAGGAAGCAGGGCCGAGGCGGGCAATGTCGGCACCACCGGAGACGATGGCATCGACCACGCTTTCGTAGGAGGCGGCAATCACCAGCTCCACCGGTACACCGGTCGCCTGGCTCAAGCGCTGCAACAACGCCTGGTGGTCACGCGTCATGTCTTCAGTGCTTTTGATCGGTATCACCGCCAGGCGCAAGCTGCGGGGCGTGCAATCGGCCAGCGCGCTGGCTGCCAGCAGATTGGCCAGCAGCAGCCAGGCCAGGGTCTTCACAGCACGCATGGCTTTTCCTCGATACCGTTGAAGGGTGGGTAGTCACGCAACTGTGCCGGCGACAACGGGCGGCTGAAGTGGTAGCCCTGGGCGATATCGCAGCCGGCAATTTTCAGGCACACCACCTGCTCGCGGGTCTCGACGCCTTCGGCGACCACCTCCAGGCCCAGGCGCTTGGCCAGGATGATGGTCGAGGACACGATCGGGCTGTCGTCGTAGCTGTTGGACAACGGCGCAATCAGCGAGCGGTCGATCTTGAGCTTGCTCAGCGGCAGCGACTGCAAGTGGGCGAACCCGGCGTAGCCGCGGCCGAAGTCGTCCAGGCTGATGCCCAGCCCGGCCGCGCGCAGGCGGTGCAGATGATCGACGGCGGTGCCTTCCGGGTCGAGAATGGTGGTCTCGGTGATCTCCAGCTCCAGCCGCTGCGGCGCAATGCCGTACAGCTGCAGCTTGGCCAGCAGGCGGGTGCTGAAGTCGGCCTGGCGCAGCTGCAGCGCCGATACATTCACTGCCAGGCGGGTTTCACGGCCTTGGGCATCCCAGCGCGCCAGCTCTTCGCAGGCCAGGCGCAACACTTCCCAGCCCAGCTCGATGATGAAACCGCTGCGCTCGGCCAGGTCGATGAAACGGTCCGGGTAGAGCAGGCCGAATTGCGGGTGGTCCCAGCGCACCAGGGCTTCATAACCCAACACCTGGTGGGTATCGAGGCGAATCTGCGGCTGGTAGTGCAGCACGAACTGGCGCTCGGCCAACGCGCTGCCAAAGGCCTGTTCGAGGGTAAACGAATGGATGTCGGAAAGGTTCAGCGAGGGGTCGAAGAAGCGGTACTGGGCGCGCCCAGCCTGCTTGGCCGAATACATTGCGGCGTCGGCGCAGCGGATCAGGCTGTCGATGTCCTGGCCGTCGCGCGGGCAAATGCTGACGCCGACACTGGGGCTGGTATTGACCTCCTGGCCGTCGAGGGCGTAGGTGGCCGAGAGCTTCTGCACCAGGTTGCGCACCCAGCTGTTGATCTGTTCTTCGCTGCGTTCGCCAGCCAGCAGCACCACGAATTCGTCACCGCCAAAGCGCGAGGCTTCGTCGCCGGGTTCCAGCAGGCGCTGGATACGCCCGGCCACGGCCTGCAGCAGCAAGTCGCCGATCTTATGCCCGAGCGAATCGTTGATCGATTTGAAGCGGTCCATGTCGATGAACAGGATCGCCATCAGCCGGCGCTTGCCCCGTTGCCGGGTCAGCGCGGTGCCAGCGACTTCGACGAACTGGCGGCGGTTGTGCAGGCCACTGAGGTGGTCGGTGGCGGCGGCATGGCTGCTGCGCCGGTGTTCGTCCTCCAGGCGCCCGATCAATTGCTGGTTGACCTGCTGCGCGTGCTCCAGGGCGCTGAATGCCTCTTGGCGCTTGCCCAGCAGGCGCAAGGTCCACACCAGGCTTGCGAGGATCATCACGGTCATGCTCAGGTTCAGCCAGAACTGCCGCGCGTAGGCCAGCGCGGTGGGGGCGAGGATTTCGTCGTAGCGTTGGCTGACGATGATGCTGAAACCCCGTTCGTCGATACGCCGGTACAGGCTTTGATAGGGGTTGCCGGATGCGTACTGGACCAGCAGGCCCGCCTCGCTGCCCTGGGGCGGCAGGCCGGGCTCGAAGTCATCACCGGCCACCACCACGCCACTGGTGTCGATACGCAGGCGCTCCTGGCCGTCGTCCTGTAACAGGCGCATGAGCCCGGTACTGCCCAGGTCGATGTGCTGGAACAGCACCGCCAGGTAGCCGATGTCCAGTTGCACTACCAGGATGTTGTCGATTTCGCGGCCAGGCAGGTTGGTCAACGGCAGCAGAAAAGGCAGGCGCCAGTTGGGCATGGCCGAGGGCGTGACCTGGGGTGCCACACGGGGCAGGAAGGGTTTGAAACCGTAGTGGGCGACGTGCAGTTTCAGCTGTTGCAGCCAGTCTTCTGGCAGTTCTGGTGCTTCGTCGCCATGGCTTGCCGACAGCAGATGCCCGTTGCGGTCATACAGGCTCATGCGTTTGAACACCGGGTCTTCGGCCAGCAGCCGTGCCAGGCTCAGGCTGCCCTGGCGCAGCGCTTTCATGTCGTCCTGGGTGACGCGGCCCACGGCCTGGGCGCGGTCGACCAACTGGCGCAGGCTCTCGCCGACGATGCTGGCAAGGTTCAGGTGTTCGGCCGCCTTGGCTGACAGTGCATCCTGGCGCGCAGCGGCCTTCTGCGTAAAGTGCAGCCCCCAGAGGAAGGTCAGGGTGGCTGCGCAGAGCATCAGGATCAACAGGCGCAGCAGGCCTGCAGACGACAGAAAACGGCGTATCACAGCTGGTATTCCCGACCCTGGGTGATGGTCGAAAAATACGACAGTCAGATGACAGGCTAATGACTGGTGGCTAATTGCCTCTAAGGTTTTCCCCTGTCTGCCAGGGGGGCCTGCAGCCGTGTGGTTTCTTCATCAAGGTAGCTGATCAACGCCGCGACTTCGGCATCGCCCAAGCGCATGTTGGGCATGGCCAGGCGGTTGTATTGTTCGTACAGCAGCGTGGCCAGCGGGTCTTTTTCGGCAAGCATCTGGTCGGGCTCCTTGAGCCAGCGGGCCAGCCAGCCGGCTTCACGTTGCCGGGTCACGCCGAGCAGGTCGGGGCCGATGCCAGGCTGGCCGGGTTCAGTGTTGCCCACCGAATGGCAGGACGAGCAGCGTGTGCGGAAAATCTGCTCGCCGCTGCTGGGCGGGCGGATGTCGGGGGCGCTGGCGTAATCGTTGGCCACCGCCGTGGCCTGCTTCCAGTTGTGCAGGCTGTTGCCCAGGCGGTCGGCGAGGATGTACGGGCTCTCGAAGGGTGAGGCTTTCATCCAGCGGCCAGTGGCCTGGTTGCCGATGATCAGGCTCAGGTTGTGGTCCTTCGAGCGGCCGTTTTCCAGGCCTTCTATATAGAGGCCCAGGCGCCGGCGCAGTTGTTCGATATCTTCGGGCTCGCCGGTGAGCAGGGTCCAGCCGGGGCCGATGCCGAATTTTTCGGCGTAGCGCTTGAGCGTGGCGGGGGTGTCGTTGTACGGGTCGATGCTGATGGAATAGAGGAAGATGTCCTTGCCCACGCGGTCGCCGAGAATCTTCTGCACTTGGCGCAAGCGGGCGGTTTCGACTGGGCAGGAGTCGGTGCAGCCGGTGAAGATGAAGTTGATGGCGACCACTTTGTCCTTGATCAGGTCGTCGAAGAAGTGGACTTGCTCGCCGTCCTGGGTCAGCAGCGGGGTGTTAGGGAAGTAGTCGGCGCCCCAGGGCGTGGTGCCTTGGGCCTGGATCGGGATTTGTGCCTGAGCCTGCAGCACTGGCTTGACCGGCCAGTAGTGGGTGCTGGCGGCGAACAGGGCGAGTGCGAGCAGAACATTCCAAGAGCCGGTCATGATGCAGTCCTCTGTTGTTCTTTGGGTGCTGTTCGGGCCTCATCGCCGGCAAGCCGGCTCCCACAGGTACGGCACTGAATCCGGGCCTTGTGCTGTCACTGTGGGAGCCGGCTTGCCGGCGATGAGGCCGCACAGCGGCCCCCGCTTTACTTGATGCTGACCGGGGCGGTCACGCTCTGCCCCAGCGCCGACTTCACGGTCACCGTCGCTGGTGTGGCCGGGCCACTGCCGGTGGTGGTCACCGACAACCGCCAACGCGCCCCGCTGGTCGCTGCCGTCAACGTCGCCGCCCCCAGGTTCAGCGGCCCGCTGGTGGTTGCGGCGGTTACCGTGATGCTGTTACCAGTGGCCACCGAGGTGGTACCGGACACCTCCCAGGTGTAGCGGTTGTTGCTGCGCAACTGCACCGAAGCACTGCTGACCTGGATCTCGTCCATGGCCACTGCCGGGCCCACCGCGATGTTCACCGTGGCCGGCGCCACCGACTCGGCGCCTTTGGCATCACGTGCCGAGTAGTTGAAGCTGGCGGTGAAGGGCGTGGGCACGGTGGTGGGTGGGGTAAAGGTCACGGTGGTGCCATCGGTGCTCACCGAACCCTTGCCGGAGTCAGGCTGGCTCAGGCCTACGACGGTCAGTGGCAGGTTGCCCTCCGGGTCGGTGTCGTTGGCCAGCACATTGAGCACGATCGGTTTGCCCGCCGTGGTGGCGGCGCTGTCGTTCACGGCTACCGGCGGCTTGTTGCTGGTGTCATCGTCACCGCCATGGCCGCTGCTGTTGCGGAAGGTCGGCAGGCCCACCGAGGCGACATACTGCACGCCATCCCAGCCTGGCAACGGGGTCGGCATCACCTGGAATTGCCCAGGGTGCTCGATGTCCCAGCGCAGCAGCATCGAGGAGTCTTCGTGTTGTGTGTTGTGGCAGTGCTCCATGTAGGTGCCTGCGAATTCGCGGAAGCGAATGGCCATTTCCACTTCTTCGGAGGAGTCGGCATCCGGCCCGATGCGATAGACGTCCTTGCGTGCCCATTTCTCCCACTCAGGCGGCGCCTTGCCGTCGCGGCTCAGCACCACGCCTTCCTCGAAGTGCACGTGCACCGGGTGGCTCCAGCCATTACCACCGTTCTTGATCTTCCACACTTCCAGGGTGCCGTCGCCGCTGAAGCCGCCGTCGGTGGCTTCGTTCGTCAGCTGCGCGGCAGCCGTGATGCGCCGCGGGTCCATGCTGTAGCCAAAGCCACCGTCGGTCTTGATGGTCCAGGGCGCCGTGTCGGTGCCGTCGGAGCGGCCGAAGATGAACTCACGGTGGCGCGCCGCCTTGATCTTGTCCTTGTCGGCCTGGGCGGTGCGGTCGATCGTCAGCGGGATCATCTTCAGGCCTTCGGCTTTGCCGGGCTTGGCGGGCTCGTAGGCGGTCGGGTCCATGCTCACGTCCTGGCCGCTATAGGGCTGCACCAGTAGCTGCATGAACTTGCCCACCACCGGGTCGCCGTTGTCCCATTCTGGCCCCTTGCTGGTCTGCTTGATGACCGCCTTGTATTTCTCGGACATCACATCGGCCAGCGAGATGGCCTGTTTCGGGCCCTTACCGGTTTCGTGTTCCATCAGGTTGACGAAGTACAGCTTGTCGCCGGCCTTGATGCCGTTCTTGGCGAAGTTGATGATGATGTCGTAGCGCTCGGCGATGCCCTGCAGCGGCAGGATGCCGTTGTTGTCCTGCAGGTTGCCGTCGGCGTTGAGGTCCAGGGTGCCGTCGAACGGCACGGCGTGTTCCATGATGTTGCCATCGTTGGCAATCATGTGGAACGGTACCCGGGCATAGGACACGTTGGAGCCGGCAGGCCCCTTGAGCTCACCGCTGTTACCCGCAATTTCACGCACCACGGCAAACTTGAAGTAGCGCGACACCGACCCATTGAGAATACGGAAGCGGTAGCTGCGTGCACGCACCTTGAGCTTGGGCTGGTACTGCCAGTTGACGAGAATCTGGTCACCCAGGAAACCGTCGGTGTTGAACGGGTTGAACCACAGCTGGCCGTTCTGATCCCAGGCCTTGTCGGCGATCACCAGGTTGACGTCGTAGTCGCGGTTGCCCCAGGCCATCCCGCTACCGCTGGGCAAGCGCAGGTTGACGCCGTCCTGCAGCGCTTCGTTGCCGCGGTCCAGGGCGCTGTAGTAGTTCATCATCACGGCGTTGCCTTTGTAGACGTTCTGCGCCGTGAAATCCATCATGTGGTCGTGGAACCAGTGGGTACTCATGGTTTCGCGCCAGTCGCCGCGAATCTTGATGCTGCCGTTCTGGCAGGTTTTAAGGCCTGGCGAGGCGTCGTTGACGAACAGGGTTTCGCCCGGCGAGCAGGGGAACGCTGCGCGTGGGTCCTGGGCGCGGGTGTTGATGGTGTCGTAACCGGCCAGCTGGATCGGCCAGCGGTAATCGTAATACTGGCCCGGGAAGAAGTAGGCGTTGGCGAAACCATCGCTCTCGGCCGGGGAGTGGCCGTTGTGCTCGTGGGTCGAGATGGTGTGCAGGCCGAAACCCGCGTTGGCCGCCGGGTCGATCGGCAGCGCGTTGTAATGGCGCATGAGCACCGGCTGGCCATAGCGGACCATCAGCAGCTTGGTCGGAAACGTGCCGTCAAAGGTCCACAGCGACTTGTGGTTTTGCAGTGGCATGTTCGGGTGGAAGCGCGTGTCGATGCCTTTGGTGGTGCCCAGCGTGGTGGGGATGTCGGAGGTCTGGTAGTACAGCCCGCCCGGTGCGAATTCGCCCACGGCATAGTTGTGCAACTGCTTGCGGTCACGCAGCCCCTGGTTGATGCGCGCACCCGCCTGTGCGGTCTTGAACGCGGCCTGGGGGTAGAACTCGTTCCAGCGCTGGTGCGACCAGCCTTTTCCTGGTGGCCGGCCTTCTGCCGGCGAGCCGACCGAATTGCGGTTGAGGAACATCTCGATCTGCGCCTTCCACGGGTTGCGGTCCAGCACATTGGAATACTGGGTGGGGAAGGGGTACAGGCCGGGTTGCTTGAGGAAGGCTTCCAGGGCGTTGCCGTTCGGGCTGCTGCGGGCGACGATGTCCGGGTCCTGCGCCGGTGCTGCACCGAGCGTTGGGACGGGGAACGTCAGGCTGGGTGGCGGCAGGCTCGGGTCGAGTTTTTCCGGGCCGAATTCTTCGAACAGCAGCAACTGCTGGGTGAAGGGTTGCGCGCCGAACAGCGGGCTGGGCTTGCCGTTGGTAGGGTAATTGCGTGAGGTCTGCACCGCCGGCGGCAGCACGTTGTCGACGCGGTTGCTGTCGCGGTCGCCGTACACCCCGTCCTTGAGTTCCAGTGAGCCCCGGTTGGCCTCGGGCAGGGTGAACAGGTTGAGCAGCGCCGGGTTCGGGTCGGCCGGCTGGTCGTCAAAGTGCGAGGGGTCGGTCGGCGGCGGCTGGCTGACATCATCCAGGGAGCCCGCCACGGCGCCGTGCTGGCCAAGGCTGAGGATAATCGTGGTAATCGCGGTCAATCTGAACAATGGGCGGCTGGGGTGGATCACGGCAGTTGTTTTCATCGCCTTATGCCTCGGTCGCAGCTAAATGGCTTGGGGCCATCAATGGCGTATTGCCTCGTTTCAATGGCCGGAGCAACGGCTGTGCCAAGTAATGTTTTGTTAAACAAAACCTTGTGGGAACTGATGCGGACTAAATGCTGTCGCGTCAAGGAATGGGTATAGGTCCCCAGAACCGGGTACGGCAGGGCCCATTTCTGGTGATTTGCCCGTGACAATGGCGTGACAACTGCGGTATACCTGCACGCCACCAAGGGGAGTCCGGCAACGGGCTGAGAGACCGCTGGCATTGCAGCGCGGTGACCCTTAGAACCTGATCCGGATCATGCCGGCGAAGGGATGGGACTGTTGACCTGCCTTTTTGCCGGCCTCACTGCGAGGCCGCTCCATGCCCCACCGTACCGGTCTCGCTGTCACCCCATGGAGGACAGCACCATGACCGAACGCTTCACCGAAACCCTGCGCCGCCAAAGCGAACCGACCTGGTCGGCTGCCGTCGGCCACCGCTTCGTCACTGAACTGTGCGACGGCAGCGTGGCGGACCCGATCATGGTCCGCTACCTGGTCCAGGACCATCGCTTCCTCGACAGCTTCCTGACCTTGCTGGGCGCCGCTATCGCCACTGCCGACACCTTCGAGGCACGCCTGCGTTTCGGGCGTTTCGCCGGCATGATTTCCAGCGACGAAAACACCTACTTCCTGCGTGCCTTCGAGGCGCTGGACGTAAGCCCCGAGCAGCGTGTCGAACCGAAGGACACAGTGCCCACCGCGGGCTTCAAGGCGATCATGCGCGAAGCTGCGGCTACCCGCTCGTATGCGGCCGCGCTGGCGGTGCTGAACGTAGCCGAAGGCCTGTATCTGGACTGGGCGAGCAAAGCCGCCAAGCCGCTGCCGGGCAACTTCGTGCATGCCGAATGGATCACCCTGCACGACAATCCGGCGTTCGCCGAATTCGTCGCCTTCCTGCAGGCAGAGCTTGACCGGGTAGGCCCGCAAGAAGCTGCACTGAGCCGCGATTTCTATTCGCGCACCGTGGCGCTGGAGCTTGCCTTCTTCGACGCCATCTATGACGAGGAGGCCTGAGCATGGATATCTTCGCGCGCCTGAAAGCCGCCGCCGCACCGCAGTGGGCCAGCTACGTGGACCATGACTTCGTGCGGCAGATGGGTGAGGGCACCCTCAGTGAGGAGGCTTTCCGGACCTACCTGGTGCAGGACTACCTGTTCCTGATCCAGTTCGCACGCGCCTGGGCGCTGGCTGCCTACAAGAGCCGCCTGCCGGCCGACATCCGCGCTGCTCAGGCTGGCCTGGCTGCCATCCTCGACGAAACCGAACTGCACCTGCGACTGTGCGCACGCTGGGGGCTGTCGCAGGCCGATATCGAGGCGGCGCCGGAGCACCAGGCGACGGTGGCCTACACCCGCTATGTGCTCGACTGTGGCGCTGCGGGCGACCTGCTGGAACTGCATGCAGCGCTGGCACCGTGCGTGATTGGCTATGCCGAAATCGGCCGTGCGCTGGCGGAGCAGATCGGTGATTTGAGCGATCATCCTTACCGGGAGTGGATTGGCGAGTACGCAGGCAACGGTTACCAGGCTGTGGCGGCGAATGCACGCAAGCACCTCGATGAGCTGGCGGCGCGCAGCATGACTGAGCAGCGCTTTGTGGAGCTGGCGGGGATCTTTGGCCAGGCTTCGCGGCTGGAGGCGGACTTCTGGCAGATGGGGTTGGATGGGGTGAGGTGAGGGATGAGGGGCGGCCACGTGCATGCCTTGGGTTTTGTGGTGATGTTGAGATCGAGCGCCGCCCGCGCGTCGCTCGATTTGCGCATCACCACAAAACCAACGCCTGGCGCCGCTAATTGCTCACCATCAACTCCGGCCCCAGGTAATGATTGACCAGCTCGATATCATCATCCCCCAGGCTGCCCACCGAAGACGCTAGCCGTAACCGCGACATCAGGTAGCGCAACTTGGCCTCGAACAGGTCATGCCGGGCCACGAACAGCAGCTCCTCGGCATTGAGCACATCTGAGTTGGTGCTGGTGCCGCCTTCCTTGAAACCCTTGCGCGTCGACAGCAGCGAGCGCTCGTTGGAGGCCACGGCCTTTTCCAGCGCACGCACCCGCAACGCGCCGCTCTGCACCCCACGGTACTCACGGGTGGTACCGGAAATCACTTCCTGGCGCGTGGCGTCGAGCTCATCCAGCGCCTTGGAGCTGTTGGCCGACGCCTGGCGCGTCAGCGCGCTGACACCGCCGCCGCTGTACAGCGGAATATTCAGCTCCAGACCAATCGAGTTGTAGTGGTTGCGCTGGTTGAGTTCGGAAATCGACTGGCTCTCACCGGCCGTGTAGCCCGCGACGAAATCCAGTGTCGGGTAATGACCGGCCCGGGCGCGCTTCACTTCTTCTTCTGCCAATTCGTAGCTGTGCCGACGGGCATGGATCAGTGGGCTATCGGCCTGGGCCCTGACCAGCCAGTCCTGCAGGTTGCTCGGCAGCAGCGGGGGCGTGTCGAAGGCCGGCTGCAGGGTGGTCAGCGACTCGGGCGTTTCGCCAATGTACTCCTCCAGCTTGCGCCGCGTGTTGACCAGATTGTCCTGCGCCTCGATCAGCTCGGCTTCAGCCAGGTCGCGCCGGGCGGCCGACTCGTCGATGTCGGTAATGGTGCCGGCACCCAGTTCCATGCGCCGCTTTGCCGAGGCCAGTTGTTCCTCGAAGGCGCCCAGTTTGGCCTTGGCCAGGGTAATGGTCTCGCTGGCCAGCAGCACATCGAAGTAGGCATCGGCCAGGCGCACCGCGGCGTCCTGGCTCTTGGCATCGAACACCGCAACGCTGTAGTCGGCACGCTGCTGGCCCTGGTGGTACTCAGCCATCTTCTGTTTGTTGAACAAGGGTTGGCGCAGCCGCACGCTGGCACCTTTGGAGTCGTAGTCGAGGTCGCGGTCCAGGTTGTTCTGGCTTTGGCTGCCATTGACCTTGTTGTAGTAGGCCGAGCCATTGATCTGCGGCAGCAGGCCCGCCTGGCCGATGGCGCGGTTTTCAGCGCCGGCCTGCTTCTCGTGCACGGCGGCCTGGTAAATCGGGCCCTGGTACTGCAACAGGTCCCAGGCTTGCTTGAGGTCCATGGCGCCGGCCGGTGCGGCCAACCCCAACAGGCAGACGAACAGGCAATGACGGTTCATCTCATTGCTCCTTGAACGCACTGTCGACGCGTTCGAGCATGGGTTTGAGCAGGTAGCTGAGCAGGTTGCGCTCGCCGGTCTTGATGGTCACCGTGGCCGGCATGCCGGGGCGTATGTGGTTACTGCCCAGCAGGCTCATGCCTTCGGGCGTGACTTCCACCTGGGCCAGGTAAAACGGCTGTTTGCTTTCCTCGTCCATCAGCCGGTCTGCGGAAATGGTCTTGACCCGCCCGGGAATGTTCGGCGTTTGCGCATGGTTGAAGGCGGGGAAGGCGATGTCCACAGCCAGGCCCGGGACCATCTTGTCGATGGCCTGCACCGGAATCATCGCGTCCACCTGCAGCGGCTCGTCCAGCGGCACAACCTCCATGATCTTGGCGCCCGGCTGAATGATGCCGCCAACGGTGGCGATGCTCAGTGCCTGGACCATGCCATCGATGGGCGAGCGGATCACCGTGTGGTTCACTTCGTAATCCAGTGCGCGCAGGCGGTCGGCGAGGGTGGTGTTTTCCTTGGCGGTATCGGTCAGCTGCGACTCGACTTCCTTCAGGTAGTCATGCTGGCGTTGCAGGATGCGCAGTTTGATTTCCGTCGCCTGGCTGCGCACCCGGGCGATGTTGTTGAGGTTTTCGGCCTGGCCTGCGGACAAGTCGGCATTGCTGCGCTCCAGCTCAAGCAGGCGGTTGCGCGGCACATAGCCTTCGGCGGCCAGCGTGCGGGTACCTTTTAGCTCCTGATTGAGGAAACCGATCTGCGAGGAGCGGGCGCCATACACTTGCTGCAAACCTTTGAGCTGCACGTTCGAGGCGGTGAGGTTCTCTTCGAGGATGCTGATTTCGCCCGCCAGCCCGGCGCGGCGGGTTTCCAGCAGGCGCTGTTGCAGTTCCATGGCGGCCACCAGGCGTGGGTCGTCGGCGTAACGCTTGGTCAGTTCGGGGGCGTAGGCCACCGTGTCGCGGCCATCGCGTTCGGCTTCCAGGCGGTTCTGCACGGTCTTGCTGACAATGTACTGGGCGCTGAGGGCGCCTTGTTCGGCCACCGCACGCAGCGCGTCGAGGCGGACCACTTCCTGGCCCTTTTTCACCACATCGCCTTCGCGTACCAGAATCGCCTCCACGGTGCCCCCGGTCAGGTGCTGTACCGCTTTGCGATTGCTGGTGACCTTGACCGTGCCGGTCGCGACCACGCCGGCATCCAGTGGCGCCAGCCAGGACCACAGCAGAAAACCGCCAAACCCGGCAAGCATCAGCCACAGGCCGACCCGCGCCGGTTTGCCGACGTCCAGGTCGATCAGGCTTTGGGCGTCGGCGGGTATCATTTCGGTGTGTTGGCTCAGTTGCATGATCGATTACTCCCGTACTTTCACGGAGGCCAACGGGGCTGCGGGGGCTGCGGGTATCACACTGCCCTTGCGCAATGCGTTGAAGACTTCATCGCGGCTGCCGAGCATCTGCACGCCACCGTCACGCAGCATCAGTACCTTGTCGACGGCGCAGAGCACGTTAGGGCGGTGGGAAATCAGAATGACCGTAGCGCCGCGCCCCTTGAGTTCGGCCAGCGCATCGACCAGGGCTTTTTCGCCGACGTCGTCGAGGTTGGCGTTGGGCTCATCGAGCACCACCAGGGCGGGCTCGCCATACAGCGCGCGGGCCAGGGCGATGCGCTGCTTCTGGCCACCGGACAGCGGGCTGCCATCGGTGCCCAGGCGGGTGTCATAGCCCTGGGCAAGGCGCAGGATCATCTCGTGAACGCCGGTGATCTTGGCGGCGCGGATTACTGCGTCACTGTCCACCTCGCCAAAACGGGCGATATTGTCGGCGATGGTGCCTTCGAACAGTTCCACGTCCTGCGGCAGGTAACCGAGCCAAGGGCCCAGCTGGGCTTTGTTCCAGGTAAAGATATCGGCGCCATCGAGGCGCACCTTGCCGGCCTGGGTCGGCCAGACGCCAACCAGCAAGCGGGCGAGGGTGGACTTGCCCGAGGCGGAGGGGCCGATGACCCCAAGGCTTTCGCCGGGTGCCAGGTTGAAACTGACCCCGCGTACGATGGTGGTGTTGGTGCCCGGTGCGCCGGCGAACACGTTTTCCACGGCCAGCATGCCCAATGGGCGTTGCAGCGGCATGCTCAGAGGCCTGCGTGGGTAGTCGCTGAGCAGTTCGTTGAGGCGCCCCCACGCCAGCCGGCAACCGAGCAGTTGCTTCCAGGCAGCGATGACCTGCTCCACCGGGCCCAGCGCGCGGCCGGTGAGGATCGAACAGGCGATCATCATGCCGGGGGTGATCTTGCCTTCGATGGCCAGTAACGCGCCGGTACCGAGGATCAGCGATTGCAGGGTGATGCGCACGAAGCGCCCGGTGCTGCTGATAATGGCGGCGCGGTCGGACGCCAGGCCCTGCATCTGCAGAATGCGCAGGTGGCCCTGGTACCAGCGCTTGCTGATCGACGGCAGCATGCCCATGGCCTCGATCACTTCGGCATTGCGCAAGTTGTTGTTGGCGTAATTGGCGCTGGAGAGGGCCGCCTGATTGGCCTCGGCCAGCGGTTTTTGCGTGGCCTTTTCGGTCAGGTAGGCCAGGCCCACCAGAATCAGCGAACCGATCAGCGTGACCAGGCCCAGCAACGGGTGAATCAGATAGGACACCAGCAGGTAGATCGGTGTCCACGGCGCATCGAAAAAGGCGAACAGGCCATTGCCGGTCAGAAACTGGCGCACCTGTGCCAGGTCCTGCAGGGCTTGCGCCGGGTTGCCACCGGCGCGGCTCAGGTTGCGTTCGAACGCTGCACTGAAGATGCGCTGGTTGAGGCCCATGTCGAGGCAGTTGCCGACCCGCACCAGCACCCGGCTGCGCACCCACTCCAGGGCGGACATCAGCAGGAACAGCCCGACCACCAGCAACGTCAGCATGGTCAGCGTCGTCACGTTACGGCTGACCAGCGCGCGGTCGTATACCTGAAGCATGTACACCGATGGCGTCAACATCATGACGTTGATCACGCCGCTGAAGGCGGCCAAGGCGAAAAAACTGCGGCGCAGGCGGAAAAAAACGTCGGCCAGCTCGGAGCGGGTACGTGGTGGCTTGTGCATGGAGGCCTCCCTTTTCGAAAAACCGGTGGCCGTTGCGGCGTGCCGGACTTCAACAAACAGGCGTTCTAGAGGTGGTGCAGGCCGGTCGCTCTATTGGCGGCTGGGCAAAATGCTTGTGCAGCTCCCACATGCACGAGCGTAGGTTGCAACGAAATATCTTGTAATATCATTTTGCTCTAATGAAGTTTTGAACTTCTCATAAGTTCCAGCAAAACAGCGAGTTGCAACGCATTATCATCGAGAGCCATTTTTTCGACGCGATATTGACAAGGCTTTGCTATGCGACTTTAGTCTTGCTTAATCGCGGTAGCTGCAGGAGCAGGTTTTCACCTACGCGGCCTATGGCAAGGGATTGAGCCTTGCCCACCGATAAACTTCGCCCTGGCACTGTCGAGCACCTGGAGCTCCCGATGACCATTCACTCATCCTTTTGCTTCCACGGCCCACCTACCTGTTAGGCCGGCGTTACATTTCTGCGATTTCCAGGTGCATATCCTGCTCCCGGGGTGAAAGTAGCCCCGCGCCAGCGCTCGCCTGAAAACAGCTGACCCACTCACTGCGCAAGTCATCTCAGACCGGGCGCGGGATGGACCCTGTCGCCCTGTGTCTTCTCCCGACACATCGAGGGCAATCGAAAATGGCCAATTTCAGCAAGTCGGACCTGGCGTTCATTCTCCAGCAGATCTTCATCGCCGAAGCCCATGCCAAGGGCGCCAACCTCATCGAACTGCTGCCTAACGGCCAGGTACCGTTCGGCCTGCGCACCGTCGATGGCAGCTACAACAACCTGGTCGCCGGGCAAAGCGAGTTCGGCGCTGCCGACAACTCGTTCCTGCGCCTGCTCGATGCCCAGTACCGCTCGGCCGCGTATGCCGCGACGGGCACGGTGGTCGATGCGCAGCCACGGGTCATCAGCAACCTGATCGTCGACCAGACCGCCCACAACCCGGCAGCGGTGGAGGCCAACGGCGGTGCAACGCCGGTGATGAGCCCCGGCCAGGACGGTGTCTTCGGCACGGCTGACGACGCGCCGGTGTACTTCATCCCCAACGTCTCGGCGGACGCCGGCCTGACCGCCGGGTTCAACTCGTGGATGACGTTCTTCGGGCAATTCTTTGACCATGGCCTGGACCTGGTCAGCAAAAGCAACAGCGACATCGTGTTCATCCCGCTGCAGCCGGATGACCCGCTGTACATGCCGGGCAGCCCGACCAACTTCATGGTGCTGTCGCGTGCGGTGCGCACTGCCGGCGCCGATGGCGTGGTGGGCACAGCCGATGATGGTCAGCCCAACACCACTTCGCCCTTCGTCGACCAAAGCCAGACCTACAGCTCGCACCCCTCGCACCAGGTGTTCCTGCGCGAATACACCGTCAATGCCGACGGTGACCCGGTGGCGACCGGGCGCCTGATCACCAACCGTGACCTGGGTGCCGATGGCAAGTTCGGCACCGCCGACGATAGCGACGGCGAGAACGGCGGCATGGCCACCTGGGCGGTGGTCAAGGCACAGGCGCGTGACATTCTGGGCATCAACCTGACCGACGCTGACGTGCACAATGTGCCGCTGCTGGCCACCGACGCCTATGGCAACTTCATTCGCGGGCCTGGCGGCATGCCCCAGGTGGTGATGCGCGTCAACAACGGTGCCGATGGCATCGCCGGCACCGCCGATGACGTGACGCAACTGGTCGAAGGCAATCGCGCAGCGCCCATCAGCCTGGCCAATGCGGTCAGCACCGGGCATGGCTTCCTTGACGACATCGCCCACAACGCTGCACCGGTGGTGGTCGGCGGGGTGCTGCAGGCCGATATCGACAGCGATGTGGGCAATGCCCAGGCGGTTGGCACCGGCGGCAACAACCTGACCTACGACAACGAACTGCTCGATGCCCACTACATTGCCGGTGACGGTCGCGCCAACGAAAACATCGGCCTCACCGCCGTGCACCACGTGTTCCACTCCGAACACAACCGCCTGGTGCAGCAATCGAAAGACACCATTCTGGCGGCGGGCGACCTGGCCTTCCTCAATGAATGGCTGATCGACGACGTGGTCGCCATACCCACCTCACCTGCGCAGATTGCCGCCCTGGTGTGGGATGGCGAGCGGTTGTTCCAGGCCGCCAAGTTCGGCACCGAAATGCAGTATCAGCACCTGGTGTTCGAAGAATTTGCGCGCACCGTCCAGCCACAGGTCGACGAGTTCCTGGCGCCGAACGGTTACGACACGTCGATCAACCCGGCTATCCTGGCCGAGTTCGCCCACGTGGTGTACCGCTTCGGCCACTCGATGCTGACCGAAACCGTCGACCGCTTGGACCCTGAGTTCAACCCGATCCTCACCGACCCGAACAACCCGGACCAGCAAATGGGCCTGATCGCGGCCTTCCTTAACCCGCTGGCGTTTGCCGGCAGCGGGGCAACTGCGGACGAAGCAGCGGGGGCAATCATCCGCGGCGTAACGCGCCAGGTGGGTAACGAGATCGACGAGTTCGTCACCGAAGCGCTGCGCAACAACTTGCTCGGCCTGCCGCTCGACCTGCCAGCGCTGAACCTGGCACGCGGCCGCGACACCGGTATCCCCACGCTAAACCAGGCGCGCCGCGAGTTCTATGACATGACCGGCGATAGCCAGCTGAAGGCGTACATCAGCTGGATCGACTTTGCCGACCACCTGAAGCACCCAGCATCGCTGGTCAACTTCATCGCCGCCTACGGCGCCCACAGTTCCATCACCGGTGCGACCACCCTGGCGGACAAACGCGCTGCGGCCATGGCCCTGGTGTTCGGTGGCCCGGACGCCCCAGCGGACCGCCTGGACTTCCTCAATGGCACCGGTGCCTGGGCCAACGTCAACCTGGCGGGCAAAGATGGGTTGATGGGCACTCCGGACGACGTGACCGGGGTCACCATCACCGGTGTCGACGCCATCGACTTCTGGGTCGGTGGCCTTGCCGAGCAGAAGATGCCCTTTGGCGGCATGCTCGGCTCCAGCTTCAACTTCGTCTTCGAGACCCAGCTGGAGGCCTTGCAGAACGGCGACCGCTTCTACTACCTGTCGCGTACCGCCGGCCTGGACTTCGGCGCCGAGCTTGAGAACAACTCGTTCGCCAAGCTGATCATGCTCAACACCGATGTCACCCACCTGTCCAACACGGTGTTCCTGACGCCGACCTACACCCTTGAAGTGAACCAGGCCAACCAGTTCACCGGCCTGGGTACCGACGGCAAGGCCGACCCGACTGGTGGGTTGATGATCAATGGCGTGGAAATCGTCAAACTGGTGGTCCGCGACAACCCCGACACCGCCGGCCCCGACAGCAACTTCCTGCAGTACAACGGCGAAGACCATGTGGTGCTAGGGGGTACGGCCGGCGATGACATCATCATCTCCGGTGAGGGCGACGACACCCTGTACGGTGACGGCGGCAACGACTACCTCGAAGGCGGTGCCGGCAACGACGCAGTCCTCGGCGGCGCGGGCGATGACATCATCACCGACTCGTTTGGCGACAACCGCCTGGAAGGCAACGCCGGCAACGATGTGATCGTGGCTGGCAGCATGCTCGCCGCTGGCAACCTGATCCTCGGCGGCGATGGCCAGGACTTTATCATCACCACCGAAGACATCAGCACCACCTTCGGTGGCAAGGGTGACGACTTCATCCTCGGCGCCAAGACCAACCTGCCGCCAACCGGTAACGAAGGTGACGACTGGATCGAGAAGGGCACCCAGGACGGCGCACCCGGCGACAACTTCGCGCCGCTGTTGACCGACGATGTGATCGGCAACGACATCTTCGTTGGCGGCGGTGGGTTTGACGAAATGCTCGGCGAGGGCGGTGACGACATCTTTGTCGGCAGCGATGCCCAGGACAAGATGGACGGCATGTCCGGGTTCGACTGGGTGACCTACAAGAACGACCAGGCGGGCGTGACTGTCGACCTGAGCCTGGCCGCACTGGCCCAGCCGCATGGTAACGCACCGAACCAGAATGCCGGGGTGTTCAACCCGGTCGGCGCTTCGCCGGCATCGATCCTCGACCGCTTTGCCGAAGTCGAAGGCGTGTCCGGCTCGAACTTCGCCGATGTGCTCAAAGGCGACAACGTCGATGCCGTGACTATCCTCAACCATGGCGGGGCCACGGGCAGCGCGCTGAGCAACGTGGCGTTGATCCGCGGCCTGGAGCAGTTCCTGGCCGACGCCGGCCTGCCCACCACAGGCTTTGCCACCGGCAACATACTGCTTGGCGGCAATGGCAGCGACCTGATTGAAGGGCGCGGTGGCGACGACCTGATCGACGGCGACAAGTGGCTGAACGTGCGCATCGCCGTATACGCCCCCGGCGACGTCAACCATACCGGCCCCGAGATCGCCAGCTTCGACAGCATGGTCGACATGATCCCGTTCATGCTTGACCGCACTTACAACCCCGGCCAGCTCAAGGCCGTGCGGGAAATCCTGCCCGGCACCTCGACCGGTGGCGCGGCGTTCGACACGGCGGTGTTCTCCGGCGTGCAGTCCGAATACGTGGTGACGGTGAACAACCGCGGCACGGTCAGCACGGCAGATGATGTATGGACCGTGGCGGATTCTGTAGCCGGCCGTGACGGCACCGACACGCTGTTGAACATCGAGCGCCTGCAGTTCGCCGACGGCCAGCGCTTGCTGGTACCTGGCGGCAACGCCCAGCCGACCGGCACGCCAACCCTCACCGATAACAACGGCGGCGCGATCACCGTGGGTGACATGCTGACCGTCAGCGTGGCCGGGGTACGCGATGCCGACAACGTCAGCGCGGGTAACCCGCTGGGCACGTTGAACAACAGTTCGGTGTCCTACTACTGGCAGTTCGAGGCCGACCCTGGCAGCGGCGTGTTCGAGGATATCGTTTTGTTGCCTGCGGGCGACCTGGCGTTCCAGAGCGCTGACGGCACCGCATTCAAGGTGTCGCCGGACCTGGCGGGCCTGTCGCTGCGGGTCAAGGCGATCTACCAGGATGCCCATGGCACTACCGAAGTGCTGTTCTCCCAGCCAACGGCCGTGGTAGAGCCCGGCGCGCCGGTTGTGCCCACGCCGGCTACGCCCGTGGTGGATGCCACCGAAGGCGGCGAAGGGCTGCACATGGTCCGTTCGGACCTGAACTTCATCCTCGCGCAAATCAAGATTGCCGAGGCGGACGCAGCGGGGCAGGACATTCTCTCGCTGGTGCCGAACATCCGTGCGCCGCTGGGCCTGCGCGCGGTCGACGGCTCGAACAACAACCTGATGAACCTCAACGGCCACAACAACACCCAGTACGGCGCTGCGGACAACGTCTTCCCGCGCCTCACCGACCCGGTGTTCAACCCGGCGGAGGGCGCACCGGCTGGCTTCTTCGGCCCGGGTTCGCCGGCCATCCCCGGGTCTTCGTACCAGCAGACCAGCGGCTACGTGTTCGACTCGCAGCCACGCACCATCAGCAACCTGATCGTCGACCAGACCTCCAACAACCCGGCGGCCTACGCCACGGCCTATGACCCAGGTGCAGACGGCAAGCTCAACTACGGCCTTGAGGGTAACGATGACGTGCTCAAGGACGGCGTGCGCATCGTCGCCAGCCCGGGCATGGACGGCAAGTTCGGTACCACTGACGACCACGACGTCTACTTGTTCGAGAACACCAGCGCCGATGCCGGCTTGTCGGCCCCGTTCAACGCCTGGATGACGTTCTTCGGGCAGTTCTTCGACCATGGCCTGGACCTGCTCACCAAAGGTGGCTCGGGTACCGTGTTCATTCCGCTGCAAGCGGACGACCCGTTGTATGTGCCGGGCGGCCACAGCAACTTCATGGTGCTGACCCGCGCCACCAACCTGCCAGGTGCCGATGGCGTGCTCGGCACCGCCGACGACATCCATGAACACACCAACACCACCACGCCGTTCGTGGACCAGAACCAGACCTACAGCTCGCACCCCTCGCACCAGGTGTTCCTGCGTGGCTACCAGCTGACCAGTAATGGCCCGGTTGCCACTGGCCAGCTGATCACCAACCGAGACCTGGGCGCGGATGGCAAGTACGGTACCGGCGACGACACCGAAATCGGCGGCATGGCGACCTGGAAGGTGGTCAAGGCGCAAGCCAATGACGTGCTCGGCATCCACCTTACCGATGCGGACGTGGACAACGTGCCGCTGCTGGCAACCGATGCCTATGGCAACTTCGTCAAAGGCCCGCACGGTTACCCGATGGTGGTCATGAAAGGGGTTGATGGCTTGGGCGGCACGGCGGATGACGTGCTGGTCGAAGGCAACCCGCTGGCCCCGATCGACCTGACCAACGCCGTACGCACCGGCCACCAGTTCCTGGCCGACATCGCCCACAACGCCGTGCCGGTGTTCAGCGGTGGCGTGCTCGCGCCGGACGCCGACAACGTAGCCGGCAACGCCGTGCCGATGAACCCGCAGACCGGCAACAACCTGGCCTACGACAACGAACTGCTGGACGCCCACTACATCGCCGGCGACGGCCGGGTCAACGAGAACATCGGCCTGACCGCCGTGCACGCGATCTTCCATGCCGAACATAACCGGCTGGTGGCGCAGACCAAAGACACCGTGCTCGACTCGGGCGACGTGGCCTTCCTCAACGAATGGCTGCTAAACCCGGTGACTGCGCTGCCCACCAACCAGGCTGAAATCGATGCGCTGGCGTGGAATGGCGAGCGGCTGTTCCAGGCGGTCAAGTTCGGCACCGAGATGCAGTACCAGCACCTGGTGTTCGAGGAGTTCGCACGCACCATCCAGCCCCGCGTCGACCTGTTCTTCGCGCCGACCCAGGTGTATGACGTTGACCTTGATGCGTCGATCGTCGCTGAATTTGCGCACACCGTGTACCGTTTTGGCCACTCGATGCTCACCGAGACGGTCGACCGCTTCGACATCGACTACAACGTCATCGGTGACCCGAGCAGTGCCAACCCTGACCAGCAGCTGGGCTTGATCGCGGCGTTCCTCAACCCGCTGGCGTACGCCGCCAGTGGTGTGACGCCAGAGGACGCGACCAGCGCGATCGTGCGCGGGGTCACCCGGCAAGCCGGTAACGAGATCGACGAGTTCGTCACCGAGGCGCTGCGCAACAACCTGCTCGGCCTGCCGCTGGACCTGCCGGCGATCAACATCGCCCGTGGCCGGGATGCCGGCATACCATCGCTGAACGCGGTGCGCCGTGACATCTTCGGGCAAACCGGCGATACCCAGCTCAAGCCTTACACCAGCTGGGTCGACCTGGTGCAGCACCTGAAGCACCCTGAGTCGCTGATCAACTTCATCGCCGCCTACGGCACCCATAGCTCGATCACCTCGGCGACCACGCTGGTCGGCAAGCGCGATGCGGCCATGGCGTTGATCTTCGGTGGCGATGATGCGCCGGCCGACCGCCTGGACTTCCTCAACGGCACCGGGGCCTGGGCCAACGTCACGCTGGCGGGTAAAGATGGCCAGATGGGTACCGTCGATGACCTCAAAGGCGTGACGGTGACTGGCGTCGATGCCATCGACCTGTGGATCGGCGGCCTGGCCGAGGCGAAAACGCCCTTTGGCGGCATGCTCGGCAGCACCTTCAACTTCGTGTTCGAGAACCAGCTGGAGAAGCTCCAGGACGGCGACCGCTTCTATTACCTGGAACGCACCGCCGGGCTTTCGATGAACGCCGAGCTGGAAAGCAACTCGTTCGCCAAGCTGATCATGGCCAACACCTCGGCCACCCACCTGCCAGGCCTGGTGTTCTCGGACCCGGCGTTCTACCTGGAAGTGGACCGCAGCAAGCAGTACAACGACGGCCTGGGCAGCGCCGACCCGGACGGTGTGTTGCGCAACAACCCACTCACCGCCGGAACGGACAGCAACTACATCCGCTACGCCGGCGAGGAGCACATCGTGCTGGGCGGCAGCAACAATGCCGACATTCTTGTCGCCGGGGCCGGTGATGACACGGTGTGGGGTGATGCCGGCAACGACCGCATCGAAGGGGGGGACGGCAACGACCAACTGCGCGGTGGTGCCGGTGACGACATCATCAGTGACCGGGGCGGCGACGATAACATCCAGGGCGGCGACGGCAACGACGTGTTGCACGGTGGCAACGGCGTCAACCTGATCATCGGTGGTTTCGGCAATGACTTCATCATTACCGGCGAGGATGCCTCCGAAGCCATTGGCGGCCAGGGCAACGACTTCATCCTGGGCAGCAAGGCCAACGAGCAGGACATGGGCAACGAAGGTGACGACTGGATCGAGAAGGGCACCTCGGACGGTGCGCCTGGCGACAACTTCGACCCGCTCGGCAACGACCCGGTGATCGGCAACGATGTGTTCATCGGTGGCAACGAGAACGATAAGTTCAACGGCGAAGGCGGCGACGACATCATGGTCGGCAGCCTTGGTTTCGGTGACCGCTACATCGGCGGCTCGGGCTATGACTGGGCGACCTTCAAGGGCCTCGCCCAGGGCGTGAGCATCGACATGTCCGACCGCTTCTTCGACGTGCCGCTGGTGCCGGGCTCCGGCGCTTCGGCACTGGTACGGTTCGACATCATGGAAGGGCTTTCGGGGTCGGCGCACGGTGACTTCCTGCGCGGCGACAATGAGGATGCCACCTCACTGCCAACCGCCGGGGCCACCGGCAGCGTGCTGACCAACATCAGCCTGATCAACGGCCTGGCCGACCTGCTGGCTGCCGGTGCGACGTTCTACGACGGCGGCAACATCATCCTTGGCGGCAGCGGCAGCGACTTGCTCGAAGGGCGCGGCGGCGATGACATCCTTGACGGTGACAAGTGGCTGAACGTGCGTATCAGCGTGCGCGCCAACCACGATGGCAGCGGCCCGGAAATCGCCAGCTTCGACAGCATGGAGCCGATGGTGCCGTACATGCTCAACGGCACCTACAACCCCGGCCAGCTGGTGATCGTGCGGGAGATCCTGAACGGCAGCAACAGCTACGACACGGCCTTGTTCTCCGGTGTGGCGACGGACTACAGCGTGGTGGTCGATGGCAACAGTGTGACCGTCACCGACCTGGTGGCCGGGCGCGACGGTGTCGATCACCTGACCGGCATCGAGCGGCTGCAGTTCTCCGACCGCGCGCTGGCGTCCGGTGTGGGGACTGCGGTCAACAACGGGCCTTCGGGGCACCTGGTGATCCTCGACGACGCCAGCGGCGTGCGTGACGACACGCCGGTGGCCGGCCAACTGCTGCGCGTTACCGATCGAGGGGTACATGACGCGGACAACGTGAGCGGGGCCAACCCGACCGGCGCAGTCACCGGCGCCGTGGCCTACTACTGGCAGGTGGAAACCCTGCCGGGCTCGAACATCTATGACGACATCACCATCGTCGCCGCCGGTGAGGCGTCGAGGGCAACAGGCAGCACCTTCCGGGTAACCGACGATGTGGCGGGGCTGAACATCCGCGTAAGGGCGGTGTACCAGGACAGCAAGGGCACGCTGGAGATCGTCGACTCGTCGCCGAACAGCACCGCCAGCGCCGGGCCGAGCGTTACCGGGCTGCTGGTGCAGAACCAGACACTGACCGCCAACCCGACGACCATTGTCGACGTCGATGGCCTGAGCAACCCGCAGTTCACCTTCCAGTGGCAGGCGAACCGCGGCGTAGGCTGGGTGAATATCGCTGGTGCCATCAGCAGCACCTTCGTCCTGACCCAGGCCCAGGTAGGGCAGAACATGCGCGTGGTGGTCAGCTACGTGGATGATTTTGGTGTCACGGAAAGCGTGGCGTCCGACATCCTCGACCCGGTGGCCAACGTCAACGATGCCCCCACCGGCCTGCCGCTGATCAGCGACACCACCCCGGACCAAGGGCAACTGCTGACGGCAACGACTGCCGGCATCGCCGACATCGACGGCCTGGGCGCGTTCAGCTTCCAGTGGCAGCAAGGTACGGGCGGCACCTTCAGCAACATCGCCGGTGCTACTGCCGCGACCTTTACCCCGGGCGCTGCCCAGGGCAACCAGCAGTTGCGGGTGATCGTGCGTTACACCGATGGCTTCGGCACGCTGGAATCGCTGACATCGGCGGCAACCGCGGCTGTGGTGGTGCCGCCTGGCGTGGTGCTGACCGGCAACAACCAGGCCAATACGTTGACCGGTACGTTGGGCAACGATGTGCTGTCCGGCCTGGGCGGTAACGATATCCTCAATGGCCTGGGCGGTATCGACCAGCTGTTCGGTGGCCTCAGTAACGACATCCTCAACGGCGGCGCCGACAATGACATTCTCAATGGCGATGATGGCAACGACACCCTGGACGGTGGCACCGGCGCCGATGCCATGAATGGCGGTGCCGGCAACGACACCTTCGTGGTCGACATTGCCGGCGACAGCGTCATCGAGGCCGCCAACGGGGGCACCGACCTGGTACAGACCAGCCTGGCCAGCTACACCCTCGGTGCCAATGTCGAGAACCTGACCTACACCGGCAGCAGCAGCTTCACCGGCACCGGTAACGCCCTGGCCAACACCCTCACCGGCGGCGCCAGTAATGATGTGCTCAACGGTGGGGCAGGTGCCGACCGCCTGGTGGGCGGTGTCGGCAACGACACCTATGTGGTCGACAACACCGGGGATGTGGTGGTCGAGGCAACTGGGGCCGGCACCGACCTCGTGCAGACCTCGCTGGCCAGTTACACCCTGGCGGCCAACGTCGAGAACCTGAACTTCACCGGGGTTGGCAATTTCAGCGCCATCGGTAACGGCCTGAACAACGTCATCAACGGCGGTACCGGTAACGACACCCTCGGCGGTGACGGCGGCAACGATACCCTCAATGGTAACGCTGGCAACGACACCCTCAATGGCGACGCGGGTAACGACCAGCTGTTCGGTGGGCTGGGTGCCGACAGCCTGAACGGCGGCGGTGGTGACGATAACCTGGATGGCGGCGACGGTGACGATGCCCTCAACGGCGGTAATGGCAACGACACGATGCTGGGCGGGTTGGGCAATGACAACCTCAACGGCGACGTCGGCAACGACCTGATGGTGGGTGGCGACGGCAACGACACGCTGTTTGGCGCGGCCGGCAACGACACCTTGCAGGGTGGCAATGGCAACGACTTCCTCAATGGCGCCGAGGGTAACGACACGGTCATTGGCGGGGCCGGCAACGACACGATGATTGCGACCGACGGCAACGATGTCTTCCAGTTCGCGGCGGGCTTTGGCGCGGACCAGATCATCAACTTCGATGCCAACCCGGCGGGCGGCCAGGACCGGCTGGATATCAGTGCGCTCAACATCACCGCGGCGAACTTTGCCGCCAGTGTGACCATCGCCGATGTTGGCGCGGACGCCCTGGTGAGCATTGGCGCTGCCAACTCGATTCGTCTGGTTGGCGTGGCCGATGCCACGACGGTGACGGTGGCGGACTTTATCCTGGGGTAGTGAGGAGGCCGTAAGGGGGGAGGGCAAGGGATGCCCTCCCTTTTTTATGGGGAAACTTTCGCCTGGTCGCTGTGTGACCAGTAGGTCGTTCATTGGACGTGCCAGGACGGTCCTGGAATAGGGCCTGTGGTTTCGAGCACCGGATAATCACGAGGCCTCCCAGTGCCCGGCCTCGGTCATCGCGCAGGCACGCTTGCACATACAACAACAAAAGCCTGCAGCAAAACTGAAAAGGGCCCATTGATGGCAACGCAAGAGAACGTTGAAACACCGGCGCTCGGCGTCACCGACCCGTCCAAGACTGCCGAAGCCAGGCAGGACCGTCACCTTGAAGGCAAGCTCGACTGGGCGGTGTTCGGCGTCACCAGCCTGCTGGCAATCGCCTTCATCATCTGGGGGTTCGTCAACCAGGCAAGCCTCGCCGCCAGCGCATCCACGGCCCAATCCTGGGTCATCGTCAACTTCGGTTGGTTCTTCGTCCTCACCTCGACTGTGTTCGTCATTTTCGTGCTGTGGCTGGCAGCCAGCCGCTACGGCAGGATCCCGCTGGGGCGCGACGGCGAAGCGCCGGAATTTCGCACCGTCTCCTGGGTCGCGATGATGTTCAGCGCGGGCATGGGCATCGGCCTGATGTTCTTCGGCGTGGCCGAGCCGCTGTCGCACTATGTGACACCGCCGCCGGGTAGCGCCACAGCGCAATCTGACGAGGCGTTGCAGGTGGCGATGGCGACCACGCTGTTCCACTGGTCTCTGCACCCGTGGGCAATGTACGCCATTGTCGGCCTGGCGATTGCCTATGGCACCTTTCGCCGCGGGCGCTCGCAGCTTATATCGACGGCCTTCCGGCCATTGATCGGCAAGCATGCCAACGGCCCCATTGGCCGCGTGATCGACATGATGGCGATCTTCGCCACCCTGTTCGGCTCGGCGGCTTCGCTGGGGCTCGGCGCGCTGCAGATCGCCGGGGGGCTGGAATACAACGGCTGGATCGAGCACCCGGGCAAGCTGTTCTATATCGCGCTCATCACCTTGCTGACCGTCGCCTTCGTCGCCTCGGCCGTGTCCGGCATCGGCAAGGGTATCCAGTGGCTGTCCAATACCAACATGGTGCTGGCATTGGCGCTGGCGGTGTTTGTCTTCCTGGTCGGGCCGACGCTGTTGATGCTCAACCTGCTGCCGACGTCGATCGGTGTCTACATCAAGTTGCTGCCCGAGATGATGGCGCGCACCAGTGCCAGTGGCGGCGATGCGATGGACAGCTGGTTGGCCGGCTGGACCGTGTTCTACTGGGCCTGGTGGATTTCCTGGACGCCCTTTGTCGGCATGTTCATCGCCCGCATCAGCCGCGGACGCAGCATTCGCCAATTCGTCAGCGGCGTGCTGCTGGTGCCGAGCCTGGTCAGCCTGGTCTGGTTCAGCATTTTCGGCGGTGCTGGCATCGACGCGCTGCGTGAAGGCAGCTTCGTGCTGATCGACGGCGCAGTGAACAGCAACCACGCCCTGTATCAATTGCTCGACAGTTACCCGCTGGCAGCGGTGACGTCGGTGCTGGTGATGATCCTGGTGGCGATCTTCTTTGTTTCCGGGGCCGATGCGGCATCACTGGTAATGGGCACCTTGTCCGAACACGGCACCACGGCGCCGTCGCGGCGCACGGTGATTTTCTGGGGGGCACTGACCGGCACGGTAGCGGCCATCATGCTGGCGCTCGGCGACCCGGGTAACCCGGCCCAGGCACTGACCGGCCTGCAAAACCTGACCATCGTCGTGGCGCTGCCCTTTGTGATGGTGATGGTGCTGCTGTGCCTGGCGCTGTACCGCGACCTGCGCAAGGACCCGATGATGCTGCGCCACCTGCGCGGCAGCGAGCTGATCGAGAAGGCGGTGCTGTACGGCGCGGTGAAGCACGGCGAGGAGTTCTATATCGTGGTGCAGGAGAAGAAGTCTTCATCCAGGCCGACACGTACGCAGGCAGAAGTGTCGGAACCCTGAGGCAACACGAGCGGCGGCGCTGGCTGAAATCAAATGATAAGTATTATCATGAGCGATTTCCACCGTCTGTTCCGGAGCGCCGCTGCATGACCCCCACCCGCCAAGACGCCGTCGCAGAGCTCTACCTGCAGCACCACAGCTGGGTAGTGACCCTGTTGCGGCGCAAGCTTGGCAATCGCGAGCAGGCGCTGGACCTGGCCCAGGACACCTTCGTACGCTTGCTGCGCAGTGAGCTGCCAGCCCCCTTGCGCGAGCCGCGGGCGTATTTGAGCACCATTGCCGGGCGCCTGTGCCTGCAGCATTTTCGCCGCCAGGCGTTGGAGCGGGCCTACCTGCAAAGCCTGGCCGCGCTGGAGCCGCAGCACCAACCTTCGGAAGAAACCCGCCTGCTGGTGCTTGAAGCGCTGGATGCAGTGGGGCAGGTGCTCGATGGCCTGGGCAGCCGGGTGCGCGACGTTTTCCTGTTGTCGCAGCTCGATGGCCTGACCTACGCGCAGATCGGCGAGCGCCTGGGGCTCACCGTCAACGTGGTACAGAAAGCCATGCTCAAGGCCTACCGGCATTGTTATGCCGAGGTCTACGGCGAATGAAACCGCAGGCGGCCCCCGATCAACGGCTGGACCCAGCGGTGGTGGAGCAGGCCATGCTGTGGATGGTGCGCCTGCAATCGGGGGCCAGCAGTGAGGCGGAGCAACTGGCCTGCCAGCAATGGCGCCTGCAGAGTGCGGCCCACGAATTAGCCTGGCAGCGCCTCAATGGCCTGGGCCAAGGGTTGCGTGAAGGCGCCCGCGGTTTGACTGCGCAAGGGGCGCGTCACTTGCTGCAGGCGCGCTCGGTGGTTTCGCGCAGGGCCGTGCTTGGCAGCCTGGTGGGCGCTGGCGTATTGATCGCCAGTGGTTATGGCGCCCATCAGCGCAGCGTGCTGCCGACACTGTTCAGCGATTATGCGACCTCAACGGGTGAGCGCCGCAGTTGGCGCCTGAACGGCGAAATTGCTTTGCAGCTCGATACCGGCAGTGCACTGGACAGCGATGTTGCTGCGGGGGCGCAGGTGATGACCCTGAACAGGGGCCGGGTGCTGCTGGAGGTGGGGCAGGGTGAGCGTGTCAGCTTGCGCACCGGGCAAACCTGGGTCAGGCCTGCACCGGCCTCGCGCCTGGTGGTCTATCAGCAGGCATCCAGCACGCTGGTGCAATTGCTCGAAGGCGTTGCCCTGGTCGGGTACGGTCAAGGGGCGCAAGTGGAACTGGGTGCAGGCTGGCAGCAGCGCTTCAGCGCACAGGAAGCTGGGCCGCAGGCAGGGCTTTCGGCAGGCGCTGCGGCCTGGGCCCAGGGCCAACTGGTCGCCGAGCGTATGCCGCTGGGGCAGTTGCTGGCGGAGCTCGATCGTTATCGCCCTGGGGTGCTGCGCTGCGATCCGCGCATTGCTCAGCTGCAAGTCAGCGGGTCGTTCTCTGTCGATCAACCGGAGGCGAGCCTGGACCTGCTCGCCGAGGTGTTGCCGGTGCGGGTGCAGCGAATCCTCGGCTACTGGGCCTCAGTGGCACCCGCCTGATTTTTTTCAGCGCGGATGGCAGGTTTTCCATCCTCACGCATCAAGACAGGGAAAGCGCAGGAATTGCCGCGCATTTACTCCACTGTCTGCCAAGGATTGTCTCGATGCATTGCCGCCTTACCTCCCTTGCCATCGCCGCACGCCCATTGATGTTCGGCCTCACCGTGGCCGCGTTTCACGCACCTGCACAGGCTGCAACGTTCGACATTGCCCCAGGCAGCATGGACCGCGTGCTGGGGCAGTTTGGCCAGCAGGCCGGCGTGATGGTGGCGGTGGACTCGCAGGACTCCAACGGCGTGCAAAGCCCAGGGCTGCGGGGCCAATTCTCGGTTGAACAGGGGCTTGCCGCGTTGCTCGCCGGGACCGGGCTGCAACCGGTGGTGGTGGGCACCGGCCGTTACCGGCTGGTGCCGAGGGCAAGCGAAACCGGCGCCCTGGAGCTGGGTGCCACCAACGTCAGTGCCGCAGGGCTTGGCGCCACCACGGAAGGGACGGGCGCCTACACCACCGGGGTAACCAGCACCGCCACCAAGATGAACCTGTCGATCCGCGAAACGCCGCAGAGCATCAGCGTCATCACGCGCCAGTTCATGGATGACCAGCAACTCACCAGCATGGCCGATGTGCTCAAGCATACGCCCGGCATCACCATGTCCCAGGACGGCGGCGAGCGTTTCAACATCTACTCACGCGGCAGTGCCTTGAACACCTACCAGTTCGACGGTGTGACCACCTACCAGGAGAACCAGACCCGCACCATGCCCAGCACGCTGCTGGACATGGCGATCTACGACCGTGTCGAGGTCGTGCGCGGCGCCACCGGCCTGATGACCGGCGCGGGTGATCCGAGCGGTGTGGTCAACGTGGTGCGCAAACGCCCGACTGCCACCTTCCAGTCCTACATCCAGGGCGGTATCGGTTCGTGGAACTACCAGCGCCTGGAAGCGGATGTTTCCGGCCCGCTGACCCCCAGTGGCAACCTGCGCGGGCGGCTGGTGGCCGCCAAGCAGACCAACCACACCTTCATGGACTGGTACCAGCAAGATCGCGATATCGCCTATGGTGCGCTCGAAGCCGACCTCACCGAGAGCACCGTGCTGCGCTTGAGCATCGACCATCAACGCTACCGGCCCACCGGCGCCCAGGGTGTGCCGTTGCTCTACAACAATGGCCAGCAGACCGATTTTTCCCGCTCGACCAGCTCTGGCGCACGCTGGAACGAAGACCGCTTCGAAACCACCAATTACAACCTCGGCCTGGAACATCAGTTGGCGGGCGACTGGCAGTTCAAGGTGGCCACCACCTACATGGACGTCGACCGTGACACGCGTACCGGCTCCTACTCCAGCCCGTCCGGCAACTCCAACCTGACGCCGCAAGGCCTCGCCACGATTGCCCAGAGCGCCTCCTGGGCTACCCAGCGGCAGAAGGCCATCGACGCCACATTGCAGGGGCCGTTCGAGCTGTTCGGGCAGACTCACGAACTGATAGTGGGGGCCAACTATCTGGACTACGTCAACCACCATCACGCGGTAGCGGGCCAGGCAGTGACGGTCGATTTCGAGCATTGGGACAATGAACTGCCCAAACCCGACATCGACACCTTTACGCCAAACCTGGATTACGACGTCGACACCCAGCAAAGCGGCTACTTTGTCGCCGGGCGCTTCAACCTTACCGATGACCTGCACCTGATTCTCGGGGCCCGTGGCAGCAACTACCGCTACCACTATTACCTGCGCAGCCTGCCCAACGGCACGCCCACGGACTACCGGCTGACCGAGCGCGGCGTGGTAACGCCGTATGCAGGCCTGGTTTATGACCTGACGCCCGAACAGTCGGTGTATGTCAGCTACACCGACATCTTCAAGCCGCAGTCCAGCCGTGACCGCGACGGCAAGATGCTCGACCCGGTGGTGGGCAAGAACTATGAAATGGGCTGGAAGGGTGAATTCTACGAAGGCCGGCTCAACGCCAGCGTCGCGGCCTACCTGATCAAGCGCGACAACGTCGCGGAGCTGGATGGCGGCTTCACCGTGCCCGGAACCGACCCGGAAGAAAGTGCTTACCGTGCGGTTAACGGTGCCGAAACCAAGGGTATCGACCTGGAACTGGCCGGTGAGCTCAGCCCCGGATGGAACCTGCAAGGGGGCTACAGCCACTCACGCACCGAAGACGCTGAAGGCGAACGGCTGACCGCGCAATTGCCCCTGGACACCTTCCGCCTGTGGAGCACCTACCAGCTGCCGGGTGAATGGCAGCGCCTGACCCTGGGCGGCGGCGTCGATTGGAACTCCAGCAACTCGCTGTACTTCAGCCGATACAACAGCCGCGTGGGCCAGGATGACTACAGCGTGGTCAACCTGATGGCCCGTTACCGGTTCAACGATCACCTGTCGACGACGCTCAACCTCAACAACCTGTTTGACGAGAAGTACTACGCCGGGTTTGCCGGCAGCTACGCGCACTATGGCGCACCGCGCAACCTGATGATGAATGTGCGTTACGACTTCTGAGCACGCTCAAACATCAAGGCCGGCCAGGGCGCAGCTTGAAATCTGCGCGTCCTGGACGGCCACGCCGGTCAGGTCAACCACGGTGATCTGCTCATCGTTGTCACGGCCAGGCACGCGGCCGTCGAGCAGGGCGCCCAGCTCAGCCAGCTGCTGCTCGCCGATCAAACCGGCTTTCAGCGCATGGCTGACTTCGCCGTACTGGCTGCATTGGTAAAGGGAATCGACAATGATGCGGTCGGCGCGGGCAACCAGGGCCGGGTCGAGCTCTTGTTTGCCGGGTGCGTCTGCGCCTAGCGCGGTGATATGGGTGCCAGACTGCACCCATTCGCTCAGCAGCAGAGGCTCACGCGATGGCGTTGCGCAGACAATCAAGTTTGCAGCGCGTGCAACTGCTTCAACGTTCAGCGTGGCTTCAACCTGATAGCCAAGGCCGTTGGCAAATGCGGTGTACGCTGCCAGCTCGGCTGCACTGCGCCCCCATACAACGACCTGGCGGCAGGAGGTGACGGCGCTTAGCTGCTCCAGCTGCATGCGCGCCTGCATGCCTGTACCCAGAATGCCGATGGCCTTCACTTGAGCGGGGGCCAACAGGCGGGCGGCGATACGCCCGGCCAGCGCGGTGCGGATGCAGGTCAACCAGCCCTCATCCTGCAGCAGGGCAATGGGCTGCCCGGTAGTGGCCGAGAGCACCATCATCAGCCCGTCGTTACTGGGCAGGCCTTTGGACGGGTTGTCGTAAAAGCCGGTCGACACCTTCACCGTGAAGGTATCGCTGCCTTCGACGTGTGCGGACTTGATGCAGCAGTCGCCATTGGCTTGAGGGAACGCGAATGCCTGGGTGGGCGGCGCCTGCACCTTGCCCTGCGAATAGGCGATGAAACCTTGCTCCAGGCGCTGTACCGCCAGGTTCAGGTCAAGCCCGGAGATGATCTGCGCTTTATTGAAGACCTTCATTTGACCGCCTCGAGGAATTTTTCGAGCACGATGTTGCGGCCGCAGATGACCACGGCGACACGCTTGCCGCGATAGTCCTTGGCCAGTTTCTGCATGCCGGCAACCGCGACACCTGCTGCGCCTTCGATGATCCAGCGTTCAGCGCTGGCGACATCACGCATCGCTGCCTTGATTTCTTCTTCGCTGACCAGCACGGTGCGGGTCAGCAGCGCCTGGCAGAGCGGGAAGGTGATGGCGCCGGGCTCGACACCGCCGGCCGTGCCGTCGGAGATCGTGTCGTCCTCTTCCATTTCGATGATTTGTCCGGCTTCGAGCGAACGCTGCAGCGTGGGCGCGTTCGCCGGCCAGCAGCCGATGATGTCGATGCCCGGGTTGAGCGCGCGCAGCGCAGCGCCGATACCCGAGACCATGCCGCCGCCGCCAACCGCGACGAACACTGCGTCCAGGTCAGGGGCCTGTTCGAACAGCTCCATGCCGATCGTGCCTTGGCCGGCGATGACCTGCGCGTCGTTGTAAGGCGAGACAAAGGGTTTGCCCTGAAGCGCGGCTTGCCGTGCAGCTTCCAGCTCCACACCCAAAGGGTCCAGGTCGAGGCTGACCACTTCGGCGCCGAGTGCACGAATGGCACCCAGCTTGTACGCAGATGCAGACGTGGTGGTGTAAACGGTGACCGGCACCCCCATCACCTTGCCGGCAAGCGCCAGCGCTTGCCCATGGTTGCCAGAGGACGCCGTGATGACACCCAGCTTGCGCTGCTCGGCCGGCAGCAGGCGGATCTTGTTACTGGCGCCACGGAATTTGAATGAGCCGGTGTGTTGCAGGTGTTCGCACTTCAGGTACACGCTGCACTCGGCGCTGGCCGACAACCGGGCGCTGTGGGTCAGCGAGGTGACACTGACCTCGGGGCGCAGGGCTTCGTGTGCTTCTTTGATCGCCTGGTACAGGTAAGGCAGAGAGTGGGCATCGACAGACATGAGGGTACCGGTCCGCTTGTGGATTAGAAATCCACAATAGACTCAATATCTACAATAGACAAGAGCTGGACACGCCGGGCGTCCCTTCAGGCGGGTTGGTCCCGCAGTTCTTTGAGGTACTTGTAAACCGTCGCCCGCCCCATGCTCAGTACATTGGCCACATAGTCCGCACCGCTGCGGCCTTCGAACGCGCCCTCGGCGTGCAGCGCCTCCACCAGGGCGCGCTTCTCCTTCATCTTAAGCGTGCGCAATGACAGGTTGCGCTCCTTGAGCCAGGCGTGCAGGAAAGTGTTGATGCGCTCCTGCCAGTCATCCTTGAACAGCGCATCGGGCTGCGGCGTAAGGCGGCTGAGCTGGAAGAACGCATCGAGTGCATCACGCGCCTGCTCCAGCACCGAGAAGTTCAGGTTGATGCACAGCAGGTGCTCGGCTTCACCATTCTGGTTGTAAAGCACAGTGGTAATGGAGCGGATCTTCTGGCCGTCCCAATTGAGCTTTTCGTACGGGCCAAGCTTGGCAGCGTTTCTAAAGTCGCCCAGCTCCAGGTCCAGTGCCGAATCGTCACCGAGTGAGCGCTTGGAGAAGTTGTTTGCGATGTGAACGACCGTCTGGCTGCGCACTTCGTGAACGATGACTTCAGCGTGAGGGAAGAGCAGCAGCGCGATGCTGTCGGCGATTGCCTTGTAGTTCTCGATGTTCATCTTGAGCCAAGAGGTAGGTACTGGATTGGCTGCGTAGCCGTTTTGTCCATGGTGGACTCAAGTGCTACCCAACTTCAAGGCGCCTGCAAGCTCGCTTTTTGGGGCCTTTCGTACTGCTTGTCGGGCACTACCCCATTGCAAACCCGACTTTTACCCCATCTGATGCGATAAGCCGTGATTATTAAGCCTTAGCTATAGCTTGTTTAAATGCTCAGAAAAAGACAAAATCAGTACGTACATACATAGTACGTAACACAACACGAAATCGTAGGAGCAAACATGGCCCGGGGCGGTATCAACAAGGCGGTAGTGCAGCAGGCAAGGCAGGTGCTGATCGCCCGGGGTGAGTACCCCAGCATCGATGCAGTACGTATCGAGCTGGGTAATACCGGCTCCAAGACCACCATTCACCGTTATCTCAAGGAGCTTGAGGGGATCAAACCAGCAGCCCTGCAGGGCACGCCAGCGCTGAGCGATACGTTGGCAAAGCTGGTGGCGCAGTTGGCAGAGCAACTGCAGGAAGAGGGCGATGCGCGCATCGAGCAGGCCGAAGCCGCGCACAATGAACAGTGCGAACAGCTGCAGGCGCAGTTGCAACTGGCCCAGCAGGCCCTGGCCGCTGCGCATCAACAGCAGCAGATTCAGGCCGCTGCGCTGGCCGCCGAATCAGAGCGGCTGAGCGCTACGCAGAGCACGCTGCAAGCCGAGCAACTGCGCGGCGCCAGCCTCAATCAGGCGCTCGGCGAGCTGCAGGTACGTTTGGCTGACAAGGACGAGCAGGTGCGCTCGCTGGAAGAGAAGCACCGGCATGCCCGCGATGCCCTGGAGCATTACCGCAGTGCCAGCCGTGAACAGCGCGAGCAGGACCAGCGCCGGCATGAGGCGCAGGTGCAGCAATTGCAGGTCGAGCTGCGCCAGCTGCAGCAGGGAATGATCGTCAAACAGGATGAATTGACCCGGCTGCACCGGGACAATGAGCGCATGCTTGGCGAGCACCGCCAGGCCAGCAGCGAGCGCAAAGTGCTGGATGAGCTGCTGGAGCAGCGCGACACGCAAATCCAGGGGCTGCGCACGATCCTGGCACAGGCGCAGGGCGCGAGCGATGAAATGCGCCGGCAGTTGCAGGCGCAAAACCAGAGCCTGGAGGACAAGCGTGCGCTCTGTGCGGAGCAGGGCAGGCAGCTGCAGTACCTTCAAGATGAATTACTAAAGCGCGATGAGGCACTCAAGGCACATCAAACCCTGGCCGACCAACGGGCGACGTAAAGCTCAGAGGCAGACGCAATTGCTGTGGGAGCCGGCTTGCCGGCGATCACCGGCGAAGCCGGTGCCATACACCAGCGGCGGCTGCATCGCTGGCAAGCCAGCTCCCACCTCGACCGCATGGGCCTCAAGCCCTGTGCAGCCATGCCAGTTTTAACCGTCAACCTGCTTTGCCGCCTCAACGCCTGCCGCAGACAGTTTGATCGGGTAGCTGATGCTCAACGGGTGATCATTTTCGGTCACCACGCTGCCATCCTGGATCAACCCATGCTCCTGTAGGGTTTTGAGCACGTCGGCAACCACCTTTTCGCCCCGGTAATTGTCGAGCACTTCCTTGCCAAGCCCGTGCGGGTGGGCATGCAACAGCCGAGTCAGTATTTCGCTACGCAATGCATCATTAGTCATGAGTGTCCTCCAATCACTTGCCGTGGGTGGCCTGCAGCGCCTTGGCCTGCTCCAGGTGGTGTTCAAGCGTTGGCAGCGTGTCACTGGCGAACGCTTTCAGCTCAGCCTTGTCGGACGAAGCGGCTTCCTTCTTGAACAGCTCCACGGCTTTTTCGTGGGCATCGACCTGGTTATTGATGTAGGACTTGTCGAAGGATTCCTCACGCCATTCAAGGATCACTTTCTTGACCTTGTCGGTCAGAGCCGCCTCGTCTGGCACGCTGATGTCGAGCTTGCGGGCGATATCGCCAAGTTTCTGGTTGGCCTTGGTGTGGTCGGTGACCATCTGCTGGGCGAATGTCTTGATCTCGGCGTTCTGGCTCTTTTCAAGGGCCAGATTACCGGTGACCACCTCGGCGATCCCGGCCTCGGTGGCCGCGTCGACGAAGTCATCGGAGGAAGCCGCCAGCGCCTGCAGCGACGCCATGCCCAATACCAGCGCCAAACCCGTGCGCTTGATGAACAGATTGCTCATGTTTCACTCCTTGCTATCGGTGGCGCGACCTCAGTGTCGCGTACGGTTGAGCAGAGGCGGTGTCCATAGGTTTAATTTTTTTCAAAGGTCGACGACCACCGCGCTATTGGGGTTGAACGATGCCCAGCGGCTACGCTCACACATTCAAAGGTTGCCGCGAGGAAGCAGAGGATGAAGGCGCTGCGCATCGCCACGTTCAACATCAATGGCATCCGCAGCCGCCTGCCGGCGCTGCTGGCTTGGCTGGAAAAGGAAAAGCCTGACATCGCCTGCCTACAGGAACTCAAGGCAGCCGATGCGCAGTTCCCCGGCGAAGCCTTCGAGGCCGCAGGGTATGGCTACCTGCACCACGGCCAGCCGTCGTGGAACGGGGTGGCGATATTGGCACGTGACAGCCAGCCCCTGGAGGTGCGCCGAGGGCTGCCGGGCATGGAAGACGACAGCCAAAGCCGTTATCTGGAAGCGGCAGCCCACGGCTTGCTGGTGGGGTGCCTTTACCTGCCAAACGGCAACCCCCAGCCTGGGCCAAAGTTCGACTACAAGTTGCGCTGGTTCAAATGCCTGAACACGCATGCACATAAACTGCTGAGCAGCGGTCATCCAACCGTGTTGGCGGGCGATTTCAACGTCGTACCCACCGATTTCGACATCTACGACCCGATATCCTGGAAAAAGGATGCCTTGCTGCAACCTGAATCGCGCCGCTGTTACCAGACGCTGCTGGCGCAAGGCTGGACCGACGCCATTCGCCATCTTTACCCCGAAGAGCGCATCTACACGTTCTGGGATTACTTTCGCAACCACTGGGCGCGCAATGCCGGGCTGCGTATCGACCACTTGTTGCTCAACCCGGACCTCGCACCCTACCTGAAGGCGGGCGGGGTGGACGCCTGGGTACGCAACCAGCCCAAGGCCAGTGATCACGCGCCGACCTGGATCGAACTGGCTACGCGCAAGCAGCGCTGAACTATAGTGATAGGCGGCGAACGCTTGAGGGCAAGGACTTCCATGAGTGCGGCCAGGAAACAGGACGATGATGGGCTATTTGCGGTAACCGGCGAGGGGCGCGCCGTGGCGTTGTTCCGCCTGGTGCTGACGTTCATGGCGGTGGTGATGCTGACCTTCGTGATGATCGAGGGCTGGCGCATATGGCGCGACTACCGGCACGCCTTCACCAATGCCGAGAACATGGTCAGCAACCTGGCCAGGGCTACTGCGCAACACGCCGAAGACGCCATCCGCCAGGTGGACGCCATCACCGCTGCGCTGGCCGAGCGCCTGGAGGGTGATGGCTTCGATCACCTTGATCGCCCGCGGTTGCACGCCCTGCTGGCACAGCAGAAAGCGATCATGCCGCAACTGCATGGCTTGTTCGTGTACGGGCCGGACGGCAGCTGGATCGTCACCGACCAGGCCGCCGTTCCTGCCAATGCCAATAATGGCGACCGTGATTATTTCGTTTTTCACCGCACCCACACCGACCGCAACGTGCGCATCGGTTCGGTGGTGCGCAGCCGCTCAACCGGCGATCTGATCATTCCCATCTCGCGCAGGCTGGACAACCCCGATGGCAGTTTTGCCGGAGTTTTGCTCGGGACCATCAAGGTGGAGTGGTTCGTGCGCTACTACGGTGACTTCAAGATCGACGAACGCGGCGCGCTGGTGCTGGCCAAGCGCGACGGCACCATTTTGGTCCGACGGCCATTCGTGGAGCAGGTGGTGGGCCGCAGCCTGGCCAACAGCGAGATCTTTCGTAACCACTTGCCCTATGCGAGCGAAGGCCTGGCCGAAGCGGTAGCGGTGATTGACGGTACACCCCGTTTATATGGTTATCGTGCCTTGGCGAGCTATCCACTGGTGGTGGAGGCGGGGTTGTCACGTGAATCGATCGTCGCACCTTGGCGGCATGATGTGATCAAGTCGGCTGCGGTCTTGCTGCTATTGCTGGTGGGCTTAGGCGCGTTTGGCTGGGTGGTGTTGCGCCAGTTGCGCGAACGGATCGCCATTGAGCGGGCACTGCACCAGGCGCATCAGACCCTCAAATCGCTGGCCCTGACCGACAGCCTGACCGGGCTGGGTAACCGCCGCAGGCTGGATGCCGTGTTCGAGGCAGAGATCCGCCGGGCGCGGCGCCATGGGTATGCAGTGGCGCTGGTGATGCTCGACCTGGACTACTTCAAGCTTTACAACGACCGTTATGGCCACCCAGCGGGTGATCAATGCCTGCGGCGCTTTGCCGAGTTGTTGCAGCAAGCGCTGAAACGGCCGGGGGACCTGGCAGTGCGCTATGGCGGTGAGGAGTTCACCGTGCTGCTGCCGGACACCGACGTGCAAGGCGCTGAACTGGTTGTCGAAGACATACTGCAGTTGCTGCGCCGCCAGGTGATCGAGCATGCCGGCAGCCCGCTAGGGCGGGTGTCTGCCAGTGCTGGCGTCGCCGTTGGCCATCCGGCCATGGACGCAAGCACCCCGGAAAGCCTGATGGCGGCAGCTGACAAGGCGTTGTACCAGGCCAAGCGGCAGGGGCGTGACGGCTACGCAGTCGCGGGCAGCATGGTGATGAGCGTGGGCTAGTCCGTCGCCACTGCTTGTACCTGCAGCTGCCAGCGGACTGAACTGACACCTTTCTCCAGGCTCACTCGGCTTACCAAGCGCTCCAGTTGCGCTGGCGCCTGCGGGTTGCCCAGCAACTCGGCGCGCACTTCCAGGCGCGCCGGGTTGGGCAGGTCTTCGCTGTGCAACGACTGCAGACGCAGCTCCGGGTCGCCCAGGCTGTGCAGCATCAGGCTGCGCACCTGAATTTCGTCCTCGGCACGGCAAACCACGCGCACCTCGAAGCGTTGCTCTGCCTCGCTGGCTGGCACCACGTCCTGACGGTCCAGGCGCTGGGCAATATCGCGTAGCAGAATGTTGGCGCACAGCACCACCAGGCTACCCAGTGCAGCCTCAAGCAGCAGGCCAAGGCTGCACAGCACGCCGACCGCCGCCGTGCACCAGAGCGTGGCAGCGGTGTTCAGGCCACGCACGGTCAACCCGTCGCGCATGATCACGCCGCCGCCGAGAAAGCCGATGCCCGACACCACATAGGCCGCCACCCTTGAGGCATCGGTGGGCGCCATGCCCGGCACCGCTTGAGTCATCAATACAAACAGACAGGCGCCGGTGCTGACCAGCGCATTGGTGCGCAGCCCAGTCAGGCGCTGGCGCAGTTGGCGCTCGGCACCGATCAGGGCGCCCAGCAGCAGGGCGATGCTGACACGCAGCAGAAATACTTTCCAATCCATAGCGAACCTCTTGCGCGGGCACACGCCCGCTCTAACGCCACAACAAATGGCGCGGTTGATTAACCAGAAATGCGCAGGACCACAAAGGTAGGAAAAGAGGAGGGCTCGAGCCGTTGAAGGCTGGAGAATTCCACCGTCTAGCCAATAGCGAGACAGTGGCAGGACGCTGCCGGACTAGCTCGCCGAGTGGGCCTGTCGCAAGCGACTGGGGCTACTGTCCAATGCAGGACTCCTGTTCAGGGATGCGAAATTGCGGGGTGGACCTTACGCCCCGGTTTGCGCAGGGTCAAGGGCAAAAACGTGACAATGGCTTCATAAGGAAATGCCCTACAGCCGGTCACTACTACATGGAAAAAATCGCGGGTAGCCGGTACCCTTGCGTGACTTTTTATCCTCACCCGGACCGTTACATGCTGTTCAATTTCGTCGTGCTGATCAGCACCCTGGTGGCCATGGAAGGTGTCGGCACGCTGGCGCACAAGTACATCATGCATGGCTGGGGCTGGTGGCTGCACCGCTCGCACCACGAACCGCACCTGGGCATGCTCGAGACCAACGACCTGTACCTGGTAGCCCTGGGCCTGATCGCCGCTGCCCTGGTAGCGCTGGGCAAGGCCGGCTATGCGCCGTTGCAGTGGGTCGGTGGCGGCGTGGCGGGCTATGGCCTGCTCTATGTGCTGGCACACGATGGCTTCTTCCATCGGCATTGGCCACGCAAGCCGCGGCCCGTCAACCGCTACCTCAAACGCCTGCACCGCGCTCACCGGTTGCACCATGCGGTCAAGGGGCGCACGGGCAGTGTGTCGTTCGGCTTCTTTTACGCACCACCACTGAAGCGGCTCAAGCGCCAGTTGCAGGCCCGGCGCAGCCGCAGCCGCAGCTGACGGCATCAATTCACCGTTTCACCCTTGCCTTGTGGCGCTACTGCCGCATGCCCGCGGCTTACCCACCAGCCAAACCCCGCCGCCGTGAAGAACATGATCAGGCTGTACAGTGCCGCCGGCACCGCCATGGTGGCGTTGTTCAGCAGCGACGGGCTCAAGGCCAGGGCGATTGCCAGGGTGCCGTTGTGGATGCCGATCTCCATGCCGATGGCGATGGCCTGGCGCTTGGGAATGTTCAGCAGGCGCGGCACCCAGTAACCGACGGCCAGGCTGATCACGTTGAACAGCAGCGCTGCCAGGCCAACCACCGGGGCGTACTCGACCACTGTCTGCCAGTCCTTCGCCAGGGCCAGCACGATGGTGAATGCCAGGAACAGCGCGGCCACCAGTTTCATGGGTTTCTCCATGCGCGCGGCAAAGCCTGGCGTCCAGCGGCGGATCAGCATGCCCAAGGCGACCGGCAGCAGGACGATGGCAAACACCTGCATGACCTTGGCAAATTGCAGCGGGATAGCCTGGTCCGATTCCATGAACCAGATCAGCGACAGGTTCACCAGCAGTGGCATGGTCAGGATCGCGATCAGCGAGTTGACCGCGGTCAGGGTGATATTCAACGCCACGTCACCGTGGGCCAGGTGGCTGAACAGGTTGGCGGTGGTGCCACCCGGCGACGCGGCCAGCAGCATCAAGCCAACGGCCAATGCCGATTCCAGGCCAAAGCCATTGGCGATCAGAAAGCACACCAGCGGCAGCAGCAGAATCTGGCAGCCCAGGCCGATCAGCACAGGCTTGGGGTACTTCACCACCCGGGCGAAGTCGGCCAAGGTCAGTGACAAGCCCAGGCCGAGCATGATGATGCCCAGGGCCAAGGGGAGAAACGTGGTGAGCAAGGGTGAGGCGGTCATGGGGCTGTCACTCGGGCATGGGATCCAGGCAGTCTAGGCCGCGCCTGAACGATAGCTAATTGCAATGCGCCAGCACTTGGTAACCTTTTGTTACTGGAATCCGCCCATGCCTTGTCCTGCAGCGCCTGCATGACGCGTTGCGACGGGCCGCTGCGCGCAGTAGCATTCCCGCTTTTGCCGAGGATTCGCCTGTCATGCCGTTCCAGCCAGGTCTGCTTGCCACCCCGGTGCCGGCCCAAGCCCGCCACCTGTTCTTTACCCTGCAATCGCCCGAGGCGCTGCCTGCTGCACTGGACGCGCTTTTGCCTCACGTGGATGGCCAGCGCCTGATCGCCGGTATCGGCGCACCGCTGGTTAAGGCGCTGGGTCGCGAAATCCCCGGCCTGCGCGCATTCCCGCAGCTGGATGCGGCCGTGGAGAACCCGAGTACCCAGCACGCGTTGTGGCTCTGGCTGCGCGGCGATGAGCGCGGCGAGCTGCTGTTGCAGGCCCAGGCGCTGGAACAGGCACTGGCCCCGGCCCTGCGCCTGGCCGACAGCGTCGACGGCTTCCTGCACCGCGGCGGCCATGACCTGACCGGCTATGAGGACGGCACCGAAAACCCGGTGGACGAGGCGGCCGTCGAGGCCGCTATCGTGCCGGCCGAGCAACCAGGCCTGGCGGGCTCCAGCTTTGCCGCTTTCCAGTTGTGGAAGCACGACCTGGAATATTTCAAATCGCTGCCCCAGGCCGACCAGGACAACATCATCGGCCGTCGCCTGAGCGACAACGAAGAGCTCGACGACGCGCCGGCGTCGGCCCACGTCAAGCGCACCGCCCAGGAAAGCTTCGAGCCGGAGGCGTTCATGGTACGCCGTTCGGTGGCCTGGGCCGACAGCCGTGGCGCAGGCCTGGCATTCGTCGCCCTTGGCCACAGCTTTGACGCCTTCGAAGTGCAACTGCGGCGCATGAGCGGCCTGGAAGACGGCATCATCGACGGCCTGTACCGGTTCAGCCGACCGCTGACCGGTGGTTACTACTGGTGCCCGCCAATGACCGAAGCGGGCCTGGACCTCAGCCTGCTGCTGCAAGCCTGATCACTAAACATCCAGATACAGAATCACCTGCGAGGTCGGGGCAGAGCGGCTAGCCTTGAAAGTTTCCGACTTATGACGGGGGCTTTTCCATGTATGCACGTCGCGATGTCCTACGCGCCGGAGCGGCGTTGGGCCTGCTCGCCACCAGCCCCTGGCTGTATGCCGCCCCTTCTGGCGGTTTGCTGACCCGCAAGGTCCCGTCCACCGGCGAGGCCTTGCCGGTGATTGGCGCCGGCACCTCTGGCAGTTTCGAGGTCGTGGCCGGCTCCGCCGAGTACCAACAGCTCAAGCAGGTACTCAAGGCGTTCTTCGACGGTGGCGGCAAAGTCATCGACACCTCACCGAACTATGGCGGTGCAGACAGCATTCTCGGCCAGTTGCTGGAGGAGGGCGGTTGGCACCGGCAGTGCTTCATCGCCACCAAGATCGCCGCTGACAGCCGCGCCGATGCCGAAGCGCAGTGGGCCGGCACCCTCAAGAGCCTGCGCACCGACAAGGTCGACCTGCTGCAGATCCACAACCTGCGTGACTGGCGGACGCAATTGCCCTACGCCCGCGAACTCAAGCAGCAGGGCAAGGCCCGCTACGTTGGCATCACCCATTACCTGAACAGCGGCCACGACGAGGTTGCGCGCATCGTGCGCAGCGAGCCGCTCGACTTCATCCAGATCAACTATTCCGTCAACGCTCCACAAGCGGCGCGTGAACTGTTGCCCCTGTGCCAGGACAAAGGGGTTGCGGTGCTGATCAACCGCGCGTTCGATGACGGCCGGCTGTTTGCCAGGGTCAAGGATCAACCCTTGCCCGCCTGGGCTACCGAAGTGGGCATCAGCAGTTGGGCGCAGATGTTTCTCAAGTTCGCCATCAGCCACCCGGCCGTGACCACGGTCATCCCTGCCACTGGCCGCCCCGATCGCCAGCTTGACCAGCTCAAAGCCGGGCACGAACCTTTGCTCACCGTGGCGCAGCAACAGGCGCTGATCAAGCAGTTCGCCTGACATCATGGCCAACTGGCGCAGAGGGCTGAACCTTGAGCCCGGCGAAGGCCCGGCCGTGATCGCTGGCTTGGCGCTGTTCTACCTGCTGTTCACCGGCTATTTCATGCTGCGCCCGGTGCGCGAAACCATGGGCGTGGCTGGGGGTGTCGACAACCTGCAATGGCTGTTCACCGGCACCTTCATTGCCACGCTGGCCTGCTTGCCGCTGTTCGGCTGGTTGGCCAGCAAAGTCCGCCGGCGGCAGATTCTGCCCTGGACCTACGGGTTCTTCGCCAGCAACCTGCTGCTGTTTGCCGTGCTCTTTGCCCGCGAACCGGACGACCTGTGGAATGCGCGGGCGTTCTACATCTGGCTGTCGGTGTTCAACCTGCTGACAATCTCGCTCGCCTGGAGCGTGCTGACCGACCTGTTCTCCACCGCACAAGGCAAACGCCTGTTCGGCCTGTTGGCAGCCGGTGCCAGCCTGGGCGGCCTGAGCGGGCCGATCCTCGGCACGCTGCTGGTGGCGCCGCTGGGCCATGCCGGCCTGGTATTGCTGGCGGCGCTGTTTCTGCTTGGCAGCATTGCCGCAAGCGTTTGGCTACAGCGTTGGCGTGATCGCCACCCGCTGCCTGCGCACAACGAACAGCCGGCCTCCAGGCCCTTGGGCGGCAATCCGTTCGCCGGGGCGACCGCTGTGCTGCGTTCTCCCTACCTGCTGGGTATCGCCTTGTTCGTGGTGCTTTTGGCCAGCGTCAGTACGTTCCTGTACTTCGAGCAGGCGCGAATCGTCAGCGAAACCTTTACCGACCGTACCCGCCAGACCCAGGTGTTCGGCCTGATCGACAGCGTGGTCCAGGCCCTGGCCATCCTCACTCAGGTGTTCCTCACCGGGCGCCTGGCCAAACGCATGGGCGTGGGTGTGTTGTTGGTGGCGGTGCCGCTGGTGATGGCGGCAGGCTTCATCTGGCTGGCCTTGGCGCCGGTATTTGCGGTGTTCGTGGTGGTGATGGTGGTCCGTCGGGCAGGCGAATACGCCCTGGTACGGCCGGGGCGGGAGATGCTGTTCACAGTGTTGCCAGCCGAAGACAAGTACAAAGCCAAGAACTTCATCGACACCGTGGTTTACCGTGGCGGCGATGCCCTGAGCGGGTGGGTCAAGCGCGGGCTGGATGTGATGGGCGAGCACCCGCAACTGGCGATGATGATTGGCGCAGTGATTGCTCTGGGCTGGGGCTTGACCGGCGGCTGGCTGGGGCGTCGGCAGCGGCAACTCGATGATCAAACCTCGTCGTCAGCTGGCGCACAAAATACTGAAAAGCCGCTTATTTAACGCCACCGGTCCGAACCCTTCGCAATAAAACGAATCCCTCGATATCGCCGAACTCCGAACCTATGTACGGCGTTTTGCCGTGCATCCCGAAGTCACATGAGGTTTCGCACCATGGACAAGAAAGAAAAGGGCAGTACCGGCAGCCAAGGTGGTCAAGGCAACCAGGGCGGTACGAAAAACCCAGGGAACTTCGCCAATGACCGCGAGAAGGCCTCCGAGGCCGGACGCAAAGGGGGCCAACAGTCCGGTGGTGGCCACACCAACGACACGAGCCGCAAAGGTGGCCGTTCGTAAGTGACGCAGCGCAGTGCCAGGGCAACCTGGTACTGCGATTCACCGCAACACGAGGACATCCCATGCGCTTGATTCCGATTTTGGGGCTACTCGCCAGCCTGACGCTGGTCGCCGGTTGTTTCGACCGTGACAGCGATCACCCGGCCAAGGATGCCGACCAGAGCAAACCGTCCCTGCAAATGCAGCAGAACACCGAAAAACCCGCCCCACAACCAGCGCCAGGCCCTGAGCCCATGCCGCAGCAACAAGGCCAAAGCCAGTAGGCAAACGAGGAGGGCGGCATGACGGTTCTGACCCGTAACAGCTCACCCCTGACGCCGGCGTTGTCCGCGCATCCTGCCCTCGCCAATCGCTATCAGGCGTTGTTGAACGCAACGGCCACTGATACCCACCAATGGCTTGCCGAGCAACTCGCTCTGGCCAGCGTTAAAACGGATGACCTGCCGGACAACCCTGAGCAGTTGCACGCTTGGAGTGCCCAACACGCCGCGCAGGTAGCCGCCGATTACGCCAACTACCTTGGCCAACGCCGCCAAGGCGCGCCTCGCCGCTACTTCACCAACCGTGCCCACGCCATATGGTTCCTGCAGCAGGTAGCGCCGACCAAAGCCGTGGATGGCGCCTGGCTTTTCAGTGCCTTGCGCCACTGGCAAGACCCACGCTTTCACGGTTTGATCCGTACTTACCTCGAGGAGCTGGGCGACGGGGATCCACGGTGCAACCATGTGCTGATCTACCAGCGGCTGCTGAGCCGGCTGGGCTGCCTCGACCCCTTGGCGCTGGATGGCGAACGCTATCTGCAAGGGGCATTACAACTGGCGCTGGGCGCCTGCGGTGATGACTACCTGCCGGAGGTGGTGGGTTACAACCTAGGTTATGAACAGCCACCCTTGCATCTGCTGATCACTACCCACGAACTGGCTGAACTGGGCATCGACGGCCACTACTTCCAGTTGCACGTGACCATCGACAACGCCGCCAGCGGCCATGCCAGCAAAGCCATTCGCGCGCTGCAGCAACTGTGCCCGCAGGAGGGCTGCGAACTGTTCTATCGTCGGGTAAGAAACGGCTATCGCCTGAACGACCTGGGCACTGACACTCCAACGCTGATCAGCCGCTTCAACCTCGACACCGAATTGCTGGCAGCACTGGAACGCAAGCGCCAGTTCGGTCAGTTCATGCACGCCGACCGTTGCCGGCTGCAGGAACGTACAGTCAACCAATGGCTGGCCGACGCCCAAGCACTGCCGGCATTTTTGCAGGCGCTGCAAACGCAGGGCTGGATCAAACGCGGCCAGGAGCCAGCCCAGAGCCGCTGGTGGTCACTGATCGAAGGCCCGAGTGCGCCCATGTTCGGCGTATTCAACGCCTACGAAAAGCAGTTGTGGCACGACTGGATCGCAGACAGCTGGCAAACGCCGCGTCGCCGTGTATTGCCCGGCAGTTGGCAGGCGGCGCTGCTGCATCCGCTGCCGAGTGAGGCCAGCGAGGATCTGGCGGATATCGACACCCTGATCGAGCGCATGGCCGGTAATCGCCATGCCTTGCCAGTGGGCCTGCACGCCACCCGTGCATACCTGAAGGCCACTGGCCTCGCCCAAGAGGCCCCGCAGTGATGATGCTTACCGCGCAGCAGGCCCAGGCCGATGAAGCGCTGCTGCAACTGGGCAGGCGCCTGCGCGCCGATGGCTACCGCTTCACCTGCGTGACACCGGCGACACACGCCCGCAACAATGCCAGAAGTGGCGCAGAGCAGGCCGGCAATATGCGCGATGTGTTCGGCTGGAGCCGCCCATTTTCGCCTTCACTGATCGCTGTGGCCGAATTGGACCCATTGCGCACTGCACAGGTGTTGTACGAGGACGGCGCGCTGCTGCGCAGCCGGGTCCGCTGGTCCAACCTGGACGACCTGCTGCTGGTGCATTCCGCCTACCCAACCGTGGCCAGCGACGCGGTGTTCTTCGGCCCCGACAGTTATCGCTTTGCCCAGGTCATCCACGACCATCTGCAGCGCAGCCCTGTGCGCATCGAACACGCCGTGGACATCGGCTGCGGCAGCGGCATCGGCGCACTGCTGATAGCCCGGGCAGCGCAGCACGCACAGGTCAGCGCCGTCGACATCAACCCGCTGGCACTGCGTTACACCGCAATCAATGCGGCACTGGCGGGGGTGAGCAATGTGTCGGTAGAGCCCAGCAACCTGCTCGACGGCATCAGCGGCAGGTTCGACCTGATCGTCGCCAACCCCCCGTACATGCTCGACCCCAGTCAGCGCACCTACCGCCACGGCGGTGGTGCCCTGGGCGCAGCATTGTCACTGCGCATCGTTGAGCAAGCCTGTGAACGCCTGAGCCCCGGTGGGTCCTTGCTGTTGTACACCGGCGTAGCGATCATCGAAGGGCGTGACCCGTTGCTCGAAGCCATTCGCCTGCGCCTGGCAGGCCCGGAATGGGCCTGGGTGTACCGCGAGGTGGACCCGGACGTGTTCGGCGAGCAACTCCTTGAGCCCGGTTACGAACAGGTCGAGCGCATCGCCGCCGTCGCCTTGACCGTCAACCGCAGTGCCTGAAACCACACGAGCAGCCAGGGCTTGCAATCAGGCAGCGTTTGCCGACAATGGCAGCGCCCTCGCACGCCATTCGGAACCGTCCGCTCCATGATGCTGATCAAGCAATTCCCCGAGATTACCCTGGCTGACACCCTGTTCGTCTTCGCCCTCGAAGCGGAGGCCGGCAACGTTTTTGCCGAGATGAACACCGTGTTCACCGGCATCGGTAAAGTTAACGCCGCTATCGCCCTGACCAAGGCCATTCACCAGCGCAAGCCCAAGCTGATCGTCAACCTGGGCTCCGCTGGCAGCCAGGGGCATGGCAAAGGCGCGGTGGTGTGCTGCACGCGCTTCGTGCAGCGTGATATGGACGTGACCCCGCTGGGCTTCGCGCGCTACCAGACGCCACTGTCAGACATCCCGGTGCTGCTCGAATATGGCCACGAGGTCCCCGGCCTGCCAGTGGAGGCCTGCGGCAGCGGTGACAGCTTCGAGATCAACCACGGCGATGCGCCGTATGACGTCGTCGACATGGAAGCCTACGTGCTGGCGCTGATTGCCCGCGACGAAGGCATACCTTTCGTGTGCCTCAAATACATCTCCGATGACGCCGGCAGTGAGGCGGCAGAAGATTGGTCGGTGCAGGTACACCTGGCGGCCGAGGCGTTCAAGCGCGTGCTGTTCAGCACGTCGGGCTGACCATCTGCCGGCGTGAGGCTGGCGAAAGTAAACCTTCCAGGCGCTGTGCAGTCACTTCTCATAAGAGCCCGACCATTGCGGGCCAAGGAGGTGGCTGATGACCTTTGTCTGCCTGCTGCGTGGCTGCCACTGGCGTGCCATGGCCAACCCTGAAGTGACCGGGCTGCACTGCCAGCTTTGCGAGCGCTGCGGCGCCGTACGCTACTGCCAGCCCGGCCAACCCGTGCAACCTTAGGAGGCTCGCCATGGCCAGGGCAATCTGGAAAGGCGCGATCAGTTTCGGCCTGGTGCATATCCCGGTCGCCCTCAACACCGCTGTGCGCACCGAGCGGATTGATTTCGACTGGCTCGACAAGCGCAGCATGGAGCCGGTGGGCTACAAACGGGTCAACAAGGTGACTGGCAAGGAAATCGACAAGGACAACGTCGTCAAAGGCGTGGAGTACGAGAAAGGCCGCTATGTGGTGATCAGTGAGGAAGAAATCCGCAAGGCCCGGCCCGAAGCGACCCAGACCATCGATATTTTCTCCTTCGTCGCCGCCAGCGAAATCCCGCTGCAGCAGTTCGATACCCCGTATTACCTGAGCCCCGACCGGCGTGGCGGCAAGGTGTATGCGCTGCTGCGCGAAACCCTTGAAAGCACCGGCAAAGTGGCCCTGGCCACGGTCGTGCTGCATACACGCCAGCACCTGGCGTTGCTGCGCCCGCTGGAGGACGCGCTGGTGATGATCACCCTGCGCTGGCCAGAAGAGGTGCGCGGGTTGGACACGCTGGAGCTGGACAAGAGCGTCACCGACACCAAGGTCGACAAGCGTGAGCTGGACATGGCCAAGCGGTTGGTGGAGGACATGAGCGGGGCATGGGCGCCAGATGAATACCATGACGCGTTTCGCCAGACCATCATGGACCTGGTGGAGGAGAAGGCCAGCAAAGGCAAGATCAGCGTGGTAGACAAAGGCGAGGGCGGCGACGCCGAGAAAAGCGCCGATATCATCGACCTTACCGAGCTGCTCAAGCGCAGCCTTGGCGGCAAGGCTGCCAAGAAAGCACCGGCGGAGAAAAAACCGGCCAAGCGACCCCGAAAAGCCTCTTGAAAGCAGGCCAGGTCTGCCACAGCTACTGCACCGCTTTCGAACTGTGCGCGTAACCTGTGGGAGCGGGTTTACCCGCGAAGAGGCCGGTAACCCCCCTAAAGGACTTGCGCCTGCAGGTCCGCCAGAAAATCCCCAAACCCTTCCCGAGCCCGGCTATCCAGCCGGCTACTGGTCGCCACACTGTGCCTGGCCGTCCACACGATCTGCGCACCGCTGGCCTCCAGGTCACGCACCAACTGCACGTCTTCATGCGCCGCCAAGGGCTGAAAGCCGCCGACACGCTCATAGGCGCGCGCACAAACCCCAAGGTTCGCACCATGGATATGCCGGTGCCCCTCGCACGCCTGATAGCCGTTGCGGTACAACTGGCGCAGCGCGGCGCGCTGCCACGGCTGCCAACGCTCGATATGCACCGTGCCGCAAACAACCTCGGCCGTGCACGCCAGTTGCGACAGCAGCCAGTGCGGCGGCACCTGGCTGTCGGCATCTGTGCAGGCCAGCCAGCAGGCGCCACGGTCCAGCATCAGGGCAGCACCCAGGCGGCGGGCCATGCCGACGCTGCCGGCTTCAACGGCCAATGTCATCACGCCAAAGCGCCTGGCCACCGCAGCACTGCCGTCGACGCAACGGTCGAGCACCACCAGCACCTCCACCTGATAGCCAGCCTGCTCGGCCAACGCCACTGCCGCCGCCATGGCTTTGAGGCAGCGGCCCAAACGGCGCGCTTCGTTATGCGCGGGGATGACGACGGCGATCATGAGCATGTCTCGTTCAGGTCGACGACGCTCGGCGCGCATGACCAGTACTCCAACAGAAAATCGGCCTCTTCATGGCGCAGCACCGGGTACAACGGCAGGTGCTTGGCAAGCATCTGGTGAACTTCCCGACCATCCTGCGGGCACCCTGCAATCGGATGGCGCCAGTGGCAGGCCAACAACCCGCCATCATCGGTGAGGCTGGCGGCTGACTGCTCGATCACCTGCAGCCAGTCGGTAGGGCCCAGGTAATAGCCCAGTTCACTGAGCACGATCAAATCGAAGCTGCCGCCTGGCCAATCCGCCGGCAAGCGGCCCAAGGTGACCGAAGCATGCTGCAAACCTGTCAGGCGCTGCCGGGCCAGCTGCACTGCAGTGGCGTCCAGGTCCTGGCACAGCAGCTCGGCGCAGCGTTCGGCCAGCGCGGCGCTCAACTCGCCATTGGCGCAGGCCGGCTCGAACACGCGCTGGTAACACTGGCGCGGCAGGCTGGCCAGCAGCAGGTCGCGTTTGCGCCGCTCGTACCAGCGGGTACGAAACGCCCACGGGTCTTCGTTGTTGGCGTACAAGTCGGCGAAATACTGCGCATCGAGGCTCATGTCGTCGCCCTTCACAGGAATACCAGTTCGAACGGTTGCAGCAAGCAGTCGAGCAGGTGCGCGGGCAGCACTGGCGGCCGGCTTTGATCGGGTTCCAGTTGGCTATGATGCGCGGCGAGTGCCTGCCGCTTGCGTGCCAGGCGTGCTTCATCCAGCTGCAGGCGATGCGCCCGCGGCCAGGGCAAGCGTGCATCGTCAGGCTGCGCCCAGTGCCAGGCCCACACCGGCACCTCGACCAGTTGTACCTTGCGCACAAGCGCAGCCTGGGCTGCGGCGCGGCCAAGCGCTTCGTGGTCGCAGTGGCCGTCGCCGCGCCAGGTGGTCATCAGCAGGTCGTCGGGGCGCAGCAGCTGGTTGAGGTGGTTGACCAGAAACGCCTCGTCGCGGGGCAGCGCACCGTCTTTTAGGTGCAAGCGCCGCCAGTCCAGCTGATTCAGGTCCAGGTCCAACTGCTGCAGGGCATGCCGGCTCTCCAGCGGCCTCTGACGGCGCAAGCGGTGTTCGGTCCAGGTCGAAGAATCGGGGTGGCTGCCTTCGCCATCGGTGGCAGAAACCAGCAGCAGGTCCTGCTCGCGGCCGTGCAGGCCGGCCAGCAAGCCACCGGCCATCAGAATCTCGTCATCCGGATGCGGGGCCAGCAACACCAGGCGTCGGCCGGGTGGGAGCAGCTGCTCGGGCGTGATCCAGGTCGCACGTGCCAAATGCGCAGATTGCTGCCAATCCGCCCAGGGCGTACCTGCACTGGCCTGAATGAGGTTTTCTTTCATAGTTGCCAGGCCCCTGCTGGCACCTGGGCCAGCTGTTGTCCAAGTGCGGCCAGGTCGCGTTCGGCGTGACTCTGGCGCAGGAAGACCGGCAGGTCGGCGCTAAGCCTGGCGAAGTGGCTGCTGCGGCAAAATGGCGTTGCGCCCAGGGCGCGGCCCACGTGGCGGATGACCTGCTCGACCGCCTGCTCCACCTGGGCGCGCACGCGGCGCACTTCGAAACTGGCATCGGCTGTGGGCTGGCGGTCTATCCACGCGGCACACTCGTGCAATGCGGCGCGGGCGCCATAGAGCGCCGCGTCCACGGCGCCAAGGTGTGCCTGGGCATGGGGGTCTGGCCGGGGCTTGCGGCATTGTTCACGCAGGTAATCGGCCAACGCCTCGGCGGCGCCATACCAGCAGGCGGCGATGCCGGCCCCGCCGTGCCAGAAGCCGGGGCGCGACAGGTATTGCCCCGGGTGGCCGACCGCGATGCCCGGTGAGCCGTCGAAGGCGATTTCGACGCTGGTGGTGGTGCCCATGCCGACCGCTTGCCAGTGATCGATCTGCAGGCGCTGGCTGGTATGCGCCAGTTCGATCGCCACCAGCTGCGGCTGCTCATCATCGGCCCAGGCCGTGATCAGTGCGCGATCAATCTGCAACGCGCCCGAGCACCAGGCCTTGCGACCCGCCAGGCGCACCTGGTCGCCATCCCGGGCAACGATACGGGCCCGGGCATCCGGGGGTTCCGCAGCCCACACCCCCCAGATCGCATCACCCACCAGGTGCGCCGCGCCACATTCGGCCAGGATCGCCAGGGCGTCTGTATGCCCTTCATACAGCTTGGCCAGCGCCAGGTCACAGCCGGCTACGCGCGCCAGGGTCTGCCAGCGCTGCAGGGTATGGCCTTGGCCGGGAAGCGGCAGCAGGTCGAGGTGGTCTGCCAGCAAGGCTTGCATCAGTTGCGCCAGCTTGGTGTCCAGGTTGAGGGCCTGCGGCCGTTCACTGAAGGTACGCAGCAGGCTGTCGAGGTTGCTCAGATTGAAGTCCTGAATGATGCTCATGCCATCCCCATCTGTTTGCGCATGCGTGCGGTGATCGATTGCCGGGTCTTGGCAATGCCTGCCCAAGGGTCGTCGACCTCGGCCAGGCGTTCGTGCAGGTTGCCGATGTGCCACTGGTTGGCGCCTTTGAGTTGCCCCAGTTCCTCGCGCCAGATCGGCACCGACACCGGCAGGCCCTCACGGGCGCGCAGGGAGTAGGCGCAGGCGGTGGTCGCGCCTTTGCCATTGCGCAGGTAGTCGATGAAAATTCGCCCAACGCGGTTTTTCGGCCCAGACACCGCGCTGAGCCGGTCGGGGAACAGCTTGGCCAGGTAATTCACGATGGCATGGCTGAAGTCCTTGACCTCGTCCCAGTCGGCACGCCGGGTCAGCGGCACCACCAGGTGGATGCCTTTGCCGCCGCTGGTTTTGAGAAACACCTTGAGGCCAAGCTCGTCGAGCAGCGTCAGGGCCAGCTGGGTGGCTTCGAGCATGGCCTTCCACGGCAATGCCGGGTCGGGGTCGAGGTCGAGCACGAAGCGGTCGGGCTTGTCGAAATCCTTATCGGTGGAGTTCCAGGTGTGCAGTTCGAGCATGTTCATCTGCACTGCGCCGAGCAACGTGTCAGGGCGGTTGATGACCATCGCTGCCTGGCCGGCCTCCGCCTTGTCATAGCTGAGCACGTTGGCGATGTGCAGCTGCTCGGCATTTTTCTGGAAGAACAGTTCGCCACTCAAACCGTCAGGGGCGCGCACCAACGCGACCGGGCGGTCCTTGAGCTGGGGCAGGATCCACTCGCTGACGCCCGCGTAGTATTCGGCAACCTGGCGCTTGGTAGCGCCGATGGTGGCATCGATCACCCGGTCCGGGTGGGTCAGGCGCAGGTCGCCAAAGTCTTCGTCTTGCTTGGCTGGCTTGCGTTTGGACACGGTCTTGGCAGGCATGGCGCGCTCCAGGTCGATGGCACTGGCCGGTTTGTCGTCGCGCAGGCCATGGAACACCGCGTGGCGCACGATGCCGTCGCGGGTCATCTGCGCGTACGCCACCTCGGCCATCAGTTGCGGCTTGAGCCAGTGCACGCCACGGGCCTCGGCCCCGGTTGGCGGCCGGGGCAGGGCGGGCTTGGCGGTTTCCAGGGGTTTGAGGCGGGCATGGATGCTGCCCAGCGTCGTGGCGCTGAAGCCTGTGCCCACTTTGCCGGCGTAGCGCAACTCACCGGTGTCGGGGTCGTGCAGGGCCAACAGCAGGGCACCGAAGCCGCTGCGGCTGCCCTTGGGGTCGGTGAAACCCACGATCACGAACTCCTGGCGCTGCTTGCACTTGAGCTTGATCCAGTCGGCGCTGCGTCGGCCGATGTAAGCGCTACCGGCGCGTTTGCCGATCAGGCCCTCAAGTTCCAGGCGACAGGCGCTGTCGAGCAGCGACGCCACCGGTTGATCGAAGTCGGCGGAAAATTCCAGAGCGTCGGACTTGTCATGCTCCAGCAGCTTGCGCAGGGCTTCCCGGCGATCTTCCAAGGGCTGTTCGCGCAGGTCCTGGCCGCCGAGGAAGGGCAGGTCGAACAGGTAATAGGTGATCTGCTCGTCACGTTCGGTGTCGAAGGCGTTCTGCAAGGCCTGGAAGTCGGCCACGCCGTTCTCGCCGTTAACCACCATTTCGCCATCGAGCCAGGCAACATCCACGCCCAGCGCGCGCAGTGCAGCAATCTGCCGAGGCATCTTGCTGCTCCAGTCGTGGCCATTACGGGTGAACAGGCGTACATCGTCGCCGTCGATACGGGCGAGGATGCGATAGCCGTCAAATTTGATTTCATATCGCCAATCGCCATCGGGCGGGGTGTCGATCAAGGTCGCCAACTGCGGCTGGAGCTTATCGGGCAGAGCGGTTTTTTTGGCAGCACCGGCACGTCGGCGCTTGGCGGGTTTGGACGCCTTCTCAGCTTTCGCGGCACGTCGTGGTAGCAACGTGCGTTCACTGAGCACGCTGTCGGGTTGCTGCTCGACGATGCTGTACTCGGCCTCGCTGCGGGCCTGGCCGTCTTGGGACTTGACCAGCATCCACTGCTCCTTCTTGCCGGCCAGGTGGGTGCGGAACAGGTTCCATACGCCACTGAGCTTCTCGCCCTGCAGGCGAAAACGCAGTTTGCCCTTGGCGTAGGCCTGGCGGGCATCGCCTTCGGGCTCCCATATACCTCGATCCCAGACAATCACGTCGCCCGCGCCATAGTGGCCCTCCGGGATGCTGCCTTCGAACTCTGCATAGTCGAGCGGGTGATCTTCGACGTGAACCGCCAGCCGGCGCACCTTGGGGTCCAGGGACGGCCCTTTGGGGATCGCCCAGCTTTTCAAGGTGCCGTCCAGCTCCAGGCGGAAGTCGTAATGCAAGTGGCTGGCGTCGTGCTTCTGGATGCAGAACTGCAAGGCATGGCCCGCTTTCGCGCGGCCACGCTTGCCACTGGGCTCGGGCGTGGCATTGAAGTCGCGCTTGCGCTCATATTCCTGCAGCGGCTTGGCCATCTCGCACTCCAATGGGGTCGCGGTCTCTCATTTGGGAGGCAGCGGGCGAGGCGGTAGTTCAAAAAATCGATTTCGCCGGGCGGGTAAAAAACTCTGAATCTTCCACCACCCCGCACAGTCGACCGGTTATACACCTCTGATGGAGAGCCGAGATGAGCCAACCCACTGACCGCAAGCCCTATACACCCAGCGAAATCGATGACACCGAGGACCGCATGGGCAGCGTTCACGAGCTGGACTTCAGCGACCGCAAGGACGACCGCGAGGGCCGCATTGGCGACGAACGCCCCGCCGCAGAAGTGGACAAGGAGTTCCCGCCGCGGCGCGTCGCAGAAAGTGGCATGACCGGGGGCGAGGCGCTGACCGACAGCCTGCACGAGGACAACGTCACCGACGATGACCTGAGCCCCGACACACTGTTTGATGAAACCGGTGCCCGTGACCCGTATGAGCCAGGCGATGGCGATGGCCCGGCGGACGAAAGCCTGCGCCAGGTCGACGCTAACGAGATTGGCGGCGGCATAGGCCTGGACGAAGCCGAACTGGCCCGTTCCGCGCCGCTGGACGGTGAGCCATGGACTGACGATGTAGTCGATGAGGACCCTGCCAAACGCCCATGACCGGGCACCCCGCTAGTGCGTCTGCCAGATCCCGTTGCTGCGCTCGCAATCAGCGCGGGCCTGGCCGAGGCTCGGGGTGTCGTAGTAATAAGTGATCACCCTGGCATCCTTGCCCAGAGCAGGCCGCGTCGAAGGCTCGTCGCGGCCTGCTGCTTTCGGGTTGGCGAGGGATTCTTGGGTCAACGGCGCAATGCAGCTGCCAACACTCCCGTCGGCGCAGCGCGCTACCTTGCGCTTCTCGGTGTTGAGCATCTCCTTGCTTTCATTGCTGCAGGACCAGTTGATCGCTTCGGCTGGCATGTTGCTGTAGCTATAGCAGGTACGCCCTTCGACAGGCTTGACCGCTTCACTCGACGAGCGGGTCATCACCTCGCAGGCTTCGGCCAGTACCTCGCCACTTGCCAGGCTACCCAGCATCACCATCAGCAGGGGTAAACGCATGTGTCACCTCCCGGGCCGCTGGCCCGTGTTCAGGTCTTGCGCAGGGTCGCATCGCCTCGCTGGCGCATAGTGCGCGCGCGTTTCTCCAGCACCAGGTAGGTGATCACCGCCAGCAGCAGCGGTATCAGGTAGTAAAGGGTGCGGTAGCCCAGCAGCGCCGCCACCAGGCTGCCCTGGCCCAACTGGCCGTGCAGCAAGGCGAGGAACACGGCTTCGAGCACGCCAAGCCCGGCGGGAATATGTGCCACCACGCCTGCCACGCAACTGATCAACAAGATGCCCAGGACAGACGGGTAGAACAGATCACCCGGCAACAACCAATGAATCAACGCCGCCATCAACGCCCAGTTGCTGGCACCCAGCAGCACCTGGCACAGCGCCAGGCGCAATGTGGGCAGGGTGATCTCATGCTCACGCACCTGCCAGGTACGGCGTTTGGCAAACCCGCAAGCCAACAGGTAGGCCAGCGCGATGCCCAGCAACAGGAAGCCGATCATCTGCAGCCCGGTCACACCTACCGCCCAGCTTTCCGGCAGCTTGACCAGGCGCAACGCGAAGACCGTGCCGGCCAGCAGCATGTAGCCCATCCAGTTGGTCAGCAGGCCCAGGGTGAGGATTTTAGTGATGGTCGCGGTGTCCAGGCCCAGCCGCCCATATAACCGGTAGCGCAGCGCCACGCCGCCGACCCAGGTGGTGAAGTTGAGGTTGAAGGCATAGCAGACGAACGCCACCGGCAGCACCTGCCGCGCGGGTAGGTGGTGCCCGGTGTAGGCCCGTGCCAGCAGGTCGTAACTGGCGAACGTCAGGTAACTGCACAGCGCCAGGCCCAGGCCGATGGCCAGGGTGCCCGGTTTGTAGGCAACCAACGACTGGCGCACCTCATTCCAGTCCAGGTTGCGCGCCAGCAGGTACAGCAGCGTGGGGATCAGTATCACGAACAGCAGGGTCAGTACGCGCTTACCCCAGGTGTGCCAGGCTTTCTGTGCCATCAGGTATTGCCCTCGTGAAGGTCGCCCTGGGCCTGCATTTCAGGCTGAACCGAGCGCAGCCGCTGCCGGTGAGCCGGGAACCAGCCGGCAATGCGCGGAAAATACCGGGTGAGGTGAAAGCCGATGAAGATCAGCGGCGCTCGCCACCAGTAACCGCGGATCATCCGCTCCAGGGTAACCGCCTTGCATTGATCGCTGGCAAGCGACGTGAGGTGTTCATAAAGGTGCTGGTTGAAGGCTCGGTCGCGTATGAGCAAGTTGGCCTCCAGGTTGAACGACAGGCTCAGGGGGTCGAGGTTGCTCGAACCGACCGTCGACCATTCATCGTCCACCAGCGCGACCTTGCCGTGCAGTGGCCGTTGGCAATATTCGTGAATGTGCACGCCATCACGCAGCAGGTAGTTGTACAGCAGCCGCGACAGCGCACGCACCCAGCGCATGTCCGGTTGCCCTTGCAGAATCAACGTCACCTGCACGCCACGGCGGGCCGCATTGCGCAATTCGCGCAACAGCCGGTAACCCGGGAAAAAGTAGGCATTGGCCACCACGATCCGCTGACGCGCCGCGCGCAGCGCCTGCAGGTAACAGGCTTCGATATCGGTACGGTGGCGCGCGTTGTCGCGTTCGACCAGTACAGCGCTGGCCTGGCCCGCAGGCTTGGTGAGCGGGCGCACCTCGCTGGGCGGGTCAAGCACCGGGGCCATCAACCGTCGGCTACTGGCATGCACTTGAGCCACCACCGGGCCACACACCTCCACGGCATAGTCCTGCTTGGCCATCGGACCAAAATCACCCAAGTGGTCGGCGCTGTAGTTGATCCCGCCGATGAATGCCCGCTGGCCATCAACCACCACGATCTTGCGGTGCAAGCGGCGGAACAGGTTGGTGCGCATGCCGGCCACACGCGGTTGCGGGTCGAACGCGTGAAAACTCACGCCCGCTTCGGTCATGGCCGAGATGAAGCCATCCGGCAGGTCGGCGGTGCCGTAGCCGTCCACCGCCATCTCCACGCGCACGCCGCGGCGCGCGGCGTCGATCAGCACCTGCTTGAGCTGCTGGCCGACCTTGTCGTCGAAGATGATGAAGGTCTCCAGCAGAATTTCCTCACGCGCCTGGGCCATGGCTTCGAAAACGCGGGGGTAATAGCCTTCACCGTTGATCAACAGCTCGACGCTGTTGCCGTCCACCCAGGGTCTGTTCACAGGTTGATCTCCGCAGCCAGGGGGGCATGGTCAGACAAATGTGACCAGGGGTATTTCGACAACACCTGCGCCTTGCTCGCCTTGGCGTTGCGCAGGTAAATGCGGTCCAGGCGCAACAGCGGCAGGCGCGCCGGGAAACTGCGTGCCGGGGTACCGAAATGCGCGCCGAAGGCCTCCACCAGGCGCTGCGAAAGCACGGCGTCGGCCTTGAGGCGCCAATCGTTGAAGTCCCCGGCGACAATCACCGGCGCATTCGCCGGCAGGCTGTCCAGCAAGTCGAGCAGCAGGTGCACCTGGCGTTGCCGATGGGCTTCGCGCAGGCCAAGGTGCACACAAACGGCATGCACCGCTTCGTGGCCAGGCACCTCCAGGCGGCAATGCAGCAAGCCGCGCTCCTCGTTGCCCTGTATCGACACGTCGAGGTTGCGGTGGTCGGCAATGGGGAATTTCGACAACAGCGCGTTGCCATGGTCGCCATGCGGATACACCGCGTTACGCCCGTAGGCAAACTGCGGCCACATGCTGTCGGCCAGAAACTCGTATTGCGGCGTTTCGGGCCAAGCGGGATGGCGCAACGCATGCTGCTGATGGCTGCCATGCACTTCCTGCAGGAACACCAGGTCAGCACCGGTGGCGCGTACCGCCTCGCGCAGTTCCGGCAGGATGAAGCGGCGGTTCAACGCGGTAAACCCTTTGTGCACGTTGATCGTCAGCACATTCAGGCGGTGCACCGTGGTAATGCGGTCGATGATGCAGCCAGGGCTGGGCAGGGTCTTGTTCACAATGCGTCCTCATTGCTGTCCCATGAATAGCGACACGCGGTGGGCGCAAACGGTTCAGGGCCTGTGACCAATGGCCGGCTAGCCTGCGCCGGGGAACTTTGCGTCCGCCAACGATTCCACCGAAGGACGAAGCACCCTGGAGGCAAGCATGGCCAGACACATCATCCACTTCACCGGCCCGATCAATTCATCCACCTGCGGCAACCTGATCAACACATGCTCCAAGGTGTTGCAACAAGGCGCCGAGGTATTGCAGTTGAATATCGCCACCATGGGCGGGGAGTGCAGCTACGGCTTCACGCTGTACAACTTCCTGCGCGCCTTGCCGGTGCCGGTGCACACGCACAACCTGGGCACCGTCGAGTCCATGGGCAATATCCTGTTCCTGGCGGGCGAGCATCGCACTGCCTGCGCCCACAGCAAGTTCCTGTTCCACCCGTTTCACTGGACGCTGCATGGCTCGGTGGACCATGCGCGCATGGCCGAATACGCCATGAGCCTGGACTATGACTTGCGGCTGTACGCCGAGATCGTGGCCGAGCGCACGCAAGGCAGTGGCGAAGTGCTGGATGTGCCGCGGTATTTGATGGCGTATCCGCGGATTCTGGGGCCGAAAGAGGCGCTTGAGAGTGGGATGATTCATGCCATCGACGAGATGCCGATCGAGGCAGAGTCTACCCAGTGGAGTGTTCATGCCTGAGGGCCCAGTTCGAATAATCGTGCGCAAGCATTTGCCTTGCTGTTGTTTCGCGCCACCGGTCAGTTGCGGCCAATCCGATTGAGCAGACGCGGGTATTGCTGGCTCGGAAACTAGGCATGGCACCGATTCATGCGTCAAACCATCCAAACGCAAGGAGAAACGACATGGCTCGTGATCAAGAGCGGACCGGACAACGTGGCGGCACCAAGGAAACCAACCCGGGCAATTTCGCCAACGACCGCGAAAGGGCGTCGCGTGCCGGCCACAAAGGCGGCCAGGCTTCGGGCGGTAACTTTGCCAACGACCGCGAACGGGCATCGCAAGCCGGCCGCAAGGGTGGGCAGAACAGCCACGGCGGGGGCCGTCAGCCACACGGATGAACCACTGCGTCAGTGGGGGTTCGCACTGCGAGCCCCTGTTCAGTGCAATTGTTCGACAATTATTTTGAATCTTTGCCGCCAGGCGTCACTCAATGAAGAAGTCATCCATGGAGAAGAGGAGGGCCCCGTGATGCCTAACCCCCAGCTGTACATCATCGACTACCAACTGCACGGCGAACCGCGCAGTTTCATCATTCGCATGGAGCGAATGGACAATACCGAAGCCTGGCATTGGGCGAGCTGTGATGCGGGAATTGGCATCATTCCCAAGTTCGGCCGTGAAAAAATCAAGAAGGTCAGCCGGCCGATGGCCGAGCGGTATGGCATTACCGCGGTCAGTTGGCGAGTTTCGGGCTCCAAACCCAGCCAATCGGTGGAGGATTCGGCTGTTTCCAGTTGATAAAGGCGAGCTTCGTTCGCGCCCCCATACAGTTGTCGTGGCGTCAGGTACCGGTGTACTTGACTGCCGCCGCCGTACGAGACGTGACATTCAGCGCTTTGAGCAGCGACGACACATGAATGCGCACGGTAAACGGCGAGATATCCAGCGCGCGGGCGATCTCCTTGTTGGTCCTGCCTTGGGCGATCAGCCGCAGCACCTCGTGCTGACGGTGAGTGAGCTGTTCGAGTTCGGCTTCGCTGGCAAGGCTTGGCAGCAGCCCTGAAGGGGCGTATTTGACCAGCACTTCACCCTCGCGAATGGCCAGCACCGCCGCACCGACTTCGTCAGGGGCGATACTTTTGCCGATAAAACCATCGACGCCGCTGGCCATGACCCGCTCGATCAGCGCGGGGTCATCGACCATCGAGACGATGATCAGCGTGGTGCGGTGCAGTTGCTGGCGCAGCTCGGCCAAGCGGTCGATGCCCGTCAGGCCGGGGAAGCGCAAGTCGAGGATGAGGGTGTCCGGCGCTTCGCCCTGGCAGGCCAGGGCCAGCACCTGTTGCAGGTCGCCGGCTTCCTCAAGCAGGGCATCGGGCAACACTCGCTGTACGGTGCGGGCCATCGCTTCCCTGAACAGCGGATGGTCATCCGCCACGATGATGCGGCACGTCACGTCCTGACACTCCCTGTGAACGCCGGTTTTCCGGACCATGCTAATTTAGCAGGTGACAACGGCAAGCGTCGCGCCGTAATGGCCGTTATGCGACCCCGTGCACAGGGACGTCACCATGGATTACAACAAGAACAACGAACTCGACCAGGCCAACCTGCGGGTCATCGTCGCCAGCTTTGCGCTGGTGTACATCACCGTGCTGGGCTTTGTGCCGGGGCATTCCCTGCCAGACTACCTGCCGGTGATCTACTACATCGTCAGTTTCATCCTGTTGTCGATTGGCCTGCGCCAGGCCATTGCCCGTTGGCCGGGGCACTACCCGTGGCGGCGGGTGCTGGGCATCGTGCATGACTACACCGGCACCTGCTTCGGCCTGGTGCTGGGCGGCGAAGCGGCGTTGCCGCTGTATGCGGTGATGGTCTGGGTCAACCTGGGCAACGGCATGCGCTTCGGCACCCGTTACCTGCTGATTGCCACGGTGCTGGCGCTGACGGCGCTGCTGGTGGTCTACCAGCTGACTCCCTATTGGCAGGCCAACCCGTTCATGGTGCTGATGCTGCTGACCACCAGCACGGTGATCCCGGTTTATGCCCACCTGCTGCTGGAGCGTACGCGCAAGGCCTCGGAGCTGGCGATGGCCGCCACGCAGGAGAAATCGCGGTTTTTGGCCCAGGCCAGCCATGACTTGCGCCAACCGATCCACTCCATCGGCCTGTTCACCGCGTGCCTGCGCGAGGCGCCACTAGGCGAGCAGGAGCGGCGCCTGGTGGACAGCATCGACCGCTCGCTGCTCAACGTGTCGCAGCTGTTCCGCTCGATTCTCGACCTGTACACCCTGGACAATGGCCGGGTGCAGCCCAAGCACGAAACCTTTGCGGTGGGCGACTTCCTGGCCGAACTGCTGCGCCAGAACGACGAAGCGGCCCGCTGGGCTGGCGTAGAGATGCGCCTGCGCCCCTGCAGGCACTGGACCCGCGCCGACCGCGGCATGCTCGCGACCATGGTGCAGAACGTGTTGTCCAACAGCTTCAAGTATGCGGCGCAGCGGCCGTTGCTGATTGGGGTACGCCGCCACGGCGAAGGGCTGGCCATCGTCGTCTATGACCAGGGGCGCGGCATTGCCGATGAGCACCAGGGGCTGGTCTTCGAAGAGTTCTACCGGGTGCGCCAGGTGCGTGACAAGGATGTCGAAGGCGTCGGCTTGGGCTTGTCGATCGTCAAGCGGCTGGGGCGGCTGATGGGCGTGCAAGTGCGCTTGCGTTCACGGCTGGGCCGGGGCACGGCGGTCAGCCTGCTGGGCCTGCCACGGCTGGCGGCAGAAGCACCTGTGGTTGGCGCTGAACGGCAAACACTGCAGCACGCGCTGCTGGGCGGTTTGCATGTTTGCCTGGTGGAGGATGATCACAACGTGCTGCGCGCCACTTCGGCGCTGTTACAGCGCTGGGGGTGCGAAGTGGAGGCGCACAGCTCACCCGTGGGGCTAACCAGTGAGTGCGAGGTGATCGTTGCCGACTATGACCTGGGGCAGGAGGCGACCGGGGTGGACTGTATCGAAAGCCTGCGCCGCCAGCGCGGTTGGCTGGTGCCGGCGCTGATCATGACCGGGCATGACCTGGAGAAGATCCAGGCCATCGTACAGGGGCGCACTATCGCCGTGCTCTCCAAACCCGTGCGCCCTGCCGAACTGCGGGTGGCCCTGCGCACGTTGCGCGATGCGGCCTCGACGCCGACGGATTAGGTCGGCGTCAGGCGGCCAGGGTTATTGCAAGATCAGCGCCTGGCCCTCTTTGAGGCACGACGGCGTCGGCTGGTACAAGCCCATGCCGCCGACCGCGACGATTGCGCCACTCGGGATCTGGCAGTTGTACTCGCCCTTGGCCGTGGTGGCGGTGTAGTAGGTGATGGTGCTGTCGCTGCGCACGTTGTCGACCTTGCTCACCGGGGTGTTCAGGGCAAACTCGGCACGCTGCTTGAGGGTGTCGTTGGAGGGGTTGATGGTTTGGCATCCGGCGACACCAACCAGTACGGCGGCGCTCAGGAGGAGTTTGAGGGCGTTCATGACGATAGGCTTCCTTGGCGTTGTTCTGGGTGTACGGCCCGCGCAGGTTGCTGCGCGGTTGGCCGGACTATAGCGCCGAGGCAGGGTGAGGGCGATTAGGGCGGATGTACGAGGTGGCCAGTTGCCTTTACCCGTTGTGGGGCCTGGCCTTGTCGCAGTAAAACCACCGACAAGACCAGAACGTATGGCTTCAGGGCTTCTTCAGCACCAAGGTCAGAATGTCATAGCTGGCCACCAACTCGCCCAGCTGGTTGGTCACCTCCACATCCCACGCCACCACACCTTGCGGCTGCCCCAGGGGGCTGGTCTTGCCCTGGTCGATCTTGCGCTTGCAGGTCAGCCGCGCCTGAATGGTATCGCCAATCCCCACCGGGTTGATGAAGCGCAGGGTATCCAGGCCGTAGTTGGCCAGCACCGGCCCGGCACCTGGGGACACGAACAGCCCGGCCGCCGCCGACAGCACGAAGTAGCCGTGGGCGATGCGCTTGCCGAACTGCGATTCTTTGGCAGCGATCTCGTCGAAGTGCATGTAGAAGTGGTCGCCGGACAGGCAGCCGAAGTTGACCAGGTCGGCTTCGGTCACCGTGCGGCGGTGGGTGAGCAGCGACTCACCGATGCGCAGGTCTTCGAAATGACGTCGGAACGGGTGCACTTCGGTTTCGATCACCTCGGCACCGCGCACGTATTCGCCGGTCACCGCCGTGAGCATGCTCGGCGAGCCCTGCACGGCAGCGCGCTGCAGGTAATGCTTGACCGCCCGCAGGCCGCCCAACTCCTCACCACCACCGGCGCGGCCAGGGCCGCCGTGCTTGAGCTGCGGCAACGGCGAGCCATGGCCGGTAGATTCCTTTGCCGCCTCGCTGTCCAGCACCAGCAGGCGACCGTGCCAGGCGGCGGCAACCGGGATCGCCTTGGCGGCAATAGTGCGGTCGGCGGTGACCAGGGTCGCCACCAGGCTGCCTTTGCCGCGTGCCGCCAGGGCCAGGGCTTCGTCGAGGTCGTGGTAGGCCATCAGCGTGCTGACCGGGCCGAACGCTTCGATGTCGTGGGCACCACCGTCGGCATGCGGGTCGCGGGCCTGGAGCAGGGTCGGGGCAAAGAACGCACCTTCGGCAACACCTTCGCCACGTGGGGCAAAGCCGTCGCTGGCGCCGAACAGCTGATCGCAGCTTTGCAGCAGGGCGCGTACACGCTCGCCGACGTCACGCTGCTGGTCATGCGAGGCAAGGGCGCCCATGCGCACACCTTCCACCGACGGGTCGCCTACCACCACTTTGCTCAGGCGCTCACGCAGGCGCGTGGCCACAGCATCCAGGTGCTTGGCCGGGACGATGGCGCGGCGGATGGCGGTGCATTTTTGCCCCGCCTTGGTGGTCATTTCGCGTGCCACTTCCTTGATGTACAGGTCGAACTCTTCGCTGTCCGGGGTCACATCAGGGCCAAGGATGGCGCAGTTGAGCGAATCGGCTTCGGCGGTGAACGGCACCGAATTGCGGATCAGGTTCGGGTTGACGCGCAGCTTCGCCGCCGTGTCGGCAGAACCGGTGAACGTCACAACATCCTGGCCCTGCAGGCGGTCAAGCAGGTCACCGGTACTGCCGATCACCAGTTGCAGGCTGCCGGCCGGCAGCAGGCCGGATTCGTTCATCAGGCGCACCACGGCTTCGGTCAGGTAGCTGGTGGAGGTGGCGGGTTTGACGATACACGGCATGCCGGCCAGGAACGTCGGCGCGAACTTCTCCAGCATGCCCCAGATCGGGAAGTTGAACGCGTTGATGTGCACGACAATACCGGCGCGCGGTACCAGGATATGGCTACCGGCAAAATGGCCCTGCTTGCCCAGCGGGATCGCCGGCCCCTCATGCACCAGGTTGCCCGAAGGCAACTCGCGGCTACCAATACCGGCATAGGAAAACAGCGTGGCGTTACCGCCCTCGATGTCGATCCAGCTGTCGGCGCGGGTGGCGCCACTGTGGTGAGACAGGGCGTACAGTTGCTCTTTGCGTTCGGCCAGGTACAGCGCGATGGCTTTGAGGCGTGCGGCGCGCTGCTGGAAGTCCATGGCCATCAGTTCGGCCAGGCCACGGGCGCGGGCAAACTCCACGGCCTCGGCAAAGTCCGGGCGTTCTTCGTGGCTGTAGGCCAGGACGTGGCCATCCAGTGCGCTGCGCAGGGCCTGGGCGCCGTGCTGGCCGATCCAGCGGCCGGCGATGAAGCTCTGCAAGGTTGGGGCGTCAGACATGCTGTTCTCCATGCTGTTCTAAAAGTAGGGAGGCGCTGTTACCACAGCGCCAGGGTGTAGCCGATGATCAGGCGGTTTTCGTCCACGGCGTTGGTCAGGCCATTGCCGGAACGGAAGGTGACGTTGCGCCAGCGCAGGCTGACGTCCTTGAGCGGGCCGCTCTGGATGACGTAGGTCAGGTCGCTGTCGCGCTCGCGCTCACGGCCATTGCTGACGGTGGCGGTTTCAGCGTGGCGGCCGTCGGTGTAGCGGGTCATGAAGCTCAGGCCGGGGATGCCCATGGCGACAAAGTCGTAGTCGTAGCGCACCTGCCAGGAGTCCAGCCCGGCGCGGGTGAAGGTGTTGTAGGTCACCAGGTTGACGGTGAACGGGTCGCCGCCGTTGACGAACGGGAAGGCGCTGTCGCCAGACATCTGCTGCCAGGCGGCCGTGAACTTGTGCGCCCGCACGCCGAGGGTGAACATGGCGTTGAAGTTGCGGTTGTCGATGTTGCCGGCGCGTTCGGCGCCGTCGTTGCGGCTGTCGAAGTAACGCAGGTCGGTGCGCAGGCTCAGGCCTTCGCCCAGCGGGCGGGTATCGATCAGGCCGACGAACTGCTGGCGGTAGATGTCTTCGAGCTTGGCGTAGTAGTAGCTGACGCTGGTTTGCGGGGTGATCGCATAGCTGCCGCCGCCAAAGTCGAGGTGGTCGCTGGGGGCGGCGCCGTAGCCCATGTCGTCGCGGCCAGAAGAGTCGCGCAGGTTGGCCTTGCTCAGGCGCCCGGCGTTGACCGTCAGGCCGTCGAGCTCCTGGCTGGTCAGCAGGCCGCCCTGGAACGTCGAGGCGAGCAGGCGGGTGTCGTTGTACACCACCACCGGCAGGATCGGCTGCAAGGTGCCCAGGCGCAGGGTGCTCTTGGACACCCGCACTTTGCCGGTCAGGCCCAGCTCGCTGTAGTCATCGACCGGCTCATGGCTGTTCGGGCCGAACGGCAGCAGGCCGGTGTTGCGCCGGTCACGGCTGGAGTCGAGCTTGATGCCCAGCTGGCCCATGGCGTCCATGCCAAAACCCACGGGGCCTTCAGTAAAGCCAGACTCCAGGCGGGCGGTAAAGCCCTGGCCCCATTCCTCGGCCTTGGCTTGCGGGGCATTGCTCTGGCGAAAATCGCGGTTGATGTAGTGGTTGCGCAGGTCCAGCCGCGCATGGCTGTCGCCGACAAAGTCGGCCAGGGCCGGCATGGGCAGGGCGAGTGTGGCCAGCCAGGCGGCAGAAGTGAGGTGCATGCGGTTCATTGTTTTTATACCCGACATAGACATTGATCAGTGCTTGCTGGCGCCGGCGGCGCCGATTCCGGTCATGGAACGGATGAACTGCGCCAGGTAACGCCCGCGCTCCTGGGCCGCACGCTCGGAGGTATCCGTCACCGAGAACACCCAGGCGCCGAGGAATGCCAGGCTCATGGAGAACAGCGCCGGGTTGCTGTAAGGGAACAGCGCCTGCTCGTTGTGCAGCACGTTGACCCACACCGCCGGGCTCAGCACCACCAGCACGATCGCCGAGAACAGCCCGGCCATGCTGCCGCACACCGCGCCGCGGGTAGTCAGGCCCTTCCAGAACATCGAAAGCAGCAGCACCGGGAAGTTGACCGAGGCGGCCACGGCCAGCACCAGGCCAGAAAGGAAGGCGATGTTCTGCGACTCGAACACCAGGCCCAGCACCACGGCCAGCATGCCGATCACCAGCGTGGCGATCCGCGACACGCGCATTTCTTCCTGCTCCGTGGCCTGGCCTTTGCGCACCACGCAGGCATACAGGTCATGGGACACGGCCGAGGCACCGGAAAGCGCCAGGCCAGCCACAACGGCCAGAATCGTCGCGAACGCCACGGCGGAGATGAAGCCCAGGAACAGGTTGCCACCCACGGCCTGTGCCAGGTGCACGGCGACCATGTTGCCGCCGCCGATGATGGCGCCGCTGGCATCGCGGTAGGCAGGCTCGGTGCCGACCATGACGATGGCGCCAAAGCCGATGACGATCAGCAGCAAGTAGAAGTAGCCAATGAACCCAGTGGCGTAGAACACGCTCTTGCGCGCTTCCTTGGCATCGCTGACGGTGAAGAAACGCATCAGGATATGCGGCAGGCCGGCGGTGCCGAACATCATGCCCAGGCCCAGCGAAATGGCGTCCACCGGGTTCGACAGCAAGCCGCCCGGCGCCATGATCGCCTGGCCCTTGGCGTGTACGGCCACGGCGTTGGCAAACATCGCCTCGGTGCTGAAGCCGAAATGCTTGAGCACCATGAACGCCATGAACGTGGTGCCCGACAGCAGCATGACCGCCTTGATGATCTGCACCCAGGTAGTGGCGAGCATGCCGCCGAAGGTGACGTAGGCGACCATCAACACGCCGACCAGCATGACCGCGTAGAGGTAGCTGATGCCGAACAGCAGTTCGATCAGCTTGCCGGCACCGACCATCTGCGCCACCAGGTACATCAGCGCCACGGCCAGGGTGCCGAACGCCGAGCTCAGGCGCACCGGGGTTTGCGCCAGGCGGTATGAGACCACATCGGCGAAGGTGTATTTGCCCAGGTTGCGCAGGCGCTCGGCGATCAGGAACAGGATGATCGGCCAGCCGGCCAGCACGCCCAGGGCATACAGCAGGCCGTCGTAGCCGTTCAGGAACATCATCGCCGAAATGCCCAGGAAGGACGCTGCGCTGATCATGTCACCGGCGATCGCCAGCCCGTTCTGCATGCCGGTCAGGCCGCCACCGGCGGTGTAGAAGTCGCTGGCCGAGCGGGTGCGCAAGGCAGCCCAGCGGGTGACCAGCAAGGTGAAGCAGACAAACACCATGAACATCGAGATGGCAGTCCAGTTCATTGCGCGCACTCCTGCTTGACCTTGTCGTTCAGCGGGTCGAGCACGTTGTTGGCGCGGTGCACGTAGAGGCCGGTGAGGGCGAAGGACACCAGCACCATGAGCACCCCGACCAGCATGCCGACGGTGGTCACGCCGCCGCTGAGGGACTGGCCCAGGGTGCTGGGGGAAAACGCCACCAGCAGGACGAAGCCGTAGTAGATCACCAGCATGACCAGGGTCAGGCTGCCGTTGAGGCGGCGCTTGCGCCGCACCAGGTGCTGGAAATCGGGGTGGTTGCTGATGCTCTCGATGTGTTCGGGGGTCATGGCAAGCGATCTCTTTGGTTTTGTAATTGTTGTAATCAGGTCACTTTGGGGTGTTGCTTGGGGCCTCTTCGCGGGTAAACCCGCTCCCACAGGTACGGTGCAGTACCTGAGGGCCACGCTATTCCTGTGGGAGCGGGTTTACCCGCGAAGAGGGCGACGCAGTTTCAGAGCTGGTCGAAGTCGAGCACCACCTTGTCGCTGACCGGGTAGGTCTGGCACGACAGCACATACCCGGCCGCCACTTCGTAGTCTTCCAGCGCATGGTTGCTGTCCATCTCCACCTCGCCCTCGATCACCCGGCACTTGCAGGTCGAGCACACCCCGGCCTTGCACGAGTAGGGCAGTTCGGCGCCGATGGCGTTGCCGGCGTCCAGCACGTTATGGGTATTGCGCGGCAGGTCGAAGCTCAATGCCCGGCCATCGCTGATCACGGTGATATGGCTGAGTGCCGAGTCCACCTGGCGCGCCGCCTCGCGGGCCTCGCGACGGGCTTCGCTGCCGGCGGCGGCGAACAACTCGAAATGGATGCGCTCCTTGGCCATGCCGTTGGCCTGCAGGCTGTCGCGCACGGTTTCGGTCATGGCCTGCGGGCCGCAGATGAACGCCGCGTCCAGGTTGGCCACGTCCATCCAGCGGGAGAACAGCTGGCCGCACTTGTCGGCGTCGATGCGGCCGTTGTACAGGTCGACGTCCTGCTGCTCGCGGCTGAACACGAAAATCAGGTTGAGGCGGTCGAGGTAGCGGTTTTTCAGGTCTTCCAGCGTGTTGCGGAACAACGCACCGGCGCTTGCGCGGTTGCCGTACAGCAAGGTGAAGCGGCTGTGCGGCTCACTGGCCAAAGTGGTGGCAATGATCGACAGGATCGGCGTGATGCCGCTGCCGGCAGCCACGCCCAGGTAGTTGCCCTGGCGGGTTGGCTCCAACGGCACGAAGAAGCTGCCGGACGGCGGCATCACCTCCAGTTGCTGGCCGGCCTTGAGCACGTCGTTGGCAAACGCCGAGAAACGCCCGCCCGGCACGCGCTTGACGGCCACACGCAGTTCGCCGTCCTGCACGGCGCTGCAGATGGAATAGGAGCGGCGTACCTCTTCATCACCCAGCTGGGTGCGCATCACCAGGTACTGGCCCTGGGTGAAGCGGAAGGCGTCCTGCAGGTGCGCCGGCACGTCGAAGGCAATCGACACCGCGTCGCGGGTCTCGTTGCGCACTTGCTTGATGGTCAGGCTGTGAAACTGGCTCATGGTGGTCTCCACGGCTCAAATGCATTTGAAATAGTCGAACGGCTCCAGGCACTCGCGGCAGCGGTACAGTGCCTTGCAGGCCGTGGAGCCGAACTGGCTGAGCAGTTCGGTGTGGTGGCTGCCGCACTGCGGGCAGCACACCTGGGGTGCTTCACCGAGCAGGCTGCGCTTGCTGGCGCTGCCGCTGGGTGGGGCGATGCCATAGGCGCGCAGGCGTTCACGGCCCTGTGCACTGATCCAGTCGGTGCTCCAGGCTGGCGTCAGCCGGCGCTCAAGGTCGGGCGCGGGGAAACCGGCCTGCTCAAGCGCCTGGCGGATATCACCCTCGATCACCTCGGTGGCCGGGCAACCTGAATACGTGGGCGTCACCACCAGATGCAGGTGGCCTGCACGCCAGCCCAGGTCGCGGACAATGCCCAGGTCTACGACGCTGACCACCGGCACTTCCGGGTCCATGACCTCGCCCAGCACTGCCCAGGCGCGCGCCAAGTCACCGTTTTGCGGCGCCCGGGCACCGCGGTCGCCAACGATCAGCTCACCAGGTTGCATCGGGGTAGGCCCTTGGCAAGAACTGCATCTCGGCCAACAGCAGGCCCAGGTGTTCGGTGTGCAGCCCTTGGCGGCCATTGAGGTAGAAATGGCTGGCAGCCTTGGGCAGGGGCAGGTCCACCGAGGCGAAGGTGGTGCTGACCTGCTTGAGCCAATCCGCGCCCACCTGTGCCGGGTCGGCCGCAATACCGGCTTCGGCCAGTTGCACTTCGTGATTGCTGCCCGCTGCGAGCTCCACGGTGAAACGCCACAATGCCGGGACCGCGTCGAGCATGCGCTGGCGGCTTTCGTCAGTGCCGCCACCCAGGCGCTGCACCCATTCAGCCGAACGGCGCAGGTGGTAGGTGACTTCCTTGAGCGCCTTGGCGGCGATGCCGGCGATGCGCTCGTCGCTGGAATCGGCCAGGCGCTGCAGCACAGCGTGGTGCCAGGCGTCATAAAGGAACTGCTTGGCCATGGTCACCGCGAAGTCGCCATTGGGTTGCTCGACCAGCAGCAGGTTGCGATACGCCCGCTCATCGCGACGGAAAGCCAACGCGTCGGCGTCGCGGCCGTCGTCCAGCAGTTCGGCGGCGTACTCCAGCCAGTTGCGGGCCTGGCCCACCAGGTCGAGGCCGACGTTCATCAAGGCCAGCTCTTCTTCCAGTGCCGGTGCGTGGCCACACCATTCGCACAGGCGCTGGCCCTGGACCAGGGCGCTGTCACCGAGCAACAGCAGGTAAGGGATGAGATCGTGCTTGTGCATGGCCAACCTCACATGTGCCCGACTTCGTCGGGCAGTTCGTAGAAGCTGGCATGGCGGTAGACCTTGTCGTCCGACGGCGCGAACAGCGGGTCTTTCTCGTCAGGCGAGGAGGCGGTGATCAGTGCCGAGGGCACCACCCACAGGCTGACCCCTTCGCTGCGGCGGGTGTACAGCTCGCGTGCGTTCTCGATGGCCATGGCGGCGTCGGCGGCATGCACGCTGCCGACATGCTTATGGTTCAGGCCGTGCTTGCTGCGCACGAACACTTCGTAGAGGGTCCAGACAGACATTTCAGATCTCCGCATCAATCGCCGCTCAAGCGGCGTTCTTGTTCTGTTGCTTGCGTGCATAGGCCACGGCCGCTTCGCGCACCCAGGCGCCATCCTCGATGGCCTTGCGCCGGGTGGCGACGCGCTCCTGGTTGCACGGGCCGTTGCCCTTGATGACTTCGTAGAACTCGTCCCACTGGATGTCGCCGAAGTCGTAGTGGCCGCGGGCTTCGTTCCATTTCAGGTCGGGGTCGGGCGCCGTGCAGCCAAGCAGCTCGAGCTGCGGCACGGTCTGGTCGATGAAGCGCTGGCGCAGCTCGTCGTTGGTCTGGCGCTTGATCTTCCAGGCCATCGACTGGGCGCTGTTGGGGGAGTGTTCGTCGCTTGGGCCGAACATCATCAGGGCCGGCCACCACAGGCGGTTGATGGCGTCCTGGACCATGTCCTTCTGCGCCTGGGTGCCCTGGCGCATCATGGTCAGCAGCAGCTCGTAGCCCTGGCGCTGGTGGAAGCTCTCTTCCTTGCAGATGCGGATCATGGCGCGGGAGTAGGGGCCGTAGGAGGTGCGCTGCAGCACCACCTGGTTGACGATGGCGGCGCCATCGACCAGCCAGCCCACCGCGCCCATGTCGGCCCAGCTCAGGGTCGGGTAGTTGAAGATGCTCGAATACTTGGCCTTGCCGCTGTGCAGCTTGGCGATCTCTTCGTCGCGGTCGGCGCCGAGGGTTTCCATGGCGCTGTACAGGTACAGGCCGTGGCCGGCTTCGTCCTGGATCTTGGCCATCAACTGCAGCTTGCGCTTGAGGCTGGGGGCGCGGGTGACCCAGTTGCCTTCGGGCAGCATGCCGACGATTTCCGAATGGGCGTGCTGGGAGATCTGCCGGATAAGGGTCTGGCGATAGGCCTCGGGCATCCAGTTCTTGGCTTCGATCTTGATCTCGGCGTCGATCTTCTCCTGGAAGTTGCGTTCTTCAGGCGACATCTCGTCCAGCGCCTTGACGCGTTTGACTCCGGTTTCCACTAGCTGTGCGTACATGTTCCGACTCCTGCTAAGGCATGAGTCATTTGTAAGCGATACAAAACATAACGTCAAACAGATTTGTATGTATCAAATAAGATTTATGTATCGCATTCGGGCCCTTTCGCGGGTAAACCCGCTCCCACAAGGGTGCCGCAGTGCCTGTGGGAGCGGGTTTACCAGCGAAAATAGCACCGCAATAATTCAGGCAAAAAAAAGCCCCGGACCAGGCCGGGGCTCAAAAGGCAGCCGATATCTCAGCCAGCCAACCGTTTGTCAAACACGTGGCAGGCCTTGCCTTCAGAACGCTTGAGCGTACCGCAAGGCTGCAGCCGCACCTGGGTGCTGATGCCGATGTAGGTCTTGATCTGCTTGGTCAATTCACCGGTCAGCAGCTTGCGCTGCCCCTCGTCCATCGCCTGGCACTCGGCACGCAGCTCCACGTGCACCTCGACGCTGTCCAAGTTGCCATTGCGATACAGATGAATCTCATAAAGCTCTGAAAGGTGTTTTATTTTAAGCACCTGCTCTTCAATCTGCGTCGGGAACACATTGACGCCACGGATGATCAGCATGTCGTCACTGCGCCCGGTGATCTTGCCAATGCGCCGCATCGGCCGGGCTGTGCCGGGCAGCAAGCGGGTCAGGTCGCGGGTGCGGTAGCGCACCATTGGCAGCGCCTCCTTGCTCAGCGAGGTGAACACCAGCTCGCCGAGCTGCCCGTCAGGCAACACCGCGCCGGTCACCGGGTCGATGATTTCGGGGTAGAAGTGGTCTTCCCAGATGGTCGGGCCATCCTTGGTCTCGATGCACTCCATGGCCACGCCTGGGCCCATGATTTCGGACAGGCCATAGATATCCAGCGCATCGATGCCGAGGCGCTGTTCGATGGAGCGGCGCAGCTCGTCGGTCCAAGGCTCGGCACCGAAGATGCCCAGCCGCAGCTTGAGGTCGTGCGGGTCGATGCCCTGGCGCTCGATCTCGTCGGCCAGGTTGAGCATATAAGAAGGCGTGACCATGATGATGTCGGGCTGGAAGTCCCGAATCAGCTGCACTTGCTTCTCGGTCTGGCCGCCCGACATCGGGATCACCGTGCAACCCAACCGCTCAGCACCGTAATGCGCCCCCAAGCCGCCCGTGAACAGGCCGTAGCCGTAGGACACATGCACCTTGTCGCCCTTGCGCCCGCCGGCGGCTCGGATCGAGCGGGCAACCACGTTGGCCCAGGTGTCGATGTCGTTCTGGGTGTAGCCGACCACGGTGGGTTTGCCCGTTGTGCCGCTGGAGGCGTGCAGGCGCACCACCTCCTGCTGGGGCACGGCGAACATGCCGTAGGGGTAGTTGTCGCGCAGGTCGTTCTTGCCGGTGAAGGGGAACTTCGCCAGGTCGTCGAGGGATTTCAGGTCGTCTGGGTGCGCGCCGCACTCGTCGAAACGTTTGCGGTACAGCGGCACATTGTCGTAGGCGTGGTTCAGGCTCCAGCGCAGCCGCTCCAGCTGGTGGTAGCGCAGGGCGTCGACACTGGCGGTTTCCATCGGGTCCAGCAGGGCACGATCGGCATCATGGTACATGTTCATGGCATCACTCGAATTGTTCTTGTAGACCGGCGCCTTCCTTTATAAGGAGCGGGGCCGTGAGTGTCATGGACGCAGCATAACCGGCGGCGTCGCGTTCAGTAACAAGCCATTGGTCAGAGACGCTCGATGACCATGGCAATGCCTTGGCCAACGCCGATGCACATGGTGCACAGGGCGTAGCGGCCAGCGGTTTCTTCCAGTTCGTGCAGGGCGGTGGTGACCAGGCGGGCGCCGCTCATGCCCAGCGGGTGGCCCAGGGCGATGGCGCCGCCGTTACGGTTGACCCGCGCATCGTCGTCGGCCAGGCCCAGCTCGCGCAGCACAGCCAAGCCCTGCGCGGCGAACGCCTCATTGAGCTCGATGACGTCCATGTCCGCCAGCGAAAGCCCAGTCAGCTCCAGCACCTTGTGCGTCGCCGGCACCGGGCCGATGCCCATGATGCGTGGTTCGACCCCGGCCACCGCCATGCCGACAATCCGCCCACGCGCCTTCAGGCCATGGCGGCGGGCGGCTGCGCTGCTGGCCAGCAACATCGCGCAGGCGCCATCGTTGACCCCGGAGGCATTGCCCGCCGTAACGCTGCCACCTTGACGGAACGGCGTACCGAGCTTGGCCAGCTGTTCCAGCGTAGTGTCGGCACGCGGGTGTTCGTCCTGCTCGACGCGGATAGCCGGGCCTTTGCGTTGAGCGATCTCGACCGGCACGATTTCGCGCGCCAGTCGCCCACGGGCCTGGGCGGCGGCGGCCTTGTGCTGGCTGCGCAGGGCGAAGGCATCCTGGTCAGCACGGGAGATGGCGAACTGTTCGGCAACGTTTTCTGCAGTCTCCGGCATCGAATCGATGCCGTACTCGGCCTGCATCAGTTTGTTGACGAAGCGCCAACCGATGGTCGTGTCGAACAGCTCGGCGCTGCGGCCAAAGGCCTGCTCCGACTTACCCATGACGAAAGGCGCACGCGACATCGACTCGACGCCACCGGCCAGCATCAACCCGGCCTCGCCACAGCGCAGGGCGCGGGCGGCATTGCCGATGGCATCCATGCCGGAACCGCACAGGCGATTGATCGTCGTGCCAGGCACGCTGATCGGCAAGCCGGCCAGCAGCGCGGCCATGCGCGCGACGTTGCGGTTGTCCTCACCGGCCTGGTTGGCGCAGCCGAGGATCACATCGTCGATGGCGCCCCAGTCCACTTCAGGGTTTCGTTCCACCAGTGCCTTGATCGGCACGGCCGCCAGGTCGTCGGCGCGCACGCTGCTGAGGGCTCCGCCGTAACGGCCGATCGGCGTGCGCACGGCATCGATGATCAGCGCATCGAGGGGAGTGTGTTCAGTCATTTGCAGCCTCCTGCGCGAGCACCGTGCCGCGCACTTTGTAGGATTTGCCGTGGAACAAGGCGATCAGCTCACCGCGCTGGTTTTCGATGCGCACGTCGTACAGCCCGGTGCGCCCCTTGCGGCTCTGCTCGGTGGCAGTCGCCGTCAGCACATCGTCGCGCAGCGCCGGGGCGACATAGTCGATGCTGCAACCCAGGGCTACCGTGGCTTCGTCATAACTGTTGCAGGCGAAGGCAAAGGCCGAATCGGCAAGGGCGAACAGGAAGCCGCCGTGGCAGGTGCCGTGGCCCTGGATCATGTCGGCGCGCACCGGCATGCTCAGCCGTGCCTGGCCCGCGCCGGCACCGAGCAGGCAGATGCCCAGGGCCTGGCTGGCCTGGTCGCGGGAGAACATGGCATCGGCGCAGGCCTGGGCCAGTTCGTCCGGGGTACGTTGCAGTTCAGTCATGAAGACGGGCTCCTTGGGCGTGGCTGCGGCGCAGCAGCAGGGAGGGGCGGTAGCGGCTTTCGCCGTAGCTGCGCTGCAGGTTTTCCAGCACACGCAGCGTGTAACCCAGGCCGATCTGCTCGGCCCAGGCCAGGGGGCCGCGCGGGTAATTGACGCCGGCACACATGGCCAGGTCGATGTCGGCGGCGCTGCCAACACCCTGCAGCACGGCGTCAGCAGCTTCGTTGGCGAGCATGGCCACGGTGCGCAGCACCACCAGGCCCGGCAGGTCGGCGACGGCCGTTACCTTGATGCCTGCGCGCTGCAGCAGCGCAACCACCTGGTCGCGTGCGGTGGCAGTGGTGTCGGCAGACCAGCTGATGGCGATGCGCGAAGCCGTGCGGTAATCCAGGGCCAGGTCGATCAGCACCAGATTGCGCAGGCCATCTTCCCGAGCGCGCTGGCTTGCCAGGCGCCCATCGCAAAGCGCAAGCGTGGCGTCGCCGACGTGAATCAGGCCGGCCCCGGCGCGCTCAGTAATGGCCAGCCCTTGATCGCGCAAACGCTCGACCAAGGGCTGCAGCGCACCCAGATGGCCTTCGACCACGCAGCCTTCAACTGCCAGCGCGCTGGCCAGTTCTGCTGCGGGCGGGCGCTCGGCGCCTTCGGCGTAGCTATAGAAGCCATGCCCGCTCTTGCGCCCCAGGCGGCCAGCGTCGACAAGCTCCTTCTGCACCAGCGAGGGCTGGAAGCGGAAATCACCATAAAAGGCATCGAATACCGAGCAGGTGACGGCATAGTTGACGTCATGCCCGATCAGGTCGGTGAGCTCGAATGCGCCCATGCGGAAACCGCCAGCGTCACGCAGCAAGGCGTCGAGGGTAGGGCAATCGGCTGCGCCTTCCTGCAGCAAGCGCAGGCTTTCGGCGTAAAACGGCCGCGCAACGCGGTTGACGATAAAGCCGGGCGTGGAGCGGGTATGCACCGGCTTTTTGCCCCAGGCCTTGGCTGTTTCGTACAGGCCCGTGGCAATGACAGGGGCGGTGGCCAGCCCGGAAACGATCTCCACCAGCGCCATCAGCGGCGCCGGGTTGAAGAAGTGCATGCCGATGACTTGTTGGGGGCGTGCAAGGCCGGCCGCCAGGCTGGTGATCGACAGCGACGAGGTGTTGCTGGCAAGGATGCAGTCCTCTGCGCACAGTGCTTCAAGCTGGCGAAACAGGTCTTGCTTGACCTGCAGGTTTTCGACGATAGCCTCGATCACCAGCCGTGCATCTGCCAAGGCTTCGATGACCTCCACCGGCTGCAGGCGCGCAATGATCGCTACTCGTGCATCGGGCTGCAGCTTGCCTTTTTCGACCATGCGCCCGAGCTGTCGATCGATGCCGGCCACGGCCTGCGCCGCGGCACCGGGGCGGTTGTCGTAGAGTTTTACCGGGTGACCAGCCTGGGCCGCCACCTGGGCGATGCCAGCGCCCATGGCGCCCGCACCGATGACCGCCACCAAGGCGTTGCTTTGAAGTGCATGCATGCTCAACGCCCCTTGAACTCAGGTGTGCGTTTGTTCATGAAGGCGCTCACGCCCTCGCGATAATCTTCACTGCGCCCGGCCAGGCGTTGCAGGTCGCGCTCAAGCTCCAATTGCTGGTCAAAGCTATTGTCGAAGCTGGCATTGAGGCTGCGTTTGATCAGCGCCAAGCCATAAGTCGGCTGGCTGGCCAGGTGGCGGGCGAGGGCGATGGCCTCATCGCGCAGCTCGGCATCGTCGACCACGCGGTGGATCAGCCCCCACTGCTGCGCCTGCTCGGCGCTCAGGCGCTCGCCGAGCATGGCCAGCGCCTTGGCCCGGGCCATGCCGACCAAGCGTGGCAGCAACCAAGTGCCACCCGAGTCGGGCACCAGGCCAATCTTGCAGAAGGCCTGGATGAAACTGGCAGAGCGGGCGGCCAACACCAGATCGCAGGCCAGCGGGATGTTCGCCCCGGCGCCTGCCGCCACGCCATTCACCGCGCAGATCACCGGCAGCGGCAGGTCACGCAGGGTGCGCACCAGCGGGTTGTAGAATTTTTCGATGGACTCGCCCAGGTCTGGCATGGCTGCGCCCGGTGCGACATTGCGGTCGGACAGGTCCTGGCCTGCGCAGAAGCCGCGGCCTTCGCCGGTCAACAGCAGTACACGGGCCTCGCTGCTCTGGCGCACCTGCTTGAGCGCCTCGCGCACTTCCAGGTGCATTTGCGTGTTGAAACTGTTGAGTTGCTCGGGCCGGTTCAGGGTGAGCTGGGCAACACCGCCCTCGATGGAAAACAGAATGTGCTCGAACGTCATGGAAGGCTCGCTCCGTCAAACGATGGGAAGGGCTGGTCAACGGCCTTTGAACTGGGCCGGGCGTTTTTCCTGGAAGGCGCGGATGCCTTCGTCGCGGTCGGCGGTGCCGGCCAGCAGGGTGAAGGCGTGGCGCTCGAAGCGCAGGCCACTGGCAAGGTCGGTGTCGCCGGCCTTGAGCAGCGCCTCCTTGGCCAGGCGTACCGCCAACGGGGCCTTGGCGGCAATGCTGCGTGCCACCTCAATGGCGCGCTCGATGGTCAGCTCGGGCTGGGTGACCTCGCTCACCAGGCCGGCCTGCAAGGCATGCCGGGCGTCGATCGACTCACCGGTGAGCACCATCTGCATCGCCAGGGGCTTGCCCACCGCGCGCAGCAAACGCTGGGTACCACCGGCACCTGGGATGATGCCGAGGTTGATTTCCGGTTGGCCGAAGCGGGCGTCGCTGCCGGCGATGACGATGTCGGCGCACATCACCAACTCGCACCCACCGCCCAAGGCGTAGCCGTTCACGGCAGCGATCAGGGGTTTGCCAAAGGCGGCGATGCGTTGCCAGTGGGCAACGCGCGGGTCATTGAGCATGCCAACCAGGTCGCGCTCGGCCATCTCGCGGATGTCGGCACCCGCGGCGAAGGCCTTGCGGCTGCCGGTAATGACCACAGCGCGGGTGTGCTCGTCGCCTTCGGCGGCAGCCAGTTCGGCGGCCAGCTCTGCCAGCAGTTCGGTGCACAGGGCGTTGAGGGCCTCCGGGCGTTGCAAGGTGACAAGGCGAACGCCGTGTTCAGGCGCCTGCACTTCGAGATAACGCGGCATGTCGGGTTCCTCAGGCTGCTTCGCACGGCGCATCGAGTGGCCGGCTTTTATTGGAATTGTCTGCAGGGGCGACGGGGGAGCGTGCCCAGGTGGTCTCAATATAAACACCATGTGATACATTCAGGCAATAGCAATCATGCGTTTGCGTATCCCAATTGTCGGTAATCATGACTGATTAATTTGGGATAACCATTAGATACAAGGCTTTCACGAGGATTGACGGCCTCTGCATTTGCGATACAAGATCACAGAGCACTACTAACCATTTCAGGATAAAGCACATGCCCTGCTACCGACTCGACGGTCTTACCCCCGTTGTCGACCCGACGGCCTACGTACACCCAAGCGCCGTGTTGATTGGTGATGTGATTGTCGGCCCACGCTGTTACGTAGGGCCGCTGGCGTCGCTGCGCGGCGATTTTGGGCGCATCGTCCTGGAAGAGGGCGCCAACCTGCAGGACACCTGCGTGATGCACGGCTTCCCCGGTGGCGACACGGTGATCGAGCGCAACGGCCATGTCGGCCATGGCGCGGTGCTGCATGGTTGCCGCGTGGGTGCAGACGCGCTGATCGGCATGAATGCAGTGGTCATGGACGGCGCCCACATCGCGCCCCGTTGCATCGTCGGTGCCACCTCCTTCGTCAAGGCCGGCTTCGAATGCGCCGAACAGAGCCTGGTGATCGGCTCGCCCGCCCAGGCCAGGCGGCCGCTCACCGACCAGGAACTCAGCTGGAAGCAGCGCGGCACCGCCGAATACCAACGCCTGAGCCAGCGCTGCATGGCCAGCCTGGTCGAATGCCCACCGCTGGCCAAAGCCGAAGCGCAGCGCCCGCGCATGGGTGACGGCGGCTTCAGGCCCAAAGCCGAGGAGGGCGCATGAACCTCCCTGCAGCGCGCAATGGCCAGGCGGGCCGCCGCACAGGTATAGTCGGTGCTTTCTCCGCGCACAGTTCCTCCATGAGCAACCTCGCCCCACTGAACCACTTGATCACCCGCTTCCAGGAGCAGACGCCGATCCGCGCCAGTTCGCTGATCATCACCCTGTACGGCGATGCCATCGAGCCCCATGGCGGCACGGTCTGGCTCGGCAGCCTGATCAACTTGCTGGAACCCATCGGCATCAACGAACGGCTGATACGCACCTCGATCTTCCGCCTGACCAAGGAAGGCTGGCTGACCGCTGAAAAAGTCGGCCGGCGCAGCTACTACAGCCTTACGGGTACCGGGCGCAGGCGCTTCGAAAAAGCCTTCAAGCGTGTCTACAGCCCAAGCCAACCCGCCTGGGACGGCGCCTGGACCTTGGTTTTGCTGTCGCAGCTCGACGCTGGCAAACGCAAGGCGGTGCGCGAAGAGCTGGAATGGCAGGGCTTTGGCGCCATGGCCCCCAATGTGCTCGGCTGCCCCCGTGCGGACCGCACCGACCTGGCCGCGACCTTGCGTGAACTGGAGGCCAGCGACGACAGCATCGTGTTCGAGACCCATACCCAGGAAGTGCTGGCCTCCAAGGCCTTGCGCGCGCAGGTGCGCGAAAGCTGGCGTATTGAAGAGCTGGGGCAGCAGTACAGCGAGTTCATCCAGCTCTTCCGGCCGCTGTGGCAGGGGCTGAAGGAGCAGGAAGAGCTCAACCCCGAAGACTGCTTCCTGGCCCGCACGCTGTTGATTCACGAGTACCGCCGGCTGCTGTTGCGTGATCCGCAACTGCCAGACGAGCTGTTGCCAGGTGATTGGGAAGGCCGCGCAGCACGGCAGCTGTGTCGCAACCTGTATCGGCTGGTGTTTGCCAAGGCGGAAGCCTGGTTGAATACCGCGCTGGAAACCGCCGATGGCCCGTTGCCGGACGTGAACGAAAGTTTCTACAAGCGATTTGGTGGTTTGGCTTGAGGGTGTAAGGCGTCATGCAGCACCTGATCACCTGGAGCTTTTCGTAATTTACGGCTTTGCCCAGCAGGTGCTGATCGAAGCCTTCACGCTCAAGGCGCTAGGGGACCGAGCCGGTGAGTTTTCGGCGCATCGAACTATCATTTTTGTCAGTTGCTGAATCCCCTCTTTAAAGACATGGTTGACCTGACAGGCGTTGCGATCGGGTATTTCACCCGACTACAGCAGAATGCCTAGGGAGTGACCGTGGGATTATCGCTATCCGCTCAGCGTTTACATGCCGCTACGCCGGATGTTGTAACGGCTTCCCGAGTTCTTCGTTTCCTGCGCTCGCGGGATGGCGAGCACGCTCGCTTACTGACTACCCGAATAGTTGCAGCCCCCCTTACCCGCAGCAGCCGTGCCTTTGGCGCGCGGCGGTTGGAGAATCCCGCTACCGGCCATGCGGATGCGCTGAACACCACTGCGCTCAGTGGGGCGACACTGAAACTGCATACCGCCGATGGTGATGTGACGCTCTCGTTCAGCGATGCCGCTGGACGGCCGTTGTGGGCGCAGAATGCCCAGGGCACCGTCACTGTGGTGGCTTACGAGCCGGCAAGCGCTGCCGGGCGACCTATGGCCTTAACGGAGCAACCGGCAGGTGGCACCGCCCGCGTTCGTGAACGGTATGCGTATGCGTTGGCTAGCGAGGATCAGTGGCGGGCCAAGAACCTGGCGGGTGCCATGACGGATATCAGGAACAACGCCGGTATCAGCCGCCCCATGCGTGTATCCCTGACTGGTCAGAATTTGCAGGCTGCACAACAGCTGTTGAAGCCTGCAGTGGGGTTGCCTGACTGGGAGGTGACCACAGAGGGTGACACCGAGGAGGCCCTGACAGTCAGCGCAACCTACGACGCCACCGGTGCGCCACTGACCACGACCAACGCCGCGAATGTTTCCACCGTCACCGTTTATGACATCAGCGGCAGCGCTCAGGAAACCCGACTGCGGTATGCAGGGAAGGGCGCAGACGTAGTCACTCTGCGCGCTATTCAGCGCCGAGCCGACGGCACTGTGCTGTCGCAAACCGCAGGCAACGATGTGGTAGAGGCGTATGAGTACGATCGGCATACCCACTACCTGGCACGGCATACCACCGCCCGTTTGGACGACCATCCTTCCGGGGCGTTACTCATCATCGACCTGCACTACGCGTATGACCCAGTGGGCAATATCCTCACACTGGAGGACAAGGGCGCCGACCCTCAATGGCACAACAATCAACAAGCCACTGGCCTTCGGGAATACACCTACGACACGCTGTACCGGTTGAACACCGCAACCGGGCGGGAGCGCACGCCCGTGGCACGTTACAGTGATGACCTCACCGGGGGCGATGTCTGGACGCCCTACAGCGAAGCGTATACCTACGATGACGGCGATAACCTCACCGTTATCAGTCACATGGGTGGGGCGGGTAATCGGCGTCGTGAACTCAGCGTCGCCGCCGGCAGCAATCGCGCCACGCTCAAAGCGCACGGGCTGACACCCGAGACAGGCTTCCTGGCTGGCGGGCTGCAGAAGCAGCTGAGCGATGGGCGCCCGCTGAGCTGGTATGCCGATAATCAGCTGCACCAGGTGAGCCCGGTGATACGTGCGGATGGGATAGGGGACGACACCGAGGCTTATCACTACGCAGACGGCGGTACACGCACCCGTAAGGTTCACACCGTGACCGTTTCAGGTGGTACCCAGATAACCATCACCACCTATGCCGGAGGCTGCGAAGTGCGGCAGCGGTTGCTGTCCGGTCAGGCGACGCCCCAGAAACACGTAGTGATCACCGAGGGGGGCGGTGTCCGCGTGGTCGAAGACCGACTACTGCTCAAGTCACACCTGCGCTACAGCTTCAGTGATCATCTCGGCAGCAGCTGCGGGGAAATGGACGATGCAGGGCGAATTACTTCACGTGAAGCATATGCGCCGTATGGTGGAACCGTTGGGAGTGACGAGGAGGCCGGGGAGGTGAGTAACCTGATGCAACGCACGTATCGGTATTCAGGGAAAGAAAAGGATGCCACGGGGCTGATTTACTATGGCTGGCGTTATTATCAGCCTGAACTGGGTCGCTGGCTGAGCGCGGATCCAGGGGGGCTTATAGATGGATTGAGCCTTTTTCGATTTTCACGTAACAGTCCCGCTCAGATGTTCGATGCTGATGGCAGGGCGCCAATAGATGCATTGAAAAAATCACTAAAGCATGCCGAAAGCAATTTCAAGAAAAACCAAACGCCTGGCGATGACCAGCAAGACTTTGACTTGTCAACCATGGGGAGGCTTATTGAGTCTGAAAATAGCCGGAAAGGGAAGAGGGGGGGTGAAGCTCCTGAAACCATTGAATATTACAGCAATGTTAAAAGTTTCGTATCAAAATTAATTAAAGATCAAGCAAGCACAACCCCCCTACATTACCAAGCAATTGTGCACATGATGCCACCATCGAACGATGCGGGTCACTTCACCGCGTTCGACATCTACAAACCCGCCCACGCCAGGAGAGTCACCCTTATTAATGTAGAGTCAGTCGAGGGGATGATCTTAAATAGTCGCGGTCAATATGTGACAGGTCGGAACGGAATAGGCTTAGGATTGAGGGATCTATACAAAGAAGTAGAAAGGAGCATACGAACCATTAAAAGTCGCCCACTGATACTTATATACGAAACAAACGCCCAAAAATCCGACTCTGACTGTGCAATGTTTAGCATCGTTAATGCCAGAGCAATGAAAGAGTTTGCCGATGGGTTTATGGATACCCACCAGCAGTTTGCTGAGCACATGTCCCACACAGACACGCCTGATTTTATTACACCTGGCCCACTGAGTGACCTTATAGATATTTCACCTAAGTTCTTCAAGTACAGCCATTCGAATACCGTGCTTAATTCACTCCCTGCCAGCGGAGCAACAAAAAATTCAGGACCCGAGTACGTAAGAAGAAATGAAAAGAACAAGCTTCGCATTAAGCGGGATGGCCGAGAAATGAATGTAGGCATTGACAGAAAAAGGATATCCATTTTGAAACACGCCAAAGCACATTTTAAAAAGCGGTGACACCCATCCCAGCCGCCACCTATGCAGGGGTGTGAGGAGTTATGCCCACATTTATTGCGCGTGGCACTGAGAATAAAAATTCAAGGGGCACCTCACGCCACCTTGTAACGTTAACTCAACTAAATGACTATTTAGCGTAGCTATTTTAAGTTTCGAGCAGAATCATTGTTTGCCATGTGAATCGCTCGACTGAAACGCAGCGTTCAAGCGCCCAGGCTGCTGCTTGTTTAAGCGGGTAGGCGATGAGCTTTGCGCCAGGTATAACCAATCACAGTAATGGGCAACACCTTGCTCGACTCTCAGTGTTTGCTCCTTGAAACCAGCTCCGCGCAAACCCTGCAGGTCAGCGCGAGTATAACACTGGTATTTGCCACGCAAATGCTCAGGAAAGTTGCTGTACTCCAAGACACCTTCACGCAAAGCCGATTCCAGCGAAAACGGAGGTTGATCTTGCTGCTCACGCACTCGATTGATCACCGCCAAAGCAACGTCATTAAACGTCTGCGCGCGTCCGCTGCCGACATTGAAAATGCCGCTCAGTTGCGGCCGATCAAGGAAATACAGATTAACCTTGACCACATCATCCACCGACACGAAATCCCGCAGATGACCACCGCTGGGGTAATCGCCATAGCTACCAAACAGGCTGACTTTACCGTGGGCCTGGTACTGATTGAAGCAGTGCAGGGCCACCGAAGCCATGGCGCCTTTGTGCTGTTCATGGGGCCCGTAGACGTTGAAATAACGCAAGCCGACGATCTGGCTGCGTGCAGTTACCAAGCGCCGGCGCACCTGCTGATCGAACAGCAATTTGGAATAGCCATACACGTTTAGTGGGCGCTCACATTCGCGCTGCTCGCGAAAGTCCTGTCCTGCGCCGTACACGGCTGCCGATGACGCATACAGCAGCGGAATCTGCTGGTGCTGTGCAGCGTCCAGCAAGTCTCGACTGAACCGGTAGTTGTTATCCATCATGAAACGGCCGTCAGATTCGACGGTGCTTGAACAGGCGCCTTGGTGCAGCACAGCGCGCACCTTGCCGAATTGGCCACGGCTGAAGCGATCGAGGAAGTCGTCTTTGTCCAGGTAATCCGCAATGTCGCTGCAGGCCAGGTTGCGAAACTTGTCGCCGTCGCTCAGGTCGTCGACGGCTATGATCTCGGTTTCGTTACGTAGGTTGAGCGCCTGGACGAGGTTGCTACCGATAAAGCCCGCGGCGCCAGTTACGATGATGGTCATGCCAGATTCCCCGTGAGGGTGCGGAGCCCGCATTTTAATCCTGGCTACTTGGGCCAACGTTAACCTGGGTCAAAGAAAGGCCTTGGGCTGTCTTCAAATCTGACCACCCACGGCACAGCGCTGAAATACGAATGTTCGCATAATGCATATTATGTTAAATAGCGTATTGAGCGTGGGTGAGTCCTTCTGTGATTCAGCCCGGGATCTACCCTAACGCCGACCCCAGGCTGCCAACGCCTGCTAACCCTACGCAGGCTTTTGTGCCCGTATGAAGCTGATGTTCCGATACGGATCAAAGTACAGACAGGAATGGTTGATCGACCCGGCAGGCACCAAGCGCCTCATATGTTCACGGGTTCGTAGCGTCAGGTTCCAGTCCATGAATGCTTCCATGTATCCACGCCCCCAGTTATCGGGGTCGAAGTTTGCGATCAAGAGCTCGCCACCTGGCCTGACTTTGGCCCAAAGCCATTGAGTCAGCATTTCGGCTTGGTGCCTCTGCAGGTAATCGTAAATGCCAATGCTGTAGATAAAGTCGAACCCGGTATGCTCGTCCTGCGCCGGCAGGCTTTTGACATTGCAAGGCCATGGCGTCAAAGCCAACCCTTCGTTTACCGCAACTGCCTGCTGCAATGTCTGTGGGTCATGGTCGAGTGCTACGTAACGGTTGATCTTTCTGCGCGTGGCCGGCGTCAACAACTCCAATTCACGGCAATGCCCACACGCGACGCTGAGCACATCCATTGAAGGCCTGCCTTGCGCCAGTTCCTCCATCAGCGCTGCAATATGTTGCCGACGCCAACGCACGCTAAGCGCATTCGGGCTACCGGTAACGACGTCGAAAACCCGCTGCCCGAGTGCCGTCGTGCCTGAAGGCGCAGTCAGGTAATAGGCGTAGTCAAGCATCACGGCATCACCCGGATACCCTCGAGGCTTGTCAAACGCGCGCCGTGTATAAGGGTCTTCTTGCAACATCTGAAAAATCGGATGCTGTCGGCACTCGGCTACGATTAGGGCCTGCCAAAGAGAATCGGACAATCCTTGTCTGTACTCGGAAAGCAGCTCGGTCATGCAGCTGATCGCATGAAAATGCTTACCGTGATGGATCTCGTACTGATAGGTGTCGAGCTCTTCTGCCAGGCTTTTCATCGTTGACCTCCGCATTACACTCAGGGACTAACGATTTAGGCATAGCTCAATTTCGCACCGTGAGCAGCGGCAACGACACCGCGTGCGCGTGCACCTTGTACCTGTTAACCAGGGCCTGCTCCCCTACCCCACAGATGCTTATCTGACTTCAAAGGCGTCGTAGACCACCGCTTTGCCCAAGCGCATTGCGCTGCCCACAGCGACCGTGCGATTGAGCCAGGCGTATTTCTGCGCCGATGTCTCGAACCGTAGCGTGATACGGAACTGGTACAGGTTGGGGTCGACCTCTTCGCCGGCGGCAACCTTCTGCATGACGGCTGGCGGGCCGTAGCGATAGCCCTCGGTACGCAGGTAGATCAGTGCGCCATCGTCGGTCTGCAACAGGTAGCGTGTTTCGATAATTGCCACCCCATCGGCAGTGACAATCTGCCAATCCGCGCCGTTGTCGAGGATGGTGCCCTTGAGTCGGCCGCCCTCGAAGTGGCCGCCGGTGATCGGAATGATGCGCCGCTTGCCGTGCCCGCTGGTTTCGCCCAGCTCCCACACCGGTGCCACCAGGTCGACCGTGAAGCGCGCCAGGGGCTCGAGCTTGATCGGTGGTGGTGAGTAGCTGGCAGCTTGGGCAAACCCTGCGCAAACGCTGAACATCACCGGGAGAAACCCTTTGAGCAAGCGCTTGGTGAGCAATTGCCACTGCAACTCTGCACTAGAACCTTTGATTTCCAACAGACACCCCCTTGGCATGGTTATGAATAACTGCATTAATGGTTATCGACCATAACTATATGGCTGTCAATCAAGATCCTACCGCTACGCTCATTACCCTATTAACAAGCCATAAACCAAGTAAAAGCGTTCGATGATCGAACGCATAATCATTGAAATGATTATGCTTGTTAATCGTTATCCCATACTCCAGGCGGCCGTGCCCTCACGGCGCTCTACCAAGAACAATAAATGGAGCCACCTATGCGCCACCCTTGCTTGCCCCTGGGGCTATCTGTCGCCTGCCTGGGGCTGAGCCCCTGCACGTCCAGCGCAGCCGGCTTTGCCGATGACACGCGCCTCACCCTGAATACCCGCAACATGTATTTCTCGCGCGACTACAAAGGCAGCGATGCCAAGGTGGCCAAACGTGCCGAATGGGCGCAGGGCTTCATCCTGCAAGGGAGCACCGGCTACACCCCGGGCCCCATCGGCGTCGGGTTCGAACTGCTGGGCCAGTTCGGCATCAAGCTCGACAGTGGCAGAGGCCGCGCGGGCACTGGCCTGATCCCGAACAACGACAGCGGCCCGGCGGACGATTTCGGCCGGTTGGGCGGCGCAATCAAACTGCGCGGTTGGCGCAGCGAGCTGAAATACGGCGAACAGACACTCAACCTGCCCATCCTGCGCAGCAACGATGGGCGGCTGTTGCCGCAAACACAGATCGGTACCACCTTCAGCGTGGCACCGCTCGATGCGCTCACGGTGCAGGCAGGACGCATCGACACCTTCAGCGGCAGGGATTCCACCAACCAGGAAAAGCTGCACATGCATGGCAGCAGCGTCACGGCTGAGCATTTCGACTACCTGGGCAGCGAATGGCAGAGTGCCGACAAGCGCGTGCAACTGGGCTATTGGCATGCCGCACTCAAAGACGTCTACCAGCAGGATCTCTACCGCTTCGCCTACCAGCAACATTGGGGCAATGCACTGTTGCGCCTGGACAGCGGCCTGTACGTGAGCGCCGAGCAGGGCCAGGCCAAAGCCGGTCAACTGGACAACCAGGCCGCGTATCTGGGCCTGCGCTGGAACCAGGCGGGTCACGCCGTGTTGCTGGGCTATCAGCGCCAGTTCGGGGATGACGACTTCGTTGCCCTGCAGGACAGCGGCACGCTGATGACCAACCACGCCAACAACATCTTTGCCTACGCGCGCGAGCGTTCATGGCAGCTGCGCTACGACTATGACTTTGCGGCAAAGGGCATACCGGGGCTGGGCGTGATGACGCGCTACATCCACGGCAGCCACGTACAGCGCCGCAATGGCGACGGTGGCCACGAATGGGAGCGCGATGTGTCGGTGCGCTATGTGGTGCAGTCCGGCCCTTGGCGCGACCTGGGCGTGGCGCTGAACCTGTCAACGTTGCGCTCGACCTTCCAGAGCAGTTTCGATGAAGTGCGCTTGAACGTCACGTATCCCCTCACCCTCCTCTGACCCTTCGACCGCTGCCGGTGCAGGCCGGCAGCGGCCCTCACAGGTCAGCGGCAGGCGAACGATTCAGCCTTTTCGACATCCCCTTGCCCAACGTAATGCGCTTCCTGCGGGTAAGGGCACAGCGGGCGTGTACGCCCCGGGAATGCGCTGCCGCGCGCCAGCAGGTGGGCCGGGGCCTTGCCACGGTCCTGCCATTGCTCAAGGGCTGTGAGTGGGTCAATGTCATCCAGCCCCGGGCCATCGCCGCAGTGCGTCATGCCGGGCACCATGAACAGCCTGGCCCAGGATTGCAGGCCAGCGGCTGCGCCATTGTCAGCGCTCAGTTGCTGCCAATAACGGCGCAGGTCGTTTGCGGAGAACACCGGGTCACTGTTGCCCTGCACCACGATCAGTTTGCCGCCGCCCGCTATGAAACTGGACAGCTGGGTCGATACCGTATCGTTGATCGCGGCCGTTTGCGCGGTCAGCCGTGCAACGTCGTCGAAGTTCACCGCGTCAAGCTGCAGGCCCGGCCTGGCTGGCGTCATGAAGTAGTAGCCTAATGAGCCAGGGGTGAGCGTGGCGTTGCGTGCGTCAGGCTCGCCGCTGGTGGAACTGCCCAGCTTCCAGGCACGCCAGCCGTTCGAGGCGATACCGGCGTCCCAGGGCCAGTCGCTGTACAGCGCGTTGCCGAGGCTGTCGTGCGCGCCGCCGAATACGCTGCGCAACGCCTCGACCTTTGCCGCACTTAGGCACTTGTCGGCCTGGCCCGCCTTGCATTGCAGTATGGCCGGGTTGAAGTGGCAGCTGCCCATGGCATCGATCGAACCATCCTTCGCTCCGTCCAGTTCATCACAGGCCGCCAGCACGTGCTCAGCGATCAGCGCCTGGTCGCCCTGGGTCAACGCCTGGGCGAGAATCGGCCGGCCGTCGGCTGCGCGTGGGGCCGCAGCATTCAAGGCGCGCACATCCCAGGCCTGTGCCACGGCAGCGCGGCTCAGGCGCAAGCCCGGGTTACCGGCGATGATGCCGTCGAACTCCGTGGGGTAGCGCTGCGCCGCCATCAGCGCGGAGCGCCCGCCGTTCGAGCAGCCCATGAACACGCTGTGGCTGGGTGATTTGCTGTAATAGCCGTGAATCAGGCGCTTGGCCTGGGTGGTGACTGCGCCGATGGCAGCGTAGGCGTAGTCCAGGCGCGCTTGCTGATCGAGCCCGAAGCGCGCATCACTGCTGTTCTGGCCACTGTGCCCGGAGTCGGTAGACACCACGGCGTAACCGCGATTGAGGGCGGGCAATGCGGTTGCACCGCGAAACGGAATGGCCCCCACGGCCTGGCCCAGCACCCCGTCCATGCCGCCGCCACCCTGGAACAGAAAACGCCCGTTCCAGGGTGACGGCAGGCGTAATTCAAAGTGCGTGGCGTAGCGCGTGCCACCCTCCCCGGTGCGCTCGCCGATGGCTCCACTGATCAGGCAGTGGGCTGGCATGCCAAGCTTGCTCAGCGCCTCGCCGGTCAACGCAGCCCGGCCCGGGTTGGCCTGTGGGCGCTCGCCGGCCGGCACATAGCGCTGTTCAATGAACCTCACAGCGGGGTCGGCGCTGAGCAATGCAAGGCAGCGTGAAGCCTCGTCGGCGTGGGCGGCGGACAGGACCGGCACGCTAATGCCTAGCGCCAGCAATGCGCGAGCAGGGATTGAGCGGGTGAAATGGGTCACAAGGCATTCCTTTATTGTCGTTATAGGAAAACGCAGCTTTGACAAATGGGCAATATGGTTAAGAATCTTAACTATAAAGACGATTAACCATCCCTGGCAATGCCGCCCCCACAATCACAACAAGGTCTGTCATGTTCAAGCCAAAATCTTTCGCTTTACTCATCGCTGCGACCCTGCTCGCTACCCCGGTCGTACACGCCGAAACCGCGCCTCACCTGGTCCCGGTGTATGAGGCCATCGTCGATATTGCGCCAAGTCAGGCATTGGGCAATGGCCCGTTGGGGGAGCGTTTCATGGTGCCGATCACCGGTGGCACATTCCAGGGGCCGGGGTTGAGCGGGAAAGTGCTACCCGGCGGCGCCGATCGGCAGCTGTTGCGCAGTGATGGCGTCAAGCAACTGGATGCCCTGTACGAATTGCAGACCACAGACGGGGCGGTGCTGACCGTGCGCAACCAGGTGCTGGTGCACAACCTCGACCCGGCCAAGCGCTATGCGTTCTCGCACGTCAGCATCGACGCGCCGAAGGGGCCGTATGCCTGGCTGAGCCAGGCCGTGCTGGTGGGCAGCCTGACCAGCCTGAAGCCTGCGCGCAATGCGGTTTCGGTAACGGTGTATCGGGTGGAGTGAGCTCGATAATCAGCGCGTGACCTGTGCCTTGCCGTTGGTGCTGCTAAGCGCCAGCAGCAAGGCATTGATCATTGCTCAGTAATGATTCGGCACGAGCAGAATCTTGCCGCCCCGTTCGCCCTTTGCAGCGGCAGCAACGGCCTCCTTGATGCGGGACAGATCGTAGCTGGCTTCAATGGGCGCGCTGAGCTTCCCTTCGGCGACCAACCCCGCCAGCTCCGCAAAAAGCTTGGCCTGTTGAGCAGGGCTCGTGGTGCGGAACCATCGGGCAAGCCAAAAGCCTTTGGCAGTGACGTCATTGAACACCAGGTCTCTGGCCGACAGCTCGGACGGCGCGCCACTCAACGCGCCGTATGTCACAACCGTGGCGCTTTCAGCCAGCGTCGACGCCAGGCGCCGGGTTGAGGCCCCGCCTACGGCATCGATCGCCAGCTTGATGGCAGCGCCTTCGGTAGCCGCTTTCACCCGGGCGGCCAGATCATCGCCATCGACCAGCACAACATCACCCCCCAGCATTTCCACGCCAGCCACTGCGGATGCTCGCCGTACCACGTTGATGGTTCGAATGCCGCGCAACGCAGCCAGCTGGATCACGTAACTACCCACGGCCGAGTTGGCAGCGTTCTGGATGATCCAGTCCCCTGGCTGCAGCGCCACAAAGTCACTTAACAGCAGTGCAGCGGTCGGTGGGTTGACGGCGAGCATGGACAGTTGAGCGTAATCGGCGACATCCGGTAACGCGATCAGTCGCGCAGCATCGGCAACCATGTGGGTAGTCCAGGTGCCGGAACCTACCGGCAGCAGCACGACCTGCCCGAGCGCGATGCTGTCGGTATCCGGCCCTCGTTCGATGACCCGACCGACACCTTCATTCCCCCCCACCGCAGGCAGTGGCGGTAGCGAGCCGTACTGGCCCGTAAGCGTGAGCACATCGCTGGGGTTGATAGGGGCTGCCATCACTTCCAGCAGCACTTGCCCCGCCTGCAGCGCGGGAACCTCGAACTGCACAGCTTCAATCACCGCTTCTGGGACGGCCCCACGTTGAGCGTATCGGGCCTGTAGCTTGGCTTGCATGGGTCAGTTCCTCGCATTCATGGTGACCCAAGGCTAAGAAAAAAACCTGAATCCAGAAATCGTCATAATAGGTAATATGTTTTGTCTTTTAGGCAATAGTGGCTGTGAGGGCTTTGTGATGGACAAACTGCGCGCCCTGAATTACTTCCTTAAAGTCGCCGAGACCCTGAGCTTTACCGACGCTGCGAAAGCCTACGACGTGCCAGCCTCATCAATTTCCAGGCGAGTGTCCGAGCTTGAAGCCTCGCTTGGGGTGCAGTTGATACATAGAACCACCCGCACCGTCAGGCTTACTGAAGCGGGTGAGCTTTACCTGCGGCAGGTTCGTGTCGGCATGGCCCAGCTCAGTGCCGCGGAAGCGCTAGTGAAAGAGCGCGGCAACAAACCCAGCGGCACGCTTCGAATCAGCTGCATGGCGGGTTACGGCCGGATAATGCTGATGCCGGTGATGCAGGCCTTCAGTGAGGAGTACCCCGACATCCTGCTCGATGTGCATTTGAGCGACGAACTGGTCGACCTGGGCGGTGATCAGTTCGACATCACCATCCGTGGCGGTGCTCAGCCTGAAAACCGTGTTGTGGCGCGTCGGCTCGATCCGAACCGTTTCATCCTCGCGGCATCGCCCCTTTACCTCGCGACCCATGGCACACCGTACTCCCTGGCTGACCTGGCCGGCCATTCGGCGCTGCTGTACCGCGGCCCGAGCAATGTGCTCAAGTGGATGGGCTTCGATGGCAAACAGTGGATAACCCCCGATGTCACGCCTGCCTTTATCAGCAATGACGGCGCCAGCCTTCTGGTGTTAGCCTGCCGGCATCGCGGCATGGTGCTGCTACCGGAATGGAGCCTGCGCCAGTACCTGGAGCGGGGTGAGTTGGTAGAAGTGGCGCTTGAGCAGCCTTTATCCGTTTCCCGTAGCGATCAGATCGGCATTTTCATGCTCTACCTGCAGGCCCGCTATGCCATCCCCAAAATTCGGGTAGCCGTCGATTTCATTTATGATCGGCTTGCCCTCACCGACCTTACCGCTGGAAGACCTGATGAATAAATTGATCCTGCCTGTCGCCATCTTCGTAAGCGTGATCATCGCTGGAAAAGTAGCCGAGCATTTCCAGTTGCAAGGCAGCTGGAAGATTGGCGTGCTCTGCCTTGTGGCCGCCGCCGTGCAGATCTTGGTGACGCGCTACCAACGTGCGCAGCAGCGCAACGCTCAACGCTGACCAGCGCCCTTCACATCAGGCAATAGTACTCGCTCACCTCTGCAACTACCTGGCCTTTGGCATCGTACAACCGCGCCTCAGGTGTCAGCGCCATGGAGCGCGCTTCCAGCACATAGCGTTCGCCGGCTTTGAAATCCTTGTACGGGACCGTCAGGTAACATTGGCGAACGGTGGTGCCGCCCATCACGCTAAGGCCTCCGCCGCCGCCCGTTTCATAGTCGAACCTGACGATCAGCTCATGGCTACCCGGGCTTACTTGAAAAAAGCGCCCGTCGCGCAGGCGTTGTTTGTCCAGACGCTCGGCCAACAGCACCCGGTCATTGGGGAATGGCATCGAGAAATCGACCCAGGCCATCTGTGGATTGGCGCTTGGCAGCGGCGCCTGGCAACCCGCAACCGCCATGATTGCGAGTGAAAGCATCAATCTGCGCATGATAGTTGTCCCAAGCGTTCATCCTTTCAGAATAGCGCCGACCAACACTGTTGGCAGCCAGCCTCGGGCCCTTCTGACATTCAAGAGGCAAATACTGCCACATGAGCACAAGCGGGCTGCGCAATGGCAGCCAGGGCGATAAGGTGAGCCTTCGGACCCCACACTGCATCGGAGGCAGTCATGACCACCCTTTTTCGCATCAGCGTGCTGTTGTTGATCGCAGGCATGCTGCTCGGCGATCTGCTGCTGGCCAGTGTGGGCCTGGCCGGTGTGTGTGGCATTGCCGTGCATGGCAACCTCCAGCAGGACAAGCACGCCGCGTGCCCGCCGGAGTCAGAGTTTCTGGCGTAGTGGCGGGTGATCTGGCCCAAGCGGGCGGCTCATCGGTCCCATTGCCTCAACAATGCACTGACGTTCAGTGTCAGCGCTTCCAGCGCAAAGGGTTTGGTGAGTACGGCAGTGTGGGCTTCCAGGGGAGCACCTTCGAGAAGATGCGGCTGCACGTAGCCCGTCATGAACAGCACCGGCAAACCTGGCCTGGACAAACGCCCGGCCTCTGCCATTTGCCGGCCGTCGATTCCGCCCGGCAAGCCGATGTCTGTCACCAGCAAGTCGATACGGGTATCCGAATGCAGCAGCTGCAGGCCGGCGAGGCTGTCAGCGGCCTCGATGACAACATACCCGCAGCTGCCCAGCGTTTCGCTTACGAACATACGCACGGACGGTTCATCATCGACCACCAGCACCGTTTCCCCTGGCAAGGCTGACAGTGTCTTATCCGGTATTTTGCAGCGCTCCTCGCGTTCGACCTGCGCTGCGTGGCTAGGGAGCTGGAGGTACACGCGCGTACCTGCCCCCTCCTGCGACCCGATCTTCACCTGCCCGCCTGACTGTTTGGCAAACCCATAGATCATCGACAAGCCCAGCCCAGTGCCCGCACCCACTGGTTTTGTCGTGAAAAAGGGCTCGAACGCCCGGGATAACGTATCGGCATTCATGCCAATGCCATTGTCTGCCACGCAGATGGTGAGGAACGTGCCCGGTGAAAGTTCAGGGTCCAGGTCCGGCCCCGGCTCCAATACCTGGTTGCAGGTACTGAGGGTAATCTCGACGCCACCTGCGTCACGCGCGTTGATGCACAGGTTCAGCAACGCGTTTTCAACCTGTGCCGGGTCCACCAGGCAGATGCTCGACTGCGCCTGCAATTGCACCCGAAGGTTGATCGACGGGCCAACGGTACGGCGTATCAGCTCTTCCATATCGCTGATCAGACGGTTCACGTCCGTGTGCACCGGCAGTAACGTCTGCCGGCGGGAGAACGCCAGCAGCCTGTGGGTCAGTGAAGCGGCCCGCTGCGCTGCGCCATGCGCCACCGACAAGTAGCGCTCCACGTCGGCGACGCGGCCCTGTTTCAGGCGGATCTGGATCAGGTCCAGGCTGCCGGTAATGCCTGCCAGCAGGTTGTTGAAGTCATGGGCAATGCCCCCGGTCAACTGGCCGACCGCCTCCATCTTTTGCGATTGACGCAGTGCCGCCTGGGCCGCTTCGCGTTCAGCGACCGCCTCGTCGATGCGTGCCTCCAGGGTGCGGTTCAGCTCCAGCAGCCTGGACTCGGCGTTTTTCCGGGCAGTCACATCGATCGAGGAGCCGATCAGGCCGATTACCTCCCCCGTATCGCTCAGCAGCGGGGCCTTGATGGAGAGCCAGTAGGTTGCCGAGCCATCGGGCATGTCCACTCGCTCTTCGATCTGCTGCGCCTCCCCGCCGTGCATGATGCGCTGGTCGGTCTCCATCACCTGGCCGGCCTGGGCCTTGTCTTCGAGGAACTCCATGTCGGTTTTGCCGAGATAGAATTGCGGGGGCTTGCCGATCAGCCGCGTGGCGCCGTCGTTGGCCACCAGCATCCGCCCTTCAAGGTCCTTGGCATAGACAACACCTGGAACGGCGGCGGTGAAGGTGCGCAGCAAGGCCGACATCCTGTCGCGCTCGGCCTCGGCCGAACGGCGCGATTCGATGTCCATGAGCACACCCGGGAAGCGCACGGCCACGCCTTCGCTGTTCAGCTCTGCGCGGCCGTTGGCCTCGATCCATCGATAACAGCCATCCTCCTGGCGCACCCGATACTCGCAGCGGAACGCGCCGCCCCGGTCCATGGCAGCCTGGATATCAGCCCAGACACGCTCGCGGTCGTCTGGGTGAATCGAGGCAAAAGCCTCCTCGATCGGTATCCCTGCCATGCACTTGTCCGCTGGCAACCCGAAGGAACGGGAGAAACGTTCGTCGGCCGTCACACGGTTACCGGGGATGTCCCACACCCAGGTGCCGATGATGGCGCCAGCGTCGAGGGCCAGTTGCAATCGCTCAGCGGCATTGGTGGGAAAGGCCTTGTCCTCACCCTGCGCCGCAGACGTGCCGGTATGGCTGGAAGTACCCAGGCTCTCGCGATCCATGATCTATCTCTTGGTTGCACCTGCCCATATGGTCGCATATGGAAGCCGATTGCGCAGGCCGTGCAACGCCCTGACCCGCGTGCGGCTCAGAGTTGAAACCGCTTCATCATCCCATTCAAGCCAATCGACAAGCTGGCCAGCTCCTGGCTGGCCGCGCTGATCTGGTCCGCACCCTCCGAGGTTTGCGCTGCCAGGTCCCTGATGTTCAGCAGGTTGCGGTCCACTTCGCGCGCCACCTGGGCCTGTTCTTCAGTGGCACTGGCCACCACCAGGTTGCGCTCATGAATCGTGGTGGCGCCATCGCTGATCTCATCCAAAGCCTGCCCGGCCAGTTCGGCCACTTGCAAGGTATGGCCCACCTGCTGGCTATTGCTTTGCATCGACTGCACTACGCGGGCCGTGCCACTGCGGATGGCATTGACCATTTCTTCGATTTCCAGCGTCGAGCTTTGAGTGCGCGCCGCCAGCGCCCGCACCTCATCCGCCACCACGGCAAAGCCACGCCCGGCCTCACCCGCCCTCGCCGCCTCGATCGCTGCGTTGAGCGCCAGCAAGTTGGTCTGCCCGGCAATCGCACCAATCACGTCAAGCACCTTGCCGACCTGCTGGGATTGCACCGACAGCGCTTCGATCTGCCGTGACGCCTCATGCACATCGTCACTCATCTTGCTGATCGAGCTGATCGCCTCGCCCACCCGCTCACGCCCGCGACGGGCAGCGTCTTCTGACTGGCGGGACACTTCCGAGGTGCTGACGGTGTTGCGTGCCACCTCCTCCACCGCGACGCTCATCTCGGTGACCGCAGTGGCGGCCTGCTGAATTTCGTCGCTTTGCCGATTGAGGTCGCGCGAGGTTTGCTGGGTAATCGCCGACATCTGTTCGCTGGCGGCCGCCAGTTGCTGCGAAGAGTCGCCGATCAACCGCAAAGCGTCCTTCAGGCTTGCCTGCATTGCCGCCAGGGCATGCATCAGCTGGGTTGCTTCATCACGGCCGGTGGCGTGCACGGTATGGGAAAGGTCGCCGTCTGCTATGTTTTGCGCCACACCAATGGCTTCGCGCAGCGGGCTGACGATGCTGCGCGTCAGCAACCAGGCAAGGACAATGGTCAGCACCAGCACCAGGCCGATGACACTGAAGGTGAGGTACAGCGCACGCTGGTAATCGGCGCGGGCCTGGGCAGTGTGCTGTTCGGCGGTTTCGCTGCTGAACTTGACCAGGTTGTCGTAAAGCTCGCCGATGCGGTTGGAGATGTCCTGCATCGCGCCGCTGAGCATCGCCTGCATCTCTGGCACCTGGTTCTGCTCGGACAACCCCTTGTAACGGTCGAGCAGCACGCGGTACTGGTCGATCAACTGCTGCATCTCGGCAAACACCGGCTTGCCCGCCGCCGGTACGACTGCGCCGTACCCCTCGACCCCCTTGTCCAGCAAGCCTTTGAGCACCTCCAGGCGCGCCAGGGTTGGCGCCAGCTGCGCAGGGTCGCGGGCAATGGCCATGCGCAGGGTGATGATCCGCAGCCCGAGCATGTGGCTGCGGACCTCGCCCAGGTTGCGCGTGCCGACGTTGGTCACCTGCTCGGTGTACACCACGGCTTCGCGCATGCTGGAGATCTTGTCGATGGAAAACAGCCCGAGCACCACCACCAGGGCGGCGATCAGGCTGAAACTCAGGTAAGAACGGGTGGCGATGTTGAGGTGGCGCAGAGACATGACGACGCATCCGGGTGGCAGTGGAATGTACTAGCCATTACGTTCGGCATGAATTGCAGAAGGTTTAGTGCTCAGGCACGCATAGTGCTCGATAATCGAACACTTCTCAAAAATGCGCCTTTAGCAACACACTCAGCGCATTCTGATCGGTCGGGAACCCATGGCTGTCCTCGATCCCGTATTTGTCCGACCAGTAATCCCACTCGACCCCCGCGTAAAACCGCTTCGGCGTGTGCCCCAGCGCTTTGCCCACGTCGTACTTGACCTGCGGATTGAAGTGAAAACTCTTGGCCACATAGTCTGAGGTGCCCTTGCGGCCCACATCATTCACATACCACTCCAGGTAACCGTCAAACAGGATGTCCGAACGGCCCAGCGGGAAGGTCATGGCCCAGGTCGGGTTGATCTGCCATTGCCCCGAAGCCTTTCCTGTAATCCCGTCGGGCTTGCGGTAGTAGGTGTTGAGCGAGAAGCGATCGAACCCGGGAAGCGTCAGGTCCACGGCAGGCCCCAGCAGGTATTTGCGATTGCGCCCCTCACCGCGCTCGTAGGTGGCGGCGATCAACACATCCTTGACGATACCAAAGCGTAAGTTATGCCCACTGACCTTGCCCAACGACAAGCGCGGGGAGAACTCGCCGTAGTAGGTATGGCCGTCATTGCCGGACAACCCGTTCGACCATTTGTTGTCGACGAACAGAAACACGTCGCCCCAGGTCCAGCCGCTGGCGTGTTCGAAGGTCACGGTCTGCTGGATATCGTTGCCGGTGCCGTCGACTTTGTAGTTGTGGCCATACAGGTAGCTGAGGCTGTTGTCGCTCCACATCAGTGGGCCGGCCTGTGCAGTGGAGCTGGCCAGGGCACAGAGTGGCAGGAGGCTGTGGCACAGCCAGGCAAGTGGGTTGAGTTTCATGCGCATCCCTTGTGGGTCGAGGTCGGTGAAATTCACCAGCAAGGGATGCAGCGGACAGACCACTCCTCTGGCCACGATGCAAACCGTGGCGCCACCCTTGCTGGGTGTGCGGCGTGATGCCGCCAGAGCAATGTCCCATGCCACTTCTGGCACTGACCGCTTCTACTCGACCGAGACCTAGCAGGGCGCGTGCCAACTGATCGAATACAGTCAGCACTATGGATTGTGGCCAATTACCGCCATTAATGAACACCGACCAGCAGCTACATTGCGCACTTTATTAGCGCTGCTGCCCTCTCCGTTGCACCGTCTCGGCTCACTGCCCTGCCCCCTCGCGCCGCGCCAGCCCGGCTTCAAAGGCTTGAGCAAATTGGCACGCTTCTGGCTTTGCCTACCACCGAGTAGAAGCGGTCAGTGCCAGGCATGGCATGGGGCATTGCTCTTGCGCCTTTGATCGGGCGTACATCCGAGCGGATGTTTGCACGCGGCCTGACGGCCCTGGGCAAGAGAGCCGTATCAGCCGTGAAACTTGCGTGCTGTGCACCCTTTCTGCTGCCCCGTTCTCTCACCGCTCGGTCCTGTCGCTGACGTGCTCATACGCACCCAGCGGATATCGAACCGAGGTGGAGAACAATCATGAAAAACCGCTTTGCTTTGACTCACCCGCTTCGCTCGCTGTTGGCGGCAGCGGCGCTCCCCGCACTGCTCAGCAGCACGCCCCTGGCGATGGCCAACGACAAGGTCGTTTTGCTCACCTCCTGGTACGCCCAGGCCGAACAAGGCGGTTTCTACCAGGCCGTGGCCGAGGGCCTGTATGAGAAGGAAGGCCTGGATGTGACCATCCGCATGGGCGGCCCGCAGGTCAATGGGATGCAGTTGTTGGTCAGCAAGCAGGCCGACTTCATCGTCAACTACGACCTGCAAATCCTCAAGAGCGTTGAGCAAGGGCTACCCGTGGTGGCGGTTGCCGCGCCGTTCCAGGGTGACCCGCAGGGCTTGATGACTCACGCCGACGTCAACGGCCTGGACGGGCTGCAAAACAAGCAGGTGCTGGTGTCCACCTCCGGCCAGCAAACCTGGTGGCCTTGGCTCAAGGGCAAGTACCAGCTCGACGACAACCAGGCGCGGCCTTACACCTTCAACCTGCAGCCATTCCTCGCCGGCGCCGACACCACCCAGCAGGCCTATGCCAGCTCGGAGCTGTTCCAGGCCATCAAGGCCGGCCAGAAGCCCAACTTCTTCCTGTTCGCCGATGCCGGTTACCCGCCCTACGGCTCCACCCTGGCCACCCGCCAGGACGTGATCGAGCAACATCCGGAGCGTGTTGCAAGGTTCGTCCGCGCCTCCCTCGAAGGCTGGAAGCGCTACCTGGAAAACCCCGCCGCCGGCAACGCGCTGATCAAGCGCGACAACCCCAACATGAGCGACGAGCTGCTGGCCTGGGGCGTCGCCACCCTCAAGCAATACCAGTTGGTGACCGGTGGCGAAGCGGCGGCTCAAGGCATCGGCACCATGAACGACGCCCGCTGGCAAGCCACCCGCAACTTCATGGTCGAGGCCGGCCTGCTTGGCGCCACCACACCCTGGCAGAAGGCCTACACCACCCGCTTCGTGCAAGGCCTGAAGGTGCTGCCCAGCAGCATCCAAGCCGCCAGCCGCTGAGCCCTATAACAACGATTGAAGCCGTGAGGAAACCTGATCATGTTGGTCACCAAACAACCCGTATTGCGCCGCTTCTGGTACGCCCTGCTGCCCATGACTGCCCTGGATGACGGGCCAAAACCGTTCACCTTGCTCGGTGAAGCGCTGGTGCTGTGGAAGCGCCCCGACGGCACCCCGGTAGCGATGCGCGACCGTTGCTGCCACCGCACTGCAAAACTGTCCAAAGGCTTTGTCAGCGAAGACGGCAACATTGCCTGTGGCTACCACGGCTGGGAATACGACTGCAGCGGCACCTGCGTGAAAATCCCGCAGAACCCGACCGGTGCCATTCCACCGGGTGCGGCGGTCAAGGCCTATCACTGCCAGGCGCGGTACGGCTACGCCTGGGTCGCATTGGACGACCCGCTGCAGCCGATCCCCGACTTCCCGGAGGACGGCGCCCCCGGTTATCGGCGCATCTTCCAGTTCTACGAAGAGTGGAAAACCAGCCCGCTGCGGGTCATGGAAAACTCATTCGACAACTCGCATTTCTCTTTTGTGCACAAGGCCAATTTCGGCCTGTTCGACCAGCCGCAACCGGCCAGCTACGAGTTTCGCGAAACCGATTACGGCTTCGAGGCCGAAACCCGCGTGCCCATCCGCAACCCCGAAGCCAGCTTTGCCATCACCGGCACCCGCGCGCCGATCACCGAGCGCCACCTGGTCAACCGCTATTACCTGCCGTTCTCACGGCGCTTTGGCTGCATGTATCCGGACAGCGGCATCCACCACATCATCTACAACTGCGCCACGCCGATCGATGACGGCCGGCTGATGCTGGTGCAGTGGCTGTACCGCAACGACAGCGAAGCACAGTGCTCGACCCAGGCGCTGATCGACTGGGACGCCGCGATCACCGCCGAAGACCGCGACATCCTCGAGGCCACCGACCCGGACGCCTGCGTCGATACCCGCCGGCGCGTCGAGCTGCACATGCCCTCGGACAAACCCGGCCTGGTGATCCGTCGGCAACTGCTGGGCTTGCTCGAAGCCCATGGCGAAAGCGAAGTGTTCGCCAGCCACTGACCGCCTGTTCAGCGCCCCGGTGCGCCGGGGCATACACAACCGCTCATTGCCCTTGGGGAGAGCGCCATGTTGATGCAGACCCTGTCCAAAGCCCGCGCCCAGCTGCAACTACCACCCAATGCCGACGCCGTGGGTGCTGATACCCCGCTGTTCGCCAACCACGTCGAGAAGACCTACGGCAATGGCACCCACGCCCTGAGCCGCGTCAAGCTGGCGATCCAGCGCGGCGAATTCGTGTCGTTGCTGGGCCCCTCAGGCTGCGGCAAAAGCACTTTGCTTAGAATGTTCGCCGGCCTCGAGCAGGCCACTGCCGGCCACGTGCGTTGGTGGGGCAAAGATGCCCCAGGCGGCGCCCCTCGTGCCGCCAGTGCTGGCCGCAGCCTGGCGATGGTGTTCCAGGAAGCGACCTTGATGCCGTGGGCCAAGGTGCAGGACAACGTGCGCCTGCCGCTGGACCTGGCGGGTGTGCCCAAAGCCCAGAGCCAGGCCAAGGTACAGGCCGCACTGGAGCAAGTAGGCCTGGGCGCGTTCGGCGAGGTTTACCCGCGTGAGTTGTCTGGCGGCATGCAGATGCGTGCATCAATTGCCCGGGCGTTGGCCACCGAACCCAACCTGCTGCTGATGGACGAACCGTTTGGCGCGCTAGATGAGTTCACCCGCAACAAGCTCGACAGCGACCTGCGCCAGCTCTGGGCCGAGCGCGACCTGACGGTGGTGTTCGTCACCCACAGCATTTTCGAGGCCGTGTATTTGTCGTCGCGGGTCGTGGTCATGGGCGCTCGCCCCGGGCGGGTGATTGCCGATATCGCCATCGACGGCCCGCAGCAGCGCGACGAGGCCTACCGCACCTCCCCGGCGTTCATTGCGCAATGCGCCTACCTGTCCCAGCTGCTGGCCCAGGCCAACGGCGAACCTGCTTGAGGGCCCCTGAATGAGCCAAATCTCTACTCCCTGGTTACGCAACCCCGCTGTGCTGCGCATCGTCTCTCCCTTGCTGGTCGGCAGCGTGCTGCTGGGGCTCTGGCAGCTGGCGTGCATCGCCTGGCAGGTACCGGTCTACCTGGTGCCATCCCCGGCCGACATCGGCCGCACGCTGATCAGCGACGGCCCGATGCTGCTCGGGGCACTGTGGATGACGCTGAAGATCACCTTCCTGTCGTTCGCCCTGGCAGTCGTCATCGGCACATTGGCGGCGTTCGTGTTCGTGCAGAGCCGGGTGGTCGAAGCCAGCCTGTTCCCCTATGCGATTCTGCTGCAGGTGACGCCGGTGGTGGCGATCGCCCCGCTGATCATCATCTGGTGCAGCGACACCACGCTGGCGCTGGTGATCTGCGCCACGCTGGTCGCGGTGTTCCCGATCATCGCCAACACGGTGCTGGGCCTGCGCAGCGTCAACCCTGGCCTGCTCAACCTGTTCCGCCTCAACCGCGCCAGCCGTTGGCAGGTACTGCTGCGCCTGCGCATCCCCAGTGCCTTGCCGTGCTTCTTCGCCGGCCTGCGCATTGCCAGCGGGCTGGCGTTGATCGGCGCCGTGGTGGCGGAATTCGTGGCCGGCACTGGCGGTACCGGTGCGGGGCTTGCGTACCAGATCCTGCAAGCGGGCTTTCAACTCAATATTCCGCGGCTGTTCGCCGCCCTGGTGCTGATCGCCCTGACCGGCGTCGTGCTGTTCAGCCTGATGGCCCTGCTGGCACGCCTTTGCCTGCGCCACTGGCACGAAAGTGAATTGGGCTAAGCCCTGGGAGCCGCACATGAAGCATGCCGACAGCTGGCTGATCCGTAACGCCAGCGCCATTCTCACTGGGCTCCGTGGCGCCGCAGCGCGTCATGCCGGGCCGGACATCCGTATCAGCCAGGGGCGCATTGCGGCCCTCGGTGCCCTGCAACCAATGGCCAATGAGCAAGTGCTCGACGCCACCGACTGCGTGGTCTACCCAGGGTGGGTGAACACCCACCATCACCTGTTCCAGTCGCTGCTCAAGGGCATCCCCGCCGGTATCGACCAAAGCCTGGGGGCCTGGTTGGGCGCAGTGCCCTACCGCTACCGCGGCCTGTTCGATGAACACAGTTTCCGCCTGGCCGCGCGTATCGGCCTGGTGGAGCTGGCCCGCTCCGGCTGCAGTACGGTCGCCGACCACCATTACCTGTACCTGCCAGGCATGGCCTTCGACAGTGCGCAGATCCTGTTCGAGGAGGCTGAGCGCCTAGGCCTGCGCTTTGTCCTGTGCCGAGGCGGCGCGACCCAGGCGCGCCAGGCCGAAGGCACCACAAGCGCAGGGCCAGAAACCCTCGAGCAGTACCTCAATGACGTCGAGCGGTTGGTGCGCACCTACCACGACCCCAGCGCCGAGGCCTGGCGCCGGGTGGTCATGGCGCCTACCAGCCCGCCGTACTCGATGCCGCCCGAACACTTGCGCGAGACCGCCCGGGCCGCGCGCAGGCTGGGTATCCGCCTGCACAGCCACCTGAGCGAAACGGTGGAGTACCAGAACGAAGTCCAGCGCCGCCACAACCTTACCCCCGTGGCCTTCTGCGCAGAGCACGAGTGGCTCGGCGCGGACGTGTGGTTCGCCCACCTGGTCAAGCTCAGCCCCGAAGAAATCCAGCTACTGGGCGCTACCGGCACCGGCATTGCCCACTGCCCGCAGAGCAATGGCCGGCTGGGCAGCGGCATTGCCGACATCATCGCCATGGAAGCGGCAGGCATGCCGATTTCAATCGGCGTGGACGGGGCGGCCTCCAACGAAGCGTGCGACATGATCAGCGAAACCCACGCCGCGTGGTTGATGCAGCGCGCCAAGGCCGGCGAGCGGGCCTTGCCGGGCTATGCCGGCGGCCAGCTGGAAGGCGGCGCCCACGTGGCCTGTGTGGAAGACGTGGTGCGCTGGGGCACTGCCGGTGGTGCCCAGGTGCTGGGGTTGGAAGCCCTGGGCACGCTTGAGGTTGGCAAGGCCGCGGACCTGGCGCTCTACCGGCTCGACCAGCCGCGCTACTTCGGCTTGCATGACTTGGGCATTGCGCCGGTGGTGGGCGGTGGTCGGCCGACCTTGCGCGCCTTGCTCGTAGGCGGGCGCCTGAGCGTGGACAACGACGCGATCCCGGGCCTGGATCTCGCCGAACTGGGCAGCCAGGCCCGCGAAGCCGTAGTGCGCCTGCAACGGGCGGCGGGGGTGCGCGCATGATGTGGACACCCCTGCAAGTACGCGCCTTGCGCCTGGAAGCCGATGACGTGCTGGGTGTCGAGCTTGGCGTACCGGGCGGTGGCGACTTGCCCTTCAGCTGGGCCGCCGGCGCCCATGTCGACCTGCGCCTGGGCAACGGCATGGTGCGCCAATACTCGCTGGCCAGCCTGCCCGAGGAGGGCCACCTGTACCTGGGCATCAAACGCGAGCCGGCCTCGCGTGGTGGTTCGCGTTGGCTGCACGAGCATCTACGCCTGGGGGCACAGCTGGACGTTGGTGCGCCACGCAACCTGTTCGCCGTGCAACCTGGCACGGGCCCAGTCACGCTGCTGGCGGCCGGCATCGGCATCACGCCACTGTTGCCCATGTACCGCCAGTGCCTGGCACAGGGGCGCGCAGTGCGCCTGCTGTACTTCACCCGAGACGCGCGACAGGTGCCGCTGGTTCAGCGCCAGCATCCGCACATCGAGGTGTTCAGCGGCCTGCGCGCAGCCCAGATCAGCGCACGCCTGGCTGACCTGCTGCCCGCCTGGCAGGAGCAAGCCAGCCTGTATTGCTGCGGGCCAGCGGGGTTCATGGCATGCGTGGAGCACACCGCACTCGCCCGTGGCTGGCCAGCTTCAGCGTTACACCGCGAACAATTCAAGCCTGCCGAGCCGGCTGCCCAAGCCGACAGCAGCTGCGCGCTGGTGTTGCAACGCAGCGGTCGTGAGGTGCAGGTGCAATCGGGCGAAAGCCTGGTGCAGGCCGCTGCGCGGGTTGGGGTGGAGTTGCCGATTTCGTGCGGCATGGGGATTTGCGGTGCTTGCCTGTGCCGGGTCATCGAGGGTGAGCCGCAGCACCGTGACGAGTGCCTCAGCGAGGCCCAGCGCAGCAGCGGTGAATGGATCACCCCGTGTGTCTCCGGCGCGCGCGGTGCACGCCTGGTGCTGGACGCCTGACCCGCTGCATTCATCAAACCCTGAAGGGGCATGCCGCAGCGCAGCCCTTTCGACTACAGGCAGCTCAGCACTCGCTTGATCTCGGCAACCACCTGCCTGGTCGCCGCTTCAACCGTGCCTTCATTGCGGCACAACACCCAGCCGTGATCAGCGATCGCTCGCTCGAACGCCTCGGTACTGGCGACCTGCTCTGCCAGATTGAACATCACGGTACTGCGCAGCCCAGCCGTGCGTGCCGCGGCCCGTGCCCACGAAATTTCAGGGTGGGTAACTACCCCTACGTGCAGGTCTGGCACGCGCACGTTGCGCGCCCCGTTCAACCGTAGAATCTCGGCAAACGGGACAAGCCGGCGAAACGCGGCATCCGATGGGTACCAACGGTCGATCAGGATGATGCTGCCGGCAGGCTGCCTGGGCAGCACGTTCTGGGTAATCCAGCTGCGGCTATCGGCCAGGCGTTCACATACCTCCAGCTCCAGCGCTCGGGTGGGGTTTCTGACGAGCTTGTTCACCAGCAGCATCGTCTCGGCTCGGCCGGGGTCGTTGTTTCTCTCGCACAGCCTGATCACCTTGTGCTTGTCTGCCCTCAAGGCTTTGGTAACGGCCTCCAGCAGCGTGGTTTTGCCGGTGCCCTTGGGCCCATCGAAAGAAACGAACATGCTTCAAGCCTGACGCAGGAAGGCAAGCATGGCCTGGGCATCAGTTACCTCGAACTTCCCAGGCGCGTCGACAACGACACGCTTGACCACCAAGTCATCCACTAGCAAGGCATAGCGCTGTGCACGCAGCCCCATCCCCCGCGCCGACAAGTCCTGGGCCAGGCCCAGGGCCTGGGTGAACGTACCGTTTCCGTCGCCGATCATGCCGACGGTGCCTGCTACCTGCAGCGCATCGCCCCAGGCATTCATCACGAAGGCATCGTTGACCGAAACACAAAGGATCTCGTCGACGCCAGCATCGGACAGCGCCTGTGCTGCCGCTACATAACCCGGCACATGACGCTCCGAACAAGTGGGCGTGAACGCGCCGGGCAAGCCAAAGATCACCACCTTTTTATGCTGGCAGCGTGCGTGAACCGAAAAGGCACTCGGGCCGACCGGGCATGCACCCTCGCCATTGCTGTACTCATGAAGGGTGGCATCAGGCAGTAGATCGCCGGGTTGAATCATCGCGGTCTCCATGGGCGCAGTGGCCCTTTTTCAAGTGTTGGGCATTCTATCAACATCACGCCCGCACGACAGGAGTACATCTGTACTCCTGCCCGCAAAAAGCCAAACTGGCGCTTTTACAACGGCAGGCGAAGGTATGCACCCGGACTTTCACTACCAAAGTGAAAGTCTTACCTCGCTTAGCCGGTTTTTGTGCCAAGGCTATACGGATAGCCTGACGCCACTTTCACCTTATTAGAGGTCACGCCAATGAAGGCCGTTGTTTATACCCAAGCCGCTTTGCCTATTCAGGACCCGCAGTCCCTGTTCGACACCGACCTGCCCCAACCCACGCCTGGCCCCCGCGACCTGCTGGTCGAGGTCAAGGCCATCGCGGTCAACCCGGTCGATACCAAAATCCGCGCCAGCCGCAGCGCCGACCAGCCGCAGGTGCTGGGTTGGGATGCCGTGGGCGTGGTGCGCGATGTTGGCAGCGAGGTGTCGCTGTTTCAGCCAGGCGACGAGGTTTTTTATGCAGGCGCCATCGACCGGCCTGGCAGCTACAGCGAGTTGCACCTGGTGGATGAGCGCATTGTCGGCCACAAGCCGCGCAGCCTGGACAACGCCAGCGCCGCCGCCTTGCCCCTGACGTCCATCACCGCCTGGGAATTGCTGTTCGACCGGCTGGGTGTAGCGGAAAACGGCGGCAAAGGGCAAAGCCTGCTGATCATCGGCGCTGGCGGCGGCGTGGGTTCGATCCTGGTGCAACTGGCCCGGCAACTCACGCAGCTGACCGTCATCGGCACCGCCTCGCGCCCCGAAACCCAGCAGTGGGTCAGCGAGCTGGGTGCCCATTACGTCATCGACCACGCGGCTCCGATCCCAGCGCAACTGGCAGCGCTCGAACAGGCGCCGGTGGATTACGTGATCAGCCTCACGCACACCGACACCTACCTGCCGCAACTGGTCGAAGTGCTGCGGCCACAGGGCAAGCTGGCACTGATCGATGACCCGGCGCAGCTGGATGTCATGCCGCTCAAGCGCAAGTCGCTGTCCTTGCACTGGGAACTGATGTTCACCCGTTCGCTGTACCAGACCGAAGACATGGTCAAGCAGCATCAACTGCTGGAGCGCGTCGCGGCACTGGTTGACGAGGGTGTCATCAAGACCACGCTCGGCGAGCACTACGGTGCGATCAACGCGGACAACCTCAAGCGCGCCCATGCCTTGATCGAAAGTGGCAAAGCACGCGGCAAGATTGTCCTCGAAGGGTTCTGACCGACCTCACACGCCGGTGTGCATCTCCCGGATCAGCTTCTTGTTGATCTTGCCAACGCTGGTCTTGGGGATGTCGGCGACGAAGTGCACTTGCCGTGGAATCGCCCACTTGTTGATCTGGCCGCTGTCGACAAACTGCTTCAGGTGCGCCTCCAACGCTGGCTGATCCAGGCTGTCGCCGGGTGCGCGCACTACCCATGCAATGGGGCGCTCACCCCACTGTTCGTCGGGGATGCCCACCACCGCCACGGCATTGACCGCCGCGTGCTGGCTGATCAGGTTTTCCAGCGCCAGCGAACTGATCCACTCGCCCCCTGTCTTGATCACATCCTTGATCCGGTCTTTGATTTCCAGCACGCCGTGACGGTCGATCGACCCCATGTCGCCGGTGTGCAACCAGCCCCCTTGCCACAGTTCTGCACCCATCTGCGGTTCATGCAGGTAGCCTTGGGTCAACCAGGGTGAGCGCACCACGACTTCACCCAGCGACTCGCCGTCATGGGGCACCTCTGCGCCTTGGGCATCGACGATGCGCAGGTCGACCATTGCCACCGGTGCGCCGGTCTTGATCCGTTGCGCAAGCTGCTCGCCCATGGGCAAGGCCAAGTCTTGCTCGCGCAGGTGGGTCAGCGTCAGCAGCGGGCAGGTTTCCGACATGCCGTAGCCGCTGTAGATCAGCATGCCGCGTTCGCTGGCCTGCCGGGCCAGGCCGTGGGTCAGGGCGCTCCCACCCAGCAGCACCTTCCAGCGGCTGAAATCGGTGTGCCGGCTTTGCTCGCAGTCCAGCATCATCTGTAGCAGCGTCGGCACGCAATGGGAGAACGTCACGCCTTCCTCGCGGTACAGCCGCACCAGTTTGTCCGGCTCGTAGCGCCCCGGGTACACCTGCTTGACGCCAAGCACCGTGGCCACATACGGCACACCCCAGGCGTGCACATGGAACATCGGCGTGATCGGCATGTACACGTCGCTGGAGCGCAGCAGCGGCTGGCCGTCGTACGCGGCGAAGGTGCCCAGTTCGTTGAGGGTGTGCAGCACCAGCTGGCGGTGGGAAAAGTACACGCCTTTGGGGTTGCCGGTGGTGCCCGTGGTGTAGAACAGCGTCGCCACCGAATGCTCGTCGAAGTCGTCGAACTCGGCCTGGCAACTGGCTGCGGCCAACAGCGTTTCGTACTCGCCCAGCACCGGCAGCGTGGTGTCAGTGGCCTGGTCATCGGTGAGTTGCAGGTAGCCTTTTACCGTGCCCAGCTGGCCGTGAATCTGCTCCAGCAGCGGCACGAAGTCGTCATGCACCAGCACCAGGTCGTCTTGCGCATGGTTCATGGTGTAGGCGACCTGCTCCGGGGACAGCCGCACGTTCACCGTGTGCAGCACCGCGCCGAGCATCGGCACGGCAAAAAAACACTCCAGCGAACGGTGGCTGTCCCAGTCCAGCAGCGCCACGGTATCGCCTGCCTGCACACCGGCGGCACGTAGCACGTTGGCCAGGCGCCGGACGCGCTGGTCGAGGTCGCGGTAGGTAAAGCGCAGCCGGTCGGCATAGACGATCTGCTGGTCCGGATGCTGCCGCACCCCGGACATCAGCAGGCGCTTGATCAGCAGAGGGTAGGCATAGGCACCAGGTGCCGGCGGCATTATTTTTGTCTTGGCCATTGCAGGTTGCTTCCGATTTCAGTGTTCGATTACGCAGGCATGCGCGTTTGCGCACGGGGTTGGTCAACACCTTGGCAAGGTAGTGCTGCCGGCGTGCAAGGCTCAGCCGCTGCCGCGACAAAGCGCTTGTCAGGCAGCAGGAAGTACGACAGCGCCGGGATCAACACCAGGGCGCCGAGCATGTTCCACAGGAACATGAAGGTCAGCAGGATGCCCATGTCGGCCTGGAACTTGATCGGCGACCAGGCCCAACCGACCACCCCCGCCGCCAAAGTGATGCCGACCAGCCCCACCACCCTGCCGGTAAAGGCCACGGCGTTCTGGTAGGCCTCGCCCAGCGGGCGGCCCTGGCGCTGGTAGTGCAGCTGCACACTGAGCAGGTACAAGGCGTAGTCCACGCCGATGCCGACACCCAGTGCAATCACGGGCAATGTGGCCACCTTCACGCCGATGCCCATCGCCACCATCAATGCCTCGCACAGCACCGAAGTCAGCACCAGCGGCAACAGTGCCACCAGGGTTGCTCGCCAACTGCGGAAGGTGATCAGGCAGAACAGCGTGACTGCCAGGTAGACGAACAGCAGCATGGTGCGGTTGGCCTCGCGGACTACCCGATTGGTAGCCGCCTCGATGCCCGCGCTGCCGGCTGCCAGCAAAAACTGGCGGTCGGGGCTGCTGTTGTCGGCGGCAAAGCGGGCGGCAATCGCCACCACGTCATCCAGGGTTTGCGCCTTGTGGTCCTTGAGGTAGGCGATCACCGGCATCATCGAACAGTCATTGTTGAACAGCTCCGGCGCATTCACCGATGCTTGCTGGGCGGCATAGTTGAGCATGTCCTGGTTGCGCTGCAGGCTGCTCATCTTCGGGTTGCCCTCGAACGAGCCCGCCGTTATCTGGCGCACGGCGTTCACCAGCGAAACCGTGGTCTGCACCCTCGGGTATTGCTGCAGCTCCCAGGCCAGGCGGTCGGCGAGCATCAGCGTCTTGTAGTTCAGGCAGCCTTCGGCCGGGGTCTTGATCATCACCGCGAACTGGTCGCTGGACAGCGCATAGTGTTGGGTGATGTAGGCGTTGTCGCGGTTGTAGCGCGAGTCGGCGCGCAACTCCGGCGCGCCGCTGTCGAGGTCGCCGATCTTCAGCTGCAGGCTCACCCAGAAACCACCCACGCCCATCAGCAAGGCCACCAGCACAGCGCCAGTTGCCCACTTGCGCGTGGTAAAGCGGTCAAGCGCATCCCACAGTTTTCCGAAGCCTCGGTGCTCTGCAGCGCGCCGATCGATGCGCAGGGCGCGTTCGGCCGCCTTGCGGCCCACGCCTACATACGACAACGTCACCGGAATCAACAGCAACGAGGTGAACACCAGCACCGCCACGCCGATGCTTGCCGTGATTGCCAGGTCCTTGATCACCGGGATATCGATCATCATCAGCACGGCAAAACCCACCGCATCCGCCAGCAGCGCCGTCACTCCGGCCACGAACAGGCGACGGAACGTGTAGCGGGCAGCGACCTGCTTGTGGGTGCCGCGGCCGATGTCCTGCATGATGCCGTTCATCTTCTGCGCCGCGTGCGACACACCGATGGCGAAAATCAGGAACGGCACCAGGATCGAGTACGGGTCGATGGCATAACCTAGCCAGGCGACGATCCCCAGCTGCCACACCACCGCCGCAAGCGAACAGAGCACCACCAGCAAGGTGCTGCGCACACAGCGGGTGTAGAGAAAGATGATCACCAGCGAGGTAACCACCGCCAGGGCGAAGAACATCATCACCTGGATCAGGCCATCGATCAGGTCGCCCATCAGCTTGGCGAAACCGATGACCCTGACCTTGTACTTGCCATGGCCCTCTTCGCCCGCTGCGCGCGCCTTGCTATCACCGGCGTACTCGTACTTGTCGCGCAGTTGCTGTTCGAGCATCTGCGAAAACTGCCGATAGTCGATACCGCGGCCGGTGGCCAGGTCCTTGTCGAGCAGCGGCACCACCAGCATGCTCGACTTGAAGTCGGTGGCCACCAGGCTGCCGACGATGCCGGCACGGTTGATGTTCTGGCGCAGTTGCTCGATGTCGGCGGGTTTGCCCTGGTAGTCGTCGGGCATCACCGCACCGCCCTGGAAACCCTCTTCGGTGACCTCGGTCCAGCGCACCCCCGGGCTCCACAGCGACTTCATCCAGGCGCGGTCCACGCCCTGGGCCAGAAACAGCTCGTCATTGACCTGCCTGAGCACGTTGAGGTAAGCCGGGTCGAAGATGTCGCCCTGGGTGTTTTCCACCACCACCCGCACCGAGTTGCCCAGGCCGCGCAGCGACTTGCGGTTGTCCAGGTAGTTCTGGATGTAGGGATGGCTCTGCGGGATCATTTTCTCGAAGCTGGGGCGCAGCTCCAGGCGGGTCAGCGCCAGGTAACCCAGGGCCAGCGTGGCCAGCAGCATCATCAGCATGAACAGCGGGCGGTAGTTGAAGACCATGCGTTCCAGCAGGTTGCCGGAACGGGGGTCGAAATCCCGCAGGTCGCGAATCACCGGCAGGGTGTCTTGCTTGATGTTGGCCATCACGGGTTCTCTATGGGTTCTTGTGATTCTTATCGGGCCGGCAGCACGCGGACACCGCGTTCGCCCACCAGCACGGTGCCGTTACCGCGGGTTTGCAGGGCGCCGGCCACCGGTGCCGGGGGGACCTGCGGCTGCAGGGCGAAGCTCAGGCCGCCATCGCGGCTGCGCAGCACCTGCCCGCCCTGGCTGAACAGCCAATAGTCACCGTGGCTGTCCAGGCTGGCGGCGGTGATGCTCTGGGTCACGTCGGTATCCACCTTGCACCAGCTCTGCCCGCCATCGTGGCTGCGCGCCACATGGCCGCGCAGGCCATAGGCAAGTATCTCGCCCGATTTACCGAGCACCCCGAACCAGGTGCCCTGGTAGGGGCTTGGCAACGCGGCGAAGCGCTGCTGGCCGGCCTCCCACTTGAGCAGCAAGCCTTGTTCGCCCGCTATGTACAGCTCATCGCCGACCGCACGGATGGCGTTGAGGTGCAAGCCTTGCGGATTGTCGGTGCGGTCCTGCATCGGCACCCAGCTGCTGCCCCCGTCGTCAGTGCGCAGGATCAGGTTGAACACCCCCACCACGTAACCATGCCTGGCATCGGCGAACCACACGCCGAGCAGCGGTTTGTCGGCACCCTCTTGCGCCAGCCGCTGGCCTTCGGCAGCAAACTGCGCCCATCGCTCATCCTTGGGCTGAGCTTCGGCCAAGGCCTGATAGTGGTCGGCGACCAAGGCGCCGATCTGCCGGCCATCAAGCTGCCGGCTCCAGCTTGCCCCGCCGTCGCGGCTGTGCAGCACCACGCCATCGTTGCCCACCGCCCAGCCTTCAAGGGCGTTCGGGAAGGCAACGGCATTCAGGTCGGCACTGACCGGCACGTGGGCCTGGCGCCAATCCTGGCCCTGGTTGTCGGAATACACGATGTGCCCACGCGGCCCCACCGCAACCAGCCGCTCACCCGCCCACGCCACGTCGCGCAGCGGGCTGTGCACCACCAGCGCGCTTGGCCGGGCGGGTAAGTCCAGCACATCGACATACTCGGTTGCCCGGGCCACGCCCTGGGTGCTGCCCAAGGCGACCGCGATCAACAGTGCCCACGTGTTCAAAGAAGCCATGCCACATCCTCTGCAAACCCTGCCGGCTGCCTGGTTTTGCGCAGCCGGCAGGCGGGTCGTCGGGGTCAGCGAATGCCAGCGCCGGCCAGGGCTTCAGGCGACCACTGCGCCTTGGACAGAGGCGCGATGTAGTCGATGCCCCCGTGCGGGCCGATCAAGCCATTGATGTTGTAGCTGCCGCCGACCAGGTCGTAGACCACATGCGGGTTGTTGTTGGGGATCTGCACGTCGTAGCTCTGCGTGAAAAAGCTGTACGAGCCGCGGTACAGCTGGCCGCGGGCGTCGTACTGGTCGGAGGCCAGGGCAAACCAGCTGTCCTCGTCCAGGTAGAAGCGGCGTTTGGCGTAGATGTGGCGGGCATTGCCCTTGAGCGTACCCTCGACCACCCACACCCGGTGCTTCTCCCAGCGCACCTGGTCGGGCGCCAGGTGGTTCGGCGTGGTCAGGCCCTTGGGGTCGTGAATGTAGGTCAGCCGGTAGGTGTTGTAAGGCACGTACATTTCGCGCTTGCCTACCAAATGCCAGTCATAGCGGTCCAGCGCACCGTTGAACACGTAAACGTCATCGAAAGTACCGGAGCCGGCCGTACCGGGGTTGGGTGTGTCATAGGCCAGGTTCGGCGCCAGCTTCACCCGGCGCTGCCCCGGCAGGTACTGCCAGGCGCGGCGCGCCTGCACCAGCGGGTTGGCGGCATCCTTGAGCATCATCGACTCGCCGGCACGGCGCGCCGGCCCTTCGAAGTACAGCTTGGTCTGGAAGTAGATGTCCTTGGCCTCGATGACCTTGTTCAGGTCTTCGTAGATCGGGTAGGCGTTGTACGCCAGGCCCGTGGTGGCCAGCGCCGCCACACCGGCGGCGTCGACGTTCCAGGAATCGTACTTGGCCTTCTGTGCCACACCCTGGTAACGCAGCAGGTGGTTCCACATCGCCTCTGCGCCCGATTGCGGGATCGGGAACGGCACGCCAGGCAGCACCTGCTCGATGGCCAGGCCATCTTCCAGGGATTTGGCGTTGGCGGCATTTTTCAGGGTGTTGTCCAGCAGCGCCTGGGGCAACGCGGCCGTGCGATGGCTGGGGTAGACCTCGATACGGAACGTCGGGAAGCGCTTGGCCAACTCCACGGTGGTGGCGGTCAGCGCATCCTTATATTGGTCGACGTTCTTGCCGTCGATCACCAGCAGCGGCTTTTCTGCTGCAAACGGGTCCGGCCGCAGGGTATCGCCTGCCTTGAAGCCGGCCGGCGGGGTGTTCAGGCCGCCCTGGTAGGCCGGAATGCTGCCGTCGGCGTTGCCCGCCTTGTCGGCACCCACCACGGTCAGGTCCTTGCCCAGCCGGGCGACCTCCTGGGCCGGCGCGGCCGCGTGGGCATGGCCGGCGATGGCGAGCGCCAGCGAGGCGCAAAGCAGGCTGTTGAAGTGCTTCATCGTGATTCTCCGTTTGTTGTTGTAATGGAGCTTCAGAAGGTGGTCTTGAACGAGGCGGTGACCATGCCGCGGTCCTTGAGCAGCGGCGCCAGGCCGGCCTGCGAGGTGATTTGCCCGGGGATGCACTGGTAGCGCCCGTTGGCGCCGGGGGTGTTGTTGTCGGTACCGCTGTGGCAGGTGTCGAACTTGCCGAAGGAGTCGACGTACTTCAGGTCGAACTTGTACTTCTGGTACACATCGGCGGCGATGCCCACCGAATAGCTGCCCGAGTCCTCGTTACCCCCAAGCTGCACTGCCGAGTTGCCATGCAGGCCAACGTTGTAGGACAGCGGCATCGATACATCGACGCCTGGCAGTGCCTGGAACCAGGTCGGCGTGAAGTTGACCGCCAGGGTGTAGGCGTTGGTGGTGACCTTGTCGACGCCCTGGTAGCTGGCGTCACCTTTGAAGGTCTGCTCGCCCTTGTCGACGCTGACCAGGTGGGTCATGGCGCCTTCCACCGCCAGCGACGAGGCGTTCCACAACGGGGTGGCGCCAAAGGTGACCAAGCCGTTGAGCACCACATGCAAGGTTTTGCCACGGGCGAGGCCCGTTTCACCGTTGCCCGGCACCTCGCCGATCAGGTTGGTGCCGCCGGCAGTGCCGGCCAGGGCCTCATACAGCGGCCCATTGATGGTGCTGAAGTTGCTGATCAGCGGCATGTTCTCGCGGTAGTTGACGTCCAGCCCGACGCTGACCGGGCCAACGTTCTTGGCCAGGCTGATACCGTAGATATCGATGTCGTCGGCGTAGGCGGCCATGTAGCTGGCGTCCGCCAGGCTGCCGTTATGCAGGTTGGGCGCATTGATCAGCACCGCCGGCGTTGGGTCCGAGGTGTTGCGGTAGTAGAAGCCCAGGGTGCCGTCGAGCCATTCGGGGCTCCACTTGGCCATCAGGCCGAAGTCGCCCGAGTTGCGTGGCTTGATGTCGTGCCCGCGCGGCGCGCCGTAGAAGGCGCCGGCACCGCCGACGGCATTGGGCACCGGCAGCCAGAAGATATCCGCGCCCTCGCCCAACATGTCGTAGGCGCCCATGTAGGTACCGCCTTCGGGCAGGCGCGAGTTGTCGAACTCGAGGAAGTATTGCGCCGCCAGGGTCAGTTCGGGGTTGATCGTGTAGCTCAGCGACAGCTGCTTGCGCGGCAGGAACAGCTCTTTGGTTTCGGTACCCGGCACGTTGTACAGCTTGGCCAGGTCCAGCGCCGACTGGCCATAGTTGATGCCGTTGGCGGCGTTGAACAGGGTCTCGCCCCAATACACCGAATGCCAGCCCAGCTTGCCGCTCAACATCGACTCATCGCCGATTTCGGTGTTGTAGAACACGAACGCATCAAGAAACTCGCCCGACGGGCCGTTGTAGTAGCGGTCGCTGTAGCGGCTGAGGCCTCGTTTTTGCGCCGGGCCGCCAGCGAGCACGGTACCGGCTGGCAAGCCACCGGTCGGGCGTGCCAGCACCAGGTTGCCAGCGTTGCCTTGCTGGCCTGGGAACGGGTTGGAATTGGAGCCGACGTCGTCATAGGCGTGGTCATACCAACTGGCGGCACTGACGCGCATGCCCATGTTGCCCTGGTACACCACATCCAGTTCGGTCAGCAGGTCCAGGCGCTGGGTCACTGCGCTGCCGACACTGAAATGCTTGTCACCGTCATTGAGGTTGGCGGTGCGGGCAATCTTGGCGTTTTCGCTTTCGACGCGCTGGCCATAGCTGAGCTTGGCGGTGTTGTCGAAGCGCACGCTCCAGTCGGGGTCGGCAATGTCCAGCTGGAATGCCTGGGCAGCCGGCGCACCGGCGAGCAACAACAGCGAAGCCATCAGGTTGTAACGGGGAAGGCAGGAGAGAACGTTCTTATTGTTGTTCATGCGATGTCTCTGCTTGGGTGATAGGTGCGGCTTAACGGTCGAGTTGCTGGATCAGCGCCTCGGCTTGCGGCCAGGGGCCAAAGCCCGAAGCCGGGTTGAGGTGGCCGACCGCGCCCAGCTCGACCAGCGTGCTGCCCCACTGCGCGGCCATGCTGGCCACTGCGGGCAGGCTGGCCAAGTGGTCATCGCTGCTGGCCGCCACCAGGCTGGGGAACGGCAGCGGGCAGCACGGCAGCGGCGCCCAGCCGTTGGCGCGCAGCGTGTCGGGGGTGGGATAACCTTGCGGCCAGTCGCTGCGAAGGTCAGGTGGCGCGGCCAGCAAAGCGCCCTTGATGGGCCGCTGATAACGCGCCGCCCAGTGCGCCACCATCAGCACACCGGCGCTGTGCGCGACCAGGATGACCGGCCCCTCGATAGCCGCCAGCTCACGCTCGATCGCCTCGACCCTCGCGCTGCAACTGAGCTTGTCGGACGCCAGCGGTGGCACGGCACGCACCTTGGCCAGGCGCGCCTGCAAGAGGGTTTGCCAATGTTCAGGTACATGGTCGCGCAAGCCGGGGACAATCAGCACGGTGGCGGCGGTTTGCAGTTTTTCCATGTCAGGGCCCTTGCTCTGGATCACTCGGTCGATTGCCGACTGCTTGAGGCCAGCGTAAAGCGTCGCCCTACCCGCCGCTTTACATTGCGCGTCAGCGACTTTTCAGTTGGTGACACGCCCTAAATGCCCCGCCATATGCGGGCCCCATGGCCCGAAAATGGCTTTGCATCCGATGACACAACCGCTATAAGTGACTACCCGCCAGCGCAGCGGGACGCCCATCAAGAACACGTGGAAAACAACAATATGACCGTGCTCGCCCGTGCCGCCTCGCTCACCAATTACCTGGAAGTGTCCCGCCACCTGGGCCTGAACGGCCATGGCCTGCTGGCTCAGGCCGGGCTCAGTGCTGCCTTGCTCGACGTGCCCGACCAGCGCATCCCGGTGGCCGCCGCCATCAACGTGCTGGAAGAGTCCGCACGCCTGAGCGGGTGTGAAGCCTTCGGCCTGCGCATGGCCGAATTACGCCAGTTGTCGGATTTTGGGGAAGTCAGCCTGCTGATCAGCCATCAGCATTCATTGCGCGATGCGCTGCAGGTGATCGTGCAGTACCGCCATGTGCTCAACAACGCCCTGGCGATTCACGTCGAGGAGGCTGGCAAGACGGTGATCATCCGCCAGGAGGTCATCACCGAGCAGCCCATGCACAGCCGCCAGGCCATTGAACTGGCCATCGGCGTGATGCACCGCTTCTGCTCGGCATTGCTCGGCGCGCACTGGCACCCGATCAGTGCCAATTTCACCCACGCCGCCCCCGCAGACCTGGCCATCCACCGGCGCATCTTCGGCTGCAAGCTGGAGTTCAACAGCGACTTCAACGGCATCGTCTGCTCGGCGGCCGACCTCGACACCGCCAACCCGCAGGCCAACGAAGCCATGGCCCGGCTTGCCCAGCGCTACGTGTGTGCGTTGCAGGACGACGGCATGGCCTCGCTGGTGCACGAGGTGCGCAAGGCGATCTTCCTGCTGATGCCCATGGGCCGCGCCACCATCGAACACATCGCCCAAACCCAGGGCATGAACGTGCGCACCTTGCAGCGCCGGCTGGAAGAGGAAGGCGCTACCTTCAGTGAACTGGTCAACAACGTGCGCCGCGACCTGGTGCTGCGTTACCTGGAAAGCCCCGGCTATTCGCTGGGGCGCATTGCCGACATGCTCGGCTATTCCATGCACAGCTCGTTCACCCGTTGGTTCATCAGCCAGTTCGGCCAGCCACCGGCCAGCTGGCGTGCCCAGCATGCCCTGCACACGCCGCTCAAACGCGCCCGCAGCGCCGCACAGGGGCCCGTGACTACACGCTAGTGAGGAGGATGAACACCCGCTCGCCTTCTACCTGCACCGGGTAGTTGGCGACTTTGAGGGCCTTGGAATTGAGCAGGTAGCCGCTGGCCAGGTCGAACCGCAGGCCATGGGCGCGGCACTGGATGACGCCACCGTCGAGCTGGCCGGCACACAGCGACGAGCCTTGGTGCGGGCAGCTGTCATCGATGGCCAGCAAGCGCCCGCCGACGTTGAACAGCGCCAGGCTTTTGCCTTCATGCTCGAACAGCATGCGGCCACCGGCCGCCGGCACCTGCTGCGCCGGCACCTCGATACGCCGGCTCATGGCCGCGCCTCTATTGAACCCGACAGCGCCAGCTGCATGGCATCGAGCAATGCCTCGGCCGGCTGGGCACCGACCACACGCAAATGATCGTCGAAGACGAAACACGGCACGCCCCTGCTGGCAATGTCCGCGCCGGCACCGGCGAACGGCCTGCCATCGCCGCGCAAGCTACCGGCCAGTGCGGCGGGCTTGAAACCACACTGTTCGGCAATGCGCAACAGCGTATCCCGGTCGCCCAGGTCTTCGCCTCGGCGGAAATACGCAGCAAATAGCCGCTCCAACAGGTCCTCGACCTGTTGCCCAGTGCCCAGCTCCGTAGCATGCAGCAGCAGGCGATGGGCGTCTGCAGTGTTGGGCATGCGCTCGATCAGGCTGAAATCGATCGTTTCCCCCACGGCGCTGGCCGCCGCCTGCACCTGGGCCTGGCGTTGCCAGACGGCGTGCTCGCTGCCTAGGCGCCGCCGGTAGAACTCGGCGAACGGCTGGCCTGCCGACGGCAGCTCGGGCAACAGCTGCACCCCTTGCCAGCCGAGGTTGATCTGAATGCCTGGCTGCACCTCGCGCAACTGCGCCAGTGCGCGTTGCAGTTGTCGCCAGCCGATCAGGCACCACGGGCAGATGAAATCGAAATACACATCAATCGACAACGAACGCTTCACGTACGGGCCTCCAGTACAGGTTCGACGGTCACTGGCACGCTATCGCCGACGGTCAGGCGTGCCATGTCCTGGTGATAATGGCGCTTGGCATAGAAGAACACCGCTGCGGCGGCAATGCTGATCAACGGCACCAGCTCGAAGGCCGCCTGCAGGCCGATCAGGTCGGACACCTTGCCGGTAATCAACGGCCCGGTGGCAAGCCCCAGCAGGTTGTTGCTCAAGGTCAGGGTGGCGAAGGCGGTGCCATGCACCGTGTAGTGGGTCAGGTTGGCGACCATCGCGCTGGACGGGCCATTGGTGCCGGCAGCGATCATCATGCCCAGGCAGATCAGCACCAGTTGCGGCAGGCCTGCCGGCAAGGCGAAAGCAATCGACAGCAGTACGCAGCTGCCCAGGCAATAGGCGATGGCCAGGCTGATCTTGCGGTCCGGCCGCTGGCGCCCCATACGGTCGCAGAGCATGCCGCAGAGCACGATGCCAACCCCGCTGCACAGCACGATGATAGCGGCAACCACCCCGGCCTGATCGGTGCTCATGGCGTAGTAGCGGTTCAGGTAACTGGGGAACCAGACGATCACCGTGCCGCCGACGAACAGCTGCAAGCCGCTGCCGACGTAGGCGCTGATCACCGAGCGGCTGGAATACAACGTACGCAACGGGCGCAGTGCCTTCAGCGCGGCCTTGTCGAGGGCTTCGGTCTGGCCTTGCGGGGCGATGCGCGCCTCGCGCACGATCAATGGGTAAAGCAGCGCCAGGGCCAAGCCGAAAAACGCCATGCCGGCGAATGCCCAGCGCCAGCCCAGGTGCTGGGCCATCACCCCACCCAGGGCCATGCCCAGCACCGAACCGAACATGCCACCGGCCATGAACGACCCGGCCAGCGTCGCCCGCATCTCACGGGGGAATACCGCCACCACCACGGCAATGCCGACGCTGCCGTAGGCGGCCTCGCCTACACCCACCAGAAAGCGCGCGATAAACATCTCCTGGTAGTTTTCTGCCAGCGCGCAGCCCAGGGTCGCCAGGCTCCACATCACCGCCATGAAGGTCAGGCTCTTGACCCGGCCGATACGGTCGGCGAGCAACGACAGCGGGAAGGTCAGCAGGCCGACCATCAAGGCGACGATGCCGCTGAGCAGCCCTAGCTGGCTGTCGCTGAGCTGCCATTCGAGCTTGAGCAGGGGGAACACGGCATTGAGCACCTGCCGTGACATGTAGTCGGAGATCAACAGGCCGAAGGTCAGGGCAAAGACGATCCAGGCGTAGCGCCGGGGGATGCCTAGCGATGTATCGGTGCCGGGGTCTGACGCACGGGCGTGGTAGGTGGCCATGGTGCCTCCTTGGGTATCTGGCTTGGGTTGTTTTTGTTGTTATGGGGTAAAGCCGATCTCGTACAGATGCCTTTCTGGTGGAGCAACGCTTGATGGAAGGCCTGCGCAGAACCTGTGGGAGCGGGTTCACCCGCGAACCAGGGCGAAGCCCTGGCCATCCTCCGCGGTGGATCATTCGCGGGTAAACCCGCTCCCACAAGGGGTCACGCGCGCTGCGGCACGCCCTTCTGCCCCGGCCGGCGGTTCGGCGCCATGCCGTTGGCCAGCAAGGTTTCCTCGACGCTCCCGTACTGCTCGCCAATGCGGTAAATGGCGCGGGCTTCCTTGCCCGTGGCCACTTCACGGCCCAGTTCATGTGCCACGCGCACGGTCTGCTGGATCTGCTGCACCGAGCTGAACGGCTTGCCGTGCTGGTCGATGATGGTGTCTTCGATGCCACAGCGTGGGTGCAGCCCCATGGCCAGGGCCATGGTATTGAACGGCAACACGTTCTTGAGCAGTGATTCTGCCGTCAGGGTGCAGCCATCCGGCGCACGGTGCACGAAGTTGAAGAAGTTGAACGGGTTGGGGCCATCGAAGCCGCCACCGATGCTAATCCAGGTCAGGTTCAGCGGGCCTTTGTACACGCCCTTGCGCACCAGGCGCTCGAGGGTTTCCAGGGCATGTATGCCGGTCAGCTGGAAGTGCGGCTGAATGTTGCTGGCCTGCAGGCGGCGCAGGTGCTCTTCGACCCAGGCCGGGCCGGCGGGCACGGTCATCTCGCTGTAGGCTGCCTGGATGCCGGGGTTGGCCAGCGAGGTGCCTTCCAGGTATTCCGGGTACAGCAGCTCCATGATGTTCATCTGCGTGGTGTTGATCGCCACCGTCACTTGGTCCGGCTTTGGCGTCAACTCGGCCAGCATGTGCCGGGTATCGTCGCTCAGCCACTTGGCCGCCTCACCCTCGCCTTCCGGCGCGAAGGAAATCGACCCGCCAACCTGGATGATCATGTCCGGTACCGCTTCGCGCACCCCGGCGATCAGTTCGTTGAACTTGGACAGGCGCTTGGAGCCGGTGCCATCGAGCTCGCGCACGTGCAGGTGCAGTACCGTCGCACCCGCCTCATAGCAATCGACTGCCTTCTGCACCTGCTCGTCCATGGTCACCGGGATGTCCTCGGGGAAATCCTCGGGCATCCATTCCGGGCCATAGGGCGCCACGGTGATCACCACCTTTTCCATGTTTTCCGGGTGCAATGAGTCGTCGAAGAATTGCATGTCTGGTCCTCAGTCTTGTTGTTGTCTGTTCAGAAGGTCGCGTCGCCCATGATCCCGGCACGCTCCATCTTGCGGTGGCAGGCGGGGTAATCCATCACGGCATAGTGCTGGGTACTGCGGTTGTCCCAGATGGCGATGCTGTTGGGCTTCCAGCGCCAACGCACCTGGTACTCGGGGATGTGCACCTGGCTCAGCAGGTAACGCAGCAGGTCGGCGGCGCCGGGGTTGGCGTCCTGGCCGAAGCGCACGCGCTCTGGGGTGTGGTAGTTGCTGAAGTGGGTGGCGAAGGCGTTGACGAACAGCACTTTCTCGCCTGTTTCGGGGTGGGTACGCACCACCGGGTGCTCGGCGTCGGGGAAGCGCGCCTTGAGCGCCAGGCGCTTGTCCATCGGCATCGCCGCGCCAAAGCTGGCCTCGATGCTGTGGCGGGCACGCAGGCCTTCGATGCGGGCCTTGATCTCGGCCGGCAGGTTGTCGTAGGCCAGCACCATGTTCGCCCACATCGTGTCACCGCCCACCGGCGGGCACTCCACACAGCGCAGCACGCACCCGAGCGGCGGCGCTTCGCGCCAGGTGGCGTCGGTGTGCCAGGCGTTTTCGTAGCGGTCGACCGGCTGGTCGGGGCGCTTGTAGATCTGCACCAGGCCCGGGTGGTCCGGGTCGCTGCCGACCACCGGGTGGTCCTCCAGCTCGCCGAAGCGGCGGGCGAAGGCCACATGCTCGGCGCGGCTGATGTCCTGGTCCCGCAAAAACAGCACCCGGTGCCGCAGCAACTGGGCGCGGATCTCGGCAAACACGCCGTCATCATGGATGGCATCGGCCAGCCTGACGCCGACCAGTTCGGCACCGATGGCGCAGGTCAGTTGTTCGACTTGCATGGCAGTGCCCTCCTCAGATCACGAAGATCGACGAGCCAGTGGTCTTGCGCGCTTCCAGGTCTCGGTGGGCCTGTACCGCATCCTGCAAGGCGTAGTGCTGGTTGATCTCGATCTTGATCCGGCCACTGCTGACGTGCTCGAACAGCTCGCCGGCCAGGCGGGTCTTCTCCTCAGGGTCGGCGATGTAGTCGGCCAGTGCCGGCCGGGTCATGAACAACGAGCCCTTGATCGCAAGGATTTGCGGGTCGAACGGCTCGATGGTGCCGGACGCCGTGCCCACGCACACCATCAAGCCGCGGCGCTTGAGTGAATCCAGCGAGCCCATGAAGGTGTTGCGCCCAACGCTGTCGAACACCACGTTAACGCCCACGCCGTCGGTCAGCTCGCGCACGCGCCTGGCGACATCTTCATGGCTGTAGTTGATGGTGTGGTCACAACCATGCGCGCGGGCCACGGCGGCTTTGGCATCGGTGGACACCGTGCCGATCACGGTCAGGCCAAGCAACTTGGCCCACTGCGAAACGATCAACCCCACCCCGCCCGCCGCCGCATGCAGCAGAATGCTGTCGCCCGGTTTGAAATCATACAGGCGGCGCATCAGGTAAGACGCGGTCAGCCCGCGCATGGTCATCGCCGCGGCCGTTTCGAAGGCAATGGTTTCTGGCAGTTTGATCAGCGGTGCTGCGGGGATCAGGCGTTCGGTGCTGTAGGCACCCAAGGTGTTGAGAAAGCCGGTGTAGGTGACCCGGTCGCCGACGGCCACGTGGCTGACGCCCTCGCCTACCGCCTGCACCACGCCGGACGCTTCCACGCCCATGCCGTTGGCCAGCGGGATCGGGTAGGTACCGTTGCGAAAGTAGGTGTCGGCGTAGTTCAAGCCGACGGCCACATGGCGCAGGCGTACCTGGCCAGGGCCGGGCTCGCCGACTTCGACGTCTTCGTAGCGCAGGACCTCAGGCCCTCCGGTTTCGTAGAAACGTACCGCTTTGGCCATGCCAATCTCCCTTCTTATCGTTATTGTTGAACGCACAAACGGCGCCTTGAGGGGCAATTTAGGCCGTTGCGCCAAGCGCCGCTTATCATCGGACGACAACGGTTTTACAGTTGATGACAGAGCGCCAGGCGCAGCGCCTCAGAACGCCGAAAGGCCCGTCGACGGCACCTGATAACTGGCGAGGTTCAGCCGGCAACCCCCGCGGCAGCCCGCGCCAGAATCTTCTTCGCCAGGCTCATCCGGTGCACTTCGTTGGGGCCGTCGTAGATGCGGAAGCTGCGGGCGTCGCGGAAGATCCGCTCGACGATCGATTCGCCGGTAACGCCCTGCCCGCCCAGCACCTGCACGCAACGGTCGATCACCCGCCAGATGCCCTCGGAGCTGATCACCTTGGCCATACTCGACTCGAAGTTACCGCGCTCGCCCTGGTCCAGCACCCAGGCGCAATGCCAGATCGCCAGGCGCGTGGCATGCAGGTCCATTGCGTTGTCGGCGAGCATGAAGCCCACCCCTTGGTGCTCGCCCAACGGCTTGCCGAACGACACCCGGCGGTTGGCATAGGCGCAGGCCTCGTCATGGGCGCGGCGCGCCTGCCCCAGCCAGCGCATGCAATGGGTAAGGCGTGCCGGCGCGAGGCGCACCTGGGCGTAACGCAAGCCCTTGCCCACCTCGCCAAGCACGGCGCTGGCCGGTACCCGCAGGTTGTCGAAGCGCAACACGGCATGCCCGCCGGTGAAGCAGCTGTCCAGCGAGTCCATCATGCGCTCAAGCACAAACCCCGGGCGGTCGGTGTCGGTGAGGAACAGGGTTGCACTGCCGTCCGCCATGCGCGCCATGATGATCGCCAGCTGCGCCCCTTCGGCGCCGGTGATGAACCATTTCTGGCCATTGATCACGTAATCATCGCCGTCGCGCACGGCCTGCGTGGTCAGCATCGACGGATCGGAGCCGGCACCCGGGCTCGGCTCGGTCATGGCAAAGCAGGAGCGGATGCGGCCTTGCACCAGCGGCCTGAGCCAGCGGTCTTTTTGCGCAGGCGTGGCTACTTGCTCCAACAGGTGGATATTGCCTTCGTCCGGCGCGTGGATGTTCAACGCAACAGGCCCCAGCGGTGAGTAACCCGCTTCCTCGAAAATAATCGCCTTCTCGACATGGCTCAAACCCAGGCCGCCCATTTCACGCGAGGCATGCGGTGTCAGCAGGCCGTGTTCGCGCGCCAGGTCGAGCAACACCTGGCGCAGCTCGGGCGACGGGCCATGGGCCGTCTGGCGCGGGTCGCGCTCCATCGGGATCACGTGATTGGCGATGAAATGGCGGACTTTGGCTTGCAGGGCGAGCAGTTCAGCAGAGAGCGCGAAGTGCATGGCGGTGTTCCTTTTGGGGTGATATGGGGTCTGGGGCAAAGGGTCAGTCATGGGCCAGCACTTTCGGGTTGCTGATGCTCAGTTGCGCCCGGTTGATTGCCCGCAATGCCTCCAGCAAGCGCGTACGGGCCGCGTGCGAGTCGTAGGCCCCTTGGCGAATCAGCCTGGCCAGCTGCGCGCGTGCCTGCTTGGCGCTGGCCGCTGCCTCATCGTGCAGCGCCAGCAAGCCTGCCAAGGCCTGCCGTTCGAGGTCGGCACAAGCGGCCGACTGCGCCAGTTCACGGCTGGCGATGAGCATCGCGCTGGCAATCATTCGCCCCTCGTAGTGCAGCTGTGCCGGCAATGCGGGCAGCAATTGCGCAAGCAGGGTTTCACGCGCCGTGGCAAGCAGGTCGCGGGCGTCGGGCTGGTTCATGCCTCACCTCCACGGGTAAGCAAAAGGACTTCCTGTTCCAGTTCACTGACCATGCGCCCGGTCAGCGCCAGTTCCAGCGAGCGCTGCTGGCCAGACACATGCCGTTGGGCCTGCTGCAGGGCAATCACCGCCCAGCGCACATGCGCCATGACCTGCCAGAAGCGCAGCGCCTGGCTGCTCAGCTCGAGTGCCGACACGCTGCGGTAGCCATCCAGAAAATCCTGCAAAAGCCCGATGCCTCCCGCCTCCAGATGCACCTGGCCGAACCGCCAACAGCGCGCGGTAAACCAGCCGATGTCCTCGCGCGGGTCGCCCCAGCCGGCGAACTCCCAGTCCAGCACGCCGGTCAGGGTGCCGGCATCGACCATGTAATTGCCGGTGCGGTAGTCGCGGTGCGTGAGGCACGCCGGCAGCGGCGCGGGCTTGTTCAGCTCGCACCAGCGCAAGCCCCATTCCAGGGTCGGGTGGCTATCGGGCAAGGCATCCAGAAAGCGGCGGTAATCGTCAATGCTGGCCTGCGCGGCGTCGGCCACTGGCGCGGGCAGGAACGCCAGTGTTTGCTGCGGCGGCCGCACCTGGTGCAGGCGCGCCAGGTTGGCGCCCAGCTGTCGGCACAGCACCGGGTTGCCCTCAGGCGAGCCCTGTTCGCCGGTAAGGTGGCGGCCGTTGGCGGTGCCGGCCAGCGCCTCCATGATGAAAAAGTCGTACCCGACCACTTGCGGTTGCTGGCACAGCCACAGCGGCGCGGGCACCTTGACGCCGGCCTGGTGGGCGGCGCTGAGCACCGCGAATTCCTGCGCGCGGCTCATGCTGGCCGCTACTGCGGAGGCAGCGTCGGTGCGTAGTACCCAGCGTTGTGGCACGCCGGCTACCTCGGCTTCGAGCAGCCAGTTTTCCTGGATGGCGCCGCCGGAGAGGCGCTCGCTGCGGATGATGGTTACGGGTTGGCCATCGAGCTGTTGCTGAAGATAGGCAGAGAGGCGTTGATGGGCGTCGGGGATGTCGATGCGGGTGTTGGGCATAGGGGGTCCGGTTGACTGTCCATAGATGCCCAAGGCCATAGCAAGATGATTGCCAAATCATCAAAATGGCTATTTATCAATGGCTTGAGTAACAAATAGGAACTGCTTTCGAGGCATATTTGAATAACCGGATTTCATTTTTGAAATGCTGGCTCAGGTTTGAACCGGGAGGTGTTCGCTTTGGATCTCCTGCGGTCTTGAGATCGAGCGCCGCCCGCGCGGCGCTTCGCGGGTAAACCCGCTCCCACATTTGTTGCAACGTGCCACTTCTGATAGGCCATGGTTGCCAGCCTTGGTAGCACGACGCGATGGTAAAGCTGGCGCTACCGCCGCCTCACAAAGCTCGAGACTTCCGCCAAGGCGAACAACCATGGCCTGACAGGCAATGGTACGTTGCAACAAATGTGGGAGCGGGTTTACCCGCGAAGCGCCGCGCGGGCGGCGCTCGATTTCAGCAGCCCCGAAGAACTCAAGCCCTACACATCGCAAACCGCCACGCAATTTGTGCCCGCCCCTCACTCCCGACTAGGATGTCTGGCTGACCCGACGGAGCACTGCTTGCCATGCACCTTCCCGCGCTCAAACCGAACCAGCTGCGCCCCCCCGCCGAACCCAACAAAGGCCTGCTGCGCACCCGCTTGCTCGACCACCTGGCCAACGCGCTGGACACCGGCGCTGTCACCCTCCTGCAAGCGCCCTTGGGCTATGGCAAAAGCACCCTGCTCGGCCAGTTCGCCCGCCGCCAAACCGGCCCGATCGCCTGGCTGCGCCTGACCCGCGCCGAAAACCAGCCGCTGGCGCTGTTGCTGCACCTGCACGCGGCACTGCAACTGCCCTCGACCCAAGGTGAAACCCCACAGGCCGAAAGCTTGTGGGGCGAGATCCTGGGCAACCTCGAATCACGCCAGGCGCCGGTCATCCTGCTGATCGACGACCTGCACCTGCTCACCGCCGCGCAAGCCTTGCAGTACCTCGACACATTGCTGCGCGACCCGCCCCCTGCACTGCGCCTGCTCGCCGCCAGCGAAGGCCCACCTCACTTGCCACTGGCCCACCTGCGCCGCAATGGCCGGCTAACCTTGGTGAGCGCCCGTGAACTGGCCCTGGACAGCGACGAGACCCAACAGCTGGCGCTCGCCCGCGATGTAAACCTGGGCAGTGATGCGCTCTATAAGCTGCGCGCTGGCAGCGAAGGCTGGCCCAGCGGCGTACTGTTCTGGTTCGAGGCCTACCGTGAAGCCCTGCACAGCACCGGCCAAGCCCCCGTGGACTTGCGCCCGATCACCCGCCAGGCCTATGCCCATGCGCGCCAGTTCCTGGAAGAGGAGCGCCTGCAGCGGTTGCCGCCGGCGCTGCGCAGCTTTCTTGAAACCACCGCGGTAGCCCAGGTGTTCGATGCGGGCCTGGCCCGGGAGCTTACAGGCAGCACCGATGTGCCCGCCGCGCTGCGTCAACTGCAGCGCCTGGACCTGATCATCGAAGTGCCCCAAGGCAGTGATTGCGAGTACCGCTACCACCCGGCCCTGCGCCACAGCCTCTACCAGCGCCTGGAACAACGTGCCCCCCAGCACCTGCGCCAGCTGCACCGCCAGGCCGCGAACTGGCTGCTGGCGCAGCATCGCTACACTGAAGCGATCTACCAGTTTGGCCGGGCCAGAGACCTGGATGCCGTGCTCAACATCGTTGATCGGCATGGTTTCGAGCTGCTGCGCGAGGGCAAGGTCAACACCCTGGTCGATGTGCTCGACGAAGTCGCCGGCCATGGCGGCAACGACAGCTTCACCCTGGCCGTCACCGAAGCCTCCACCGTGATGGTCACCAACGATATCGCCCAGGCCTGCCAGTGCATCCACCAGCTCTACAGCCTGCAGCGTCGCCACGCGGTGCCGCGCCACCCCGAGCGGGTGCAGCAGACGGTGATGTTCCTGCGCGTTCGCCTGGCCTACCTGGGCGGCAACCTGGCGCACAGCCTGGCCACGGCGGCGCGCGCCTTGCAGCAGTTCCCCCAGCACAACGCGGCGCGCTCGGTGCTGTATTTCGACCGTGCCAACTGCCTGGCGGCGCTCGGCCAGCTGCCACAGGCCCACGCTGAAGGCTCGCGTGCCCTGCGCGAGCTGCAGGGGTTTGGCCTGAGTGGCTACACCAACCTGCTGCAACTGCTACTGAGCCAGGTCGAACTGGCCCAAGGGGCCAACGACGCAGCCTGGGAACGCCTGCAAGGCATGGCCGCAACGCCCGCCGCCGGTAGCTCGGGGCGTTTCTATGAACTGTTCCGCCACCTGGGCGAAGGGCTGGCATTGCTGCAGGCCAACCGCCTTGTGCAGGCGCGCCACGCCCTGGCCCAGGCCGAGGGGCTGGCGCTGGGCTTTCCTCACAGCGCCGCGCTGCCGTGGGTATTCCACCACCAGGCCTGCCTGCACTGGGCACTGGGCGAGGCAGCCCAGGCCAAGGCGCGCTGGGTCGAAGCCCGCCGGCTGGCGCTTCAGTACCAGCTGTTCACCCTTTACCGCCAGGCTGGCGCTTGGCTGGCACGCCTGGCGCTGCGCGACAACGACCCGGATTACCTTCCGGGCTGGCTCGACCAGTGGCACTGGTGCAGGCACCAATACGGCGAGCAATTGCTGCCTGAGGAGTGGCTGGCCTATGCCTGGGTGCAACGCCACCTGGGCCAGCACGACAAGGCGCGGCACATCCAGGCGATGTTGAAAGAGCAGGCCGTGGCACAAGCAAACCGCCGCCTGTTGCTTGACGCACTGCTGCTCGATGCTGCCCTGCACCAGGACGGCGGTGTCCGCGACGGTGCGCTGCACAGCCTCGAACAGGCCCTGCAACTGGCGTGTGAGTATGGCTTCGGCCAACTGCTGCAGTACGAAGGCGATGCCTTCGTCGAACCCTTCCGGCACCTGTTGCAAACCCAGGTGCGTGAACGCCTGGCCCTGACAACCCCACCACCCTCACGCGAGCGCCTCAATGCCCTGTTCCGCCCGCTGCTGGCAGGCAGTGAGCATGCCGATGGCGGGTTGATCGTGCCGTTGTCGCGCCGTGAGCTGGAGGTCATGCAGCGCATGGCCCGCGGGCAGAACAACGGGCAGATCGCCGAGGCCATGTTCATCAGCCTGAGCACGGTCAAGACCCACATCAACAACCTGTTCCGCAAGCTCGACGTGGCGGATCGCGACAGCGCGCTGTGCGCGGCGCGAGCATTGCAACTGCTGAGCTGACCTCCACCCGGGCGCACTGCCGATTCCACCCCCCATTCCACCCAGGGGGTGGACGCGGCGCCCGGGCCTGCCTGCTACAACATGCCGAGTCCCCCCTGCCAGGAGTCAGGCATGCCCAGCTATACCGCCCCGTTGCGCGATATCACCTTCGTTGCCCAGGAACTGCTCGGCCTGAGCAGCCACTATCAACAACTGACTGACTGTGAAGCGCCGGACGCAGCCACGTTCGCGGCCATCGTCGAGGAAGGCGCCAAGTTCGCCGAGCAGGAACTGGCACCACTCAACGCTATCGGCGACCAGCACGGTTGCCAATGGCAGGACGGCAAGGTCAGCACGCCGCCAGGCTTTGCCGAAGCCTTCAAGCGCTTCGCCGCCAATGGCTGGCTGGGCCTGGACAAGGACCCGGCCTACGGTGGCCAGGGCCTGCCGCCCTCGCTGGGCTTCGTCAACCACGAGATGATCTGCAGCGCCAACCACGCCTGGGGCATGTACGGCAACCTCACCGGCGGTGCCATCAGCACCCTCAGCGAACATGCAGGCCAAGACTTGCAGCAGCGTTTCCTGCCCCCGATGATCGCCGGCCGCTGGAGCGGGACCATGTGCCTGACCGAAGCCCACTGCGGCTCGGACCTCGGCCTGCTGCGCACCAGCGCCCGTCTTCAGGCCGACGGCAGCTACCGTATCAACGGCAGCAAGATCTTCATCTCCGCCGGTGAGCACGACCTGACGGAGAACATCGTTCATCTGGTACTGGCACGCATCGAGGGTGCACCGGCCGGGGTCAAGGGCATCTCGCTGTTTGCCGTGCCGAAGGTCCAGGTCGATGCCGACGGCCGCCTGGGCGAGGCCAATGGCGTCAGCTGCGGCTCCATCGAACACAAGATGGGCATCCACGGCAACGCCACCTGCGTGCTCAATTTCGACGGCGCCAATGGTTACCTGCTGGGCGAGGCCAACCGCGGCCTGAACGCCATGTTCACCTACATCAACGAGTCGCGCCTGGCCGTTGCCCAGCAGGCCCAGGCGCACGCCGAAGCCTCGTTCCAGGGGGCCCTGGCCTATGCCCGCGATCGCCTGCAGATGCGCGCCACCCCGCGCCTGCGTGCAGACCAGCCCGCTGACCCGATCATTGGCCATGCCGATGTACGGCGCATGCTGCTGACCCAGAAGGCCTATGCCGAAGGCGGCCGCATGCTCGCCTACACCTGCGCCAAGGGCGTCGACCTGCTGCACCACGGTGCCACCCCGGCCGTGCGCCAGGCCGCCGCTCGCCGCCTGGCCCTGCTGACGCCGATTGCCAAAGGCTTTCTCACGGAAACCGGCAACGAAGCCGCGCAACTGGGTATCCAGGTGTTCGGCGGCCACGGCTTCATCCGCGAATGGGGCATGGAGCAGATTGCCCGCGATGTGCGCATTACCGCGATCTACGAAGGCACCAACACCATCCAGGGCATAGACCTGCTGACCCGCAAGGTGCTGGCCGACGGCGGTGAGGCACTGGCCGAGTTGCTCGCCGAGATCGAAGCCTTCGCCCGCGATGCCGCTGCCCCGGCTGACCTCGCCCAGCCCCTGCTCCAGCGCGTAGCGGCCTGGCGTGAGGTCAGCGACTGGCTGCGCGAGGCCAGCGCAGCCGATGCCAACCTGATCGGCGCCAGCGCCTACGACTACCTGATGCTCTGCGGCTACACCCTGCTCGGCTACCTCTGGCTGCAGGCGGCATGCACCGCCGAGCGCGCACTCGCTTCCGGCAGCGAAGACGTCGCGTTCTACCAGGGCAAACGTGAAACCGCGCGGTTTTACCTGCAGCGCCTGCTGCCACGGGCGAACCTGCACGAAACGCTGATTCGCACCGGCAGCGACAACCTGATGAGCATCACCGAAGGCGCATTTGCCCGCTGAGACAACAAGAAGGTTCCCATGCAGCAGCTGATTGACTACCGCCGCGACAATGATCTGGCCCTGATCGGCCTCAGCCACCCCCCGGTCAATGCCCTTGGCCATGACCTGCGCCAGATACTGCTGCAGGCTTGCACGAGGGCCGCCGCCGACCCGCAGGTGAAAGCCATCATCCTGCATGGGCAGCAGTTGCCCTTCAGCGCCGGTGCCGACATCAACGAGTTCGGCAGCCCACGCACCTGGCAGGAACCCGCCCTGCCGCAGTTGCTTGAACAACTGACCCAGGTCGGCAAACCGCTGATCGCTGCCATCGACGGCGTGGCTTTGGGCGGTGGGCTGGAGCTGGCCTTGGCCTGCAGCCACCGCGTAGCTGTCGCCAACGCTCGCCTGGGCTTGCCGGAAGTGCGGCTGGGCCTGCTGCCCGGTGCTGGGGGTACCCAGCGCCTGCCACGGCTGATTGGCGTGGCACCCGCGCTGGAGCTGATGCTCGGCGGCGAGCCGATCGATGCCCGCCAGGGGTTAGCTTTGGGGCTGATCGATGTGCTGGCAGAGCCGGGACAGGATGTGCTTGAGCAGGCTTGCACATTTGCCCGTGAGCTTATGGCCCGCCCCGCCCCACCGTCTGCCATCCCAACGCCCTTGTCACAGGGCCTCCCCAGCGACTTTTTTGCCACCCGCGAAGCGCAGCTGGCAGCACGCAAACCCGGCCAACGAGCACCCCAGCGGGTACTGGCGGCCGTGCGCGCCGCCTGTGAGCTGCCGCTGGCGCAGGGCCTGGCCCGCGAGCAGGCGTTGTTCCGCGAAGCCCTGCAAGACCCGCAGGCCACTGCCCTACGCCACCAGTTCTTCGCCGAACGCGAGGCGCTGCGGGTGCCGGGCATCGACGCCAACACTGCGCTGCGCAACATCAACCAGGTGGCGGTGATCGGCGCCGGCACCATGGGCGCCGGCATCGCCATGAACTTCATCAACGCCGGCATCCCGGTGCGCCTGCTGGAGCTCAAGCCCGATGCACTGGACCGCGGCCTGGCACAGGTGCGCAAAAACTACGAAAGCGCCCTCAAGCGCGGCAAGCTCGACGCCGAGCAGCTCGAACAACGCATGCGCCTGCTGCAAGGCACTCTGGACTACGCCGACCTGGCAGACGTCGACCTGGTGATCGAGGCGGTATTCGAGGACCTGTCGATCAAGCAAGCCGTGTTCCGCACCCTCGACCGGGTGTGCAAGCCCGGTGCAATCCTGGCCAGCAACACCTCGACCCTGGATGTCGACCGCATCGCCGCCTGCACCCGGCGCCCCCAGGACGTGGTCGGCCTGCACTTCTTCAGCCCGGCCCATGTCATGCGCCTGCTCGAAGTGGTGCGCGGCCGGGCTACAGCGCCGGACGTACTGGCCACCACGCTGAAAATCGCCAAGCGCATCGGCAAGCTGCCGGTGGTGTCCGGGGTGTGCTTCGGCTTCATCGGCAACCGCATGCTCGAACCCTACGCCCGCGAAGCGCATCGCCTGGTGCTCGAAGGTGCCTCGCCGGCCCAGGTGGACAAGGTGCTCACCGGCCTCGGCATGGCCATGGGCGTGTTCGCCATGTATGACCTGGCTGGCATTGATGTCGGTTATCGGGTGCGCCAGGCGCGGCGCAGCGAAATCGCCCATGACCCGAGTTACTTCCGCCTGGCCGACGCGCTATACACGCTGGGCCGCTACGGCCAGAAGAGCGGCCGCGGGTTCTACCGTTACGAAGGCCGCGAACGCATCGAAGACCCCGAAGTGGTGCAGATCGCGGCGCAGCTGGCCACGAAGCTGGGTATTACCCGGCGCACCATCAGCGACGCGGAAATCCGCGACCGCTGCCTGTTCATGTTGATCAACGAAGGCCTGCAGCTGCTCGACGAAGGCATCGCCCTGCGCAGTGGCGACATCGACCTCGTGTGGACAAACGGCTACGGCTTCCCAGCTTGGCGCGGCGGGCCGCTGCACTACGCCCGCGACCTGGGCCTGGACACTGTGCTCGCAGGCATCGAACAGCTGCGCGAAAGCCTGGGTGCTTATGGCCGCATGTGGCTGCAGCCGGCGCCCTTGCTGCGACGCCTGGCGGGCAGCAGCACGTTGCGCGCGCAAGGTGATTGAACGCTGTCCAGTGCTGACCATCAAGGAACCCCGAACATGAAAGAAGCCGTCATTCTCTCGACCGCCCGCACCCCGATCGGCAAGGCCTTTCGTGGCGCATTCAACAACACCCGCTCGCCCAGCCTTGCGGCCCACGCAATCCAGGCCGCCGTGGCGCGCGCCGGTATCGCCGCCGACGAAATCGAAGACCTGGTGATGGGCGCCGCGATGCCCGCCGGCACCGCCGGCTGGAACCTCGGCCGCATGAGCGCGCTGGCGGCCGGCCTGCCGGTGTCGGTCAGCGGCCAGACCCTGGACCGCCAGTGCGCCTCCGGCCTGATGGCGATCGCCACCGCCGCCAAGCAGATCATCGTCGACGGCATGCAGGTCACCCTCGGTGCCGGGCAGGAAAACATCAGCGCCGTGCAGGCGCGCAACCTTGAGTGGGCGCTGGGCGAACAGGACGGCATGGTCCTACAGCATGCGCCGCACGCCTACATGCCCATGCTGCAGACCGCCGAGCACGTAGCCCGGCGCTACGGCATCAGCCGTGACGCGCAGGATGCCTATGCCCTGCAATCGCAACAGCGCACTGCCGTTGCGCAACAGGCCGGGCTGTTCGAGGGCGAGATCGTGCCGGTGACCGTGCAGCAACTGATCAAGGACAAGCACAGCGGTGAAGTCAGCTACCGCCAGGTGACCCTGGCGCAAGACGAAGGCAACCGCCCGCACACCTGCCTGGACGACCTGGCGCGCCTGCAGCCGGTGCTTGAGGGCGGCTGCATCACCGCAGGCAACGCCAGCCAGCTGTCCGACGGTGCCAGCGCCTGTGTGCTGATGGACGCGCGCCTGGCCGAGCAGCGCAACCTCCGGCCCCTGGGCCTGTACCGGGGCATCGCCGTGGCGGGCCTGGCCCCGGAAGAAATGGGCATCGGCCCGGTCTACGCAGTGCCGCGCCTGCTCAAACAGCATGGGCTGAAGGTCGGCGACATTGGCCTGTGGGAGTTGAACGAAGCCTTCGCCTGCCAGGTGCTGTATTGCCGCGACAAACTGGGCATCGACCCGGCCCGCTTGAACGTCAACGGCGGCGCCATCGCCATCGGCCACCCCTACGGCATGAGCGGCGCACGGATGGTCGGGCATGCCCTGCTCGAAGGCAAACGTCGCGGGGTCCGGTATGTGGTGGTGACCATGTGCGTGGGCGGCGGTATGGGCGCGGCCGGCCTGTTCGAAGTGCTGTGAAGCGCGCGGATTGTCAGAGCTCGCGCATTTCTTGTGGGAGCGGGTTTACCCGCGAAGCAGGCACCACGGTGGATGGCACGGGCTATGCCCGTGTTCGCGGGTAAACCCGCTCCCACAGGGATTGAGCAAGCCTTGAAGGTGAGGCACGCTCACACAGGATTCTCGTTGAATCATTGAGTTACGAGGGAATCTTCATGTTTGATAACACATTCTCCCTAGCCGGCAAGACCGTGCTGGTCACTGGCGCCTCCAGCGGGCTAGGTGCGCATTTTGCGCGCCTGGCCCAAGCCGCGGGGGCCCGGGTGGTACTGGCGGCGCGGCGGGTCGAGCGTCTGCAGTCACTGGCCGATGAACTCCAGGCCAACGGTGGCGAAGCGCTGGCCGTGGAGTTGGACGTGACCCAACGCGACAGCGTCGAACAGGCCTTCGACCAGGCCGAGGCTCGCTTTGGCGTGGTCGATGTGATCGTCAACAACGCCGGCATCGGCGACCCGGGGCGCTTCCTCGAACTGAGCGGGCAGGACTGGCAGCGCATGCTCGCGACCAACCTCGATGGGGTGTTCCATGTCGCCCAGTGCGCCGGGCAGCGCCTGGTCAAGGCCGAGCGCGCCGGCAGCATCATCAACATCGCCTCGATCCTGGGCTTGCGCGTGGGCGCAGGCCTAAGCCACTACTGCACGGCCAAGGCCGCCGTGGTGCAGCTGACCAAGGCGATGGCACTGGAGCTGGCGCGCTACCGGATCCGCGTCAATGCCATCGCCCCCGGTTACTTCAAGACCGAGATGAACGACGCCTACTTCGACAGCGAAGCCGGCCAGGCGTACATCAAAGGGCAAGTACCGATGCGCCGCCTTGGCCAGCTGAACGAACTGGACGGGCCGTTGCTGTTGCTGGCCAGTGACGCCGGGGCGTTCATGACTGGCAGCGTGCTGGCCGTGGACGGCGGCCACCTGGTCAACCCGCTGTAACGCCAAGGAGCCTGCATGCCCGTCGCCGTTCAGCTACCCCGCGTGGTCGCGCTGGTCACCCACCTGCGCCAACCACCAGCGCCCAGCCACATGGCCCGGCTGATCCAACAGGTCAGCGCTGACTACCGCCAGCAGGCCCATATAGAGGTGATCGAAACCAGCCTCGCCGGCCTGCTGCCACTGGCGCGTGAGCTGGAATGCCACCACCGGGCAGACCTTATCCTGTGTTCCGGCGCCGTCGCCGAGTACTTGCGCCAGCATCTGTCGACCGCAGTGCAGGCCTTGCGCCTGGGCGAACACGACCTGATCCGTGCCCTCGCCCTGGCCCGCAGCCGGGCCAACCAGGTCGGCGTGCTCAGCTTTGGCCAGCCCCACCCGGGGCTGGCCGCCCTGCAATCGCTGTTCGACCTGCAGGTTCACGAACAGACCTACAGCAGCCTGAAACAGGCGCGGGCGCAGGTGGAGTGCCTGGTGGCGGGCGGCTGCGAGGTCATCATCGGTTCGCCGACGGTGTGCCAGCTGGCCGATGCGGCCGGGGCCCAAGGCGTGCTCGCCCTGGACAGCGCAAGCCTGCGTCACACCTTCGACAGCCTGCAGGCTGTTGCACCTCGCACACCGCTGTACAACCGCAAACCTGCTACCTCGCGTCAGTTCACCGCGCGCTATCACTTCGACCAACTGCTCGGCGAGGCCCCGGCGTTTCACGCGACCCTGCAGTTGGCGCAGCGCTATGCAAAGACCGACGCCACCGTGCTGATCACCGGCGAAAGCGGCACCGGCAAGGAGCTGCTGGCCCAGAGCATGCACCACGCCAGCCCCCGCCAGCAGGGCCCGTTCGTGGCGATCAACTGCGCGGCCCTGCCCGAATCGCTGCTTGAAAGCGAGTTGTTTGGCTATGAAGACGGCGCGTTCACCGGCTCGCGCAAGGGCGGCAAGCCTGGCCTGATCGAGTTGGCGCACGGCGGTACCCTGTTCCTCGATGAAATCGGCGACATGCCCGCACCGCTGCAACCGCGCCTGCTGCGCGTGCTGCAGGAGCGTGAAGTGCTGCGCCTGGGCGCCAGTGAGCCAACGCGGGTGGATATCCGCGTAATTGCCGCCACCCATTGCGACCTGCCGGCGCGCATCGCGCACGGGCAGTTTCGTGCAGACCTGTTCTACCGCCTGAACATCCTGCGCCTGGTGGCACCGCCACTACGTGAGCGGGTGGCCGACATCCTGCCGCTGTTCAATGCCCTGCTCACGCGCCATACCTGTGCCCTCGGCCTGCCGCAGGTCAGCCCCGAACAGCTGCAGCCGCTGATGCCGCTGCTGCTACGCCACACCTGGCCAGGCAACATCCGCGAGCTGGAGAACATTGCAGAACGGGCAGCGGTGTCCATGCAAACGCAGGACGGCGCAGGGCTTGCCACACTGTTCCCGGAGTTTTTCGAAAAAAAGCCCTCGGCTGATGCACCGCCCCTTACCGACAATCTGCGCTGCCTGGGCAAAGCCGCCGAAACGGCCCATGCCCGTCAGGTGCTGGACCGTTACCAGGGCGATATGGACGAGACCGCCCGCTGCCTGGGTGTCAGCCGCAGCACGTTGTGGCGGCGTTTGCGCCAGCCTTGCTGATCGAACGCTGCTTTGCGATCACTCAACGGGCATCTGAACAGGCAACACCACCACGCCAACCGGTGTTTTCCTCAACCGTGCCCGCGCCGTCCAGATAGCCGTGCTTGCGCAGGTCCGGCATGAGCACGGCCGCCAACAGCGTGATCGCACTCATCGCCGCCACGTAGTAATAGAAGGCCGACTCCACCCCCGCGCCACGCAGCATCAACGCCACATACTCCGCGGTACCGCCACACAGCGCATTGCCCAAGGCATACGGCAAACCCACGCCCAACGCACGGACCGTCGCCGGGTACAGGTCTGCCTTCAACACGCCGGTTACCGGCGTGTAGAACGCCGCAATCAACAAGCCACCCAGCACCAGCGCAAAGGCTTCATACGGGTTGCTGACGTTCTTCAACCCGGACAGCAAAGGCACGATGAAAATGCTGGAGAGCAAACCGAAGGCGATCATGCTGTTCCTCGAGCCAATCTTGTCGGCAAACATGCCGAACACCGGCTGCAGGCACATGAACACGACCAGGGCCGCCGTCATGATGAAACTTACGGTGGAAGCGTCGAACCCTGCCGAAACCACCAGGTATTTCTGCATGTAGGTCGAGAAAGTGTAGAAGTGCAGCGAGCAGCCGGCAGTGATCGCCACGGTCAGCACGATGGCTTTCTTGTGCCGCATCAGGGCTTTGATCGAGCCCGCTTCTTTATGCTTTTCACCCTGCACATGGGCGGTTTCGAGCATCGAGCGGCGCAGGTATACGACCACCAGCGCGCTCACCGCGCCGATCAGGAACGGGATTCGCCAGCCCCAGGCTTTCAAGTCTTCCAGCGCCAGCACATTCTGCAACACTACCACCGTCAACAAGGCCAGCAACTGGCCGGCGATGATCGTGAAGTACTGGAATGAGCCGAAGAAGCAGCGCTTGCCTGGCCGGGACACTTCGCTGATGTAGGTGGCGCCGGTGCCATATTCGGCACCGACCGAGAGCCCCTGCATCAGGCGGGCAATCAGCAGCAGCACAGGCGCGGCCATGCCGACGCTTTCATAGGTCGGCAGTACGGCGATCATCAACGACCCACCGCACATCAGGAAGACCGAGATGATCATCGAGAAGCGGCGGCCACGGGTGTCGGCCAGATATCCGAAGATCCACCCGCCCAGCGGGCGCATGAAGAAGCCAACGGCAAAGATACCCGCAGTGGCCAGAAGTTGCGTGGTCTGATCACCTTGGGGGAAGAACAATGCGGCGAAGTAGATGGAGGTGTAGGCGTAGATGAAAAAGTCGTACCACTCCACCAGGTTGCCCGAGCAGGCTCCCAGAATGGCGCGGATTCGTTGGCGGTTGGACAGGTTGCGGATATCAGGCGAGACAGCAGCATTATTGTTTTTGGTGTGCATGAGGCACCTTTTGGGATCTATTATTTTACAAGCCAGTCAGGGCACCGGCTTTTATTCCCAAACCACGCTACGCGCTCTATCACGGGCCTGCCAGTGCACGGCGCCTCTAGCAGTTATGCCTCGATTGAATAGCTGGCGTCACAGCATGTGCCCGGCCCAGATACCTTGGTCGACCAGCTCGCAGGCGAGCTCGACAAAGGTCTGGCCGACATAACGCGTCGCCGGGCTGACATGCCGATCGGCGGGAGAAACCAGCACCAGCTTGCGCATGGGCGTCGGGTCGACCAGCGGTGCAGCGCACAAGGTCCCAGCCTTGAGATGGGCGTAGATCGAGGCCAGTGGCAACGCGGTAAAACCAAAGCCATTGCGCACCAGGTCGATCATCGCGCCAAACGAGTCGGCCTCCACGCTGGTGGTGATTTTGAAGCCGCGCGCCAGCGCGCACTCATCCATGATCTTGCGCAAGCCATGACGAGGGCTGGGCAGCACCAGTTGCTCATCGGCCAGTGTGGCAAATGGCACGACAGTGCCCCAATCGAGGCCCGCCTCGGGCGGCCCCACCAGCACCAGGTTCTCCATCATCACCGGCTCGATCCGCAAGGTGTGCAGCGGTTGCGGATCATAGGAAATCGCAAGCTCCAGTTCACCGCGTTGCAGCCAATCGAGCAGATAGCCACTGAAGGCAGAAGAAAACCTGATGGACAGGTCAGGGTGGGTGTCGCGGATCCGTTTGACCAAAGGCACGGTGACGATTTCGGCAATGGTCGGCGTAGTGCCCACAGCCACCATGCCGCGAAAGGCCGCGCGGCCGCCGGCCACCGACGTACGAATGGCTTCGAGCTCATCCATGATGCGGATTGCGCGCTTGAGCACTTCAAGCCCGGCCTCGGTGATTTCCATGCCGCGCCCATGGCGCTCGAACAGATAGACGCCCAGCTCCTTTTCCAGCTGGCGTATCTGCCGGCTGAGTGCGGGTTGCGCCACGTGCAATCGGTCGGAAGCCTTGCTCAGGCTGCCCAGTTCGGCCACATGGATCAGGGTCTTCAGTTGCACAACGTCCATCGAATGATCACTACCAACGGAGGGAAAGGGCCAGCGCGCGGCGTTCATCTCAGTCTAAACATGGCTCATGGGGGCAGCTATAGCATTTGGGCATATCAGCTAGACAGCTATGCGCCGTGACAGGCGGTTCAGGTTTGTGCTTGCACACCACCCCTTAAAGCTATGCCCAACCGGCATATCTCAAAGAAAAAAACGGTAGTCGTCCACTGGGTTCTCTCACGCCATGATGTGGAAAAACAAAAGCAGCATGCCCCGGGAGATACCCATGTCATCGCAAGAAGCTGAACAGAACTGGCAAGAGGACGTGTTCCGCGTGCTCAAGGCCCACGACGTCAAACACGTGGTGTTCGTGCCCGATGCAGGCCACTCGGCCGCCATCCGCATGTCCTATGCAGACCCTGAAATCAAAGCGGTTGTTTTGACCACGGAAGAAGAAGGCATCGGCTACCTGGCCGGCGCCTGGCTGGGGGGTGAGCGCGGTGCCCTGCTGATGCAGTCCAGTGGCGTCGGCAACTGCATCAACACGCTGGCACTGCAGAACTGCGCGGGCTTCCCCCTGCTGATGGTGGTGACCATGCGCGGCGACTGGGCAGAGTTCAATGCCTGGCAAAACCCGATGGGCCAGGCCACCGAGGCCTCGCTCAAGCTGATGAACGTCATGACCTGGCGCGCTGACCAACCCGAAGACGTCGCCCCCCTCCTCCATGGCGCCGCCACCATGGCCTTCAACGGCGATGCCGCCACTGCCCTGCTGCTTGGCCAGCGCCTGATCGGAGAAAAACAATGGGTCAAGTAAGCGCCAACCACGTGCTGTGCCGCCGCGAAGTGGTGCGCACCCTGCTCGCCGACCGTAATGATGTGCTGGTTGTCACCGGCCTGGGTTCGGCTACCTATGATGTGATGGCCGCCGGCGACCACGCCAACAACTATTACCTGTGGGCGGCCATGGGCAGTGCGATCACCGTTGGCCTGGGCCTGGCCAACGCACAACCGGACAAGTCTGTGGTGGTGATTACCGGTGACGGCGAACTGCTGATGGGCTTTGGCGCACTGGCGACCGTCGCGCTGCAGAAGCCTGCAAACCTGACCATCGTGGTGCTCGACAACGGCCATTTCGGCGAGACCGGCATGCAGGTCAGCCATGCCGGGTTCGGCATCCAGCTCGACCAGGTGGCCGCCACCTGCGGGTTCGCCTGGACCCAGGAAATCCGCGAGATGCAAGGCGTGCACGCACTGCGTGAACGCTTCGCCGACCGCCAGGGGGTAAAGCTTGCGACCGTGAAGATCAAGGCCGAGAACCCGCCACGGGTGCTGCCACCGCGTGATGGGCACTTCATCAAGAACCGTTTCCGCGCCGCCTTGGGCTTTACGCCTATCTGACCGAGTTTACGGGTGGGGGCGGTTGCCGAACCACGCCAAGGCCGCCGGCCCTGCCCACCCAGGAGAGTGATGATGACTGCAACCAACCACGAAGAACTGACTGCAATCCGTGAAGGCGTGCGCGCCTTGTGTGCAGACTTCCCCGCCGAATACTGGCGCAAGATCGACGAACAGAAAGGATTCCCTGAAACGTTCGTCAAGGCCATGACCGACGCCGGCTGGCTGTCGGCGATGATCCCTGAGCAATTTGGCGGCTCTGGCCTGGGCCTGGCCGAGGCTTCGGTGATCCTCGAAGAAGTGAACGCCTGCGGTGGCAACTCAGGCACCATCCATGGCCAGATGTACAACATGTTCACCCTGCTGCGTAACGGCAGCGAAGAACAGAAAAGCTACTACCTGCCGAAACTGGCCAGCGGCGAATTGCGCCTGCAATCGATGGGCGTGACCGAGCCGACTACCGGTACCGACACCACCAAGATCAAGACCACCGCCGTGCGCAAGGGCGACAAGTACGTGATCAATGGGCAGAAGGTGTGGATCTCCCGGGTCCAGCACTCCGACCTGATGATCCTGCTGGCGCGCACCACGCCACTGGCCGAGGTAAAGAAAAAGTCCGAAGGCATGTCGATCTTCCTGGTCGACCTGCGCGAGGCCATTGGCAATGGCCTGACCGTGCAGCCGATCGCCAACCTGGTCAACCATGAAACCAACGAGCTGTTCTTCGACAACCTCGAGATCCCGGCCAGTAGCCTGATCGGCGAAGAGGGCAAAGGCTTCCGCTACATCCTCGACGGCCTCAATGCCGAGCGTACCCTGATTGCCGCCGAATGCATCGGTGACGGCCGCTGGTTCGTCGAGAAGGCCAGCCAGTACGCCCGCGACCGCGTGGTATTCGGCCGCCCTATCGGCCAGAACCAGGGCGTGCAGTTCCCGATTGCCGAAGCCCACATCGAAATCGAGGCGGCCGACCTGATGCGCTGGCGTGCCTGCGAGGAATATGACAGCGGTCGCAACGCCGGTGCCGCTGCAAACATGGCCAAGTACCTGGCGGCCAAGGCCAGCTGGGAAGCCGCCAACGCCTGCCTGCAGACCCACGGCGGCTTCGGCTTCGCCAACGAATACGACGTCGAGCGCAAATTCCGCGAGACCCGCCTGTACCAGGTGGCACCGATCTCGACCAACCTGATTCTGTCCTACGTGGCCGAACACCTGCTGGAACTGCCGCGTTCGTTCTGATCCGCACTTCCCCTCGCTCAAGGTGGGGGGCATGCCAGGAGAAACAACAATCATGAGCCAGCCAACGGCCATCCGCCCACTCGACGGCATTACCGTCATCAGTCTCGAACATGCGATCGCGGCGCCCTTCTGTACCCGCCAGCTTGCGGACCTTGGTGCACGCGTCATCAAGGTGGAGCGCCCCGGCAGCGGTGACTTTGCCCGCGGCTACGACCAACGGGTCAATGGCCTTGCTTCACATTTCGTATGGACCAACCGCTCGAAGGAAAGCCTGGCGCTGGACCTCAAGCAGGACATCGCAGGCGACGTACTGGAGCAATTGCTCGAGCAGGCCGACGTACTCGTCCAGAACCTGGCGCCGGGTGCAGCGGCGCGCCTGGGGCTGGGCTTCGAGGCGCTGCATGAGCGCTTCCCCCGGCTGATCGTCTGCGATATCTCCGGTTACGGCAGCGGCGGGCCTTATGAGCAGAAAAAAGCCTATGACCTGCTGATCCAGAGCGAGGGCGGGTTTCTATCGGTCACTGGCGGCCCCGGTGACGAGCAAATGGCCAAGGCCGGCAACTCCATCGCCGACATTGCCGCAGGCATGTACGCCTACACCGGTATCCTTTCGGCCGTGCTGCTGCGACAGAAGACAGGCGTTGGCAGCCGTGTCGAGGTGTCCATGCTGGAGGCCTTGGTCGAGTGGATGAACTATCCGCTGTACTACGCCTATCAAAGCGCCCCGCCGCCCCCGCGCGCCGGCGCCGCCCACGCCACCATCTACCCTTACGGGCCGTTCCCGATCGGCGATGGCAGCACGGTCATGCTCGGTTTGCAGAATGAACGTGAGTGGCTGCTGTTTTGCGAGCAGGTATTGCTGCAGCCGACAGTGGCCGAAGACGACCGCTTTGCCGCCAACTTCAAGCGCGTAGCCAACCGAGATGCCCTGCGGGCGCTGATCATCCAGGCATTTGCTTCGCTGGACTTCGCGACCGTGATCCAGCGCCTGGACCAGGCAGGCATCGCCAACGCCAAGGTCAACGACATGCACGGTGTGTGGGAGCACCCACAACTGAAGGCGCGCGAACGCTGGCGGCAAATCGAAACCGCCGCCGGCGGCGTGCCGAGCCTGCTGCCGCCGGCCACCAGCAATGCCTACAGCCCACGGATGGACCCAGTGCCCGCCCTGGGTGAGCACAGTGAGGCCATTCTGGCCGAACTGGGCCTGCCAACCGAACGCATTCAACAGCTGCGCGCTTCAGGGGTCATCTGACCCCTCGTACTGAAAAGAGAATTTCCGCTTATGAAAGTGCTGGTCGCTATCAAACGTGTGGTCGACTACAACGTCAAGGTTCGCGTCAAGGCGGACAATACTGGCGTCGACCTGGCCAATGTGAAAATGGCCATGAACCCTTTCTGCGAAATCGCCGTGGAAGAAGCCGTGCGCCTGAAAGAACAAGGCGTGGCGAGCGAAATCGTGGTGGTCTCCGTCGGCCCGGGCACTGCCCAGGAGCAGCTGCGCACGGCGCTGGCGCTCGGTGCCGATCGCGCCATTCTGGTCGAAGTAGCTGATGAGTTGAATTCGCTGGCCGTGGCCAAGGCCCTGCAAGCCATTGTCGATAAAGAGCAGCCGCAGCTGGTGATCCTCGGCAAACAGGCCATCGACAGTGACAACAACCAGACCGGCCAGATGCTGGCCGCGCTGACCGGCTACGCCCAAGGCACGTTCGCCTCCAAGGTTGAAGTCGCTGGCGACAAGTTGAATGTCACCCGTGAAATCGACGGCGGCCTGCAGACCGTATCGCTGAACCTGCCAGCCATCGTCACCACCGACCTGCGCCTGAACGAGCCGCGCTACGCGTCGCTGCCGAACATCATGAAGGCCAAGAAGAAACCGCTGCAGACCCTGACGGCGCAGGCGCTGGGCCTATCGTTTACCTCCACCAGCAAGACTCTGAAAGTCGAAGCACCGATTGCTCGCGGTGCCGGCGTCAAGGTCAAGTCGGTGGCCGAACTGGTCGAGAAACTGAAAAACGAGGCAAAGGTAATCTGATGGCCATTCTGGTAGTAGCAGACCACGACAATCATACGTTGGCCGCCGCCACGCTCAACACGCTGGCAGCTGCGCAGCAAATCGGCGGCGAGATCGTCGTGCTGGTAGCAGGTCTTGATGTTTGCGGGGTGGCTTTCGCCGCCGCCGAGGTTGCCGGTGTGAGTAAAGTGCTGGTTGCTGACGATGCCGCTTACGCTCACCAGTTGCCGGAGAACGTTGCCCCCCTGGTGGCGAACCTCGGCCGCGACTTCAGCCATGTATTGGCCCCCGCCACCAGCAACGGCAAGAACCTCCTGCCGCGCGTCGCCGCGCTGCTCGACGTCGACCAGATCTCCGAGATCATCGCGGTGGTGTCGGCTGACACGTTCAAACGCCCGATTTATGCGGGTAACGCCATTGCCACGGTGCAATCCAGTGCAGCCGTCAAAGTCATTACCGTACGCAGCACCGGCTTCGATGCCGTACCTGGCACCGGGGGTGGCGCGGTGATCGAGCCGCTCAAGGGCGCTACGGATGCTCGGCTTTCAACCTTTGTCAGTGCACAACTGGCCACCTGCGACCGCCCGGAACTTACAGCCGCGAAGGTCGTCGTCTCCGGCGGCCGGGGCATGGGCAACGGTGACAACTTCAAATACCTGTACAGCTTGGCCGACAAGCTCGGCGCTGGCGTGGGGGCCTCGCGCGCCGCGGTCGATGCAGGCTTTGTGCCTAACGACATGCAGGTCGGCCAGACCGGCAAGATCGTCGCACCGCAACTGTACATCGCAGTGGGTATTTCCGGCGCCATCCAGCACCTGGCCGGCATGAAAGATTCCAAAGTGATCGTTGCGATCAACAAGGACGAGGAAGCGCCGATCTTCCAGGTGGCCGACTACGGCCTGGTGGGTGACCTGTTCGAACTCGTGCCAGCACTGACCTCTTCGCTGTAAAGGACAACGACCATGACCTCACCCTCCGTGCAAAGCTGGATCGGCCGTACCGAGACCAGCCAAGACCACCTCAGCCTCAACCTTGTCAAGCGCCTGGCCGCCACACTCAGTGAACCTGCGCCGGCCTCAGGTGATGAGCTGCCTTTGCTGTGGCACTGGGCGTTCTTCCAGGAACCGGTCGACGAAGCCGGCCTAGGCGCCGACGGCCACCCGGCCCGCGGCGGCTTTTTGCCGCCCGCCGACAACCGCAACCGTATGTGGGCAGGCAGCCGCCTCGAGTTCCTTCAGCCCCTGCGCGTCGACGCGCAGGTTACACGCCACTCGACCCTTCTCAATGTCGAAGAAAAACACGGCCGCACGGGTTCGTTGCTGTTCGTGACCGTGCAGCATGAATACGTTCAGGATGGCCAGCGCGCGCTGGTCGAAGAACAGGACATCGTCTATCGCGAGCCAACGCCACCGAAATTGAGCGGCACCGAAGCGCTGCCGCAGGGCGAGTGGCAGCACCTTGTCCAGCCCACCCCGACCCTGCTTTTCCGCTATTCGGCGGTGACCTTCAACGGTCACCGCATCCATTACGACTGGCCCTATGTCACAGAGACCGAGGGTTACCCCGGCCTGGTCGTGCATGGCCCACTGATTGCTACCTTGAACCTGCGCGCCTTCGTGCAAGCCAACCCCCAGGCGCAGGTGCGCCGGTTCAGCTTCCGCGGGGTGCGGCCGTTGATCTGCCCCGACGCTTTTGAAGTGGGCGGTCGACTGCTGGGCGGCGGTAAGGCGCAGGTGTGGGCCGGTAATGCCACAGGGCAGGCCCAGGTTGGCGAAGTCGAATTCACGCAAGGGGCACAGGCATGAGCCAGGCGACCGTACGCAGCGCACTGTTCGTCCCGGCAAGCCGCCCGGAGCGCATTGGCAAGGCGCTGGCCTGTGGCGCCGACCGGGTCATCGTCGACCTGGAGGATGCAGTCGAGGAAGCGTTGAAGGAACAGGCGCGCGATAACCTCGAGCGATTCCTCAGCGAGCAGCCAAGCGCCCGCGTGCTGGTCCGGGTCAATGCACCGGCACATTGGGCCCATGCCGCGGACCTCGCGCTCTGCCAGCGCCAGCCAGGCGTCATTGGCATCCTGCTGCCCAAGGCCGAGAGCGCCGAGCAGATTGCGCGGGCTCATGCCACTGGCAAGCCGGTGTGGCCGATCATCGAGAGTGCCAAGGGTCTTGCCGCCCTGCCCGCACTGGCCTGCGCGCCGGGCGTTGATCGCCTGTCGTTCGGTAGCCTCGACCTGGGCCTGGACCTAGGGCTGAGCACTGGTAGCGAAGCGGCTGAGCAGGTGCTGGGGCATGCGCGCTATGCCGTGTTGCTGCACAGCCGAGCTGCCGGGCTGGCCGCGCCGCTGGACGGTGTGTACCCGGCCATTCAGGACGCCCACGGGCTGCAACGCCACGTGCAATTCGCCCGCGACATGGGTTTTGGCGGTGCCCTGTGCATTCACCCAAGCCAGGTGGCGATCATTCACAGTGCGCTGAAACCTGGCGAAGCGGAGCTGGACTGGGCCCGTCGCGTGGTAACGCAGGCCGAAAGCGGCGCCGGCGTGTTTACCCTGGATGGGCAGATGGTCGATGCCCCGGTGATCCTGCGCGCCCGGGCATTGTTGCTGCAGGCCGGTTGACGCAACTGGAGGCGGCCCTATGGCTGAGGCTTTACGACTTTGCCCTGCTTCCCTGCTGCAGGCGGCCGCCGAGTTGATGGCCGAATCCGGCTATGCGGCCATGACCATGCGACAACTGGCCAGCCGAGTGGGGCTTTTGCCCGGTAGCTTGTATCACCACGTAGCCTGCAAGCAGGACCTGCTGTTGAACGTGCTGCTCGATATTGTCGATCGGCGCATTGTCGCGTGGGAAAGCGGGTCGCACAGCCGCGACCTGGGCGGGTTCATCCGCTTCATGCTAAGGCGCCAGCACAGCCATCCTCATGATCACGCGCTCCTGCGTCATGAGGTGCGCCACCTCGACGAACGCCAGCGCCTTTGGCTGGACCAGGCGTTGACGCGCTTGAGCCTGCCACTCAAGCACATCATCCAGACCGCACATACCGACACGCTGGCTACGCAGCGTACCTGCCACGCCATGTTTGCCGTCATCGATGCTGCCGACGTCATGCGCCATGGCCCGGACCGCCTCGATGAAAGGTGGATCGAAGAACGTGTGCTGGCGATGTGTCGCGCCCTGTTGCAACCCGGCAGCTGCCCCCGGTAATCCGCATACCGGGCGTGGCTGGCCTATCCTCTGCTCAGGGGCCAGTGGCACGCATTGCCATGCCGTCGAACGGGTTCACAAGCTTTCATGTCCGATCAACGCTCACCCTGGCGAAGCCTGGCGCATTTCTGCCAGGGCATCCGCGCGCAATTCATTGCGCCCGAGCGCCTGCCCCAGCGCCTGGTGGACGAGGCCGAAACACTGCTGTCGGTGCTGTTGGCGATCGCCATGGCGCATTACCTGGGCGTGGCCAACGTCGGTTGGGCGGCGTTCAGTGGCTATATGGTCATGCGCTCCAGCCTGCATGACAGCGTGTATCGAGGCGGCCTGAGAATCATCGGCACTGCGGCAGGCGCCATGGCCGCCGCCGTTCTGGCCACACGCACGGGGCTGGCGGGGCACTGGCTTGGCCTGGTGATTGGCCTGGTCGGCGCGGTGACCCTGCTGTGCGCCATCCGCTACGCACATGGCTACGCCTGGCTGTTCACCGGGCTGACCTTCGCCATGGTCGCCCTCACGAGCCTGCAAGCAGACAGCCCCGAAGCCGTGATGGGCTTCGCCCGCACCCGGGTCGAGGAAGTGGCCTGTGGCACCTTGGCCTGCTGGTTCGTGGCCATGCTCTCGGGCCACACCGTAAGGCGCGCGTTGCCAGGGTCTGCCGCGCACGCCCCCCTGGCCAACAGCGCCGAAGCCGCTCAGGTGACCGCCAGCATGCTGGTGCATGTGCTGCAAGCCGGCGTCGCCCTGGCCCTTGTACCGTTGCTGGGATACTGGCTGGCTGTCGAGGGGCTGAGCCAGGCCGCCATCACCATCATGGCGGTGATGATGGTGCCACCGGCGGCGTTGGTGCCGGGCAGCAAGGCCGTCACGCTGCGCAATATCCACCGCCTGATCGGCTGTGCGGCAGGTGCCGCCTGCGCGGCGCTGGCACTGGCGTTGCTGGGTTCCAGCGGGTTCGCCATGACCTTGATGATGTGCATCGGGGTGCTGTTGGGCCGACACATTGAAAACAGCAACCGCTCCTTTGCCTATGCCGGCACACAGTTTGCGCTGGTGTACCTGGTGGTGATGGTGCCCGACAGCTATGCGCAGGCAAGCCCCGAGCCCGGCTGGATACGCCTCGAAGGTGTCGTTGCAGGGTTTGCCCTGATCGGCGTCGTGCGCCTGGCGAACCTGTTCGTCCGCCAGCGCACGCCGCTAGATCAGCGCACACCGTCAGGCGATTGAAGGGGCGCTAGCCCTCAGCCGCTCGAGATACACCGGGAACACCTCTGGGTTGACCATGCGTGGCCCGGGCTCTGCGTTCAGCACCTGGAGGATCTGCTGCGCCGCCCAGCGCCCCATCCGCCAGCGTGCTTCGGCAGTGACCCCGGCGGTGTGGTAAAGGCCGACAACATTCTCCAGCGCCAGCAGCGGATGATCGAGTGCGGGCGGCTCTTCGTCCCAGACGTCGAGGCCGGCGCCCCCGAGATGGCCACTGGCAAGCGCGGCGTGCAGGGCTGCTTCATCGTGCAGACCACCGCGGGCCGTGTTGATGAAGATGGCGCCTTGGCGCATGCGTGCAAAGGTAGCCGCGTTCATCACGTTCACGGTCGCCGGCGTTCTCGGGCAATGCAGCGAAACCACATGGCTTTGCTCCAGCAGCGCTTCCAGCGAACAAGGCCGGGCTCCCCTGGCGGCGATCTGTTCGGTGTCCAGCAGCGGATCATGGGCAATCACCTGCATCCCCAGTGCCTGCGCAATGCGCGCTACCCGGGTGCCGATTTCACCCAGGCCGATAATGCCCAAGGTCTTTTCGTACAGCTCTGCCCCCATCAAGTCTTCACGGGCGAAGCCCCTTGTCGCGCGCAAGCGCCGGTCCGACTCACTGATACGCCGGGCGCAATCGAGCATCAGGCCGATGGCCGCTTCCGCCACCGACTGGGCATTGGCGCCAGACTGATTGACCACCAGCACGCCGGCCCGGCTGCACGCGGCAACGTCGACCGTGTCATAGCCGGCGCCGTTGGTGGATACGCACAAGAGGCTCGGCAACTGGCTCAACAGGGGCGCAGTAACGTGCCAGGCCTGGGGCAGCTCATCGCGGGCCGAGGGTACCTGATACACATGGCTGCTGCGCAGCGCCTGCAAAATCACCTCGGGGCACTCGGCACGTGCCACGGTCGTCAATTCGACCCCTGGCGCCGTGGCCAAGGTCTGCGCCATTACCGGGTGATACCACACGTCGAAACGCATCACCTTCCTTGAATTCAAGCTCATCTGGCCCTCTGCCTCAGTGGCTGACGTGGGTAGGCAAAGGCTTGCGCCCCATGAATTTGCGCAAACCGATGTTTTCCTCGACCTTGCCGTCGCCATCCAGGTAGCCGTGCTGGCGCAGGTCAGGCATCAGCAGTGCGGAAATCAAGGTGATTGCGCCGATAGCGGCCACGTACAGGTAGAAGTACTGCTCCACGCCCAGTGAACGGAAGGTCAGTGCCACATACTCGGCCGAGCCCCCGAACATCGCCGCGCCCACGGCATAAGGCAGGCCTACCCCCAGCGCGCGCACGGTCGGCGGGTAGAAGTCGGCCTTGAGCACGCCGGTCACCGGGGTATAGAACGCGGCGATCAGCAGCCCGCCTACCACCAGCGCGAAGGCGCCGAGCGGGCTGTGCACCGACTTGATGGCGGTCAGTAGCGGGATGACCAGGCACGTCGACAGCACACCGAAGATGATCATGTTGCGACGCACGCCGATCTTGTCGGCAAGCAGGCCGAACACCGGCTGGCAGAGCATGAAGATCACCAGCGCCGCCGCCATGATGATGCTCACGGTCGGTGCGGGCATGCCGACGCTGACCACCAGAAACTTCTGCATGTAGGCGGTAAAGGTATAGAAGTACAGCGAGCAACCGATGGTGATGGTGAACGTCAGCAACACCGCGCGCTTGTGCTGCAGGAGTGCCTTGATCGAGCCGGCTTCCTTGCGTTTCATGTCCTGCTCGGTGGCCGTCTCGCGCATGGTCCGGCGCAGGTACACCACCACGACCGACGCCAGCGCGCCAATCAGAAACGGCACACGCCAGCCCCATGCCTTGAGGTCCTGCTCGGAAAGCACCAGCTGCAGCACGGCGACGGTCAGCAAGGCCAGCAGTTGGCCGGCAATGATGGTCATGTACTGGAAGGAGCCGTAGAACGAACGGCGCCCTGCGCGCGATACCTCACTGATGTAGGTGGCGCCAGTACCGTATTCGGCGCCGACCGACAGCCCCTGCATCAGGCGCGCCACCACCAGCAACACCGGTGCCGCGACGCCGATCGTCGCATAGGTGGGCATGACCGCGATCATCAACGAGCCGCCGCACATCATGAAAACCGAGATGATCATCGAGATCTTGCGCCCGCGCGTATCGGCGATGTAGCCGAAGATCCAGCCGCCCAGCGGGCGCATGAAGAAGCCGACGGCAAAGATGCCTGCCGTGGCCAGCAACTGGCTGGTCTGGTCACCGGCGGGGAAAAACAGCGAAGCGAAGTAGATCGAGGTGTAGGCGTAGATGAAGAAGTCGTACCACTCCACCAGGTTGCCGGAACAGACGCCGACGATTGCGGTGGTGCGCTCTTTGCGAGTCAACGGCAGTGCCGTGCCCATGTCTGCATTCATGTTAGTACCCTTGTTGTTATTGTTTTACCGACTCGGGTACAGCTTTGCACAGCGCCGTTTTCGCGGAAGGCCTGCCGGGCATCTATCAGTTATGCCTGCCCGGCATGGCTAAATCACCCGGACAAAGGTGATGGTTCAGGCGTCATGGCGGGCATGAAAATCCGCAATCCGCCGCCACATTTCGATGGGGTTGGAATACATCGGAAAGTGCCCGCACCCAGGGATGCTGGCCAGTTCGACGCCGTTGGCCTGTATGTCAGCCAGGTACGACAGGTGGCTGTTGTGCTCGCCGTACATGAACAGCCGCGGGCACGGCAGGCCGAGGAACCTGCTCATCAGCGCGCCATGGTCGGACAGTTCCACCATCGAGGTGAAAATGCCCCGAACGGCCTCGGCGCGCACTTTGTACGGCAGGCTGGCAGCGTATAACGCGCTGGCCGGATCGCTGCTGTGGCGGGTGCGCTCGATGAACGCATCGAAGAACACCTGCGGCTCATCGGCCGGGTAATCGACGATCTGGCGGCTGAGGAAGCAGTCCTCCGGGGCAATATTGCCTTCGATGTCGATGAAGCTGATCACGCGCTCCGGGCAATGCTGGGCCAGCAGCAGCGCGGTCAGGCCACCCATCGAATGGCCGACCAGGTGAAAGCGCTGAATGCAGAAGTGCTCTAGCACCTCGAGCGCGGTCGCCAGCAGCAGCCCGATAGAGACACGCGACAGGTCGCTGCAGCGGCTTTCCCCACAGCCTGGCGCGTCATAAGCCACAAAGGGCCGCCCAGCGAACGCCGGCTGGCAGGTCAGCCCGGCGTAGTCTTCCTTGGTGGAGCCGAACCCGTGAAGAAACAGGATCGGAGCGTCATGGCCTTCGCGGTGGGCAGTGGAAAGTTCAAGGTCGACACCCTCCACGCGCAAAGGCAACAGGCACTGGCGATAGGATTGCGATTCAGACACGCAACGTTCCTCTTCTGATTGGAGGCGCACTCTCAACGGCTACCGGTGATCTGTAAATTCCCTATCGACAATCAGTGCCATATGCCAAACCTATGAACTGCGCTCAGCCAACTGCGCCACCAGCGCCTGTACCAATGGATTGTCCCGTGCGCTGTTCCAGGCGTAGGTGGTGGTCACCACGCTGAGCTCCTGCGACAGCGGGCGCATTACCACATTGGCCGGGGCGAGTTTTTCCATGGCCGCCGACACCAGTGCAATGCCCTGCCCACAACTGACGAACGCAATCTGCGAGGCAACCGAACGCACTTCGTGCAGCACGCGTGGCGGGTAGCCATGGGCGCGGCAGGTAGCGATCAGGTTGTCGAAATACAGCGGGCTGACCTTGCGCGCGAACATCACCAGCGGTTCACTGGCCAGGCTCGCCAGGTCGATGCGGCTGCGCGTGGCCAGCGGATGGGCTGCCGGCAAGGCAACCATCAGCCGCTCTTCAGTCAACGGGCGCCACTCGATGCCTTTGCCCAGATCGCCGTCGAGCCGCGCAAACGCAAGGTCGATATCACCCGCCTCCAGCGCCGGCACCGCCTCCACACTGTCAATTTCCCGCACCGAAACCGTTACCTGCGGATGCGCCTGCTTGAACCGCTCGATCACCTCAGGCAGCACATCGAACATCGCCGAGGAGATGGCGCCGATGGTCAGCATGCCCTGGTGCCCTGCCACCGCCTCTTCCACCGCCAGCTCCAACCGTTCCAGTTGATCGGCGAACTTGCGCACCGCCGGCAGGATCGCCGCCCCCACCGGGGTCAGCGTCGCGCCGCGTCGGGAGCGCTCGAACAGCTTGACCTTGAGTGCCTGTTCAAGAACCTGGATCTGCTCGGTGAGCGGCGGCTGGGTCATACCCAGGCGCTTGGCGGCACGGCCGAAGTTGCGTTCTTCAGCCACTGCGAGGAACAGCCACAAATGGCGGATGAGGCGAAAATTGATCATGGTGGTTCCATAGGCTGGGCATATGTTAAGCATCCTTGATAAGTAATATACCTATCGCATGGGCTGTCCGACACTCAGGCCTCTTTCACCAGAGAGGTCCTCTATGAGCCAAGACAGCCTTCTCGAGCGGTTGAGCGCGCTGGATACCAACACCGTGTCCGACGCCCTCGACTTCCTCGGCATGCCAGGCGCCACCTTCGGCCTGCGTCCGTTGTGGAACTGCCCCAAGGTGGTCGGTCGCGCCAGCACCGTGCTGCTGGCGGCCAAGACCGGCAACGCACCGACGGTCCACCTGATCACTCCAGTAATCGAAGCCATCACCCGCGATGACCGTGTTCTGGTCATCGCGGGCGGGCTCGAGGGTGTTTCCTGCTGGGGCGACATCCTGGCCAATGCGGCCCTCGCCAACAATGTGCGCGGCAGCATCATCGACGGCTGCAGCCGCGACATCGACGGCAGTGCTGCAATCGGCTACCCGCTGTACGGCCGTGGCGTGACCATGATCAGCGCCCGCAACCGCGTGGTCCAGGTAGACGCGGCCTGCACCGTGCAAATGGCCGGTGTGGCCGTCAGCCAGGACGATTACGTGATTGCCGACAACTGCGGCACGGTCTTCATCGCCCATGCCCAGATCGAAAAGGTGCTGGACCTGGCCGAGCGCATCGAACGCCGCCAGGCCGGTATGGTCGACGCCGTGCGAGCAGGCCGTTCGGTGGCCGAGGTGATGCACGACAGACAATTTGAAGCGATCAACGCGGAGCATCAGCCATGAGCGACATCGACAAGGACCTGGTTGCCCTGTTCGCGGGCCTGGACACCCCGGGCGTATCCGACGCCATGGACAAGCTGGGCCTGCCCGGCCAGTGCCTGGGCGTGATGCCGCTGGCCAACTACGACACGCTGGTGGTCGGCCCGGCCTACACCGTGCAGTACGTCTCGGCGAGCACGCCGCCCGGCACGGTAGGCGACTTCATCGACGATGTCGCCCCAGGCGATGTGGTGGTGATCGACAATCAGGGCCGCACCGATTGCACAGTGTGGGGCGACATCATGACCCAGTACGCCGATCAGCACGGGATAGCAGCGACAGTCATCGATGGTGTCTGCCGCGATGTGGCCAAGGCGTTGGGCGACGGTTATCCGATTTTCAGCAAGGGCCGCTTCATGCGCACCGGCAAGGACCGCGTGCAGGTGCAAGCGATCAACCAGGCGGTGTCGATCGGCGGAGCCCGCGTCTGTGCCCGCGACATCGTGGTCGCCGACGCCAACGGCGTGGTGGTGGTGCCCCGTGACCACGCCCGCGAAGTGGCCGCAACGGCGCGTCGCATCGAAGCCGTCGAGGCCCAGATCCGCGCTCGGATCAGCGAGGGCAAGACGCTCCGGCAAGCCCGTGATGCCTTGGGTTACCACACGCTGCAGAGTAAAGCCTGATGACCACGAACCCTTCCAACCTGCTGTTACCGGCCGACTTTACCGAGCGCGCACGCCTGCTCGGTACCTCGACCTTGTTTGAAGCCTCCCACCTGCCCTGCGCAGTGGACAGCGATATCCGCCCGGTATGGGAAGGTGCCTTTGTCGCAGGCCCGGCCTATCCGTTGCAGTGCTCGCCGGGTGACAATCTGGCGCTGCACCTGGCCCTTGAACGGGCGCCACGCGGCAGCGTGCTGGTGGTCGGCACCGGCAATTTCATCGCGGGTTACTGGGGCGAGGTACTCACTGTGGCAGCAGAAGCCGCCGGTGTGCTTGGCCTGATCATCGACGGTGGTGTGCGCGACATCGCCGCTTTGCGCCAGCGCGGTTTCCCCGCATTTGCCCGGCGTGTTTCGCTCAAGGGCACAGTCAAGGCCAGCGTGGGTTCTGTTGGCAAGCCGTTCATTTTCGCGGGTGCAGCAGTTGCCCAGGGCGACCTGGTGGTGGCCGATGAAGATGGTGTGATCATCGTGCCCAACGCCGAGGCGGCGCGCACCCTCGCCGAAGGCCAGGCACGTGCCGACAAGGAAGACGTGATGATGCAGGCCATCGAAGGCGGCAAGACCACCCTGGAGCTGATGAACCTGACGCAGTGGAGAGAGGTGCAGTGAGCAACGGCAGCGCCCCCCAATGCCCTGCCGGCCACGCTCAACGCAGCCGATGAGGTTGTCGTGCCGAAGCCCTACCGGATTGCCTACACCGCACGCTGCGCGCCGTGCAGGCAATTGGTCAGGTGCAGCCGCATCGCCGCACGCGCCACCTCGGCGTCGCCGCGCTCGAGCGCGGCGTAGATCTGCTCGCGCTCACGCACGTGGCGCAGGCGTTGTTGCGGGTCGACGGTGGGTTCGGCGTCCTTGATCTGCGTGTTGCCCACATGGGTCATCGCATCGATGAAAAAGCTGTTGCCCGTGCACAGGGCTATCTGCAGATGGAACGCGAACTCGATGCGGGTGCTGTCCTTGTGCAGCGGCCCGACGGCATTGGCCGCATCCAGCGCCGCGCGCAAAGCGAGCAACTGGCTTGGGGTGGCGCGTTGCGCCGCAAGGGCGGCACCCTCGACTTCCAGGCTCAGGCGCAGTTCGATGCGTGCCACGGCGTCCTGGGCGGTACCCTTCTCGCCCTGACGGTCTTGAAAGTCACCTGGCCGGGTGGTGTCCACCACGAAGGTGCCAATGCCACGGCGCGTCTCTACCAGGCCTTCCGCCTGCAACCGCGACATGGCCTCGCGCACCACCGTCCGGCTGACGCCGCGCGCTTCGGTGAACGCTTGTTCGGTGGGCAGCTTGCTGCCGGCGGGTAGCTCGCCGGCCAGAATTTTGCGCGACAGGTCGAGCACCAGTTGCTGGGCCAGGCTGAGGCGTCGGTCGGGGGTATCCCGCTCCATTCATTTTGGTCCATTCAAACAAAACGATGCGGGATTATACCCGCAGACTTGTACGCGAAAGCACTATAATGCCCGCTGATCACACTAGAGCAAGACGATGTCCGACGTTACCTCTACTGCCCCCATCAAACCTCGCCGCCTCGCCGAAGCGCTGGTCGAGCGCTTTGCCCAACGCATCCGCGAAGGCACGCTAAAACGCGGCGACAAGCTCCCCACCGAAGCGCAGATAATGGCCGCCGAGCGTGTCAGCCGGGCCGTCGTTCGCGAAGCCATGTCGCGGATGCAGGCAGCGGGCCTGGTCGAGACCCAGCACGGGGTCGGCACCTTCGTGCTCGACATGCCGGCGCCCGAAGGCTTCAACGTGGGGCCGGCCACCATCGCATTGCTGTCCGATGTGCTCGACCTGCTGGATTTTCGCCTCAGCCTGGAAGTGCAAGCCGCGGGCATGGCCGCCGAACGGGCCACGCCACAGGCCCTTGCAGAGCTTGAGCAAGCCTTGCAAGAGCTGCTACAAGGGCCGGAAAAGTCCGGCAGCACCATCAATGCCGACTTTCAGTTCCACCTGAAAATCGCCAAGGCTGCCGGCAACCCTTACCTGATCGACATCATGAAGCACCTAGGCACCAAGCTGATCCCGCGCACCCGGATGAACTCCGCCTACACAGGGCAAAGCAACCGCAGCACCTACCTTGCCGGGATCAACGCCGAACATCAGCAGATCTTCGACGCGATCGTCAGCCGGCAAGTCGATGCAGCGCGCGCGGCCATGTTCCTGCATTTGAGCAACAGCCGCATGCGCCTGCGCGAGACGCAGCAACGCCAGGCCTTCTACAGCGAATAAGGCCCCTTACTCAGCCTGGGGTGCCGGCACCACCTGGTGGAATGCCAAGCCGGAACTGCCGCTGACCTGCCAAGGGTTGCTGCCATCGGTGTCCGTGAACTGGACAGCATCGAAGCGTGAATCCTTCAAGCCATCGATGCGTGCCTTGGCCGGCCCGCTGAACCGCACACGCTCGAACGCCAGCTGCTGGTGATAAGCGCCATGCTGGCTGTCGCCCTTGACCTCGATGGCGGCCATCTGGGCGTTTTCCACGGTCACGTCGCTGACCTGCACATCCCGGAACTGCCCGGCGATGGTCGACTTTTTGTAATCCAGTATGGCGTTGGGGTCGTTGTAATCCAGGGTAAAGATGAACGCCTGTTTAACGGTATTGCGCAGGGCCGAATCGCGGAAAATCACGTTGCGCGCCCCACCCCCCATGAAGTTGGTGCTCTTCATGCGCAGGCCGGCATCGGTGCCATCGGATACGTTGTCCTCGGCCAGGATGTTCTGGATCCACGCCCCGGTATGGCTGCCCGCTACCACCATGCCGTGCCCTTTGCGGAAGTAGTTGTTGAAAATCCAGGCGTCTTCCTGAGGCTTCTGCTTCACCGCCTGCGCGCCGGTGCCGGCAGCGAAATTGACGCAGTCATCGCCGGTGTCGAAGAAGTTGTTGAACACCATCGCGCCGCGGCTGTTGGCGAACTCGATGCCGTCACCGTTGTTGGCGTCGTAGCTCTTGTGCGTGGTGTTGGCCAGCACCACGTTCTCGGTTTCCAGGTTCATGATGCCGTGATACGCCGGGTTGAGCACGGTGAAGCCACCGTAGAAGACATTCTTCACATCGCGCAGGGTAATCAGTGACGAACGCATCTGGCCGTAAGCGTCCTTGACGTTCATACCCTCGGCCACCGCGCGCTCGACCTGGGCCTTGGCCAGTACACCGTCGTGCATGTACCGCGTGTTGTCGCTGGCGAGGTAAACCGGTAGCGCCTGGCCGCGTTCGTCGATCACGTCGGGGTTACGCTTCCAGCCATTGCCGTCGATTGTGCCCTTGCCGACGATGCGGATGTTTTCGAACGCCTGGTGTTGGCGCGGGTCACGCGGCAAGGCGTTGATCAGCGAGGCCGGGCGCACGGTGGTCGAGTACGGGTATTGGATATAGCCGTCGCGCGGGTAGTCCTCGGCACGTTCGGAACCCAGCAGGGTCGCGCCTTCGGCGATTTCCAGGGTCATGTTGCTCTTGAGGTAGAGCGCGCCGCTTTTGTAGACGCCCTTGGGCAGCAGCACTTTGCAGCCCTTGGTGCACGCGTCGATGGCACGTTGAATCGCCACAGTGTCGAGGCTAAGGCCGTCACCCTTGGCGCCAAACTTGCGTACATCGAACAGCGCCGGTACGGCGGTGGTGCGCTGTACGACTGCCGGGCTATCGGCTGATTCCTTGCCGTCACGGCCCACCGAACGGACGGTGAAGCGGTATTCGCTGCTGGGCTTCAGGCCCAGGGCGGTGAAACTGTGGATGGCAATGCGGTGGTGGAAGTTGCGCGTGTCCTGCTGGTAGAAGCGGTCGATGTACGGTTTGGCTGGGGATACCTGGCCATTGTTGGCGTTGCTGGGGCCGAGCAACTGGCCATTGGCGTAGACATGGTAATCGGCGATGTCAGCGTGGTTGGCGGGCTTTTCCCAGACCAGGATGATCTGTTGGTCGTCGTAGGCCAGGGTCGGGACCAGGACTTTGGTGGGGGCTTCGAGTGCCCACAGCGGCAGGCTGCAGGTCATGGCCAGGGTGGCCAGCAGTGTTCGGGTGGCAGGTACAGCAAATCTTGCATGCGGCATGTGGTTATCTTCCTTGTTTTCACCAAAGGCGGGCCGCTTTGCGGCCCCCATTCACTCAGGCCGAGGCAGATTCGGCACTGAAATCGCGGCTGGCCTGCACCAGCATGCGGGTGTAGTCGTGGCTGGCCAGGTCCTGGCTCAACGCCTGGCTGTCCAGGCGCTCGACGATCCGCCCCTGCTGCATCACCGCCACCTTGTCGCACAAGTGGCTGACCACGCCCAGGTCGTGGGTCACCATCAGGTAGGTCAGCTTCTCGCGCTGGCGCAGGTCCGCCAGCAGGTTGAGGATCTCTGCCTGCACCGACACATCGAGGGCCGACGTCGGCTCGTCCAGCAACAACACCCGTGGCTGCAGAATCAGCGCCCGGGCAATCGCCACGCGCTGGCGCTGGCCGCCAGACAACTGGTGCGGGTAGCGGTAACGGAAGCTGTCGTTGAGGCCGACCTTGACCAGGATGTCGTTGATCCGGTCATCGCGCTCGCCCATGCCATGGATGGTCAGCGGCTCGCGCAAGGCCGTGTCGATGGTGTGCCGCGGGTGCAACGAGCCATACGGGTCCTGGAACACCATCTGCACCTTGCGAAAGTGCTCCTTGGGCGGTTTGTGCTGCAGCGCCACGCCGGCAATGCTCAGCGCGCCGCTCCAATGCCGGTATTGCCCGGCCAGGCAACGCAGCACGGTGGTCTTGCCGGACCCCGACTCCCCCACCAGGCCGAACGACTCACCGTCTTCGACCGTCAGGTCGACATCGTGCAGCACCTGGTTGAGCGCCGGGCCGACGCCGAAGCTCAGGTTCAGCGCTTGTGCTTGGATCATGGACATCGTCAGTTACCTCAGCAGGTGAGCCAGAGCGGGTCGCGTTGCAACACCGGCAAGCGCGGGCGGCGGTTGTCCATGCTTGGCAAGGCCGCCAGCAGGCCACGGGTATAAGGGTGTTCGGCGTATTGCAGGTCACAGGCGGCAAGCGACTCGACCACCCGCCCGGCATACATCACCAACACCCGGTCGCAGTAGTTGCGCACCAGGTTGAGGTCGTGGCTGACGAAAATCAGCCCCATCTGCTGCTCGACCACCAGTTCTTCAAGCACGTTGAGCACCTGCTGGCGCACCGACACGTCCAGCGCCGAAGTCGGCTCGTCGGCGATGATCACCTCCGGGTTGGTGATCACCATCATGGCGATCATGATGCGCTGGCCCATGCCGCCGCTGACTTCATGCGGGTACAGGTTGTAGACCCGCTGCGGGTCGCGGATATGCACCTTTTCCAGCATCAGCAGCACCCGCTCGCGGGCCTCGCTGCGGCTGGCCTTGTGGTGCGCCAGGTAGGCCTCGGCGATCTGCTCGCCAACCTTGACCACCGGGTTGAGCGAGTACTTGGGGTCTTGCATGATCATCGAAATGCGCTGGCCGCGGATCTTCTGCATGGCCTTTTCGCTGGCACTAAGCAGGTCGACATCGCCGAACTGCAGGGCCTTGGCGGTGATCTGCGTGCTGGCCGGGTGCAGCTTGAGCAGGCTGCGCCCGACCGTGGACTTGCCCGAACCGGACTCACCCACAATGGCAAGCTTCTCGCGGCCCAGCGTGAACGACACATCACGCACCGCGTGCATTTCTTTCTTGCCATTGACGAAGCGCACGTTGAGCGAATCGACATTGAGTTTGAGCGTCGACATGGAACCTCCAGTTATTCGCTACGCGGATCGAGAATGTCCCGCAGGCCATCGCCCAGCAGGTTGAACGCCAGGCTCACCAGCATGATGGCCGCACCGGGTACTGCGACCAGCCACCAGCATTCGAGCATGTAGCGCCGGCCGGTGGAGATCATCGCGCCCCACTCCGGCAGCGGCGCCTGCGCGCCCAGGCCGAGAAAGCCCAGGGCTGCGGCGGTGAGGATGATGCCGGCCATGTTCATGGTCAGGCGGATGATCACCGACGACAGGCACATCGGCACGATGTGGCGCAGGATGATCCGCGTCGACGAGGCGCCCTGCAGCTCGACCGCCACCACGAAGTCGGCCTTGCGCAGCGACAGCGTTTCGGCCCGCGCCAGGCGTGCAATCGGCGGCCACGAGGTGAGCGCGATGGCGACCACCGCATGCTCGAGGCCTGGGCCCAGGGCAGCGATGAAGGCCAGCGCCAGAACCAGGCTGGGGAACGAGATGAAGATGTCGGTGATGCGCATGAACACGGTGTCGACGAGGCCGCCGAAGTAGCCTGACACGGTGCCGATGAACAAGCCGATCGGGCCGACGATGACGGTCACCAGGGTGATGATGTAGAGGGTGATGCGTGAGCCGTACACCAGCCGGCTGAAAATGTCGCGGCCGTACTCGTCGGTGCCGAACCAGTGTGCGGCACTGGGGGCCTGCAAGGCGTTGGCAAGGTTTTGCACGACCGGGTCATGGGTGGCGATCCAGGGCGCAAAGGCGGCTACCACCATCAGCAGCAAAGCCACCAGCAGGCCCGCCAGGGTCATCGGGTTGCGCAACAGGTGGCGCAGCACCCGCAGGCTGCTCTTGTACAGCGCGTCGAAGCTTGAAGCAGGCGTGTTGTCGGCCTGGGGCTTGGCGCTTGAACCGGTAGAAGAAATGTTGGCAATCATCGGCATGCTCTCGATGTGAAAGGTTCAGCGTTGCTTGTAGACGCCCAGGTAGCGGGTGGCCTCGGCGTCATCGCCGGTAAAGCCCCGCACATCCAGCGCGCTGACGGCGGTGTCGGTCATCTGCGAGATCATCATGATCGGCCCGGCCTGTTCGTCGTAGCGCTGCTGCGCCTGGTGGTACAGGTTCAGGCGCTGGGCGGCGTCACGCTCGACCCCTGCCCGGTCGATCAGCGCATTGAGCTGCTGATCGAAGAACGATGCCCGCCAGCCCTGGAAGTTGGGCAGGCCGGCGCTGTCGCTGTTGTCCGGGTTGTAGGCGAAGGTGCGCAGGCTGAAGTACGGGTGCGGATAACGCTCGGCGCCGCGGGCCACGATCATCTCGAAGTTGCGCGCGCGCATGGCGCCATACACCTGGTTGCCAGTGCCGGTAACGATGTTGGCGGTGATGCCGCCTTCGGCCAGGGTGGCCTGCATGCGTGCGGCAATGTCGATGAACGGCGGCTCGGACAAGGTCCGGATGGTGGTGCTGAAACCGTGCGGGTAGCCGGCTTCGGTCAGCAGCGCCTTGGCCTTGGCCACGTCGAGCTTGTAGCCTGGGTCTGGCAGGCGCGCTTGCAGGCCCAATTGCATCGGCTGCTGGTTGAGCGTGCCGTAATGCGGCATCACCTGCTGGTCGATGCCCTGGTAGTCGATCAGGTTGCGCACCGCTTCGCGCACCTTGCGGTTGGCGAATTCGGGCTGCTTCATGCTCATCGCCACGTAGTACATGGTGCCGCGTTGCAGCGGTTGCACCTGCAGTTTGGCGGCGCTCTCGATGGCCTTGATGTCGGGCGCGGCCATGCCGTACGCCAGGTCCAGGTCACCGCGTTCGAGCATCAGGCGCAGCGATTGCGACTCGGTCATGTGCCGCACCAGCACCCGCTTCATCTTGGCGGGCCCGCCCCAATAGCCATCGAAGCGGGTCATCACCAACGTATCGTTGGCGGTCCATTTGCTCAGGGTGAACGGCCCGCTGCCGGCCTCGTTGGTCACAAGCCAGGCAGCGCCGAGGTCGCCATTCTTCTCGTGCTTCAACACGGCCAGGCGGTCGACGACAACCGCGCTGGGCGAGGTCGCCAGCGAGTCGATCAGCAGCAGCGGGTCTGCCGGCTGTGGCAGGTCGACCACCAAGGTGTGCGCGTCAGTGGCGCGGATCAGCTGCTGAATGTTCTCGGCGTTGTAACCATAGGCCTTCCAGGTGGTGGCCAGGCCATAGTTGAGTTTCATCACACGATACAGCGACCAGGCGACGTCTTCGGCCGTCAGCGGGTTACCGGAGTGGAACGTGACATCGCTGCGCAGGTGGAAGGTGACCTGCTTGCCGTCTGCGCTGATGTCCCAGCGTTCGGCCAGTTGCGGCAGGTGTTGTTCCGGGTTGCCCTGGTCACGCTTGACCAGTGTGTCGTAGAGGTTGGCATTGACCCCGGAGGCATCCAAGCCAGGCGCGTTGGCCGGGTCGATGGAAAACAGGTTGACCATGCTCATGCCGACGATCAGCTGGTCGGCGGGGGTCTTGGCCTGCACCGCAGCCATCGGCGCCAGCGCCAAGGCCACAGCCAGCAGGCTCATGTGCAGTGGGGAACGTAGAGTCTTCATTGAGCGTCCTTCTTTTTATAGTTGTTCACGCTAACCGCGCAGGGCTTAGCGGGTCCTTGGGTCGAACACCTTGTACAGCGCATCACTGATCAGGTTGAGGGCGACGAAGATCAGGCCGATCACCAGCACGCAGCCCATCACCGCGTTCATGTCGCCGAGCATCAGGCTGCTGGTGAGGTACTGGCCGAAGCCGGGCCAGGCGAACACGGTTTCGATCAATACCGCGCCTTCGAGCAGCGAGCCGTAGGCCAGGGCTACCACCGTCAGCAATTGCACGAGGATGTTGCGAAACGCGTGGCCCCAGACCACCTGGCGCCGCGACAGGCCCTTGACCCGCGCGGTGATGATGTATTCCTGGGACAGCTGCTCCAGCATGAAGCTGCGGGTCATGCGGCTGATGTAGGCCACCGAGTTCAGGCCGAGGATCAGCCCGGGCAATACGATGTGCCGCACGGCGCTGCTGAAGGCCTCCCAGTCACCGGCCAGGGCGGTGTCGATCAACAGCAGGCCGGTGACGTCCGGCACCATGCCGTCGTAGGCCAGGTCGATGCGCCCTGCCCCGCCAGCCCAGCCGAGCCAGGCGTAGAACACCAGCAGGCCCATCATGCCGACCCAGAAGATCGGCGTGGAATACCCGAACAGCGTGATCACCCGCGCCACATGGTCGCCCACCCGGCCCTGGTTGCTGGCTGCAACCACGCCCAGCGGCAAGCCGATGAGGATGCCGAACAGAATCGCCAGCGTGGCCAGTTCGATGGTTGCCGGGAACACCCGCTTGATGTCTTCAAGCACCGGGTGGCCGGTGAGCAGCGCATTGCCGAAGTCACCGTGCAGCAGGTCGTTCAGGTAAAGGCCGAACTGCGTCCAGATCGGTTGGTCCAGGCCCATGGCCCGGTACACCTGGTCGTAGGTGGAGCTGTCGGCATCCGGCCCGACCACGGCCAGCACCGGGTCCAGCGGCATTACCCGGCCAATGAAGAAGGTCAGTGCCAGCAGGCCGAGCAAGGTCACCAGTACCGTACTGGCGCGGCGGGCGGTGGCGGACACACGGGTGCCCATTACAGAGGCAGTCGAAAGCAACATAACAGGCTCCTGAAAAAACGTTCAGCAAACACCGGGGCGTGCGGGGCGCGCACGCCCCGGCCCGCTCATCGCGACTTGTAGACGTCTTTGTAACGGGTGGTGGCCGCGCTGTGGGCCTGATAGTTCTGCACATCGTGGTACAGCACCACGGTGTCGGTCATCTGCGAGATCGGCAAAATTGCCCCCACCTGCGCGTCCAGGGTTTGCTGGATCTGCTGGTACTGGGCTTGCTGGCGGGCCTTGTCGGGTTCGACTTCGGCCTGTTCGATCAGGCTGTTCAGCTCCGGGCTGTAGAACGACGTGCGCCAGCCCTGGAAGTTGCTCAGCTTGGCTTCGTCGCGGTTGTCGGGGTTGTACACCAGGGTGCGCAGGCTTGAATGCGGGTGCCGCTCGGCGCCGCCACCACCGCGGCCGACCAGGATGTCGAAGCTGCGCTCGCGCATGGCGCCGTAGATCTGGTTGCCGGTGCCAGTAACGATGGTGGCCTGGATGCCGGCCTGGGCCAGGGTCGCCTGCAAGCTGGAGGCGATGTTGATGAACGGCGGCTCGGTCAGCACGCGGATGGTGGTCTTGAAACCGTTGGGGTAACCCGCGTCGGCCAGCAGCTTTTTCGCCTCGGCCACGTTCAGCGTATAACCCGGGTCATCCAGGCGTGCCGGCAGGCCCAGCGGCAGCGGGCGCTGGTTGAGCTGGCCATAGTGCGGCATGACCGTCTGGTTGATGCCTTGGTAGTCGATCAGCGCGCGCACGGCCTGGCGCACGCGGGCGTCGTCATAAGGCTTGTTTTTGACACTCAGCGCCACGTAGTAGAGGGTGCCGCGCTGCACGGTCTGGGTACGCACCTGGTCGGACTTTGCCAGCGCCTCGATGTCGGGCGCGGACATGCCCTTGGCCAGGTCCAGGTCGCCGCGCTCCACCATCAGGCGCAACGACTGCGACTCGGTCATGTTGCGCATGACCACCCGCTTGAGCTTTGCCGGGCCACCCCAGTAGCCGTCGAAGCGGCTCATCAGGATCACGTCGTTGGCGCGCCAGTCATTGAGGATGTACGGGCCACTGCCTGCCGCGTGGGTAGTCAGCCAGGCGCCGCCCATGTCATCGCCCTTCTGGTGTTGCAGCACCACTTTACGGTCGAGAATGAAAGCGCTTGGCGAGGTGGCCAGGGTGTTGAGCACCAGCATCGGGTCGGTCGGGCGCGGCAGCTCGACGACAAAGGTGTGCTCATCGACGGCGCGCATGTACTGGGCGACGTTGCCAGCCGTGAAGCCGTAAGCCTTCCAGGTCGAGGCCAGGGCCAGGTTGAGCTTGAGCACGCGTTGCAGCGACCAGGCGACGTCTTCGGCGCTCAGGGCATTGCCGGATTGGAACGTGACGCCCTGGCGCAGGTTGAACGTGAGGGTCTTGCGGTCATCGCTGACTTGCCAGCGCTCGGCCAGCGCCGGCAGCAGTTGGTCCGGGTTGCCCGCATCTTGCACCAGCAGCATGTCATAGAGGTTGGCGTTGACCTCCGACACGTCCAGCCCGGTGGCAGCGGCCGGGTCGAGCGACAGCAGGTTGATCATGCTCATGCCGACGATCAACTGGTCGGCCGGGGTCTTGGCGAAAGCAGCAGGCACCGAGGTCATCGCCAGCGACGCGGCCAGGACCCCCGCCCAGAATTTGGGGAGAACGCTCATGTGAGATTGCCTTTTTATAGTTATTGGACTCTCGGGCGGCACGCGCTAGCACGTGCCGCCATGCACGCATCAGAAGCTGTGCAGCGTGTTGGTTTCGACGTAGTCGAAGTCGATGTCCTCGCCCAGGCCCGGCAGGTCGGACAGGTGCACGAAGCCATCTTCGTCCATCGGGTCGACCAGGCGCTTGAGGTAGGCCGGCACCTCGTCGTAGTTGAGGAACGGGTGCAGCAGGCCGCGTTCGTACCAGGTGCAGTTCTTGATCGCGCCGACCACCGCCAGGTTGGCTGCACCGTTGCCATGGATTTCGCAATCCATGCCGAATGATTCGGCCATGTGCGCCACCTTCAGGCACGGTGCAATACCGCCCACGCCAGCGACCCCAGCGCGCAGGATGTCACACACATCGTTCTTCACCCAGCTGGCCCGGCTCAGGTGCTTGCCGCCCAGGCTCTCCGGGCCCAGCACCGGGATGTCCAGTTGGCCGGCCAGCCAGGCGTAGGACTCGGCCGAGTCCTCCATCATCGGTTCCTCGAACCAGGCGAAATCGAGTTTTTCCAGCGCGCGGCCGATGGTCAGGGCTTCGGTTCGGCTGTACCAGTGGTAGCCGTCGATCATCAGCGCGATGTCCGGGCCGACGGCCTCGCGCACCGCAGCGCATGCCTTGATGTCCATGCTCACGCTGGGCGCGAACGAGACCGGCGGCATCCAGGTGTGCAACTTGATGGCCTTGTAGCCGCGCTTGACCAGGGTCTCGGCAAAGCGGCCGTACTCTTCGGGGGTCGACAACCCGCCGGCGAGCTCGTCGCCACACATGGTCGAGCCGTACGCGGGCACCTTGTCGCGGTAGCCACCAATCAGCTTGTGCACCGGCAGGTTCAGCTTGCGCCCTGCCCAGTCCCACAGCGCCTGCTCGACCAGCGCCAGGGCGCGGTCGGTCAACTGGCTTGCGCTGCCGCGCTGCCAGTGCGCGAGGTCGTGCCAGATCTTTTCGCGGTCGAAGGCATTGGCGCCTACCAGCACCTTGCGCACAAACCCGTCGAGCACATACGGGCGGATCAGTTCAGGGGCGCCCAGCGCATACCCTTCGTTGCCGCATTCGGTGCGGATGCGCAGCAAGGCCATCTGGGCCTGGGTCACGTCGCCCGGGTGGGCATGGCCCGCGCTGTCAACGGCGCGGCGTGTGGGGTAGGAAAAAACCTGGACGTTTACGGCGGTGATGATCATGGACGTCTGAGCCTTCTTATTGGATTTGTGGCGGGTGAGTCACGCTCTGGCAGCGATCCTACGTCATCATACAACTTTTGAAAAGCACCCCTCGCAAACTTTCAAAAAGTGCCAGACCACCTCACATTTTTGTCCAAAACTGCGCTTTGCAAAGCTATTCATCCGGCCAATAAAGCTCTATATCAGCACTCTAGAGCCATCAAGCATCGTCATCAGACAACCTCTCAATAAATCGTAGACAACCACCGATGTCGTACGATAACTTACGAAAAAATTCACATTGGAGCCCACCCTCGACCGACCCGACGCTGACGATCCACCTCATACCGACCTCAACAAAAACAAAAAAAGAAGATCGCATGAACACCACACTCCGCCTGCTCGTTGCTGTCAGTACCCTCGGCCTGTCATTCCACGCTTGCGCAGACTCGGCCAGCATCAACTACCGCCACGGTTACACCGAAGACGACAGCATCCACTCCGACCGGATCAAGCTCAGTTACAGGAAGGACAGCGGCCTGGGTTTCGCCGCCGAGATCAAATACAAGACCGCCGGCGATCGCGAAGACGTCGCCTACGACAACATGGTCAACAACGGCCACGAGTTCACCGTCGACTACAACTACAAGCTCAGCCCCAAGTCTACGCTGACACCCGCGTTCCAGATGGACAGTTCCAAGGACTCCACCACCTACAAGTTCGGCCTCAAGTACAGCTACAAGGTCTCCGACACCTGGTACGTCGCTGGCCGCGTGCGCCAGGATGCGCGCAGCCTGGACCGCGACCAGGTGGACCATTCCTGGGCCGACCGCGCCAAGGACAACCAGAACACCACCCGCCTGGAAGGCTGGCTCGGCTATACCCCCAAGGGCCCCTGGGCGTTCGAGTACCAGTACATCCATTTCGACACCGACTACATCCGCTACGACAACAAGAAGAGCGACTACGAACAGAACATGATCATCAAGTACAAGATCGACAAGCAGTGGGCGCCGTTCATGGAGGTTGGGGACATCAAGGTCAACGCCTACACCGACGACCGCCAGGCCCGCTGGCGGGTGGGGGTCCAGTACAACTTCCTGTAATGCCCTGCCGCCGGGCAGTTACCGGTTTGCCCGGCGGCAGGACGTCGTCATTCAATAATTCCTCAATAAAAGGCGCCTGCCATGACCACACCCTTGAGCAAACCCTTCAATCGCATCCTGCTGACCGGCGCCGCCGGCGGCCTCGGGCAGATCCTGCGCGAAGCCTTGCAAGCGCACGCCCAGGTCGTGCGCGCCTCGGACATCAGCGCGATGGCGCCTGCTGCTGGCGAACATGAAGAGGTGATCAGCTGCAACCTTGCCGACAAAGCCGCCGTCCTGGCGCTGGCCCAGGACGTGGATGCGATCGTGCACATGGGCGGGATCTCGACCGAACGGGCCTTCGAAGAGATTCTCGACGCCAACATCCGCGGCACCTTTCATATCTATGAGGCGGCGCGCAAACATGGGATCAAGCGGGTGGTGTTCGCCAGCTCCAACCACGTCACCGGCTTCTATCCCCAAGACCAACAGCTGGATGCGCATACCCCGCGCCGCCCCGACTGCTACTACGGGCTGTCCAAATCGTACGGTGAGGATCTGGCGACCTTCTATTACCACCGGTATGGCATCGAAACCGTCAGCCTGCGCATCGGCTCGTCATTCCCCGCGCCGCGCAACCTGCGCATGTTGTCCACCTGGTTGAGCTACCCCGACCTCGTGCACCTGCTGGAGCGTGCGCTGCTGGCCGAAAACGTCGGCCACACCGTGGTGTATGGTGTCTCGGCCAACCGCGACCTGTGGTGGAACAACCGCTACGCAGCCCACCTGGGCTTCAACCCACAAGACAGCTCCGAACGTTTTCGCGCCCAGATGGAACAACTGCCCAAGCCGGCGGCGGATGACCCCAACGCCCTGTTGCAAGGTGGCGCGTTCACCGCCGCTGGCCCTTTTGGCGATTGAGCCTTTAGGGTGCTGAACAGGCGTGGATGACGAAGATTATCGAGCCAGCTAGACTCCGAGGCAGAATATGACTGTAAACATCTCGTTTGCCTGAAAGTTCGCCGGCCATGCAGGCAGCCGGTGTTTGCCCAACCGGCGGGTGTCCATGACTTTGCAACCTCACGTCAACTTGACCAACTGTGATCGCGAGCCGATTCAGATCCCTGGCAGCATCCAGCCACACGGCTGTCTGCTCGCCTGCAATGCCTCGGCCAGTGTCGTCTTGCGCCACTCGGCCAACGCCGCTGGCATGCTGGGGTTTTCGGGTGAGGTCAACGGGCAACGGCTCGAAGCAATCATCGGTGCCGAGGCCGCGCACACGGTCCGCAACTCGCTGGCGCGGGTAAAGGAAGCTTCGCGCCCAGCGCTTTCGTTTGCCGTGCGTGTCGAGTCCGGCGCGGCCTTCGATATCTCGGCGCATGTTTTCAAAGGCACGGTCATCCTCGAGTTCGAGCCGTCCGGTGCGAGCATCGCCGAACCGATCGAACTGGTGCGCACGGTCATTGCCCAACTGCGTGAGATCGACCGCTCCGACAAGCTGTTCCCCGACACCGCCCGGCGTGTTCGCGCGCTGCTCGGTTATGACCGGGTGATGATCTACCAGCTTGGCGTCGACGGCGCCGGCAAGGTCATTGCCGAGGCCAAACGCAGCGGCCTGGAAAGCTTCCTGGGCCAGTATTTTCCGGCGTCGGATATTCCCCAGCAGGCGCGTGCGCTGTACCTGCGCAACCCGGTGCGGATCATTTCCGACGTCAAGTTTCGCGCCGTGCCCATCGAGCCGGTGCTGGACCTGTCGGGTGAACCGCTCGACCTGTCCTACGCGCACCTGCGCAGCGTCTCGCCGATCCACTGCGAATACCTGAGCAACATGGGCGTGGGCGCCTCCATGTCCATTTCGATCATCGTCGACGGCGCTCTCTGGGGGCTGATTGCCTGCCACCATTACGCGCCACGTGCGCTGCCCATGGGCCAGAGGGTCGCGGCAGAAATGTTCGGCGAGTTCTTTTCGCTGCATATCCAGACCCTGCGCGTCAAGCAGACGCTGGAAGCCGCCGCGCACGCCCGCCAGGTGCTCGACAACCTGCTGCGCGAGGCACACCGCACCGCCGACATCGAAGCCCTGTTGCACGCGCGCATGTCGGACTTCCAGGCGCTCATCCCGTGCGACGGCATCGGCATGTCGCTGCAGGGGCGCTGGACCTGCGACGGGCTGACTCCGCCCAAGGCCACGGTACCTGCCCTGCTGAGCTTCGCCGAAAGCGTCGCCGAGGGCCGCACCTGGGCGTCGAATTGCCTGTCGATGGCCTACCCGGCCGCCCAGGATTACGCCACCGACGTTTCTGGCGTGCTGATCATCCCGATGTCGCAGCACCCGCGCGACTACCTCATGCTGTTCCGCAAGGAGGTGATCGAAACCCTGGACTGGGCCGGCGACCCCAACAAAACCTACGAAAGCGGCCCGCTGGGTGAACGGCTGACGCCACGCAAGAGCTTCGCCGTGTGGAAGCAGACGGTGCACCAGCACTGCTTGCCCTGGTCCGAACAGGACCGCCAGTTTGGCGAAGCCATCCGCGCCGCGATCGTTGAAGTGGCCCTGCACAACAGCGAGCTGCTGGCCGATGAGCGCTCAAGGTCGGACGTGCGCCAGCGGATGCTCAACGAAGAGCTCAACCACCGGGTGAAGAACATCCTTTCGTTGATCGGTGCGCTGGTGGCTCACCCCACCGCCGAGAACCAGACCCTCAACGGCTACGTGGCGACACTGAAGGGGCGCATCCAGGCGTTGTCGCTGGCGCACGATCAGGTGGTGCGCGGTGATGGTGGCGGGCGCTTCTCTGCGCTGCTTGAAGCCGAGCTTTCCCCTTACCGCACCTCAGCTGACGCACTCGAACTGCGAGGCCCCAACCTGCTGCTCGATGCACGTGCTTTTTCGGTGCTGGCGTTGGTGCTGCACGAACTGGCGACCAACGCCGCCAAGTACGGCGCGCTGTCCCGCGCCGGCGGCAAGTTGTCGGTCACCTGGGCGGTCGATGCCGCTGGTGCCTGCGACATCACCTGGTGCGAAAGCGATGGGCCAACGGTGCGCCCGCCAACGCGCAGTGGCTTTGGCTCGGTGCTGATCGAGCGCAGCATCCCGTTCGACCTGGGCGGCACCAGCGCTCTGGAATACAGGCCCGAGGGGCTGCTGGGGTTCTTCAGAATCCCCGCCAAGCACCTGACGCTGATGGAAGATATCGATCCCGACGCGCCTGCAGTGGCGCCAGCGCAGCCACACCTGGACTGCGCGCGGCTGGTCGACGCCTGTGTATTGATACTCGAAGACCAACTGGTGATCGCGGTCGGCCTTGAACAGATTCTGGCCGATGCCCAGGTCGAGGACGTGATCACGGCAAGCTCCGAGGCCGAAGCGATGAAGCTGCTGCTCAGCCATGAACCGGATGTGGCGGTGCTGGACATCAACCTGGGCACCGGCACGTCGATTGCCGTGGCCGAAGCGCTCACGCGCCTGAACATCCCGTTCCTGTTCGCCACCGGCTACGGCGACAGCATCAGCATTCCCGGGCATTTGAAGCACGTGCCGGTGGTGCGCAAGCCATATGATGCCGCCTCGATCCTGCAGAACCTGGAAAAGCTGATTGCTTAGCAGGTTGAACGGGATCGCGTGGCCTACCTAGTTGCCAGTGGCTTGGCAGGGGCCTGTGGGAGCGGGCTTGCCCCGCGAACCAGGGCAAAGCCCTGGCCATGCAACTTCGGTGTCTGGGCAGGCCTCTTCGCGGGGCAAGCCCGCTCCCACAGAGACACCGCAAAATCAATGCTGCTCAATTTGCAGGATCAGATCCGCCCCCTTCTCCGCCACCATCAACACCGCCGCATGGGTATTGCCCGAGGTGACATTGGGGAAGATCGACGCATCGACGATGCGCAGCCCCTCCAGCCCGTGCACCTTCAGCTGTGTGTCCACCACCGAGGTCTGCTCGTCCGGCCCCATCGCGCACGAGCCGCACAGGTGGTAGATCGACCCGCAGTTCTCGCGGAAGTACGCCAGCATCTGCTCCTCGCTTTGCACGGAAGGCCCCGGCAGCACCTCTTCCACCGTAATGCCCTTGAGCGCCGGGGCCTGCATGATCTTGCGCATCAGCTGGCTGCCCTGGATCACCTCGTCGATGTCCTTTTGCGTGGTCAGGTAGTTCGGGTCGATCAGCGCGGCATCCCGCGGGTTGCTTGATGCGATCTCGACATGGCCACGGCTGGTCGGCCGACACGGGTTGAAGCACAGCAGGAAGCCTGAGTAGGGTTCGGGCTTGAGGCTGGCCTTGTTGTTCTTCGGGATTTGGTACGACAGCGGGTTGAAGTACAGCTGCAGGTTGGGGTTCTGCTCACCTTCGTCGCCCCGGAAGAAGCCGCCCGCCTGGTTGACGCTCATGGCCAGCGCACCTTTGCGCGTCAGCATGTATTGCAGGCCAAGTTTCAGCTGCCCCAGCAACGAGCTCAGTTGGTCGTTCAGGGTCGGGATGTTGGCCTTGTAGTAGTAGCTGACGCACAGGTGGTCCTGCAGGTTGCGCCCCACTGCCGGCAGTTGCTTGACCTGGGCAATGCCGTGGCGGTCGAGCAATGCACGGTCGCCGACGCCGGACAACTGCAGGATCTTCGGTGTATCCACCGCGCCCGCACACAGAATCACCTCCTTGCGGGCGGTGAAGGTGCGTGCAACCCCCTTCTGGCTGACCCGTACACCGGTGGCCCGCTGCCCCTCGAACACCACGCGGTCCACCAGTGCATGGTGCTCGACCGTCAGGTTCGGGCGCTGCAACGCCGGGTGCAGGTGGGCAAAGCTGCTGGAGCAGCGCTGGCCATTGCGGGTGTTGACGTCATAGATGCCCGCCCCCTCGAACTTCGGCCCGTTGAAGTCGTCGCTGCGCGGGTAGCCCAGTTCTTCACAGCCTTTGAGGAACACGTCGCAGATCGGGTGGGTCTGGCCCTTCATCGGCGTGATGCTGATCGGCCCGCTGCCGCCGTGGTACTCACTGTCGCCCAGCGGGTGGTTTTCCAGTTTGCGAAAGTACGGCAGCACGTCCTTGAAGCCCCAGCCCGGGTTGCCCTGGGCTGCCCAGTCGTCAAAATCGTGGGCCTGGCCGCGCACATAGATCATCGCGTTGATCGAGCCCGAACCACCCTGCACCTTGCCGCGCGGGGCATACAAGGCGCGCCCGCCTAGCTGCTGCTGCGGCTGGCTGTAATACATCCAGTTGTAGGTCGGGTTGTAATACATCTTGGCAAAGCCGACCGGGATCTTGAACCAGAACGAGTCGTCCTTGCCGCCCGCTTCCAGCAGCAACACGGAATGCTGGCCCGAGGCGGACAGGCGGTTGGCCAGGATGCAACCGGCAGCACCCGCGCCGGCGATGATGTAGTCGTATGTCATGCAGGTTACCGCGTAAGTCGGGTTGAACGCCGCCCGTTGCCGGGCGGGCTTCGGGTCAGCCTTTGGCCGGCGAGACATCGCGCACGTCGGCGGGGGTCGGTGCCATCTGCAGGTGCAGGCGCTGGCCGGTGTACGGCGTGTGTTGGCGCACCACGTCCATGTTCAGCTCCACGCCCAGGCCAGGCTCGCTGGACGGGATGATGTAGCCGTCTTCCCACTGCAGCGGCTTGTTCAGCACCTGGGCATGGAAGCCGCCCCAAGTCTCGATGCTTTCCTGGATCAGGAAGTTCGGCGTGCAGGCTGCCAGCTGGAAGCTGGCCGCCGCACCGATCGGGCCGTTGTACAGGTGCGGGGCGATCTGCGCGTAGTACACCTCGGCCAGGCTGGCGATTTTCTTCGCCTCCAGCAGGCCACCGCAGCGTGCCACGTTCATCTGCAAGATCGACGCACCGCCGGCCTGCAGCAGCTTGAAGAACTCGTACTTGGTGGTCAGCCGCTCGCCGGTGGCAATGGGGATGCTGGTCTTGCCGGCGACCTGGGCCATGGCCTCTTCCTGCCCCGGCGGGATGGGCTCCTCGAACCACAGCGGGTCGTACTTTTCCAGCCGTTTGGCCAAGCGGATGGCCGAGGACGGCACCATCTGCCCGTGGGTGCCGAACAGCAGGTCGCACTTGTCACCCACCGCTTCGCGGATCTTGCGGCAGAAGGTTTCGCAGCGCTCCATCACTTCCAGTGAAATCTGGTGCCCGGAATAGGCGGTGTAAGGCCCGGCCGGGTCGAACTTCACGGCGGTGAAGCCTTTGTTCATGTTCTGCACGGCGCACTCGGCGGCAAGGTCCGGGTCGTCGTAGTCGTACTCGCCCTGGCTGTTGACCGGGTACAGGTAGGTGTAGGACCGCAGGCGTTCATGCACCTTGCCGCCCAGCAGCTCGTACACCGGCTTGTTCGCCGCCTTGCCGATAATGTCCCAGCAGGCCATCTCCAGGCCGCTGACCACGCCCATCATGGTCAGGTCCGGGCGCTGGGTGAAGCCGCTGGAATAGGCCTGGCGGAAGAAGCGCTCGATGTGGTGCGGGTCCTGGTCCAGCAGGTAGCGCTCGAACACGTCCTCGATGATCGGCAGCATGGCCTTGGGGCCGAAGGTCGCGGCGTAGATCTCGCCGACGCCTTCGATGCCGCAGGCCGTGCGCAGCTTGACGAACAGCCAGTACATGCCGCCGATGTGCGGTGGCGGTACGGCGACGATATGGGTTTCAAGGGCGACGATTTTCATCTCAGGCACCTGTGTTCTGAAGGAGTGCTTTGCGTTTTACCCGGGCGCGCAGCACCACTGCCGCCAGGGTGCCAACCAGCCCCACGCTGCCGACGTAGCCGAAATACAGCTTGTAGCCGAAGGCGCCGGGGAAGTGTTCGGTGAGGTAGCCATTGATCAGCGGGATGAAGGCATCAGGCAGGTAGCCGATGACCGAAACGATGCCGATGGCCAGGCCGGTGATGCGCAGCGGGATATTGCAGGTATCCAGGATCGCCCAGTACAGGCCGCGGATGGCGTAGGTCATCAGGCCGATGAAGATCACCGTGGCGATCAGCAGGCCCAGGCTGTTCAGCGCCGGGAACAGGATCAGGCCGAACACCCCGAGCGATGCCAGCAACATGGCGACGATCAATACCGAGACGTTGCTGAACTTGTCGCCCAGCCAACCGCCGCCGATACCGCCGATAGGCCGCATCCACAGCTTGATGGTGGTGATGGTGCCGGCCATGACGGCGGTCATGCCGCTGCCCTGCAGGTAATCGGAGAAGCTGTAGGTGGCCCAGAAGATGTGGTAGCCGCAGAAGACGATGGCGGTCACCAGCCACAGCTCGGGGATTTTCACCAGGGTCGCCAGGTCGGCCAGCAGGTTGAACTTGCCCTTCTCCACCGGCTCGGTCGCCTCCATGGACTTGGGGTCCTTGAGCAGCACCAGCACAAAGCCGATGGCGATACAGGTGAAGGAATACAGGTAGACCACGTGCCGGAAGCCTTCGGCTGCCGATTCGCCGCGCGTCTCGGTCGCCAGGGCGAACAGGGCCAGCGCGACGGTTGCCAACAGCGCCTCGACCAGGCCGCGGCCGCCGTCGAGGATGCCGAAGAAGCGCCCTTGTTCGGAGTGCCGGGCGATCATCTTCACCCGCTTGAGCACCGAGGCCCAGAACGTTAGCCCCGTGGTCAGGCCCCAGCAGCCGAAAATCACCAGCAGCGACGACATGGACGGCGCAGTGGAGTACCACAACCCCAGGGCACCGGTAGCCACCAGCGAGAAGAAGATCAGAAAGCGCGGGGCGATACGGTCGGCCAGCCAGCCGCTGGGCAGGTAGCTGAGCAGGAAGATCGTGCCCAGCATGGAATACAGGTAACCCAGCTCGCTGTGGTTGATCTGGAACACCTCCAGCATGGTGGTCTGGTAGACCTGGCGCAGGTAGAGGATCGGGTAGATGGCGCCTGCGGCGAGCACCAGCAACAGCAGTTGGAAATAGCGACTTCCCTTGTCGCTGTTGCCCTGGGCAAGGGCAGCGGATCCTTGGACAGCGGCAGCATTGGCAGCATGCTTGGACATGGATGAGGCCTCGGGCAGCCCGCAGTGCGGGCCTGCCTGTTAATTGTTTTTATTGGGGGTGAAACGGCTGCACGCGTGCGTACAGCTTGCTACGTGCCGCTCAGTACTTCATGACCACCAGTCGGGTCTGGGTGAATTCGAGCATCCCGTGCTTGCCGTCGTCGCCGCCCAGGCCCGAGCGTTTCCAGCCGGCGTGGAAGCCCTGGTACGGGTCGGCCGGGGTGCGGTTGACGTACAGCTCGCCGGCCTCGATGGCCGCCGCTACTTTCATCGCAGTGCGGTAGTTTTCGCTGTAGAGCACCGAGGACAGGCCGAACTGGTGGTCGTTGGCCATGGCCAGCGCGTGGTCGATGTCGCGGTAGCTGAGCAGCGCCAGCACCGGGCCGAAGGTTTCCTCCTGGACGATCTCCATGTCCTGGCGGCAGTGGCTGAGCAAAGTCGGCGGGTAGAAGTGGCCTGGCCCCTCCGGCACCACACCGCCGGTTTCCAGCACGGCCCCTTGGGCAACGGCGCGCTCGACCATGGCGTGGATGTTGCGGCGCGAGGCAGCGTTGGCCAGCGGCCCCATCAGCTGCGCATCGTCGGCGCGGTTGCCGAAGCGCACGGCTTCGAACTTGGCCTTGAGCAGTGCCAGCAGGCGGTCGTGCACGCTTTCGTGGGCGTACACCCGCTCAACGGCCGTGCACAACTGGCCGCAGTGGGTGGTCTTGGAACCGACAATGGCGCTGGCAGCCTGCTCCAGGTCGGCGTCGGCTTCGACGATCACTGGCGTCTTGCCGCCCAGTTCCAGCGACGGTTTGGCGATGTTGGCCTTGCAGTAGTCGAGCACGATGCGCCCGGCATTCACGCTGCCGGTCAGGGTGATCAGGCCGACCGCCGGGTGGGTGCACAGGCTGGCGGCGGTGGCGTGGTCCATGGTCAGGATGTTCAGCACGCCCGCCGGCAGGCCGGCCTGTTGTGCGGCGCGGGCGATCTCGAAGGCCGACAGCGGGGTGTTGTTGCTCGGCCGTACCACCACGGTGTTGCCGGCGATCAATGCCGGGGCAACCTTGCGCAGCAAGGTGTAGACCGGGTAGTTGAACGGGATCAGACACGCCACCACACCGATCGGTTCGCGGTGCAGGAAGAGTTTTTCGTCCGGGGTGTCACTGGGGATGATCTCGCCTTCGATACGGCGCGCCCATTCGGCGTGGTAGCGGGTGATCTGCGCCGCGTAGCGGGCTTCGTTGCTGGCATCGCTCAGGCTTTTGCCAGACTCGGCGGCCAACGCCTCGCCAACCTGCTCGGCACGGGCTTCCAGGGCGTCGGCAAAGGCACGCAGGTGCTCGCCGCGCTCGATGCTGGTGAGCTTGCCCCAGGTTTTCTGCGCGTTGGCAGCCGCTTCGACCGCGGCAATCGCCTCGCTGGCAGTGGCGGCCGACACGTGGCCGACCACCTGCTCGGTGGCCGGGTCTTGTACGGCGATCTGGGCCGTGGTGGCAGGCTCGACAAAAGAGCCGTCAACAAAATTTCGCTCGAATCGCATGGCGGTTGCCCATCGTTGTAACGTTGTTATGTCCGGGCAGTGTTGTCATCCGGCCACGGATGGACAAACGATTAATTGCGCGGGCAAACATTCGAAAAACGCATGTTAGGCAACGGTGGCCTCAAACGGCCGGGGTGGACGGCTCCAGCTGGCGCTGCGACAGCCAGATTTCCTCCTGCAGCCATTGGCTGAACGCCTGCAACTGCGGCAGGTCGCGCTGTTCTGGCCGGGTGACCAGCCAGTAGGACTGGTGGCCGTCCACGTGCACGTTGAGCACCTGGGTCAGCTGCCCGCTGGCCAGCTCCGGGGCGACCATGTGCCAGTCGGCGATGGTGATGCCCAGGCCATCGACGGCGGCGCGGATGGCCAGGTCGAGCAGGTCGAACTCGTAACCGCCCTGGGTATCCACGCCGCTGATGCGGGCGGCGTCAAGCCAGTGCTTCCAGGTGAGGTAGCGCTGGTCTTCGCGGGCCAGCACGTGCAGCAGGGTCATGTGGTTCAGGTCGATGCCCTGCGCTTCCTGCTCGCGGGCGTACAACGACGGCGCGCACACCGCGACATGCCGTTCCTGGAACAACAGCGAGCTGTCCAGCCCGTCCCATTCGCCGTTGCCGAAACGGATCGCGCAATCCAGGGTGGCGGCCTCGGCCAGGCTGTCCTGCAGCCGCGTGCCGATGCTCAGCTCCAGCTCCGGGTGGGCTTCGCGCAGGCGCCCCAGGCGTGGCATCAGCCAACGGCTGGTGAAGGTTGGCGGGGCATTGAGGTGCAGGCGGTTGGCGTGGGTCTTCTGTTGGATGCTGCGCACGGTCATCTCGATCTTGTCGAACGACTGGTGCAGTGCGCGCAGCAGCACACGCCCGGCGTTGGTCAGCTCCAGGTGATGGTGGCGGCGTTGCAGCAAGTCTTCGCCCAACTGTTCCTCCAGCTGGCGGACCTGGCGGCTAACGGCACTTTGGGTCACGTTGAGCAACTCGGCGGCGCGGGTGAAGCTGCCGGTGCTGCCGGCCACCTCGAAGGCTTTGAGGGCATTGAGGCCAGGCATTTTTCGTTTCATGGAGGGCACTCGGGAAGGCATTCGACAAGGTGCCTAGCTTCCCATGCTTTGTAGGACAATTCCTACCACTGGAAAACTCACTTACACAGGTAACGTGCATTTAGCGAAGGTTTATCCCGCCATTTAATCGTTTGTCGTTAGCGCCCCCGCTGGCAACACTGCGCGCATCTCACATAACAATAAACGAGAGCTGCCTCATGCCCTTGCCCGCTTCCCTGCGCCTGCAGTCTGCCTGCCTGGCCACCCTTTCGCTGATGTCCTTACCCGCCTTTGCCGTGCAAGTCACCGATAACCTCGACCTCGGTGGCGCCGTGCGTGCGCGCTGGGACTACGACCCGGACCGCGACATCCAGAAGTTCAACTTCGACACCGTGTTCCTCACGGCCAAGTACAGCTCCGACACCTGGATCGGCGCCGCGAAGTACCGCTTCTATGGCCGCGCTTACCCGTACAAGTACACCAACAACGTAGGCGATGTGGCCTTCGCCGAAACGGCGTGGGTCGGCTACAAGTTCAACCCCGAACAGCAGGTGCAGGTGGGCCTTAACCAGATCCCGTTCGGCCTGCAGCCGTACTTCGGCAGCACCTTCTTTGAAACCCTCGGTAACGTGGTCGGCCTGGAGGACGTCGAGCAGATCGGCGCCAAGTACATCCAGCAAACCGGCGACTGGAACCTGCAGGCCGGCTACTACCTGCGCCCGGCCTGGCAAGGCAAGGGCACCAGCAACGGGCGCACCTACTCCACCGTGGTGTCGTCGGCCGACAGCTACGTCGAAGACGGCAGCGACAACCGCGAGCGCAACACCGCCGTGGTGCGCGTGGCCAAGGCGCTGGAACTGGGTGGCTGGAAGTCGGAAGCCGGGGTTTCCGCCATGACCTCCACGCTGAAGAACAACGACACCGGCGACGATGGCCGGCGCAATGCCGTGGCCGTGCACTACCTGGGCAAGAACGGCCCCTGGGGCGTGCAACTGATGGCCGCCCGGCAGCAGATGTCACCGCGCAACGCGGGCACTGACGAAGTGGTGACCTTCGGCGGTTACGATGGCACCTTCAACGTCGCCAGCCGCGGCAACTTCTACGTCGCCGACCTCAGCTACGACGTCGACGGCAAATACCTGTTCGACCAGCTCAGCGGCATTAAGCTGTACGCCAACTACAGCGCCTTCGACAAGTCGGCCTCGGGCTTTGACACGTCCGAGCGGGTGATCCTCGGCTCGTCGTTCTCGCTGAGCAAATTGTGGATCGCCACCGAGTGGCTGTTCGGCAAGAATGACCCCTACATCGGTGGCAGCAACTACACCCAGAGCCTGGGTGCCGGCGGCAGCGACCAATGGGAAAACCAGGTGTACGTGAACATCGGTTACTACTTCTAAAACCCCTGCCCCCTTGGGCAGGCAGGCGTATCGGAGCCCCCATGCGTCAACTGCCCCCGCTCACCATGCTGCGCGTCTTCGAGGAAGTCGCGCGGCATCGCAGTTTCAGCCAGGCCGCCCTTGGGTTGAATGTCACCCAGGGCGCGGTCAGCCGGCAGATCAAGCAGCTTGAAGATTACCTGGGGGTCGCGCTGTTCGTGCGCACGCCCCAGGGCCTGACCCTGACCGAGGCCGGCGTGGCGCTGTCGCCGCAGCTGGCCGGGGCCTTCGACCAGATCGAGCGGGCTTTGCAGGCGGTCAAAGTGCCCAACCTGCGCCAACGCCTGCGCGTGCTGGCGCCACCGACCTGGGCCACGCGCTGGCTGTCGCCGCACCTGCGCAGCTTTTGCCAGCAGTACCCCGATATCAGCCTGAGCGTCAGCAACCAGGCCAGCCAACAGAGCCTGGCGGAAGTCGATTGCCGGATTCGTTTTGGCCTTGCGCCCGCCGAGCACTGGCACAGTGAGTTGCTGGTGATGGAACGGCACATCGCCGTGGCCAGTGCCGAGCTGTTCATCAACGGCGAGCCACCCGACCTGCATCGGCACCCGCTGCTGCATATCCTCCATGACGGCAAGCGCTTGCAAGTGTGGGAGAACTGGTTGGCAGCCATGGGGCGAGAGGATGTGGATGCCGGGCTTGGGCTGGAATTCAGCACGCTGGACCAGGTGATTCACACGGCCGTGGCGGGTGGCGGGCTGGCGGTGATCGACCAGCAGATGATCGAGCGTGAACTGCGCGAGGGTAGCCTGGTGCCGATTGCGCCCGTGGAGGTGATCGGGCCATACGGGTATTGGCTGGATGTGGCGGGTGAAAAGCAAGGCTTGTCGAAGGTGCGGTTGTTTACCGAGTGGTTGCGCAAGGCAAGAAGTAGCTGATGGCCGTGCTGGCCTCTTCGCGGGACGAGCCCGCTCCCACAGTGTCGACTGCCCCCAAGAAGTCGGACACCACACGAACCCTTGGGGGGCAGTCCAGTTTCGTGTTCAACGCACACCTGTGGGAGCGGGCTTGTCCCGCGAAGAGGCCAGATTTGCCACTGCAGTCTTGAAGGCTAGGCCACCGAAACGTCTGCGACTACAGGCTCTTGTGCCTTGGGCACCGTACACGCCTGGCTCAAGGTCAACGCCTTGGTCTCCGGCGCCCAGGCCCAGGAAATCAGCGCACCAAACGCTAGTACGCCGGCGAGAATCCCCATGGTCGGGCTCAAGCCGATCCCCGCCACGCTCACCGGCAACAGGAAGGTGCTCACCGCCGACCCCAACCGGCTCACCGCCGTGGCCAGGCCAATACCACTGGCACGCACCGGGGTTGGGAAGCTTTCGGCAGGGAACACCCCCACCAGGTTGCTCACCGCCGACAACACCAGGGTGAACACCCCGAACACCAGCACCATCAGCCACGCAGCGCTGCCCGGCAGCACCGCCAGCAGCAACAGCGCCGCCGCCAGCACCACGAACGAGCCGATCAGGAACCCGCGCCGCGAGAACTTCACCGTGCACCAGATGCCGGCCAGCGCACCGACGATCAGCAACAGGTTCAGCATCAGCTCGGTACCGAAGCCCTCGGCAAGCCCCATCTTCGCCAGAATCGTCGGCAGGAAGGTATAGATGGCGAAGTACGGCATGACGATGCAGACGAAGAACAGGCAGTTGAACGCGGTGCGCTTGCGGTATTCACGGCTGAACAACGCCGCATAGCCCGAACCGTGCTCGTTGGCCGGCTCTTCGTCCAGCACCACGTGCGCGCCCAGGTGCTTGCGCACGATGGCCCGCGCTTCTTCTGCGCGGCCTCGGTTGAGCAGCCAGCGGGGTGACTCCGGCGTGCCGATGCGTGCCAGCAGGATCAACCCGGCAGGAATTGCCGACGACGCCAGCATGTAGCGCCAGGCGTCGTCGCCCAGGCTGAGCATCGCGGTGCCGACGAAGGTCGCCGCCACATAGCCGAAGGTCCAGATCACGCTGAACGAACCCAGCAGCACACCGCGATGCTTGCGCGGGGCGAATTCGGCGAGCATGGCATGGCCGACACTGAAGTCGCCGCCCAGGCCGATGCCGATCAGGATCCGGCAGAACAGCAGCGCCATGGCGCTTTCGACATAGAACTGCATGACCGACGCCAGGGTGATCAGCACGAAGCTGATCAGGAAGATCTTCTGCCGGCCCAGGTGGTCGGAGATCCAGCCGAAGAACAGGCTGCCCAGGAACAAGCCGATCAGCGCAGACGCCCCGATCAGCCCCTGCCAGAAGGCATCCAGCTGCATCTGCGGGCTCAACAGGGTGAAGGCAATGCCGATCAGGCCAAGGATGTAGCCATCGGTGAAGTGCGCGCCGAAGGTCAGGCCGGCGATCTTCAGGTGAAACCGGCCAATCGGCAGGTCGTCGATCTTGACGGGTTTAACAGACATGTTCGTCTCCGTTTATTGTTCTTGAACTAGAGATGAAGCCGATGTGCCGCCAGCAATGAGCGCTGGCGGCGTTGCCCGGTGTCAGAGCCCGCCCATCAGCAGGTATTTGAGCTCCAGGTATTCGTCGATGCCGTATTTGGAGCCCTCGCGGCCCAGGCCCGATTCCTTGATGCCGCCAAAGGGCGCCACTTCGGTGGAAATCACCCCTTCGTTGATGCCGACCATGCCGGCCTCCAGGCCCTCGGCCATGCGCCACACTCGGCCGATGTCGCGGCTGTAGAAGTAGGCCGACAGGCCATACGGCGTGTCGTTGGCCAAGCGCAGCACCTCGGCCTCGTCCTTGAAGCGGAAGCAGGCGGCAACCGGGCCGAAGGTCTCGTCGCTGGCGATCAGCATGTCGCGGCGCGCATCGGCAAGTACGGTGGGTTCGTAGAAGGTGCCGCCTAGTGCGTGTCGGCGGCCGCCGCACACCAGCTTCGCACCCTTCTCCAGCGCGTCGCCGACATGGGCTTCGACCTTGGCCAGCGCTGCGGCATTGATCAGCGGGCCTTGCTCGGTTTCGCCGCCCAGCGCCGCGCCTACGCGCATGGCCTGCACCGCTTCGGCAAGCTTCGCCACGAAAGCGTCATACACGCCGTCCTGGATGAAGAAGCGGTTCACGCACACGCAGGTTTGCCCGGTATTGCGGAATTTCGAAGCCATGGCGCCCTTCACCGCGGCATCCAGGTCGGCGTCGTCGAAGACAATGAACGGCGCATTGCCGCCCAGTTCCAGCGAGACCTTTTTCAGGGTGTCCGCCGCCTGGCGCATCAGCAGCTTGCCGGTGCGGGTGGAGCCGGTGAACGACAGCTTGCGCACCACGCTGGAGGCCTGCAGCGCCCCGCCAATGGCTACCGCGTCACCCGAAACAATGTTGAATACACCGGCCGGAATGCCCGCCTGCTCGGCCAGCACCGCCAGGGCGAAGGCCGACAGTGGCGTTTCTTCGGAAGGTTTCAGGACCAGGGTGCACCCTGCGGCCAGCGCCGGGCCGACCTTGCGGGTGACCATCGCCAGCGGGAAGTTCCACGGCGTGATCGCCGCGACCACGCCAATGGCCTCCTTGATGACCACAATGCGCGCATCGGCCTTGTGGCTGGGGATCACATCGCCGTAGGCGCGCTTGGCTTCCTCGGCGAACCACTCAAGGAAGCTTGCCGCGTACACCACCTCGCCCATGGCCTCGGCGAAAGGCTTGCCCTGCTCACGGCACATCAGCGTGGCCAGGTCGCGCTGGTTGGCCAGCATCAGCTCGGCCCAACGCTTCAGGCGCTGGCTGCGGTCCTTGGCCGTCAGCGCCCGCCAGGCCGGCAAGGCGCGTTCGGCAGCGGCAATCGCCAGGTGGGTTTCTTCAGCGCCAGCCTGTTGCACCTGGGTGATCAGCTCACCGGTAGCCGGGTCGAGCACAGCATAGGTCGGGCCGCCGGATGACCACTGGCCGTCGATGAAATGGCCGTTGCGCAGCAAACCACTCATGCTGCCACCCCGTTCAGGGCGAAACGCTCGATGCCGGGCCGGGCGCTGCGCAGGATGCGTTTACCGGCGGTGTAGTCGTTGATCACGTCGCACGGCGTGTAGTTGCGCTCAAGTTCATGCAGCTCTTCGGCATCCAGCCGGGTTTCCAGGGCCGCCAGCGCGCTGTCGAACTGCGCAGTGGTGTCGGCGCCCACCAGCATGCAATCCACGCCCGGGTGGTTGAGTACCCAGGCCTGGGCGACCTGGGCATTGGACACGCCACGCGCCCTTGCCACGCGCTGCACCGAATGGGCGATCTCGAACGAGGCCTGGTCGCTGTACATCTGCTGGGTGAAGAAGTCGGTCTGGTTGCGGGTCGACTGCACGTCGCCGGTCAGCAACCCACGGGCCAGGGGGCTGAACACCGAGACGCCCAGGCCCTGGTCACGGCAGAACGGGATCATCTCGCGCTCTTCTTCACGGTAGGCGCAGTTCAGCTGCAGCTGCATGTTGATCGGCTTGACCCAGCCATTGCGCTCGCAGCACATGAGGATTTTCGCCAGTTGCCCGGTGAGCATCGTCGACACGCCGATGTAGCGCGCCTTGCCCGCTTTGACGATGTCGTTCAATGCCCCCATGGTTTCCTCGACCGGGGTGTTCACGTCGAAGAAATGCAGCATGTACAGGTCGACATAGTCCATCCCCAGGCGTTTGAGCGAGGCGTCGATGCTGTCCATGATGTGCTTGCGCGAATGGCCGCTGGCATTGATGCCGCCGCCGGTGCCGTAACCCACTTTGGTGGTGATCACCAGGTCTTCGCGGCGGGCCAGGCGCTTGACGATGCGCCCCACCACTTCTTCGCCGACCCCGGCCGAATAGAAGTCGGCCAGGTCGATGAAATTCACCCCCTTGTCCAGCGCGTGGGCCACGATCGGCTCGCTCTGCTTCTCATCGAAGATCCACGGTTTCCAGTCCGGGGTACCCATGTTCATGGTGCCCAGGCACAGGCGCGAGACTTCCAGGCCGGAGTGGCCCAAACGAATGTATTGCATGGCGGCGACCTCAGGCTTTGGGGGTGTAGAACGGGTTGCTGATCTGCCCGACCACATCGGCCAGCTGGGCACGCTCGGGCTTGCCGGTGAGCGCGGCGCGGATCGCCGTGCGGCAAGCGTTGTAGTTGTTCAGGTACACCGCATCGAGGTTGTCGCAGGCCGGGTTGACCCAGTTGGCGGTGACGATGGCCCATTCATCTTCGGCCTCGGCCGGCAGGGTGCCGTCAAGCAGCGCTTCGGTGACCGCCTTGGCGATGCCCGCCTGGGATGCGCCCCAGGTGGCGTTGCCGTGCAGTTCGCCATCGATGGCGGCCTTGTTGACGTACAGGGTCATGGGTTTGACCGGGATGTTGGGCTGGGCAATCACCATGAACGGGCAGTGGCCCTGGCTGGGCGACGCCAGGCTGTTGGCGAAGGCCTGGCCGGCCGGGCCGTTGCGCGGGCCGATGAGGATATTGATGTGCGCCGCGTTGACGCCCGGGCCTTCGAAGCCTTCGCCGATGTACAGGTCGAGTTCTTTCATCTGTGCAAACACTCTTTGTTGTTAGAGGAACTGTGTTTGCGATTTTTTAACACCGCCGGCGTGGCCAGCAGGAACCACATAAAGTCATGGGGGTATGAGCTGGCCTCATGGCCCGCGTTCAATGCCCGCGTACTCCCCCCAAAGGGTGATTTCGGGCGCACCGGGAGTGTGGGAGCATTCCCCTGCCCCACCCTCAGCTCTGCCCCTGATCAAACGCCACCCACACTATCGAGCCTGCTCGCATAGTGCGGCGTCCTGCATCCAAAACCAGGAGTCAGCAATGCATACAACAACAACTACAGCCCATCCACCCCACCCTGCGTCGCAACCCTCTACCGCTGGCCGCTTCAGAAAGTCCATGGGCATGACCGCGCTGGTGCTGTTCGGCCTCGCCTACATGGTCCCGCTCGCCGTCTTCACCACCTACGGGCTGGTCACCCAGATGACCAAGGGGCACCTGCCCACCGCCTACCTGCTGACCCTCGCCGCCATGCTGCTCACCGCCTACAGTTACGGCCGCATGGTCCAGGCCCACCCCTACTCCGGTTCCGTCTACACCTACACCCGCAAGGCGTTCGGCAGCCACTTCGGTTTCATCGCCGGCTGGACCTTGCTGCTCGACTACATTTTCCTGCCGCTGCTCAGCTACCTGCTGATCGGCATCTACATGTCCGAATACTTCCCGGCGGTACACGCGTGGGTCTGGGTACTGGGCTCCATCGCCTTGGTCACTTTCCTCAACCTGATCGGCATCGAGTCGATCACCCGGGTCAACTGGATCCTGGTGGTAGCCCAACTGGTGTTCATCGTCGTCTTCGTCGCGTTGTCGGTGCGCAACCTGGCCGGGCAAGCCGAGCCGGTCTCGCTGCTGGCGCCATTTCACCATGACGGCTTCAGCGTGCCGCTGATCATGACCGGTGCCGCGGTGCTGTGCTTGTCGTTCCTGGGCTTTGATGCGGTATCGACCATGGCCGAGGAAACCAGCAACCCGACCAGGCGAATCCCCCAGGCAATCATGGCGGTGTCGATCATCGGTGGCCTGCTGTTCCTGCTGGTGTCGTACTTCGCGCAGATGGTCTTCCCGGAATGGGCCACGTTCGCCGACCCGGATTCGGCTTCGGTGGATGTGATGCGCCGCGTGGGTGGCGAGCTGCTGGTGACCGGTTTTACCGCCACCTACGTGGCCGGTTGCTTTGCCTCGGCGATGGTGTCCCAGGCCAGCGTGTCCCGGGTGTTGTTCGCCATGGGCCGTGATGGCGCCCTGCCGCGGGTGTTCGGCCAGCTGGTAACGAAGAAACGCGTACCGGCCACGGCGATCATGCTGGTCAGTACCTTGTCGCTGATCGCCCTGTTCATCACCCTCGACACCGTTGCCAACATGATCAGCTTTGGTGCGTTGTTCGCCTTCTCGGCAGTCAACCTGGCGGTGGTCAAGCATTACCTGGTCGACAACAAGCTGAGCGGCACTCGCAACTACCTGTTGTATGGCGGCATCCCGGCGCTGGGTTTTCTCAGCACGCTGTGGCTGTGGAGCAGCCTGTCGAGCATGTCGTTCACCATCGGCCTGTGCTGGATGGGCGCAGGGTTCATCTGCCTGCTCGGGCTGACGCGTGCGTTCCGGGTAAAGCTACCCGAGCTTCAAATGGCCGAATGAGCAGGCCCGCGCCGCATCCCGTGCGGCGCGTAACCTCGACGAGCCAGGCACCGATTGTCTATGATCCCGCGTTGAACGTTTCAGCATGTTTCAATAAGGATCCTAATGTCTGTTCTTGAAGTACCCCCGCAGGCCTATTCGAAAAGCACGGTAGGCAAGATGGAAGCCGCCATGGCCTTGGGCAGTTTTGCCATCGGCACCGGCGAATTCGCGATCATGGGGCTGATGCCGGACATCGCCAGCAACCTGCAATTGAGCGAACCCCAGGTGGGCCACGCCATCAGTGCCTATGCGCTGGGCGTGGTGGTGGGTGCGCCAACGCTGGCGATTCTCGGTGCCAAGCTGCTGCGCAAGCACATGTTGTTGCTGTTGATGGCGCTGTACGCCATTGGCAACCTGGCCACCGCATTCGCACCGTCTTTCACCAGCATGGTTGCCTTCCGCTTCATCAGCGGCCTGCCCCACGGCGCGTACTTCGGCATCGCTGCCGTGGTGGCTTCGAGCATGGTGCCGACCAATCAGCGGGCGGGGGCCGTTGCCAGGGTAATGATGGGCCTGACCCTGGCCATGCTGCTGGGCAACCCGGTGGCGACCTTCCTCGGCCAGTTCTTCGGCTGGCGCTCGGCATTCATCCTGGTCGGGGCCATCGCCTTGTGCACCCTCGCGCTGGTTTGGCGCTACGTGCCGCAACCGCACGATGAAGTGCGCAGCGACCCCCGCAAGGAGCTGCAAGCCTTCACCCTGCCGCAGGTGTGGATGGCGCTGGCCATCGCCTCGATCGGTTTTGCCGGCATGTTCTGTGTGTTCAGCTACCTGGCACCGACCATGCTGCAAGTGACCCAGGTGTCGCCAGAGTGGATTCCGTTTGGCCTGGCGGCTTTCGGTGCCGGTGGCATCATCGGCAACATTGCCGGCGGCAAGCTGTTCGACCGGCTGCAGTTCCGCGCGGTGGGCATTGTGCTGCTGTGGTCGGCCGCCGTGCTGCTGTTCTTCACCTTCGCAGCCCATTCACTGTGGACGATCCTGCTGGGCATCGCCCTGGTCGGCACCATGATTGCCCTGGCAGCGCCGCTGCAGATCCGCCTGATGGACATCGCCCACGAGGCCCCCAGCCTGGCCGCAGCCTCCAACCACGCCGCCTTCAACCTGGCCAATGCCCTTGGCCCGTGGTTTGGCGGCATGGCGATCAGTGCCGGGCTGGGCTGGACCAGCACCGGCTACATCGGCGCTGCCACCGCGCTGGTCGGCCTGGGTATCTACCTGGTGGCACGGCGCATGAAAGGCGGCCACTAAGCGCCCCTGCCATGAGGCTACTGGCGCGCAACGCCCAGTAGCCGTTCCCTCCGCTTAGCCAAACGCTCTGCCGCAGCACCGGCGACGACCGGTGCTTGCCCCTCGCCACGTTCAACTAGACTGCAAAGCTCAAGTGCCAGGCCTCCCTGGGCAACACTTGCGGGCCCAGGAAGGTGTCCCCCGATAACAAGACAAGGAATGTTTTCATGAACCGTACCGACTGTGATTCGGCCATTGCCTGCATCGAAAACGTCTTCATCGACCAAGTCCAGAAAAAACGCATCGCCGCCGGCCAATGCCCGGCACGCCGCCCCGTGTTCCTTCGCCTGCATGGCGTCGCGCACGCCACGCTGGAGGTATTGCCTACCCCGGCGGGCATTGCGCCGATAGGGCTGTTCGCCAGGCCCGCCAGCTACCCGGCGTGGGTGCGTTTTTCCAGTGACATCCCCGATGAGCGCCCCGACCTCAAAAGCACTGTGGGCATCTCGTTCAAGCTGTTCGACGTGCCCGGCGAAAAAAGCCTCGAGCCCGACGGCCAGGCGCCGACGCTGGACTTCTTGTTCCAGAACTTCCCGGTGTTTTTTGTCGATGATGCCGTCAGCTTCTGCAGCTTTCTGCAAGACTCCGAGGCGTATATCGCCCGGTACCCGCTGACCGGCCAACTGCTCGACGAAATGGAAAAGACCGTGCCGACCGCCCTGGGCGAGAAGGCCTGGAGCGTGATTCCCTTCAAGTACGGCGATACCTGGTGCAAGTACATCCTCGAGCCGGAGCAGGTACCCGCCCCCGGCAACCCCGATTACAACGACCCCAACTACCTGGCCAAGGACCTTGAACAGCGCCTGGCCGCCCAGACGTTCCGCTACCGGTTGCTGCTGCAGCCCCGGGTGGGCGGCGATGACATGCCGCTGGACCGCGCCACCGCACGCTGGGACGAGCGCCTTTCGGTGCCGCTGCACGTGGCCACCCTGGTAATTCCAGCCCAGGCCATCACCACCCATACCCAGGCGGATTACGGCGAAGCCCTGGCGTTCAACCCGGCGCGCACGCTCAAGGGCTTCGAGGCGGTGGGCAGCATCGCTGAAGCACGCAGGCACATCTACCGGGTTTCGGCGGACCTGCGCCGCAACGTTAACGGCCAGACCGTCGGCGAACCGCAGGTACCACGCCCCACCGAACTGCCGGTCACGCCACCGGTGCCAAACGCACGCTGAAACCCACCCACCGCAAGGAGCGCCCCATGACCGACAATCGCCGTTCCGCCAACCTCGCCAGCATCGTACGAGCCGCCATCCACCCGGCCATCGGCATCGCCCGGCTGGGCAACAGCCAACGCAACGACGGCTACTTCATTGGCCCCGAAACCACCGGCCCCACGGCTATCGACGCACAGTCGATGCGCGACCCCAGCGGCGCGATCAAGCGCCAAGCCGCACGTTTTCGGGTGTACGGCTACAACGCCGCCGGCGAGGTGGTGGCCGAATTGACTGCCGAGAACGCCAGCGTCCAATGGCAGGTGCACCTGGCCAACCGCAAGGCGCAGTGGTATGCCTTTGTACTGGCGCTGGACATACCCGCTGCCCGTGACCTGCAGGTGCCACTGCGCAACCCCCAGGTTCTGGGCGAGCAGCGTCAACAGCTCACCATCGACCCCGGCCCGCGCAGCATCAGTGGTTTCGAGCAGCAAGGTAAGGAATTCCACTTCGACTCCGGGCAGTTCCTCGGCACCCCCGTGCCTTTGGGCGAGCTGCGTACCGACGAGGCCGGGCGCCTGCTGGTGCTCGGCGGTTTCGGTAGCTCCGGCTCACCGCATGGCACGCCGATCTTCGACCCGGACAACCCCTCCACCTTCGCCAATGCCCCCGGCTGGCATGACGACACCGCGGACGGGCCGGTGACCGCCACGGTCAGCATCGATGGCCGCAGCCTGCAGGTAGAAGGTGCCTGGGTGGTCTGCGCCCAGCCCAACTATTCACCCAATACCCTCAGCTGGCGGACCATGTACGACCTGCTGTTCGATACGTTCGTGCAGTACGGCTGGCTGAAGGCGCCCGAGCAGGTGTCGTTCAGCAAGCACGTGCTGCCGGTGCTGCTGCGCATGAGTGGCCTGCAGTGGGTGAACAAGGGCTTTGCGGCGATGTTCGGCAGCGGCGGCCCCTTCGATTTCAACGACCCGGCCCTGCTCGGCAAGCTGGCCGCCACCCCCGCCAGCGATACCCAGGACACCTATGGGCAGCTGCGGCGTACGGTGTACAACGCGTTCCGTGCCAGTGCCAACCCGGTCTACGACCCGCGCACCTGGCCATGGATCTACGGCGACACCTTTGGTGAGGAAGTGCCCTCGCCCACCGACATGCTCAGCGCCTCCAGCGTGCGCGACCAGGCGCTGGCGCGCTGGGTTGCGGGCGACTTCGTCGATGACTGGGACCGCAAACTGCCCGCGCCCCAGCCGCTGAGCAAGGTCGATGTCAGCGAGCAGCCAGCGATGCTCGACCAGGCAGCGCTGGACCATTGCGTCGCCGATGCCTTCCACCCCGGTATCGAGATGAGCTGGCCCATGCGCAACCTGTCGCTGTACCGCGCGCCCTGGCGCATCAAGCATGCCGACGAGGGGGCCGTCGAGCCTGACTACGGCCCGACGCTGACCCGGGCCCAGGTGTTGTCGCCGGAGGGTCCGCTCAACGGCCAGCTACCCGGCGGTATCAGCCGCTGGATGGCGTTGCCCTGGCAGGTCGACGCTGCCGGGTGCCGCTCGGGCTACGACCACCAGTACGACCCCTACCTGCCGACGTTCTGGCCGGCGCGGGTGCCTAACCAGGTGCTCACCGAGGAGGACTACCGCGTCGCCATCGACGCCAACCAGCCCCGCGAAGAACGCCTGGCCGCCTTCAACCGCCGCGCCCATTGGGACCGCAACCTCACAGGCGATACGTTTGCCGACAAAGCCCAGTGCATGGCCGAGCATTTTGGCGACATCGGCATTGTCGGCGTGCGCCCCGGCGTGCCTGGCGACGCCGAATTGCCACCAGTGATGCAGGTGGAAACCCGCAACGCGGCACTGACCCGTGCCCCACGCCTGCAGGCGGCCGTGTCTACCGGCAGCCCCGCGCTGGACCGCTCGCTGCGCGAAGCGGGCTGGGAGAGCCTGGAGCACTATCGCCAAGCCCTCAGCCGGTTCCGGCATTGAGGGTGGATGTGCTGGTGATCGGTGCCGGCACTGCCGGCGCCGTCACTGCGCGGCAACTGCACCGCGCCGGCCTGGCAACACTGCTGGTGGGCCGGCCGGGCGCAGGGTTCAAACCCGGCGAAAGCCTGCCGGGCGCGGCCCGCCCGCTGTTGCGCGACCTCGACCTGCTGACGGCGCTGGCGTGCAGTGCACCGCTGCCTAACCTGGGCAACCTGGTCAGTTGGGGCAGCGACGCCCTGCTGCCCACTGACTTCATCCACGACCCCCATGGCCTGGGCTGGCACCTGGACCGGCCGCGTTTCGATACCTGCCTGCGTAACGCGGCGCGCAGCGATGGCGTGCTGCAGGTAGAGGCTCAGGTCAACCGTATGCGGCGCGATAAAGAAGGCTGGTGTATCAGCACGGACGCAGGCGATTTCACGGCGCATTTCGTGGTCGATGCCAGCGGCCGGCACGGCGTGTTGCGCCGGCGGCTAGGGCTTGCACGCGTTAGCGATACGCCACTGGTGGCGGTGTATGCCAGCGCGGCTGACCGGCATGAAGATCGCCGCACCGTGCTGGAAGCAACCCCCGAGGGTTGGTGGTACAGCGCCCCGCTGCCTGGCGGCCGGCGTATCGCAGTGTTGCATACCGATGCCGATCACGCGTCACGGCTGGCCCATACGCCAGCGTTATGGCGAAAGGGGCTGGCCGCTACGCAGCACCTGCAACACCGCTGCAAGGCCTGCGAAGGCTGGAGCCCGCTGAGCGCCACCGGTGCTGGCGGTAGTGCACTGGCCAGCCCGCAAGGTGCGGGCTGGCTGGCAGTGGGTGATGCCGCGCTGGCGTTCGACCCGCTGTCTTCCCAGGGTATTTTCAACGCGTTGTACACGGCGCTGCGCGGCGCACAGGCGGTGGTGGCGCATTTCAATGACGACCCACTTGCCGCACAGGCTTACAGCGGGCAGCTTCAACAAGTGCGTGAGCACTATCTGGGCCGCGTGCGCTACTACTACAACGCTGAGACACGCTGGCCGCAAGCGCGCTTTTGGCAGTTGCGTCGCGGTGAAGCATCCCCTTAATGGTGGGACCAACTGTTCTGTGTTTACTGTGCGGGCCTCATCGCTGGCAAGCCAGCTCCCACAGGTGCTGCAAAAGGCTTGAAATCGGTGCAGTCGAAGTGGGAGCAATTGTCTGGCTCAATTTCTAAAAGTTAACGCAACTCCTGTGGGAGCGGGCTTGCCCGCGAACACGGGCATAGCCCGTGCCATGCACTGCGGCGCTAACGTCTCCGGCAAGCCGGCTGCCACAGGGACCGCGAAAGTTCGCACGTTTTGGGCAAGACAGGCTGGGTGACGCGCTATCAATGCGATTGTTGTGCGTGCCACGCGCCCTCGTTCACCAAGTTCGCCGGCCGCAGCCCGGCCAACGCGCTCAACAGGTTCTCCACCGCACACCGCGCCATCGCCTCGCGTGTTTCATGGGTCGCCGAACCGATGTGCGGCGTCGCCACCACGTTATCGAGCTGCAGCAACGGCGAATCGACTGACAACGGCTCCTGCACAAACACATCCAGCCCGGCCGCGCGAATGCGCTTTTGCTGCAACGCCTCGATCAACGCCTGCTCATCCACCACGCGCCCGCGCGCAATGTTGACCAGAATCGCCTCGGGCTTCATCAGCGCGAATTCGCGTGCGCCGATCAAACCCTCGGTGCTGGCACTCAGCGGCACCGTCAAACAGACGAAATCCGCCTCGCCCAGCAGCGCATCGAGGTCGCGATAGCGGGCACCATAACGGGCTTCCACTTCGGGCTTGGGCCGCGAGCTGTGGTAAAGCACACGCATGCCGAACCCAGCCGCGCCGCGCCGGGCCAAGGCTTCGCCAATGCGCCCCATGCCGACGATGCCCAAGGTTTTGCCATGCACGTCAGTGCCAAAGTGCGCCGGCCCCAGGTTGGCCTGCCAGTGGCCGTCACGCACCCAGCTGGCCAGCTCCACCACGCGCCGGGCGCTGGCCAGGATCAAGGCAAAGCCGGTGTCGGCGGTGGTTTCGGTCAGCACATCGGGCGTGTTGGTCAGCATTACGCCACGGCGGGTCAGGTCGGCAATGTCGTAGTTGTCCACCCCGACCGACACGCTGGCAACCACCTCCAGCTGCGGCGCCAGGTCCAGCAGGCTGCTGTCCAGCCGCAGGCTTGCGCCCAGCAGCCCATGCGCGCCGGGCAAGGCATCGCGCAGCCGCGCCAGGCCATCTTTGCCGGAGGTATCCACCCAGGTCACCTCGACCTGTTGTTGCAGGCGCGCCAGCAAAGCTTCGGGCAGGCGCTTGTAAAGGACAATTCGCTTTTTCATGGTCGGTTCCTATGGGTTCATTGCCAGGCGCTGGCCGCGGGGTTTGGCCTGGCCAGAGGTCTGTGATGTTTTCAGCACGGCCGTGAGTGCCACTGCGGTCAGCAGCGCACCGGACATGAACAGGTACGAGGCGCCCGGGCCACCGGTCGCGCCATTGAGATAGCCGACCAGCCACGAGCCACCGAACGATCCCAGCGCGCCCATGCTGTTGATCAACGCCATGGCGCCACCGGCCACGTTGCTCGGCAGGATCTCCGGGACGATGGCGAAGAACGGGCCATAGGGCGCATACATGCAGGCCCCGGCCACCACCAGCAACGCATAGGACGCCCAGAAGTGCTCGGTGCCCAGTGCGTACGAGCCATAGAAGGCCAGCGCGGCAACCAGCAGTGGCGGCCAGACGAAGCGCTTGCGCTTTTGCAGGCGGTCCGACGCCCAGGACACCCCGACCATCGCCAGCACCGCGGCCATGTAAGGCACCGACGCCAGCCAGCCGGCCTGGACGATATCGACATTGGCCGCCTGCTTGAGAATCGACGGCAACCACAGCACGAAGCCGTACACGCCGATGCTCCAGCAGAAGTACTGCAGCGACAGCACGATCACCTGCGGCGAGCGGAACGCTTCCCGGTAGTTTTTCACCGGCTTGATGCCTTGCTGTTCAGCGGCCAGGGCCTGTTGCAGCGCGGCTTTTTCCTGCTCGCTCAGCCAGGCCACCTGGGCCGGCCGGTCAGCCGCCAGGCGCCACCAGATGAACGCCCAGAGCACCGCCGGCAGGCCTTCGATGATGAACATCCAGCGCCAGTCGAAATGCTTGATCAGGTAACCCGACACCACCGACATCCACAAAATGGTCACCGGGTTGCCGAGCATCAGGAAGGTATTGGCGCGCGAGCGCTCGGCACGGGTGAACCAGTGGCACAGGTACACCAGCATCGCCGGCATCACCGCCGCCTCGACCACGCCGAGCAGGAAGCGAATGCCGATCAGCAGGTAGACGTTGCTGATCATGCCGGTCAGGGTCGCCAGGCTGCCCCAGAGGATCAGGCTGACGAAAATCAGTTTCTTCACGCTGCGTTTTTCGGCGTAGATCGCGCCGGGCACCTGGAAAAAGAAGTAACCGAGGAAGAACAGCGCGCCCAGCAAGGACGACAGCACGGGGGTGATCTTAAGGTCGTCGGCCATGCCCGAGGCTGCGGCAAAGCCATAGTTGGCACGGTCCAGGTAGGCCAGGCTGTAGGTGATGAAGACGATCGGGATGATGTACCACCAACGGCGTGGGGCGAGGCTTGTCGTTTGCATGATGCTTGCTCCTGAGCTTGTTGTTTTTGTCGCAACAGGGCCGGCGTACCGGCGATCATAGTTTCAGGCACTCTTGGCTAACGCGTAGGCCTCCAGTTCGTGGCGCAATGGCAACCCTTCCATGTCGCCGCGCGATTGCACGGCGCGGCTGCCGCACCAGTTGCCACGCGCCACGGCTTCGGCCAGCGGGCGGCCTTCGAGCAACCCGCTGACCACGCCGACGGCGAAGGCATCGCCGGCGCCAACGGTGTCCACCACCTTGGCCACCGGCACCGGGGCTACGCGCCCCTCGCACTGGGCATTGCGGTAGTAGGCCCCCTCGCCGCCCAGCTTGATCACCACCTGCTCCACGCCGCGGTCGAGGTAGAACGCGGCGATGTCAGCGGGTGTGTCCAGGCCGGTCAGCAAGCGGCCTTCTTCAAGCCCAGGCAGCAGCCAGTGTGCCTTTACCGCCAGCGCGTTGATTTCACGGGCCATGCTGGCGCGGTCGGGCCACAGCGATGGGCGCAGGTTGGGGTCGAACGAAATGCTCCGCCCTTCGGCACGCATGCGTTCGACCAGTTCATGGGCCAGCGCCTTGCAGCCGGCCGACAGCGCCAGCGGAATACCGGTGGCGTGCAGGTGGCGGGCCTGCAGCAGCGCCGGGCTGAGCAGTGCCGGCGAAAGATGGCTGGCAGCGGAGTTACGACGAAAATACTCCACCACCGGGTCACTGCCATCGTCACAGCGCCCCTTGAGCTGGAAGCCGGTGGGGTGGTTCGCATCGACCTCGACGCTGCTGCAGTCCAGCCCTTCCTTTTGCAGGCTGTCGAGCACGAAGCGGCCCAGCGAGTCGTCGCCCACCCGGCTCAGCCAGCGCACCCTGAAGCCCAACCGGGCGAGGCCGATGGCCACGTTGCTGTCGGCGCCGGCAATGCGCTTGGTGAACGCGCCCACGCTGGCCAAGTCGCCGACCTGCTCGGCAACGAACATCGCCATGGTTTCGCCAAAACACAGCACGTCATGCTCAGGCATGGCACACCTCCTCGCCCAGGCCGATGCGGGCCAGGTTGTTGACCTGGGCGCGGGTCAGCGCCAGCAGGTCATCGCCGGCCAGCGGGTATTCCACGGCGCGCACCAAGCCAGGTGTGAACTCATCGAACAAGGCTTCCCAGGCCACCAGGTCGGCCGCCTGTGGCACCACGGCGACCAGGCGCCCACTCGCCTCGCGCTGTACCGCCTTGCAGTGCACGTAGCGCACCCAGCGGCCGAGCTGCTGCGCGGCCAGCACAGGGGATTCACCCTGCCAATGCCAGTTGCCGATGTCGAAGGTCATGCCCAGCGGCAGCCCCAGCGCTTCAATGCGCTGGAAGAATTGCAGCAGTGGTTCGATTTGCCCGCCCTGTGGGGTCTGGTCGTTCTCCACCAGCAATACGGGGGCGCCCTCGTGCAGCAATGCCTGCAGGGCAGACAGGTCGCGCTGGGGGTGGTAGTGCCCCAGGGATACTTTCAGCGCCACGGCGCCGAGCGCCTTTGCCAATGCCAGCTTGGCAGGCAGGCGCGGATCCAGCTGGCCATCGGGTGTCCACAGCTCGAGCGGCGAGGAATACAAACACTCCAGGCGCAGCGCTTGGATTGCCGAAGACAGCGCGGCAGCGTTCGGGGCTTCGTCGAACAGCTCTTCGCGCAATTCGACACGCATCACGCCGGCAGCGGCCAGCAGTTCAAGAAAACTCGCCTGGCCTTGCTGCCGAACCAAGCTGGCACCGTAGCTGGAGAGGCTGATGGAAACGGGGTTCGCGTGCATTGTTCTTGTCCTTATGAAACCGGTTTCATTTTTTGTATGCAGCAACAGCAAGCGTTGCTGCTTGCTGTGTCAATCGCGTGAGTGAGTGGAACCTCGGATGATCAGATCGGCCTTGAAGTCGATACGCCGTGGCGCCCCGCTCTCGCCGCGCAGGCGGTCGAGCAGGCACTCGAAGGCAGCCACGCCGATGCGTTCGGTGGGTTGGGCCAGCGCGGTGATGCCGCTGCCGACCAGCGGGTACCAGTCCAGTTCATCCAGGGCGACCAGGCCGACATCCTGAAACAGCCTGCAGCCGGTGTCGTGCAGCACACGGGTCACTGCAAGGGTAGCGACACCGTTGAAGGTGAAGATCGCCTGTGGGCCATGCCCATTGCTGTCGAGAAAAGCGCCGAGCCGGGCCTGCAAGCTCGCGTCGATTTCCAGCAGTTGCTGGCGCATGCCGGCACGGCGGCTGATGGAGGCGGTAAACGCCTGCACCCGCTCGAGTCGGGAGCTGGTGCCGTCCAGTGGCTCGGTGACCGCCAGGATATCGCGGTAGCCACGCGCCTGCAGGTGGTCCAGGGCCTGCTCGATGGCGTCGGCGTTGTCCAGGCCGACCAGGTCGACCTTCAGCTCCGGGCATTGCCGATCAACCAGCACCATGGGGATGTCGCGCTGCAGGTTGAGCAGCTCGCCAGGGTGACGGCCGAGGGTGTTCACGATCAGGCCCTCGACGTTGTAGGACTGCAGCGCCACCAGGTGATGGCGCTCCTGCTCGTCGTCGCGGTTGGTGTTGCACACCACCAGGCTGTAGCCGTGCTGGCGGCAGGCGGTTTCCACGCCGTGCATAACCGCGACCGAATAGGGGTTGAGAATGTCTGCCACCAGCATGCCGATCAGCCGCGTCTGGCCGCGTTTGAGGCCCCGGGCCATCTGGTTGGGCCGGTAGCCCAGGCGCTCGATGACCTCTGCCAGGCGCTTGGCGGTAGCTTCGGCCAGCAGCTGGCGATCGCCGCCGATGTAGCGCGAGACGGTAGCTTTGGAGACGCCGGCAACGCGTGCGACCTCGCTGATGGTCACGCGCTCGCGGGAATGGGCAGGCAGGTCGGTCATTGAGGTCCCTTGTGATTATTGTCGGTGACGTTGAATGAAACCGGTTTCAATACATCAAAACCGCAAGGTTTCGTCAACCTACCGTTCGTCGGGATTCCTACTGAGAGCGTAGCGGATAGCAAACCACCGACGAGACGCAAATCATACATAACTAATTGATTTGGAAGGGACTCTGTGGGAGCGGGTTTACCCGCGAAAGCGTTGGTGAATTCACTGACGTCTTCGCGGGTAAACCCGCTCCCACAGGGTAAGCGTCGGCCTTGCGACTGTCTTAACGAAGGGCTTTCACATCACTGGCCGAGACAGTACTGCCCTCGTTACCCCAACTGCTGCGAATGAAATTCACCACTTCAGCCACCTCCTGGTCGCTCAAGCGCCAGCCGAACGCTGGCATGGTGAGGTTCGAAGGCGCGGCATGGGTCGCCGGCACCGTGCCGCCAGCCAGCACCACATGGATCAGCGAGGTGGCATCGGCCGTCTGCACCACCGGGTTGCCGGCCAGCGCCGGGAACACCCGGGTATAACCCTGGCCATCGGTACGGTGGCAGGCCGCGCAGTTGTCGATGTACACCGCCGCGCCCGGCTTGCTGTCGTCGCCGTTCCACAGTGCCTCTGCCACCTGCTTGTCATAGACATGCGGCCGGTCGTCCGGGTTGCTTGGCGGCAGCGTCTTCAAGTAACGGGCGATGGCCGTGAGGTCGGCGTCGCTCAGGTGCTGCATGCTGTGCTCGACCACATCGCTCATGCCGCCGAATACGGCGCTGCGGTCACTGCGCCCGGTCTTGAGAAACTGCACCAGCTGCGCCTCGCTCCAGCTGCCCAGGCCATCCTTGTGGTCACCGCGCAGGTTCTTGGCGATCCAGCCTTCCAGCGGCGCACTGCCGGCCAGAAACTGCTCACCGTCCGCGGGGCTCAGCGCCTGTTCCTGCATGGTCAACGCACGTGGCGTGTGGCACGCACCGCAGTGGCCCAACCCCTCGACCAGGTAGGCGCCACGGCTGACTACGGGGTCGGCTTCAGCCGGCGCTTGCCAGGCTTTCACTTCAGGCGCGAACAAGCCGCGCCAGATCGCCAACGGCCAACGCATGCTCAACGGCCAGGGGATGTCCGTGGCCTTGTTCAGCTGCGCCACGGGCTGAACACCTTGCATGAAGTAGGCATACAGCGCATGCATGTCGTCGTCATTGACCCGTGCATAGGACGGGTACGGCATGGCGGGGTACAGCGTGCTGCCGTCCTTGCCCACGCCTTTGCGCACGGCCAGGTCGAAGTCTTCGAAGCTGTACTGGCCGATGCCAGTGGCATGCGGGGTGATGTTGGTGGAGTACACGGTGCCGATGGGGGTTTCCATCGGCAGCCCGCCGGCAAACGGCTTGCCGCCCTTGGCGGTGTGGCAGGCCACGCAGTCGCCGGCGCGGGCCAGGTATTCGCCCTGCTTCACCAGCGCATTGGTGGCCTCATCAGCCTGCACGGCCATGCTTGCGCCCAACATCAGGCTTGCGATCAACAGTGTCTTCATGTTCATCGCTCCTCAAGCCTGGACCAGTGGGCCGGGGTTTTTCAGGTACTGCTCGCGGATGGCCTTGGCCGACCAGTACGTCAGCGCCGCCACCAGGCCGGTGGGGTTGTAGCCCAGGCCCTGCGGGAACGCCGAGGCACCCGGCACGAACACGTTGTGCACGTCCCAGCTCTGCAGGTAGCGGTTCAACGCGCTGGTCTTGGGGTCGGTGCCCATGATCGCGCCGCCATTGAGGTGGGTGGTCTGGTAGCTGGCGGTGTTGAAGTGCTCCTTGACCTTCTTGCCGAGCACGGCAATGGCCTTGGGGTTCATCGCCTGGGCGATCTTGCTGAGCTTGTCGACCATGAACTGGTTCATCTTGATGTCGTTTTCCTGCCAGTCGAAGGTCATGCGCAGCAGCGGCTGGCCGTAGGCATCGCGGTAGGTCGGGTCGAGGTCGAGGTAGTTGCCACGGTACGACTGGTGCGCGCCGTGGGCGTCCATCGACAGCTGGTGGGTGTAGTAGTCGGCGGTGGCCTTCTTCCAGGCGCTGCCCCAGGTGGGGGTGCCGGGAGGGTTGGCGATGCCGGCGATTGGCCGGCTGCCGGCCTGGTTGACCCACATCGGCGAGCCACCGACGAAGCCGTGCGGCCCGTGGTCGAAGTTGTCGGCGTTGAAATCGTCGATTGCCACGCCATTGCCGCCGGCACCGATGAAGTTGTTGGTGTAAGTGTCCTTGTCGAAGAACGCTTTCACCGTGCCCATGTTCTGGTAGGCGAAGTTGCGCCCCACCACCCCTTCGTTCTTGATCGGATCGTAGGGCTTGCCGATGCCGGACAGCAGCATCAGGCGCACGTTGTTGAACTGGAAGGCGGCGAGGATGACGATGTCCGCCGGCTGCTCGACTTCACGCCCCTGGGCATCGATGTAAGTCACGCCCGTGGCCTTGCGCTTGCTGTCGTCAAGGTTGACCCGCAGAACATGGGCGTTGGCACGCAGCTCGAAGTTCGGCACCTGGCGCAGCGCCGGCAGGATGTTCACGTTGGGCGAGGCCTTGGAGTACATGTAGCACACGTAACCACTGCAGAACCCGCAGAAGTTGCACGGCCCCATCTGCGCGCCGTAGGGGTTGGTGTACGGCCCGGAGGTGTTCGCCGAAGGCAGGTTGTAGGGCTTGTAGCCCAGGCTGGCGGTGGCCTTTTCGAACAGCTTGGCCGAGACCACGTTCTTCTGCGACACCAGCGGGAACGGGTTGGAACGGTCCGGCGCGTACGGGTTGCCACCCTTCCCTTCGCCAACCACCTTGCCATTCACCGTCCAGGCCTGGCCCGAAGTACCGAAGACCTTCTCGGCGAAGTCGAAATGCGGCTCCAGCTCTTCGTAGCTCACACCGAAGTCCTGGATGGTCATGTCTTCAGGGATGAAGCGCTTGCCGTAGCGTTCCTCGTAGTGGCTGCGCATGCGCAGCTCCATCGGGTCTACGCGAAAGTGCACGCCCGACCAGTGCAGGCCGGCGCCGCCGACGCCCTTGCCCGGCAGGAACGCGCCCAGCTGGCGGTTGGGCAGCGCGACGTCGTTAGCGTTGTGACGGATGGTGACGGTTTCTTTCGACACGTCGACAAACAGCTTCTTGCGCACGCTGTAGGTCAGCTCGTCGATGACCTGCGGGTAGCTGCCCTCGGGATAGGTGTCCTGCATCGGCCCACGCTCCAGCGCGACCACCTGCAGCCCGGCCTCGGTGAGTTCCTTGGCCATGATGGCGCCCGCCCAGCCGAAACCGACGATCACTGCATCGACCTTTTTCATTGCATTGGCCATGCCTTACGCCCTCTCGCCGCGAATCGAAACTGCCGGGAACGGGTACGGCTCGTTGCGCTCGACCCAGTCCATGAAATCTGCCCGGGCACCGGGGAAGCCGATTTGCGTCCAGCCGACCATGCCCTTGTTGCCGCCGTGGATCGGGTCGCAGAAGAAACCTTCACGGGTGTTTTGCACCAGCAAGCTGAAAAAGACCTTGGCAGGCAGCTGCTCGAAAATGATCTCTCCGGCTTCGATCTTGCCGAGAACCTTGTCTCGGGTAGCGCTGTCTTGCTCGGCAAAGGTTTTACCGCTGGCGTTTTTGCACCACGCGTCCGCGGCGGCAATGCCCAGGCGGTAGATCTGCTGCGGGCTGAGTTGCAGCTGGTAACCCAGCTCGGGAGCGGCGTCGGCCTTGAACGGGCCTTGCATGTACCACTGGGCGCCCGTGGCGTAGGGGGTGTTCATCTGGCGGTCGATGAACTCTGCGGCGCCTGCTTCCAGCGCACCCGGGCCGAGCTCGTCGGCGGGGATGATGCGCGACACGGCCGCTTGCACGAAGGCCCACTCTTCGGCGGTGAAAAAGGTCGGCTGGTAATTGCCGGCGGGTGGCGTGGCAGGCACCTTGGGTTCACGCACCGGCTCGGCCAGCAGCTGGCTGGCGCCAAGGCCGGTGCTGGCCACGGTGACGACCGGTATCAGGGTCAGGGTTTTGCGCAGGAAATCCCGGCGCGGGTTATCGGGGGCATGCTCAGGCATGTCGAGTCCTCATCAGCATTTGGGCGGCCTTGGGTTGCGCCATCTGGGTTTCGATCAGGGTGGGGCCCTGAGAAAGCCGCGTAATCTAGCTGGTTCGGAAATGTTTTGAAACCGGTTTCATCGCTATTCGCAACAGCACCGATAAACCTGTGGGAGCGGGCTTGCCCGCGAACCAGGGCGCAGCCCTGGCCATGCACGGCGGGGTTTTTTTCGCGGGCAAGCCCGCTCCCACAATGACCGCGTCGTCATGAGTACATTTGCACTCCTCCTCTCAAAACTCGACCCCATACCCCACAATCACCCGGTTCTCATCCGCCGCATCGGCAAAATTCGAGCGCATGCTCGCGTTACGCCAACGCAGCGACAGGTTCTTCAAGGGCCCCGACTGCACCACATAGGTGATGTCCGTGGTCCGCTCCCATTCCTCACCCTCACCACCTCGCGCCGCCAGCGCCCTGCCTTTGACGCTGGCGATCCGCTGCGGCTCGACCTGGTCACCCTTCACGTAACGCACATTGAAGGTAAGCCCCGGGATGCCCACCGCCGCAAAGTTGTAGTCATAGCGCAGCATCCAGGCGCGTTCGTTGGCCAGGGCGAAGGTGCTCACCTGCTGTTCGCTGAACAGATAGGTGTCCGTCCCGCCCGCATACGCGTAGGCCGTATCGCCACTGACCTTCTGATAACCACCGCTGAACGTGTGGCCCTTGAGGCTGTAACCGAAGTTACTGCTCAAGGTCCGGTTATCCACCTCTCCCAGCAGCGCCCTGCCCTGTCCCTGCGCGTTGAACCAGCGCCATTCGGTAAAGGCTTCACCCGGCCCCATGCCGGCCTTGTACTTGAACCCTAGAAAATCGCGGCGGAACAGGTCGTCCAGCTGGCTGCTGTGCACGCTCAATGTCAGGTTCTTCACGGGCTGATAATCGGCCCCCAGGTAATACAACCGGACACTGGTCACGGTGGCGGAATAGGCGCCCTGCTGCGCCATCGCGGTCAGGTCTTCGAAGTCGGTGGAGTCGCGCAGTTTGGTGGCATCTACTTGCAGCAAGGTCAGGGTCAGGTTGTCCAGGTCCTTGCTGACCAGCTGCGCGCCGTTGAACCACTGCGGGAACAAACGGCTGTAGTTCGACGCCAGCAACGGCAACTGCGGGCTTAGCCCACCCACCTGAAGCTCGGTTTGCGACAGTTTTGCCTTGAGCGTGGCAACCGCCTTGCCGTAGTTATCCGCCGCGCGTTTATCACTGCCGCGTGGCAACAACCCGGTGCCGCTGCGGTCCGGCGATGAGTCGAGCTTGAACCCCAGCATCCCGACCGCGTCCAGGCCCAAACCCAGCACCCCGTCGGTGTAGCCGGACTGCCACTTGAGCATGAAGCCCTGGGCCCATTCGCCACGCCGGGACTGGCTGGCGGCAGCACCGTGAAAGTCGCGGTCGAAGTAGAAGTTGCGCAGCTCCAGGCTGCCTTTGCCGTCTTCGACAAAGCCAGCCTGCGCCGATTGCCAGGTGCAGCAGAACGCCGCGAGCATCAGCGATGCCCGCCGGGAGGTGAAAGGGGTCATGGGTGTGCCTTGTTATTGTTGTTATCGGGCGGCTTCAGGCCTTGGGGTTTTTCACGTAGCGCATCACCACCAGGCAAGCGAGCAGGATCAGCGGCGCAATGGCCAGCATGCCCATGTAGCTACTGCCCGTGAGGTCGTTGATCTGCCCCACCATCACCGGCGCCACGATGCCGCTGAGCTGGCCCACGGAGTTGATCGCCGCCGTGCCGGTGGCAATCGCCAGGCCCGAGAACGTGGACTGCGGAATAGTCCAGAAGATCGGGATGGCAATGAACGTGCCCGCCGTCGCCAGCACCAGCGCCGCCATCATCGCCCAGGACGAATCCGAGAACAGGCAAGCCAGCAGATACCCCACCGCAGCCGCCAGCAGGCAGTAAACCAGGTAGCGCTTGCGCTCCCCGGTGCGGTCCGAGCGACGGGTCAGCAACACCATGCCGACACAGGCCACCGCGTACGGCAGCGCCGACAGCACGCCAACCCACAGCATGTCCTGCACACCCGACGACTTGATCAGGTGCGGCATCCAGAAGTTCAGGCCGTAGGACGCGGTTTTCACCACGTAATAGATGAACGCCATGATCGCCACTTCGCGGGTCAGCAACACCCGCCACAGCGACCCCAGCACCGGCTTCTGCGCGCGTTTGTCCTGCGCCAGGTTTTCCACCAGCAGGTCTTTTTCCGCACGGCTGAGCCACCGGGCCGACTCGATGTCGCGGTCGAGCTTCCACAGCACCAGTCCCCCCAGCACCACGCACGGCAACCCCGACATCAGGAACAGCCAGTGCCAGCCGGCCAGGCCCAGCACGCCGTCCATGGTCCCCAGCAAAAAGCCCGCCGCCGGCCCACCGACCGCGCCGGCCAAGGGCACGGCCAGGAACCACAGCCCATTCATCTTGGCCAGGTGTTTACGTGGGAACCAGCACGCCAGGTAAAACAGGATCGCCGGCCCGAATCCGGCCTCCATCACGCCGATCAAAAAGCGCAGGAAATACAGCGTGTACTGGGTGTAGGCAAACACCAGCGCAGCGGTGGCAAGCCCCCACGACACCATGATCCGGCAGATCCAAGCCGGCGCCCCGTAGCGTTTGAGCCCCAGACTGCTCGGCACCTCGAACAGCACGTAGCCGATGAAAAACATGCTCGCGGCCAGGCCGTAGGCCGCGTCGCTCAGGCCAAGCTCGGCCTGCATCTGGGTCTTGGCGAAGCTGATGTTGATGCGGTCGAAGTAGGAAAACAGGAAGCAGATGATGGCCAGCGGCATGATGCGCCACGCCACACGACGGTACAGCAGCAGTTCATTGATGTGGCTTTCGTTGCGCTCACGCGCCAGAACACCGGTCAAGGCAACCATGTGGTGGATCTCCATTCTTGTAATTATTGGAGAGCGGCGGCGCCCTTGGTGGGCGCCACTTAGGGGCTGTTAGCCAATGCGCACGAGCTTTTCCTTGTAGGCCGCCCCTTTGCGAACGTAGTCGTCTGCGTTGGCGTGCATGTGGGCGATGGCTTCAGGCGTGAGCTCGCGCACCACCTTGGCCGGTGCGCCGAGGATCAGGGAATTGTCGGGGAATACCTTGCCTTCGGTGACAATTGCGCCCGCGCCCACCAGGCAGTTGCGGCCGATGACCGCGCCATTGAGCACCACTGCCTGGATGCCGATCAGCGCACCATCACCCACCGTGCAGCCGTGCAGCATCGCCTGGTGGCCGACGGTGACGCCGCTGCCCACGGTCAGCGCAAAGCCTGGGTCGGCATGCAGCACCGCACCCTCCTGGACATTGCTGTGCTGGCCGATGAGGATGGCGGCGTTATCACCGCGCAGCACCGCCTGCGGCCAGACACTGACGCCCTGCTGCAGGGTGACGTCGCCGATCACCGTGGCCTGCTCGGCAACGAAGGTTTCTGGGTGAATGGTTGGGGTGAGGTTGTCGTAGCGATAGATAGCCATCCTTAGTGCCCCTGCTCGTCAGTCTTGAGGACGCCCGCTGCGCATAGCTCGGCAATGTGTTCGTCGCTGTAGCCAAGCTCGCGCATGACCTTGTGCGTGTGCTCGCCAATGCGCGGGATTGGGCGCCGCGGCTGCAGGCGTTGGCCATCCAGCGACAGCGGCAGCAAGGGCATGGGGGTGCTGCTGCCGTCTTCAAGGGTCAGGTCGGCCATGCCCCCGCTTTGCACCAGGTGCGGATCATCGAACAGTTCTTCGGGGCGCCGGATAGGCGCGAACGGGATGCCATTGGCCTCAAGTTCGGCCGCCAGTTGCTGAGCGTCGAGGTTGGCGAACACCTCGGCCAGGTGCGCCAGCAAACGCGGGCGCTGCAGCACCCGGTCATTGTTGCTGGCCAGCGTCGGGTCATCCAGCAAGGCCGCCTGGCCCAGCACCTGGCACAGCGCGTTCCACTGGCCCTCACCCGTGGCGGCCACAAACATCTGCTCGCCCCCGGCAAAGGTAAACACGTCGTAGATGGCCCAGGCACTGATGCGGTTGGGCATGGGCGCTGCCGCTTCACCGGTCACCACATACTGCTGCATGTGCTGGGCGGCCAACAGCACGCAGTTCTCGTACAGCGCACTTTGCACCTCGCGGCCTAAGCCTGTGCTGTTGCGTTCGTTGAGCGCGGCGAGCACGCCGATGGCGCCGAACATGCCGCCCATGATGTCGTTTACCGAACTGCCCGCACGCAATGGCCGGCCAACCGGGCCCGTCATGTAGGCCAGGCCGGCCATCATCTGCACCACTTCGTCCAGTGCCAGGCGGTTGTCGTAAGGGCCACTGAGGAAGCCCTTGTGCGAGGCGTAAATCAGCCGTGGGTTGCGCTGGCGCAGCGCGGCGTAGTCGAAACCAAGCGTTTGCATGCGCCCGGGTTTGAAGTTCTCGATGAACACATCGGCCGTGTCGATCAGTTCCAGCACGGCCTCGCGGCCCTGGGGCGTCTCGACGTCAATGGCGATGCATTGCTTGTTGCGGTTGAAGGTGCGGAAGAACCCCGCCCCCGCGCCCAGCAGCCGGCGCGTGCCGTCACCGCGGATGGGCTCGATCTTGATCACCTCGGCGCCAAGGTCACCGAGGATCATGCCGCAGGTGGGGCCCATGACCATGTGCGAAATCTCGACGACACGGATGCCGTCCAAGGGGAGTCTGGACATCGCTTTATCCTCAGTAATTGAGCGGCAGGCCGGCGCGGGCAATGGCACCGTAGAGCGGTTCATCGGGCAAGGCATCCCGCAGCACCTGGCGCGATTCGATCAGTGCCTGCAGGTCGATACCGGTGTCCAGGCCCATGCTTTGCAGCATGAACACCAGGTCCTCGGTCACGGTATTGCCCGAGGCACCCGGCGCGAACGGGCAACCGCCAAGGCCGGCCAGCGATGCGTCGAGTTCTCGGATACCCTGCTGCACGGCGACCAGGCTGTTGGCCAGGGCCAGGCCACGGGTGTCATGGAAATGCGCGGCGCGCAGCCGCTCGCCGGCGATGGCGCGCACGGCCTGGATCACCGTGGCCACCTGGCCGGGGTTGGCATAACCGGTGGTATCGCCCAGCGAAACCAGGTCGCAGCCGGCCTCGAGCACCTGGCGGGTCAATGCGCACAGGTCGCTCAGTGGCACGTCACCCTGGCGGGTGCAGCCGAAGGCCACCGACATGCCGGCAATCATCTGCACACCCTGCCGGCCCATCTGGTCGCGCAACTGGCACATGCGCCCCAGCTCTTCGACCATTTCCTGCGGCGTGCGGCGTACGTTGGCCAGGCTGTGAGCGGTGCTCACCGACACCGGCGCGACGATGCGCTGCGCGCCAGCCTCCAGCGCATCCTGGGCACCGCGCAGGTTGGGCGCCAGCACCGTCACCTGCAAGTCCGGGTATGTGAGGGCGTGGGCGACCACCTGTTTGGCGTCGGCCATCTGCGGCAGCAGCCGGGCCGGCACGAACGAGGCGACTTCCATATGGCGCACGCCAGCGGCGTAGGCGCTGTCGATCCAGCGCTGCTTGGCGGCGGTCGGCATGACCGTTTGCAGGCTCTGCAGGCCATCGCGCAGGCCAACTTCGTTGATTGTTATTGTTGTCATCAGGGGCTCTCTGTCTGAAGCGTGCAGCCAGACTAAGAGCACCACGGCAGGCAGAAAAGACGTCTTTCACGGGCTGATCCATCGCCAGCCACGATGGATGTCAGGGCACGCTTTGCCAAGCCGGCGCGCGCAACAACAGATGGTCCAGCAGGCGCCGTGCCGACAGCGACAACGAATGCCGGTCGCGCATGCAGATGACGAACTCGCCCAGCGCCCAGTCATCGGTCAGCGGGATCACGCGCAAGTCGAACAGCGGTGCATAACGCGCCACCGCCTCCTGTGGGAACACCGCCAAGCCCAGGCCGAACTGCACCAGCCGGTACGCGGCGTCGAACGACGATACATAGGAGCGAAACCGCAGCTCTTCGCCGGCCGCCTCGGCGCTCTTGCGCATGAAATTGTTCAAGGTGGCGAACGCCGACAGGCCCAGGTGCTCGTAGCCCAGCGTTTCGGCAAAAGCAATGCTGCTGCGCCCAGCCAGCGGGTGACTGGCGCTGACCACCACGGCCAGGTGGTCCTGGCGATACGGCACGAATTCCAGGTCGCCGACCGCCGCAGACTGCCTGCAAATGCCCAGGTCGGCATTGCCCTCCGCCACCCCGCGAACCACATCGGGGCTGAAACGCTCTTCGATGTCGGCCTGAATCAGCGGGTGTTCCAGCATGAACGCCGACAGCTCTTCGGGCAAAAACTCCATGATCGACGACACGTTGGCCAGCACCCGTACATGCCCGCGCGCGCCCTCGGCGTATTCGCTCAGCTCGCTGTCCAGGCGCTCCATGGCCCGGGTCAGCCCACGGGCATGGCGCAACAGCGCAAGCCCTGCCGGGGTCGGCTCGACCCCGCGCTTGCTGCGCTTGAACAACGCGGTGCCAAAGCGCGCCTCGATGTCCGAAATACGCTTGCTGACCGCCGAAGGCGCCATGAACGCCCGCTCACCGGCACGGGCGATGGTGCCCTCTTCGCAGACCACGATGAACAGGTGCAGGGACAGGTGATCGAGGGGCTGCATGGCGGTGTCCGGGCTGTAAATGGCAGCAATGCTAGCATCGATTCAGGCCCACTTTGTGGGATCTACTGCCTTGCTCACCTTGTGAGAGTTGGTGCAAATCCTGTGGGAGCGGGCTTGCCCCGCGAACACCGGCGAAGCCGGTGCCATTCACCTCGTCGCCTGCTTCGCGGGCAAGCCCGCTCCCACAGAATTACCCGACGGCCTTATCATGGTGATCCCTACCAGAGGCCCGCCATGTTCGATTGGGAAGATCTGCGCCATTTCTCCGCCTTCATCAGCGAAGGCTCGCTCTCGGCCGCGGCCAAGCAGCTGGGCGTCGACCACGCCACCGTGGCCCGGCGCATCGCTGCGCTGGAAGCTGCGCTCAACCTCAAGTTGGTCGACCGCCGCCCTAGGGCATACGTGTTGACCGAGCAAGGCCGCCGGGTGGGCGACTATGCCGAACAGATGACCCAGTCATCCTTTGCCCTTGAGCACTTCGCCACCGCTGGCCAGCAACAGGTCGAAGGCGAAGTGGTGCTGGCCGCCCCGCCCGCACTGCTGGGCAGCATCATCGCGCGGCGCCTGGGCGAGCTGTGCAGCCGCTACCCGCAACTGCGCCTGAAGCTGGTCGGCAGCAAGTCCCGCGCCTCGCTGGCACGCCGCGAGGCCGATATCAGCATCGCCCTGGCCAGGCCCACCGAACCGACGCTGGTGGCCAGCCTACTCGGCTACCTGGATTACCGCCTTTACGCCGCCGCCGATTACCTGCAAAGCACCCGCACACCGCGCTACATCGGCTACGACCAGTCCCAGGCCAAGTCGCCGCAGCAGCAATGGTTGCTTGAGCAGACCCACCACCAACCCTTCGTGCTGCAAAGCAACGACCTGCGCATCCAGGCCCAGGCGGCTGCCGGCGGCGTCGGCATTGCCTGCCTGCCGGCGTTCATGGCCGCAGAGCATGGCCTGCAAGCCACCGGCGATGAAGCACAGACCATGAGCATCGAGATCTGGCTGGCGGTGCATGAGGATGTGCGCAACACGCCCCGCATCAAGGCCGTTACCGACTTCCTGCAGCAACAGGTCAAACCGCTGCTGCGCTTGTGAATTTCTGCAGAGGTCGCCTGCACCGATACGGAATTTCCGCAACACCGCAGCGCCGCTAAGCTTCCCCCATCGCAAACGATCACTGAGGAGAAGCGGATGCAGTACGTCAAGTTGGGCAACACCGGCCTGGATATCTCCAAACTGTGCCTGGGCTGCATGACCTTCGGCGAGCCAGACGCCGGCACCCACCCCTGGACCCTCGGCGAAGCCGACAGCCGCCCGATCATCCGCCATGCGGTCGAGCAAGGCATCAACTTCTTCGACACCGCCAACAGCTATTCGGCCGGCACCTCGGAGATCATCGTCGGCAAGCTGCTGAAGGAATTCACCCGCCGCGAAGAAACGGTAATCGCCACCAAGGTATTCTTCCCGGCAAACATGTGGGAAGGCAGCACCCGCCCCAACGAACAGGGCCTGTCGCGCAAAGCGATCATGGCCAACATCGACGCCAGCCTCACCCGCCTGGGCACCGACTACGTCGACCTGTACCAGATCCACCGCTGGGACTATCACACCCCCATCGAAGAAACCATGGAAGCCCTGCACGACGTGGTCAAGGCCGGCAAGGCCCGCTACATCGGCGCATCGTCGATGTACGCCTGGCAGTTCGCCAAGGCCCAGCAGGTGGCCGCAAGCAACGGCTGGAGCCGTTTCGTGTCGATGCAGAACTACCTCAACCTGATCTACCGCGAAGAAGAGCGCGAAATGATCCCGCTGTGCCTCGACCAGGGCATCGGCCTGATGCCCTGGAGCCCGATGGCCCGCGGCCGCCTGACCCGCCCGCATGGGCAGCAGACCGAGCGCACGCGCACCGATATTTCTGGGCAGTCGTTCTACGCCAATACCGAAGTGGAAGACGGCCGGGTGATTGACGTGGTCGAGCAGATTGCCGGTGAGCGCGGTGTGCCGATGGCGCAGGTGGCGCTGGCCTGGGTGTTGGGCAAGCGTGGGGTGTCGGCGCCGATCGTGGGGGCTTCGAAGGCGGTGCAGCTGGATGATGCGATTGCGGCACTGGATTTGCAGCTTGATGCCGATGAGGTAGCGCGGCTCGAGGCGCCGTATGTGCCGCATGCGGTGACGGGTTTCAAGTAAACACTGAAGCTTCTGTAACGGACTTGCGCATCAAGCCCGCCATGTGAAGGTGGCGGACACAGTGCCCAGGCACCGGACCGAGGCGCAGGTGAACTATACCTTCTGAGCGATTGCTCGCGAACATACCTTGGACGGCATTCAGCCACCTGGGCTTCGCGACCTACTTAATGACAACCGCAATCGCCAGAAGGAGCTACCTGTGAACCCATCTCTATTCAGCAAGACCCCGGCAGTGACGGTTTCTGCTAGCCGTGGCGATACCGTGCGCCACATCGCCTACCATCGTCATCCGGATGCACCCGGCAGCACAGAGGAATGCATCAACCGCCATGCGTATGACCCACGCGGTTTTCCGGCGCAGGTCACCGACCCACGGCTGCACGACGCCGGGCTGGTGAACTTCACCTACCAGAGCAACTTGGCCGGTACCGTGCTGCGCACAGTCAGCGTCGATGCCGGTACCACTGTGGCCCTGAACGATGCAGCCGGGCGTCCCTTGGCGACACTCAGCAGCATCCGCACTGGCCACGACGGCACCGATGAATACGACCAGGCCGTTGCCCGCACCTGGCAGTACGAAGACGCCGGTCTGCCAGGGCGCCCGCTTGCCGTTTGCGAGGCCATCGCAGGCGAGGTGCCTATCGTCGCAGAGCGCTTCAGGTACGCCGACAACACGCCCGCGCAGCAGGCCCTCAACCTGTCCGGTCAGTGCATCAGCCACTACGACACCGCAGGCCTGTCGCAGACGGACAGCCTGGCCCTGACCGGTGTGCCGATTTCCGTAACCCGTCGATTACTGAAGGATGCTGACAACCCAGATACCGTAGCGGACTGGCGCAGCACTGAATCTGGCGACCTCGACGAGCTGCTGGCCGCAGAAGCCTACGTCACTCAAACCTTCGCCGACGCCACCGGGACCGTCCTGACCACCACTGACGCCGCCGGCAACATCCAGCACGTAGCCTATGACGTGGCGGCCATGCACGCAGGTAGCTGGCTGACGCTTAAGGGCGACAAGCAACAGGTCATTATCCAATCCCTGATCTACACCGCCGCCGGGCAGAAGCTGCGTGAGCAACACGGCAATGGCGTGGTGACAACTTACAACTACGAGCCCAGGACCCAGCGCTTGGCGAGCATCACCACGCAACGCCCGGCCAGTCATCCTTCAGGCGCACGGGTGCTGCAGGACCTGCGCTACGAATACGACCCGGTCGACAATGTGCTCGGCATCAGCAATCAAGCGGAAGAAACACGGTTTTGGCGCAACCGCAAAGTGGTGCCCGAGAACACGTACCGCTACGACAGCCTCTATCAACTGGCCAGCGCCACCGGCCGCGAAATGGCCAATGCCGGCCAGCAAAGCAGCAGCCTACCTCCCGCCACCGTCCCCCTCCCCGCCGACAGTTCCACCTTCACCCCGTATACCCGCACCTACACCTACGACCGCGGCGGCAACCTGACCCGGATACGCCACAGTGCGCCAGCCACCGGCAACAACTACACCACCGACATGACGGTAAGCGACCGCAGCAACCGGGCCGTGGCCAGTGCCTTGAGCGAAGATCCCGTCCAGGTCGAAACCCACTTCGCCGCAGGCGGCATGCAATTGCACCTGCAGCCCGGCCAGGTACTGAACTGGACGGTGCGCAAAGAGCTGGCGAAGGTGACGCCGGTGGAGCGCGACGGCGCTGCGGATGACCGTGAGTGCTACCGGTATGACGGCGGCAGTCAGCGGATCCTGAAGGTGAGTACGCGGCAAAACGGCGACAGCACGCAGACGCGACGGACGCTGTACCTGCCAGGGCTGGAGTTGCGTACCACGGCAAAGGGTGACCTACAGACAGAGAGCCTGCAGGCCATGAACATCGGTATGGCCGGTCAGGCACAGGTGCACGTCTTGCACTGGGACAAAGGGCTGCCTGATGGCATCAACAATGATCAGATCCGGTACAGCTACACGAACCAAACTGGCAGCGTTGGCTTAGAGGTGGATGGCGACGGGGACGTCATCAGCAGGGAGGAATATTACCCGTACGGTGGTACGGCCCTTCTCACCGCGCGAAGCCAGATGGAAGCCAACTATAGAAACCGGCGCTACTCGGGTCAGGAACTGGATGCGACGGGGCTTTACTACTACGGGTATCGTTATTACCAGCCTTGGGTAGGGAGATGGCTCTGTGCGGACCCTGCCGGCACGGTAGATGGCCTAAACCTTTTCTCAATGGTGCGAAACAACCCTATTACATTGATTGATGAATGGGGGCTTATAACATCTGCAGAGCTTGAGCGAATAACGCCTGAGATTCTCACGCAAGGCCCTGAATCGATATATGACGTTGCGAGACTGGGGCGTTCGCATGTATCGTCTGAGCATGACTTACGAGAACTTGTCACGCACATCAGAACATTGAGCGATAAGTTCGCGACACTTGCTGACCACCTAAGTGTGGACTTTAGTATTCCCGAGCCATCCCCAGAAGACGTAGTAGCCTTCTGGTACTTAAGCGACCAAACCAAATTCAAGCACGAGATTGAAAACAACAAGATAACATCGACGAGCATAGTGCCCGACTACGACAGTACTTTCTCAATTGAATTTACCAAAAACAAATGGAACATTTTTTCGATATTCAGAACGCCAATTATCGATAATCCCTCTAACGAGGCCTCTGATGACTCTTCTAACGAGGCCTCTGATGAAACCTGGGATGAGTCTTCTCCTGCGGCTACTCCTGAACAGCCTCGTTCCGACGAACCTTATTACACATCACATGTGGCGTTATTTCAATACAATAAGATTGCAACAGAGCAAGGCTTCTTAGGAGAAATGCCGATAACCATCAACATAAGAGACGTCGAAAACCAAGCCACAATCAGCACAACCGAATACCTCGATGGGTATAATTTATTTTTCAATTTCTTCAATAACACGCCCGTCGGAAAATCGGTAAGACGCATCATGCAGGGTTTTGGCCTGGAAGCCTACAGTTTACGTAAAAACTACGACGCCACTCAATTTTCTATAGGAGTGATAAGAAACCCCAACGCAAATGGCAGTCCGACAAAAATGATGGCTATCGCTTATTGATCCAGCAGCGCACTTACAGTGCCTTTTCGTGGATAACACCTGCGAGAAGGCATTGGCAAAAGCGCATCGCTGATTCATGGCAGAGTCCATCGTCTGTAAAGGTGAGGGCCGTATGAAAAAAATAGGGCGTCCATCAGTTCCGACCATGGCTAAGGGAAAAACGGCGACACGCCTCGCGTCCATCGCAGCCAGGGCAGCTGAGTGTCTGTGCTTTCCCAAGTTACAAATGCCCCAGGGGTTTATGAAATGTAGATCAGCTATACCTGCTGTGCGATTGCCCGCCCTCAAACCTTGACTTGGGCAATCATCAGAGGGAGCTACCTATGAACCCATCTCTATTCAGCAAGACCCCGTCGGTGACGGTTTCCGCTAACCGTGGCGAGACCGTGCGCGAAATTGCCTACCATCGTCACCCGGATGCACCTGACCGTTCAGAGCAACGCATCAACCGCCATGCGTACAACGCTCGCGGCTTTCCGGCGCAGGTCACCGACCCGCGGCTGCACGACGCCGGGCTGGCGAACTTCACCTACCAGAGCAACTTGGCCGGTACCGTGCTGCGCACAGTCAGCGTCGATGCCGGTACCACTGTGGCCCTGGACGATGCAGCTGGACGGCCGTTGGTTGCACTCAGCAGCATCCTTACTGGCCACGACGGCACCGATAAATACGACCAGGCAGTGGCCCGCATCTGGCAGTACGAAGGCGCTGATCTGCCGGGGCGACCGCTTGCCGTTTGCGAGGCCATGGCGGGTGAGGTGCCTATCGTCGCAGAGCGCTTCATGTACACCGACAACACACCCGTGCAGCAGGCCCTCAACCTGGCCGGTCAGTGCATCAGCCACTACGACACAGCAGGCCTGTCGCAGACGGTCAAGCTGGCCCTGACCGGTGTGCCGATTTCCGTAACCCGTCGGTTACTGAAGGATGCTGACAATCCAGATACCGTAGCGGATTGGCGTAACACTGAACCGGGTGACCTCGACGATCTGTTGGACGCCGAAACCTACGTCACCCAAACCTTCGCCGACGCCACCGGGACCGTCCTGACCACCACTGACGCCGCCGGCAACATCCAGCACGTAGCCTATGACGTGGCGGCCATGCATGCAGGTAGCTGGCTGACGCTTGAGGGCGGTACCCAGCAGGTCATTGTCCAATCCCTGATCTACACCGCCGCAGGGCAGAAGCTGCGTGAGCAACACGGCAATGGCGTTGTGACGACTTACAGCTACGAGCCCAGGACCCAGCGCTTGGCGAGCATCACCACGCAACGCCCGGCCAGTCATCCTTCAGGCGCACGAGTGCTGCAAGACCTGCGCTACGAATACGACCCGGTCGGCAATGTACTCGGCATCAGCAATCAGGCGGAAGAAACACGGTTCTGGCGCAACCGCAAAGTGGTGCCCGAGAACACGTACCGCTACGACAGCCTCTATCAATTGGCCAGCGCCACCGGCCGCGAAATGGCCAATGCCGGCCAGCAAAGCAGCAGCCTACCTCCCGCCACCGTCCCCCTCCCCGCCGACAGCTCCACCTACACCCCCTATGCCCGCACCTATACCTACGACCGCGGCTGCAACCTGACCCGGATACGCCACAGTGCGCCAGCCACCGGCAACAACTACACCACCGACATGACGGTAAGCAACCGCAGCAACCGGGCCGTGGCCAGTGCCTTGAGCGAAGATCCCGTTCAGGTCGAAACCCTCTTCGCCGCAGGCGGCATGCAATTGCACCTGCAGCCCGGCCAGGTACTGAACTGGACGGTGCGCAAAGAGCTGGCGAAGGTGACGCCGGTGGAGCGCGATGGCGCTGCGGATGACCGTGAGTGCTACCGGTATGACGGCGGCAGTCAGCGGATCCTTAAGGTGAGTACGCGACAAAACGGCGACAGCACGCAGACGCGACGGGCGCTGTACCTACCAGGGCTGGAGTTGCGTACCACGGCAAAGGGTGACCTGCAGACAGAGAGCCTGCAGGCCATAAACATTGTTATGGCCAACCAGACGCAGGTGCGCGCTTTGCACTGGGATAAAGAGCTGCCAGAAGGCACCAGTAGCAATCAGATCCTGTACAACCACGCAAATCACTCTGGAAGCATCGGCCTGGAGGTGGACGGCAACGGTGACGCCATCAGCTTGGAGGAGTATTACCCGTTTGGCGGTACTGCCCTATTGGCGACACGCAGCAAAATGGAAGCGGGCCATAAAAGATTGCGCTATTCGGGCAAAGAGCTTGATGCCACAGGCTTGTACTACTATGGCTACCGATATTACCAACCCTGGGCGGCCAGATGGCTCTGCGCCGACCCTGCCGGCATATTGGATGGGATAAACGTATTTAGATTTACAAGAAACAATCCATCTACGCTCAGCGACCACGATGGGCTTATGACAGAGAACGACCTCCAGCAAGCGGACAATCAATTTCCACCCACAGATGAAGCGTTTGTAGAACGCTTACATAAAGCAGCGAGAGAACAATCTAATAAACTAACGCCACCTCGCCCTCAGCTTAACCTGCAAAATGCCATAACCTACATCACCAATCCTGCAAACTTCACTCACTACCTCAATGCAGACAGAAGCATTACCTCGATAAGCATGAGACACCCATCGCACAGCAAGTTCACAAATCGTTTCACGAAAGACAAATGGGAATTCTTAGAAAACTACAAGATGATGAACGCAACACTACCGTCGAAGGAGCCGTTTTACGCGAGTGACATCGCGTATTATCAGTATTTGGCAATATCAGGCAGAGATGGATTTTACGGGGGAACACCGAAAGAAATCATTCGCGTTGATGTCGCCAACATTACAACACTAAACAATACCAAAGGCTTGATCGGCCGAAAATTATTCGGCGCCTTCTTTGAGACCACCCCGAACGGAAAGTCGACAAAGAAAATAATGGACATATTCAACCTCAAAGCCGAATCAGTCGAAAGAGTCGAGAAACGCGTCGCCCCCTTCATACAAATCGATTTCAAGATAAGTATTTCCCAAAGAAATCTGTCCAAACAGAAAAAACAACCCCTAAGCCAGGTTCTTAAACTTAGTTAACGGACAGAACGGCATGGACCTGCCGCTTCGCTAATCCATCCGCGAAGCGGCGTGCTGCAGGAGTGCAAACTTGTTTCAATACCCCGTCATCTCCAAATATCCCCGCTCCTTCCCGTTTACCCGCACCGGCCCCTCCCAATACGGAAACCGCGTCCCCATCCAGGCCTTGGCCTCCAGCGCTTCAACCTCAACATCCACTTGCAAGGACGGCACCTGCACCCGCCAACGCGTCGGCAACTGCTTGCCATTGTCCAGTTTCGTCCAGGCCAGCGGCGTCAACTCGATCTGCTCACCCTGCAACGCCCGCGCCTGCCCCTTCGCATCCACCCAGGTACCCGCCCGGTAAGGCAAGCCCTGCGCCTCACGCACCTGAAACAGCATCAACTTCGCACCACCGTCCAGATGCAGCGAAAACCAGTCCCACCCGCTCTGCCCAGCCGCCAAGGGCTGGCTGCTCCATTCCCGGTCAAGCCAGGCTTGCCCTGTCACGGCAACGCGCTGCCCGTCCCGCTCGACCTCGCCACTGACCGTGTAGAACGGCTGGCTGTAGTAGTACGACGCCTGACCCTTGCCGGATTTCTCGCTGTAGCCCTGTGCGCCATGCAGCACCAAGGGGCGATCACTGGTCAGGGCCAGGTCATAGCGAAACCCTTGGCCACTGGCACGCATCTGCAAACGCTCGACGCCGGGATTGCCTTGTAGCGACCAGTCATTGATCCACGCACGGAACGGCTGCGCCTCGACACCGGCCTGGCCAACGCCACCGCGGGCCAGGGTTTCACTGACTTGATGCCCGCCCGGGCCAGTCAGCGCGGCATGGCCCATCCACAGGTTGGGGCTGTGCCAGTCCGCCTGCTCCGGCCCTGGCCGCAAGGCCGAGCGGAACAGCGTCCATTGCACGCCCCAATCGCGGCCCTGATCATCCTTGAGGTTGGCGGTGACGTACCACCATTCGATACGGAAGCCGTCATGCGCACCATGGTCACGGGGGAAGACCAGCGGCATGCCCGGCATCACCTGCTTGAAACCCGCTGCGTCGGCGCCAAGGCCCGCAAAGCTTTTGGGCTCAGGCGCAGGCGGGTCGCACCCGGCCAACAACAGGCAGGCCATCAACAGCCAGGCTTTAGTTTTCATCCGCGAACTGCCTCAACAAGGCGCTGGGCTGGCTACGCGCCAGTTGCCACAACGGCCAGGCGCTGGCCAGCAGGCTGGTCAACAGCCCCAACATGGCCAACTGCACCAGTTGCATGGGAAACACATGCCACGGCAGGCGCCAGCCGAACGCCTGCACGTTCACCACCGCCACCAGGCACCAGGCCAGCAGCAGCCCCAAAGGGATCGCCAGCAGCACGGTGAAGCAGCTGAGCATCAACGTTTGCCCCAGGCTAAGCCAGGCCAACCAGCGGCGTGGCACGCCCAGCGCCCACAGCGGTGCCAATTGCCCAAGGCGGCGCTGGCTCAAGGTCAGCTGACTGATAAACAGCGCCACCCCGGCCACACCCAGGGTCAGGCTGTTCAAGGCGGCCGTGACGGCGAAGGTGCGGCTGAACACGTCGGTCGACCAGGCTTTCAGGCGGGTTTGCTCGACGACCTGATTGTCATCCAGGGCAAAGCGTTGCTGCAGTTCGTCCTTGAGCGCCGTGACCTGGCCTGGCCGTACTAGCAGACTCAGGCCGGACAGGCTCGCCCCCGGTGCATGACGGCGCAGCCAATCGGCGTTGACCAGCACATGGCCTTTGGGGTTGCCGTAATCGGCATAAGTACCGACCACCGTCATAGCCTGTTCAGGCTCGCCCGGCAGGCGCACCGTGTCACCCACGCCCAGCCCGAGGCGTCGGGCCAGTTGCTCGCTGAGCATGGCCCCGCGGCCTGCGGCCAGCGCTTGCCAGGCACCCGGTGCCTGTTCGAGCAACGGCCAATGCTGGCGGTAGAACGGGTGGTCGATCACCCCCTGCACCTGCACCGGCCATTGCTGCAAACGCCAGTCCACCCGCCAGCTCGGCAGCACAGCACTGACCGCGCGGTCTGGCAATAACCGGTCGTAGAGCTGCTGCGCCTGGGCGCTGTCGCGGGGTGTGACATACAAGTCTGCGGCCAGGCGCTGATCCAACCAGCCAATGAAGGTGCGGCGGAAACCTTCGGTCATGCCGCCAACCCCGACACTGGCGGCCAGCGCCAGTAACAGCGCCATCAACGCCAGGCTCAACGCAGGAAGTTGCTGACGGCTGTCGGCGACGAACCACTGCGCCAGCGGGCGCTGGCAATACCGTGCAAGGCCGCTGAGCACTATTGCCAGCAACCCCGGCAACAGCAGCGCCGCCGCCAGCAGCAACGCTGCAAGCATGCCAAACGCACTGGGCAGCCCATTGCCGAAATAGCCGCCCCCCACGGCAACCACCAGCAACACCGCGCCGACCACAGCCTGGCGCCGCAGCCACGGCACTTGCGCCATGCGCCAGGCCTGGGGTTGTGCCAATGCCAGCAACGGCAAGCGGGCTGCGCGCAGCAGGCTGTCGAGCCCGGCCAGCAGCGCGCCCAGCAGGCTGATGGCAATGCCCAGCAACCACCATTGCACCGGCAGGTGCAGTTGCCCGGCCACCTGCGCCCCGTACAGCCCGCGCAGGCTGGATGCGAAGTCGGGCAGCATCAGCGCCGCCAGCAGGTAACCTGCCGCCACGCCCGCCACGCCTCCCAGTACAGCGAATAACCCCAGCTCCAGCGCAAGCGCCGCGAGCATCACCTGCAGGCTGACGCCGCAAGCACGCAACGTGCGGATCAGCCCGCGCCGCTGTTCCAACGCCAGGCCAATCGCCGCATGGGCGATGAACAGCCCGACCACGAATGCCAGCAGGCCAAGGGCAGTGAGGTTAAGGTGGAAGCTTGCAGTCAGGAGCTGCAGGTCGGCGTCATCACCGGGCGGCTGTTGCTTCAGGCGTGCCGCGATATCGCTCGGCAGCGGCCGGTCCCTGTCGCTGAGCAGTCGCGACAGTTGCCCTGGTGCCTTGAGCAACGCCTGCGCCTGGCCGATATCGACCACGATTACGCCGGGCGCCAACTGCGCATGCAGCGTCAGCGGCGGTAGCAACTGCCCGTCTGCGGTGCTGACCCGTTCGCCGGGCTGCCTGCCCAACTGGCGCAGCGTGTCCGGGCCGACCCAGGCCTGCCCCGGGATGCCAACGAATGCCTGCAGATCGAACCCTTGAACGTCCGCGCCTGCGACCGCCATGCCCGGCAACAGGCTGAGCGGTTCGATGCCGATCAGCCGCAGCACAACCGGCGGCTCGCCCGCCAGCCGCAAACGCCCTTCCAGCACCGGCGTCACCTGCCAGCCCAGCCTGCGCAACTGCACGTACAGCGCCTGGTCAAAACGCTGCCCCGTGCGCGCCACCAGTTGCGCACCAGCAGGCCCGGCCAGCACGGCGCTGGCCAATGCGTAATCGTTGCGAGCCTGGGTATTGAGTGCCTGCACGCCGGTCCATAAGGCAGTGGCCAGCCACAGCCCCGTGAAGATGCTGATGCACTGCAGGCGGTGGCGCCACCAATGGCTGGCCAGGGCCTGCAAGGTGATGCGCAGGTTGTTCATCAGGCTTGAACCCGGCCCATCTGTAGTACACAGCGCCGTTGCAGGCGGGCGGCCAGGCGTTGGCTGTGGGTCACCATCAGCACGCTGCTGCCGGCCTCCTCGACCAATTGCAGCAACAGCGCCAACACCTCGTCGCTGCTCGCTTCGTCGAGGCTGCCGGTGGGTTCGTCGGCGAGCAACAACAGGGGTCGGCTTGCCAGTGCCCGGCCGATGGCGACGCGCTGTTGCTGGCCGCCGGACAATTGCTCGGGGTAACGCTGCAACAGCGTCGCAAGGCCCAGGCGTGATGCCAGGTGCGCGACCCACGCCGGGTCATGGCGCCCCGCCAGGCGCGCCTGGAAGGCCAGGTTGGCGGCAACATCCAGGCTGCTGATCAGGTTGTATTGCTGGAACACCAGGCCGATGCCTTCGCGCCGCCAGCGTGCCAGGGCGGCTTCGCCACGGCTGTCCAGCGGCTCGCCGTCGAGCAGGATGCGCCCGCCATCGGCGCGGTCGAGGCCGGCCAGCAGGTGCAGCAAGGTGCTCTTGCCGCTGCCGGATTCGCCCATCAGGGCCAGGCTGCTGCCGCGCGCCAGGGTCAGGTTGACCCCGCGCAATACCTCCAGCGGGCCTTGGGCGGTGGCGAACGACTTGCGCAGGTGTTCGACGACCAGCATTGCAGGTACCTTTGTCGATGGCTCAGACAGTAGGCATAGCTGCAATCGCCGCTTTGGGGCAAATACCTTGTGCGGTTTTCACTGGCCTCATCGCCGGCAAGCCGGCTCCCACAGGAATTCCACAGTACTCAAGAGCGGTGGAGTACCTGTGGGAGCCGGCTTGCCGGCGATGAGGCCGGGACAGGCGCCTCAGTTCACCAAGGCATGCTGCACCTCACCCACCGTCGCCGCCAGGCTGTTCAAATGCAAACTCAACACCCGCTCCACCGGCGCCTGGTCCAGTGGCCAATGCAACGCAATGCTGCCCGCCAACCGCCCCTTCACCCGCACCGGCAAGGCAATCGCCCGGATCAGGAACGGCAAACGCACCGGGTACTCCCAGAACCCTTCGGTACGCTGCCCAAAGCCTTTGTGCACATCCGCCTCGATGTCGCGCAACAGCGCCTCACCGCCCACCGGCTCATGCGCCGCCAGGCGCTGCACCTCATCCGCCGCCAGTTCCTTCAGGCACGCCCGGCCCATCGCGGAATGAAACAGGCTGGCATGGTGGCCGACAATCTGGCAGTTGACCGGGTAGCGCTTGCGCAGCACCTGAGGGATGGCGCTTTCCATCACCTCCAGGCGCTCACCGTCAAAACACGACAAGTCCGCCACCAACCCGGTGCGTTCGCTCAGCTCCAGCAACAGCGGCGCGGCGCTTTCCACCAGCTGGCGCTTGAAGCGCTGCTGGCGGTCGCCGAACAGGCGCCGGGCGCACAGGCGGTAACGCCGGTCGCTCAGGCCTCGATAGACCCAGCCCTGCTCCTGCAAGGTGGCAAGCATGCGCGACACCGTTGCCTTGGGCAGCGTCGTCAGGTAATGCAGCTCCTCCAAGCCCAGCGCCTGGTGCTCGCCAAGCAACTCGACGATGGCCAGCGCCCGTTCCACCGAGCGCACGCCACCGCTCTCTGCCGTAATGCCCATGGGTTCGACCTCCCTGTCTGTGCGTGGATGGTCATCATGCCCAGCAAGATACGGGCCTGCCCAGGGGGCTTAGCGTGATTGCAGGCACGCCGGCGGCTGCCGCGCCACCCAGCGGGTCAGCTGTTCATGGGCAAAGGCCAGCTGCAGCACGGCATGGTCGGCCTGCGCCGGGCCTATGATTTGCAGGCCCATCGGCAGCCCGGCGGCATTGAAGCCCACCGGTACGCTCATGCTCGGCAAGCCGGCCAGGGTCGGCCCGATCACCACCTCCATCCAGCGGTGGTACGTGTCCATCACCTGCCCGCCCACTACCTTCGGCCACGGCTCGGCTGCGTCGAAAGGGAACACTTGGGCAGACGGCAACAGCAGGTAATCGTAACGCTGGAACAAGGTGTTCAACGCCTGGTACCAGGCGCTGCGGTCGAGCGAGGCGTTGTACACATCCGCCGCCGTCAACCGCAGGCCGCCCTCCACTTCCCACTGCGCTTCGGGCTTGAGCAGTGCGCGCTTGCCGGGGTCGGCATAGGCCGCGCCCAGGTTGCCGTGCACCAGGAAGTGGCGGTGGGTGAGCCAACATTGCCACAAACGCGCCAGGTCGAAGGCTGGCTGGCACGCCTCGACCTCGCAGCCCAGCTCGGCGAAGTCGGCCAGCGCCGCCTCGCACAGGCCCAGCACGCCGTCATCCATGGGCAGGTAGCCGTCGAAATTGCCCAGCCAGCCGACCCGCACGCCCTTGAAATCGCGCTGCAGGCCAGCCGCAAAGTCGCGTGGGCCGTCACTCAGCGACAACGGTGCGCGAGGGTCCCGCCCCGCCTGCACTGACAGCAGCCGCGCCACGTCCTTCACCGTGCGCCCCATCGGCCCCTCGGTGGCCAGCTGCTGCATGAACAGCTCCGGGGTCGGCCCGTAGGGCACCCGCCCTTGCGAAGGCCGCAAGCCGAACACGTTGTTGAACGCCGCCGGGTTGCGCAGCGAGCCCATCATGTCGCTGCCATCGGCCACCGGCAGCAGCCGCATGGCCAGCGCCGCCGCTGCGCCGCCACTGCTGCCGCCTGCCACACGGCGATGGTCGTAGGCATTGGTGGTGGTGCCAAACAACGTGTTGTAGCTTTGCGAGCCCAGGCCGAACTCCGGCACGTTGCTTTTGCCGACAATGATCGCCCCACTCGCCCGCACCCGCGCCACGCTGATGGCGTCATGCGCGGGCACCTGCTCGGCGAACAGCGGCGAGCCCAGCGTGGTGCGCAGGCCTGCCGTGGCCGCCAGGTCCTTGATCGCCTGCGGCATGCCATGCATCCAGCCGCGCGACTGGCCGCGCGCCAACTCGCGGTCGCGTTCATCCGCCTCGGCCAGTAGTGCCTCGCCCTCACGCAACGACACCAGCGCATTCACCTGCGGGTTGAAGCGCTCGATATGGCCCAGGTACGCCCACATCACCTCACGGCACGACAGTTGGCGAGCATGGATCGCCTGGGACAGCGCCTCGGCATCGAGGGCAACGATCGGGTCGATGGCTAACAGGTTCACGGTTTGACTCCAAGGTTGAAGGCCACAGGCTTGCCGGCACGCGGCGCCTCTTTCAGGCAATAAGTGCCCAGCAGCGTCAGCAGGCAGGCGAACAGCACGTAGAACGATGGCGCCACAGGCGTGCCGAGCACCTTGCTCAGCCAGGTGACGATCAGCGGAGCAAAGCCGCCAAACACCATCACCGCCACGTTGTAGGCCACCGACACACCCGTGGAGCGCACTTCGATGGGGAACTGCTCGGCCAGGGCAGTCGGCGCCGGGCCGAAGAAGCCGCCGATGGCGGTGCACAGCAACAGTTGCATCACCAGCAGGCGCTCGATCGACGGTGCCTCGGCCACCCACACGTACAGCGGGTAGACCATCACGAAGAACGCCAGGGTAAAGGCCATCAACACCGGCCGGCGGCCAAGGCGGTCCGACAATGCGCCAGCCAGCGGAATGACCAGGGTCATCAAGCCCACGGCAAGCATCTGCACCAGTAGCACCTGGTCCAGCGGCAGGCCCAGGTTTTTGTGGGCAAAGGTCGGCATGTTCACCAGCACCACGTAGAACGACACCGTCGCCCCACAGGCCAGCCCCATCGACACCAGCAAGCTGCGCCGATGCTCACGCAGCACCTGCCACAGGCTCGGCGCCTGGCCCTTGGCCTGCTTGCGGGCTTCGAGAAACTCCTCAGGCTCTTCCATGTGCTTGCGTATCCACAACCCCACCGGGCCGATCAGCAAGCCCAGCACGAACGGGATCCGCCAGCCCCAGCTGTCCAGTTGCTCTGGCGTGCACAGGTGCGTCACCAGCGCGACCATCGCCGCCCCCGAGAACACTGCCAGGCACTGCCCCACGAGCTGCCACGAGCCATACAGCCCCTTGCGATGCGCCGGCGCACTCTCCACCAGAAACGCCGTGGCGCTGGCGTACTCACCGCCCGTGGCAAAGCCCTGCAGCATGCGCGCCACCACGATCAGCAGCGGCGCGCCCATGCCGATGGCCAGGTAGCTGGGGGCAAAGGCGATCATCGCGATCGACACGGTCATCAGGCGGATGATCAGCTGCATCGCCGCCTTGCGCCCCTTGCGGTCGGAATAGATACCCAGCAGCACGCCCCCCACCGGGCGCATGAAAAAGCCCACGCCGAACGTGGCCAGGGCCATCAGCAGCGAGGCGTACTCGTCGTCGGAGGGGAAGAACTGGCGGGCGATGATGCTCGCCAGAAAGCCGTACACGATAAAGTCATACCACTCCAGGGCGTTGCCGATGACCGCCGCGACCACTTGCCGGGTACGCGACGCGCCTGTGTTTGAAGTCTGCATGCGGAACACTCCATCAATCTGTTGGCCAGAAACGGTTCAAGTGATCGCCCAGGCGCGGTCGCGCCCAGGTTCCAGCGGCAGTCGTCAATGAAGGCAGTCAGGCAGGCTTGAGCCAGCTCTCGGTCAGCGCACCCCAGTAGGCGGCGCCGGTCAGCAGGATGTCGTCGTTGAAGTCGTAGGCCGGGTTGTGCACCATCGGCCGCTTCACGCCATTGCCGATGAACAGGTAGGCGCCCGGGCAGCGCTGCAGCATCCAGGCAAAGTCCTCGCTGCCCATCAGCTTGCGGGTATTGCCGTCCACCGCCTCGGCGCCGAGCAGCTCGACCCCGACCTGGTGGGCGAAGGCGTTTTCCGCGGCATGGTTGACCAGCACCGGGTACGCCGGGCGATGCTCGATGCTGGCGGTGCAGCCAAAGCTCTGGGCCTGGCTGACGATAATCGCCTGCACCCGCTCCAGGGTCTGCGCCCGCACCTCGGCGTTGAGCGCACGCAGGCTCAAACGCAGCAGCGCCTGCTGCGGGATGACGTTGGCCGCCTCGCCCGCCTGCAGCGCACCGACGGTTACCACCGCCGCCTCCTGCGCATCGATATTGCGCGCTACTACCGTCTGCAGCGCCATCACCACACTGGCCGCCGCCACCAACGGGTCCACCGTCAGGTGCGGCATCGACCCATGCCCACCCACACCCTCGATGGTCACCGTGAGCAAATCCTGCGAGGCCATCATCGGCCCCTCACGGAACCCCAGGTGCCCCGCCGGCAGCCCCGGCATGTTGTGCATGCCGAACAGCGCATCACACGGGAAGCGCTCCAGCAGCCCATCAGCCAGCATCGCCTCGGCCCCGCCCTGGCCCTCCTCGGCCGGCTGGAAGATCAGCGTCAACGTGCCATCGAACTGACGCGTCGCCGCCAGGTAGCGCGCCGCACCCAGCAGCATGGTGGTGTGCCCGTCGTGGCCGCAGGCGTGCATGCAACCCTGGTGGCGGCTGCTGTAGGCAGCGCCGGTGGCCTCATGGATCGGCAGCGCGTCCATGTCGGCGCGCAGGCCGAGTTTGCGCGGGCTGCTGCCATTGCGCAGCACGCCGACCACGCCGGTCTTGCCGATACCGGTGTGCACTTCATAGCCCCAGCCCTTGAGCAACTGGGCGACCAGGGCCGAGGTACGGCTTTCTTCGAAGCCGAGTTCGGGGTGGGCGTGGATATCGTGGCGGATGGCGTGCAGGTCGCTGGCCACGTCATTGAGCCAGGCCAGGATGTGCTGGTGTTGCTGCATGGGGAATCTCCTCGCGCGGGTGGGTCCCGTTCTTGTTGTTCGCTTTGAGATCACGACGGGGAAGGCAGGTCGTGCTTGAGGACAGATAAGCGCGAGTGGGGTGGGAGTACAACGGAATGTGGTTTCACGTGGTGGAACAGCAAACGCAGGAGACGGGATTTCCTGCCTGAATGCACGTAGCAGGCTGCGGGCTGATGGGTTGTGTGTGACCTGACAATGAGTGGGCTTATGGACGAAAAACCCGCAATTGCGCTGGGCGTCGTACTACTTGAGCGACTTGGCAAAGGCGCTGCTGGATGATGCTGAGCTGGGCGTGCGCTAGGCGATCATTCGCCCTCAAACAACCCGATATAGTGCAGGCCATTGTAGCTTTCCTTCAGCGGCGTAGGCACTTGGATGCCGCCATCAGAATACCAGAACATTGCATTAACTTTCTCAATTCCAAGGCTCGCGCAAATCGTTTTGACCCTGCCCCACTCGCTTGCATCTATAGCCGAATTCGGTAGCAATTGATCAACACTAACCAGTTGGTCTTCGCGCGAAATGATGCCTATGAAATCCTCGTCGTAAAAACGTTCTCCAATGTCTGCACAGAACGGGCATACCGGATATCGAGGGCCGTCGATTTCATACTGGCTCGAATAATCGATTTCGAAATACTTCAAATACTCATTTTGGGCCTTGAAATCGACACCAAGCCAGAGATGAACTTTACTGTATCGTTCGACATCGTACCCATCCAAATCCACAACACTTCCCTAATGTAATGCATCGAATGAGGCCAATAGCACAGCAGGCCAGTCTCAGTTATAAGTACACCACCAATCACATCTCCAAAAAAGCATCTTCATCGTAGTAATATTGGAAGGCCTCCAAATAATCTTCAGTCGAAGGCGCCGGAAGCTGACCTTTCCTGTACTCGACGACATCTTGAATCATTGATTTATCCAACGTTTCAATCCATCCTTCGCTGAACACCTGCGCAGGCAGATACTCCGTCGAATCGGGCTCAAAGTCACGGCTGTCCAGGGAAAATGCGCCCCGCGTGTCTAAAGTCCAACTTGAATTTGGAAGGTAGAACCAAGAATCCGGAATTACGTCCGGATTTTCTAACACTTCGCGAATGCTATAAGTTCTCATCACCTTTTAAAGCCCGCACCCTGACGACATGACACCAATGAACTCCTCACACCATAGGAGATAAAAAAGTGCTCCCAGATGCGCCCCTTACCTAAATATCTCAGTCTTCTGTCTGCCCTGTAAAGCCCGACAAACTAAATCGATTCAAAGCGGGCGATAGCAGATAAAAAGTCAGGCAACGAACTCGATTTTATCCTCCCAGTCAACACCCCCTCAAGGACAGATGTTAAATTAGCACTAAAATACTCAACATCAGGTGACCTTGAAGCAATTATCGCAATCCGCCACAAGTCACTATCGTTCTTCGAGGTAACAACCCAAAAAAGATAGTCACCATTATCAGTAACCCCTACTGGCATCAGCCCATTTTCCAAAGGATAAAGGGGATAATCAAAGTAGTCACCTTCAGATGCTACCAAGTCATTAAAGTCCGCCAAAATCAACTTCATCTGACCGAAGAAATTTACATCTTTATTGCAACTGAAAGGGTTAAATACAACCAGAAAATCAGCTATCTTGCCAGACCCATAGACGTTTATGAAGTCAAGATAATCCGATGGGAAAGGCACGCCATCTACCAGCGGCCATTGCTTTCCTACACCTGCATCATTAGGGGAAGCGGGAGGCGGCAAAATTGCAAGCAGGCTTTTTATTGACATATTCAAACCCAACAATGGTACAAAGCTGCACGCTTCATAGAGTAAAAAAATCGGTAATGAGCCACACCCCACATCAATACTGCTGTAGGAACCTTTCCACCAACGTATAGCCTGAAACACCCATCAGCAAATAATGCTGATATTCATCTATAGCGAGCACCCTAATAGGCCGACCCCTCCGATACAAAGTGCCTGCCATATTAAACTCAAAATCCGCTAGAGGAGAGTCAGTAATCGATCCCGATTGCAAAATCGGCCACTCTCCAGTTTTGAGCTTATCAATTGCGGCAAATATTACAGCGAAGTCCCCTCGGTGGTCGTTGAAGCTCAAATACCCGCGACTTTCGGGAATATCCTTTTCACCACTAACCAACAATACACCAAAAGCAAGTACTTTCTTAAACCTCTGTTCCGTGCTTTCATTGCCTAGCCAAATCACCTGACTGACGGCAAAACGACCATCCTCCATCGGAATCAGGAAATAATCACCTCGCTGCATTGACACTTCTCCTATTGAGTAAAATGCTGCACCACCCGAGTGCACGCCACAATTCATACCCAACCTTGAAGAAAATCAGATAACAATCAGCTTATCATCCGAATAAGCCACTGGCCATCTACCAGACAAATAAACATGAGCCACTTTCGACCAAGCGCCGGAGACTCCATAATAGGACTCGGAAACGTATTGACGAAATGCAAAACACGCACCATTAGCCGCCGCCGCACTAAAGTCGTGGGCACCGACAATCAACTTTTCCTTGGAAACCGCTTTAATCGAACGCATCACTGCTTTGCTCACGTCAATTCGCAAACTCACTAAGTCTTTAGGTGGTTTAGGGAAAGAATTGAATGGATCATCTTGAGTAGGAGACGTAGGCAACCACTCAAGCGTTTTATAATAACCGTGAAAATCGGAGTCTACAGGCTCGACAAAAACCCTGAAGACATCCTTGACATAAATCACGTTATTATCCGAGCCTGAATCACAACCCATCATCGAAAAAAACTGGGTGGCTGCTATGCTGTTAGTAAGGCCGACAATATCTAACATGATGTATAGCTCCTGAACATGTGCAGTGAACGAAGGCGCACGACAAAGCGTTTAGAATATCTATGCACCGCCAGAGTTCTATAAAATACAGCTGCAGGACATTCGGCCTGCCAAATGTTTCGCCTGCACATCTACAAAACGCTAGCACTCAACACCCCCAGTTGCATGCTGGCGGCTGCTAGGCAGCCCACAGGCTGTGCGCAGTACACGCGAACCTCAAAAACACAGTCTAGGCTCTACCGCCCCGATATCTACCATTAACAAGGGATCGATAGCAGTATCACCGTCCTCTCTACTTGCAGTGATTATCGAAAGCGGAGGTCCAACGCCTACATTTGGAACATAGAAACCCATGACACTGATTTCGACTTTCAAGCGCTCCCCTGTACCACCTATTTCTATTTTTGGGAAGTTCTTGCTAAGGCACTCGGGCCAATTCAGCAAAAACTCACCTGGCACCACGCTGGGATTTTGGATGTCGCGACGCAGTCGATAGCTCCCTTGGAATTGGGGATTTATAAGCCTTGGAATATAAGCCGCATCCTCAGGCTCGTTTAAGCCATATAAATAATACTGCCACGGCGTCATCCCCCAGACCAAGACTAGAAGGCCTTCAACGAACAGCTCATTTGCAATTTCAGTTTCACAGAACGCATCTTTGAGGTTGACAACATTAGCCCCCAATCTGGAAACAATATATTCATTCATTTTATCCAGGTCAGCGAGAAAAAAACCCAACTGCCCGTACCCATCGTACACTGGGCGCCTGGAACTTGATTCCAAATGCGCGCCAACATCACCCTTGAAAAGTGAGACCGTGAGATGCAATATTTCAGAGTACTGCAGCAGCGGCTTGATATGATCCGGCACCTCACCAAGAGCTTCTAACGGAATTTCCAGCGCCACATTAACTAACAGCTTATAGACCCCACTCCCCCCTACTGTTTCGCCCAGCATTAATCTTTCGCAGCCGAGATCCAGTACTATTGGCCCGCCGGACTCGTCTACTATGGAAATTTCCTTTGCGGAAATTTCTACCCCACGTACAGCGGTAGAGTATCTAGCTGGTTCTTCACCACACCACCCCACAATAACTTTTCGCTGGGCAGACCCAAACGCACCAAAATCAAAATCTTTAAAGCTCACTACGGCACTACCAATTGTCAGCTTGGCACTACCCACCAACCTCGAATCATAAACAGTTATATATCTCATCTCCGCAGCTTTCATCACCTATCCCTCGTCAAAGCCCATCGAGTTGAGAGACAAACTGCACACCCTTGATCATCTCTTGCTCCAGAACCTGAGCAAGTCGATCAGATAGCACAACATAGGACTTACTTTCTGCCGCCCTAAATATGTTAAAGCATGGGATGCTATTCAAAAGTGAAATTCTCTTGAATTTTTTTGGCCCATCAGGCATGGACGCAATCAACGGCACATACATGCAGTTCCTCAAGTCAAAAGCGCTATCTGTATTGAGAAGATTCAACACAAAATACCCTTCAAGCTCTTCGTTATCAACCTTAATTACTGCAGGAAGCAATTGTACATCCTGATGGCAAAGTTCAATCAGAATCTTGGCAAGCCTTGCCCCAACCACATCGGGGCCATCAGTAAAAAGAAAATCATACTTTTTAACTGCCGCCAAACTCAAACGCCCTTTCAAGGTGAACGCTATATAAGCGTCATCATCAGCAATTTTTATACCCCTGAAAAACTCCAGATGGTCTGGATTAGTCTCACGCTCATACTTAAGCCAATACTTCTCTGGATAATTATCAGCAGGAACCAAAATTTTCATATGTCATGTTCCTCTTATTAGGGCAGGCACACCCACTTTTTTACACAGGCGCGATGGTGGAAGATCCTCGTGCGGGTGGGTTCGGTTCTTGTTATTCGCTTTGAGATCACGACGGGGAAGCCAAACCGTGCGCGAGTATAGATAAGCGCGAGTGACGAAGGAGTACGAACCAACCCGACTTCACGTGGTGGAACCGATCTACCGAACATAATTGTAGAGCGCGTAGCCACCCATCAAAACAGAGGCGCTCAGGATGAACCCCGAAATGCTCCGCCCTTCATAGATATGGCTCCAAGGCACCACATGTACCAGCCGCTCAGGCGGCACGCTCTTCAGATAGCGGTGGCGGATGATGAAATACGTGATGCTGATCAGGGGATAAATAAATACGGCTATCCCCACGGCATCAAGGCCGCCAAAGAGCGCCAGGAACGCAGGGGTGAACAGGTAGGCGCACTTTACCCAAAAGTCCAACTCAACAAGGTGCTCGTGTACTTCACCGCCGGGGTGCTGTGCTTTTTTCTTACGTTTGCTCGTCCTTGCGGGCATTTGAATTTCCTTTTCCACATTGTGCGACTTGGCACGTACCGACAGCCTTGCTTGGGATCAGGCTCAGATGCGCCTGCCATCCTCGATTCGCATAAGCTAGCAGGGAATATGGCCAGCATGATAACTGGCAAGCATTTTTTCACACCACGGCGTAACGTGACTTTTTGCCAGCGCTTCTGCGATCAAGCCAATATCGTCAGAGACATAGGCTGCTATTTCGGGATCCTCGGTGACACGAAACGTCTCTTTAAATGCGAACTCCCTTAATACAGAGATCGCAGACTCATCATTTGGAGACTGATAACTAAACCTTTGCACCGCATTAAAAGCATCGATCTAACACTTATCAAAAGGTGGCTGATCTCGCTTTTCGAGAATAACTTGCCAATCTTCGATACCCGCGACAACTAACTCAAAATTGCCTTCTTCTTGAACCCTATGCACAAGAGCAATCAGGTCTCTCATACAAGCACCTCCAACATCAAAGCACAACATCACAGTTATACCTCAGCGTGCCTGATCGGGGCAAGTATGCATTCAGCACCTGCCGCCCCCATTTAACCGTTACCAGCCTGGCACTGTGCATCCCGCCATTATGGCATCAGCGACCAGGACTGTTTTAGTCATAAACCCCCTCTGCTTGCGCTCTCTCTATAAAAATATCTTGTAGATCACCTTGCATTTCCCTGCCATCACAACTTAATACAAAATCGCCTTTCAAGTCTCCAGGAAAGCAAACCCCATCTAGGCTTCCGAAAACTACAGACGCACTGTCTGCAATCACCAGCTTTAAAAAATTAATAACATCACACCTCTGAGATTCGCTCAACAGTGATAACGCATTTCGAGCGCGCGCATAGGCATCGCCGTCATCGTTAACCGGTTTGCTGAGCGACTGTTTATAGCGCTCAAAATTTTTCCCAAACATCTCATCAACAATTGCATCTACAAACTGCTTGTCGTCCATATCAAATATCCTACACTCAGCACTCGTCAAACTACGAGCTTTGCTTTACTGTCACCAAAAACACTTTTCAAATACTCACGCTACAGGAAGACCTTATCTTCTAACTCGCTAAATTTATTTGGGAGCCTTCCAAAAAAGGTTCACCCCCAAAATGCGAGATAAGTTCCTGCTTCACGATCACCTGCAAACCTTCATCATGCAGAATGACGATGTCATCGATGGCGCCTGACAGCTCTGGAACGACTTATTCCTGATAGTCACATTGAAAAAAGCGATGCAAAAGCACCTAACTTTCCAAAAGCAGCTATGCTTTGAACTGCACACCACGAATACAATTCCTCTCAAAAACAGCCTTTACACGTGCAGTCACAACAATTGTGGAGATATCTTCTTCAGATCGTACAACATCGCTTGACAACTTGACACTCTCATCCAAAACGATCTTGCCATACCATCTTGGCCCATCCGGCAAGTAGCTGAGCAGCGGCTCACTTTCAGAATTATCCAGATCAAACACGGGCGATCTAGCCACAACATTAAGAACCTTATAGCCAGCATAAGAAGTACCTGCAACGACTAATTCAGCATCAAAAAACTGAACACCAGAGATACGCTCCTTTACCATCAGTTCGTAGAGCCGTGGCGAGATCATGCTTGGCCCATCACTAAAGAAGAAATCGTACATCAACAACTTACTAGCACTGATTTTCCCAGCGTTCTCAAACCGAACACTCATATCCGTTGTGACAGCCGCCCCCTCTTTAAATACACTTAAATCCTCCCCCGACAAAACACTGGCTCTCAACCAATAGCTTTCCGGATAGCCATCTGAAATGCACAAAATATATTTACTATCCACAGCCTACCCCTATACCATAATTTCTATCCAGCGCTTTTCGAAGCTGACGCGCAATAAGCGCCTATCAAACGCACCCTCAACAACCGAACTCATGACAGTGGGGCTTGCATGAAGCTGCATAGCTGGCTTGGATACTCGCGCGTAACGCTAAACTATAGGCGCTGCCGAGTGCCTCAGGTCTTCATTACTCGTCCATGTTTATGCAAAGTTTTTTGCCGTCTATATTTTTGCAGGGCCATCGATTCTGGGTATAGCTATCTGGTTTGAAACAAAAACCAGGATGGTTTACCCAGTACGTCTGCCATGCCGACCCCGATTTTCTGAGCTGCGGGCAGGTCGTATAGTCTAGTGCGTTGAGTGCAACTGTCGTGAAGATGGCACTCAGTGGCGCAAGGCCTATGAATGAGTACACTGAGGCTTTCATCATGCCTGTTTGAAATTTCGCAAGCGCGGATTTTTTGGGTGGCTCAAATCGTTTGCCTGTGCATATGGCAAATCCGCTGGCTACTGTACAGGCAAGCATAACGGGTGGTGCCATGAGTAGGCCGAAAGCCATGTACGGGACCTCGATGGCAGACGCACGACGCCACATTTGTCCATAAATTGGCAGGACATGTGAAATTAACCAGTACGTTGAAAATATCCCCACCGCCGCACAGATCAGAAGTGTCAGGGTCGCGAGCAGCCTGAACTTTATGGAGGTCATTGTAAGGTTGGTGGAAATCATTTCCAGTGCTCAGAGATTGGGAAGGATCATGGCCAGGTCACCGACAGGATCAGCGCTTGGCCATCGACTGAAGGATCGACGATATCAGTATGGCGCTTTGCTCAGCTGAAACCTTCCCGATGACTGTAGGTTCGATTACGTGGTTTGGGAAGCTTGCCAGTAACCCTGAAGGCGTGACGGCTACGGTTGGCCGATCGGTGGCGCATACATAGCTATAAAGCTAACGACTCATGGCACCTCCTATATGGGCTTCATTATGAAGGTTTGAGGTGCCTATGAAACCACGGGTGGTTCACACTTTAGAGATAAATAATCTCCAGCATACTGAGCGAAGTCTGAAGCTAACTTGAATAACAAGTAGAGCCGACGAAACTCAGGCGGCAGCCGACCGCCCAATATTCCTTCCATCAAGTCAAGGTCCGCGCACGATAATTCTTTTTCAGTACCAACCAATGAAATCAACATGAAGATCATCCATTCCTTTCACTTGCTGGGTGAATATATGCCTTCCCAGTTGCGGCTTTTATATTGACCGCGTCGTAATCATCATATGATGCCAAAACATGTCCGTTCTGCTCAAGGAATCGCTTCTGCTCGACTTCGCCGTTGATTTCAGCCTGCTTGACTCTGAGCCCTCCCCCTTAAGCAATGACGGCACGACCACTGGAGCACTACAGATTTTTTATTGCCTGACTAATCATATCGCTAAAGAACTCTTGAAAACTCTGATAAATCACTCTCTTATCTTTGGTTCTTTTGAATGAAAGCTCCGTCTCTACTACAACAGGCTCTCCAGCAGCCCCAGTAATAGAGGTGTCAATCGAATATATCGGCCCATATCCCGAAGCCTTCACTACGATCATCGAATCGTCCGCACTCCCATCGTCGCGAGCGCTTCTAGTAGCAAAGGCCACACTGGGGATAGCTACTGCGTCAACGCCATTCTTGGTAACACCGTAATAAGTATCGCCTGCAAACGACAAAGCACCATATTTTTTTAGGAACTCTCTGTACGACCCAGGAAAATTAACACCCAACGCTTTCTCGAATTTAGTTATCATCTCCTCAGTTGCCCCACCAGCAAATGCAGGATCCTCTCCACTCAAATTAATTTCCATCTCCAAAAATCAATATAGCTCATAGCAAACCTCTCAAAGAGCCGATGCTCACAGTTTCCAATAGAATTCCTTCAAAGTACGAAATGACTCACGACTCATACTCGGAGGAGCTTTTCATAAAGACGCCTACGCCGTTTTTCACTACCCAGTTCTTGCGCTGCCAAGCTGTCTGTACCAAGAAACACTCTCATACTGCGCTCGACAGGCTCCATACCGCCCACCCGACTAACACATACCCATCTATAAAATGTAAAGCACAAGAAAAATTCAAAAACAAGCACTTTTTAATTCAAGTCTTTATTTAAAAGAGCAAAGCCGCAGCTATCGCAAAGGGCGCTGAATGCCAGGGAATAGAAACTCTTTAGATTGATCCCAATTAATTCCGGTCTCTCGATAACTTTTAATACGTGATAAAATTTTCCCAGGATCACCGACCATCCCACATAGTTCATAGCGATGAATCAATTCCAAATCACCCTCTGGCGAGAGATTATCCTTGACCACTTGAGCACCAATATTCGAATAATTTTCTGACAACTCTATGAGTTTGGCACCGGTGTTTCCGGGAGCACCAAATATCGCCGACAGCATACGTTTTTCCACGGGCCTTTCATTTGGCGTAACAGTGTCATTAGAAACCAATCCCGATAATATCTCTTTAATATTTTTTATCGAAACAAATATCGTGAACAGCACATCAGTCTTATTCAAGTCCACCCCACCCCAACTGTCATCACCCATAAAAACATCAAATACCTCCAAAAGATAATTATTCCTCATTTGCGAGATCGCATACAGGCCCTCTTCCACCTTGATGCTTAAAATTAGACCTTCTTGCCACTTTGGACACCTCAACATGACACAGCACCTTTATTCTCTCACTCGGATTTTCCTTGCCACTGCGAGCTCTATGCTTTTCAGCAGCAGCGAGATATCGATCTCTGTTTAAATTATTAATGCCTACAAGGGCTGGCGTACACCTCGCGGTGCAGGTCGTCGCGTTTCACCCAGCCATAAACTGAGCACTGTAGCGGCAGTCTCTCAACCATAAAAGTAATCCACAAAACGAGCGATATTATCTTGACCTAAAATTGGTGAAATTTCGTCATTCAGCCTTGTCAAAAACGCACCACTAACGCTCTCGTCATCTGAAAGATCAAATATATTGAACTCCCCGTAGACTATATCCACCAATCTCGCAAGCGCTAATATAAAATCAGCCAACGAATCAGCGATCAGGAAAGGTTCTACAGCATCATAACTTGCAAGTACCGGAGTGCTCTCAACATCAGTATCAGCGATTATTGGCTTGCCACCACCAACATCATCCATTATTATCAAGCGTTGCTGCGGCCACTCGCTGTTTAACTCCACTTCGCCGCCAACGTTAATCCAACGATATCCAAGCTGCGCTTTCTCTAACAAGTTTGCTTCAAACATTTTAAGCGGAGTAAGACCCGTTTCAATCCGCACACCGACAGGGTCGTATTCGTTATAGAGTATGTCCAGCTCACTAGAGCGAGGAAGTTCAGAAGACCAATTTGCCCGAACGGCATGTGACGCTAAATAATGACCATGGATCTGGTATTTATTGTGCACCGAACTCAATTCCTTCAGCGCATTTCTGATGTCACTCATTGCAACCTCCAGCAATCACACGCAAGAACCCTTTATACACTTATTCATTTCCCGTATGAATTTATTTAGTATTTCGGCAACAACTCCTTAAGCATCACTTCCGATCATATCAGTTCCAAAAAAGAAGCGCCTTCGAGACGCCTCTCACCTTTAAGACCATTTTTACCGCCAGAACACCGATAAGCTTACCCATTATGAGCCTAGGCTCTTGATGATCCATTGACAGCGGTCACATTCCCGAAAACTCCTTTCGTAATGGTAGCCGGTGCCTTCAAAGGCTGCCAAGCCGCACCGAAACTCACATTTATTGCTATAAATCCTCTGAGAGGATCAAACCTCCGATGTTATCTCATTCAAGAAAATCATCATTTTCTCGATAAAAAATCACGCCAGCAATATAATCACTTAAACTTTGCGGAGTCAGCCTCTCATCAAGGACAGATACAACATCCAAAAGGGTTGGACACTCAATGAAGGTCCTTTGGGTGTTTTCGAACTCAATTGCCTCCAATTCAGTTTCAGGAATAAAATAGCTCGCAACTTTTATTGAAGACTCGGACTCAATATCAATTTGACGACCGACAAAAATCCAACCAGTAACTGGAAGTTTATCAATATCCCGCAGGAGTTCGGCAAAACCATTATAAACTTTCATCACAACTCCATTATCTACAGGCAGTACCACTTCCCATTTATTAGATGGTCGTGGTGCGAGTGTACGTGGATGTCACCGTTGGCGCTGATGTCCGCATGTAGAAATTAAATTCGTCACTACCCAGCTTGCACAAAAAAACATCCATCTGCCACATCATTCCCGAGCTGCTTATTGATAAATAAATAACCTACCGCGCCAGTCATATATAATGCATCTTGAAATGGCACCGGAAAATCAGATGAATAAATTTGACAGAAGAAATTGAAGCTCGACTCAAACGCCTTGGGAATTACCGCCCCGACCGGCACGTCAGCGGCCACTAATGACGCTACGGAAAACTCTGTATCCTTAATAACCGACGCTTCGAAATTTGCGTATTGGAGAGGAATCGACAAGCCAGTCGATTTAACTGCAACCCTCTGCTCAGAGTGAACCACATAAGTATAGGACGCCACACCTTTCTTTTGCTGAACCTCATCAAAGGTCAAAGAGTCAAGAAAGTAGTCATTTTTATCGTATGTGGAAAACACATGTATGAACCCAGCCTCAGGGAGGTCCATCCTATCTAGCTGTTGCCTCGCCACCTTACAATTAATGGTGAAGAGCAGCAATAGGTCGTTTCCCTCGGGGTTTTTCGGCCAAGTAACGATGTAAGCGCTATCACCTCCAAAGTAAAAAGGTGAACTTGAATTTGAGTTTTTAACAATTTTATGTACATTCATTTCTAACCCCTGACAGCCTAGCTACCGGGCTCCATTAGGATGTTACCCTAATCGCTTTGCAGCAAAATTTCGTCATAGCGCTGATCTGGTAATTCCTCCACGTCACTATTCCTTAAATCGAACGACAAAATTCAGATAATGCTTATCAAACCCTTGAAAAGTTCTCTCACCACCCATGTCGAAAGCTTTCTTCATGGCATCGAATGCTGGCTTGTCTTCGCCTAATCCAATTAGAGATGCGCCAAGAATTATCAGACTAAAAGTTTCTCGGGGAGGTTTGGTTTCAACAGCTTTGAGCGCCCACCTCTTAGCACTTTCGCAATCTTGCCTCTTCAAATAAACCTCCGCATTACACTTAGCAATCCAGTGATAAAGATCCCATTGACTCTTTGGCTCTGGGAGCAGCTCCCACGACTCGCTATATTTTTCAAGCGCAGCATCATAGTCACCTGCTCCTTGCAACTCATTCCCAGACTCTACAGTATCTACGATTTTTTAGACAAGTGCAGATTCACTTCCGAAAGATCATTCATAAACACCTCAGTATTGTAAACTTTCATGCGGGCATCCCGACATTCTGCAACCGCCCATTCACAGCGTCTCAGCGCGAACCAGCCGGTTCTCACAGTAATAGGCGAAGTACTGCCGCTTGCTGTGCTCCGAGCGCTTCTCGATAAGGTTGCCCCACAGGTCGTAGCGTACTCCTGATACCGCCAGCGCTTCATGCTGTTATCCTTGACCTTCTCCAACTGCCTCGCATTGAAATCCCGGCGGTTGGCAGACGGGTCGTCATGGTGTGGCTTTCGGCGGTGTGCTCGAAGTTACAGAGCATCCCACTCTTGCTCCGGCAGGCGCTGGACGAAGTTGTTCAGCTAGCTCAACCGGCCAGGGCGTTTATCCGTAAATCTCCGCGTCCAATTGATCATGGTGCGGCGCGCGCTCGAAGAGCGTGGTGGCCAGCCCCTGGATATGCTCTGACCAAGCTACTGTTGCAACCCATTCCGCTGGCATTCCTGAAACACCGTAAAGGGCGCCGGCAAGCTGCCCGGCTGTCGCCGCTACACTGTCGGCATCATCGCCCAGGTTCGCGGCCAACAAGATGGCATCACGGAAATTATCGGTGTTCCAGACCGCCCACAAAGCTGCCTCCAACGTATCGACCACATAACCGGACGAACGAATCATCTCGCGACTTTTTTGCTTGTATTCTCCCGCGTTAATCACCAACGGACGGGGATAAAGCGCCATTTCTTTAGACGCAAGCACTTCCTGCTTGTCTGCACCATTGAGCGCTAGATGAAGCAGTGTTCCAAACATCTGGCAGCAATTGACTGACTCTATTGCTTTGTGCGTCACGTTGCTTTGCGCGCCGCTTTCACGCCATGTAACCGAAAGTAGGTGACGGCGGAAAATTGCAGTGGGTGCCAGCCGTATAAGCGAGCCATTCCCGGCTGTATACGGCTCGCGATTTCCTGACCACCTCACACCTTCCCGCTCCCAACCTTCCAGTGCATTGCGGGTGGCATTACCGATGTCGAAGCATCTTCCATTAGCGCTGTTTTCGCCATGACGGTACCAGCGCACCAACGCTTTGGCATTGCTCGCAAAATCAAATCTGTTTTCTGCCAGATAGGTATCAGCCACGCAAAGCGCCATACTCGTGTCGTCGGTCCACTCACCTGCCGCCAACCGAAAAGGACCTCCTCCGATCACATCTGTGACGTGCGCACGATCTCGTGGCAAAAACTCCAGTGTCGTACCCACGGCGTCGCCGATAGCCAGCCCGAGCAGAGCACCCTTTGCACGATCAAGCGCTTGCTCGGTGGTAAGCGTGCACTCCCTGGATAACAACCAGGCAGGCTTGGAATTGGCAGGCGTGGGCGCATCCGGCTTGAGGTTATAGTCCATACGTTGCTGCAGCCGTGGTGACGGCTCGGGTAGCAAATGCGCATAACGCACAACGTACTCCGACATTACTTCGTTGGAACTTCTCAAATCGATCATGGGATTTCTTCAAGCAGGAAGTGGGTAACAGAACCTTGCTCGATTCTATTGAGGATCTGGAACTGGGTCCCAGAAGGATACAAAATTTCGGCTTCAGGATGCCCGGATAGGACAGCGATATCATTGCCCGAGGTGCCGCGAATCATCATCTTGACGTTACCATCTGCCGTCCGGTTTGCGCTCCAGCGTGGTGGTCTGGTTCAGCGCATCGGTCACGGCCACCAGGTGAGCGCTCGCCGCCGTAGTCGCGGCTGGCGAACACGCGGTGGTCGGCGTTGTACTGCACCTCCAGCTCGCGGCCGAGCACATCGGTGGCCCAGCTGATGCGCGCTTTGAAATCGTAGCGGAAATGGAAGTGTAAGCCGTCGCTGGTCCAGTGCTCGACCACACGCGGCTAGCCGGCGAAGGCTTCCAAGCGGTAGTGGCAGGTCAGGCCGAGGGCATTGCTGTGGGTCACCATCAGGCCTTCGGCGTAGCTGAAGCTGCGCCCGGTGTCGCCGTTGCGGTTGATCACCGCGCTCAACTGGCCGTGTTCGTCGTACCGGTACTGTGTGAGCTTTTCGACGGCTTGGTTGTCGACCACGCGCTTGAAATCAGCTTAGAGGGCACCCTCTTTCCGTTGCAGCAGCACGCTACATTAGGTGTCATGCGCTTCTCTGGAATGACTGAGGCTATTGCCTCAGACCTCCAACATTTAGTTATTAAAGATCTCAGATCTACAATAGGCATCTTGGAATGTATCATGCCGCATAAAAGTCGAACGATTGACTCACAGACTAGTCATGCCGAAACGGCAAAGCCAAAAAACACCTACCAGCCTACAATGTCACACCCTATGCGTTACTTTATAATTCCTCGACACTTCCTATAAGTAATCGCTAGACAATAAATATATAGCACACAAATAGCGGCTTAGTACTTGCGTTAAGCAACAAGCTTAACCCCACTCCCTTCAAAAAGCACCTCAAGAGCTTCACGCAAGAAGCCCCTTCCTGCTTTCAATGCTTCATCGCTGAAGTTAGCCAAAACGATCGGCGCACCAAAATGGGTTGCAAATTCCGGCTTTATTTCAACCCTTAAATAATCCCTCTCTAAAACCACCTTATTGATTGAATTACTTACTTCGTAACTGGCACCGGCAACCTGAAAACCTATTCCATCATCGATAGTCGCATTATCCTCATCCTCTAATCGAGAAATTATTAGATAGTTCTGGGGATCGACAGCCCCATCGCCAACAGCAACGATCAACACCCCATCTTCTTCGTAGCACTCTATATTCGAGGCATCAAAACTAATCATGTAACCCCCTGTAGTTAACCGCATCCAGCCCCAGATATTTTTTGCGTCTTCTTGGCTTTCGCGTTCCAGACTTCAGTTGATGAGCCGTCGCTTGCCGCCCACCGATACTCAACGTCCGCGCCGGTAGCTCCTTTGAACGAATTCATCTTACCTTTGCGTCTATTGCATGGTGGGTATTCACCCTCAATGACCAGTCTATCGCGGTGCAGGTCATGGAGCTCCATGTCGCTGATGACTTGGCCGTCCAGGTTGATTTGGTGTAAGTGACCGCTGCCGTAGTACAGGTGGTTGACCTTGCGCCCGTCCGGCAGGGTCAGCGTGTTCAGGTTGCTCAGCGGGTCGTACTCGTAGCCGAGCACGCCTTCCAGTGTGATTTCCTGGGCTAGCCGACCCAGCAGGTCATAGCTGTATTCCAGCTTCTCTTCGGCGATGCCCAGCTGCTTGCCGATGCCGATCGGGTGCCGCTGAATGCTCAACAAGCGATCCGCTTCGTCGTATGCATAATCCTGACGGGCATTACGGTTGAGCTTGGCCATCAGCCGACCGATCGCATCACGCTTAAATACGATGCAGTCATGCTGGTTCGGCCTGTGCAGCATCCCCCTCACCCGCCAAAAACGCCCCCGATTTCGTACCACAGAACGAAAATGGCTCCGCTATTTTGTCAGCAATGTGGCGCCTACCGTCGAGTTTGGAGGTAGCATACGACGAGCAGACAGAGCGCTTCAGTATCTGACGCCCAACCGAGGCGAATGGTCAACACCCAAGCTTGTTGGAACGATAGAGAACTAGGTAAAAACAATGAACCTTGAAGCCCTTAAACTTGCAGCCACACAACTGCGCAGCATGCTGGAGCACTACCAGCATCAAGAACCCGCTGCGGCCATGTTGCTCCGCGAGCTGGAGGGTTTGATCAATCGCGCTTTACGCAAACAAATTACTGTCCCCATGGAAGCGCGGGATATTCCTGGGCATCGCTACTTTACTGAAACCCCATTGGGTGCATACCGTGATCTTGAGCAGCTATTCGCGTCATTCTATGTAGAGCTCATTGACGGGAGGAGCTCAAAAGCCTTTCAGATGTTACAAGCCAAAATGAAAAACCCCTAGGGCGATATGCTGACAGCTACCTGGCAAACCGTGAAACCCGGATACAACGGATTGCCCCACGCGTTCGTCAACACCAAGGGCTTCAAACCCTGCTGCTATGTCGCAGTGGGGATTGAAGTGGCCGAGTGGGTGTTTAGCGACAAGCACGTAATGTCCGACGTCTTTGGTGGCATTGGCGTCGAGCTGATCAAAGCGGGTATTGCCTCGGCGCTGGGTTACGCCGCCGCCATGGCCGTTGGGCACTGTTCACCGCTGCAGCCGCCCCGATCATTGCCGGAGCCCTTGTTGTCTTTGCCGTGGGCCTGGGCGTGAACGCACTGGATAACAACTTCGGCATCAAAAACGCAGTTAAAGACAGTGCTCCTGCTCAGTGGTACCGTCAATTTCCGCGACCTTGGCCCCCCCGTCCCAGGCTGTCATAGCGGTACGTCCCGACAGTCCGCAGCTGCCCATAAACCTGCGTCTCGGCGCGTACCAACGGTTTTCACAGTCGTAGTGGAACTCTTCGCTGCCAACCAATAAGCCGGTATCGCGAATGGGGGAGTAGCACTCACTCTTAGCGCTAATTCAATGGAACAAGCTTACGCGCATCAAAAATCAAGCCACGGCGAGTTCCCAATCTTGGGACCTAAATACTTAGATCCTAAGCAACAGTTAATTACTCTATACTTTCACGCTTTGGCTACCAAGTGGCAGAGGGTATGCCAACAGCAAACACAGCAAAAGACACAACAAAATCATTGCCGCCACCTACAAAAGAGCGATGCCACCTAAATTCAATAATATTCTTTAGAGTCGGAATTCTCTAAGAATATTGACATCCAAGAGTCCATCACATCCCATAAGTTGATATTCCGTGTCGGTGCGTCCGGTTCTTCATGCCACCATATCAAAGCCTCGCCCTCAGCCGGAGGCCTAGTCAAAGAGAGATAATCACCCGCACCGCTTGAAAAAACGCCGGTCATATCAGGAAGCGCTGGTAAGTCTTCGTCGCTCAGATCTTTGATCGAAACAAAATCTTCTACTCTGGACGGCCCCATGGTGCAGCCAATATAAAATCCAAAACCATTGTGCAAGTTCGTATAGAACGCCTTAAACTTTGGCGGCAGCCATTGAATTCTGCCATCGTCTGATTGCTTCAGCCCCAACGGCAAACCACCCATATAAAAAAACAAGTCGCCATTCTCACCATACACATACATGAGATAGGGTCTATCGCTAACTGCCAAGACAGTTCCCAGTACACATTTATCGAGCCATGCACTTACCCAAGGCAAAAGTTCAGAAAAATTCGTCCACTCTGCCGGAATCCCCTCCCCCGCGCCACTAGAAAATCCAAAGCCACGCCACTGATCGGGAAGGCTTACTCCTGGGGGGACCTCATGAGCTGAAAAGTAAACATCGTAACTTTTGAGCTCGTTTATAATACGCACTTTCAAGGAGTCAGACCAATTCATTTCATCTCACCTTATTAACCCGATAACAGCCCATGTGCATTCTTGTATTTCCGACTCCAACTTAACTGCTTTATAAATCATAACAGAACGGAACGCAGGATCGACTGGAATATCGCCCTTTTTATAGAGCTCCCATTCCACAAACGACTTCTTCTCCTGGAAGATCCGCGTGTCGAAGCGGCAGGTCAGCATCCACAACCAAGCCCCAAGCACAGCGGCGTAACGCACATAGCTGCCATCGCTGCCCTGGGTACTGAAGCGGTTGATGAAACCATTGACGTGGCGGTAGGAACCGTCTGCCAACTCGATTTCAACAGTGGCCTGGCTGCCAATCAGTGACTTGAGCTTTACATCGCTCTGCTGGCTGAGCAAGGCCAGATCAAATTCATAGTGTTTGGAAAGCTCTTCAGTGCCGGAAAAGTGCTCAAGCAAAAAACTCATCGTTTGCTGTTTGTGCCAAGATATTCAGCTTGAACAATCGCCTGTTTTGCGACGCGAGCATGGAAAGAATGTCAGTCAGCATGATTGACTCCCTGTAACGGTGAACATCAGCGCGCCCTTACGGCAAAAAGCCTGCCCAACCACGAGGCAGCACGCATGCTCTGAATAGTTTCAATATCCATGAATGTGTAATGACGGTTTTCCTTCGCTTCGCGCACTTTCAGGTCTCTGAGTGCACTGATCTTGTCACGATTGTAAAAGACCATGAACACGGACATTAGCACAAAGAAGTAGATCAAACCGGTGGCCGGCACGTCATGGCTTTTCATCAGCGGGTAGATCACGCTGCTCAAGCCCGCCGCCAAACCCGCCTGCCACCACTGAACCTTCTGGGGCGGCTCGATGGATTCCACGCGTTGCCCTTTAAAATGGAGAACATCGCTTTTACTGCGCCAGTAATAAACCACTGCGTAGGCCAACAACACCAGCACGACGGGCGAGAGCCCTAACATCAAAGAAGTCGCCGCTCCCAACTTCATTTTTTTGTAGGTAACACCCAGTGTCAGCAGCGATGCGAACATGGGTGCAACCGACATATTGAAGAACATGCGCAAATTCGCGAAACTTACAAAGTGCTCGCTGCGGTAAGCACAATGGATGCACCACAGCGTCATAACGATAATGATCAGCATCGCCGGCACTGCCATGAATGGCGGCGCCACGCCGGTCATCATCAGGGCCACTATCACGACCAGCAGCCACACCGACCAGATTTTTTTTAAAAAACGTTCTGTGGTAAACATTTAATTCTTACCCGCCAAGAAATTACCCAGGGTAGTGACCAGCCCCGAAATATCGTCACTCATGAGAAACTGAACGGTCAAACCCGCACCCAAAGACAAGGCAATAACGGCTACTGCCGGCCCTGTCAGCCCGCCGACCAGTACACCGACACCAAAGGCCAATGCATTGGTCGGCTGGGTGTAAGCCGACTTCTGGAAGAGCTCCAAGACGCTTTTGCCTCCGTCACATCCAGGTAACCCTGAGGGACGAACGTCAATGCGCCGCCTAATTTGGCCCCCCGTCAGTACTTTGCCTACGCCACGACTGCTGTACTCGGCCAAGGCAACTGGTGAGCTTGCCCTGCGTGCGGTACACCTCGCGGTGCAGGTCATCACGCTCCATGTCGCTGATGACTTGGCCGTCCAGGTTGATCTGGTGCAGGTGACCGCTGCCGTAGTACAGGTCCTTGACCTTGCGGCCATCCGGCAGGGTCAGCGTATTCAGGTTGCTCAGCGGGTCGTATTCGTAGCCGAGCACGGCTTGCGGAGTGATTTCCTGGGTTAGCCGACCCAGCAGGTCATAGCTGTATTCCAACTTTTCTTCAGCGATGCCCAGTTGCTTGCCGGCACCAGTCGGATGCCGCTCAATGCTCAGCACCCGGTCTGCTTCGTCGTACTCGAAGGCTTGCCGGGCATCGCGGTTGACCTTGGCCAGCAACCGGCCAATCGCATCGCGCTCAAATACGGTATCGCGCTCCGGGCGCTCGCCGTTTTCGCCATAGCCGATTTCGTCCAGGCGAATCAGGTGGCCACCGGCGTCATAGCTGAAGCGTCGGGTCAGGTTGTCCACCCGCACCTCTTCGCTGAGGCGGTCCGAGGCATCGTAGGCAAAGCGGTAGGCTGCACTGTTCTCGTTGACCAAGGCGGTCAGGCGCAGGGCCTTGTCGTATTCGTAGCGGATCCATTGCGGTATTGCGAGTGGTAGCGAAAACTCACTGTTTACTTTTGATGCGACTTACACAAAACAGAAGCCATTACAATCATGAAATATTAAAGAGCGCGCCACAAATAACACCCACCCACCGCACAAGCCCCCAAAAAGTTTCGACACCCTTGCGAGATCAATAAAAGATCACCTCATACGCTAGCAACTAAACATACGTTCTCTGCCATTTCTTACCATTCAGCAGATCTCGCCTGCTTACCTTGCAAGCATTACCTTCCATAACGAGAGTCAACTTATAGGAAGCGCGCAACCCTGTTTTCTTTCTAATAACGACTGAAATCGCACCTCCTTTGTCTTCTCCCACCTCAACTTCATCATTAGCCAAATCATACTCCGGAAATCTGCCGCAAACTAAGTTCTCAACGCGATCATAATTTCGCCCCTCGTCCACAACATATTTCTTGAAGATGACCAAGAGATCACTGCGCATGCTTTGCTCAAGGCCCTCTTCTAAGGAATCATCCGAAAAAGACTCCAAATTTTTTTTATATCCAGATGACTCCCACTCATACATGGCGCCCATAAACCCCAACAGCGCATCACGATATTTATCAAGCAAATTAGTTACTGAAGATTTTTCCATCGACTAGATCACCATTCCTGAACACATTATAGAAAACTTTGGTAGGCCTCGTGCCGCCAGCACCATATTTAAAGATCAATTCAACATCAACCGGACCATTATCGAATACATCTTTTGCGATTTGTTTTTGAAAATCTCTGAACAATCCACGATTGACCTTTGAGAGCTGAGGGAACACTCCGCCCTTGCCTCCAGAACCTCCCAAAAGCTTCCCAATGATGTGGCCTGCATCGTCGTCTGAATTACCCAACAAACGCGCCCAAGCCCGTGATGACTGATTAGTTGCAGTACCTGTTTTCAGATCTCCCTTAGTGATCCTAGCTGTTGCTTTCAGAGGCTGACCCGCTACGCCTCGGGTTACATTTGTTGATACGCACCACCCTAAAGGATCAAGCCAGCCGCTCGGATTGGGAGCATAACTATAAAGATTATCGCCCCCTGCAAGCCCTATTGGATCTGGAGTTATAAAGCGAGCTACTTCCGGATCATAGAAACGGAAGGTGTTGTAGTGCAGCCCCGTCTCTGCATCGCAATATTGACCTTGGAAGCTCAGGTTCTGCTCGACTTCATTGACCGTCAGCTGCTCAATCGCACCCCAGGACCGATACGTTGCCTGCCAGACAATCTCGCCCTGACTATCCGTCAGTTCCAGCGGCGTACCAATCTGGTCAGTGTGGAAGTAATAGACCTTCTGCTCTTCCCCTTCCGCCTGATCCACCCGCGCCAACGGCGCGTAGCTACCCGGCTCGTAGAAGTACAGAATGCTCTGTCTCGGCGTTTCCTCACGCAGCATCCTCAACCCTTGCCAAAGGAAGTGCTTCTGCTCCGTGGTACCGTCGATTTCAGCGATCTTGGCAATCCGCCGTCCCAGGCTGTCATAGCGGTATGTCCCAACACTCTGCAACTGCCCATTCACCAGCGTCTCGGCACGCACCAGGCGGTTTTCGCAGTCATAGGCAAAGCTCTTCAGCTTACTGTGCCCCGAGCGCTTCTCGATCAGGTTGCCCCACGGATCGTAGCGGTACTCCTGATCCCGCCAACGCTTGATGCGGTTGTCCTTGACCTTCTCCAACTTCCGCGCATTGAAATCCAGGCGGTTGGCGGCCGGGTCATAGCGGAACTCTTCGCTGCCGACCAACGAGCCGGTATCGCGACTGTGCAACTGGCCGTTAGCTTCGTACTCGTATTTGATCTCGCCGCGTAGCTTGTCCAGCGTACGCACCAACTCGCCCGCCGGGTCGTACTGGTAGCGGCGATGTATCGGGTTGTAGGCATGCTCCACCAGCAACGAGGTATTGATACCGGTGTTGTGCACCTGCGATAGCTTGTCGGCCGGTAGCGTCGACGCGAATTGCCACGCCTTGCGCCCCATGGCGTCGTAACCGAAACAACTGGTGAGCTTGCCCTGCGTGCGGTACACCTCGCGGTGTAGGTCATCACGCTCCATGTCGCTGATCACCTGGCCGTCCAGGTTGATCTGGTGCAGGTGACCGCTGCCGTAGTACAGGTGATTGACCTTGCGGCCATCCGGCAGGGTCAGCGTGGTCAGGTTACTGAGCGGATCGTATTCATAGCCCAGCACGCCTTGCGGAGTGATTTCCTGGGTTAGCCGACCCAGCAGGTCATAGCTGTACTCCAACTTTTCTTCGGCGATGCCCAGTTGCTTGCCAGCACCCGTCGGTTGGCGCTCAATGCTCAGCACCCGGTCTGCTTCGTCATACTCGAAGGTTTGCCGGGCATCGCGGTTGACCTTGGCCAGCAACCGGCCAATCGCATCGCGCTCAAAAACGGTATCGCGCTCCGGCCGCTCGCCGTTTTCGCCATAGCCGAATTCATCCAGGCGAATCAGGTGGCTACCGGCGTTGGTTTTGATGCAACTTACACAAAATAGAAGCCATTTTAATCATGAAAAATTAAAGAGCGCCCAACGAAGAAAACACCCTAAAGTGGCACACGCCTCCACTTCTCATCAAAACTCAACATCTCTCTCTTTTTAATCTTCCAATCAGCTCCTTTTGCAACCAGATAAAACCTAGAACAGACTTCCGCCCCTTTCATTTGCTGTACCTGCACAACCATAACACCATCACTATGAGACACCAACTCAACCTCATCCGTTTCCGGATCATATGTCGCTGGCCTTGTACAACCCAAATCAATCAATCGACCGTAATTCGACTTGTCTTTCAAAGCATATGCATCTAATATCCGCTCTAACCTAGAGGCATAAGTTTCTTTCAACTCTAAGCTATCCGCCCCCTTATTCAAGTTATCTTTGCGCTCGTCAAAAAACTCACATTCCCACTGGTTCATTTCCCGCATGAATTTTTTAAGAATTTCAGGAACAACTTCTTCAGCATCACTTTTGGTCATATCAGTTTCCAAATATACCTTCGAGAACCTTCTCACCCTTACGATACACATCATAAGTTATCGATGTAGGCCGAGTACCGCCATTACCGTAGACAAAATTAAGTTCAACGTCAACAGCCCCCCTTTTATTAACCAGGTTTGCAACTTGCGCTTCAAATGCTCGGAACTGCCCTCGGTTGATACCTTTAAGCTGAGGGAATACACCATTTTTACCGCCAGAACCACCGAGAAGCTTACCAATTATATGCCCCGCGTCATCATCAGGATTACCCATCATTCGAGCCCAGGCTCTTGATGATTCGTTGGTGGCAGTTCCCGTCTTCAAATCACCTTTCGTAATGGTAGCCGTTGCCTTCAAAGGCTGGCCAGCCGAACCACGGCTCACATTTGTTGATACACACCATCCAAGAGGATCAAGCCACCGGCTCGTATTCGGTGCATAGCTGTAAAGATTAAATCCTCCCAAGAGCCCAATTGGATCTTGCGTGACGAATCGGCCAACTTCAGGGTCGTAGTACCGAAAGGTGTTGTAATGCAGCCCGGTCTCTGCATCCCAATACTGGCCCTGGAACCGCAGATTCTGCTCGACCTCATTGACGGCTAAATCCTCTACCGCACCCCATGACCGATACGTCGCCTGCCAGACAATCCCACCCTCACTATCAGTCAACTCCAGCGGCGTACCAATCTGGTCAGTATGGAAATAGTAGACCTTCTGCTCTTCGCCCTCTGCCTGATCAACCCGCGCCAACGGCGCGTAGCTACCCGGCTCGTAGAAGTACAGAATGCTCTGCCCCGGCGTCTCCTCACGCAGCATCCTCAGCCCTTGCCAAAGGAAGTGCTTCTGCTCCGTGGTGCCGTCGATTTCCGCGACCTTGGCCACCCGCCGCCCCAGACTGTCATAGCGGTACGCGCCCGTGCTTTCCCGCTTGCCGTTGACCAGCGTCTCAGCGTGAACCAAACGATTCTCGCAGTCATAGCTAAAGCTCTGCAGCTTGCTGTGCCCCGAGCGCTTCTCGATCAGGTTGCCCCACGGATCGTAGCGATACTCCTGATCCCGCCAGCGCTTGATGCGGTTGTCCTTGACCTTCTCCAACTGCCGCGCATTGAAATCCAGGCGGTTGGCGGCCGGGTCGTAGCGGAACTCTTCGCTGCCGACCAACGAGCCGGTATCGCGGCTGTGCAATTGGCCGTTGGCTTCGTACTCGTACTTGATCTCGCCACGCAATTTGTCGAGGGTGCGTACCAGTTCACCTGCGGGATCGTATTGATAACGCCGGTGAATCGGGTTGTAGGCATGCTCTACCAGCAACGAGGTATTGATACCGGTGTTGTGCACCTGCGACAGCTTGCCGGCCGGCAGGGTCGAGGCAAACTGCCACGCCTTGCGCCCCATGGCGTCGTAACCAAAGCAACTGGTGAGCTTGCCCTGCGTGCGGTACACCTCGCGGTGTAGGTCATCACGTTCCATGTCGCTGATCACCTGGCCGTCCAGGTTCAACTGGTGCAGGTGACCACTACCGTAGTACAGGTGATTGACCTTGCGGCTATCCGGCAGGGTCAGCGTATTCAGGTTGCTCAGCGGGTCGTATTCATAGCCCAGGGTGCCAGCGGGTGTGATTTCCTCGGTCAGACGCCCCAGCAGGTCATAGCTGTATTCCAACTTTTCTTCGGCGATGCCCAGTTGCTTGCTCATGCCGGTCGGGTGCCGCTGAATGCTCAACAAGCGATCCGCTTCGTCGTATGCATACTCCTGGCGAGCATCACGGTTGAGCTTGGCCATCAGCCGGCCAATGGCATCCCGCTCAAATACGGTATCGCGCTCCGGGCGCTCGCCGTTTTCGCCATAGCCGATTTCGTCCAGGCGAATCAGGTGGCCACCGGCGTCATAGCTGAAGCGCCGGGTCAGGTTATCCACCCGCACTTCTTCAGTTAGCCGGTCGGACGCATCGTAGGCAAAGCTGTACGTCGCGTTGTTCTCGTTCACCAGCGCGGTCAAACGAATCGCCTTGTCGTACTCGTAGCGAATCCGCTGCCCTTTGGCATCCTGCCGGCTGCTCGGCAGTCCGCGCGCCGTGCGCAGCAGGCGGGTGGTCTGGCCTTTGCCGTCGGTGTGGGTCAGCACCTGGCCGTAAGGGTTGTAGGTAAAGGTTTCCGCCGTGCCGTCCGGATGGCTGACCTTCACCACCTCGCCGTCCGGTTTGCGCTCCAGCGTGGTGGTCTGGTTCAGCGCATCGGTCACGGCCACCAGGTGCTGGCGGTCGTCGTAGCGGTACCAGGTGTTTTTGCCTGAGCAGTCCTGATAGCGCTCGACCTGGGCCAGGGTGTTCCACCACAGGTACTTGGACTTGTAGGTCGCATCGATGATGGTGTGCGGCAGGCCGTCGTCGCTGTTGAGGTACTCGGTCATCTGGCCGAGGGCATCGAACTCGGCGAGCAGGTTGCCCTTGTCGTCGTAGCGCGCTCGCCACGTGCTGCCATCCGGGTAGGTGACCTGGGTCACCAGGGTGGTCAGGTGATGGTATTCATAGGCGATGGTGCGGCCCAGCGGGTCAGTTTCTTCGAGCAGGCGGGCGAATTCGTCGTACTTGAAGTGCAGCTGGTTGCCGTCCGGCAGGGTCAGGCCGACCATGTTGCCGTGGTCGTCCAGATCGATGGCGTAGCATTCAACGCCACAATCCATGACTAGATGTAACGAAGTTATGCTATTCGCACCAAATTCCCAGTAACGTCATATCAGAAAAATTTTCCTAACTGATTTCAGATAGAAAAATGAGACGCATATTTTTAAAGAACCAGTTCAGCCACCTGACAGCCGCAACCCATGCTAATTCTACAAATAATTCCTAACACTCAAATATCATTTAATTCAGCCCATGCGTCGTACGCATAGTGTTCATCGACCCTCTCAAATGCAACCCCCTTCAAACTGCCTGCAGCAGACTTAAACTTATCGCTACAGAACAACTCCAAAGTCTCCTGGCATCTAAAAACATCTGCCTTCACCGCTGAAGAAACCACAAAACTTTTAATTTTATCAATACTCACGGAGCCTGGATAAATCGGGCTTTCAATTTCGATCCCGGTATCCATATCTTTGGAAACCTCAAATATCGATTTAGTCTTATCTAGCGCCGCCAAACTCTCACCAGGAAGAAATATGAAAAAATCATCATTCCGGAAATCTCCTCTACAGGAGATCTCCAGCGGGACAGCCTTATACTTCACCTCCAGCTTATCGCAGACATCTAAAAACCTCCTGGAGACATAAGTCTCACCCACTTGATAAAAATCAAAATCTAAATCATTAAGCGCCATCTCCAAGCCAGATAGCTCTAAAGAATATTTATTTTTAATTCTAAGCGCCATGGGATTAGGCTCAAAGTAATCCCATTCAAATTCATCGCAATTAAAAAAACCCGACAATGCAATCGGGCATCCACTACCCTGCGAACAGTAGCGCATAGCGTAATAACGGGAATCACTCACAAAAGCCTCCCGGTGACAGCATCCACGACAAGATTGTTACTCATGAGATTCTCTCTTGCGAAATTCTGAATTTTTCCAATACCCAGCACTAACTGCGTATCTGAAACTTTGCCAGCTTTAAATGCGTCATTCAACTCGGAGACCTTGACCTCCACCACTTCGCCGGTTGCGCTGATGTCCGTCAGCGTGCCTTCCGGGGTGCGGGTGAAGTACAGGAAGTGGCCAAGGGCGTTTTCGATGCGCTGCAGTGGCACGTCGGTGTCGGTGTCCGGCACTTCACCGAAGTAGAAGAACAGGTTATCCAGTGTCTGCAGAATGAGGTAGATGAAGCTGCCCTCGCGGCGCAGGCTTTGCTCCCACGGCAGTACCCAGCCGCGGCCGAGCACGCTGTCAGCAGACAGGTCGGTGGCGTAGAAGCGCGACCACTCGAACGGCATCAGGCCGGGCAGGCTGAAGTCGATTTCATCGGGGATCAGTTTGCGGCCGGTGGTGGGGTCTACCGGGTTGCCGGTCAGGGCGCCCATGGCCCGCTGCGCAACCGGTTCGACCACGTAGCGGCTGGCGACTTCGCCGGCATCCAAGCCTGCGGCTATGTCACTTTGAAACGAAAAAATTTATAAAAAATCTTTGTGCAGCAGCATGAGGGGTTTTCACCCCCACTCTCGCAGAGAATAAGTACGCTCCCAATAAAATCCAATTCATCACTGCGAAGAATTCTATCACTCACCCAACTCAAAGCTTACATCATCCACAGAGGCATCTTCGGAAACACCGGGCAAGCTGTCCACGACTTGAAGTTTCAAGCCATAGCCGCAATGGGATAATGGTTTACGAAGGCCTACATACCCGTTGATCGTTAAGCTGTAAAAACCTGGTCCAACCTCAAGGAAGTCGTTATTCGAAAGCCGAGAACCGTAATTTTCTTTGTAGTTTAAAAAAAACTCATCATCCCACTCTAAAAGAGCATTCAAATCAGAAACAATTAAAACACCTGACTCGACCTTGAGTGGAAAGCCAGAGTAAGAAAATTTTGGCACTGGCAACTCATACTCCGCACCACTCACACCCTCAATGAAAACTGAGTAATCCTGCTCTGATATCTGATAAAGCGGACATACTACACCTTCCTCAATGGCTGATCTGCCTAAATTTTCGCTTTGAATGAACCGCTCGAAAACGTTTACGTCTGTCACGCCATTATACTTTATAAAGCTTGACAATACCGCCGGATCAAACAACACAATTCCCGGCGAAAACAATTCAATCTGTGCATTCTGCTTCATTACCCACATCCTCCTGAAGAATTAATGTTTGGAGTCTTACCTAGAGACTTGGTAAGCGCTTCACCAATTGTTACGTTTTTCGCGAGCACCTCGCCGGTACGCGGGATTTTTAGTGTTCCTTTCTGAGGAAAATCTTCATATGCCTTACCTAGTTTCTTAACTAGCTCATCAGAAGTCCCCTCAAACTTCCTATTGAAAGGGACGCCTTCCTTCCTAATTGCATCATGAAACTCCTGATGCAATTTATCAGAACCTTCAATCTCATTGGGGAACCATGATGGCGAATCGAGCTTAGTCCCCAGCTCTGGGAATCCGTGAGAGTTCGCATGAGCGCGCGGAAAAGGATGATGCCCCATACCGTCTGGTTTCAGAGGGTTCCAAAATGCCATCCAGCCCCATGGATCGATCCACGATGATGGGTTTGGTGCATAGTGATAAAGGTTAAGTCCTCCATTTTTTCCAATTGGATCTTGTGTGGTGAATCTACCGACCTCGGGATCGTAGTACCGGAAAGTGTTGTAGTGAAGAGCCGTCTCTGCGTCCCAATACTGACCTTGGAACCTCAGATTCTGCTCGACTTCACTAACCGTTAGCTGCTCAATCGCCCCCCAAGACCGATACGTCGCCTGCCAGACGATCTCGCCTTCGCTATTGCTCAACTCCAGCGGCGTACCAATCTGGTCAGTGTGGAAGTAATAGACCTTCTGCTCTTCCCCCTCCGCCTGGTCAACCCGCGCCAACGGCGCGTAGCTACCCGGCTCGTAGAAGTACAGAATGCTCTGCCCCGGCGTCTCCTCACGCAGCATTCGCAATCCTTGCCAGAGGAAATGCTTCTGTTCCGTGGTGCCGTCGATTTCAGCTGTCTTGGCAATTCGCCGCCCCAGGCTGTCATAGCGGTACGTCCCGACGCTCTGCAATTGCCCATTCACCAGCGTCTCAGCGCGAACCAGTCGGTTCTCACAGTCGTAGCTGAAGCTCTGCAGCTTGCTATGCCCCGAGCGTTTCTCTATCAGATTGCCCCACGGGTCGTAGCGGTACTCCTGGTCCCGCCAACGCTTGATGCGGTTGTCCTTCACCTTCTCCAACTGCCGCGCATTGAAATCCAGGCGGTTCGCGGCCGCGTCGTAGCGAAACTCTTCGCTGCCGACCAACGAGCCGGTATCGCGGCTGTGCAATTGGCCGTTGGCTTCATACTCGTACTTGATCTCGCCGCGTAACTTGTCGAGCGTGCGTACCAGTTCACCCGCCGGGTCGTACTGGTAGCGCCGGTGGATCGGGTTGTAGGCGTGTTCTACCAGCAGCGAGGTATTGATACCGGTGTTGTGCACCTGCGAGAGCTTGTCCGCCGGCAAGGTCGACGCGAATTGCCAGGCCTTGCGCCCCATGGCGTCGTAACCAAAGCAACTGGTGAGCTTGCCCTGCGTGCGGTACACCTCGCGGTGCAGGTCATCACGTTCCATGTCGCTGATCACCTGGCCGTCCAGGTTCAACTGGTGCAGGTGACCACTGCCGTAGTACAGGTGATTGACCTTGCGGCCATCCGGCAGGGTCAGCGTGTTCAGGTTGCTCAGCGGGTCGTATTCATAGCCCAGGGTGCCAGCGGGTGTGATTTCCTCGGTCAGACGGCCCAGCAGGTCATAGCTGTACTCCAACTTTTCTTCAGCGATGCCCAGTTGCTTGCCGATGCCGGTCGGGTGCCGCTGAATGCTCAACAAGCGATCCGCTTCGTCGTATGCATAGTCCTGACGGGCATCACGGTTGAGCTTGGCCATCAGCCGGCCAATGCCATCGCGCTCGAACAACGTATTCCGTTCCGGCCGCTCACCGTTCTCGCCGTAGCCGATCTCATCCAACCGGGTGAGATGGCCGCCCGCGTTGTAGGCGAACCGGCGCGTAAGGTTATCCACCCGCACTTCTTCAGTTAGCCGGTCGGACGCATCGTAGGCAAAGCTGTACGTCGCGTTGTTCTCGTTCACCAGCGCGGTCAAACGAACCGCCTTGTCATACTCGTAGCGAATCCGCTGCCCTTTGGCATCCTGCCGGCTGCTCGGCAGTCCGCGCGCCGTGCGCAGCAGGCGGGTGGTCTGGCCTTTGCCGTCGGTGTGGGTCAGCACCTGGCCGTAAGGGTTGTAGGTAAAGGTCTCCGACGTGCCGTCCGGATGGCTGACCTTCACCACCTCCCCGTCCGGTTTGCGCTCCAGCGTGGTGGTCTGGTTCAGCGCATCGGTCACGGCCACCAGGTGCTGGCGGGCGTCGTAGCGGTAATAGGTGTTTTTGCCTGAGCAGTCCTGATAGCGCTCGACTTGGGCCAGGGTGTTCCACCACAGGTACTTGGACTTGTAGGTCGCATCGATGATGGTATGCGGCAGGCCGTCATCGCTGTTGAGGTACTCGGTCATCTGGCCGAGGGCATCGAATTCGGCGAGCAGGTTGCCCTTGTCGTCGTAGCGCGCTCGCCAGGTGCTGCCATCCGGGTAGGTGACCTTGGTTACCAGGGTGGTCAGGTGGTGGTACTCGTAGGCGATGGTGCGGCCCAGCGGGTCGGTCTCTTCGAGCAGGCGGGCGAATTCGTCGTACTTGAAGTGCAGCTGGTTGCCGTCCGGCAGGGTCAGGCCGACCATGTTGCCGTGGTCGTCCAGATCGATGGCGTAGCGCTCGCCGCCGTAGTCGCGGCTGGCGAACACGCGGTGGTCGGCGTTGTACTGCACTTCCAGCTCGCGGCCGAGCACGTCGGTGGCCCAGCTGATGCGCGATTTGAAATCGTAGCGGAAATGGTAGTGTTCGCCGTCGCTGGTCCAGTGCTCGACCACGCGCGGCTGGCCGTCGAGGGTTTCCCAGCGGTAGTGGCAGGTCAGGCCCAGGGCGTTGCTGTGGCTGGCCATCACGCCGTCGGCATAGCTGAAGCTGCGCACGGTATCGCCGTTGCGGTTGATTACCGTGCTGAGCTGGCCGTGTTCGTCGTAGCGGTATTGGGCCAGGGTTTCGACGGCCTGGTTGTTGACCACGCGCTTGATGTCGGTCAGGCGACCCAGGGGGTTGTCGTAGTGCAAGTGTATGCGGGTGCCGCCGGTGGCGCTGATGTCGGTCAGCGTGCCTTCCGGGGTGCGGGTGAAGTGCAGGAAGTGGCCGAGGGCGTTTTCGATGCGCTGCAGCGGCACGTCGGTGTCGGTGTCCGGCACTTCACCGAAGTAGAAGAACAGGTTGTCCAGCGTCTGCAGAATGTAGTGGCCGCCCTCGGTGCACACCAGGTACACCTGCTCGTGCGGGTTGTAGATGCGCTCGCCCGGTTGCAGCGTGACGAACGGGACTTCGCGGCCCTGGTTGTCGGTGAGGTAGATGAAGCTGCCCTTGCGGCGCAGGCTTTGTTCCCACGGCAGTACCCAGCCGCGACCGAGCACGCTTTCGACTGCCAGGTCGCTGGCGTAGAAGCGCGACCACTCGATGGGCATCAGGCCTGGCAGGCTGAAGTCGATTTCATCAGGGATCAGTTTGCGGCCGGTGGTGAGGTCTACCGGATTGCCGGTCAGGGCGCCCATGGCCCGCTGCGCCACCGGTTCGACCACGTAGCGGCTGGCGACTTCGCCGGCAACGAAGCCTGCGGTGAATTTGAGGGCGCAGGGCATGACGGCTTTCATGCCGGCCTGGGTGCCGGCCTTGATCAGCTGGGCGATACCGCCCGCAGCGCCGGCGACGGCCATCAGCACGTCCACGGTGGTGCGCAGCCACTTGGGGATTTCATCGTCGACCGGCAGGTAACGGAACGTACCGCCGCCGATGATAACGTTGTCCGAGCCACCGGAGATGGTCGCACCGCAGGTCAGTTTGTCGCCCTTGCGCGCCGCCGCCACGCTGTTGATGAAGACATTTGTCGAGCCTTCGGCGATTTGTACCGGCCCTGGATGCTTGTCACAGGCGCCGATGCTTTTCTCGACCCGCGCGGCCTTGCGGCTGTTGATGAACACGTTGGGTGAGGCAGTGGTTATCGTCCCTGAAGGGGATGAGAACATACTGCCTATCGCCTCCCCGGCGGCGGTCAGCAAGCTGCCTCCGATACCGGCTGCCATGCCGGCGAGCAAGGCTACGCCGAACCCGCAGGTGAATGTGGCGATGGCCACCGTGGCCACCAGCGCGATGCCCAGGGCAGCCCCGATCAGGAAGCCCCCCAGCGCGCTGGTGTGCGAAATGTCGTCGCCGAACCTGGCCGCTTCGAACATGAGGGGTTACTCCTGCTCGCCGGGCTCGGCGCTGGTCACGACGGGGTTGCGAGGGGTGAAGCTGGCCAGCAGGTTGGCCCAGTCCTCGTTCTGCTGAGGGCTGAAATCTGCCTGTGCGGTGGTCGAGAAGATCAGCGCGCGCCCGGGGCTGATCAGGAAGGCTGCCTGGCGCTGGTACAGCGGGCGGCCCTGGTTCATGTAGTAGGCGTCGATCTGAATGCCTGCGATAGGCGCGGTGGCCGACAGCGTAACGGCCTTGTTGCCCATGCGGGTGTAGCCGCGCAACTTGGACGTGAGCATCTTGATCTGACGATCGACATAGGCCTGCAAGGCTTCGTCGGGCAGCAGCGTGTCGCGGGAGATAGTGATGCTCAGCGGCGCGGGCACGCTGGCGCCCAGGACGAACATATTAACCGTGCGGTCATCAAACCCTTCTGGCAGAGAGATACCGCCTTCCTGCAACTCATAGTCCATGCGATGAAAATTCCTGATAGCAAAATGTGGGGTGGTGTCAGCGCAGCAAGAGGCCATCGAGCATGCGGTCGAAATCGGCCAGCCACAGGCTCAGGCCTGGCTTGGTCGGGTCGATCACGCACGAGATGTCCAGCCATTGCAGGTTGTCGCTGCCGATAACGGGCACCAGCGCGCCCACCAGACGACCATGCCGCGCTTCATGCCCGGCATTGAAATGAAAATCCACGGCCTTGGCCGCGTTGCCGGCGATGCGACAGTCTTGCTGGCGGATCACCCGCAGTTGCGGGTTCATTTCGCGCAAGGCCTGGACCGCGGCGTCGAACAGTTGCTCCAGGTTTTGCCTGGCGCGCACGTCGCGGCGGCGAATGTTCAACGTAACCTGCTCACCCTCATGCTCGAGGGTAGTCTGGATATCCCGGAATCGATAAGCCTGCGGGAACGTCAGGTTGAAACCGCCGAAAGTGAAGCTGCTGCTGACGTCCTGCAAGGCAGCAGGTGCCGGCTCGGGCTCTGGCACTGGCTCAGCTTTGCTGGCCTGTTCGGCCAGCTCGGCGAGACGCGCCGCCTCTTGTTGCGCCTCACGCTTGGCGGAGATGCGGTCGTAGATGGAGGGTTTGTACATCGGCCTGGCCTCAGTCGTTGATCCGCACTGCCGCGCCGGTGATCTGCGTGGTATCGGTACTGGTCGTGGTGATGACCTTGCCTTTGATCTCGATGCCTTCCGGCGTCAACTTGATGCTGCTTTCGCCTACCTGGAGGATGATGTGCTGCTTGGCACCCACCTGAATGAACTGGTTATCCACCTGCAACGTGTATGACCCTTCCTTGACGTTGACCACCGTGTTGTCCTTGATGGTCTCGGTGTGCGCGCCCCCCACCGTGATCGTCCGGTTGTTCCCCACATCGTGGGTTTCATCCAGTTCGATCTCGGTGTCCATGTTGCGCTCGGCGTGCATGATGATCTGCTCGGCGCCGGCCTTGTCTTCGAAGCGGAAGAAGTTCGCGGTACCGCCGTCGCCCTTCATCGAACGCGTAAGGAAGCCACTCTGGGTCTTGTTCGCCGGCAACGACCAGGGCGGGGTGTTGCTGCTGTTGTACAGGCTGCCCATGATCAGCGGTCGGTCGGGGTTGCCGTCGAGGAACACCACCACCACTTCGTCGCCGACACGCGGGATCTGGATGCTGCCGAAGCCACCGCTGGCACCGGACTGGGCGACACGCACCCAGCAGGAGCTGTGGTCGTTGTATTTGCCGTTGCGGTCCCAGTGGAACTGGATCTTCACCCGGCCCAGTTCGTCGGTGAAGATCTCCTCACCTGGCGGGCCGACGATGATCGCAGTCTGCGGGCCGGAGATGGTCGGCCGTGGCGTGCTCAACTGCGGGCGGAACGGGATTTTCTTGCGTACACAGCTGAAGGTGTTGAAGTAGCTGGCCTGCTGGCCGCTGAGGTAGTTGTTGTGGCCTTCGCTTTCCACGCTCATCAGCAGGAACTGGCGGTCTTCCACCGCGCCCTGATCGTGGGTGTAGTGCTGCAACAGCTCGAAGGTGTAGCCGGGCTTCATGGCGCGGCAGTTGCTGGCCCCTTCAAATTTTTTGCCGCGCAGCTCCAGGGCTTCGATGCGCAGGCGCAGCAGGGTTTCGCCTTCGTCGTAGGTGCCGTGGGTGTACTGGCCGGGGAAGTCGTAAACTTCGAAGTTTTCCACCTCGCCCTGCTGGTTCTTGCTGTTCATCGCCACGGGCAAACGGTTGTTCGGCTGGCGGTAGTCGAAGGTTTGCGTGGCCATCTTGCCCGACTGGAGCTGGCGGTTGCCGCTCCATTGCGTGATGGAGTCTGCCGACTCAGTCACCGAGGCGCTGTGGAAGCGGATTTGCGGTTGTTCGGGGAGGTCGACGAGCGTGCTGGAGTCGTCGCAGATGATCATGGTGTGGCTTTCGGCGGTGTGCTCGAAGTAGTAGAACATCCCCTCTTCTTCCAGCAGGCGCTGGACGAAGTTGAAGTCGGTTTCGCGGTACTGGGTGATGTAGGTGTAGCGCTTCTGCGGGCGGGTCAGGCGGAACTCGTGACGGGAAAACGCTGGGCACAGGGCGAACACTTCGGTGACCACTTCCTCGACCGTGTTGCCCTGGAAAATACGCGTGTCAAAGCGGTTCTTGAGCATCGAGAACCACGGGTTGAGGGTGGCGGTGTAGCGGGCCATGCCACCGTCGCTGCCGATGCTGGCAAAGCGTGTGAGGTAACCGGTGATATGGCGAGGGCCGCCCTCGGCCAGCTCGATTTCGATGCTGACCAGTTGGCCCATCATCGACTTCAGCGCCACGCCGGAGTCTTCGCACACCAGCAGCAGTTCGTAGTTGAAAGCCCGCGACAGCGCCTCGGCACCCTTGAAGGTTTCCAGCAGCAGTTCCTGCTCGGGGTTGGCCAGGTTGTGGAACTTGAACAGGCGGCGGTTCTGCGGCGAAAACAGCGCGGAGGCCAGGTCCATGATCATGCGAAATCTCCTTGAAAACACGGCCAGCACGCACTTGCGATGCTCAGCGACAACTCTGTTCATGCGGGGTGTGAGTCGCACGCATCACGCGCGCGCGTCCCGCGGGTTAATGCGACCGCCAGCACCCGAAAAAGTGCCGTGCCGCGCTGTCAGAAACGCGACACCTGTCACGTTCGGGCACATCGGCGGCCAGAAAGGCCCAAAGAAAACACCGCCGAAGGCTACCCTGTCAACTTGCTGCGGGCCTTGAAATCCGCGACCTGCATGCAATCAGCGCAATGCCATATAGCCACCACCTATGCAGCTTGCGCTATTTCTTGCACACCTGCTGTGGCGGCTTAGGCGGCTGCCTGTACGGCTTTGTGGCGTCGTCGCCAAGGTCGCCGGTTAGTTCGACTTCAATCGCCCATCGCAACTGTTACGGCATTCGCAGCCATCACAAAAAAATGTAGCAATTCGTGGCGCAGTTCACATTTTTGCCTGCACCTTCAACGCTGCCCATAAAGCAATCCGTCCAGCTCGTCCAGTTGCGGCGAAAGCTCGAACAACTTGGCTGCCAGTGCCTGGATATGTTGCGACCAGGCAACCTTTTCCACCCACTCCGGCGGCATGCCTGACACGCCGTACAGCGCACCTGCCAGCTGGCCGGCGGTGGCTGCAACACTGTCGGCATCATCGGCAAGATTGGCTGCCAGGAGGATCGCGTCCTTGAAGTTGTCGGTGCTCCAAACCGCCCATAGTGCGGCTTCCAAGGTGTCGACCACATAGCCGGAAGAGCGGATCTGCTCGCGGCTCTTTTGCTTGTACTCACCCGCATTGATGATCATCGGGCGGGGGCGCAACGACCGCACAGCCGGTGCCAGAGTCTCCTCCTTATCTGCACCGTTGAGCGCCAGATGAAGTTGCGCAGCAAGTAGCTGGCAGCAGTTCGTTGCCTCGTCGGCATTGTGGGTCACGCTGCTCTGCGTGACACTTTCCCACCAGCTCGCAGACAGCGAGTGCCGTCGGAAGATCGCCGTGGGCGCGAGGCGGATCAGCGAGCCATTGCCTGCCGTGGACGGGTCGTAGTTGCCTTGCCAGGTAATCCCTTCGCGCAGCCAGCCCTCGAGAGCGTTGCGTGTGGCGCTGCCGATATCGAAACAGCGGCCGTTGGCACTGTTTTCCCCGCGCCGATACCAGCGCACCAGCGCATTGGCATAGGTGGCGTAGTCGAACTTGCCTTGGCTTACATAGGTGTCGGCCAGGCACAAGGCCATGCTGGTGTCATCTGTCCACTCGCCTGCAGCCAGCTTGAACGGCCCACCACCCACCATGTCGTTGACATGCTCCCTATCACGCGGCTGGAACTCGAGCGTGGTGCCGACTGCATCGCCAATGGCCAGGCCCAGTAGCGCGCCTTTGGCGCGGTCCAACGCCTGCTCGGGTGTCAACGTGCAGATTCTTGACTGCAGCCAGCCCGGCTTGACCTTCGGCGTCGCAGCCGCATCCGGCTGCAGGGTGTAGTCCATCCGCTGCTGCAACTGCCGGGAAGGTGCCGGGTACAGATGCGCATAACGTTGCACGTAGTCGGCCAGCAATGCGTTTGAGCTTCTTAGATCGATCATGGGATTTCTTTGAGAATGAATTGGGTAACGGAGCCATTGTCGACCCTGTCGACAACATTGAAGCGCGTGCCAGGCCCGAACAATACCTCAGCTTCCTTGTGGCCCGAGAGAAAGCTGATGTCTTTGCCAGTGACGCCCTGCACCGTCATCCTCACATTGCCGCTGAATGCCAGGGTCGGGTCTGCAGATGTGCTCAAGAACGCTGCATCACTGGTTGGCAGCCCAACCTGCATCCTGGACAGGACATCGCCCGGTAGTGTGGTGCCGCGGAAGGTGTCACCCAACGCGTAGGATGGCAGTTTGGCAAGGCCGTCGTTCGCATGCGCGACGAACGCCTCCATCTGCGGGCTGAACGGGGTTTGCCCGCGCAGCGCCGGGTTGATCCATTGGTACCCTTCGTTGGTTGTATAACCATGCAGCGCGCCGATCTGGTCGTCCGTCAGCATGGCAGAACGCTTGGGGTCAGCGAGGTCGGCAATACGCCTCCCCGTTGAGATCCAGCGATCTGCGGTCTGACTCCCCACAGCATCGCGCAAGGACATGACCGCCGGCTTGGCAACGGGCTTGGCCGCAGGTGCTGGTTCCGGGCGACGAGCTTGCTCTGGCAGTTCAGGCTTCTTGAGAGGGGTCGGGTCTTTGATCTGCAGGTCCGGGTGAGCCAGCAGCTTGGCTTCGTTCTTCGCCAGCCAGGTGCCGAACTGCTTGTTGGCGATATCCGCCTGAAGCTTAGCACTGCGGCTGGCGACGCTCTCCATGCTACCCATGATGCCGGCCTTCATCTGCCCGCGCAGCAGGTAGGTGACGATGCCTACCAGCAGTAGCAGCACCAACTGTTCCTGCCCACGAGCCAGTTGCCGGGCGGCACGCTCTGTGCGCTCCTGGATCAGCGCCGCAGAGCCTCCCGTCGGGTCCAGCCCGGCAGGCTTGACGCCTTCTTCGGCATTCCAGGCGGTGGCGATCCCCTCCTGAAGCGTGGCCAGGCAGGCGGGCAACCCTTTGATGAAGTACTCGGCGATTGCCGAAAGGCCCAGCGCCAGGAGGATCAAGTTGCCAACTTCCAGGCCGATCCCTGCTCCCGCCACGGCACCAGGCGCCGCACCCACACCAAAGGCCAAGGCACCGATCGCGCCGCCTGCTGCAGAGCCCACGGCAATGCTGCCACCGAGGATCATCGACACTTCCTTCACTAACTGCAGCAGCACTGGCAGGATCTGCTCGATACCGATCGAGGCCCACTTGCGCTTGAGGTCTTCCTGAAAGATCGGATACGACATCGCCAGCGCCTGCTGTACGTTGTCGATGCGGTGGCCACCCATGTAGCCATAGGCCTGGCTCGCGCCAACACTGACGCGTCGAGTGAAACCATCCCAACTGTCGTGGGCGCTCTGCAACCCCTGGTTGATGCTCTGGTTCACCGCACTGAACTTCTGGTCGAGGTTGCGCTCGATGTCGCTCCAGCTGGGGACGTTGGCTAAAAGGTCCATTTTCTACATCACAGTCCTTTGAAGAGTGGCGTGTCTGCCACGTGCCCCGGCAAGCAATGCAGGGGGGCGCAAGTGGAGCCATTGATAGCGTATGGCCGCTATGCAGATGTGTGACCACCGTTCGTGAGATAAATTTCCCGGCGGCGCATTTTCCGCAGGGAATTGCGATCCGGCAATGATGGCAAATGGTCAGTACTGCATCCGGCGGGTTGGGCATCATGATCATAGGCCATGCAGAACCCTTGGCAAAAAGGACCGTGCTTCACAGCCCACGAAGAACTGCAGGCGGCGGCCAGGTCCGGCAAGACACTTGCCGACAGCCTTGACTTGTCACTGGGCAGCGAGTCGACTCGGTACTCGATTTTCGAGATTGCGCCGCTACAGCCAACCGAGGTTTTTGTGAGTAAAGTTGCTCCCACTACCGAGCTGAGTGGCGCAATCTCGCGCACGGGCGAGGCGATGCAGTACCTCACGCCAAACCGTGGCGAATGGGGCACTCCGAAATTGATAGGCACGATTTCCAATTAGGGCTGAACATGAACACCGAAACACTCAAACAGAAGTCACTGAAGCTTCGCTTGATCATCGACAGCCTGAAGGCAAAAGACCCCGCGGCCCTTAAGCTGGGCATCGAACTGGAGCCCTTGCTGAATGCGGCTGACCAGGAGCTGATACGCACCCCGATGGAATGGCGCGACATCCCAGGCCGCTACCTGTTCACCGAAGAAGGGCTGCAGCAGTACGCCGAACTTGAGCACGCCTTTGCAGAGTTTCGTATCGAGTTGACGGGCGGCGAGTCCCCTACCCTGCGCCGGCTGAAGGCACGCATGGGCGAAAAACCAACGGAGGGGTAAGCGTCTTCAAGCGCGAAACGTACGTTGCGAAACGAGGCTGCATTGAACCTGTTGCGGCGCCGTTACTACAAGGGCTGAATGGTTCATGGATGACTTCATGAGGTTATTGGAATGAGTGACGCGGGGCAGATCAACGACCTTTTTCAACGAGATGTTCAGCTAGCGTGCAAGAAGGCCATCGAGCAATTTCACCAAGCGCACCCCACCGCCACTGTCTGTGGCTTTGCTCTGTACTCAGACGCCGATGCGCGTACGCTGGTGCCGGCGTTCAACACCGCTGAGCACTTGGCCCGCGTGCAGGCGGAAGAGCCTGCAGAGCAGGCCTATCTCAAATGGTCACCCGCTGAATGGAGCCATGAAGCCTTCGGTGGCGAACACTTCAACGCCCTCTCGAGCCTGTTGTGGAGCTTGGCCGATTCGATTGCCGATGAAGATTTCGAACGTCACCGTGCGCGCGTCTTCGAGCATTGTGTTGCAGCCTTGAAGCCGCTGACGACGTGCACGTTCGAGAACGCCATTTATGTTTTCGCAGTCTCTGACTTTCTGAGCGCGCCGGAAGAAATCGCCTGGATTACGCAACTCAACACACCTGAGCAAGCCCTCGAATTCAAGACCTGGTTAGACCAGGTCGAGCAATGAAAGGGATGCTTTTGACAAGGATGCCTACATGACACTGCCCCACTTTATTTACCATCCCGACCCCATCGGTAGCGGTTCGGTGCAACCCTCATCCGCCATTTGCGCAAGCTGCAATCAGGCGCGAGGCTACGTTTATGTGGGCCCGGTATACGCCATTGATGAGTACGAAAACTGCATCTGCCCTTGGTGCATTGCCGACGCAAGTGCACACCAGCGCCTGGGCGCGACGTTTGTTGATGACGAAAGTATCGGCCTGGACGGCGAAGACACGCTGAGCGAGGCGCAGATCGCAGAGGTCAGCCAGCGCACGCCTGGTTTCAGTGGCTGGCAGCAAGAGTACTGGCTCACCCACTGCGACGATGCAGCCGAGTTTGTCTGCAAGGCCGGCCGTGCGGAGCTGCTTGAAATGGGCCCGGCAGCCATCGCCGCCGTCCAGGGCTCCACAGGATTGGAAGACGGCCCGCAATGGCAAGCGTTGTTCAATGCACTGGACAAGAACCATGGGCCTACCGCCTACCTGTTCAAATGTCGCCACTGCGCCACGTTGGTCGCTTACCAAGACAGCCATTGATACGCAAAGTGCTCCCCTGACCACAATGGATCTTGACGCACTTAAACTGGCAGCCACACAACTGCGCGGCATGCTGGAGCACTACCAGCATCAAGAAATCGCTGCAGCCATGTTGTTCCGCGAGCAGCAAGGAATGCTGACGCCATCATGAAATCTCACCCCGAACTCCACGTCAGATCACCGCTATTCTTTCGCTGCGCGGCAGTCGGTTTTGCTCTGTGCATGTTGGCGGTGTGCGCACTTGCATTTTACGTGCTGTGGGCCGAACTGCTGCCGCTGTATGGCCGCATCTACAGGAATGCCCCGGTCGTCGAGACGCCGCTTATGGGCTTCTTCGTACTCGCCGCCATTCCGGCAACGCCCTACATGCTCGTTGCCTGCGCCGTCGCGGCATGGACCGGTCAGAAATTCGACCCGCCCAAGAAATCGAGGCTTCGTACCTTCGAAGTGCGGTCATTGCAGATAGTGGTCGTGATGATGTGCTGCGCAGCCCCGGCAATGATCATCGCGACCACGGCCACACTCTCCGTGAAGGGCTACTGGTCTTGCCCGAAGCTGCGTATTTCAGGCTCCGGATGGCAAATGTTCTGGGTGAACGATGAGCGTGTGTGCTTCACGCCTGATTCCTACATCAACGACCATTGGCCATGCAAAGTTGTGGGAAAAAAGAACATTTGCGTTCAGGTCGATGGCCGTTAGAACCCCCTACACCGAGTCACTCATCTGGATCTCCATCTCAGGCAACCACCCTGCTTGACGCGCCCCATGCGCCATATTCCGTCGCGTTGCCATCATTGTATGGCCCGTCGTAAAGCGTCCCGTGCGGAATTTCATGCCGCCGAAAATGAGACCTGCTTCACTTTTTGATAAATATTTTCGAATCTATTTTCTCAGTCGTTTCCCGCGCCTCAAACCCCTTCACTGCGGGGCCAAGCCCCCGTTTTTCGTGCTTAAAACGCCCGATCAATATCAATGCGACATCATTGCGCCGCGTCACAAACCGGGAAAAAATCGCGGCCCTCGCAGGAACTTCTTCCCTTGCGGGGTGCCCTACACGGCATTACTGGCAACACGATATTCATGTGCCAGTACCGAGATTCAAGTCCACGCCACCGGCGTATCAGGACGATTCAAAAAGGCTCATGGACGATGTACCGATGACACAGACGTTCGATGTCGAAGCACTGATCCGGCTGCGCAGCCAGACGCGGGCGATTGCCGATGCGCTGAAGGCGCAGGCGTCGGATTACCTCGCCACCGCGGCGCCGCTGATCCGTCCGCAGACGCTGTTCGGCGAGTACCTGCAGGGTGCGCAACGCAGCAGCGGCCGCGAGACCCAGGGCCACTTCCAGTCGCTTATCGAACTCTACGAGCGTATCGGCTCGGCCGCGCCTTTCCAGCTGGTCAGCGAGCTGGAAGTGCCGCTCAACCTCATCAGCACCACCCCTGAACTGTTCCCCCTGGAATACGACAAGGCCCTCGCCCCGAGCGGCCAGGTCATCCGCATCACCAGCCCGGTGCGTTGGGTGGTGGGCTTTCAGGGTTTCGAGCTGGCGCGCTTTCGCACTGTCATCAACGACCCCAACCGCAGCAGCGCCGAGCTGTACCGCTTCGTGGTGCACTACCTGGTGCTGTTCTACTGCCTGAGCAAGTCGCCGGGCCTTGGCCGGTTGTTCGATGGCCTGCGCTTTGGCCTGAGCTTCGAGCGCCTCAAGGGCCTGGGTGACCTGCCCTTCTGCGTCATCAGCTCGCCGGTGCGTTCGGAACTTCCGGACGATTCGGTCATCCGTAGCAGCACGCAAATTGCCGGCAACACCAGTTTTGAAGAACTGGTGGGGCGCGACAACATTCTGGAAATGAACGACGAAATCCGTCAGCGCCTGCTGGCGACGATCGAAGGTCTGTAACGCGCAGGGCCCGGCAACGGGCCGCGCAATGATTCGCAGCGAACTGCTCGCACTGGAGAACACGATGGCGAAGAAGGAAAGTACCCAGCACAAACTCGACCGCATCCGCGCGCCTCGGGTCCATATCACCTACGACGTGGACATCGGCGATGCGCTCGAGAAAAAAGAGCTGCCGTTTGTCGTCGGCGTGCTGGGCGACTTCTCCGGCAACCCGCTGGAGCCTTTGCCCAAGCTCAAAGACCGCAAGTTCGTGTTCATCGACCGCGACAACTTCAACGGCGTGCTCAAAGGCATCAAGCCACGCCTGACCTACCGCGTCGACAACACCCTGGCCAAAAACGGCACCCAGCTGGGCGTCGAGCTGAACTTCAACAGCATGGAAGACTTCGAGCCGCAAAACGTGGTGAAGCAGGTCGAGCCGCTGCGCAAGCTGCTGGAGGTGCGTAACAAGCTGGCCGACCTGCGCAACAAGATGGGCGGCAACGACAAGCTCGAAGAGCTGCTGATGGACGTGCTGCAGAACACCGAAAAACTGAAAACCCTGGGCAAGGAATTCGGTCGCGAGGCCGCCGTCCCCGCCACCGACGGCAAAGAGTAAGCAGGAGCCAGACGATGACCGACAAGCAAGCACTGCCCCAACAGGACGCCGACCTGGTCGAAGTGGAAAACTTCGCGCCCCAGGCTTCGCTGCTCGACAGCATCATTTCGCAAAGCCGTGTGGCCCGCTCCGACACCGAGCGCAACCGCACCCGCGACCTGATCGGTGAGCTGGTCAACCAGGTGCTCGAGGGCGAGATGACCCCGAGCAAAGACCTGATCGCCGTGCTCGACGCACGTATCGCCGAAATCGATTCGATGCTCTCCGAGCAGATGAACGAGATCATGCACGCCCGCGAGTTCCAGCAGCTGGAAGCCTCCTGGCGCGGCCTGAAATACCAGGTCGACCAGACTGAGACCAGCACCACACTGAAGATTCACCTGCTCAACGCCTCGAAGAAGGACCTGGTGCGCGACCTCAAGGCCGCCAGCGAATTCGACCAGAGCGCGCTGTTCAAGAAGGTCTACGAAGAAGAGTACGGCACCTTTGGTGGCGCGCCGTTCGGCATGCTGATCGGTGACTACGAGTTCAACCGCAACCCCGAAGACATGTACCTGCTCGAAGAGATCTCGCACGTGGCCGCTGCGGCCCACGCGCCGTTCATTTCGGCCGCTTCGCCCGAGCTGTTCGGTTGGGACTCGTTCACCGACATGTCCGGCCCGCGTGACCTGGCGAAAATCTTCGACACCGTCGAATATGCCAAGTGGAAGTCGTTCCGCGCCTCGGAAGATTCGCGCTACGTCGGCCTCACCCTGCCGCACGTGCTCGGCCGCCTGCCCTACGGCCCCGATACTACCCCGGTGGAAGAATTCAACTTCGTCGAAAGCGTCGACGGCCGCGACCACAACAAATACCTGTGGATGAACGCCGCCTACGCCCTGGGCACCCGCGTCACCGACGCCTTCGCCCGCTACGGCTGGTGCGTGGCGATCCGCGGCGTGGAAGGTGGCGGCCTGGTCGAAGGCCTGCCAACCCACACCTTCAAGACCGACGACGGCGAAATCGCCCTCAAGTGCCCGACCGAAATCGCCATCACCGACCGCCGCGAAAAAGAGCTGTCGGACCTTGGCTTCATCCCGCTGGTGCACTGCAAGGGCACCGACTACGCGGCGTTCTTCGGCACCCAGTCGACGCAGAAGCAGAAGCAGTACAACACCGACATCGCCAATGCCAACGCACGCCTGTCGGCGCAGCTGCAGTACATCTTCGCCACCTCGCGCATCGCCCACTACATGAAGGCGATCATGCGCGACAAGATCGGCAGCTTTGCCTCGCGCATGGATGTGGAGCGTTTCCTCAACCAGTGGTTGGCCAGCTACGTGCTGCTCGACGACACCGCCAGCCAGGAAGCCAAAGCCAAGTTCCCACTGCGCGAAGCCCGCGCCGAGGTGTTCGAGGTGCCAGGCAAGCCAGGCGTGTACAAGGCCGTGACCTACCTGCGCCCGCACTACCAGCTCGACGAACTGACCGCCTCGCTGCGCCTGGTTGCTGAACTGCCACAAGGCGCACGCGGCTGACCGGCCTACGTGTTCAAGGATGACACATGAGTAATCAGGCCCGCTTGCTGCCCTCGCTGCTCGACCGACTGCTGGACGACCGTCCGTACCAGTCGGCCGAGCCCGCGTTGCAGCGCACCTGCTCGCTGGCCGAGTACAAGGCGAGCATCGTCCGCGACCTGGAAGTGCTGGTGAATACCCGCCAGTCCCTGGTCGCCGAGGAGCTCGACGGTTTCAGCCAGCTGGGTGGGTCCATCCTTGAATACGGCATGCCCGACTTCATCAGCCGCAGCGTGCTCGACCCGCATGACCGCCGCCTGATCCAGCAACAGCTGGAGCGGGCGATCAGCACGGGCGACCGGCGTTTTCGCCGGGTGCGCGTGCAGCTGTTGGCCCAGCAGAACGGCCACCGCATGTTGACCTTCCGCGTGGACGCCGTGTTGCGTCTGCAGGACATCAGCCGCCAGGTGTCGTTTGACGCCGTGCTGCAGGTCAACACCCAGGAATACAAAGTGCAGAACCTCAACTGATGCTCGACGAACTGCTGCCCTACTACGAAAAGGAACTGTCGCACCTGCGCTTCCTCGGCCAGGAGTTTGCTGCGCAGTACCCGAAAATCGCCTCGCGGCTGCTGATCGAGGGCGACAACTGCGAAGACCCGCACACCGAGCGGCTGATCGAGGCGTTCTCGTTCCTGTCGGCGCGCGTGCACAAAAAGCTCGATGACGAGTTCCCGGAGATCGTCGAGTCGTTCCTTGAGGTGCTATACCCGCACTACCTGCGCCCTACCCCGTCGATGTCGATCGCCGAGCTGAGCCTGGGCAAGCATGAGAAGGTCACCGAAGCCTACCGCGTGGCCCGGCATACCGAGATGCACGCCAATGCCGTGGAAGGCGTGGTGTGCAAGTTCCGCACCTGCTACCCGGTGGAGCTGTGGCCGATCGCCGTGCAACAGGCATCGTTCGCCGAAATGGAACGCTCCGCCTTCAACGGCCACAGCGCCGACCTGGTGGCGCGCCTGCGCATCCGCCTGCAAGCCACCGGTGACGCCCTGTTCGGGCAGATGGAGGTTGATCGTTTGCGTTTCTTCCTCGACGGAGAAGCGACGCTCATGCACCAGCTGTACGAGCTGCTGTTCAACAACCTGGCCAAGGCCACGCTCAGCTTCCAGGATGAAGGCCGCACCCGCGAAGTCGCGCTGCCAGCCAATGCCCTCAAAGCCGTGGGCTATGCCCGCGACGAAGGCCTTGTGGACTATTCCGAGCGCTCGTTCCTGGGCTACCGCCTGCTGCACGAGTACTTCACGTTCCCCGACAAATTCATGTTCTTCGACCTCTGCGGGTTTGCCCGCATCCTGCAGGGCAAGGCCATCGAGCAGGTCGAGATCAACTTCTATTTCAACGACTACGACCTCAGCGAGCGCCTGTCGCGGTTGACCCAGAACATCGGCCGCAACAACTTCAAGCTCAACTGCACGCCGATCATCAACCTGTTCCGCCAGCAGGCCGAGCCGATCAAGCTCACCCATACCCAGCACGAGTACCCGGTCACCCCGGACATTCGCCTGCACAACGCCGCCGAGGTGGTGTCGATCGACCGCGTGCGCCGCGTGCGCAAACTGGGCGGCATCGACCACGTCGGCACCTGCCAGCCGTTCTTCGAGCCACGCGGCGAGCAAGAGCCGCACAGCAGCTTCTGGATCGCCCGCCGGCGCAACCAGGGCGACGCCACCGCCATGAGCATCCGCGTGGTCGACCGCGACCTGGAGCTGATCGACGGCAACAGCGACACCCTCAGCATCAGCCTCACCTGCAGCAACCGCGATGTGCCGTTGATGCTGCCGTTCGGTGGTGAGCGAGGCGATTTCAACATCCCGGCCAACTCGGTAATCAAGGACATCCGCTGCCTGCGCAAGCCCACCGCCACGGTGCGTGTGCCGCTGGGCAAGGGCCTGATCTGGCGGCTGATCGCGCACCTGTCGCTCAACCACCTGTCACTGGTAAGCCAGGGCCGCGAAGTGCTGCTGGAGCTGCTGTCGCTGTACAACTACCGCAACGTGTCGGCCATCCGCAAACAGATCAACGGCATCAAGGCGATCAGCAGTGAACCGGTGGTTGCACGCATCGGCCACCCGCGGCCGAACTTCGTGCGCGGCGTGGGCATCACCCTGACCTTCGACGAAAGCCAGTTCACCGGCAGCGGCGTGTTCCTGTTCGGCATGGTGCTGGACCACTTCTTCGGCCAGTACTGCTCGATGAACAGCTTCACCCAACTGACCCTGCGCACCCAACAACGAGAAAAGAGAGTCGTCCAATGGCCAGCACGTACTGGCGATCAGCCCCTGGTCTGATCGATCAAGCCAGAGCCGAGCCGCACCGATTCGAATTCTTTCAATTGGTGCGCCTGCTTCGCCTGCATTACAGCCGCACCGGGCGCATGGACCTGGCAACCCGGCCGCACGAAGACCCGCTGCGTTTTCGCAGCCAGCTGTCGTTGGCGTTCCCGGCCAGCGAGGTCAGCGACCTGCACTTCGAGCGCGAAGGCAAGGTGTCGACGGCCGGCCTGCCGCTGTCGGAAGTCCAGGTGACCTTCATGGGCCTGGTCGGGCCGTCGGGCGTGCTGCCACGCCCGTATACCGAGCTTTTGCTGGAGCGCCACGTGCAGTACCGCGACGATGCCGCCCATGCGTTTCTCGACATCTTTTCGCACCGCATGACCACGCTGTTCTACGAGGCCTGGCAGAAGTACAAATTCCATATCGAGCACGAGCGCAATGGCACCTCGGGCTTCGATGGCTACCTGCTCAACCTGGTCGGCCTGGGCCCACGTGCACAGCAGCTGAAGTTCGAGCAGCCGCAACCTGTGCTGCGCCGCGAGCTGTTCAGCTACTTTGCCGGGCTGCTCAGCCAGAAGCCGCGCAATGCGCTGAACCTGGAGCGGATGCTCGGCTTCTATTTCGGCCTGCCGATCCAGGTCAAGCAGTTTGCCGGCCGCTGGCTCAACCTGCAGCCCGAACAGTGCACCCAGCTTGGCCGCAAGAACGCCCAGCTCGGCCACAGCGCCGTCGCCGGCAACCGCGTGTGGGATTACCAGTCGTGCATCCGCATCGAACTGGGCCCCTTGGCGCTGGCCGATTATCAGCGTTTTCAGCCGGGCACCGAGTGCTACAACAAGCTGGTCGAGCTGGTGCGCTTCTATATAGGTGCCGAGCTGGACTTCGAAATCGCCCCTCGCCTCAAGCGCGAGGCCGTGCCACGCGCCCAGTTGGGCCGCAGCGGCAATACCGCGCTGGGCTGGCTGGGCTGGCTCAAACGCCCTGGCCGTGACGCAGAGCCCTCGCGTTGCGCCGTCTTCCACATTCCTTACGATGGGGTCGCCTTGTGAACCTGAAGTCTCTGTTCGCCAAGCTCAACGAAACCAGCCGCACGGCCACTGAAAGCGCGGCGGCCCTGTGCCTGTCGGAGCACCATTACGACGTCGAGGTGGAGCACCTGCTGCTGCAACTGCTCGACAACAGCGACAGCGACCTGCCAGTGATCCTGCGCCACTACGACGTGGTTGCCGAGCGCCTGCAGGCGCAACTGGTCACCGCCCTGGGTACCTTCAAGAAGGGCAACACCCGCACCCCGGCGCTGTCGCCGCACATCACCCGCATGATCGAGCAGGCCTGGGTACTGGCGTCGATCGAGTACGGCGTTGGCCAGGTGCGCAGCGCACACCTGCTGCAAGCGCTGCTCGACGATGCCGAGCTGCGCCGCGTGGTGATTGCCTCGGCGCCGGAGCTTGAGAAGGTCAACGCCGACGACCTGCGCCTGAACCTTGCCGCACTGGTCGAAGGCAGCGCCGAATCGAAGCTGGCGAGCCCCTTGGCCAGCCCAGCTGCACCCGTGACCAGCGCTGGCAAGGTCGGTGGCAAAACCCCAGCCCTGGACCAGTACACCATCAACCTCACGCAAAGCGCCCGCGACGGCCGCATCGACCCGGTGCTCGGCCGTGAGTTCGAAGTGCGGCAGATGGTCGACATCCTCACCCGTCGCCGCCAGAACAACCCGATCCTCACCGGCGAAGCCGGGGTCGGCAAAACTGCAGTGGTCGAAGGCCTGGCCCTGCGTATCGCCCAGGGCGACGTGCCAGCGGTGCTCAAAGACGTTGCCCTGCACACCCTCGACCTGGGCCTGCTGCAAGCCGGCGCCGGGGTCAAGGGCGAGTTCGAAAACCGCCTCAAGGCGGTGATCGAAGAGGTCAAGCGCAGCCTGCACCCGATCATCCTGTTCATCGACGAAGCCCACACCCTGATCGGCTCCGGTGGCCAGGCCGGGCAGAACGATGCCGCCAACCTGCTCAAGCCAGCCCTGGCCCGTGGCGAGCTGCGCACCATCGCTGCCACCACCTGGGCCGAATACAAGAAGTACTTCGAGAAAGACGCCGCCCTCGCCCGCCGCTTCCAGGTGGTCAAGGTCGAAGAGCCTGACGAAGACAAGGCCATCTACATGCTGCGCGGCCTGCTTGGCAAAATGCGCGAGCACCACAAGGTGGCGGTGATGGACGAAGCGCTGGTGCAGGCTGTGCGCCTGTCCAACCGCTACATCACCGGCCGCCAGTTGCCGGACAAGGCCGTCAGCGTGCTCGACACCGCCTGCGCGCGCATCGCCCTGGCGCAATCGTCGCAGCCGGGCGCACTGGAAGACTGCCGCCGCCACATCGATAACCTGCAAGCCGAAATCGCCGTGCTCGACCACGAAGCCGGCAAGGGCCACGACCATGGCCGTCGCCTGGCCGAGCTGCAGGCCGCCCTGCAGGCCGAGCAGGGCCAGGAACAGCGCCTGACCACCCAGTGGCAGCAAGAGCTGGAGCTGGTCGAGCAACTCAAGGCGCTGGACAGCGCCAAGCAAGCCGACGCCGAGCAGCTCAACGCCCTGCGTGCCGAACTCAGCAGCGTGCAAGGCGACCAACCCCTGGTCCACGCCCTGGTCGACGCCGGCGCCATCGCTCAGGTGATCAGCGGCTGGACCGGCATCCCCCTGGGCAAGATGCTGCGTGACGAAATCGACACCGTACAGCGCCTGCCGGCCCTGCTTGGCGAACGCGTACTGGGCCAGGACCACGCCCTGCACGAAATCGGCAAGCGCATCAAGATTTCCCGCGCACGCATGGAAGACCCGAACAAGCCGATCGGCGTGTTCCTGCTGCTGGGCCCAAGCGGCGTGGGCAAGACCGAAACCGCGCTGGCCCTGGCCGATACCCTGTATGGCGGCGAACGCAACCTGATCACCATCAACATGTCCGAGTACCAGGAAGCCCACACCGTGTCGAGCCTCAAGGGCTCGCCACCCGGCTACGTCGGTTACGGCGAAGGCGGCGTGCTGACCGAAGCCGTGCGCCGCAAGCCGTACAGCGTGGTGCTGCTGGACGAAGTGGAAAAGGCCCACCCCGACGTGCTCGAACTGTTCTTCCAGGTGTTCGACAAGGGCGTGCTGGACGACGGCGAAGGCCGTGAGATCAACTTCCGCAACACGGTGATCATCCTCACCTCCAATACCGGCACCGAACGCATCATGCAGACCTGCCTGAATGCCGAGCAGCTGCCCGCGCCCGAGGCCATCGTCGAAGGCCTGCGCGATGAGCTCAACCGGGTGTTCAAGCCGGCCTTCCTCGGCCGCCTGAGCATCGTGCCGTTCTACCCGGTGCAGGACCAGATCCTCGAGCGCATCGTCGCCCTCAAACTCGACCGCATCGCCAAGCGTTTCGCCCGCAACCACCAGGCCGAACTCCGCTACGACGACGCCCTGGTCAAGGCCATCGCCGCGCGTTGCACCGAGGTCGACAGCGGCGCGCGCAACATCGACAACATCCTGTCGCGCACCTTGATGCCTGAGCTTGCCCAGCACGTGCTCGAGCGCATGGCCCAGGACGCGCCGATCGAGCGCCTGACGATCGAGCTGGGCAGCGATGGCGATTTCGCCTATCGCCTGGCCTGAATCAGTACCTGGAGGTTTAGCCGTCATGCAACACAGCCACACCACACTCAAGCGCCTGAGCGCCGTCGCCCTGCTGCTGGCACTTGCCGGCTGCGGGGTCACCGACCGCATTGGCAAGCGCATGGATGACAGCTGGGCAGCCGACATGCTGGCCGACCGCGAGCAGGTCATCCTGACCTCCGATGGCGGCAACCAGCTCAACCCCGACGCCGAGGGCAAACCGCTGTCGGTGGTGATGCGTGTGTACCAGCTGACCGACCTCGAACGCTTCGCCGCCACCGATGCCGACACCCTCTGGGACGCCCCGGAAAAAGCCCTGGGCAATACCCTGGTGGAGGCCCGCGAGCTCACCCTGCTGCCGGGCATCGGCCAGATCGACCAGTGGCCGCTGGCCAAAAGCGCCCGCTACGTCGGTGTGGCTGCGTTCTTCCGCGATGAACAGGATGCCCGCTGGAAAGTGGCCTTCGACGCCAACTCGCTGCGCAAGGACGGCATCTGGTTCTCCTCCGACGGCCTGCGCATTCTCGTCGACAAGACAGAAATCACCGCCGTGCGTGGCGTGGACGTGCTGAACAAGCCGCCGACCGCCGAACAGGTGGCCGCCGCCCAGGCCAAGGACACCGCGCCGAGCATGAGCGACAAGGTGCAGGACGCGCTGATAGACAAGGCCACGGACGCTGCCGGCCAATCGGCGCAAAAAGCCATGGATTCAACCTTCAACTCTTTAGTGGATAGCGTCAAATGAGCAAGCAGAGCCGAGTGATGTGGTCGGAAGGCATGTTCCTGCTGCCCCAGCACTTCCAATACCAGGATGAATTCCACCAGCACCAGCTGGCCGAGGCGACCCTGCGCGGCACCCCGTTCCATTGGGGCGTGCAGGCGTTGCAGGTGGACGAGGATGCCCTGGCCAACGGTTCGCTGCAGCTCAAGCGCCTGAAACTGGTGTTCCCCGATGGCAGCCTGTACGACGCGCCGCAGCACGACCCGCTGCCGGCCGCGCGCGACCTCAAGGACCTGCTCAAGGCCAACGACCTGAAGGTCTATGCCGCACTCAAACTGCCTGAGCCGTTTGGCCTCAATTATGTCGAGGATGGCCAGGAGCACAAGGCTGCACGGCGCTTCCGCAAACAGTTCGATACCCTGCCCGACCTCAACGAAGGCGAGCTGGAGAACGAAATCACCAGCCTGCGCCTTAACGTGGTGCTGCTGGTCGACGGCGACAGCCTCGATGGCTACAGCCATTGCCCGTTGGCCAAGCTGACGCGCAACAGCATGGGCGGCTTCAACCTCGACCCGCACTTCGTTCACCCAACCCTGCACCTGGGCAGCCACGAGACCCTGGCTGGCATCGGCAAGCGCCTGCTCGGCGCCCTGCAGGCCAAGAGCAAAGCATTGTCGGGCCGGCGCCGTGAACGCGCCGACCAGATCGCCGAATTCGGCTCCAGCGACGTGACACTGTTCTGGCTGTTGAACACCGTCAACCGTGCCCACCCGCAACTGGCCCACTTGCTGGCCCACCCGCGGCTGCACCCCGAGCGCCTGTACCTGTTCCTGGCCGACCTGGCCGGGGGGTTGCTGACCTTTACCCTGGACACCCAGCTCAGCGATGTGCCGGAGTACGACCACCACGACCCGGCGGCGTCGCTGGTCAAGCTCGACGAGATGATCCGGGTAATGCTCGACAACGTCGTGCCCAACCAGTGCATCGTCATCAACCTCACCCAGACCAAGCCGTCCTACTGGCAAGGGCAACTGCGCGACCCGCGCCTGGCCGAGGCCGACTTCTATATCTCGGTGCACGCCGACATGCCTGGTGCCAGCCTGCTGGAACTGGTGCCGCGGGCGTTCAAGGTCGGCTCGCCGGAAGACATCGAAGTGGTGGTCAACAGCGCCATGCCGGGGGTCACCCTCAACCATGCCGCGCGGCTGCCCAACGCGATCCCGGTGCGCCTGGACAACCAGTACTTCGCCATCGAGCCACACGGCAACGTCTACGAGCGAATGATGAACGCCCAGACCATCTGCTTCTACGCGCCCAGCGCCTTTACCAACCTCAAGCTTGAACTGATGGCGGTGCTCAAATGACCGAAGCCGTATTGCAGCAAGGCGCCGTTGCGGCCGCCGACGACAAACCGACCCTCAAGGACCTGGTGCAGGACTTCATCAGCATGGCGCTGATGGTGCGCCGTGGCCGCCAGGTCACTTCGGTGCAGGCCTTCGAGGGCAGTGTCGAGCGTTTCTTCGCCAACCTGGAGCGCGATGCGCGCGCCGCCAACTACAGCGTCGAGCAGGTCAAGGACACCCAGTACGCGCTGTGCGCGTTCCTCGACGAAAGCGTGCTGCGCTCGGGCGATAGCGAACTGCGCCGGCACTTCGAGCTGCAGCCGCTGCAGTTCCGCTACTTTGGCGTGCACCTGGCCGGTGAAGGCTTCTTCGAGAAGGTCGATGCCCTGCGCGCCGACGTCAAACAGAACCTCGACGCGCTGGAGGTTTACCACCTGTGCCTGGCCCTGGGCTTCGAGGGCAAGTTCAGCATCGGCCAGAAGGACCAGCTGCGCTACCTGGCCAATTCCCTGGGCCAGGACATCGCGCGTTACCGCAAGGCGCCGAAAGCGCTGTCGCCCGATTGGGCCCTGCCCGACCAGGTGTCGCAGATGCTGCGCCACGAAGTGCCGCTGTGGGTGTACCTGGTGTTGATTGCGCTGGTCTGTGTCGCGGTGTACCTGACGCTCGACTGGTTGCTCGACAAGGACGTCGCCGCCCTTTCCGAACAAATCCGCCAGCTGTTCAGTGCCTGAGCCCCGTTCAGGTAGCCGAGTCAGGAAGACATGAAAACATTACTGCGTCTGTTGAAAAGTTTCTGGATTCTCCTGCCACTGCTGTGGCTGGTGAGCCTGTTGATCTGCTGGCTGGTGGCGCCCATGGTGCCGTGGCTGCGCCACCACGTGCCCGAAGCGCTGGCCATCATCAGTGCCTGCTTCCTGCTGGTGATCGTGCTGCGCCAGTACCAGCGCATCCGCGCCGAACACAACCTGGAGAACCTGCTGCAGATCGAGGTCGATCGCTCGTGGAAGGCCACTGGCGAGTTCCGCGACCAGCACGTGCTGCGCGAGCGCCTCAAGCACGCCATCGCCATGCTGCGCACCGACCGCTCCGCCGGCGGTGGCGGCAAGGCGGCGCTGTCTGACCTGCCCTGGTACCTGGTGATCGGCATGTCGGCCGCCGGCAAGACCTCGCTGCTGACCCACTCGGGCCTGTCGGCGAGCATCGCCACGGCCAACGACAGCGAAAGCGGTACCCAGCATTGCGACTGGTACTTCAGCCCAGAAGCCGTGATGATCGACACCGCTGGCCGCTACCTGCGCGACGACCAGTCGGCCAGCGAGTTCTCGGCCTTCCTGCGCATGCTGCGCAAGCAGCGCGGCAAAGCGGCGATCAACGGCCTGGTGCTGGTGGTCAGCCTGCCCGAGCTGCTGGCGTCCAACAGCGACGAGCGTAATGCGCTGGCCGCGCAGCTGGTGGCGCGCGTCGAGGAATACGCCGAGTGCCTGGGCACCAACCCGCCGATCTACCTGATGCTGAGCAAGACCGACCAACTGCCGGGCTTCAACCAGGCGTTCGAAGGCCTCGACCTGCACCAGCGCCAGCAGCCACTGGGCATGACCTTTGGGCTGTCGGAGATCCGCAACAACGGGTTGCACAACGTCATCAATGCACGCCTGAAAAACCTGCAGAACCACATTCGCCAGCATGTCGATGCGCAGCTGGTCAGCCTTGGCGCAGATGCCGACAGCACCCTGCTCAACTTCCCGCAGTACTTCGCCGCGCTCAATGGTGTGCTCGAGCCATTCCTCGAACACTTCACGCGCAGCCACCACGGCGGCGCCCCGCTGCTGCTGCGCGGCCTGTACTTCACCAGCGCACTGCAGACCGAGCAGCACCTGGGCCAGGTGTATGAAGACGCGATCGCCGACAACTTCGCCCTGCAAGCGGCCTACGATGACGGCGCCCAGGCCAGCGGCAAGGCGCTGGGCAACCGCAGCTACTTTATTACCGACACCTTCCGCCAGGTAATCTTCCCTGACCGCGACCTGACCCTGTACCAGTCGCGCCTGGGCCGCCAGGCGGCGTTCAGCCCGCTGATGCTGGGCCTGGCCGCTGCCGCCGGGGTGGCGTTCATCGGCTGGCAGGCGTTGTCGTTCGCCAACAACCGCCAGTGGCTGGACAGCCTGCGCGGGCAACTGGCCGAAATCGAGCAATCGGCTGACCGCGAACAATTGCTAGCCGCAGGCAAAGGCCTGGAGGTGCTGCGCGGGCAGATGGCAACCGTCGAGGCCCACCGCCTGCAGGGCGTGCCGCTGCAGCTGAGCGCTGGCCTGTACCACGGTGAAGCAATCCACCAGGTGGCGCGCAGTGCCTACCTGGCGCAACTGCGCAGCCAGGCACTGGAGCCGATTGCCCGCAACCTGCAGGTGCAGATGCGTGCCTTCAACACCTTTGCCAGCGGCATCAACCAGGAGCTGGAATTCACCCCGGCGCCGAAAAGCCGTAATGGCAAGCCACTGGCGCCACGCCTGGCGGCCAAGGCTCAGGCTGCACTGAACAAGACCCGTGCCGGTGCCTATGCCGCCAAGGTCAACCTGGCCACCGCCAGCGATGCCGCCGAGCTGTCGGCCACCACCGGTGGGCTGTCGCTCTCCGAAGAGATGCTGGGGCGCCTGGATGAGCAACAGGTCGCGTCGATCATCGAGGCCTACAACACCCTCAAGCTGTACCTGCTGCTGACCGAGCCGCAGGCCCACCCGGATGCCGCTTTCGTCGCCGCCAGCCTGCCGCAGGCCTGGTCTGCGGCCGCCACCGAGGGCACGCCCGCCGACGAAGGCGTGATCAGCGAGAACGCCCCGTTGTACGTGCAATTGCTCGAACAGGGCCAGGCCCCGTCGCTGCCGCGCAACGAACAGCTGATCGATGAAACCCGGCAGCACCTCAAGTCGTTCATGATTTCCAGCTCGCTGGTCGACCGTGAATACCTGCGCCTGCAGCTGGAGTCGAGCCGCCAGTTCCCGGCCCTGAGCCTGAGCGACTTGGTGCCGATGCCGGGCCGCACCTTGCTGTACAGCTCGGCGGGCGTACCGGCCATCTACACCCGCCAGGGTTGGGACACGTTCGTCAAACCTGAACTGATCAAGCTGGTGTCGGGCAACCTGCGCAACGACACCGACTGGGTACTCGACGGTGAAGGCGGCGATGCCATCGTGCAGAAGGCCAACTTCGTGCGCGAGTTCATGACCCGCTACAAGCGTGACTACACCCAAGCCTGGTACAAGATGGTCAGCAGCGTTGGCGTGCGCCACTTTGCCGACCTGGCATCGGCCACCGAGCACCTCGGGCTGCTCAGCGACGTGCAGAATTCGCCGGTGAAGAACCTGCTGGCAGCGGTCAACGACAACACCCAGTGGGACCTGCCCGCACAGCGCGAAGTCGCGCAAACGGGCAACGCCCGCGTGGACGGCTTCTGGAGCAAGGTCAGCGGCCTGCTCGATGACGCCAAGGACGCCGTACCGGATGCCGTGGCCCCAAGCCTGCCAGCTGTCGATGACGGCAGCCTGGCCAAGCGCTTCGAGCCGGTGGCGCGCGTGTTCGCCGCCAACAACGCCGAGGGCGCCGACAGCACCATCATGGACCGCTACCTGGCCGCCCTGCGCAAGCTCAAGGTGCGCATGAACAACATCCAGCGCTCGCAGGACGTCGGCAAGGGCAGCAAGCAGCTGATCAGCGAAACCCTGGAAGGCCAGCCGAGCGAAGTGACCACCGTGCGCAACTACGTGGAAACCAGCGTCGACACCAGCCAGGACGGCCTGTCACGTTCGCTGCAGGGGCTGTTCAGCCTGCCTATCCAGTACGCCTGGGAAACCCTGCGCGACCCAGCCGGCCAGCAGATCGCCAAGGCCTGGGCGCAGCAGATCGCCAAGCCCTGGGAGCAGGTCATGGCGCACCGTTACCCGATCGCCACCGGCAGCCGCAACGAAGCTTCGGTCAAAGACCTGCAGCGCTTCGTCGACCCCGACAGCGGCCTGCTGCCAACCTTCAAGCGCAACGAAATCGGCAACCTGTCCGGCGGTGAAGGCCTGGGCCTGGGCAACGGCAAGGCGCCAGCGCTGGTCAACCCGGGCATGCTCAACAGCATCGACAAAGCCAGCTCCGTGGGCCAGGTGATCGCCAGCCTGTCGGACCGCGACAACGGCTTCGAGATCATGCTCGAACCGTCGGCCAACTTCACCGACATCGTGTTCACCCTCGACGGCCAGGAGCAGCATTACCGCAACGGCCGCAGCAGCTGGAACCGCTTCGCCTGGCCGGGTACCAGCAACGCACCGGGCGCACGCCTGGACGTAGTGACCCTGAGCGGCGCACGCGTCAACGTGTTCGACTTCCCGGGCCGCTGGGGCCTGCTGCGCATGAACGAGAGCGCCCGGGTGGACGACCTCGACGGCATCCAGCAGCGCTTCAGCTGGAACACCGCCAATGGCCGCGTCAGCCTGGTGGTGCGTAACTTCGGCGGCGTCAAGCTGACCGACCTGGGTGACGTCAAGGCCTTGAGCGCGCTGAACGGCGCCGGCAGGGGCGCACAATGATCGGTTGCTTCGGCAAGCTCCCGTCGAGCGCGGACTTCGTCAGCCTGCATGGCGCGGCGGAGGAAGTCTGCGAGTTCGACGCTTGGCTGCAGGCTTCGCTGGCGGCCATGCGCCACCGCGAGGACTGGCAGGCGTTGTTCGACGCGCTGCCGATGTGTTTCTTCAGCTACCGTGCGCGCAATGGCAACTGGCTGCTGGGCGGCCTGCTCAGCTCCCGCGATGCCAGTCAGCGGCGCTACCCGTTTTTCATCTTCCAGGTGCTCAAGGGCCAGGAAGGTGAAGCGCTGCTCAACCCGTTCACCCTCGGTGAGCTGTTCAGCGCACAGATCAAACCGCTGTTGCACCAGGCGGTACAAGGCGCCGAGCCCGCCGCCGTGTTCGAGCGCATCAAGGCCCTGCGCCCGCTGCAGGCCCAGGACCTGGGCCTGTTCCGTCGGGTGCATGCCAAGTTTCTCCACGATTTCAGCTTTGCCGACGTTGCCCGCGCGCTGCACGGCTCGTGGCCAACCTTTGACAGTGCCACCGCATTGGCACGGCTGCAGCTTGCACACGCCTCGCTGCACAGCGACTTCGAGGGCGCCATGGAGTTGCCACTGCCCGCCGAACGTGGCCTGAAAAACCCCACCGCCGACCTGTGGCTGACCTGGCTGACGCGCATGGGCGGGCGCCAGGGTGCGCCTGCGGTCAGCCTGCTGGCCGACGATTTCATGCACCCGCGGCTGTTGTGCTTCCCGTCGCGCCACGCCAACACCGCCTATCGCCTGCTCAGCGGCACGGCCGACGCCCGCCAGCACCTGGAGCTGCTCAGCCCCTTGGCGCAACCAGCACGCGCACACGATTACGACCGACCCCTTGAACACGTCATCGACCAATTCGTCGATGCGTTGGATGCGACGCCTGTATGAACAAGATCAAGTACTACTGCCTGCGCTACCAACCCTACCTGCTGGGGTTGGCCTTCTTCCTGGCGATCTTCGTGGTCTGGGCCATTGGCCGTGCCCTAGGCTTTGCCTCGCTGCACAGCCTGCTGGCAGGCATCGGCCTGTTCGTGCTGCTGTCGGCCGGCTACGTACTGTTGCTGTACCGCGGCGCCGGCCAGCACCACAACCTTGAGGCGTTGCTGCGTGATGACGCCGACCAGGCGGTGCTCAACGCCACCCCTGCCGACCGCGAAGAAATCACCCTGCTGCGCGAGCGCCTGCTGCAGAGCATCGAGCGCCTGCACAGCAACAAGCCACGTGGCACGCCAGCCAAGGACGCGCTGTACGCCCTGCCCTGGTACCTGGTGGTCGGCCAGCCCGCCGCCGGCAAGAGCACCATGATCCTCCAATCAGGGCTTAATTTCCCCTACGCCGAGCGTGAGGGCGCGCGCGTCGCCGGGCTGGGTGGCACGCGTAACTGCGACTGGTTCTTCAGCTCCGAAGCGGTACTGCTGGACACCGCCGGGCGCTACATGAACAGCCCCGAAGAAGCCGGCAAATGGCGCGGCTTCCTGCAACTGCTGCGCCAGCATCGCCAACGTCGCCCGCTCAATGGCCTGATCGTCAGCGTCAGTATTGACGACATCCTGCACGGCTCGGCCGAGGATCAGGAGCGCGTGGCCAAGCGCCTGCGCGAGCGCATCCAGGAAAGCTGCGCGTTGCTCGAAGTGCGCCTGCCGATCTACCTGGTGTTCACCAAGTGCGACCTGATCCCAGGCTTCACCCCCTTCTACCGCCAGCTGGACGACGCCGCGCGCGGCGAGGTGATGGGCAAGACCTTCTCGCACAAAGCCTTCGAGCAGGCCAACTGGGGGCAGCGCTTCGGCAAGGCCATGGACGAACTGACCGGCTACTGGCAGCAGGTCGCCAGCCAACAGCTGGTGCAGCAGGACATCCAGGTCACCCGGCAGAACAACGCGGCCTACCGCTTCCCGCTGGAACTGGCCGCGCTCAAACCGCGCCTGCAACAGTTCGTCGACAGCCTGCTGCGCGCCAACCCGTACCAGAATGCCGAGCTGCTGCGTGGCTTCTACTTCACGGCCGCGCTTCAAGCCGATGAGGCCCAATGGGGCAGCCACGGCCAGCATGTGGCCGAGCGCTTTGCCCTGGCCCATGGCGAGGGTGCCGCGCACGGCGGCAGCCAGCCAGCACCGCTGTTCATCAACAGCCTGTTCCGCAAGGTGATCATCCCCGACCAGCACCTGGTGGCGCTGTACACCAGCAACCGCCGCGAGCGCCGGCGCAAGGCCGCCTGGGTGGGCGCCGCCAGCCTGGCGGGCCTGCTGCTGTGCAGCCTGTGGGGCTGGTCCTATTTCAACAACCGCGCCGCGCTTGGCACCCTTGCCGACGAGCTGGCCCAGGCCAAACGCGAAGACCAGGCCAACCCCGGCCAGTATGCCGCCTGGCACAGCCTGGACCGCCTGCGTTTCTGGGCTGCGCACTACTACCAGCAACACCACGACCAGGCCGTGCCACTGGGTATGCGCCTGGGCTTGTACCAGGGCCATGAGGTTGAGCCGGTGCTGCGCACCCGTTACTTCACCACCTTGCAGAACGTGATGCTCAAGCCCACGGCGGACAACCTCACCCGCACGCTGTACCTGCTGACCACGCTCAAGGTGTACCAGCGCAATACCCGCGAGCTGCAACCGGTCACCGGTGTGGACAGCGTCGAGGCCGAGGCCCTGCCCCATGACAACCGCGCCCAGTCGATCGCCGACTTCGGCAAGGCAGCCCTAGACACCTACGTGATGCTGTCGCCCGCCCAACGGGAAAAGGCCGACCCGGCGTTCCTCAAGGCGCGCCTGCCCGATTACTGGTACCCGGCCATTGCCCGGCACAGCGGCAAGAGCATGGTCGCCGCCGGCAGCGAAAACGCTGCCAGCCAGGACTACCAATATGCCAGCCGGCAGATCGTGTTCTACAGCGACCAGATCCGCGAACCCGACGTGCCACGCATCCTCGACAACGCGTTCCTGATGTCCAGCTCGCGCAACTACATCAACAGCCTGTTGACCCAGTCGCTGCGCTCGATCGAGACCATCACCCTGGAGTCCGACACCCTGTTCGCCTTCGCCCGCGCCGATTTCCAGAGCCTCAAGAGCGAAGGCCAGAACCAGCTCAGCGCGATCGCCAACAAGCTATTGAACACCCCGAATATCGGCAAGATCGTCATTTCTGGCCACGCCGACCAGCTGGGTGATGCGCAGGGCAACCTGCAGGTTTCCCGGCAGCGGGCGCAAACCATCCGTACTTACCTGGTCGGCAAGGGCGTGCCCGCCGAACTGGTCACCGCCCAGGGCGAAGGCAGCCGCAAGCCGCTGGTCAACTGCGACATGCAGCAAGCACGGGCACAGCTGATCAAGTGCCTGGAGCCCAACCGGCGGGTAGAAATCGAAGTACGCGGGCTCAACTGAGGCCGCGCTGCAAGAACCGGCCACCCAGGCCTCACAGGAGGAGGCCCGGGTGGCGGCAAGCTACCTCTGCTGGCAGCGGTCAGCGAGGTCAACACAAAGGGACGCATGAGCGACCTTTAATTGAAGTTAATGGAGAGTTTCACAATGGCATTTGACGCGTATATCCAAATCGACGGCATCCCGGGCGAAGTACTGGATGACAAGCACAAGGACTGGATCGAAGTGCTGGGCTACGAGTACGGCGCCACCCAGGCCACTTCGGCCACTGCCAGCTCCTCGGGCGGTGCGTCCTCCGAGCGCGTGGCGCTGAGCGACTTCAAGATCCGCAAGGCAGTCGACAAGGCTTCGGCCAAACTGTTCGAACACTGCTGCACCGGCAAGCACATCGCCAAGCTGAAGCTGAACGTCAACCGTGCCGGTGGTGACAAGGTCACCTACCTGACCATCGACATGGAAGAAGTGGTGGTGTCGTCGGTCAAGTTCGTCGCCGGTGGCAACCAGGGCGGTGAAGACAAGTCGGTCAGCGACCTGCCGATCGAAGAAATCAGCTTCAACTTCGCCCGCATCAAAACCACCTACACCCAGCAGAACCGTACTGACGGCCAGGCTGGCGGCAACATCGTGGGTGGCTGGGACCGCACCGCGAACAAAGTGTTCGCCTAAGCACTTGCTTGGCATGGGCCGCACACGCGGCCCATATCCCGCGGCGTGCCGGGCTTCCCGGCACGTTGCTCACCACCCCTGATCAGAGTGTTTTATGCCTGAATTCCTCAACGACCTTTCGCTGGCCGAACTGGCCGCGCCGATCGACGGTGGCAGCGGCGAAGACTTGAGCTTCTCTGCCTTGTTCGACCAGATCAAGGAGGCGCGCCGGGCAGACCCTGACTACCTGACCCAGGGCGACTGGCAAACCGACCTGAAGACTGCCGACTGGGAAAAGGTCATCAACCTCTCAGCCCAGGGGCTTGCGCAACAAAGCAAGGACCTGATGCTGGTGGCCTGGCTCAACGAAGGCCTGGCCCAGCGCGACCATTTTGAGGGCATCACCTTCGGCCTTACGCTGACCGAGCAAGTGCTCGAAACCTTCTGGAACACCGCCTACCCGTCACTCGAAGACGGCCTGGACGAACGCGCCGCGCGGCTGTCCTGGCTCAAGACCACGCTCACCGACATTGCCGGTGGCTTGCCCATTACCCAAGGGCAGCATTTCGGCGTGCTGCGTTACGACGAATCACGCCATGTAGAAAACCTTGCCTTGCAAAACCCCAAGGCGATGCAGACCGCACTCAACGAGGGCAAGATCAACGCCGAGATCTTCCAGCGCTCGGTGGTACTCAGCGACTCCGATTACCTGCGCAGCAAAGCCCTGCAGATCAACGCCAGCCTGCAGGCCTGCCAGCGCCTGCAAGCCACCGCAGACCGCCTGTTCGGCGCAGAAGCCCCCAGCTTCGCCAGCCTCGCCGACATGCTGTCGCGGGCCAGCCAACTGGCAGAGAAACTGCTGAAGGACCGCGGCATCGAACTGCACCCTGCAGCCGTGGTGCAACCCGAACCTGTTGCAGCCCCCAGCGCTGCTGCCGAGCCAAGAGAAGCGATGAACAGCCCCGCCCAAGCTGCGCCCCCTGCAGTAATGCGCACCACCCCACTGAACCGTGACGAAGCCTTCACCATGCTCGCGGGCATTGCCCAGTTCTTCAAGCAGAGCGAGCCGCAAAGCCCGGTGCCGTACCTGATCGAACGCGCCATCAAGTGGGGCAACATGCCGTTGGAAGGCTGGCTGAGCGACGTGATCAAGGACAATAACGTGGTGGACAACATCCGCGATGTACTGGGGACGCGCGAGCCAAGGTCCTGATCCTGCACGAGACGCTCGGGCCTCTTCGCGGGTAAACCCGCTCCCACAGGGACCGCACTTTGCCTGATAGCTGTGCATTATCTGTGGGAGCGGGTTCACCCGCGAAGAGGCCGGCACAGTCAGCACAAATACTGCTACCTTGAGCGCTCTTCACTGCCAAGGACCGCCTCATGCCGCATACTCCCACCGGCTTCATCCGTGTCCGTGGCGCCCGCGAGCACAACCTCAAGAACATTGACGTCGACATCCCCCGCGACGCCTTGGTGGTGTTCACCGGGGTCTCCGGCTCGGGCAAGTCCTCCCTGGCCTTCTCCACTCTCTACGCCGAAGCCCAGCGGCGCTACTTCGAATCGGTCGCACCCTATGCCCGGCGCCTGATCGACCAGGTCGGCGTGCCGGACGTGGACGCCATCGAAGGGCTGCCACCGGCCGTGGCCCTGCAACAGCAGCGCGGCACGCCCAGCGCGCGCTCGTCGGTGGGCAGCGTCACCACGCTGTCCAGCTCGATCCGCATGCTCTACTCCCGCGCCGGCAGCTACCCGGCCGGGCAGCCGATGCTGTATGCCGAGGACTTCTCACCGAACACGCCACAAGGCGCCTGCCCCGAATGCCACGGCTTGGGCCGGGTGTACGAAGTGACCGAGGCGACCATGGTCCCCGACCCGTCGCTGACCATCCGCGAACGGGCGGTGGCGGCCTGGCCGATGGCTTGGCAGGGCCAGAACCTGCGCGACATCCTGGTGACGATGGGTTATGACGTCGACGTGCCCTGGCGTGACCTGCCGCAAGATCAACGCGACTGGATCCTCTACACCGAAGAAACCCCTACCGTGCCGGTTTACGCCGGCCTCACCCCGGCGCAGACCCGCGCCGCGCTCAAGCGCAAGCTCGAACCCAGCTACCAGGGCACCTTCAGCGGTGCCCGGCGCTACGTGATGCACACCTTCATGCATTCGCAGAGCGCGCAGATGCGCAAACGCGTGTCCCAGTTCATGCGCCCCAGCCCATGCCCGCTGTGCCAGGGCAAGCGCCTGAAATGCGAGGCGCTGGCGGTAACGTTCGCCGGGCGCGACATCGGCGAACTGTCGCGCCTGCCTTTGCAAGCGCTGGCCGAGGTGTTGCGCACGGTGGCGGCGCCCGGTTACCTGGAGCAACACGAAGACACCCTGACCCTGGAAAAGCGCCTGGCCGCCCAGCGCATTGCCCACGAACTGCTAGAACGCATCGCGCCGCTGATCGACCTGGGGCTCGGTTACCTGGCCTTGGAGCGAAGTACCCCGACGCTGTCTTCGGGCGAGCTGCAGCGTCTGCGCCTGGCCACCCAGCTCAACTCGCAGTTGTTCGGCGTGATCTACGTGCTCGACGAACCTTCCGCCGGCCTGCACCCTGCCGACAGCGAAGCGCTGTTTGTGGCGCTGCAACGGCTCAAGCAGGCCGGCAACTCGGTGTACGTGGTCGAGCACGACATGGACACCATGCGCCGTGCCGACTGGCTGGTGGATGTCGGCCCGGCGGCTGGCGAGCATGGCGGGCAAGTGCTGTACAGCGGCCCACCGGCAGGCCTGGCGCAAGTAGAAGCGTCACGCACCCGCGCCTATCTGTTCGCCGCGCAGCAGCCGATTGCGCGCATGCCACGCCAGCCACAGGGCTGGTTGCAGCTGGAAGGCATCACGCGCAACAACCTCGATAACCTCAGTACACAGTTCCCGCTTGGCTGCTTCACCTCGGTGACCGGCGTTTCTGGCTCGGGCAAGTCGAGCCTGGTCAGCCAGGCCTTGCTGGAGCTGGTGGGCGCTCACCTGGGCCATGCCGAACAGCGGGCCGAGCCCGAGGAGCAGAGCCTTGAGGACGAACCCGAGCAGACCAGCAGCGGGCGTGTGAGCGCAGGCTTGGAGCACATCAAGCGGCTAGTGCAGGTCGACCAGAAGCCCATCGGCCGCACGCCACGCTCCAACCTGGCCACCTACACCGGTCTGTTCGACCATGTGCGCAAACTGTTCGCCGCTACCGAGCAGGCCAAGGCCTTGGGCTTCGATGCCGGACGGTTCTCGTTCAACGTTGCCAAGGGGCGCTGCGAAAACTGCGAGGGCGAAGGCTTCGTCAGTGTCGAGTTGCTGTTCATGCCCAGCGTCTATGCGCCCTGCCCGACCTGCCACGGTGCACGCTACAACCCCGAGACCCTGGCCGTGACCTGGCAGGGCATGACCATCGCCGACGTGCTGCAGCTGACCGTCGACCAGGCGCTTGCAGTGTTTGCCGAACAGCCACCGGCGCGGCGCTGCCTGCAGGTGCTGCAGGACATCGGCCTGGGTTACCTGCGCCTGGGCCAGCCAGCCACCGAGTTGTCTGGCGGCGAGGCGCAGCGCATCAAGCTGGCCACCGAGCTGCAACGCATGGCGCGTGGTGCCACGCTGTATGTGCTGGATGAGCCTACCAACGGGCTGCACCCGCAGGACATTGACCGGTTGCTGGTGCAGCTGAACCGCCTGGTCGAGGGCGGGCACAGCGTGGTGGTGGTCGAGCATGACATGCGTGTGGTGGCGCAGAGCGACTGGGTGATCGATATCGGGCCGGGGGCTGGCGATGCGGGGGGGGCGGTGGTGGTGAGTGGTACGCCGGATAGTGTTGCCCAGTGCAGTGATAGCCGCACGGCCGAGTTTCTGGCCAGAGCCCTTTAGCGCCTGCACCGGCCCTTTCGCCGGCAAGCCGGCTCCCAGAGAGACCGCACAGCTTTGAAGTTTTGCGCAGTACCTGTGGGAGCCGGCTTGCCGGCGATAGGGCCAGTGCTGCCACAACATCTGCTGCAGACAAAATCCTTCCTATACTGCCACTGGCATCCACAAATGCCATCTGCCCAATAGCGTGCAAAACCTCACACAACAACAATCGAGGTGGCAAATGGTCTGGCAGCAAATCTACGATCCATTCTCTAGCCCCGTGCTCTCCACCCTCATGGCCGCCGTGCCGGTGGTGGTGATGCTGGCGGCACTGGCGTTCTTCCATATCAAAGCCCACATCGCCGCCCTGCTCGCCCTGGGCTCGGCGCTGCTGATCTCGATCGTCGCCTTCGGCATGCCGGCGTCCATGGCCGGTTCTGCCGCATTGTATGGCGCTGCCAACGGCCTGCTGCCGATCGGCTGGATCGTGCTCAACATCATCTTCCTGCACCGGCTCACCACCGAAAACGGCTCGTTCAAGGTGCTGCAGGACTCGCTCGCGCGCATCACCGACGACCGCCGCCTGCAGCTGCTGCTGATTGCCTTCTGCTTCGGCGCCTTCTTCGAGGGTGCGGCGGGCTTCGGTACGCCGGTGGCGGTGACCGGGGCCATCCTCATCGGGCTGGGCTTCTCGCCGCTGGCGGCTTCGGGCCTGGCGCTGATCGCCAACACCGCACCGGTGGCCTTCGGTGCGCTGGGCACGCCGATCATCACCCTGGCCAAGGTAACCGGGCTGGATGAAATGGAGCTGTCGGCCATGGTCGGCAGGCAGCTGCCTTTCTTCTCGGTGATCGTGCCGTTCTGGCTGATCTGGGCCTTTGCCGGCTGGCGCAAGATGCTCGAAGTATGGCCGGCGATCCTGGTGGCCGGGGTCAGCTTTGCGGTGCCGCAGTTCGTGGTTTCCAACTACCACGGCCCGATGCTGGTGGACGTGATCGCCGCGCTGATTTCCATGGCCTGCCTGACCGGCTTCCTGCGGGTGTGGAAGCCAGCTACCGTGCACACCTCGGCAGCGCTGACCGGGCGCGTCGACAACTCCAAGGTCGAGCCGGACGACCGCCCGGGCGCCACCACCGCGTTCGCCCAGAGCGACCAGCGCAGCGTGCTCAAGGCCTGGATGCCGTGGATCATCCTCACCGTGTTCGTGTTCGCCTGGGGCACGGCAAGCTTCAAGAACCTCTTCGACACCCGCGCGGCCCTCGACCCGGCCAGCGGCGTGGCCATGCTCGACCCACAAGGCAAGCCGCTGCGAGAAGCCAACCCGGTGTTCGCGCCAGTGTTCACCTTCGACGCCATCCACCAGCAGATCGAAAAAGTCCCGCCGGTGGTGGCCACGCCGAAGAAAGAGGACGCCCAGTACAAGTTCACCTGGTTCACCGCCACCGGCAGCGGCATCTTCCTGGCCGCGATCCTGGGCGGGCTGTTGATGGGCTATTCGCCGCTGGAGCTGGGCCGCCAGTACCTGCGCACGCTATGGGTGGTGCGCTACTCGCTGATCACCATTGTCGCGATGCTCGCGCTGGGGTTCCTCACGCGGTATTCAGGCCTGGACGCGACCATGGGCCTGGCGTTTGCCGCCACCGGCATTTTCTACCCCATGTTCGGCACCCTGCTCGGCTGGCTGGGTGTTGCGTTGACCGGCTCGGACACGGCCTCCAACGTGCTGTTCGGCGGCTTGCAACGGGTGACTGCCGAGCAACTGGGGCTGAGCCCGGTGCTGATGGCGGCGGCCAACAGCTCCGGCGGGGTGATGGGCAAAATGGTCGATGCGCAGTCCATCGTCGTGGCCTCGACCGCTACACGCTGGTACGGGCATGAGGGGGAGATCCTGCGGTATGTGTTCTTCCACTCGATCATTCTGGCGATTCTGGTGGGTTGCCTGGTGACCTTGCAGGCTTATGTGGCGCCGTTCACGTCGATGGTGGTGGGTGGTTGATGCGCTGAGCCAACACTGGCCCTATCGCCGGCAAGCCGGCTCCCACAGGTACACCTTGGTTCTTGAACCTGCGGTGTACCTGTGGGAGCCGGCTTGCCGGCGATAGGGCCGCAACGTACAGTCAGCCCCATGGACAAATACGCCCCCCGCCAGTGGCTCCCGCACGAAAAGCCGAGCCTGCCCGGTTCCCCTTCCACGCCCCTGCACGCCCCGGCCAAACGCCTGGCGTTCGGCGTGGTGGGCCTGCTGGTAGCAATCACTGGCGGCCTGGGCAACGCGCTGGTCACCGCCAACCTTGTATTCCTGCAGGGCGCCCTTGGCGCGACCACCGCAGAAATGGCCTGGCTGCCTGCTGCCTACGTGATGACCAACGTGTCGATCAACCTGCTGCTGGTCAAGTTCCGCCAGCAGTTCGGCCTGCGCGCCTTCACCGAAGTGTTCCTGGTGCTGTATGCCCTGGTCACCTTCGCCCACCTGTTCGTCAACGACCTCAACTCGGCCATCGCCGTGCGTGCGGCCCACGGCATGGTCGGCGCTGCGCTGAGTTCGCTGGGCCTTTATTACATGATCCAGGCGTTCCCGGCGCAGTGGCGGCTCAAGGCAATGGTGCTTGGCCTGGGCGCCTCGCAGCTGGCCTTGCCGCTGGCGCGGATCTTCTCCGAGGACCTGCTGCAGATCGCCGAGTGGCGCGGCCTGTACCTGTTCGAACTGGGCCTTGCGCTGGCCGCTCTGGGCTGCGTCTTGATGCTCAAGCTACCCCCCGGTGACCGCTTCAAGACCTTCGAGCCACTGGATTTCCTAACCTTCACCCTGATGGCCAGCGGCACCGCCCTCCTCTGCGCCGCGCTGTCGCTGGGGCGCATCGACTGGTGGCTGGAGGCACCCTGGATCGGCGTCGCCCTGGCGGCCTCCATTGCCTTGATATTCAGCGGCCTGGCCATCGAGCACAACCGCCAGAACCCGCTGTTGATGACACGCTGGCTGGGCAGCGGCGCGATCATTCGCCTGGGCCTGTGCGTGGTCCTCATCCGCATGGTCACCTCCGAGCAGTCCACCGGTGCCGTGGGCTTTCTACAAGTACTGAACATGGGCAGCGAGCAGATGCGCACGCTGTACTGGATCATGCTGCTCGGCGCAGTGGCGGGCCTGGCCAGCAGCGCCCTGACCATCAACCCCAACCACCTGGTGATCCCGCTGTTCATCTCGCTGCTGGCCATGGCCACCGGGGCATTCATGGACAGCAGTTCGAGCAACCTCACCCGCCCGGCGCAGATGTACCTCAGCCAGTTCCTGCTGGCCTTCGGCAGTACCTTCTTCCTCGGCCCGTCGATGGCGCTGGGCATCAGCCACGTACGCGCCAACCCGCGCAACCTGGTGAGCTTCTCGGTGCTGTTCGGCATCTGCAACAACCTCGGCGGGTTGATTGGCGCGGCGTTGCTGGGCACCTTCCAGACTTGGCGCGAGAAGTTTCACTCCAGCCACCTGATGGACCGCCTCAGCTTCCTCGAACCCTTGGTCAACGCCCGTGTGCAAAGCGGTGGCGGTGGTTATGCCGGCATTCTTGCCGACCCGGCCCTGCGCAGCGAGGCCGGCATGCGCGTGCTGGCCAGCGCGGCCACCCGTGAAGCCAACGTGATGGCCTACAACGATGTGTTCATGCTGATCGGCAGCATCGCCGTGCTCACCATGATCTGGATTTGCATCCGCGGTTCCTGGCTGTGGTACGCCGCCCGCCAGGCCGCTTCACCCGACTCCCCCAGCGGTACTACCAGCCGATGACCGACGAAACCCGCACGACCACCACCACCGCCATCGCCGAAACCCCGGAAGGCGCCACCCCACCCAGCGAGCCGACCAGCCCGGTACGCTCGCGGCGGGTGCGTATCCTGTCGTCGATCACGTTTGCCTGCGTGGCCCTCGCCGGCATCCTGCTGGTGCTTTACGCCTGGCGCCTGCCGCCGTTCAGCAGCGCCATCGAAAGCACCGAGAACGCCCTGGTGCGCGGCCAGGTGACGATCATCGGGCCGCAACTAAGCGGCTATATCGTCGATGTACCGGTGCATGACTTCCAGTTCGTCAAAGCCGGCGACCTGCTGGTGCAGCTCGACGACCGCATCTACAAGCAGCGCCTCGCCCAGGCCATCGCCCAGCTGCAGCAACAGCAGGCAGCGCTGGCCAACAACCTGCAGCAGCGCAACAGCGCCGAGGCCACCATCGCCCAACGCCAGGCCGCCATTGGCGATGCATCGGCCCAGGCCGACAAGGCTCGAGCCGACCTGCGCCGTAGCCAGGCGTTGGTCAGCGATGGCTCGGTGTCACGCAGCGAATTTGACCTGGCCCGGGCCAGCCAGGCCGCCGCCATCGCCACCCTGGCCCAGGCCAAGGCTGCGCTGGCCATTGCCCAGCAGGACCGCGAGACAGTAATCGTCAACCGTGCGGCGCTGGAAGCCGCGGTCGAAAACGCCAAGGCGGCAGTGGAGCTGGCCCGCATCGACCTGGACAACACCCGGGTGACGGCACCGCGCGATGGCCAGCTGGGGCAGATCGGCACGCGCCTGGGCGCCTACGTCAATTCTGGTGCGCAACTGATGGCGCTGGTGCCCGATACTCTGTGGGTGATTGCCAACATGAAGGAAACCCAGATGGCCGATGTGCGCATCGGCCAGGCGGCGACCTTCACGGTCGATGCGCTCAACCATTTGAAGCTGCGCGGCCATGTGCAACAGATTTCACCGGCCACGGGCTCCGAGTTCGCCTTGCTGCAAGCCGACAACGCCACCGGCAACTTCGTCAAGATCGCCCAGCGCATACCGGTGCGGATCATCGTCGACGCTGACCAGCCACAAGCCAAACGCCTGCGCCCGGGGATGTCGGTGGTGGTGAGTATCGATACCCGTGGCGAGCCGTAATTCGCCTTCAGCGCATTGCGGTGTGATTATGAGAACCGCGTCGAGATGCCGTCCTGCCACGATTGCGCCGCTCTAAACCGTGGGTTCTAATTCCGACCCATCGGTTTTTATCTTCGCAATCCAAGGACGCTTGATCATGTACAGGAAGATCGTACCGCTGGCGCTGCTGGCCACCGTGGCAGGCTGCTCGGACACCGTGGACACCAGCGAAGCCAGTTTCAAGAAGGCCGCGCAAGCCTACCTCGACACCCAGTATCCGCAATGCTTCGTGGTCAGTTCCTTCCCTACCAAAACCCAGGACTTCGATACCCACGGCACCAACAAGGTGTTGCATGCACTGGCGCAAGTCGGGGTGGTCAGCGAGAAGGAAATCTCCCGCACAGAAGTGCCGGAACGCCTATGGCAACCGGCACGCACTGACATCTACTACGCCTACGACCTGACCGACGAAGGCCGCAAGTACTACAAGGCCGATGCGCAGAAGATGCTCAACGGGGCTACAAGCGGCGGATTGTGTTTCGGCAAGGCGCAGGTCACCGCGATCGAACGGTTCAGCGAGCCGGGCGAAACAAAGGGGCAGACAACTTCCGAGGTGACCTATGCCTACAAGATCACCGGTTTGCCGGCGTGGGCGGGTAGCAAAGAGGTGACAACCACTATTCGCCAACTGGGTGAAGCCGTGGCCACCAACGACACGCCGGCCAGGGAAACGCGGGAGATGGTGCTGACCGACAAGGGTTGGGTGCACGAGCGCTTGTTCGATAAATAAGGGTTCCCGGTGCCGGACTCTTCGCGGGACAAGCCCGCTCCCACAGGTTTAGCGCCGATTCTGGACTGCCCCCAAGGGTTGGATTGGTGTCCAACTTCTAGGGGGCAGTCCATTCTGTGGGAGCGGGCTTGCCCCGCGAAGAGGCCGGCACAGTTATAACCACCAAGCCAATACCAGCGGCAACCAGGCAAACGACAGCACGGTGGAGCACATCACCAGGTTCGCCACCTGTTCCGGCTCACGATTTGCCCGCACCGCCATCAGGTAGTTGAACACCGCCACCGGCATCGCCGATTGCAGCATCAGCACCGCCCGCTCCATCTGTTCAAGGCCCAGCGCCGCGCCGACTGCCCACCCTACCGCAGCCCCCAGCACGATGCGCAGGCCGCCCAACAGCAGGCCACTGCCGATATGCTGCGGGCGAATGCTCGCCAGCGACACGCCGAGGGTCAGCAGCATCAGCGGGATCGACATGCCGCCCAGCAGGTCTGCCGTGTTGGCCAGCCAGCGCGGCAGTTCGAAGTCGAGGAAAATGATCGGCATGGCGCCAGCCAGGCTGATGACGATGGGGTTGCGCAGCAGCGCCTTGAGCGAAGCCGCAGTGCCGGAGATGGCCATGCCAACCGTGAACTGCACGATCGACAGGGTCAGGAAAAACGCCACGGCCAGGGCGAGGCCGTGCTCACCGAAGGCGTACAGGCTGATCGGCAGGCCCATGTTGCCGGTATTGGGGAACATGAATGCGGGCAGCAACACGCGCCAGTGCTGGCCGCTGATGCGGCACACCAGCAACCCGCCCAAGGCCATCGCCAGCGTGCACAACAGGCAGGCCATAGCCATGCTGGTGAAGGCTGCCGGGTCGAGTTCGGTGCGGCTCAGGGTCGACAGCACCAGCGAGGGGGTGCCGACCGTCATGACCATTCTGGCAACGAATGCGGTGGGGTAGTCCAGGCCCTTGCGGGCCCAGGCGTAGCCGATGCCGGCGACGATGAAGACCGGGGCCAGGACGGCGAACAGGGAAGCGAGCATTGAAAGTGCCTTCCTTGGTGGGTGGGCGACATTATGCCGCAGGCTTCAAGATCTGGGGCTGCTTCGCAGCCCAATCGCTGGCAAGCCAGCTCCCACCCCTGGAACGCGATCCCAGGGCTACTGCTGTACCTGTGGGAGCCGGCTTGCCGGCGATTGGGCCGCACAGCGGCCCCTCTCCATGTCGGGCCCAGGCACAAAGCCGTCGCATTCCGACCTGCGGCGTCCCGTCGCACTCAACCCCCCCTTGGGCAAACCCCTCGAAGGCCGTAGAATCGCGCCTCCTTTTCGCCCGTCGCCTTGAACGGTGGCAACCGGCAGCAACGACAGAGTCCGTGCCTGACCACATGCCAGCCCATGTGAAATAGGCTCAACCGACCCCGCCCGGCCCGCTATTACAGGGTCCAGCGGTTGAGTCTTGCCCAGGTCGCATCCAGCCCAGGCACACCCGTGCAGCCTTTGGCCCTTTTTCGGGCCTGTTTGGCGTGCGCGTTCGAAGAGGCGTTCCCAACCGCCACTCCAACTTGAGGTATGTATGTCTCCGCGTTTGCTGGCCATGGCGCTGGCGCCCCTGCTCGGGCTGTTCATCATCGCCCTGGGCAATGGTTTCATGTCTTCCCTGACCACCCTGCGCCTGGGCGCTGCCGGTGAATCGGCGACGATGATCGGTATCGTCTCGTCGAGCTACTTCCTCGGCCTGACCCTCGGCGCAATCTTCAACGACCGGCTGATCCTTCGTATTGGCCATATCCGCGCCTACACCAGCTTCGCCGCGCTGATCGCCGCCACCATCCTGCTGCAAGGCGTGTTCTACGACACCACCTGGTGGTCGATCCTGCGCCTGATCAACGGCTGGGCCGCGGTGGGCGTGTTCCTGGTGATCGAGAGCTGGCTGCTGCTGGCGGGCGACGCGAAGATCCGCGGGCGCCTGCTGGCGCTGTACATGATCAGCTTCTATGGCGCCGGGGTGATCGCCCAGGCCTGCCTGGGTGAAATCACCCATCTGGGCGACAGCGCGCCGTTCATGCTGGCTGGTGTGCTGGCCGCGCTGTCGGTGCTGCCGATCGTGATCCTGCCGCGGGTATCGCCGCTGCTGGAGCAGGTCGAACCGCTCAAACCGCGCCAATTGCTGGGCGTTGCGCCGTCGGGCCTGGTCGGCTGCTTCGGCTCGGGTGTGGCCATCGCCGGTATCTATGCCCTGCTGCCGCTGTACCTGCAGCGTATTGGCCTTGAGGTGGGTGAGGTCGGCAACATGATGGCCTGGGTGATCCTCGGCGCCATGCTGCTGCAGTACCCGGTGGGGCGCTGGTCCGACCGCAAGGACCGCCAGGATGTGCTGATCGCCCTGGCCGCGCTGTGCGTGGTGCTGTCGCTGATTACCGTGTTTCTGCCTTCGCAGTCTGCGTTGCTGCCGGTGATGCTGTTCCTGCTCGGTGGCGGCGTGTTCACGCTGTACCCGGTGGCCGTCAGCCACGCCGCCGACCGTGCACCGTCCGATGCGCTGGTGCCGATGATCCAGGGCTTGCTGCTGATCAACTCGCTGGGCTCGGCCATGGCGCCACTGGCGATCTCGCCAGCGATGACCGAATTTGGCGAAGCCGGGCTGTTCTGGGCGTTTGCCGTGGTCAACCTGGGCATGGTGTGCTTCTTCCTGTGGCGCCGTGGCAAGCGCCCTGCGGCGGAACACCCGGCGCCGTTCACCGCCTCGACCACCTTCTCGCCGACCGGCGCCGAGTTGCGTGTGACCGAAGACCTGATGCATGCGGCGCAAGAGCACCCGCAGGAGCATCCGCCGCTGCAGGCTGCCGAAACACCTGCGCCACGCGCAGAAACACACTGAATTCAAGGGCCGCTTTTGCGGCCCTTTTTTCTGACCGCCCGTCGCCCAAAGGGCACCCCACGCCCCCACTCCAGCCAAACGAATGACAGATCATCCGCTCAGGAGATTCGCCATGATCCGCATTCACCCGCTACCGCTGCTGCTCACCCTCGCCCTGGGCCTCGGCTCGGCCACCAGCTTCGCCGCCTCCGACACCTCCGATACCAACACCGACGCATACCCGAAAACCGACCAGCAGGGCGGCAAGACCGCCGGTGAAGGCAGCAGCGTAAACAGCCCAGGCAGTGGCCAGGACAACGACAGCGCCGACACCGGCGACGATGCCGCCGACGGTGCTGCAGGCGGCTCCAACAGCACCGGTGAAGCCACAGGCTCCGGCGCTGGGCACAGCGGTGGCACCGCCGAGGACCAAGACAGCCGCTGACGGCAGCCTGAACTACACTGCGGCCAATCGCCCTGTCTAGGAATCGCCATGAACCTCAAACCCTGGCTGTTCGCCGCCCTGCTGCCCGGAGCGGCGGTGGCTGCCGGTACTGGCTCCGGTGCGCTGTCGATCAGCTCCTCTTCGTTCACCGATGGGGGTGTGATCGCCTTGCAGCAGGTCGGGCCCGACCCGGCCTGTGGTGCGGGTGAGGACCGCACACCTCAATTGAGCTGGAAGAACCTGCCGGCAGGTACACGCTCACTCGCCCTGGTGATGTTCGACCCGGACGGCGGCAAAGGCATTGGTGTGGTGCACTGGCTTGCCTACAACATCGACCCTGCAATCGATGGGCTGGAAGAAGGTAAGTTTGCGCTGACGACTCAAGCAGTGACCGTGGGGCGCAATTCGCGTGGCACCCTCAACTATCGGGGCCCTTGCCCGCCGGCGGGGGACAACCCGCATCACTATGCATTGACGCTGATTGCCACCGATATTCCCATCGGCACATTGCCTGATGGGTTGGATCGCAGTGGGTTGATGGAGTTGCTGCAAGGGCATGCGCTGGGGGCGCAGAGCCTTGTTGGCAAGTATGGACATTGATTTTGAATTCACCGGCCTCTTCGCGGGTAAACCCGCTCCCACAGGGACTGCACACTGCTCGAGTGCAAGGTAATCCTGTGGGAGCGGGTTTACCCGCGAAGAGGCCGTTACTGGTTCACCGCCAATACTGCGGATCATCGACAATCCGCTCATGCCCCGCAAACAACGGCGGCAGCTGCTCCTTGAGGTAGTCGATCCAGGTGCGCACCTTGGCATCCAGGTAATGACGCGACGGGTAGATCGCATACAACGCACTGTCCCGTAACCGGTACGGCGCCAACACCCGTCGCAAGCGGCCCTGCTCGATGGCCTGGCTGGCCGTGTAGAACGGCAACAGGCCAATCCCCATGCCCAGCTCACTGGCCACCAGCATCGCGTCGGCAACGTTGGTCAGGAAGCTGTCGCGCGGGGCGATCACACAATGGTCCAGGCCTTCCGGGAACACCCAGTCGCCCTCATACATCGGGTACGCCATGCGCAGGCAGCGGTGATCGTGCAGGTCTTCCGGCCGCTCAGGCACGCCGTGGGCCTCGAGGTAGCTGGGCGCGGCGCAGGGGATGCTGAAGATCTTGCCCAACGGCACGGCAATCAGCTGCGAGTCGGGCAAGGCCTCGTCCACAGTGATCACCACGTCGTGCCCTTCATCCAGCGGGTCGGGGTTGCGCTGGGAAAGGGTCAGCTCGATCACCACCTCCGGGCACAGCGCGTTGTAGCCGGCCACCAGCGGCATCAGCAACATGCCCAGGCCATGCGGGCAATGCAGCCGCAAGCGACCGCGCGGGGTCAGGTGCGCGCCACGGGCCTCGCCCATGGCCTCTTCGGTCAGCAGCATGATCTGCCGCGCACGCTCCAGAAACCGCTCCCCCGCCTCGCTCATGCGCAGGCGCCGCGTGGTGCGGTGCAGCAAGCGGGTCTGCAACTGGTTTTCAAGCTCGGCGACGATCCGCGACACCTGCGCGGCAGAGATGTCCAGGGCGTTGGCAGCGGCGGCAAAGCTGCCGCACTCCACAACCCGGGCGAAGGTTCGCATGGCATGCAGCATGTCCATGGGGCTCGGCTCCTTGTGCGTTCTTATTCGTACGTTCCAGGCAGGAATCTATCACGGCTTAGCCCATTTATTGTGCATAGCCAATGAATACATCATTGGTAAAACATTGAAAAAGGAGCCTGCCATGAACTTCAAACGCTCGATCGCCTTGCTCGCGCTGTCTGCCACCTTCGCTTCGTTCGGTGCCTTCGCCGACCAGGCCGCCAGCCAGCCAGTTGCCAATAGCAGCACAAACTACGAGTACGGCATGCCGCTGGACGTGGCCAAGGTCGTCTCGATCACCCCGGCCAGCAACATTGCCGACTGCCAGATTGGCACCGCGCATATGGTTTACGTGGACCACCAGGGCCAGACCCGCGAGGTCAACTACCGCGAGATGGGTAACTGCTCGCAGATGTGATTCAAGCCAGCACTTGGGTGATCCAGCCGATCTGCTTGGCAAAAGCACGCTGCTTTTCCTGCGGGACCGCGTCCCGGGCGCGCTCGAAGTTGGCCAGGGTCTGCTGCTTCTGGCGCAACATGCGCTGCCACTTGGTGAGGAATGCCGGGCTTTTCTCACGCATCAGCACCGGGCCGAAATACAACTCTTCTTCGCTGTAGGCTACCGCCCCGCCCGGCTCGGCAACGATGATCTCGTAGTCGAAGCGGTTCTCGCGCAGCAGTTCTTCGCACACGACCCGGTAACCGTTTGCCATCAGCCAGGCACGCAGCTCGCGCTCGCCGCCGTTGGGCTGCAGGATCAACCGCTCGCTGCTGTTCAGGTGCGCCTTGCCGCGTTCGAGGATTTCGCACATGGTTTCGCCGCCCATGCCGCAGATGCTGACCGCCGTGATGCGGTCCTGCGCGTCGATCGCCGCCAGGCCATCGGCCAGGCGAACGGTGATGCGCTCCTGCAGGCCGTTCCTGCGCACGTTGCGCTGGGCTGAAGCATAAGGCGTCTGCGCTACTTCCCCCGCCACACCCGCTTCGATCACGCCACGCAGCGCCAGGGCCACCGGCAGGTAGCCGTGGTCCGAGCCGATATCGGCCAGGCGCGCGCCCTGCGGCACATGCGCCGCCACACGCTCCAGGCGCATCGACAATGTCTGTTCGTTCAACTCAAACCCCTTGCTCAACAATCGGCGCGATTCTGACGGCCATGACGCGCTATTACAATGCGCGCAGGCCAGACGGTGCCCTGCGGCTCGACCCTTGCGCCGCGCTCGCGTAGGCTTGCGCCTTTCCTTCCGTTGCAAGGCAAACCTCCCATGGCAAACCTCGTCTTCACCCCGGATTCCGATGCCGAGTCCATTTCGTCCGACGTCGCCGAGTACAACGGCATCCTGGTCACCACGCAGATCCCTTCCGATCTCGACGGCGATATCGTCCAGCAGAGTGAAAGCACCCTGCAGGCGCTGAAAGAGGCGCTGGAAAAGGCCGGCAGCGGCATGGACCGCGTCATGCACCTGACCATCTACCTGACCGACATGGCCGACCGCGCCGCGTTCAACGCGGTGTACCAGCGCTTCTTCAGCAAGCCTTGGCCGGTGCGTGCTGCGGTAGGTGTGGCAGCGTTGGCGTACCCGGAAATGCGCGTTGAAGTGACCGCGATGGCGGCCAAGGGCTGATAACGCCGTTGCCTTAAGATCTTTGGGGCCGCTTTGCGCCCCTTCGCGGGTGAACCCGCTCCCACAGGGTTTGCGCCAGTCCTTGTGGGAGCGGGCTTGCCCGCGAAGGGGCGCGCAGCGGCCCCAACCCAAGCAGGAATGCTGTTCTCGATGTCTCACCGTTTTTGCCGCAAGGCAGTCTGCGCCCTGGCGCCTACCCTGGGCCTGTGCTCCTTCGCGCACGCCGAACCCACCCCTTCCTTCAACCTGCTCGAACCGGTGGTGGTCACGGGCACCTACGCCCCCAACCCCAGCTTCGACCTGCCCTACTCCATCGACACCGTCGACCGCAGCCAGATTGCCGATGGCCAGCTGGGCGTGAACCTGTCCGAAGCGCTCAACCGCGTCCCCGGCCTGGTGGTGCAGAACCGCCAGAACTACGCCCAGGACCTGCAGATTTCTTCACGAGGCTACGGCGCCCGCTCGGCCTTCGGCATCCGTGGCCTCAAGCTGCTCAGCGATGGCATCCCGGCCAGCACCCCGGACGGCCAAGGCCAGGCAGCATCGCTGAATCTGGATGTGGCCGAGCGCATCGAAGTGCTGCGCGGCCCGGCTTCATCCATCTACGGCAGCAATGCCGGCGGGGTGATCCAGATGTTTTCCCGCGACGGCTCCGGGCCACCCAAGGTCGGCGCCGAAACCACCTTTGGCAGCGACGGCTTCAACAAGAACCACGTCTACAGCGAAGGCGGCAGTGAACAGGCTGGCTTCCTGGTGGATGCCTCACGCATGGACACCGACGGCTACCGCGACCACAGCGCCGCACGCCGCGACCAGACCTTCGCCAAGGTGCACGTCAAGCCCGATGAAGACAGCCGCCTGGCGCTGATCCTTAGCACCCTGGAGCAGAACGGCACCGAAGACCCGCTGGGCCAGACTTGGGACGCGTACAAGCACGACCCGCGCTCGGTGTCGACACGTGCCGAGCAATACAACACGCGCAAGAGCATCCACCACCAGCAGGTGGGCATGAACTACGAGCGCTACTTCGGCGAGGCGACCCTGCAGTTCAACCTGTATGCCGGCAAGCGCAGCGTGATCCAGTACCTGTCGATCCCCAAAGGTACGCCGGCTAACAACCGGGGCGGCGGCGTGGTGGACTTCGACCGCGAGTTCCACGGCGGCACCCTGCGCTGGATCCAGCCGATCAGCGCCGCCCCCGGCAACCTGACGCTGACCTTCGGTGCCGACTATGACCGCAGCCGCGATGACCGCCGTGGCTTCCAGAACTTCAGCGGCGACACGCTGGGGGTAAAAGGCGAGCTGCGCCGCGACGAGAAAGACACCGCCACCAGCCTGGACCCTTATGTGCAGGCGCATTGGGAACTGGACCGCTGGACCGTCGACGCCGGCCTGCGCCACAGCAGCATGGAAATGGAGGTGGACGACCGCTTCCTGTCCAACGGCGATGCCAGCGGCTCGAAGAAGTACCAGCGCACCACCCCGACCTTGTCGGTGATGTACGCCTTCACACCTGACCTGCACGGTTACATCAGCGCCGGCAAGGCCTTCGAGACCCCGACCCAGGCCGAAATGGCCTACGCGCCGGGTGCTCTGGAAGGCTTCAACTTCGGGCTTGAGCCGGCTACCAGCACCCAGTACGAACTGGGCTTGAAGGCCCGCCCCGACGAGCGTACCCGGATCAATGCGGCGATCTTCGAGATCCGCACCAAGGATGAGATCGTTGTCGCGGCATCGGAAGGTGGCCGTACCAGCTACCGCAACGCCGGCAAGACCCTGCGCCGCGGTTTCGAGCTGAGCGTGCAGCGCGAGCTGAACGAACAGTGGCAGGCCAACCTGGCCTATACCCTGCTCGACGCCACCTACGACGAAGCCTTCAGCAATGGCACCACTACCATCGACAAGGGCAACCAGCTGCCGGGCGTGCCGCGCAGCAGCCTGTTTGGCGAACTGGTGTGGAAACCGCGTGACGGCATCAGCATGGGCCTTGAGGGGCAGTACCGCAGCAAGGTGTATGTCGAGGACACCAACGACCAGCATGCGGCGCCGAGCTATGCGGTGTTCAACTGGCGGACGCGGTTCGAGCAGCACGTCGGACCGTGGACCTTCCATCAGCTGGTGCGCTTGGACAACCTGCTGGACCGGCAGTATGTGGGGTCGGTGATCGTAGGTGATGGCAATGGCCGTTACTACGAAGCGGCGCCAGGCAGGTCCTGGTATGCCGGAGCCGGGCTGGAATACCAGTTCTGACCTTTTTGGGGCTGCTCTGCAGCCCTTCCCGGGCAAGCCCGCTCCCACAAGGTCTGTGCAGGTCTCAAGCCTGGTGCAATCCCTGTGGTAGCTGGCTTGCCGGCGATTGGGCCGGACCGGGCTACACACCTCCGGGCACCCGAAGGTGCCAGCCAGGCATTTCACCGCTACAATGCCGCCCTACCGTGACAGCCCGAACCTAATAACGACATGTCCCTTCCAAAAAATCACCTGGAACTGCTCAGCCCTGCCCGTGACGTGGCCATCGCCCGCGAAGCGATCCTGCACGGCGCTGATGCCATCTATATCGGTGGCCCGAGCTTCGGCGCGCGCCACAACGCCTGCAACGAAGTCGGCGAAATCGCCGAGCTGGTTGAATTCGCCCGCCGTTACCACGCGCGCGTGTTCACCACCATCAACACCATCCTCCACGACAACGAGCTGGAGCCAGCGCGCAAGCTGATCCACCAGCTGTACGACGCGGGCGTCGACGCGCTGATCGTGCAGGACCTGGGCGTGATGGAGCTGGATATTCCGCCAATCGAGCTGCACGCCAGCACCCAGACCGACATCCGCACCTTGGAGCGGGCCAAGTTCCTCGACCAGGCCGGCTTCTCGCAGCTGGTGCTGGCCCGTGAGCTGAACTTGCAGCAAATTCGCGCCATCGCCGCCGAAACCGACGCGGCCATCGAGTTCTTCATCCACGGTGCGCTGTGCGTGGCCTTCTCCGGCCAGTGCAACATCTCCCACGCGCAGACCGGCCGCAGCGCCAACCGTGGCGACTGCTCGCAGGCCTGCCGCCTGCCGTACACGCTCAAGGACGACCAGGGTCGTGTGGTGGCGTTCGAGAAGCACCTGCTGTCGATGAAGGACAACAACCAGACCGCCAACCTGAGCGACCTGGTCGATGCCGGTGTGCGCTCGTTCAAGATCGAGGGCCGCTACAAGGACATGGGCTATGTGAAGAACATCACTGCCCATTACCGCAAAGAGCTCGATGCCATCCTGGAAGGCCGCCCGGGCCTCGCCCGCGCCTCCAGCGGCCGTACCGAGCACTTCTTCGTGCCCGACCCGGACAAGACCTTCCACCGCGGCAGCACCGACTACTTCGTTACCGACCGCAAGGTCGACATCGGCGCCTTCGACTCGCCAACCTTCACCGGCCTGCCGGTGGGTGTGGTGGAAAAAGTCGGCAAGCGCGACATGCAGGTGGTCACCGAAGTGCCGCTGACCAATGGCGACGGCCTCAATGTGCTGGTCAAGCGTGAGGTGGTGGGCTTCCGCGCCAACATCGCCGAGCCCCGTGGCGAGTTCGAGGAAGACGGCCAGAAGCGCTACCGCTACCGGGTCGAGCCCAACGAGATGCCTGAAGGCCTGCACAAGCTGCGCCCGAACCACCCGCTGTCGCGCAACCTGGACCACAACTGGCAGCAAGCCCTGCAGCGTACCTCGGCCGAGCGCCGCATCGGTGTGGAGTGGCACGCCGTGCTCACCGAGCAGCGCCTGATGCTGAGCGTCAGCAGTGAAGAAGGCGTCAGCGTGCAGGTCGCCCTGGATGGCCCGTTCGGCGCGGCCAACAAGCCGCAGCAGGCGCTGGACCAGTTGCACGACCTGCTCGGCCAGTTGGGTACTACCATGTACCACGCCAACCGCATCGAACTGGACGCGCTACAGGCGTACTTCATCCCCAACTCGCAGCTCAAGGCCCTGCGCCGCGAAGCCATCGAGGCGCTGACCGAGGCACGCATCAAGGCCCACCCGCGTGGCGGGCGCAAGGCCGAGACCACGCCGCCGCCGGTGTACCCCGAGTCGCACCTGTCGTTCCTGGCCAACGTGTACAACCAGAAGGCCCGCGACTTCTACCACCGCCACGGCGTACAGCTGATCGATGCAGCGTACGAAGCGCACGAGGAGCACGGCGAAGTGCCGGTGATGATCACCAAGCACTGCCTGCGCTTCTCGTTCAACCTGTGCCCGAAACAGGCCAAGGGCGTGACCGGCGTGCGCACCAAGGTGGCGCCGATGCAGCTGATTCAGGGCGATGAAGTGCTGACCCTGAAGTTCGACTGCAAGCCGTGCGAGATGCATGTGATGGGCAAGATGAAAGGGCACATCATCGACCTGCCGACCCCAGGCAGCGCGGTGGCCCAGGTGGTCGGGCACATCAGCCCGGAAGACCTGCTCAAGACCATCCCGCGCGCGCCGCATTGATCTTTACCTGTTAGGGCCTCTTCGCGGGTAAACCCGCTCCCACAGGTACACCGCTGTTTTAGAGACGGCGCTGTACCTGTGGGAGCGGGTTTACCCGCGAATGGGCCGCAGTGCGGCCCTTCCAAACCCTTACAGAATCCCCAGCCCCCGCGCCGTACGGTCCACGGCAATCCGCGTCTTCTCCACCAACTCATCCAGCTCTGCATGGTTGGCGACCAGCGCCGGCGCCATGATCATCCGCCCCAGCGTCGAGCGAATGATCACCCCTTCCTCGAAACCATACGTGCGGCACTGCCAGGCCAGGTCATTCTCGTTGGCGTAGCGCTTGCGGCTGCCCTTGTCCTCGGCAAACTGCAACGCCGCCACCAGCCCGGCCCCCTGCACCTGGCCAATCAACGGGTGGTTGGCAAAGGTCTCGCGCAGGATGCGCTGCAGGTACGGCCCGGTATCGTCCTTGACCTGGCGCACGATGCCTTCATCGCGCAGCGCCTTGAGGTTGGCGATGGCCACCGCCGCCGCCACCGGGTGGCCGGAATAGGTCAGGCCGTGGGCGAACACCCCGCCGCGCTCCACCAATGCTTCGGCAATGCGCTTGCTCAGCACCAGGCCGCCCATAGGCACATAACCCGACGTCAGGCCCTTGGCGATGGACAGGGTGTCGGGCTCAAAACCGAAGTACTCGTGGGCGAACCATTCGCCGGTACGGCCAAAGCCACCGATCACTTCGTCGGCGCACAGCAGCACATCGTACTGGCGGCAGATGCGCTGGATTTCCGGCCAGTAGCTTTCTGGCGGGAAGATCATGCCACCCGCGCCCTGGAACGGCTCGGCGACAAAGCCTGCGACGTTCTCGGCGCCCAGTTCGAGGATCTTCTCTTCCAGCTGCAAGGCGCAGCGGCGGCCGAACTCGGCGGGTGTCAGCTCGCCGCCCTCGGCGTACCAGTACGGCTCGTCGATGTGCGCCACGTCCGGGATCATCCCGCCCATCTCGTGCATGAATTTCATGCCGCCCAGCGCCGTGGCCGCCAGGGTCGAGCCGTGGTAGCCGTTCCAGCGGCCGATCATGATCTTCTTGTTCGGCTGGCCGACCACCTGCCAGTAGCGGCGCACGGTGCGGATGAGCACCTCGTTGGCCTCGGAGCCGGAGTTGGTGTAGATCGCGTGGCTGTAGTGCCCGGGCAGCAGGCTGAACAGCAACTCGGACAGCTCGATCACCGCCGGGTGGGTGGTGTGGAAGAACATGTTGTAGTACGCCAGCTGGTCCATCTGCGCGGCGGCGGCGGCAGTGAGGTCCTTGCGGCCATAACCCAGCTGCGTGCACCACAGGCCGGACATGCCGTCCAGGTAGCGGCGGCCGTCGTTGTCCCACAGGTGCAGGCGTTCGCCCCGGGTGATCACCCGTGGGCCTTCGGCGTTGAGCGCCTTCTGGTCGAGGAAGGCGTGGATATGGTGGGCCGCGTCGCTGGCCTGGTAGTCGCGGGTGGCGCGTTGCGGCTGGAAGGGTGCGTTCATTGTTGTTCTCCGGGATTGAGGGTCAGCGCAGCTGGAACCAGGTGGTCTTGAGCTGGGTGTACTTGTCGAAGGCGTGCAGCGACAGGTCGCGGCCAAAGCCCGACTGGCGGCCGCCGCCAAATGGCACGGCCACATCCAGGGCATCGACCGTGTTGACCGACACGGTGCCGGCCTTCAGGCGCCGGGCAACGCGGTGGGCGCGGTTGAGGTCGTCGCTCCACAGCGAGGCGGCCAGGCCGTAGACGCTGTCGTTGGCCAGGCGCACGGCCTGCTCTTCATCGTCGAAGACGGTGATTGCCAGCACTGGGCCGAAGACTTCTTCGCGGGCCAGGGCCGAGTCCGGGCAGACGTCGGCGAACACGGTCGGTGCGATGAAGTTGTTCGAGCCGTTGAAGCTCAGGCGCTGGCCGCCGCACAGCAGGCGGGCGCCGTCGCCCTGGGCCTGCTCGATGGCGGCCATGATGCGTGCGCTCTGCGCGCCGTCGACGATGGCACCGGCGCGGCTGGCCGGGTCCAGCGGGTCGCCGGGCAGCCAGTCGCGGGCCTTGGCCAGCAGGCGCTCGACGAATTCGTCGTGGATCGAGCGCTGCACATACAGCCGCGAGTTGGCCGAGCACACTTCGCCCTGGTTGAAGAAGATGCCGAACGCGGCTTTTTCGGCGGCGAGGTCCAGGTCCTGGCAGTCGTCGAACACCAGGTTCGGGCTCTTGCCGCCACACTCCAGCCACACTTGCTTGAGGTTGGATTGCGCGGCGTACTGCATGAAGTACTTGCCCACCTGGGTGGAACCGGTGAACACCAGGCAGTCGACATCCGGGTGCAGGCCCAGGGCGCGGCCAGCGCTTTCGCCCAGGCCCGGTACCACGTTGAGCACGCCTTCCGGCACGCCGGCTTCAAGGGCCAGTTCGGCCAGGCGCAACGCCGAGAACGGCGATTGTTCGGCGGGTTTGAGCACCACGCTGTTGCCGGCGGCCAGGGCTGGGGCGACCTTCCACGCAGCCATGTCGAGCGGGAAATTCCACGGCACCACCGCGCCGACCACGCCCAGCGCTTCGCGGGTGACCGTGGCCAGGGCATTGCTGGCGGTGGGCGCGACCTGGTCGTAGACCTTGTCCAGCGCCTCGCCGTACCAGGCGAACACGTTCGCAGCACCCGGCACGTCGATGGCGTAGGCGTCCATCACCGGCTTGCCCATGTTCAGCGAGTCCAGCAGGGCCAGCTCTTCACGGTTGGCCAGGATCAGCTCGGCCAGGCGCAGCAGCACACGCTTGCGTGCAGCCGGTGCCATGCGTGCCCAAGGGCCTTGCTCGAAGGCGCGGCGCGCCGAACGTACGGCCTGGTCGACTTCGCCATCGCCGCAGGCGGCGACCTTGGCCAGCAGTTGGTTGGTGGCTGGGTTGATGGCCTCGAAGGTCGCCCCGGACTGTGCCGCCAGCGGGCGGCCGTCGACTAACGCCGTGGTGATGAAGCTTTGCCGTGCAGCGCGCTGCTGCCAATCGCTTTTCGTATGCACGCAGGTCTCCCTTGCGGCCGCGCGGGCGGCCGGATTGTTGTTCGAATGAGGTGTCGCGCGGGCGGAATCAGCGCCTTCGCAGGTAGCTTTCCAGCGGGTCCTTGCTCAAGCCTTCCTGGGCCTGGGCCAGGGAGTCGATGAACAGCGAGAACAGCTCGGACTGCTTGGCGATGTCGAGCTTGGTGTAGAGGTTCTTGCGGTGGGTCTTGACCGTGTCTTCGCTGATGCCCAGGCGCTCGGCCAGCGAACGCGTGGAGTGGCCGCGCAACAGGTACTGGGCGATGCGGCATTCGCGCTCGGTGAGCAGCGACGAGCCGAAGTTGTTCAGCGCGGCGCTGATCTGCCGGCCCAGGGCACTTTCGAAGCGCCCACCGAGTGCCTCGATGTCCAGGTGGCCCCACTGCCGGCGTACCACAGCCGCCACCCAGGGCGCCACGCACTTGAGGTCGTTGACCTGCTGGCGGGCCAGGCGCTGGGTACTGGCCAGCGACACGGCGATGGTCAGGTCCTCGTCCAGCGGCACGATGAAGTTCGGCTCATCTTCCATGTGCGCGTGCTGATAGAAGGCCAGGTAGTACTCGCTGCGCTTGAAGTGATCGGGCGCGACGTCGCTCAGGCGGTAACAGCCGGCCGCCACGCCGTCCATGCAGGCCCGGTAGAACGGGCACAGCAGGTAGTAACCCTCCAGGTAGCGCTGCACGTTGCCTTCCGGCAGCCATGGCCCCTCCTCGTCCTTGACGAACAGCGCCGAGGGCAGGCCCTTGCGCGGGTAGAGGAACACAGTGATGGCCTGGCACGGTGCAAGCAACTTGAGCGCGGCGAACAGCGCCTCGACAAAGCCCGGTGTGCCCTGGGCGTCGATGACACGGGCCATCTGCGCGTACCAGTCGGGCGATTTCAGCCGGTCTTTGCTCATTGTCGTTGCCCCATGCTCGGGTGGTCATGGTGGGGATTCTTGCATGGGTTGCGGGGGCCGGCCATCACCCTTCGGGGTGAGGTTGTGGCATGCTCTGCAGCTCTTTCATTTCAGGGCCTGACCATGCTGATCGACGAAGAACTGACCCTGAAAAAGCTCGAGACCTTCCTCGCCTTCATGCGCAGCGGCAACCTCGGCCGCGCCGCCGCCGAGCTGTCCACCAGCGCGGTCAGCGTGCACCGGGCCATCCATTCGCTGGAAAGCGCCCTGCGCTGCCCGCTGTTCAAGCACGAAGGCCGTCAGCTGATTCCGCTGGAGAGCGCCTATGTGCTGGAAAAGAAAGCCCGCCAGCTGATCCAGGACGCCGAACAGATGGTGCGCCAGACCCGTGAGGCCGCCGGTTTCTATGCCGAGCGTTTTCGCCTTGGGGCGCTGTATTCGCTGACCGTGAAGACCGTGCCGAAGCTGGTGATGGGCCTGAAGCTGCGGCGCAGCGAACTGAACATCGACCTGACCCTGGGCTCGAACGTCGACTTGCTGCAGCGGCTGAAAAACCATGAACTGGAAGCGATGCTGGTATCGCTGGACGAGAGCGTGGCTGACCCTGCGTGCGAACAACTGCCGCTGTTTTCAGACGATATTTTCCTGGCCGTACCCACCGACTCACCGTTTGCCGAGCAGCAGGAAGTCGATTTGGCGGACTTGGCCGACTCCACCTTCATCACCCTCACCCAAGGTTTCGCCACTCACCGCGATGGCGCGCGGGTGTTCCAGCAGGCGGGGTTCGAGCCGAAGGTGGCGATGCAGGTGAACGATATCTTCACGCTGCTGAGCATGGTCAGTTCGGGGGTGGGGTTTGCCCTGCTGCCGGGGCGGATTGCGGCGGTGTACGAAAACCGCGTGAAGCTGATTGCGCTGCAGGCGCGGTATCGGTTGCAGCAGCATATCGGGGTGGTGTTTCTGAAGGCCCGGGAGCGGGAGCCGAACCTGTTGGCGTTGCTGGCTGAGTGTCGGATGTACAGCCGGGAGAATTGAGTTGCGCCCTTCGCGGGTGAACCCGCTCCCACAAGTACCGTGCCGCTCTGAAGGGCTGCGCGATACCTGTGGGAGCGGGTTTACCCGCGAAGAGGCCGGACCTACCCCACCAACCCTCGAACACAGAAATACAAGATCGAAGGCCCCATCAAACACCCCAGCCCGGTATGGAAGGTCGCTGTCAGCGCCCCATACGGCACCAGCCGCCGGTCCGTCGCCGCCAGCCCCGCCGTCACCCCCGACACCGTCCCGGCCAAGCCGCCAAAGACCATCGCCGAACGCGGGTTGTCCAGCGCCAGCAAGCGCGCCGACACCGGCGTGAACACCATCACCAGGATCGCCTTGATCAACCCGGTGGCAATCGACAGCGCCATCACATCGGAGCTCGCCCCCAGCGCCGCACCGGTCACCGGCCCAACGATATACGTCACCGCCCCCGCGCCGATGGTGGTCATGCTCACCGCATCACGGTAACCGAAGGCATAAGCCACACCGGCGCCGACAATGAACGGCAACACAGTGCCCAGCAGCAACGCGATCGCCCCGATCATGCCGGCCTTGCGCGCTTCGGTGGCCTGCACCTCGAACGCCGTGGCGACGATGGCGAAATCGCGCAGCATGGCCCCGCCCATCAGGCCGATACCCGAGAACAGCGCCATGTCGGCCAGGCCCTTCTGCCCGCCGGTCACGGTGCCGCCGACCCAGGCCAATACCAGGCCGATGACGATGGCAATGGCAGAGCCGTGTACCCGCCCGAAGGTCAGGTACTTTGACAGCAGTACCGACAACCACATGATCCCGCCTACCACCGCGAAGGCGGTGATCAGGCCGTTGTGTTCCAGGGCATTGTCAATGAGTGGCCACATGTCAGCGACCTCCTGCAGGTGCTACCTGCGCAGTGCTGGCGGGGGGTGCATCCAGTGCGGGCAAGGGTTCGCCGCGGTGGCTGCGGCTGATCACGGCAATGGTCAAGCCGCACACCAGTACTGCACCGACTGCGGCCAGCAGCGCCACCGGCCCGCCGTGCAGGGCGGTGACCACGTTCTGCTGGGCGGCCATGGCCACGACGACCGGGATGTACATCGCGCCCCAGAAGCCGACACCAAATTCGCACTCCTTGCTCATGCCGCCATGCCGGTGCATGTACAGCCTTGCGCAGATCAGCAGGATCATGGCGATGCCGACCCCGCCCACATTGGATTTGACGCCCAGCAGCACGCCCAGGAAGTCGCCGACGATGACGCCGGCAAGCGTGCACACGGCCAGCAGAGCCACACCATAGATGATCATTGTTGTTGTCCTCAGCTTGTATCGAAGTTGTTTGTTGTTGTCCTTCGAGTTGCAGCGCCGTCATCGGTTGTCGGCCACCTCCTGGCGCAACAGCGCGTCGACGGTATCCGGCCGGGTGGCTTCGATGGCCAGCACCCTGCCCTGTTCGAACACCGGGCGGGCCAGGCCGCTGAGCACGCTGCCGGGCGGGATTTCAAGGTGCAGGCGCACGCCGCGTTCATAGGCGTTGCGCAACGTAGCACGCCAGTCCACCAGCCTGGCCATGTTGCCGGCCAGGTCGTCCCGCAGGCGTTGCGGGTCGAAGACCGGGCGTGCGCTGCTGCCACTGAGGTACGTGATGCGCGGGCGGCGCACGGCAACGTTGGCAAAGGCCTCTGCCAGCTCGGCGGCCGGGCCGTCGAGCAAGCAGCAGTGGGACGGCACGGTGATAGCCAGGCGCCTGGCCACGCCCTGGCCACGGCTGCGCGCCTTGGCCGCGACTTCGGCCATGGCGGTGTCGCTGCCGGCAATGACGATCTGGTTGTCGCTGTTGAGGTTGGCCAGGTACACCTCGCCGCCCACCTCGCCCAGCAAGCGTTCGACACTGGCAAGGTCCAGGCCGCTGAGGGCGGTCATGCCGTAGCCTTGCGGGTAGGCGCGCTGCATCAGCTCACCGCGCAAGGCTACCAGGCGCACGGCATCGGCAAACGCCAGCGCATCCGCAGTGACGGCGGCAGGATAGGCACCGATCGACAGGCCCGCCACGTAATCCGGCGCCGGGCTGCGCTGCATCAACCAACGCGCCCAGGCCACCCCCGCCAGCAGCAGGCACAGCTGCACGGCACGGGTAGATTGCAACGTCTGCTGGCTGTCCAGCCCCGAAACCTGCTCACCGAGGCTGTCGCTGGCCTCCTCCAGCAATGCTGTCGAGCCTTCGGGCAGTCGGTGCAACATGCCCGCCTGCTGCGCGCCCTGGCCTGGAAAGGCGAACAGGCTGCTCATGCCGCACACTCCAGCAAGTTCCAGGGGTCGGCCACCAGCCGTGCGCCAAGCGCCGACTTGAGCAGCACGCGCCGCGCCATGCCGGCCCATTCACGCAGGGCGATGGCACCGGCGGGGGTTTCCAGTTGTACATCGATGCGGCATGGGCCGCAGTCAAGGATATCCAGCAGCTCACGCGCCTTGGCCCGGGTCACAGGCTGGGGCGTGCGCAGCAGCAGGTCGAGGTCGCTGGCTGCGTGCAGCACATTCGCCCCGGTGGCCAGTTGATAACCCACTCCGCCCGTCGGGCCCCAGGCCAGCCCACTGGCATCAAGCACCGGGGCCACAGAGGCCAGTGCCTGCAGCGCAGCCCAAGGGCTGTCGCCCTGCCAGCGTAGCGCCTCGGGGCTCAACTGCCGGTGAACATCAGCCAGCCGCATTTGCACGCCCAGGCGCTGTGCCCGCCCGTCCCCGCGCACGCCCACCGCCACCCAACCCGCGGCGCAGGGCGCACGCCGCACCACCACGGGCTGCCCGGCCGCCAGCACCTGCGACGCCCAGGCCGGGGCATCGGCTGGCAACGCGGCAGGGGGCATTCCCCAGAGCAGGTCATGTGGCTGCGGGGCGTTCATCTCAGGCCTCCTGCCATTGGCTGCGCAGGCGCGCACGCACTTCGCGGGACGCGCTGCGGTGCTCGCCGGCCAGGCGCGTCGACAGGTCGGTCGACGCGCCGATATCACGCACGGCCTCGGCCAGGCGGGCCCGCACCTGCGCCAAGTCGGCGGCGTTCGGGGTATCAGCATTGGCTACGCTCAGCCGTCGCCACAACAGGCCCAGCGAGGCATAGCTGGCCAGGTCATAGGCCATCGGCGGCACTTCGGCGGCCAGGGCTTCAAGCTGTTCGACACTGCGCAAGGTGATGCGCGCCGCCGCGGCCTTGCCCATCGCGTGCACCATCACCCCGCTGTCGTCCAGGGCGATCAGCCGCTGGGCCTGGTAGCCGTGGGCCAGGAAGGCGCCGGACATGGCCTTGCCCACCAGCAGGCCAATCACCGGGTGCCCGGCCAGCCGTGCCTGGGCATAGGCCTGTACCGCAGCGGCCAACGCCTGATGGATGCCCAGCGCTTCCTCGCGGCGGCCGTAAGCCTGGCTGGGCACATCAATGACGGCGACAATGGCGCGCTTCTCACCGTTGCGGTCCAGCTCGACCGCCTCGCTCACCGCTTTGGCCAGGCCCCAGCCTTCGAGCAGGCCAACCTCCCCACTGCGCGCACGGGGGAACGGGTTGTGTGCATCCGGCACCACGGCGATGAAGCGCGCCAGGCGGTTGTCCAGTTCGCCGTCGATCACCTGCAGCGAGGCAGGGTAACCTGGCAGCACTTCGCCACCGGCCAGGCCCGGCAGCCAGTTCAGGGCGCGGTTCATGAGGCATCTCCTTGGTAAAGGGCACGCACGGCGGCGGCGTCCAGTTGCGGGCAGTCATCGCCAAGGCTTGCGAGCCGCTCCAGGTACCAAGCGTGGCGGCCTGCGCGGTTGGCGGCCGGTGTATCGAGCAACTGCAGCAGCTGCTGGCGAATGCTGTCGACGTCATCGGCCACGTAGCCGTCGACCAGGCCGCTGGCGTAGCGCTGCTCGCCACCGGTCAAACTCCAGATGAAGGGGCGGTCCTTGGCGTCGTACTCGGCGATACCGGCTTCCTGCTCGATCACCTGCGGGCCGTTGAGGCCCAGGCGCGCTTCGCGTGTGACCAGCAAGTGGCTGCACAGGCCCGCCGCGATGGACATGCCGCCGAAACAGCCGACGGAGCCTGCGACCAGGCCGATGACTGGCTGATGGGCACGTAGCTCGACGATCGCCGCCTGGATTTCGGCAATCGCCGCCAGGCCGAGGTTGGCTTCCTGCAGGCGCACGCCGCCGGTTTCCAGCAGCAGCACGGCACAGGTCGGGATGCCATTGCGGTTGTCTTCGATGGCCAGCTCCAGCGCACCGGCGATCTTGGCGCCGCCCACTTCGCCCATGCTGCCGCCCTGGAAGGCGCCTTCGATGGCGGCGATGACAGTGCGGCGGCCGTTGAGCAGGCCTTTGGCAATGACCACGCCGTCGTCGGCCTGGGGCACGATGCCCTGGCGCGGCAGCCACGGCGACATCAGCCGGTCGAACGGGCCGAGCAACTCGCGGAAGCTGCCCGGGTCGAGCACGGCGCGGGCACGCTGGCGCGCACCCAGTTCGACGAAGCTGCGGCAGCGCAGCAGGCGTTCGGTATCAGTCATGGGCGATCTCCTCGAAGCCTTGCTCCAGGCGCAGGCGTACCACACCGGGGGTGGCGCCGAAATCATGGATGTCGATCTTCACGGCCGGCCACTGGCGGCCTTCGAACAGGCGCTGGAACAGCTGGCCCCAGCGCGCACCGCTGCCGTTGACCGAGGTCACGACCTGGATCTGCAGGGTGCCGGCAGTGCCGGGTTCTATCAGCACTTCCAGGTCGCCGGAGCTGACGCAGCCCACCAGGGTGCGGCCACTGCCAGGCTCGGCGGCCGGGAATTGAAAGGTCAGGGTTTCCATGTCACAGGCTCCCGGCGTTGTCGAGGAACAGGCAGGCGGCCAGCAGGTCGGCGGCACCGCCCGGTGAGGCGTTGAGTTGCAGCAGCTTGGCATCCAGCAGGCGCAGTTGGCGGCGGCCGTCGAGCGTGGCACTGCCGCCAGCGGCGAGCACATCGCGGGCGCCCTGCTGCAGCGTTTGCAGGCCTTCGGGGCCGGCGCGCCAGAGCACGCAGGTGTCGCTGAGCGCGGCCATGATCGCCAGCAAGGCATCGAGCCGTGCGTGGTTTTCGCTGGCACCGTTGGCGCGGCTGCGGCGCAGTTGCGGCAAGCCGTGTTCGATCACGGCGGGAAAGCCTTGCTGTGCTTGCTCGCGGGCACCGCTTGCGCCGTAGCGGCGGCGTACCTGGGTACCGTGGCTGTCCTGCGCGGTGACGGCTGGGTCATCGATCAATGCAATGCGGCCGGCACGTGCGGCGATGTCCTGCGGGGTAGCCTGTGCATCCAGGGCGCGGGCGGCGACCAGCAGGCCAAGTGCCCAGATCGCGCCGCGATGGGTATTCACACCGGCCGTGGCAGCCAGCATCGCTGCCTCGCCTTCGCGGCCGATGTGGCCCAGGGCTGCACGCAGCGGCACGCCGATTTCGCCATGGGCCTGTGCCGCCTCGGCCATCTGCCGCAGGCAAGGCCACAGGGCCAGCGCCGAGGCATGCATCAGGGCCAAGGTCATGTCGCTGTGCGCGCCGCTGCTGCGGCGGTCTACCAGGCCGGGCTTGGGCGACAGCTCGGCTTCGTCGATCAGCGCTTCCACCGCCAGGTCAGCCAGGTGGTCCGTCAGGGGGATCTCGATGTTCTGTTCGGCCCTCTTCGCGGGCAAGTCGGATCGCCGCACCGCCGCTCCCACAGGTACATCACAGGGTTCAGGAACGGTGCAGAGCCAGTGGGCTTGCCCGCGAAGAAGACCATACGGTTGCAAGTTGAGTGCTTTCATCACCAGCTCCTGAACCGTGCGGGCGGGTTGTACAGGCCGCCGGACCATTCGACCAGGTCGGCGATGCTGCGCGCGGCGAGCAGTTCGCGGCTGGCGTCGGTGCGGCGGATGCCGAGGTCTTCGGGCAAGGCCACCAGGCCTTGTTGGCGCAAGCGCAGGGTGTCCTTGGGGTCGTGGCGCAAGCCGATGGCGGTGACGCCGGCCACGGCCGCGATCATCTGCTGGCGCTCCTCAAGGCTGCGGGCCTTGTACAGGTAGGCAATGCCCTCTTCGGTGAGCAGGTGGGTGACGTCGTCGCCGTAGATCATCACCGGCGCCAGCGGCATGCCGGCCTTCTTCGCCACCTCGACCGCATCCAGGGTTTCGACGAAGGTGGGTTTGCCGCCTTCCTGGTAGGTCTCGACCATCTGCACCACCAGCTTGCGGCCGCGTTCGAGCATTGTGTCGGGCACGGTCATGTCGAGCCAGGCCGGGGTGGCGTGGCGCCGGCCGCGGGGGTCGTGGCCCATGTTCGGCGCGCCGCCGAAGCCCGCCAGGCGGCCGCGGGTGACGGTCGAGGAATGGCCATCGCCGTCGACCTGCAAGGTGGCGCCGATGAACAGGTCGACCGCGTACTGCCCGGCCAGCTGGCACATCATGCGGTTGGAGCGCAGCGAGCCGTCGCGGCCGGTGAAGAACACGTCCGGGCGCTGCGCAATGTAGTCCTCCATGCCCAGTTCGGTGCCGAAGCAGTGCACGCTCTCGACCCAGCCGGCTTCGATGGCGGGGATCAGCGTCGGGTGCGGGTTGAGTGTCCAGTTGCGGCAGATCTTGCCTTTCAGGCCCAGCGATTCGCCGTAGGTGGGCAAGATGAGTTCGATGGCGGCGGTGTTGAAACCAATGCCGTGGTTCAGCGACTGCACCTGGTGTTTTTCATAGATGCCGCGGATCGCCATCATCGCCATCAGCACATGCACCGGCTTGATATGGCGCGGGTCGCGGGTGAACAGCGGCTCGATGTAGAACGGCTGGTCGGCGACCACCACGAAGTCCACCCAGGACGCCGGAATGTCCACGCGCGGCAGGTCGTCGACGCGGTCCACCAGCTGGTTGACCTGGGCGATGACCAGGCCATCGCTGAAGGCGGCCGGCTCTACCAGCGCCGGGGTGTCCTCGGTGCTGGGGCCGGTGTACAGGTTGCCGTCACGGTCAGCCATGAAGCCGGCGACCAGGGTGACGTTGGGGATCAGGTCCACCAGCAGCCGTGAATAGAGTTCGATGTAGGTGTGGATGGCGCCGACTTCGAGCAGGCCGTCTTCCAGCAACTGGCCGATGCGCAGGCTCTGCGGGCCGGCGAAGGAAAAGTCGAGCTTGCGCGCGATGCCGCGTTCGAACAGGTCCAGGTGCTCGGCGCGGCTGACGCTGGGCATGATCATGTGCAGGTCGTGCAGGCGCTCAGGGTCGGCCTTGGCCAGCGAGCGCGAGAGGAAGTCGGCCTGCTTCTGGTTGTTGCCTTCAAGCACCACCCGGTCGCCGGGGGCGATCAGCAGTTCCAGCGCTTCGACGATGCGCTCGGTAGGCAGCACTACACCGTCAGCCAGGTGTTTGACGCGGTCCAGGCGGCGCTGCTTCTCGGCGCGCCGCCTGGACCATTGCGGCGGTGGATTCTTCGTTATGGTCATTGGGTGACTCCACGGGTTCGCTGTCGTGGGGGCACAGTAGGGCTGGGGTGGGTGGGGGATCAATCAAGCTGGGGGGTTGATCGTTACGGTTAAAGTAATGATTGCTGGTCGACAGACCTTGCTAGAGTGGTGGCATCGAGCCTGGAAATGTTTTTCAAGGCAAATGTGCACGACACCCCTGCACATTTACCGATTGTGCACGGCAAATTTGCATGACAGGATCCTGCAACACTCCAGCGCACTCCAGACTTCACTTGGAAAATCAATAACAAAGCAGGGAGAACGCGATGACCGCGCATGCTCACATCTCGGCAACGGACCATGTATTGGCCGAGGTTCGCAACCAGATTGGCCACCTCACCCTCAACCGCCCCGCCGGCCTCAATGCCCTGACCCTGGACATGGTGCGCAGCCTGCGCCAGCACTTCGACCGCTGGGCAGCGGACCCGCAGGTGCTGGCCGTGGTACTGCGCGGCGAAGGTCCGAAAGGCTTCTGCGCCGGCGGCGATATCCGCTCGCTGTACGACAGCCACAAGGCCGGTGAAACCCTGCACGAAGACTTCTTCGTCGAAGAATATGCCCTCGACCTGGTCATCCACCGCTACCGCAAGCCGGTGCTGGTGCTGATGGACGGCTTTACCCTCGGTGGCGGCATGGGCCTGGCCCAGGGCTGCGACTTGCGCGTGGTGACCGAGCGCAGCCGCCTGGGCATGCCCGAGGTTGGCATCGGTTACTTCCCCGACGTCGGCGGCAGCTACTTCCTGTCGCGCATCCCGGGCGAGCTGGGCACCTACCTGGGCGTGAGCGGCGCACAAATCCAGGCTGCCGATGCCCTGTATTGCGGGTTGGCCGACTGGTACGTGCCGAGCGAGAAGCTCGCGGCGCTGGACGCAGGCCTGGACGGCCTGAGCTTTGGTGAGCAGCCGCTCAAGGACTTGCAGAACCTGCTGGCCAAACTCGGCAGCCAGGTACTGGACGATGCGCCACTGGAAAAGCTGCGCGCGGTCATCGACCACTTCTTCGCCCTGCCCGACCTGGCGGCGATCATCGAACAACTGCGTGCCGTCACCATTGGCGACAGCCACCCGTGGGCGCTGGCCACCGCCGACCAGCTGGAAAGCCGCTCGCCGCTGGCCATGGCGGTTACCCTGGAGATGTTGCGCCGCGGCCGCCACCTGGCGCTGGAAGACTGCTTCGCCATGGAGCTGCACCTGGACCGCCAGTGGTTCCAGCACGGCGACATCATCGAGGGTGTGCGCGCCCTGATCATCGACAAGGACAAGCAGCCGCGCTGGAACCCGCCGACCCTGGCCGGCCTGCAACGCCAGCGGGTCGACCAATTCTTCGAAGGCCTGTGAGCCGGGGAGTACACAGATGCAAGACCTGGAACTGAGCGAAGAGCAGATCATGATCCGCGACATGGCCCGGGATTTCTCCCGCGGCGAGATCGCCCCGCATGCCCAGGCCTGGGAAAAGGCCGGCTGGATCGATGACGGCGTGGTGCGCAAGATGGGTGAGCTGGGCCTATTGGGCATGGTGGTGCCCGAGGACTTTGGCGGCAGCTACACCGACTACGTGGCCTATGCCCTGGCGGTCGAGGAAATCGCCGCAGGCTGCGGCGCCACCGGCGCGATGATGAGCATTCACAACTCGGTGGGCTGCGGCCCGCTGCTGGCTTATGGCACGCCTGAACAGCAGCAGGCCTGGCTGCCGCGCCTGGCCAGTGGCGAGGTGATCGGCTGCTTCTGCCTGACCGAACCACAGGCCGGCTCCGAGGCGCACAACCTGCGCACCCGCGCCGAGCGAGTTGACGGTGAATGGGTGATCAATGGTTCCAAGCAGTTCGTCAGCAACGCTCGCCGCGCGGGCTTGGCGATCGTCTTCGCAGTGACGGACCCGGAGCTGGGCAAGAAAGGCCTGTCGGCGTTCCTGGTGCCCACCGACAACCCAGGCTTCAAGGTCGACCGCAGCGAGCACAAGATGGGCATTCGTGCATCCGACACCTGCGCGGTCACCTTCGACAACTGCCGCATCCCGGCCGCCAACCTGCTAGGCGAGCGTGGCAAGGGGCTGGCCATTGCCCTGTCCAACCTCGAAGGCGGGCGTATCGGTATTGCTGCCCAGGCGCTGGGCATCGCCCGTGCCGCATTCGAGGCGGCGCTGGTGTATTCGCGTGACCGCATTCAGTTCGGCAAGCCGATCAACGAGCACCAGAGCATCGCCAACCTGTTGGCCGACATGCAGGTGCAGGTCAATGCGGCTCGCCTGCTGATCCTGCACGCGGCCCGCCTGCGCAGTGCCGGCAAGCCGTGTTTGTCGGAGGCTTCGCAGGCCAAGCTGTTCGCTTCGGAGATGGCTGAACGGGTGTGTTCGATGGCGATCCAGGTGCATGGCGGGTATGGCTACCTGGAGGATTACCCGGTGGAGCGGTACTACCGCGATGCGCGGATTACGCAGATTTATGAGGGGTCGAGCGAGATTCAGCGGATGCTGATTGCGCGGGAGTTGAAGCATTATCCGTTGTAGCGCTGCTTGACACGGACCTGTGGGAGCGGGCTTGCCCGCGAAGCAAACACCGCGCTGTATGGCAAGGGCTCCGCCCTTGTTCGCGGGCAAGCCCGCTCCCACAGGTTACGCTGCGGCCCTGGGTTCAGCGCCGCTGTTTGAAGGTTTCCGACGGCAGCTGGCCAAACCGCTGCCGGTAGATCTCTGAAAACCGCCCCAGGTGCAAAAACCCATAATCCATCGCCAGTTCGGTCACGCTGCGCACCGCACAGCTGCCATCACTGAGGCACGCATGCACCCGCTCCAGCTTGCGCTGGCGCACGTACTGCTTGGGCGTGGTGCTCAGGCGGCGGTCGAACAGCGCATAGAGTGACCGCACACTCATGCACGCCTGCTCCGCCAGCGTTTCGGCGGCCAATTCCAGCTTCAGGTTGCGGTCGATGTAGTCGAGGATCCGCTCCAGGCTCGCGCCCGGCGTACTGAGGCTTTCCCGGCGGATGTTGGTGCTCATCAGGGTCAACAGCTTGCTCGCCACGATCTGGCTGTAATGCCCCTGCACCCGTGGCAACGAATCACTGACCTCCGCCTCGTGGCAGACCATGGCCAGCAGGTTGACGAAACCGTCCAGCTCGTCCAGCCGGTAGTGGTTGCGCAAGAACCGCACACCGCCGTCCGGCCGCTGCCAGCGCTGCTCTTCGCAGATCGAGTCGAGCATGTGCGCGGGCACCTTGAGAATGAATTTCTCGCAGTCTTCGGAATACGTGAGATCGACCGGATCGTCGGGGTTGATCAGCAGCAGCTCACCCGGCACCAGGTGGTGCTCGCGCTGGTGCCCGCGCCACAGGCAGTTGCCGTTGAGTAGTACCTGCAGGTGGTAGATGGTTTCGAGGGCCGGTGAGGTGACCCGCACGCTACCGCCATAGCTGATGCGGCATAGGTCGAGTTCGGCGAACTTGCGGTGGCTGAGGCTGGCCTGCGGATGGGTGGTGCGCGACAGGCCGATGCAGTGCTGGCCCACGTGCCGGTTGACGTAGTCGGACACGGCATAAGGGTCGGCGTGATGGAACACGCTACTGCGCTCGCTCAGCAGGCGGCTTTCCATAGGCAAGGCACTCGGTGTCGTTATTGTTCTGGGCGCCGCTTCCTACGGGCACGGGGCCTGTGGTTGCGGTCGTTCACGGTGATTCTATCGGGCCGGGGTCAGTTTAATGGGGGCAGCTGACCGCCGGTGGCTGGAAGACACACTAAGCAAAAGGTGGGGGTTGGGCAATGAGATCTTCGGATTGGGTGGGCGGATAGCGGACAGCCTGGCACGTGCTCATGGCCGATTATCGAACACATACCCGGGGCACGCCGTCAGTGCACACCGGCTTCCGGCCGCCCTGCCCACCCCTGGCTGCGAGCACGGAACTGCCGGGGCGCGATGGCGAACAGCTCACGAAAGCGCCGGTAGAAATGCGGGAAGCTGACAAACCCGCTGGCCACCGCCACTTCGGTCAACGACTTGCTGGTGTGCTGCAGCAACTGCCGGGCATGGGTCAGGCGCAACTCCAGGTAATAGCGCGGCGGCGTGGCCTGCACATGGCGGCGGAACAGGCGCTCGAGGTGGCGGCGGGACAAACCGGCGTGCTCGGCGATCTCGTCGATGCCGATGGGGTCTTCGATGTTCGCGTGCATCAGCTCCAACGCCAGGCGCACTCCACGAGGCAAGCTGGGGTCGATCTCTGGCGTGCTCGCGGGCACATCACTGAGAATGCGCGAACGGTCGCACGCCAGCATCTGCTCCACCGCCCGCCGTAGCCCGTCGCCGCCGTGTTGCTCCAGCAGTGCCAGCATCATGTCCAGCGCACTGCTGGCGCCGGCGCAGCTCATGCGCCGGCGGTCCAGGATGTGGGCTTGGCGGCTGATGCGCACTTTGGGGAACAACTCGCTCATCATTGCCCGCCCGTCAGGGTGGAACGCGCAGTCGTGATCGTTGAGCAAGCCCGCCTCGGCCAGGAAGTACGCGCCATTCCACAACCCACCCAGCTGGCAACCGAACTGGTCCGCCTGGCGCAATTTGCCGCGCAGCAGCGGCGCGGCGTCCAGCCGTACGCGAAAACCGCCGCACACCAGCAGGCTGTCCAGGCCCTGCACGTCAAGGTCGGCCAATGCGGTGTTGACCGGCAAGGCGATCCCTAAATCGCTCATCACCTGTGCACCCTCGCCCACCACCTGGATGCTGAACAGCGGCGTGGCACTCATCAGGTTGGCGGTGACCAGGGTGTCCATGGCGGCGGTAAAGGCCATCATCGAGAAGTGCTCGCGCAGGACGAAGGCCACCCGCCGGCACGGCAATGACAGCGCAGTGCGGCCGGCCGGGTCGAGATGGGCCAGGTTGGTGTTTTTGAGGATGCTTTCGAAGTGGCTCATGGTTCAACTCAATACACAAATGCTGCAGCGGCCCCTTCACGGGCAAGCCCGCTCCCACAGGGATTTGCACAGCCCTGTGGGAGCGGGCTTGCCCGCGAAGGGCTCACCACCGGATTATTTGCTGGCCTGGGTGGCCGCGGCACGCGACGCCTGCAACCATTCATCGAACTGCTGGCGGTGCGCCGCGACCCATTCCTTGGCGTGACGGGTGATGTCGGCCGGCTTTTTCTCGCCCTGCTGCATCTTCAGGTTCTGCGCACTCTCGTCGGCCGTGGTGATCTGCATCAGCGACAAAAACTTGGTGGCCGCCGGGTTCTCGTCGGCGAACTCTTTGTTTAGCACGGCCTCGACCTTGTCGACTGCAAAGCCCAGGTTCTTGCCCTTGTACATCGTGTCGACAGTGTTGTTGCCATCAGGCAGGTCGGTTTTCGGCACTTCCAGCCACACCACGTCCTTGTCCTCGACCAGCACGGTGGAGATCCACTGCGGCACCCAGGTGAAGTACAGGATCGGCTTGCCTTCCTTGTAGCGGGTGATGGTGTCGGCCATCAGCGCGAAGTACGAACCCTGGTCGACGTGCACGCTGTCGCCCAGGTCGTAGGCCTTCATGTGGTGCGAAATGACCAGCTCGCAGCCCCAGCCGGGGTTGCAGCCGGTCAGGTTGGCCTTGCCGTCGCCGTCGGTGTCGAACAGCTTGGCGATCTCCGGCTTTTTCAGGTCGGTGATGTACTTGATGTGGTACTGCTCGGCGGTCTTCTTGTCGATCAGGTAGCCCTGCAATACACCGGGCATGATGTCGCCGGCCTTGACCATCACGTCATTGCCACCGGCCTGCTGGTAGAACTTGTCGTGCAGTTTGTCCCACAGGTGCACCGTGAAGTCGGCGTCGCCGTTGGCGAGCGCCACCATCATCACTCCGTACTCGGTTTCCTTCGGCTCCTGGACCTTGTAGCCCAGCTCGCGCAGGCCCTCCATGGCGACCTCGCCACGGAAGCGCTCTTCGGCGATGGAGGGGAAGATCGGCGTCACCTTCACGCCCTCGCCCGGCTTGTCGGCCGAGGCGTTGGCGCACAGCGAGGCGATCACCAGGGCCAGTGCACTGGCGCCTTGCAGGATGCTGCGGGAGAACGTGGATTCCAACATCGTCGCGTACCTTCTTCTGGTTTTTATGGCGTGTGCGGCAGTTCGAAAGGTGTGTGTCAGGCGGTCTTGCGCCGCCCTGCAGCGTGCCCTGCACCGCACAGGCGCAGCACCGCGCCGACGGGGCCGGTGTGGTACCAGCGCAGGCTCGGGTCGGCGCTGCTGCGCGCACCCATGGCCTGGGTCAGGCGGTCGAGGAAGATCGCCAGCAATACCAGCCCTACGCCACCCACGGTGGCCAGGCCCATGTCCAGGCGGCCGATGCCGCGCAGTACCATCTGGCCGAGGCCGCCCACGGAGATCATCGAGGCGATCACCACCATCGACAGCGACAGCATCAGGGTCTGGTTGAGGCCGGCCATGATGGTCGAGGTGGCCAGTGGCAGTTGCACGCGGGTCAACATCTGCCGTGGCGTGCAGCCAAAGGCGCGTGCGGCTTCGATCTTGTCTTCGGGTACCTGGCGGATGCCCAGGTTGGTCAGGCGCACCAAGGGCGGCAAGGCAAACACGATGGTCACCAGCACACCGGGCACGTTGCCGATGCCGAACAGCATCACCACCGGTACCAGGTAGACGAACGCCGGCAGTGTCTGCATGGCGTCGAGCACGGGGCGGATGATGCTTTCCAGGCGGTTGCTGCGGGCGCAGACGATGCCCAGCGGGATGCCGATCACCGCACAGAAGAATACCGAGGTGAGCACCAGCGCCAGGGTAGTCATCGACTCCGACCACACGCCGATCAGGCCGAGCAAGGTCAGGGTAACGAAGCACAGCAGCGCCATGCGTTTGCCGGCCAGCTGCCAGCCAAGCAGTGACGAGAGGATGATGCCGATGGTCGGTGGAATGCTCTGCAGGGTGAATTCGATGCCGTTGAGCACCTGGTCGATCGGCCAGCGGATGGCGCGGAACACCTCGCGGAAGTTGTGCACCAGGAAATTGAGCGTGGCGGTAACCCAGTCACCCAGGGGAATGGTGGCCACCTGGAACGGGTCGAGAAGACTGAATTCGGACATGGGGGCAAACCTCGCGTGGGTTCAGTGGCGGCTCAGGGTCTGCAGCAGCTCGTTCTTCGACAAGGTGCCCTTGAAGGCCCCCTGGCGGTCGAGCACTGGCACCGGGTATGGCAAATCGGCCGCGATCCCCAGCACTTCGTGCAGCGGCGTGTCGGTGTACACCGGCTGGCGCTCGTGCAGGCTGTAGCGGTCACTGGCGGTGGCACCGCTGGCATCGGTGTCGACCACCCCCAGCAACTGGCCACGGTCGTCCACCAGGTAGCCAAACGGTACCCCGGCCTGGAAGCTCGGCGCCTTGCCGTTGACCTTACACACCACGGCCGGGTCGAACCTCGCCACATCGCCGGCCTTGAGCACCCGCGAGCTGTCGAAGCTCTTGAAGAAGGTGCGCACGTAATCGTTGGCCGGCTGGTTGATCAGCTCCTGCGGGGTGCCGATCTGCACCACCCGGCCGCCTTCCATGATCGCGATGCGGTGACCGATACGGATGGCTTCCTCGATGTCGTGCGAAATGAAGATGATGGTGCGCTGCTGCTCGGCCTGCAGGCGCATCAGTTCGCCCTGCATTTCGCTGCGGATCAGTGGGTCGAGCGCCGAGAAGGCTTCGTCCATCAGCAGGATGGTCGGGTCGTTGGCCAGTGCCCGGGCCAGGCCCACGCGCTGTTGCATGCCGCCGGACAGCTGGTGCGGGTAGCTGTGCTCGTGGCCGGCCAGGCCCACCTGGCTCAGCGCCTCGCGGGCACGGCTGTGGCGCTCGGCCTCGGCCACGCCGGCGATTTCCAGGCCGAATGCGGTGTTCTGCAGCACGCTCATGTGCGGCATCAGCGCGAAGGACTGGAACACCATGCCCATTTCCTTGCGGCGCACATCGAGCAGGTCTTTATCGGAGAGGCCAGTGATTTCACGGCCGTTGAGGTGAATGCTGCCGGAGGTGGGTTCGATCAGGCGGTTGAACAGCCGCACCATGGTCGATTTGCCCGAGCCGGACAACCCCATGATGACGAAGATCTCGCCACGCTTGACGGAAAAACTTGCATCGAACACGCCGACGACGTGGCCGGTCTTGCTGAAGATCTCGTTCTTGTCGGCGCCCTTGCGGAGCATCTCCATGGCCATGTCCGGGTTGGGGCCGAACACCTTGAAGATATTGTTTACCGAAAGAATCTCATCGGCATGGCTCATACGACCCTCTTTATTATGCTTATAAACCAATCTATCAACATCGCACTTTCAATAAGGCGGGTAGAGATCAGTGCGAGTACGCTTGGCAGTCCGTTCAAATTCGAACGTGAGTCGAAACCGGCACGCAGAAATTCCTGCTTCAAAATTATCGACATCGATGTCTCAATGCCGCGCCGTAGCTTCAACGTTAGGCCTTGACCCCACCTGGGTCCAACGACATTTGCATGGCGCTAACCATTACCTGAAGTTATCAATCGCGCTGCAGCCGTTGCACCAGGCGGCCTGCGCATTTACCGCCTGCGCTGCAACAGGCTAGAGTGGCCTACCCGGCGAGACGAAGGACCTCCCCCCACCATGGTCAGACATTCCGAACCCGATCAGACGCTGATCAAGATGCCTTCGCTGCGCGCCGTGAAAGTGTTCGTCGCCGCCGCCAAATACCAGAACTTCACCCGCGCCGCCGAGGCCCTGTGCGTGACCCAGGCCGCCGTCAGCCGGCAGATCCGCGAGCTGGAAACCTACCTCGGCGCCGAGCTGTTCAACCGGGTCGGCCGCGCGGTAGAGCTGACCGTGGCAGGTTCGATCTTCTTCGATGCGGTGCAGTTATCGTTCGTCAACATCTCCCAGGCGGCCGAGCGCATCCGCAGCAATACCAACACCAAGCACGTGGTTACCCTGTGCTGCTCGCCGGCCTTCGCCGCCCTGTGGCTGGGGCCACGGATGCCGAAGTTCTTCGAAGAAAACCCGGATATCGACATCAACCTGGTGACTACCCAGAACTTCCTGTCGATGGAGCCTGGCGTTCGGCCGGACATCTACATCACCAAACTGGGCAAGATCCAGGCGGGCTACAGCTGCCACCCGCTGAACCATGACGTGATCTATCCGGTATGCGGCCCGCAGTACCTGGCGCAGCATCCGGAGCTGGCCACCCTGGAGGGCATCCGCGACAGTTCGTTGCTCAACCTCAGCCCTTATGGCCGCTCGCAGGTCGCCGAACACGTGGACTGGAATGTGTGGCTGGCGTTTCACGATGTCGACCTGAAAACCCGGGCCAACACCGCGCCGCACTTTTTCAATGCCAACGACTACAACCTGCTGGTGCAGCTGGCCATGAGCAACCAGGGCGTGGCGCTGGGTTGGCACCACCTTGTGGCGCCGCTGGTTGCCCAGGGTTTGCTGGTGCGGCCGGTGGAGCAGCAACTGGTGCTCAAAGATACCTTCCACTTCCTGGCCTTCAATGACGACAAGGACCACGACGCCAGTTGCCGGCGCTTGCGCGACTGGCTGCTGCAGGAGTTTCAGCCGTTGCTGGATGCCAGCGCGTAACGCCCGCCAAGCCGTTCATCCCTCCGATCGTCAGCTCAACGCATCACCCCTCCAACGCGGGCGTCAAATGGTGGCAAAGGCCCTTTTGGAGAAGCCTCATGACCCAGCACGCCGTGGCCCGCCTCGAACAGCTCGACCCCAAGCGCCCGTTGCGGGTGCAGGCCGGCAGCGAAGAAGTGATCCTGATTCGCCAAGGCGACCGGGTGCACGCCTATCAGGGTAATTGCCCGCATGCTGGCGCGCCGCTGGACGAAGGCGTGATCTGCGGCGGGCTGCTGGTGTGCCCTTGGCACAAGGCCGCGTTTGCCGTCGACGAAGGCGCAGTGTGCGAACCCCCGGCGCTGGCGGACCTGCGCCGCTATCCCGCGTGGGTCAAGGATGGCGAAATCTGGGTTGATGACCAGCCATTGCCATACCCCGAACCTCCGCGCCACAGTGATGCCCGTTGCTTCGTGGTGATCGGTGCCGGTGCTGCAGGCTCGGCGGCGGTGGCCACATTGCTGGCCCATGGTTTTGGCGGCCGCCTGGTGTGGATAGACCAGGAGCGCCAGCCAGCCTACGACCGTACCGCGCTGAGTAAATTCGTGATCGCCGGGCAGATGCCGCCGGACGAAGTACCCGCGCTGCTGGAGGCTGACCAGTTGCGCAAGGGCCAACTGGAACGGTGCTTCGGCAAAGTGCGCACCCTGGACACCAAAAAGCGCCAGGTCACCCTCGCCGACGGCCAGCGCATCGACTATGACGCGGCGTTGCTGGCCACCGGTGGCAAGCCGCAGCGCCCCGAGCTGCTCGGTGTCGACCTGGAAGGCATCGTCACGCTTCGCTCACGCGAGGATGCGGCGCGCCTGCTCGATGCTGCCGAGCCGGGGCAGCCTGTGGTGATCGTCGGGGACGGCTTCATCGGCCTGGAGGCCGCCTCGGCGTTGCGCAAGTATGGGGCGCAGGTGCATGTGGTCACCCGCCACGAGGTGCCCCTGAGCAAGCAGCTGGGTGAGCGCATTGGGCGCAGCATTCGCGAGCTGCATGAGCGTAAAGGCGTGGTGTTCCATGGCCCGACCGAGGTCGAACGCTTCATCGGTGAGGAACGGGTCGAAGCTGTGCTGCTGGCCAACGGCGAGCGGCTGACGACGCCGCTGGTGCTGCTCGGCACCGGGGTCAAACCGGCCACCGCGTTCGTGCAGGGTGTGCCGCTCGCCGAGGACCGTTCATTGCGCGTCGACGCCGAGCTGCATGCTGGCGATCGGCTATGGGCCGCCGGCGATATCGCCACCTTCCCCCTCGCCGGCCGCCCGGTGCGCATCGAGCACTGGCGCCTGGCGCAGCAGCATGGCGTGATCGCCGCCGCCAACATGCTGGGCGAGCAGCGCCGTTACGCGGATGTGCCGTTTTTCTGGACGTATCAGCATGGCCGCACCTATGAGGTGCTGGGGCATGCGCGGGATTGGGACCATATCGAGTTTGTCGGGGAGCCCGAGAAAGGCGATTTCATTGCCTTGCAGTGCGTGGGCGAACAGGTCGAGGCGGTGATTGCCAAGGGGTATTCGGATGCCATGGCGGCGCTTTCGCAGCGCATGAAGCGGCCGTTGAAACGGGATGAGGCACTCAAGATGATTGGCTGAGTTCAGGGCCCGCCTCCCTTTCAAAGCCAGCCGGTTCTGTGTAAAACAGGCAGATCATTCCCCATCAAGGACACCCCGGCATGATCTACCGCACCCTCGGCCACAGCGGCCTGCAAGTCTCCGCGCTCACCCTGGGCAGCATGATGTTCGGCGAGCAGACCAGTACCGAGGATGCACTGCGGATCATCGACAAGGCGTGGGACCAGGGCATCAACTTCATCGACACCGCCGACGTGTACAACGCTGGGCGCTCCGAGGAAATCGTCGGCGAAGCGGTGGCGCGCCACCGCCAGGACTGGATCGTAGCGTCGAAAGTCGGCATGGGCCCGGCTGATGGCCTGCCCAACCGCAGCGGGCTGTCGCGCAAGCACATCTTCAACGGCATCGACGCCACGCTGACGCGCATGGGGCTGGACTACCTGGACATCTACTACCTGCACCGCGAGGACCACAAGGTGCCGCTGGAAGAAACGGTGCGGGCCATCGGCGACCTGCTGCAGCAGGGCAAGATCCGCTACTGGGGCGTGTCCAACTACCGCGGCTGGCGCATTGCCGAAATCTGCAACCTGGCCGAGCGCCTGGGTGTGGCCAAGCCGGTGGTCAGCCAGCCGCTGTACAACATCGTCAACCGCCAGGCCGAACCCGAACAACTGACCGCCGCGGCCTATCACGGCCTGGGCGTGGTGCCGTTCAGCCCGCTGGCCCGCGGTGTGCTCAGCGGCAAATACGCACCGGGCGCCGAGCCTGAAGCCGGCAGCCGCGCCGCCCGCCAGGACAAGCGCATCCTCGAAGTGGAATGGCGCCAGGAGTCGCTGAGCATCGCCAGGCAGATCCAGGCGTATGTCGAGGCCAAGGGCGTGGGCATGGTCGAGTTCGCCATTGCCTGGGTGCTCAACAACCAGCTGGTCAGCTCGGCGATCGTCGGGCCACGCACCGAGGCGCAGTGGGATACCTATGCCGGGGCGCTGGCGGTGAAGGTCACGGCGGAGGATGAAGCGTTCATCGACTCACTGGTGACTCCGGGGCATGCGTCGACGCCGGGGTTCAATGATGTGGCGCACTTTGTCAGTGGGCGGGTGGCTCGGCGCTGAGATTTGTAGGGCCTGAGCGGGCCTCATCGCCGGCAAGCCGGCTCCCACAGGTATGACGCAGGGCTCACGGGCGGCGCTGTACCTGTGGGAGCCGGCTTGCCGGCGAAGGGCCCGCCCGGGCAAAACCCATTGGGGAGCCCACTGCCGGAGTGCCGGTCCCCCCTTTCCCCAATCATCCCGGTATCGTGCGCGCCATTGGTTTTCCCACCTTTGGAGCGGTAATGAAACTCTTCCAGCCTTTGCAAATCGGCCCACTGACACTGCCCAACCGCGTATTCATGGCCCCCCTCACCCGCCTGCGCAGCCGGGAGCCCGGCGATGTGCCGACGCCGATGATGGCCGAGTACTATGCCCAGCGTGCCAGCGCGGGGCTGATCATCACCGAAGCCACACAGATTTCCTTCCAGGCCAAGGGCTACTCGGGCTCGCCAGGCATCCACAGCGCCGAGCAGATTGCCGCCTGGCGCCTGGTCAACGAGGGCATCCATGCCGCAGGTGGCCACAGCGCCGTGCAGGTCTGGCACACCGGGCGGGTCTCGCATACATCGCTGCAACCGGGGGGCGATGCGCCAGTCGCACCGTCCGCCCTGCCCGCCGAAGCCCGCACAACCTTGCGTGATGAGCAAGGCAATCTGCTGCGTGTCGAGACCTCTGCCCCACGAGCCTTGAGCGAAAGTGAAATCGCCGGCATCGTCGCCGATTTCGGCCAGGCGGCAGTGAATGCCCGTGAGGCCAACTTCGATTTTATCGAACTGCATGCCGCACACGGCTACCTGCTGCACCAGTTCCTTACCCCAAGCGCGAACCTGCGTGAAGACCGCTACGGCGGCAGTGTCGAAAACCGTACGCGCATCGTGCTGGAAGCCGTGGACGCGGCGATTGCCAACTGGAGCGCCGACCGCGTTGCGATCCGCATCTTCCCGCTGGGTGGTTTCAATGGCGTGGACAATGGCGAGGACCAGGAAGCGGCAGGCTTGTACCTGATTGGGGAACTGGCCAAGCGCAACCTGGCCTATCTGCACCTGTCCGAGCCCGATTGGGCAGGCGGCAAGCCGCTGCGTGACTCGTTCCGTGAGGCCATTCGGGCGGCCTATCCCGGCGTAATTGTGGCAGCAGGCGCCTATACCGCCGAGAAGGCTGAAGACTTGATCCAGCGCGGGCTGATCGATGCCGCTGCGTTCGGCCGCAGCTTCATTGCCAACCCCGACCTGGTAGCGCGGCTGCAGGCACAAGCCCCTTTGAATGAGCACCGGGCGCAGTTCGATTATGCCAACGGGCCTGAAGGCTATACGGACTACCCGTTCCTGCAGCCGGCCTGATCAACGGCCTGGGCAGCGCAGCAGCAATTGGAGGCGGCCGACAAAGGTGCGTGTTCACCCAAGTGCCGCTTCCCTGTCACTCTTGAGTCACTTCAAGGGCCAGCGGGCCTTTTTCACCATCAACGTGGATATAGGTGACTCTCCGCCCTTGCTTGAGGCTTTTGAAGCCCTCTCCAGTGATGACTGAATAATGCACGAACAAATCAGCCCCTGACGCTGGCGTAATAAAGCCGAAGCCTTTCTCATTGTTGAACCACTTCACCGTACCGGCTTGTCTTTGCGACATGTACTTCACCCTTGATCGTAGCAGCACGCTTGTGCGGGTCAGGAGAAACCCACTTCGCAAGAACGGGCTGGTACGTCTGATCTTCTGGGTTTCAACCGGGCGTGACTACTGGCATTTTTACTAGTTGCAAACGCGATAAGGTTGAATCGCTTGCATTAAAAAGGGGCCGCGAAGGCCCCTTTCAGACGACGCACCCGTTTATTCGGCGCGTACCTGGGCGGCCTGCAGGCCTTTTTGCCCTTTTTCGGCAACAAAGCTGACCTTCTGGCCTTCTTTCAGAGACTTGAAGCCATCCGACTCGATGGCCTTGAAGTGGACGAACAGGTCATCACCACCCCCATCCGGGGTAATGAAGCCGAAGCCTTTCTCATCGTTGAACCATTTAACAGTTCCGTTCTGTCTGTTGGACATGCGCTGAATCCTCGGTCGCTGGCAGCTTGCTGCATTAGGTGAAGGTCACGGGAACCTTGTCGGTTTACAAGGCCCGGGCGCTAACAGTTTCAGCCATACATTGAAAAGGCGCCACTGCCATTTTTGCCAGCGCAGCTAACCGTACCTGCACAAGGCCTTTCACCCGAGTGAGCTCAACGCCTGCGCCGCATACGCATGCGAGCGCAAACGTGCCAGCGGATCATGGATACGGCAATCGATCATCAGTTCGTCGGCACCCGTCTGCTGGATCAGCGCGCGCAGCCCTTCCCTCACCCGCTCCGGCCCACCGGCGATGGTGCATGCCATCACCTGTTCCAGCACCGACCGCTCGTGGGCCGGCAGGCTTTCGACGTACCCTTCCTGCGGTTTGGGCAGCAGGCCGTAACGCCCTACGTGCAGGTCCAGCATCCACTGGCGATGGGAGCTGGCATGGTAATCGGCCTCGGCATCGCTGGCGGCGGCAAACAGGTTCACGCCCACCATCACAAAGGGTTTGGCCAACTGCGCGGACGGCTGAAAGTTCGCCCGGTAATGGGCGACGGCCTGCAGCAGGAAACGCGGCGCGAAATGCGAGGCAAAGGCATAGGGCAAGCCCAGCTTGGCCGCCAGGTCGGCGCCGAACAGGCTGGAGCCGAGGATCCACACCGGCACCTCATGGGTGCCGGGTACGCCACGCACCTGGCGTTTGCCATTGTCGGCCAGGTAGTCACGCAGCTCGGCAATGTCCTGGGCAAAATCACGTTCGGGCGCGGCGCCACGCAGGGCACGCACGGTCGGCCCCGAGGTGCCGGGCGCACGGCCCAGACCTAGGTCGATACGGCCTGGGTGAAGGGTGTCCAGGGTGCCGAACTGCTCGGCCACCACCAGTGGCGCATGGTTGGGCAACATGATGCCGCCGGCACCGACGCGGATGTGCTGTGTGGCGTTGGCGATTTCGTTGATCACCAGCGAAGTGGCGGCCGAGCCGATGCCGGGCATGTCGTGGTGCTCGGCGATCCAGTAACGGCTGTAGGCGTGCTGCTCGACATGGCGCGCCAGTTGGCGGGATTCTTCGATCGCGTCGGCGAAGGTCTTGCCTTCGCCAATCATGACCAGATCCAGTACGGACAGGGCAGTCATGGGGTCTCCACAGGGATTATCAGTGGCGCCAGTGTCCAGCCTGTTGCGCCAGGGATAAACCCAGGTTCAGGCCCTACATTCGGGCCTGATATTCCCCAATCACTGCTCCCAAGGCACACCCTGCTCCCAATTGGCTACCAGCAGGTCGATGAAGCCGCGCACCCGCGGGGACAGGTGGCGCTTGCTCGGGTACACAATGCGGATCGGATCTGCCGGTGGCCTGTAGCTGTGCAGCACTTCCACCAGCGTGCCTGCACGCAGGTCATCACCGGTGATGTAGGTAGGCAGATGAATCAGACCGAAACCTGCCCGCGCGCCGTCGAGCATCGCCTCGGAACTGTCGATATTGAGACGCCCGGGTTCTTCGCACAGGTGCAGGCCCTCATCCGTATGAAAGCGCCAGGGCATGGACTTTTCGCCGGCCAGGAAGGCGATCTTGTCATGCCCGTAGAGGTCTGCAGGCACAAGCGGCACACCATGCTGGCGCAGGTAATCAGGTGAGGCGCAGGTGACGAACTGCTGCCAGGCCACCGTGCGGGTGAGCAGTTGCGAGTCTTCCTTGGGCGCGCCAATGCGCACGGCAACGTCCACGCCCTCCTCCACCAGGTCGACAAAACGGTCGGTGAAGCGAATGTCGGCGCGCAGTTCCGGCCACTGCTTGAGGTAGGCATCGAGAATCGGCAGCACATGGCGCTGGCCCAACGACAGCGGTGCGGTCAGGCGCAAGGTGCCGGTGGGTTTGCCACGACGCTGGGCCATGGTGCTTTCGACCTCGTCCAGGTCATCGAGGATCTGCCGCCAGCGCTCATAGGCCACCAGGCCCTCGTCAGTCAGGCTGAGCTTGCGCGTGGTGCGGTTGAGCAGGCGCACTGCCATGCGGGCTTCCAGGCGGGCGATGCTCTTGCCCACAGCCGAGCGCGTCAGCCCCAGGCTTGCCGCTGCAGCGGTGAAGCTGCCGGCCTTCGCGGCACTGACGAAGGCGGCGATGTCGCCGAAGCGGTTGGGTTCCATGTGCAGGCTCCTGCGGATACTGAAGACCCGCTTAGATGGGTGCGTTTCGCCGTATTGCAAGGGCACGTTCACAGCAGCCACTGGAGCCCTTTGATGATCAGCAGGTGCAACGGATAGAACAGATAGCCCCAGCGGCCCACCGCTGGAACGGGCCGATGATCGCAACGCAGCAGCAGGCAACCGACTGGGATGGCCAGGCCAGCGGCGACCACGGTCAACAACGTGACCGGCGCCATCGGGTGCTCGAACAACCAGCTGTTGGTCAGGTTACCTGCCACCGCCAGCAGGCACGGCAGCAGCCAAGCTACCCCGCCGCGCTTGCGCGCCAAAAGCCAGGCTGCAGGCAGCAGCACCCCCGGCACGCCATACATCAATTGGGCACTGAACACTGTCGCGGTCAACACGGCGGCCAGGCCGATCAACCTGGCCTGCAGTTGGGGATGCCACACACTCCAGGCAACCAGCAGCCCAAGCGTCAGCGTGGGGATCACGCTGAGCGTCTGCGTGGCCGGGTCCAGCCAGCGATAAGGGGCTTCGGACAGCACGGCGAAGGCCAGCATCCAGCCCAGGTAACGCAGGTTGCCGCGGGTGAACAGTTGCCCCGGCTGGCGGCGCCCGACATTCACCGCGATGGCCAGGCAGAACAGCGGGAACGCCAGCCGGCCGACAATGAACAAGCCATCGGCCGCCGGCCAGAGAAACCGCAGGTGGTCGGCGACCATGGTCACGATGGCCGCCCACTTGACCAGGTCCAGCCCCGCAGAACGCACGCCTCAGCGCCCAGGCCCGGCTGCCTGGCCCAGATACTTGGTGGTCCAAGCGGCCAATGGCAATGGCGGTTGCTGGTCGAGGATGCGCCGCCAGATCAACGCCAGGTCGTGGCTGTTGAACATCGAACCCACCCCGGCACCGCGCCATGCGGTGGGTGTGTGGGCAATCCAGTGCCCCTGGGAATCGCGGTGGGCCATGTTGAAGCGGAAGGTGTAGTTACCCGGGATGCCCATGCGCAGGTCGGTGACCACCAGCGCACCGTCCACTTCGTCGTAGCGCAGCCAGTCATCGGTGAACCAGCGCAGGCGCTGCAGCAGCGGCGTATCGGCCAGGGCGTCGGCGAGCGGCAGGTTGCGTGGCAGGCGCTGCATTTCGGGTGGTTCGCGGTCGAATGCGCTGCTGACGCCTTCGTAGTAGTCGCCCTCTGGCGTTTTGGCCAGCACCCGCCAGACCAGGCTGTTGAAAGCAATCGGCACCGCGCGCACATCGCTGGCGACAATGCCCTGCTGGTCGAGTGCTGCCTGAAAACGCTGCTCGGCAGCCATGCGCGAGGCCAGACCGAAACCCAGGTACGCGGTGCTGAACACCAGCGCCAGGCTCAACAGGCGCACAGCGCTGCCGTTTACGCCCTTGAGGGCGGCGTAAAGCACGGCAGCAAGCAATGGCACGGTGTACACCGGGTCGATGATGAACACCGAGGCCCAACTGAGCGGGGTGAATTGCAGCGGCCAGAACAGCTGGGTGCCGTACACCGTGAATGAATCCAGAATCGGATGGGTGACCAGCACCAGCCAGAACGCCAGGAACAGCCTGGGCAAGCTGTAGCCCTTGTCGGGCCAGCGCGTGCGGCCTAGCCAGTTGACCAGCCACGCAAGCAGCAGGGCCAACCCGGTGAGGACGAAAATGGAGTGAGAGAAGCCCCGGTGGAAGGTCATTTGCGACACCGGGTCGGCGTAGCGGATGACCACGTCCAGGTCCGGCACGGTGCCCAGTAGCGCCCCGTAGATGAGCGAGCGACGGCCCTGTATGCGGCCGAGCACCGTGCCCTGCAGCGCGGCGCCGAGTACGGCTTGGGTGATGGAGTCCAAGGGGAGGCTTCCTGAGTGGTCAATACCGGAAACCTAACCCTTGAGCGCCTGAGGGTGCAAATGCTGCTGTGTGACAACGATTGGCAGAAGCCTGCATCGGCCCCTTCGCGGGCAAGCCCGCTCCCACAGAGTTCATCACCCACCTGACAACTGTGCGGCACCTGTGGGAGCGGGCTGGCCCGCGAAGAGGCCAGCGCTAACTCAAAACAGCTGCCAGGTGTACACGAAGATCAGCCGGTTCTCGTCGATATCACTGCGGTAATTGGACCGCGCCATGGCATTCCTCACCCGAATACCCAACCCCTTCAGCACCCCGCTCTGCACCGCGTACCCCAAGTCGATGTCCCGCTCGCGGTCCTTCCCCTCATACCCCTGCCCGGTATCGACGTTGTTACCAGTGATGTAGCGCACCGTCGCCGTCAGCCCCGGGATGCCCATGGCCGCGAAGTTGTAGTCGTAACGCAACTGATAGGAGCGCTCGTCGGTGTAGGCAAACTCATAGGTCGGCACCTCGTTGCCCAGCGGCGAGATATTGGCAAACACCCGGGGGAACGGGCTATCGCCGTAAATGCCCTGGTAACCGACGTGGAAGCTATGGCCACCGCGCCTGGCCGTGAGCAGCGAGAAGAACGCCTGGTTATCGATATTGCCTAGCAACGCATCGCCTTGCTCACGGGCCGTGAAGTAGCCAAGGTTGGCGCTGAGCACCCAGTCCCCCAGGGGCTTGCTGTGCTTGAAACCGACAAAGCCTTGTTCGTAGATATCCTCTAGTTGCCCGTACCACAGGCTGACACTGCTCTGGTTGGCATTGAACGCGTAGTCGCCCCCCACATAGTTGAAGCCATCGCTCTGGGCCTGGCGCTGCGGCACGTGGCCGAGCATGGCGTTCATCTTGCCGTCGCCGCCTTCGTTGCGCAGGTGCGTGGACCGCAGGTGCCCGGCCTGTAGGGTCAGGCCGCCCAGCTCGGCCGAGCTCAGGCTGACGCCCTGGTAGGTCGGCGGCAGCAGGCGGATGTCACTGAATGTCAGCACCGGTAAGTTGGGTTGTAATTCGCCGATGCGCAGTTCGGTTTTCGACAGCCTGGCCTTGAACGTCGGTGCCAGGCGGCTGTACTCGCCAGCGGCGCGGCCATCGCCCTGCACCGGTAGCAGGCCCGTGTTGACGCGGTCCGGGCTGCTGTCGAGCCTGATGCCCAGCAAACCCAGTGCGTCCACGCCAAAACCGACGGTGCCGGGGGTGTAACCGGACTTGAAGTCGAGGATGAAGCCTTGGGCCCACTCCTCGGCCTTGGATTGCGGGTTGGCACCGACGATGTCGGAATAGTCGCGGCTGAAGTAATAGTTGCGGGCGCTGAGGCTGGCCTTGGCATCCTCGAAGAAGCCGCCTTCGGCGGCGAGCAGCGGTTGGCTGAGCAGGGTCAGCCCGATGGCGACGCAAGGGGTGTGGTTCATTCCGAAGCTCTCTTGATCTTGTTGTTATGGATAAAGCGCGGGGAACACAGGTTTCAGGGCGCGCGGCGCAGGGCCTCGCGGGTTTGCGGCTGGCGCAGGCTCAGCAGCGCATGCGCCAGCAGGCCGAACAGCAGCCCCCAGAACGCGGCCGACAACCCCAGGAAGGACACCCCGGAAGCGGTGACCAGGAAGGTGAACAGCCCGGCATCACGCTCGCGTGGCTCAGCCAGGCTGCGGGCGAGGGCCTCGCTGATCGCGCCATACAGGGCAAGCCCGGCCAGGGCGGCGATCAATGCAGCAGGAAAGGCGGCGAACAGCGACATCAGCGTCGCGCCGGCAATGCCCAGCAGCAGGTACAGCGCGCTGCCCGCGACCGCCGCGACATAGCGCCGGCGCGGGTTTTCATGGGCCTCAGGCCCCGTGCACAGGCTGGCGGTGACGGCCGCAAGGTTCAGGCCATGGCAGCCGAAAGGTGCCAGCAAGGCACCGCCGATAGCGCTGGCACTGATCAACGGGCTGGCCGGTGTGGCGAAGCCTGCGTTGCGCAGCACCGCCATGCCCGGCATGAACTGCCCGGTCAGCGCCACCAGCACCATCGGCAGCGCCAGGCTGAACATCGCCGCCAGGCTGAACTGCGGGGTAATCCACTGCGGCGAGGCCAGCTCCAGCACCAGCGCCTCGCTGCGTAGCGCCCCGCTGGCAACCGTCACAAACGCACCGACACACAGCACGGCCGCGACGGCGTAGCGCGGCTGCAGCCTGCGCATCAGCACGTAGGTGACGAACATCGCCAGCACCAGCCCAGGCTGCACCGGCAACGCACGGAACACCTCGGTACCGAAACTGAACAGAATGCCGGCCTGCATGCCGGCGGCAATCGAGCCCGGCAGGCGCGCGATGATGCGGTCGAAGGCGCCGCTGATGCCGATCAGCAGCAGGACCAGGTTGGCCACCAGATACGCCCCCACCGCCTGCTCCAGGCCAAGCTGCGGCAAGGCCGTGACCAGCAGCGCGGAGCCTGGGATGGACCAGGCGATCACCACCGGCACGCGGTAATGCAGGCTGAGCAGCGCGCCGAGCACGGCGCTGCCCATGGAGATCGCCCACACCCAGGAGGACAGCAGGCCATGGGACAGGCCGGCGGCTTCGGCGGCGTGGAAAATGATCACCAAGGGGCCGGCGTAGGAAATCATCGTCGCGATGCAGCCGGCGACGAGGGCGGACAGGGAACAGTCCTTGATCAGGGTATTCATGGGGACCTCTCGCAAGGCTTGGGCCGCGTTTTACGGACAGCTCTTGTTTTGTGTGGCCCTCTTCGCGGGCAAGCCCGCTCCCACACAGCCCCCAAGGGCAGCGGAGAACCTGTGGGAGCGGGCTTGCCCGCGAAGAAGCCACCGCAGTGGATCAGGCCTGTTGCAACGCCCGTGGCCGCCCGCTGCGCTGCTCGTGCGCGCCTTCCTGCGCTTTCTGCAGCTGGAAGTCGAACTTCAACTCGGCATGGCGCCCCTCGGCCCCCTCCTGGAACACCACCTCCCCCACCAACCCATCGCGCGTGGCGTAGGCGAAGTCGTCCCACAGGTACTTGTCCCCGGACAGGTTGATCTGCGTGGTCAGGTGCCGATGCCCTGGCGCCGAGATGAAGAAGTGCACATGCGCCGGGCGCTGGCCGTGGCGGCCGAGCAGATCCAGGCATTCCTGAGTCGGGCCCTGCGGGTCGCAGCCATAGCCCGACGGCACGATGGAGCGGGCGCGGTAGCGGCCTTCGGCGTCGGTGACGATGCGCCGGCGCAAGTTGTATTCGGACTGGCTCTGGTCAAAGAACGAATAGGTGCCACGGGTATTGGCGTGCCACAGGTCCACCGTAGCACCGGCCAGCGGCTGGCCTTGTGGGTCGAACACCTGGCCTTCGAGGAACATGACCGTGGCCACGCCCTCCTCGCTGCCGTCGTCCATGCGCACTTCGCCCTGGGCAATGGGCGCACCGGCGACGTACAGCGGGCCTTCGATGGTGCGCGGGGTGCCGCCGCTGAGGCCGGCCGCGGCGTCTTTGGCATCCTGCAGCAGGTCGAGGAAGTGCTCGATGCCCAAGCCCGCCACCAGCAGCCCGGCCTCACCGCGCCCGCCCAGGCGGTTGAGGTAGTCGACGGCGTGCCAGAACTCGTCTTCGCTGATGTCCAGGTCTTCGATCAGGCGGGCGGTATCTTGCAGCACGCGCTGGATGATGCGCTTGAGGCGCGGGCTGCCTTCGTCGTTGCCGAAACCTGCGGCTTCTTCAAAGAACTTCTGGGCCTCGGCAGTGTGGGAAATTTTCACGGTCATGGGGGTTACCTCGTCTTGTTCTTGTGCAGAAGGTTGGGCTCAGCGGTCGTCGGCGTGGATCGACGACGGGTGACGGCACAGGCCGTGGACCTCGATATCCATGTAGGGGAACAGCGGCAGCTGCATCAGCGTGTCGTGCAGCGCTTCGACGCTGGGCACATCGAACACGCTGTAGTTGGCGTAGTGCCCGGCGATGCGCCACAGGTGGCGCCAGGTGCCCTCGCGCTGCAGGCGCTGGGCCAGTTCCTTTTCGTCGGCCTTGAGTTTTGTGGCCATTGCCGGGGCCATGTCGGCCGGCAGTTTCACGGTCATCTTCACGTGGAAGAGCATGCTGCTTTCTCCTGTCTTGCGAATTTTCCAAAGGCTGGCACGGTCCCTGTGGGAGCGGCTTTATGTGTTCTTTCAGCGGCGGGCGAAGCGCGCCAGGCGTTGTTCGTCGAGGGTCAACCCCAGGCCCGGGGTGCGTGGCACGTGCAGCTGGAAGTCGCGGTACTGCGGCGGCTCGTTGACGATTTCTTCGGTCAACAGCAGTGGGCCGAACAGCTCCGTACCCCAGGTCAGCTCGCGCAAGGTGAGGAAGGCATGGGCCGAGGCCAGGGTGCCGATCGCGCCTTCGAGCATGGTCCCGCCGTACAAGGCGATGCCGGCCGCTTCGGCGATCTGCGCGGTGCGCAGCACAGCACGCGGGCCGCCATTTTTGGCGATCTTCAGGGCGAAGATGCTGGCGGCACCACTGGCGGCCAGGCTGAAGGCGTCCTCGACGCTTTCAATGGATTCGTCGGCCATGATCGGCGCCGGGCTGCGCTGGTTAAGGCGTATCTGCCCGCCGCGGTTGACGCGCGAGATCGGCTGCTCGATCAGGTCGATACCGTTGTCGCCCAGCACCTGGCAGGCGCGGATGGCCTGGGACTCGTCCCAGTACTGGTTGACGTCGACCCGCACGCTGGCGCGCTCGCCCAGCGCGCGCTTGATCGCCACCACGTGGTTCAAGTCCTGCTGCAGCGGGTTGGCGCCAATCTTCAGCTTGAACACGCGGTGGCGGCGGATCTCAAGCATGTGCTCGGCCTCGGCGATGTCGCGGGCAGTGTCGCCGCTGGCCAGGGTCCAGGCCACTTCCAGGCTGTCGCGCACGCGCCCGCCGAGCAGCTCGCTGACCGGCAGGCCCAGGCGTTTGCCCTGGGCGTCGAGCAAGGCGCTCTCGATGCCCGACTTGGCGAAGGTGTTGCCCTTGGCCTGTTTGTCGAGCTTGAGCATGGCGGCGTTGATGTTACCCGCCGGCAGGCCGATCAGTGCCGGGGCCAGGTGCGCGTCGATATTGGCCTTGATGCCTTCGGGGCTCTCGTAGCCGTAGGCCAGGCCGCCGATGGTGGTGGCCTCGCCGATGCCTTCCACACCATCGCTGCAGCGCAGGCGCAGCACTACCAGGGTTTGCTGCTGCATCGTGTGCATGGCCAGCTTGTGTGGGCGGATGGTCGGCAGGTCGACGATCAGCGCCTCCAGCCGTTCAATGGTCGGGCTTGTCATGCAAGAGCTCCAGTTCAGTCAGTAGGAAGGTCAGGCCGTTGCCGCCATGGCGTGACGCCGGCCGCTGGCCAGGTGCACGGCCATGGCCAGCGCGGCAATCGCGCCGGGGATGGCGAAGGCGATGAAGTTGAGTTGCAGCGGCAGGTTGATGCCCATCAGCGCACCGCCCAGCAGCGGCCCGACGATGGCGCCGTTGCGGCCTATCCCTGAGGCCCAGCCAAGGCCCGTGGAGCGCACCGACAGGCCGTAAAGCTGGGCAGCACCGGCATACAGCAGGATTTGCGTGCCGATGGTGGTGGCGCCGGCGATGAAGATCAGCAGGTACAGCACCGGCATCGGGCTGTTGACCCCCAGCAGGCTGATCGACAGCGCTGCCGCCAGGAAGAACGCCACCTTCACCTTGACTAGGTTGTAGCGGTCGCCCAGCCAGCCACCGAGGATCGCCCCGGCCATACCGCCAAAGTTCAGCGCCAGCAGGAACGACAGGCTCGAACCCAGGCTGTAGCCGGCGTTGGCCATGAGTTTCGGCAGCCAGCTGCTGAGCGCGTAGACCATCAGCAGGCAGCAGAAGAACGCCAGCCACAGGGCCAGGGTGCGGGTGGCCAGGCCGTTGCGGAACAGGTCCATTAGTGAGCCGCCCTTGCCTTTGCGGTCACTCGCCTGCAACTGATCGTCAGGCTGCACATCGCAGTTCGGATCGAGGCGTTTGAGCAGCGTGCGGGCCTCATCGGTACGGCCCTGGCGCACCAGGAAACCGATGGATTCGGGCAGGTAGCAGAGGATCACCGGCAACAGCAGCAGCGGCACAGCTGCGGCGAAGAACATCGACTCCCAGCCGAAACGCGGCAGCATGACGATGCCCACGCCCGCCGACAGCATGCCGCCCAGCGAATAGCCGCTGAACATGATCGCCACCAGCGTGCTGCGCAGGCGCTTGGGCGCGTACTCGTTCATCAGCGCCACGGCATTGGGCATCAGGCCGCCGCAACCCAGGCCTGCGATGAAACGGTAGATGCCAAACTCGCTCGGGCTGCTGGCGAAGCCGTTGAGGATGGTCGCCCCCGAGAACAAGGCGAAACAGATGGCGATACCTTTTTTGCGCCCGATGCGGTCGGCCAGGCTGCCGAAGGCCAGCGCACCGAACATCATGCCGAACAGCGCGTAGCTGCCCAGGGCGCCGGCCTGCAAGGGGGTCAGGCCCCACTCTTTCATGATCACCGGCAAGACCACGCCGTAGATGAACAGGTCATAGCCGTCGAAGATCAGCAGCAGGCCGCACAAGGCCATGACCCGCCAGTGGAAGGCGGTGAAACGGGCGTTGTCGATGATCGGGTGCACGTCAAGGGTTCGCATGGCATCTGTCTCTCTTGTTGTTCTTGTGGAGGAAAACTGCCTGGGGGTGCTGCTCAGCCGAGGTCACCGCCCCCTACCGGCAGGGTTACGCCGGTGATGTAGGAGGCCTCGTCGGAAGCCAGGAAGAGGATCGCGCCGACCTGTTCGTCGATGCTGCCGTAGCGGTGCATCAGGCTGCTGTCCAGGGTCTGGTCGACGATTTGCTGGTACCAGCGTTTGTCCTGCTCGCTCTGCTCGGCCTCGTTGCGCGGCACGCGCCGGGGTGGCGCTTCGGTGCCGCCGGGCGCGGTGGCGTTGACGCGGATGCCACGGCCGGCGGTTTCGAAGGCCAGGCACGCGGTAAGCGCGTTCACCCCGCCTTTGGCTGCGCCGTAGGGCACGCGGTTGACGCCGCGGGTGGCGATCGACGAGACGTTGACGATGGCGCCGCTGCCGCGTTCGAGCATGTAGGGCAGCGCTGCGTGGCAGCACCACAGGGTGGGGAACAGCGAGCGGCGCACTTCGGCCTCGATCTGCGCCACCTCGTAGTGTTCGAACGGCTTGGCCCAGATGGTGCCGCCGACGTTGTTGATCAGGATGTCGAGGCGGCCGAAGGTTTCAACTGCCGTGGCCATGACCTGGGCGCAGTCGGCGTGCTGCTCGAGGTCGGCGATGAGGGTCAGCATGCCCTCCCCGGCCAGTTCATGGACCAGCTCGGAGCGGTCCACCGCCACCACTTGCGCGCCTTCGGCCTTGAGCCGCCAGCACACGCCACGGCCGATGCCTTGGGCGGCGCCGGTGACCAGGGCGACTTTGTTGTGGAATCGGTTAGTCATATCCATTTCTCCGATACCCCGCTGCCCGTTGTGGGAGCGGGTTTACCCGCGAATGCGCCCGACCGGACACTTCTGTTGAACCTGCTGGCCTCTTCGCGGGTAAACCCGCTCCCACAGGGTTCGGCGTCGTTTGTGCCATTCACGGACGAAATAAAAGGAGGCCGCCCTCACCCGCACGATGCAGGCGGCCCCAAGGAAACTCAGGCCGCGGCGGCAAACTTCTCGAAGTAGAAGTTGGCCGGGGTGATGCCCTGTTCGCGGATGTACTGGCTGACCGCTTCGACCATCGGTGGTGGCCCGCACAGGTACACATCCACATCCCCGTCATTGAGGTGGCGCGGCTCGATGTGCTGGGTCACGTAGCCCTTCTGCGGGTACTGGCTTTCGGGGTTGGCCACGCAGGCGCTGAAGGTGAAGTTGGGGATCCGCGCCGCCAGAGCCTGCAGGCGGTCCAGCTCGACCAGGTCGAAATCGTTGGTCACCCCGTAAATCAGGTGCAGCGGGTGCTCGCTGCCCTGCTCGGCCACCTTCTCCAGCATCGCGGTGAAGGGTGCCAACCCGGTACCACCGGCCAGCAGCAGCAAGGGGCGCTGGATCGGCCGCAGGTAGAAGCTGCCCAAGGGGCCAGCCAGGCTCATGCTGTCGCCGGCCTTGGCCAGGCTGGTGAGGAAGCTGCTCATCAGCCCGCCCGGCACGTTGCGGATCAGGAAGCTGACCTCGCCGTCCTTCTGCAGCGAGCTGAAGGAGTAGGCGCGGCTCTGGTCGCTGCCCGGCACATTCAGGTTGACGTACTGCCCGGGCAGGAAGGCCAGGCGGCTCAGCGCTTCGCCCTTGATCGACAAGGCGATGGTGCTGGCCGACAACTGGCGCACGTCGCTGATGGCGGCCTGGAAGCTGGCCTGTTCGGTCTTGCACACCTGCGAAGACGCCGGGATGCGCACCACGCAGTCGCTTTCGGCGCGCATCTGGCAGGTCAGCACGTAGCCTTCGGCGATTTCTTCGGGGCTCAAGGCGTCTTCAATGAAGTTGTCGCCCAGGTCGTAGCGCCCGGACTCGGCCTTGCACTTGCAGGTGCCGCAGGCGCCGTCGCGGCAGTCCAGCGGGATGTTGATGCCTTGGCGGTAGGCGGCGTCGGCCACGGTTTCATGGCCGCTGGCCTCGATGAAGCGGGTGACCCCGTCTTCGAAATTAAGCGCGATCTGGAAGCTCATGTTGCACCTCGCGGGCGAACCGGGCCGCGGCGCGCCAAAAGGGGCACACCGGGCCGTTCGCGTTGACACGGATCAGATGTGGTAGATGTCGATGACCTGGCGCACGTAGTCGTTCTTCAGCACCACCTTCTTGGCCTTGATCAACGGCTGTTCGCCGCGCAGGTCGAGGGTGTAGAAGCTGCTGCCGAAGTAACTGTCGGTGGTCTTGTAGCGAAAGCTCAGGGTGTGCCAGTTGAAGCGCACCTGGCAGTAGCCTTCGCCCTGCTCGACGATCTCGATGTTGCTGATGTTGTGCGAGGTGCGGGTGTCCGGCACGGTCGCGCTGGAGCGCTCGGTCTTGATGCGGAACACCCGGTCCTCGAGACCGCCACGGTTGCCGTACCAGATCAGCGAGATCTCGCTTTGCGGGTCCTCGGTGAGGCGGTCGTCGTCATCCCACGCGGGCATCCAGAAGGTGGCGTCGCTGGCGTACAGTTCCAGCCACGAGTCCCACTGGGCGTCGTCCAGATAGCGCGCTTCGCGGTAAAGGAAGTCGCGCACGGTGTCATGCAGGCTCATTGCACGGCCTCCACGGGGATCAGTTGCTGTTCGTCCTTGAGGGCCTGGATCATGGTGTCCTGCCAATACTTGTGCTGCAGCACGAACAGGCCTTCATCTTCGGTGCGCACGCCGGAAAGCAGCGGTTGCAGCTCGATTTCCCTGGCCGCCTCATCGGCGCCTTCAACCCAATGTTTCGCGCCGCGGGACATGTCGTTCCAGCCAGTACCACCGCCGTAGCCGGTCTGGCACGAGCGGAACTCTTCCAGGTCGTCCGGCGTTGCCATGCCGCTGACGTTGAAGAAGTCTTCGTACTGACGGATACGCTTGGCGCGGGCGTCGGCGCTTTCGCCTTTGGGCGCGATGCAGTAGATGGTGATTTCGGTCTTGTTCACCGAAATCGGCCGGGCAACGCGGATCTGCGAGCTGAACTGGTCCATCAGGTACACGTTGGGGTACAGGCACAGGTTGCGCGAGTTCTCGATCATCCAGTCGGCGCGCGCCTGGCCGAAGTCGGCGGCCAGCTGGTCACGCCGCTCGTAGGCCGGGCGGTCTTCCGGGTTGGCCCAGCGGGTCCACAGCAGCAGGTGGCCGTGGTCGAAGGAGTAGAAGCCACCGCCCTGCTTGGCCCAGGCCCCGGCGCTCATGGTCTTGATCTCGTCACCTGCCTCGCGCTGTTTGCGCTGGCTCTGGGTGGCGGCGTAGTTCCAGTGCACGGAACTCACGTGGTAGCCGTCGGCGCCGTTCTCGGCGGTGAGCTTCCAGTTGCCCTCGTAGATATAAGAGCTGGCACCGCGCAGCACTTCCAGGCCTTCGGGGGACTGGTCGACGATCATGTCGATGATCTTCGCCGACTCGCCCAGGTGCTCGACCAGCGGCTTGACGTCAGCACTGAGGCTGCCGAACAGGAACCCCCGGTAGGACTCGAACCGGGCGAGCTTGGTCAGGTCATGGGAGCCGTCGCAGTTGAAGCTGTCGGGGTAACCTGCGTTGCTTGGGTCTTTGACCTTGAGCAGCTTGCCGCTGTTGTTGAAGGTCCAGCCGTGGAACGGGCAGGTGTAGCTTGCGCGGTTACCGCGCTTGTGCCGGCAGAGCATGGCGCCGCGGTGGCTGCAGGCATTGAGGAAGGCATTGAGCTCACCGTCCTTGTTGCGCGCGATGAAAATCGGCTGGCGCCCCATGGTCAGGGTGAGGAAGTCGTTTTTTTCGGGGATCTGGCTTTCGTGGGCCAGGTAGATCCAGTTGCCCTCGAAGATGTGCTTCATCTCCAGGTCGAACAGCCGTGGGTCGGTGAACATCTCGCGCTTGCAGCGGTAGATGCCTTGTTCACGGTCGTCCTCGAGCATGGCATTGAGGTAGTCGAATCCCAGGGACATGGCCAGGGTCTCCATTGTTATTGTTCAGACCGGGTCAGGTTAGGGACTGCACTACGGCGGCAATATCCGTCTGCTGCAAAGCGCTATCCAGTTTGTGCAAATATCGGCGCCATAGCATTTATCCATTGAACGGCGTGTACGACCTGCAGTAAGCTCGGGCTCATTCACTGGAGAGCAACATGCCGAAACACACCCGCAACCACGCCAACCACACCGGTCGCACCCTGCGCCCTGTGCTGGCCGTTGCCGGCTGCAAGGCTGCTGCCAGCTTTTATTTTGGGTATTGGTTTAGCCACTAGGCGCCGATACCCACACGGCGCCCACCTTCGAGGGGCCGCCGAACATGAGAATACTCAAACCCCCGGTCGGCTCCCCGACCGGGGGTTTTGCTTTTCAGGCCTTTGAACATTACCGATTCACATTGAGGACACTGTCATGAACTACGCCACTTATTACTACGCAAACACCTACGCCTGGCGATTTAGCCAATCCCGTTCGGGCCAGCCTGCCGCCTCCGATCGGTCCATTTGTGGTGGCAATGCTGCAGCCAATTTGAATTCAACGATCAGTCGAACACCTCGATAGGGGCCGACCGCGCGGGCCAGAACCCGCCGTCCGCCCAGGGAACCTACGCCATGCAAGCTTCCAACCTCGCTCTGCCTCTGACCCAGCCGCACGCTGCCAACACCACCGTCAGCCGTCGCCTCCCCAGCCCGCACCTGCTCAAGCAGCAGATGCCGCTGCCCCTCGAACACGCCCAACAAGTGCACGCCCAGCGCCAGGCCATCCGCGCCATCCTCGAAGGCCGCGACCCGCGCCTGTTGGTGGTCGTCGGCCCGTGCTCGATCCACGACCCGCGCTCGGCCCTGGAATATGCCGACCGCCTGGCCGCCCTCAGCCGCGAAGTCGATGACAAGCTTTTGCTGGTGATGCGCGCCTACGTGGAAAAACCGCGCACCACGGTGGGCTGGAAAGGCCTGGCCTACGACCCGCACCTCGATGGCAGCGACGACATGCATGCCGGCATCGCCCTGTCCCGTGGCTTGATGCTGAACATGATCGAGCGCGGCCTGCCGATTGCCACCGAGTTGCTGCAGCCAATGGCCGCCGGCTACTTCGACGACCTGCTGGGCTGGGCCGCGATTGGCGCGCGCACCACCGAATCGCAAGTGCACCGTGAGATGGTCAGCGGCCTGGAGCTGCCGGTCGGCTTCAAGAACGGCACCGACGGTGGCGTGGCCATCGCCTGTGATGCCATGCGCAGCGCCGCTGCCCCGCATCGCCACTTCGGCATGGATGCACAGGGCTACCCGGCAATCATCGAGACCCTGGGCAACCCGGACACCCACCTGGTACTGCGCGGCGGCCACAAAGGCCCGAACTACGATGCCACCAGCATCGCCCAGGCCCGCCAAGGGCTGGCCAAGGCCGGCTTGCAGGCGCGGATCATGGTCGATTGCAGCCATGCCAACAGCGGCAAGGACCCTGCACGCCAGCCGGCAGTGTTCGAGGACGTGCTGGCCCAACGCCTGGCCGGTGATACGTCGATTGTCGGGGTGATGCTCGAAGGCCACCTGTTCGACGGTTGCCAGGCACTGGGCAAGGGCGCGCTGAAGTATGGCGTTTCGATTACCGATGGCTGCCTGGGCTGGGAAGCGACAGAAACGCTGCTGCGCGAGACCGCAGCACGCCTGTAGGAAGCACACGGCAAGCCTGGCGAGACACGACCCAAGCAAGTGCGCTAGGCTTGCGCTTTTCACCCAAGGAGTAGTACCCCATGGCACGCGCCACCGCCCGTCACATCCTCGTCAGCAGCGAAGAAAAATGCAACGAGCTGAAAGCTCAGATCGAAGCCGGTGCCGACTTCGCTGAGATCGCCAAAGCCAACTCCACCTGCCCGTCCAGCCGCCAAGGCGGTGACCTGGGCTCGTTCGGCCCAGGCCAGATGGTCAAGGAATTCGACACCGTGGTGTTCAGCGCCCCGATCAACACAGTGCAAGGCCCGGTGAAGACCCAGTTCGGTTACCACCTGCTGGAAGTGACCAGCCGTCAGGACTAAGCCAAGGTCCCCGGTAGTGTTACTTGTGGGAGCGGGCTTGCCCGCGAATGCAATGGTGAATCCACCGACGCATTCGCGGGCAAGCCCGCTCCCACAGGTTTTTCTGGGGTTTGTGCTGTCATGCATGAGCCTTGCGGGCTTGGCTGCCCCCACCCACGCCCTCACCGTCTACGGCGAAGCCCCCCGCTACGCTGAAAGCTTCCGCCACTTCGACTACGTCAACCCCGACGCCCCCAAGGGCGGTACCTTGCGCCGCTCGGCCATGGAGATCGGCCAGTTCGACCATATCCTGCCCTACATCGACAAAGGCACCGGCGTCAGCGAGGTCGATGGCTGGCTGTACGCGCCGCTGGCGGTGCGCTCGTTCGATGAACCCTACACCGTCTATGGCCTGATCGCCCGGCGCATGGAGCGCGGCCCGCAAGACGCTTGGCTACGCTTCGAGATTGACCCCAGGGCCACCTTCGCCGACGGCAAGCCCGTACGCGCCGAAGATGTGCGCTTCAGTTTCGAGAAGCTGATGAGCCAGGGCAGCCTCAAGTACCGGACGCAGTTCGCCGACGTCACCGGTGTCACCGTCGAAGGCCCGCACCGCGTGCGCTTCGACTTCAGGCAGCCCCACGGCCGCGCACTCCCCCTTGACCTCGCCAGCCTGCCGGTACTGCCCGAGCACGACTGGCAACACCGCGACTTCGCCAACGGCGCCGGCTTCGATACGCCGGTCGGCAGCGGCCCGTACCGTATCGGGCGCATCGATAACGGCCGCAGCATCACCTTCGAGCGCGACCCGCACTGGTGGGCCAAAGACCTGCCGGTAAGCCGCGGCCGCTTCAACTTCGAGCGTATTCGCGTCGAATTCTTCGGCGATACCGAAGTGGCACGCCAGGTGCTCAAGGGCGGTGGCTACGACTACAACCGCGAGTTCTCCGCCACGGCCTACACCCTCGGCTACAACGGCGCGCAGTTGGACGACGGCCGCCTGCAGCGCGCCCACCTGGGCCCGGCCAAGCCACAGACCGCCCAAGGTTTCGTGTTCAACCTGGACCAGCCGCAGTTCAAGGACCGCCGCGTGCGCCAGGCGCTGGCCATGCTCTGGGACTTTGAATGGAGCAACCGGCAAATGATGCGCAATATGTACATCCGCCAGCAGAGCGTGTTCTCCAACACCCCGCTGGCCGCGCGCGCACTGCCGGATGCCAGCGAGCTGAAACTGCTCGAACCGCTGCGCGGCAAGGTGCCGGACGAGGTCTTCAGCCAGGTGTTCACAGCGCCAGTCACCGACGCTTCGGGGATCATCCGCAGCCAACAGCTGCAGGCGCTGGCCTTGCTCGAACAGGCGGGCTGGCACCCCGACAATGACCGGCTGGTGAACGCTGCCGGTGAGCCGCTGACGTTCACCTTCCTCAATGGCCAGGCCGGCGTCGAGCGCCTGCTGCTGCCCTGGAAGCGCAACCTGGCGCAGATCGGCATTACCCTGAACATCCGCAACGTCGACTCGGCGCAGTACGTGAACCGCGTGATGGCCCGCGATTACGACATGATCGTCACCGGCTACACGACCACCCTGTCGCCGGGCGCCGAGCTGTACAACTATTTCGGCTCTGCGGCCGCCAACGACCCAGGCTCGAACAACCTGATGGTGCTCAAGGACCCTGCAGTGGACAGCCTGATCGACGGGCTGGTGCGCGCCGATACCCAGGCCGACATGCTGCGCCACGCCCATGCCCTGGACCGGGTGCTGCAATGGAACTATTACTGGATCCCCAACTATTACCCGCCGGGCAGCTCGACCGTGTGGTGGAACCGCTTCGGCCTGCCCAAGGTGCAGCCCGCCTATGACGAAGGCCTGGACAGCTGGTGGGAAATCAGCCCCAGCGCGCTGACCAACGCACAGATGGCCGAGCGCCAGAAGGCCAAGCCATGACGGCCTATATCCTGCGGCGCCTGTTGCTGATCATCCCCACGCTGCTGGCGATCCTGCTGGTCAACTTCGCCATCGTCCAGGCCGCACCCGGAGGCCCGGTGGAACAAGCCGTGGCCAGGCTGCAGGGCATCGGTGGCGGCGCACCCGGCGCGCGGGCCGAGGTAATGCACGGTGAATCCCGCGCCACCCGTGGCCTGGACCCGAAACTGATCGAGGAGATCAAGCGCCAGTATGGCTTCGACAAGTCGGCCCCGGAGCGCCTGTGGCTGATGCTGGGCCAGTACGCACGGCTGGACTTCGGCCAGAGCTTCTTCCGTGGCGCAAAAGTCACCGACCTGATCCTCGACAAGCTGCCCGTGACCTTGTCGCTAGGCTTTTGGGCCACGCTGATCACCTACCTGGTGTCGATCCCGCTGGGTATCCGCAAGGCAGTGCGCCACGGCAGCCGCTTCGACACCTGGAGCAGCGCGCTGATCGTGGTCGGCTATGCCCTGCCCTCGTTCCTGTTCGCCCTGCTGCTGATCGTGCTGTTCGCCGGCGGCACTTCGCTGAACTGGTTCCCGGTGCGCGGCCTGGTGTCGGACGACTTCGACCAGCTCAGCCTGCTGGGCAAGGTCGCCGATTACTTCTGGCACCTGGTGTTGCCGGTCGGTGCGCTGGTGATCGGCGGGTTCGCCACGCTGACGCTGCTGACCAAGAACGCCTTTCTCGACGAAATCTCCCGCCAGTATGTGGTCACGGCCCGCGCCAAGGGCCTCAGCGAGCGCCGAGTGCTTTACGGGCATGTGCTGCGCAACGCCATGCTGCTGGTGCTGGCGGGGTTGCCGCAGGCGTTGATCACGGTATTTTTTGCAGGCTCGCTGCTGATCGAGGTGATTTTCTCCCTCGATGGCCTGGGGCGCATGAGTTACGAGGCGGCGGTGTCGCGCGATTACCCGGTGGTGTTCGGCACGCTGTTCATCTTCACCCTGGCGGGCCTGTTGATACGCCTGATCGGCGACCTGTCGTACACCTTGCTCGACCCGCGTATCGACTTCGACGCGAGGAGCCGCTGATGCTTTCGCCCGTCTCGCGTCGCCGCCTGCAGCGTTTTCGCCGCAACCGCCTTGGCTGGGTGTCCCTGTGGCTGTTCGCCGGCCTGTTGCTGCTCAGCCTCGGGGCGGAACTGGTGGCCAATGACAAGCCCTTGCTGCTTGGCTACAAGGGCGAGCTGTACGTGCCGGCGCTCAAGCGCTACAGCGAGCAGCAGTTCGGCGGCCAGCTGCCGTTCCAACCGGATTACCGCAGCGCCTATGTGCGCCAGCTGATCGAGGGCCAGGGCGGCTGGATGCTGTTTGCGCCGATCCCGTTCAGCGCCGATACGCCCAACTATGACTTGCAGGTGCCCACGCCCAGCCCGCCGAGCAGCAGCAACTGGCTGGGCACCGACGACCAGGGCCGCGATGTGCTCGCGCGGGTGTTGTACGGCACCCGAGTTTCGCTGCTGTTCGCCTTCGCCCTGACCGTGGTCAGCGTGCTGATCGGCGTGGTCGCCGGGGCATTGCAGGGCTACCACGGGGGTTGGGTCGACCTGCTCGGGCAACGTGTGCTGGAAGTGTGGTCAGGGTTGCCGGTGCTGTACCTGCTGATCATCCTGAGTGGCTTCGTCGAGCCGGACTTCTGGTGGCTGCTGGGGATCATGGCGCTGTTTTCGTGGTTGACCCTGGTCGATGTGGTGCGCGCCGAATTCCTTCGCGGGCGCAACCTGGAATACGTGAAGGCTGCCCGCGCCCTAGGCCTGCGGGACAGCCAGGTGATGTTCAGGCACATCCTGCCCAATGCGCTGAACGCTACGCTGACGTACGTGCCATTCATGCTGACTGGGGCGATCACCACGCTGACCGCGCTGGACTTTTTGGGCTTCGGCATGCCAGCCGGGAGTGCTTCGCTGGGTGAACTGGTGACCCAGGGCAAGCAGCACCTGGAGGCACCGTGGCTGGGCTTTACGGCGTTTTTTGCACTGGCGGTGATCCTGTCGTTGCTGGTGTTTATCGGGGATGCCCTGCGCGAGGCATTCGACCCCCGGCGCTGATGCTGGCAGTTCACTCATATGACTGGTCGTCCAGGTCATAACTGAACGGCACACGTTTATCACCCGGATGGAAACCGACAACAGGCCTGTACTCGCCCTCCGTCTCCAGGAAGTCGCGTTGAATGAAGCGTGCCCCTGCCTGGCCTGCTTCGACAGGGTCGGGTGAGAGCGAACGGCTGCTGTAGAAAAAGGCTGACAGCGGTAGGTCCCGCCCGACGCCTGATGGCCAATAGGCCAGAACCAACTCGTTGTAGTCATAGCCAATGTCGATGAAACCCGGGTGCTGTCGCACAGCCGTCATCAACTGCACGCCCGTTTCGCTTGGGTGAAGCCTGCAACTTAGCGCTTGGCCTGAGAATGCCGAAATCCACTTCTCGGGGGTGTTGTAGCGGGGCAGGCAGGGTTCACGCACCACACAAGTGTCCCTTGAGGTATCACCGGTGCTCGCGTCCTGCACGAATATGCAGCGCACTTGCACTTCGTACGCGCTCGGCAGCCCTACCGGCTGCATCACGAACCCTTGACGGGTGAACGTCGCACGCATGCGCTGGTCGACCCTGAACCAGGATGACGACACCATGTTCATGTCCGCATTGCGAGGGTTGTTTTCCCAGGAGTGATAATCGCTGCTGAAGTCGGTAGCCCGGACAAGAACCCCGTTGCAATAATAGGCTGCCCTGCCGTCCGGACAGCCCGAACGCGTGTCGCCCGCCCAGGCGTTCAACTGGTCGGCGACGGCATACCCAGCGTACAGCTGCTCGCCTTGCACGAATGCAAACTTTGTTGTTCCCGTTTCACTGACAGCACGCAGCACGGGCAGCCACTCGCCGCTTGCCTTGAAAAATGCCCTCTGTGCACTGTGCGCGCGAAGCAGCGCGCGCGGCGTGGTGGGTTGATAAAACAGCGCCTTTACCCCCTCAGGCGGCCGCGCTGGTGTGCCCTGGCTCTGTGCCTGCACCACGCTGTATAGATTGGCGGCCTTGTCTTCAAGCACATACCCTGCCCCGTCCAGGCTTGTGCTGTGGGGCAGCCGTTGGTTGAGTTGCTCCGCCAGGCGCAGCCCTTCCTGCCCAAGGCTGGCCAGCCCCTTGTCAGTGACTGGCCCCGAGGTACAGCCAGCCAGGGCCATGAAGCCGAACAGCAGCCAGCCGAGGTAACGTTGCGTGGATAACATGAGCCTTCTCCTACCAATCAGAATGTGCGCATTAGGAAGGCGTCTTCCTTGAGCTCACAACTGATAGAAATGGCAGGTGACGGCCCCACCGCCCACGTGGCACCGTCGCGAGTTACCCGTTGAAAGCACATTAGTGCTGGACAACGTAGGCGCAGCAATTGATCAATAGGCGGTCGAACACCACCACAAGGGGTCGTGCATGTCCGTCAAAGGCAAAACCGCAGTCATCACTGGTTCCACCAGCGGCATAGGCCTGGGTATTGCCCAGGTACTGGCAGCGCAAGGCGCCAACATCCTGCTCAATGGCTTTGGTGACCCGGCAGCCGCCATCGCCGCGATCGAGCGGCATGGTGCAAGGGCCGCGCATCATCCGGCCGACCTGTCCGATGTGGCCCAGATCGAAGCACTGTTCGCCTTCGCCGAGCGCGAGTTCGGCGGCGTCGATATCCTGGTCAACAACGCTGGTATCCAGCACGTGGCGCCGGTCGAGCAGTTCCCCGTGGAAAGCTGGGACAAGATCATCGCCCTGAACCTGTCGGCCGTGTTCCATGGTACGCGCCTGGCCCTGCCCGGCATGCGTGCGCGCAACTGGGGGCGGATCATCAACATAGCCTCCGTGCACGGGCTGGTCGGCTCGACCGGCAAGGCAGCGTACGTGGCTGCCAAGCATGGGGTGATCGGCCTGACCAAGGTGGTGGGCCTTGAAACGGCCACCGGCAATGTGACCTGCAACGCCATCTGCCCGGGCTGGGTGCTGACCCCGCTGGTGCAGAAGCAGATCGACGAACGCGCCGCCAAGGGTATTGACCCGCAGCAAGCACAGGCGGATTTGCTGGCTGAGAAACAACCTTCATTGGCCTTCGTCACCCCTGAGCACCTGGGTGAGCTGGTACTATTCTTGTGCAGCGAGGCCGCAAGCCAGGTCCGCGGCGCCGCCTGGAACGTCGATGGTGGCTGGCTGGCCCAGTGATGGGTAGCCCGGGCCTGGCGCTGGTCTTGCACCCGTTCAATTGCAAGGAGGCCGTATGCGCCAAACCCCACTCTCCGCGATCCTGGCCCTGACCCTGGCTGCCGCCGCCCCGGCGATGGCCGCCAGCCTCAAGGACGTCGCACCCTACCCGGAAGCAGAAAAAGGCTTCACCCGGCAGGTCATCCACCTGCCGGCGCAAGCCGATGAATACGCCTACAAGCTTGAAATTCTGGCAGGCAAGACGCTGGAGGTCGACTGCAACCGCCAGCGCCTGGCCGGCAGCCTGGAAGAGCGTACCCTCGAAGGCTGGGGCTACAGCTACTACCGCCTGGACAAGGTCGGTGGCCCGGCCAGCACCCTGATGGCCTGCCCGGACGGCAAGAAGAAAGAGGACTTCGTGCCGGTAGTCGGTGAAGGCTTCATGCTGCGGTACAACAGCAAGCTGCCGGTTGTGGTGTATGTGCCGGAAGGTGTCGAGGTGCGTTACCGCGTGTGGTCGGCGTCGAAGGACGTGCAAAAGGCTAAAGTGGAGTAAAAGCGTCAACGTTCAAGATATGTGGTGTCCCCTTCGCGGGCAAGCCCGCTCCCACAGGTCTCCCACCGTCAGCTAAATCGGCACAGTCTATGTGGGAGCGGGCTTGCCCCGCGAAGAGGCCCTCAATAACAGCACATTAGCGGGAGGTACGGCATGAACGATGTGCTCTGGCGCCCCTCCACGGCGCAGGTCGAAGCCAGCCGGATGGATGCCTTCCGCCGCCGGGTGAACCTGCGTTACAACCTGCAGCTCAATGACTACGCGGCACTGCACCGCTGGAGTATCGAACAACGCCCCGCTTTCTGGCAGACCCTTGCCGACTATTTCCAGGTTATCTGGCACTCCCCGCCTACCCAGGTGCTGAGCGAAGGCCCGCACATGCCCGATGCGCGCTGGTTCAGCGGTGCAACGCTCAATTTTGCCGAACACCTGCTGCGCCGCCGTGATGATCGGCCGGCGGTGGTATCCGTGCGCGAAGATGGCCAGCGCCGGTCGTTCAGCCACGCGCAACTGGCCGCCGAAGTGGCCGGGCTGCAGAAAGCGTTCAAAGCCGCCGGCATCGAGCCGGGCGACCGTATCGCCGCGGTGATGCCCAACACCTGGGAAACCTTGGTGGCCATGCTCGCCTGCACCAGCCTAGGCGCGGTGTGGTCGACCTCATCCCCCGAGTTTGGCTTGCACGGCATCATCGACCGCTTCGGCCAGATCGAGCCGAAGCTGCTGATCGTCTGCGCGGGTTACCAGTACGCCGGCAAGGCCATCGACCAGGTCGACAAGATCAACCAGGTTTGCGTCCAGTTACCGAAACTTGAGCAGCTGATCGTGGTGCCCTATACCCGCGAGCAGACACGGGCGGATGATTTCAGCGCTGCCAAGGCCACCCTGTGGGACGACTTCTACCAGGCCGGCGGCGAACCCAGCTTCACCCCGCTGCCGTTCGACCATCCGCTGTACATCCTCTATTCCAGCGGCACCACCGGCGTGCCGAAATGCATTGTCCATCGCGCCGGTGGCGTGCTGCTGCAGCACCTGAAGGAACACGGCCTGCACAACGACCTCAAGGCCGACGATGTGCTGTTCTACTACACCACGTGCGGCTGGATGATGTGGAACTGGCTGGCCAGCGGCCTGGCAGCCGGTGCCACACTGGTGCTGTACGACGGTTCGCCCTTCCACCCCGGCCCCGAGCGCCTGCTGGACCTGATCGACGCCGAGCGCATCCGGGCCTTCGGCACCAGTGCCAAGTACCTGGCCGCACTTGAACAGGAAGGCCTGGAACCCATGCGCAGTCATCGGCTGGACAGCCTGCGGTTGGTCCTCTCTACCGGGTCGCCGCTGTCGCCGCACAGCTACGACTATGTGTACGGCAAGATCAAGGCCGATGTGTGCCTGGCGTCCATGTCCGGTGGCACTGACATCGTGTCCTGCTTCGTGCTGGGCAACCCGACCCTGCCGGTGCGCCGGGGCGAAATCGCCTGCAAGGGCCTGGGCATGGCCGTCGAGGTCTGGGACGAGCATGGCCAGCCGGTGATCGGTGAAAAAGGCGAACTGGTGTGCACCCGTGCTTTCCCATCGATGCCGCTGGGCTTCTGGAATGACAACGACGGCAGCCGCTACCACGATGCCTATTTCAATCAATTTGCCGGTACCTGGGCACAGGGCGACTACGCCGAACAGCGCATCACCGGCGGCATGGTGATCCACGGGCGCTCCGACGCCGTGCTCAACCCAGGCGGGGTGCGCATCGGCACGGCAGAAATCTATCGCCAGGTAGAAAAGGTCGAGCAAGTGCTGGAGAGCGTCGCCATCGGCCAGGACTGGAAAGGCGATGTGCGTGTGGTGCTGTTCGTGCGCCTGCGCGATGGCCTTGCGCTCGATGAACCGCTGCGCCAGCATATTCGCCAGGTGATCCGCCAATACACAACGCCACGCCATGTGCCGGCAGTGATCGCCCAGGTCAGCGACATACCGCGCACCATCAGTGGCAAGCTGGTGGAGCTGGCAATCCGCAATGTGGTGAACGGGTTGCCGGTGAAGAACACCGACGCCCTGGCCAACCCTGAAGCGCTGGAACAGTTCCGTGACCGCACGGAGCTGCGCGATCAGGCATAATGGCGCCCTTTTTTTACCCCGAAGCACAGGTGTCCCATGAAAGCTCAAGCCCGCCACATCCTGGTCAAGACCGCTGACGAAGCCGAAAAGCTCAAGCAGCGCATCGCCAACGGCGAGGCCTTCGACGTGCTGGCCAAGAAGTTTTCCACCTGCCCTTCGGGCAAGCGCGGCGGCGACCTGGGCGAGGTTCGCCCGGGGCAGATGGTGGGCGCGATCGACCAGGTGATCTTCAAGAAACCCCTGCGCGTGGTGCACGGGCCGATCAAGAGCAAGTTCGGTTACCACCTGGTGCAGACGTTCTACCGCGACTGATAGCGGCGGGCCACCTAGCATTTCTGCCAGTTGTGACCATTACCTAGCTTTCTATACAACCACGGGACCTCTGCACGCCACGTGTGACGCGCAGGACTCCCTGGTGAATGGAGGCTTTCTCGATGCGTCTACGCCTGATGCTGACCCTTGGTTCGCTACCCCTACTGGGCTTCGCTCCGCACCCCGCGCAAGCGGCTTGTACGTTCACACCCGGCCCAGGTAACGACAACTACACGTGTGACAGCGGCTCCGCGCCCTCGCTTGTTGATACCAACGGCGACAACCGCCTGGTGCTGCCTGCGTCCGGCAGCGGTGCGATCGTCGGCAATGTGACGTTCGGTGCAGGCAGCGACAGCCTCGACATGGCATCCGGCAGCATCGGCGGCAACGTCAACCAGGGCTCGGGCATTGACGACTTCGCCATGAGCGGCGGTGTCATCGAGGGCAACCTCAACCAAGGCGATGGCCTGGACACCTTTCACATGAAAGGTGGCTGGATCAAGGGCACGTTCGACAGCGGCGACTACGCCGAAATGGACAGCGGGCGTATCGGCAACGTCAACATGCGTCTGGACAAAAACACCTTCATCATGCGCGGCGGCAGCGTCGCCAGGAACGTCATCACTGCCTTCGACAAAGACTACGTTGAAATTTTCGACGGCACCATCGGCGGCAATATCAGTGTCAGCGGCGGCGATGACCAGGTGCTGGTACACGGCGGTGACATTGGCGGTGACGTACTGATGAGCGCAGGCAACGACCGTTTTACCTGGGACGGCGGTCGCATTGGCAAGAAGATCGACCTGGGCCCAGGTAATGATCAGGCAACCCTCAAAAACCTGGGCGCCAGTTCCCTTATCGTCAACCTCGACGGCGGCGATGGCGACGACCGTCTGACCTTCGTCAACAGCCAAACCGACGGCGGCGCCAGGTACCTCAACTGGGAGGCGGTCAACCTGACCGACAACAGCCGCCTCACGCTCGATGACACGCTGACCCTGGGCGATGCCAATAGCGCAACAGGCACATTGAGCCTCGATGCCAGCAGCGCTTTGCTTTCACGTCAGGGCACGGTAGTAGCGGCTGCTGATGGGCAACGTGCGACGGTGGTCAACGCCGGCACAATCGACTTGAGTGGAGGCAACGATGCCCAGGGCCACCTCACCGTCAAGGGCGACTACCAAGGCAACGACGGCGTATTGCGGCTCAATAGCGTGCTGGCTGGTGATGACGCTGCCTCCGACCGGCTGGTGGTCAGCCAGGGCGCCATCAGCGGCAGCACCCGGTTGCTGGTCAATAATCTGGGCGGCGCGGGTGCCGCCACCCCGCAGAACGGCATCCAGGTGGTCGAAGCCCGCGACGGCGCCACCAGCAGCGCCACAGCCTTCACGCAGACGCAGACACTGTCGGCGGGGGCCTACGATTACCGGCTGTTCAAAGGCGGTGTGACCGCAGGTTCGGAAAACAGCTGGTTCCTGCGCTCCACGCTGGTGGCCGCACCCGCGCCCACTGCCGTACCGCCAACGCCCGGCACCCCGGGCGAGAACCCCGGCACGCCAACCACCCCGGTCGTGAAGCCTGCGCTAACGCCGCCAGTCGCGGCCCCTGCCCCCGGCCAGGCCGAACTGCCTGCTCCGGTTGCCGGCGTCAGCACGCCCCTGTACCGCCCTGAGGTGCCGGTTTACGCGGCCGCACCACGCGGTGCCGCCCTTATCGCGCGCCAGGCCCTCGGCACGTTCCACCAACGCCAAGGTGATCAGCAGTTGCTCGACGGCCAGGGCGGCGTACCCGCAGCCTGGGGCCAAGCCTATGGCGGCGCATTGCGCCAGCAATGGAGTGGCACGGTCAGCCCGAGCCTGGACGGTGACCTGTATGGCTTCAAGGTGGGGCAGGACCTGTATGCCCGCGTCAGCGACAATGGCTACCGCCAGCAGGTTGGCGTATACGTCAGCCACAGCCGCTTGGACGCTGATGTAAAAGGCTTCGCCTTGGCCGTGGATGATCGCAGTGTCGGCGACCTCAAGCTCGATGGCGACAGCGTGGGGGCCTACTGGACACTGGTCGGGCCGCAAGGCGGCTACCTCGACAGCGTGCTGCAGTACACCGACCTGGACGGCCGCGCCCGTTCGCTACGTGGCGACAAACTGAACATCAATGGCCACGCCTGGACCGCTTCGGTGGAGGCCGGCTACCCGATCAGCCTGTCCGAGCGCTGGACGTTGGAACCGCAGGCCCAGCTCATCGCGCAGAAGGTTTCGCTCGACAGCGCCAACGACAGCGTTTCGCAGGTCACCTACGATGCCCAGGTGGAGCTGACCGGCCGCCTGGGCGTGCGCCTGGAGGGTAACTTCACTGGCAGCGGCGCCCGCCTGCTGCAACCCTATGCTCAGGTCAACCTGTGGCATGGCGACGGGGGTCGCGACACCTTGACGTTCGATGACGTGGACCGGATCAAGACCGACTACCGCTACACCTCGCTGCAGCTCGAAACCGGGGTAGTCGCCCAGTTGAACGAAGCGCTGAGTTTGCACGGCGGCGTGCAATATGCCAGCAACCTGGACAGCCGCCAGCAGGAAACCAGCGGCGTGAACCTGGGTGTGCGCTGGCAGTTCTAGCGCCGTGCCGCCAGCAACCCAAGCCCAGCGCACCCCAGCAGGGATGCGCTGGCCCGGTTGAAGACCCGGCGCGGCCCGGGCTGGCTGAACCAGCGCTGCAAGTAAGCGCCCAGGCCAGCGTAGATGGCGATCGCCGCCCACTCCAGCAGCAGGAACAGCACGCCCAGCCAGAGGAACTGCTCACTCACCGGGGTAGCACTGTCGACGGAAACGAACTGGGGCAGGAATGCGGTGAAAATCAGGATGGCCTTCGGGTTGCCCGCTGCCACCCAGAACTCCTGCCGCGCCAGGCGCCAGCCGCCACGCGGTTGGTCGCCTGCCACCAGCGCCTCGCCCACCGGGGCGCGCCACAGTTGCCAGGCGATATAAAACAGGTAAGCCGCGCCCACCACCTTGATTGCCAGGAACAGGTATTCGCTGGTGTGCAGCACCACTGCCAGGCCCATGGCCGCCAGGGCAATCATGCCGCTGAAGGCGACAATGCGCCCGCCACCGGCCATGCAGGCGGTGCGCAAGCCATAGCGGCTGGCATTGTGCAGCGAGAGCAAGTTGTTTGGCCCAGGCGCCATGTTCAAGGCGAAGCAGGCGGGGATGAATAGCAGCAGGCTCGACAGATCCATGTTGTTTTCCTTGTAATCAGCCGTTCATTTCGGCGGTTACCGGCCATCCGGTCAAGGTACAGCCAACTGAAAAAACTGTACGGGCGAAAGGCCTTGGTGAGGCCCGCCTGTTTTGCCCCAATGTGGCCGCCACTGCTAAGCTGCCGGCCTTATCGAGGAAGCCGCCATGTCTCGTAATCGCGCGTCAGTGCACGCCTCCCTGTGGCGTGACCCGGCCTTGCCCTGGGTGGAAAGCCGCCGTGCCTGCCATAGCCGGGCCTGCTACAAGGCCCACAGCCACCCGACCTTTTCCATCGGTGCGGTGGATGCCGGCTACAGCCACTTCACCGGCGCTGGCGCCGGCCAGCAGCGTCTGACGCCTGGCACTTTGGTACTGGTGCCTGCGCAGCGTGTGCATGCGTGCAACCCGGAACCTGGGCAGGCCTGGAGCTACCAGATGCTGCACATTGATGACCAATGGCTGGCCAACCTGCGCCAGGAATCGGGGCTTGGTGCGGCCGAGCCGGAGGCACCGGCACGGATCAGCCGGGACCCGGCCTTGTATCGCGCGTTTTGCGCGCTGAATGACCTGCTGTTTTCTGGCGCGAGCATTGGCGAGAAGGAGGCCGCGCTGATCGCCTTCATGGGTGATCATGACTTTTGCGCGCACCCGCCGTTGGCTCCAGCTCCGCCTGCGCTGGGGGCGCCAACCTTGCGCGATCTGATCGTTCACATCGAAGCCCAAGACCCGGCACAGTTGAGCCTTGAAATACTGGCCCGGCAAGCCGGTCTCGGCCGTTACCCACTGATCCGGGCATTCCGCGCTGCAACCGGGCTGACGCCGCATGCCTATCTGATCAATGCCAGGGTCAACCGTGGCCGCCAACTGCTGCGCGAAGGGCTGGCGCTGGCCGAGGTAGCCTATCGGCTGGGGTTTGCTGACCAGAGCCATTTCCAGCGGGTATTCAAGGCGCATGCTGGGGTAACGCCAGGCGAATACCGGCAGGGTTCGGCCCACCTGCAATAATCTTCAATACCCGTTCCTGGCCTGCCTCCACACTGCGGCTTCCCTACTAGAGAAAGCCCGCCCCATGGAGCAGTTCCTGATCGTCGCCCTCGCTCACTTCCTCGCCCTGCTCTCGCCTGGGCCGGACTTTTTCCTGGTCGCCCGCACTTCGATCAGTGCCGGTTGGCGGGTTGCCAGCGGTGCTTGCCTAGGCATCGCCCTGGCCAATGGCCTGTTCATCAGCGTGGCCTTCGCCGGCCTGGCGGTGCTGCGCGAAGGCAGCGCGCTGTTCATCGCCCTGCAACTGGCCGGCGCTGCTTACCTGCTGTACATCGGCGTGCTGTTTCTGCGCCACGCCGGGCGCTCCGACCTGGCTGGCGTCGCTATGCGAGGGGCGATCCGCGGTTGGTGGCGGGGGCTGGGCATGGGCTTTGTGTCGGGCATTCTCAACCCCAAGAACGCGCTGTTCTATGCCAGCCTAGCCAGCATGGTCGCCAGCAGCAATGCTGGCTGGAAGTGGGCCTATGGCGCCTGGATGTTCAGCATCGTGCTGGCCTGGGACCTGCTGGTGGCCATGGCCGTCGGCAATCGACGCGTGCTGCGCCGCTTTACCCATGCCCTGCCCTGGCTTGAGCGCGCCTCGGGTGTCATGTTGATGGTGCTGGGCGGGGCATTACTCGCTCATCGGGCGCAGGGCTGAGCAGGGATAAGGTGGCCATGTCCATGAGGCTGAAATGGCCACTGGCCCAACCGCCGGTGTCCAGGTGCCAGACGTTGCCCAACTGTTTGGCCTGTTGCACCGGCGTATGCCCGACAAGCAAGGCTCGCAGCCCTTCGACGGCCTGGGTATCACCGTCTTTGAGGCGCTGTCGCGACCACTGGCAGACCTCGCGCACCTTCGCGTCATCATCGAACAGCAGGCTGTCGCGCAATGCAGCCCAGTCATTGAAGGGGCTGTCGGCGTGCAACAGGCCGATCAACCCGGCAGGCGTCTGGACCTCCATGCCAATCGGCAGCTGCAAGAACTGCTCGACAAACAACGCCTGCTGTTCTTTGGGCATGTCGATAAACCAGCCACCACCCGCCGCCCGATACATGTCCAGATCGAGCCGGCCACCATACAAGTGGGTAATGGCCAGCGACTCATGGTTGCCCTGCACCGCGTAGAACCACGGCTCAGCCAGCCACCTCAGCGCTTCGTCACTGTGCGGGCCACGGTCGACCAGGTCGCCGACGCTGAACAGCCGATCAACCTCAGGGTCGAACGCCACTTTGTCCAGGCACTGCTCAAGGCGCCGAAAATGCCCGTGAATATCGCCAACTGCCAAGTCACGCCCGTGGCTATTGGCGGCTACCCGCCGAAACCGGCTCATTACAATGTTCCTCTGCTGCCGCGCCCTGGCAGGCGTAAAATGGACAAACACGCAGCCCGCCCCGGAGGTGCATCATGCGTACCGCTCTCGTCTGTGCCGTGCTCATGGCGCTATCAACCAACAGCATGGCACAAGCCACCCCGCCTGCGCAGGTCGAGGTGCGTTTCGATCATCCGGAAAAATTCCGCGACGCCAGCCTGGACAGTTCCGGCTATGAGCGCGGCGCTGACGAATACGTCATGAAAACCCTGACCCAATACCTGCAGAAGCTCGGCCAACGTTATCTGCAGCCGGGCCAGCAACTGGTCATCGACATCCGTGACATCGACCTGGCCGGCCGCTTCGAACCCTGGCACAGCCGTGCCTACGATGTGCGCTTCATGCGCGACATCACCTGGCCCACGATCGACCTCAGCTACACCCTGAGCCAACCGGGCATGCCCAGCCAACAGGCCGAGGAACGGGTCAGCGACAAGATGTACCTCAGCCGCCCGGGCCGTGCGGCCAGCAACAGTGACAGGCTGTATGCGGAGAAAGCGATGCTCAACGATTGGTTTCGCCAACGTTTCGCGCCGCACTCAGCATCCTGAAATACCCTTCACTGGAACAGCCGATCGTGGCGGTAGTATGCTCGCCCCTTCGCTCTGTACCCGGGAAGGGAATCACCCATGAAACTCTGTGCCGTTCAGCTGGCATCACGCAAAGGCGACTTGCAAGGCAATCTCGACCGGCACCTGCGCTGTATCGAGCAGGCTGCAGGGCTGGGTGCCGAGCTGGTGGTGTTTCCCGAACTGTCGCTGACGGGTTATGAACCCAGCCTGGCCCGGCAGCTAGCCTTGCCCCTCACCTCTGCCCGGCTTGAACCGCTACAGGCACTGTGTGACCGGCTGAATATCCGCGTTGCGGTGGGCATGCCCTTGCCCACCGCTGAGGGTGTGCAGATCGGCATGCCAATCCTGCGCCCCGGCCAGCCAAGGCTGGCATATGCCAAGCAGCGCCTGCATGCCGACGAGCTGGCGTTTTTCGCGGCCGGTGACCAGCCAATGGTTTTTGCGGCCGGGCGACTGAATGTAGCCCCTGCCATCTGTTATGAATCGATGTTCATCGAACACGCGGCGCACGCGCGCTCGCTGGGCGCACAGCTGTATCTGGTGAGCGTTGCCAAGACGGCCAAGGGCATCCGTGAAGGCAATGAGCATTACCCGCACGTGGCTCGTACCTTGGGGATCCCGGTACTGATGGCCAACTGCGTCGGCCCCGCCGATAACTTTGTGGGTGCTGGCGGCTCGGCAGCCTGGGACAACCAGGGTAATGTACTGGCCGCGCTGGACGACCGACAAGAAGGGATGATCGTGCTGGACACCGTGACCTGCAGCGCCATGGGTTTGCCGCTGCACGCGCTTTCGGCATGAAGTACCTGCTTCTGATATTGGCCAGTTTTGCCAGTACCTATTACCTGGTGGGGCTGTTGATTCAGGGCCAGTTGGCCGACATCGCCGAGGGGCTGCGTCACCGCCCGGATGCCCCACCGCCCGGGCAATACTTGCGTGAAGTGCGGCCGCATGCGCGGCGGGCACATCGGCAGTACACACTGATGGCGGGGTCGGCAGTTGCGGTGATGGTTTGCCTGGTGGTGTATTGGGTCAGCTGAATGTGAGGGATGCCCCGCTACAAATCCAAAGCCAGACTTTGACGCCCTTCCAGGGCCAACAGATAGTGCTTGGCCGGCAACCCACCGGCAAACCCGGTCAGGCTCCCGGATGCGCCAATTACCCGGTGGCAGGGCGCAATGATCGAAATTGGATTACGCCCGTTCGCCGCGCCCACCGCCCGCACCGCATTGGGGTTGCCGATTTGCCGGGCGATGTCGCTGTAACTGCGGGTCTCGCCGAATGGAATGGTCAGCAACGCCGCCCACACCTGGCGCTGGAATTCAGTGCCGGCAAAGTCCAGCGCCAACTCGAAACGCCGGCGCTTGCCAGCGAAATACTCACCCAACTGGCGCGCGGTTTCGCACAGTATCGGCAGGCGATCATCGCGGTACAGTTCGCCCAGGCATACGCGGTTTTCCCGCTCCTCTTCCCACAGCACAGCGGCCAGGCACTCACCGCGGGCCACCAGGGTCAAGGTGCCGACGGGGGATTGCATGAGGGTGAAGGGGCTGGACATGCAAGGTACTCGCTACTTGGCAGGGTCCGCGCACTGTAACGCCGGCCCCGAGCTCGCGCATCCGCTTTCTTGCCAAGACAATCCTTGAACAGTGCAACGTAGTGCTGCGGCTTGGTTGATTACGGGCTCGTGCCGCCTGCTCCCGGTCATTTAATCATGAGTCTGCTTGCTGGTTACCTACGGTAGTACTAATACTTAGATCTCTGCCTGGGGAGGCACGAACATGCAACCACGATTCGTTATCGTTCCTGCGGTGCCCATCGAAAGGGAGTCCTTGCGCTGCGTTGGCAGGTACTCCGCGGGTACCGTGTGTGGGGGCTTCGATATCTATGACAACGAAGCGAAAGAGCGGCTCAAGCCCAGTTACCCGAGCAAGGTGGATGCGGAGGTGCAGTGCCGTCAGATGAACTTGAAGTTTGAAGTGCGGTAAGCAACGCCATGCCCGCTGCTGCAGGGATCAACCGAGCATCCGGGGGAGGCTGGCACACGTCAGGCTTGATCGCCCACCGCTCCCTGCTGTCAGCCGGCTATTGAGCACTCAATCCAGGCACTCTCTGGCTGCCAGCCGCAGTTTGTCGCCGGAGAGAAAACTGCCTTTGTAGAACGTCGCCCGGCTGCCATCGCGCTGCTCGACGACTTCGAGCACTTCATCGGACGTCACTGCGCTAGACGCGGTCAGCCGATAACCGTGGCTGATGGACTTTTGCGTTGTTTGCGGCGCCAGCGCCTGCCACTTCGGCAATACACAGGCGGCATACACAGCAGGCGATTTGTGGGTCAGCTTACTGGCGGTCGGCTTACCAGGGTTTGCGCAACCGGTAAGGCTGAGGGCCAGTGCGGAACAGAAAATGATGCGAAAGGTAGGCATTTGCAATTGGCTCACGTAGACAAGGTGCATTTTAATCATGCTTTTGCCAAAGCACTAATCCACCAACGTCGCAGGCAATACTTCAGTCGAATTCCAAATGCGAATGATTACTTTACAATCATCTGCGCTGACGGATCAGCACCCATCACAAAAAGCCCGCGCTCCCAAGTGCGGGCTTTTTGTCCTAGCGGCCTGCAGGTTGTGGGATGCCTAGGCTTTGGAGCACATGAGCGCCGCATCGAGCAACCGGCCGTGGTCATACCACGCGTCACGTTGATAGGCCTTAAACTGATGATGCGTCCCGGTGTTGCGCATCTCTATGAGGCCGTTGGCCTTATTGGGGTCGGTGCTGTCGACGAACAATTTGACCGAGCCACCGCTACCCACCTCATACGTCGTGGCACTACCGTGTAACTCTTCTTTGACGCACCCCAGATAATCCGGCGGGCTTTTTTCGGTGATGCCGGATGTATAATCGTGGCCGCTACGCACATCGGGATTTTGTGCACAGCCCGCTATCAAAGTTGTAGCCAACGCTGACATCAGTATTGCGCCTGCGAACGATCTTGAGCTCTTCACGCGACACGCTCCTGCTGCCCCCTTCGAGAACGCTGCAAAAATAGCGAACGGAAAAGCCCCTGTTTTAGTTTTTGTAGCCCACCAATATTACCCTGCGCCAAATGCACGCCAATATTCTTGTTTGCTATATCGCGTTCTGCGAGCAAGCGCCTAAGGCGCCAGTGGCGGTGGCTTCTAATCTTGCTCCGTCAGCTCACAGACACCATTCGCGCCTCCCTTGCCGGTGTACGACACACCCAAGGTCTCGTCGGGGTTGATGGTCAGCGAGACGGTCACCCCACTGCCCTTGGCCTCGAAGTAGTTGTCATTGAATTTTTTCAGCTTTGCTTCCTTGCCATTGATGTACACCGGGCCGCCCTCATCCGCGTGCACCTCGATCCCGCCCGGGCAGGTAGCGTTCACCAGTGGAATGCCGGCATTGGCAAGACCCACCGTAGAAAACAGCACCGCCCCCAACAGTAAGCGTTTCATTTAGAACTCCTGATTAGCTGGTCGCCATTTCAGAAATAGTCGAAAGAGGACCATCATGCCAGCAACCGCACCGGTGAGGCTCAGGTAACGACCCAATGCGCGACAATGCCCTTGACCCATAGCCAAGGCTTCCACCATGAAATGTGCTCGAAGATACGGCTGGTGCTACCCGTAAATCCGACGACAGAGACATACACAAACCACTTTCTAAACAGCCTGTACAACTTCCTTCTGGTTAAGCGCAGCAATCAACACATCCTAAATCGTGTTCTTTCCCCTCACAAAAAAGCCCGACGTTTTGTCGGGCTTTCGCATCACGCCTTAACACGCACAGGCATGACAGGATGGAGAAATGGTCGGCCAGGCGGCCATTTCACGTCAAGGGGCATTTTTCAGCGGGCTCGGCACGCTGCGAGGGCGTGGGCGATCTTGCTTGTTAACAGCATCGGCCCTTCGCCTTGCGGAATCAAATGGTCGAAATCGCCGAAGTGTGCAGGATGGAAGTCGGCGTCGGCGTAAAGATCAAGAATTTTCATGGCGAAACTGGGATACAGGGCGCCCATCAACTGCTCAAGCTCAAAAACCCCACGAAACAGGAAGGCGGTGTCAGCGCCGGCTTCGGCCTGGTAATCGGCGTGCATAGGCGGGATCACCACGATGACTCGATGCTTGTGCTCAGCGGCCAACAGCAACAGTTTCGCCAGGTACTGGTTACCGTCTTCGCGGGCATTGAGGCGCATATGATCGGCGACCCGCTGCGCTGCACCGTAGCCTTCCGGCATGAAGGCTTTCTGATGCTCGGGAAGAAAACCTGCCACGCCGCCGCAAGTATTACCGACCGTCTCCAGCCGCCCCTGCAATTGCGCCGCGATCTGCGTCAACAGAGGGTCGTCGTAGCTCAGCCCCAGCTGAAAGACTTCATTCATCAACGGCGCCAGGGTCTTCTCACTGGGCGACTGCTCCAGCACATTACCGGGTGAAAACAGCGAGTAGAAAACAATCAGGGTGTCGAGGTTCGGCACCTGGCCTACCGCATGCTGATAGAGCGCCAAGGAGTGCCGAAAATCTTGCGAGCGGCTGCACAGGTTGAACGAGCCCGGGCAATACGCAGGATCGAACGCGAAATCACCGTGGGACGAGCCCAGGGCGATGCTGGTCAACAAGTGCCTGTTCTGCTGCAACATCGCCCGCTTGGCGGTGAAGTACTCGATCAGTGCGGGAAATGGATTGGAATCGCTCATTTTTTTTGCCGTCCAATGCAAGAGTGTTACGCACCTGGGTAGGCGTTCGGTAATGGCAGAAATCAGTCATCTGACAATGCTTGGGCCTGCGTAACTGGCGCATTATTACGTGAAACAGGCCCCCACTGGCTAATTCTTGGAGTTATCAACGGCTGAGCTGTTTGCGGGCATTTCGTACAGGGTTACAAATTGCGAGGGAGTGCGCTTGTGAGTGACTGCCTCGACAACGTAGCAAGCGTCCACTCGGATCGAAAGCGGTCGGGCGCGAGTGACAGCAAACAACCGGATATAGATAGTCCGCCTTGCCGAAGCGCTCCGACAGCCGCGTGGCCTGTGTTGCAGAAATTTGTCTCGATCCAGCAAGAATGGTTCAGCGCATCTGCTCGGCCCAGCACTGTTCAATCCAGTCACTCAATGCCCTGACACGCGTGGCTTCATAACGGTTGTTCAAGCGAACCAGGTGCACAGGCAACCCCGCCAGCCCCCAGTCCGGCAGCAGCTCGACCAGCTCGCCGGTACGGATGCCCTCCTCGAACAACCAGCGTGGCCCAGGATGAATGCCCGCGCCCTGCCGCACCGCCTGGAGGATCGCCCCGGCATTGTTGAGGTAGAACACCCCACGCAGCTCGACGCACACTTCCCTGCCATTACGACACAAACGCAAGCGGGTACGGTGCCGCTCCTGGCCCAGGGAATAGAGGATCGCCCGGTGGCCAACCAGTTCCTGTGGCTTGGCAGGCCGCCCGTGCGCCTGCACATAGCTGCGGCTGGCGCACAGCACATTGGGCATGTCACCGATCTTGCGGGCGACCATGTCGCAGACGGGTAACTCACCCACCCGAAGCGCCAGGTCGATGGCTTCGCCGCTCAAGTCCAGCCTGTAATCGGACAGCACCAGGTCGATGATCACCTGGGGGTGCAGTTGCTGAAACGCGGTCAGCCAGGGTACCAGGTGCCGTTCACCGAAGTTGACCGGCGCCGTCATGCGGATAGCCCCGGCAATCTGCGGCGTGGCGCCGTCCAGGTCTGCGATTACCCCTTCCATCCCGTCAATCAGGGGCCTCATTTGCTCATACGCCCTCGCCCCAGCCTCGGATAGCGTGACTTGCCGAGTGGTCCGGTTGAGCAGCCGAACATTCAGGCGCTTTTCCAGTGCAGCAATCCGCCGGCTCACCGACGAGGGTTCCAGGTCGAAGTCATCGGCTGCCTTGGTCAGGCTGCCGCGTTCGGCAATGCGGAAAAACAAGCGCCATAGCGAAATGTCATCATTCATGCACGAACCGCAATTCTCTTTTGAATATTGTCCCCTTCAAGTGCATTTATCCCTCAAATACCATCGCCAAGTCCAGGAATCAGACAAGGTAAGGAACCAAGGAATGGCGGCCCGAAAAGAATCCACGCGGCGTGCACTGGTGTTACTGGCAGTGTGCATGGCCGGTTTGATATTGCCCCTCGAGTACACGGGGCCGGCGATGGCCCTTTCTGCAATCGGCCACGACCTGGGCGGCAGCCCGATCGCCCTGGCCTGGGTGGTCAACGCGTTCGCCCTGAGCTTCGGCAGTGCGATCATGGCCGCCGGCACGCTGGCCGACCTGTACGGGCGCAAACGCATGTTCTGCTGGGGCATCGGCAGTTTCACAATCCTTTCAATCATCGTCAGTTGCGCCCAGGATGTGGTCTTCCTCGACGTGATGCGGGGCCTTCAAGGCATTGCAGCGGCGCTGACCATGGCCGGGGGTTCGGCAACCCTGGCGCAAGCGTTCGAAGGCCATGCCAGGACCAAGGCATTCGGCCTGCTGGGCACCGCGTTCGGCCTAGGCCTGGCATTCGGGCCGGTGATCTCGGGGGCCCTGGTCGAGTTTTTCAACTGGCGTGCGATTTTCCTGCTGGGTGCTGTGTTTGGCGCCCTGGCCTGGCTGCTGGCAGCGCCGCGGATGCGCGAAACCCGCGACCCCGGCGCCCGCCAACTGGACTGGGCCGGCGTGCTGGCCTTTAGCGCCATGCTGTTCGTACTGACCTTCGCCATCATGCAGGTTCCCGCCCATGGCTGGCGCAGCGTCAGCGTCCTGGCCCTGCTCGGCGCCGCCGTGCTGCTGTTTGCGCTGTTCATCCGCATCGAGCAGCACCAGCAACGCCCCATGCTCGATCTCGCACTGTTCGGCGACCGGCGCTTCGTCGGCGTTCAGTTGCTGCCAATCGCCACGGCGTTGAGCTTCATCGTCCTGCTGATCCTGCTGCCGCTGCGTTTCATCGGGGTCGAGGCCCTGGGCACCGGCCAAGCCGGCTTGCTGATGATGGCGCTATCCCTGCCAATGCTGATGGTGCCGTTCCTCTCGGCGATGCTCGCCCGCCACATCGCCGCCGCCAATCTCTGCTTCACCGGCTTGCTGCTGGCCGGCCTCGGCCTGATCTGGCTCGCCGCTGTGGAGGTGGGCAGTGACTGGCTCGCGTTCTGCTGGCCGATGCTGCTGATCGGCGTCGGCTCGGCAATGCCTTGGGGGCTGATGGACGACCTGTCGATCAAGGTCGTATCGGTCGAGCGGGCCGGCATGGCAACCGGCATCTTCACCACCATGCGCGCCTGCGGCGAGGCGATCTGCGTCGCCGCGGCACTGGCCGTGCTCAACAGCCTGCTGCAAGGCCAGCTGGCTGGCGCACTGCCCGGGGACAACGCCACCAGGGTCGCGGCCGAGTTGGCGACCGGCAATTTCGCCGCAGCGCAGTCGAGCGCCCTGCCCCTCACACCCGCCGGCCTGATGAGCCTCTACTCCCAGGCGTTCCAGGCCCTGTGCTACGGCCTGGCCGCGCTGACACTGAGCGCAGCGCTGATCAGCCGCTGGGCCCTACGTAACCGCGTGCCCGCGCCAACACCCCAGGCCGCGCCACGCACTGGCCGGTAAAGGTCTGCCTGCAAGTTCCTCGACCGAACGAGGGTGAGTTGTAGATTGCGCCGATAGGCAGCGAAAACCGTCAGCGTCAGCTAAGGTTTTGGTGAGTTAAAGCACCGCGAGATAACGATCATGCTAAAACAAGAAGCAGATGACGTAATTGAGCGTATCAGGGACGATCTGAAAAGGCATGGGGTGCTGATCGGCTTCGATCCAGAGCTTACCCCTGCGGATTTCGGCTGTGACCTGGACCACCACGTTGCTCAGGTCAGAGAGGATCCGAACAACCGCGTGTTGCGTATCTCGATACATGACGAAGGCTTGTGGGCCCAGCTCCGACAGGGGGCTGTGTATCGCTGTATCGTCAGCGAGTGTCAAGGGAAGCTATTCGGCATTCCTATTACGATAGAACCCAGAACTGATGAGTCCTACACCATCGAGTACAAGCTCTAGAGCGTCAGCAAGATAGGCCTGGACCGAAAACGCCGCCCTGAGAAAGGCGGCGTAATAAGGTGTGCGAGGTTCTAGGGCTTGAAGCCCTCGTCCTGGCTTTCATCAGGAGTCGAGATCTCCCAGAACTTGTCGCTGACTTCCTTCTGTTCCTTCGGCTTCTGCTCGGCCTCTGCTTCAAAGCAACCGCTGAGGGATAGCGCAGTTAAGGCAACAACAATCGATCCAATGACGGTGCGTTTCATAAGGTTCCTTCCTGTGAAATAGTCGGGCGTTACCAGGTCTTCGGCTCAGGCTTCTTGAACGAGCCGCCGGTCATGCACTTCTGAATCAGCTCTTCACGGGCCTTGTTGTCTGGAAGCGTTCTCCGGTACTCGGGCTGGCAGTGAAAGGTGTTCGGCTCGTATGCGGCAGGGTCGATGTCGCTGACTTCTTGCTGTTCCTTCGGCTTCTGTTCGGCCTCTGCTTCGAAGCAGCCGCTGAGGGACAGCGAGGCAACAGCAACAACAATTGCTCCATAAACGGTGCGTTTCATGAGGTTCCTTCCTGTGAAATGGCCGGGCGTTATATCAAAGATCCACCTTCGGCCGCAAAACGTGGCGCTATGCCATCAGCCAGCGCCTTCCGCTCTTAACCAGGGATCTTGGATTAATCATTGCGCGCGACTTCGCTGCTCACTTCGCTTGCGGATAAAAGAACGCTTCATCCTGCGCTGGATCCAGCCGATGATAATTACTTGGAGTCCAATGCAGAGCGCTAAGAATGCGGTCCTGGCATTCGAAGTTCACCTCCCCCCCCCCCCGCAGCACAAGCACTTGATTTCTACCGCTAACATCACCATGCGCTATCGGATGGGGTTTAGCGGGTGGAGATGTGCTGATTTTGTTGGGCGAAACTCCCCTCGCCCCCCCTCCGAAACACAACAGTTGGTTCGGCAATTGGTCCGGGAGATCTGGATTGCTGATCATGCCGATCCGGCATAACTCCGATGGCCGAGCAATGCTCAGCCACTGCGAGGAGAGTTTGCTGGCCGCCATCGACTCATCGCTCCCATTCGTTGGTATTGCTAGCGTCGGCGAACTCGCACTGGTGACGGGCGCATCCATTCGCGCTTCCGGAGGTGTTCGCCTTGTGGGCTAATGACGCAACGGGTTAATGCACAGGGCACTCGTAGTCGTGTACTTGGACGACGGGATTGCCGGATCTGCCTCCTGTCCAAAGGCAAATGAGATGACGGGATTGAGCCGCGCATATCTGACTGATAGCATATAGCTATCAATCTCAATGCTCATTCAGGAAGGGAATCCATGTCAAAGAAAGCTCTTGCTGCAGCGCTGGTCGCCACGGGGATGTTGACCGGCATGCAGAATGCGGTGGGTGAAGACAACCTGTTCAAAACGTATGCTTATGACACGCCGATTGCCAAATACACCGAGGCAGCAGGCTACTACGACTGTTCAGCTGAAGCAGGGGCCACCGCACGATGCCTGGACGATGTGGATTTTCTGGATCAGAAATTCACAGCGGGCCTGTTTTTCAGTGGTGACAGACTGATGTTGGTTTCGCTGTTTGCACCCTATGATCGTGACCTGTACGGTCGCGCCATTGGCGCTCTTGCAAAAACATTTACTCTGGTGGCGCTCGCTGACGGGAAATCCGTGCTGGATCTCGTTGAACTCGCGGGTAAAACAAAAAGCAGGGATGAATACTCGGCCAAACTCACGAACTACGAGAGTGTTGCGTTGACCGCCAACGATTTGACCTACTCCTTTGTTGAAGGGCTGACTCCGGCCAAGGCCAAGGGGGCTGCCAACGTGCATAGTTTGATGAATTCAGCGCCTGCCAACACCAGGGCCGCTGATTTGATCATCTCTGGCGAGGGTGACGAGTCCAACATCATCATTAAGTTTTCTTTCCCGAAACTGGATGAAAACAAGCTTGTTCAGCAGGTCAAGAAGCCAGTCGAGTCGTTCTGACCCCGTACTTCCATTTGTGTTGAGCCCCGCGATAGCGGGACTTCTGGTTTTCGGAGCGCTGCATCCTAACACCAGCATTTCGAGTGGCCAGGGGAGCTGAATAGACTCGGGTTTGATAACGGCGAATGACCACTATTGGCCTAGCTGTCCTCCAACGAAGGGCAGCAACGGGTCGATAGCAGCCATCTAACGAACAACTAAGAGAATCAGTCTTCCGAGCTGATCAGATCTCACTTATCTCGTTTTGTCCTAGGCCTTTCTCGTGCTCTTGCAGATGTCATCTTGTCTCTTTAATCGGAATGCGCCCATGTGCCATCATGGCCGTTTGTTGAACGATATCCTGCCGGCCTTCGTCGGCCTTGTCGTGGCACTTACATTGAGCAAAGGAAAGCCCACATGATTGAAAACGATACCTTCAGCCGGGTCGGCAGCAACCACCAGATTTCCGCCAGCACCTACAACCTCATACTCGGTGCCGTGCTGCTTTGGGGTTTTGCGGTGAACTGGTATCTGGTCATCACGGTTCCGGCCGAAGTCATTCTGGCCATTCCTCCGCTACTGTTCTCCCTGGGCTACTTCATCCTGGCGATGTCCGGCATCGCCATCATCTTCCGCTCGCAGGAGCCGATCTACAGCTTCATCGGCTACAACCTGGTCGTGGTGCCGATCGGCCTGCTGCTGGTGGTGATACTGCCCGAGTACTCGCACGAGCACATCATTCAGGCTGTTCAGACCACCGTATTGCTCACTGCAGGGATGATGATACTGGGGACCTTGTTCCCAGCATTCTTCAAACGGATCGAGTCGTCACTGTTCTTCGCCCTGATGGTGTCGATCATCGTCGAGATGGGCCAGGCATTGTTGTTCGGCACCCATCTGGCGGTCATCGACTACATCGTCGCCGCGATCTTCTGCGGCTACATCGGCGTGGACTGGGGACGTGCCAACCAGATCGAGCGCACCGTTGACAATGCGATCGACAGTGCCGCTGCACTGTACCTGGACATCATCAACCTGTTCCTGCGCATCCTACGGATCATGTCTAAGAAGTAACGAACGTCAAATATCAGCCTGACGGGAATTTTCGCCGCCTCAGGCAGGCCAGATCAACACATGCATCACCAATAAGGCCAAGGCCGTGGGCAACAATGCCGCCGCTTCCTCCTCCGGAATGGCAATTGCCCCATCGGCATCTCCCTGCGCAGTTTTAGACAGGAAATCACCCTCCCCCGGCGTTCTGCCGATAGCCCGCTTACCCTTCAGCAGGCGGCATTTCCCCCATTCCTTAGATCACCTGGTCACCGCACTCAGACAGCGACTCGAAATGGCCGAAGTGCCCCATTGAGTGAATGTACTCGTGCTCTTTCAGACCGTACAGCCGCGCGGCCTCGGCGAATTCAGGGTGTTTACGTGCGTCGAGAGGGCTAACACCGATTTAATCGCTGTCGCCACCGTCCATCATGCCAGGGGCACTCTATCCCTACGCCTGTGCCCCAATGGATACACCCCTATGACGGGAGATCCATCATGAAAACGATTCGACTTCACACCTTGCTGATTGCCCTGTGCGTCGGCATGGGGTCCCCACTGGCGTTAGCCGCCAGCAGCATGAACGACAACAATAGCGTGGGCTCACCAGGAACGCCGGGGGCTGATAGCGGGAGTAGCCCCAAGGGCGGCGGAGCAAGCGGCTCTGGAACTCCAGGGGATAGCCTTGGAACAGGGAATAGTACTCGGAGCAACGGCACTGACAATACCGGGGGAGATGGCACAAACAAGAACGGTCAGACCAGCGGGCCGGATGGCAAGCCTGGCCCAGGTAGCAGCACCGGAGGAAGCGGAACCGGTAATAGTGGGGCTGGAGGCGGCACAGGAGGCAGTGGCGGGTCCAGCGGTGGTTCAGCCGGCGGTGGTAGTTGATGTCACTGCGGAGACCTTGAAGGATGGCAACAGAGGTGGGCGTTGGGGATCCACTGCCCGTTGAAGCAAAACGGGAACCGAACGCCGCCGTGCCCCCTGAAAGCAATAGGGAGTCATGAGGTTTGTTTAGCGAGGCATTCAGGAGTCAGCGTGTATGAGGTTGTCATCGAGGCCGAGGCCTGCGTGCTGCACTGCGAAGTCACCAACGTGGTGGACGAACCAGCGCACGTGACTACCTGGGCAAGTGATCGCGAGGGGCTGGGCTATCGAGAGCTGGAATTTCGGGCGCCCTCAGGTAAATGGTTTGACCCAGAGGGCAATTCTCACAACCTGGGCCGTAATGGTTGTGCCGAAATAGCTGACCGCTACGCCGAGTACATCGAAGAGCAGCTATGGCGTCAGATCGACCTGATCTCAGTTCCGCTTATCTTATTAGGGATCCGTTGGAGGGCTGTACATCCCTCTATCCTCGCTGAGTCGGTGAAAAGGCGATCGCTTCAGCCAAGGGATCGCAAACTGGTGAGCGACCAGCTGAACAACCCAGGCAGCAGGGCAGAAGATCAAGCGTTCGCTCTTGCTCAAAGGTAGCGCGTAAGAAAGTGCCACTATCACAAACATGATGCTGACGGAGAAGAAGCCAGTCGACAGGGCATTGACGAGGAAATTAAGCCTGTGCCAACGATCTGGAATCAGTTCGAGGGGACCTGTGGCTATCAGCGCAATTGCCAACGGCACGGAATAGATGATCATGGACGCGGATGGCTTTCCCAGCCAAAGGAACGCTATCCAAATCGCGAGCCCTATGAATGATGCCGTTCGGGTTTTCGTCGCTGCTACTGCTGATCCAGACGCGATGACTCGTTCCCACAGCCCCATTACCACTCTCCCTGCTTGGTAAGCGGCAAAGCATATCACTTACCCGATCCACACAAGGCGCTGCACGCCAGCGCCTTCTTACGAACAAAAACGCCGCCTCTAGTTCGGCGGCGTTGGGATCCTACTGTAAGCAGCGGCTCACGGCACGTAACCCTTGCTCTTACTCCGGTCAGTAGGGCCACCCATGTCAAAAAAGTCCTTCGACTTTTGCTCTTCGTCAGGCGTGGTGATGTTCCATTGGTTGTCGCTGACTTCCTTCTGCTCCTTCGGCTTCTGTTCCTTCGGCTTCTGCTCTGCCTCTGCTTCCCAGCAGCCGCTGAGCGACAGCGCAGTGAGGGCAACAAGGATTGCTCCAATTACGGTGCGTTTCATAAGGTTCCTTCCTGTGAAATGGCCGGGCGTTATATCAAACACCCGCCCCTCCCGCAAACGTGGCGCCGTGCGATCAGCCAGCGCCTTCCCATATTCAACGATAATGTTCTGGTCAAGTTTTGCCGGACACCGATTATCGTGGACCGTGCGCCCCAGGAGCACACGAAAACCAAGCACCATCGGGTAGTGCTATCGATCGAGCGCGTGCTGAACGCCATCAATCAGGCCCAGCGGATGGCCGCCCTTCGTCGAATGGCCTTGAAGCCTGCACACCCGGTCAGCCCATTTGTGTTCCAACCGAGCAAAGGTGGGCTGTGGATCAACGAACCAAGTGTTACAATCCGCCCCTTCAAATCAGCGCTCAAGGCGCTGAGCATCCGTGAACGCTGGCAGTACGACACCCGCCACACCTCCGCACCCCTATGCCGATGGCTGGGATGAACCCTGCGTTCATCACATACCAGCCCGGCCACCGCGTCGAGATGTTGCTCTCTACCCTATGCGAAATGGATCAGCTCCTCCTCGGACTGGAGGGAGCTGGAGAAGCTGCCGCCCCACGTCGAATTGGCCCAAAATTGGCCCAAAACTGACGAGAGGGCCTAAATACACCTCTGGAACCCCCGCAGGACAAGCACTTGATTTCTACCGCTAACATCACCATGCAGTTCGGCGCCAAGCCGCTGTTCGAAAACGTCTCGGTCAAATTCAACAACGGCAACCGCTACGGCCTCATCGGCGCCAACGGTTGCGGCAAGTCGACCTTCATGAAAATCCTCGGCGGCGACCTGGACCCGTCCGGCGGCCAGGTCATGCTCGAGCCGAACACCCGCCTGGGCAAGCTGCGCCAGGACCAGTTCGCCTATGAGGAGTTCACCGTGATCGACACGGTGATCATGGGCCACGGCCAGCTGTGGAAGGTCAAGGCCGAGCGTGACCGCATCTACTCGCTGCCGGAAATGACCGAGGAAGACGGCATGGCCGTCGCCGAGCTGGAAACCGAATTCGCCGAAATGGACGGCTACACCGCCGAATCGCGCGCCGGCGAGTTGCTGCTGGGCCTGGGTATTCCGCTGGAGCAGCACTTCGGCCCGATGAGCGAAGTGGCGCCAGGCTGGAAGCTGCGTGTGCTGCTGGCCCAGGCACTGTTCTCGGACCCGGACGTGCTGCTGCTCGACGAACCGACCAACCACCTGGACATCAACACCATCCGCTGGCTGGAAACGATTCTGACGGCGCGTAACAGCACCATGATCATCATTTCCCACGACCGTCACTTCCTGAACAGCGTGTGCACGCACATGGCCGACCTGGACTACGGTGAGCTGCGCCTGTTCCCGGGCAACTACGACGAGTACATGACTGCGGCCACCCAGTCGCGCGAGCAACTGCTGTCGGACAACGCCAAGAAGAAAGCCCAGATCGCCGAACTGCAGACCTTCGTCAGCCGCTTCTCGGCCAACGCCTCCAAGGCCAAGCAGGCCACGTCGCGCGCCAAGCAGATCGACAAGATTCAGCTGGCCGAAGTCAAGCCTTCGAGCCGCGTCAGCCCGTTCATCCGCTTCGAGCAGACCAAAAAGCTGCACCGTCAGGCCGTAGTGGTCGAGAAAATGGCCAAGGCCTTCGACGAGAAGGTGCTGTTCAAGAACTTCGACATCACCGTCGAAGCTGGCGAGCGCGTGGCGATCATCGGCCCCAACGGTATCGGCAAGACCACCTTGCTGCGTACCCTGGTCGGCGAAATGACCCCCGATGCAGGCTCGGTGAAGTGGACCGACAGCGCTGAAGTGGGTTACTACGCCCAGGACCATGCGCACGACTTCGAAGACGACGTGTCCCTGTTCGACTGGATGGGCCAGTGGACCTCCGGCGAGCAGGTCATCCGTGGCACCCTGGGGCGCATGCTGTTCTCCAACGACGAGATTCTGAAGTCGGTGAAGGTGATCTCCGGTGGTGAACAGGGCCGCATGTTGTTCGGCAAGCTGATCCTGCAGAAGCCGAACGTGCTGGTGATGGACGAACCGACCAACCACCTGGACATGGAATCGATCGAGGCGCTGAACCTGGCGCTGGAAAACTACCCGGGC